>JAABUR0100000016.1_pt1 | contig 371239 bp, 380 predicted proteins | sample 5560091 | NCBI WGS metagenome assembly JAABUR01 (sample SAMN10711879, study PRJNA513375) | rock metagenome | isolation source: Antarctica rocks | place: Antarctica: Victoria Land, University Valley sud | reverse complement strand
TCTGCGCCCGGGTCGGGCTGCGGCTACTCGCGCTCGCCGCCGGGCTCTGGCACAACGCCGAGATCGGCCGGCCCGGCCGCAGCTTTGCTGCCTACGGCCATTGATTTGGAATCAACCATCTAGCGGGTCGCGAGGCGGACGGCGGCAATAGCGCCGTACCAGCACCGATCGCCGCCCGTTCGGATAGATTCCGGAGCCGGATGAGGAGGAGATCCGCTGCAGCGCTGCTCGGGCTGGCCGCCGCCATGGTGGTGGGCTGCGGCTCTGAGGACTTCCCGAACGAGCAGCGACCGCCCGTCGAGGAGGAGCTCAGCGCCCGGATCGACGACTCCAAGGTCGTCGTCTCTCCGACGAAGGTGAGCGCGGGAGTTGCGACGATCACGATCTCCAACCAATCGAGCGACGACGTCCAGCTCGACTTCACCGGCCCCAGCGACCGCAGCACCAACCCGATCCCCGCCGGGGGGGTCGCGAGCGTCAAGTTCGCCCTCTCCGAGGGCGACTACCGAGTCAAGCCCGACGTGAGCTCGATCACGAGCGGCAGCCTCAGCGTCGGGCCCCCGGGCCCGAGCGCCCAGAACGAGCTGCTGCTCCCCTGACCTCGGCTCGGGGCGAGATCCCCCCGCCTCCGTGAACGACGCGCCGCAGCAGCCTCCCCAGTTCGGCGACCACTACCGGATGATCTACGCGCTCGGCGCCGGCGGGCAGCCGCCGAGCCTGCCGATCGCCTGGGCGGAGCTGGAGCGGCGGGCGGAGGAGGCGCTCGAGTCGAAGGCGGCCGGCTACGTGTTCGGGTCGGCCGGGACCGAGGACACCGCCGCCGAGAACGAGCGGGCCTTCGGCGCCTGGCGAATCGTGCCGAGGACCCTGCGCGACATCTCCCGCCGCGATCTCAGCCTCTCGCTGCTCGGGCTCGACTGGCCCGCGCCGGTCGGGCTCGCTCCGATCGGAGTGCAGACGATCGTCCACCCCGACGGCGAGCTGGCGAGCGCTCGCGCCGCGGCCGCGGTCGGCGTGCCGATGACCGCCGGCACCGTCGCCGGTCACACCCTGGAGCGGATCGCAGAGGAGCTCGGCGAGTGCCCTCGCATGTTCCAGCTCTACTGGCCGAGCGATCCCGAGCTCGCGGAGAGCTTCATTGGCCGGGCCGAGGCCGCGGGCTACGGGGCGATCGTGGTGACGGTCGACAACGCCTTCCCGGGCTGGAAGCCCCGCGACCTCCAGAACGCCTACCTCCCCTTCATCCACGGCGAGGGGCTGGCGAACTTCTTCACCGACCCCGTCTTCCGCGACTCGCTCGAGCGCAGCCCCGAGGAGGATCAGGGCGCCGCGGTCGGGCGCTTCATCGAGGTGTTCGGCAACCCCGGACTGACCTGGGAGGACCTCGGCACCCTGCGCTCGATGACGTCGGTGCCGGTCGTGATCAAGGGGATCCTGCACCCCGACGACGCCCGCGAGGCGGCGGAGCGCGGTGCCGACGGGATCGTGGTCTCAAACCACGGCGGCCGCCAGGTCGACGGGGCGATCGCCTCCCTCGACGCCCTGCCGGCCATCGTGGACGCCGTCGGCGCCGACCTGGAGATCCTGCTCGACAGCGGCATCCGCTCGGGTGCGGATGCCATCAAAGCGCTCGCGCTCGGCGCCGACGCGGTGCTCGTGGGGCGTCCCTACCTCTGGGGGATGGCGCTCGACGGCGCGACCGGGGTCGAGGCGGTGCTGCGCCACCTACTGGCCGAGCTCGATCTGACCCTGGCGCTCTCCGGGCACACGGAGCCGGGGCAGCTCGGCCCCGAGATCCTGGTGCGGCGCCCCTCGTAGCTGCCGGCTCCCGCCCGTCCTCGCGGATTGGGGGTCCTCAGCAGCCCCGATTCGCAACGAAGCCGGCGAGGATCACTCCTCGGCTGCGGCGGCCTCGGCGACGAGCGAGTCGATCCGCTCGAGCTTGAGCTGCAGCGTCGCGATCATCTCCTCGAGACCGGTCTTCGCCCGGTCGGAAGAGGTCTTGATCCCGGTCAGCGCCGATTTGATGCCCTGAGCCTGCTTAAGGCAGGAGATTGCCTCCTCGGCGATCGCGCGAACCTCGCAAGCATCGACCGTTAGGTCGCGGTCGCGAGCCATCGTCACCCGCGCCGCGGCCAGCCGGTAGGCGACCGCGAGCGCCAGCGAGTCCGGCTCCTCGCGATCGACGGCGACGATCAGCTTGTTGCCCTCGTACTCGTGCAGGGGCTCGCGGCCGGCGGGGATCCGCTCCTCGCCGGCGACGACGAGGACCGCGAACGAGGCCGCTCGGGCGGCCATTCCCTCGTTGAGCTCCGCCCAGGCGGCGTTCTTGGAGAGCTTCTTGTCCTTCGCCTCGAAGACGATCCGCCCCAGGGACGGGCCGACTCCGGCGCCGACCTCGACCAGCGTGTCGCCCTTCTTGCCTCCGCCCTCGGCGCCCTCGCCGCCGGTGTGGGTGGCGCAGTCGCCGCGCGCGTCGGCGATCCGCTCGATCGCCTCGTGGACGCGCTCCTCGAAAGTGAAGCCCTTGCGCGTGCCGGCCTCCTCGGCCTCGGCGAGTAGCTGCTCGCCGGCGCCCCGCTCGAGGTGCTGGCTGAAGCGCTCGGTCAGGTCGGCGACGCGTGCCTGGAGCGCCCGCGACTCGCGCATGTGGCTCTCGCGCAGATCCTCGAGCTGCTTGCGATGGCGGTCCTCGGCCTCGAGCATCGCGTTCCTCGTCCGCATCTGCACCGCGACGAGCGGGTTGCTTCCGTCCTCGGCGGTGAGCATCCGGGTCAGCTCGCGCTGTTGGTACTGGGCGGCGGTGACCAGCATCTGCTTGATCTCGCCCTGGACCGAGTCGGCGCGGTCGACATCGAAGCTCTCGGCGATGTGCTTGGCGATCTCGGAGCTGCCCTCGTCGAGTCGCTCGGCCAGCTCGTCGCCGAGCTTGCCGACGCTGGCCTCGAACGCACGCTGGACGTAGTCGACGTTCGTCGCGGTGCTCTCGGAGTCGATCACCCTGGCGCCGATCTCGATCGCCTTGGTGACCGTCTCGGCAGGCTGCGTCCCAGCCTCCGCCCGCTCCCGCACCACCTTCGCGGCACGCTCGTCGGTGACGCTGAGCGATTCGATCACGAGGCGATCCCCGATCGCGCGCACGGAGCCGTGTGCCTCGAACTCGAGCTGGTCGACGGGCTCTCTGGGGGACGCTTCCATTCGGACTCATCAAGGTAGTCGCCGTCCCGGATGGGTTTCTGACCCCGCGATCACCGGCGCCGGTGGCAGAGAAATCGACACGTCAGCGGTCAATTTCTCTGCCACCCCGGGCCGGAAGCCCGACAGAGTCCCCGGCGCGTGTCGCACATCACCCATCCGCAGGTGCCTGCCGCGCGGTGCCAGACCCGCGGCCGATCCCCCGATACGATCTCGCGGCTTTCGAGTGCACCCCACCCAAGGAGAACCGTGGCCGTAGACATCGCCGATGTATCGAAGCTGGACGTCGAGCCCGGGACCCTGCCCGAGACGATGGCCGCCTGGGTGATCCGCGCCGAGCGCGAGGGCGAGCCCAAGGACGCCTTCCAGACCGAGGAGGTCGAGGTCCCCGAACCCGGCGCCTTCGAGGTGATCGTCCGGGTGATGGCCGCCGGCGTCAACTTCAACAACGTCTGGGCGTCGCTAGGGGAGCCGGTCTCGGTCTTCGGCTACGGCGACCATCCCGAGTACGGACATCACATCGGTGGCTCCGACGGGTCGGGGATCGTCTGGAAGGTGGGGCCCGGCGTCACCAAGTGGAAGCCGGGCGACGAGGTCGTGATCCACTGCAACCAGGCCTCTTACGAGGACGTCGAGGTCCACGGCCTCGACCCGATGGCCGCACCCAGCCAGAGGATCTGGGGCTACGAGACGACCTGGGGCAGCTTCGCCCAGTTCACCAAGGTCCAGGCCCAGCAGCTGCTGCCGAAGCCGCAGAACCTCTCGTGGGTCGACTGCTCGGCCTACGGGCTCACCTACTTCACGGCCTACCGGATGCTGATCGACCGGGCGAAGATCCAGCCCGGCCACAACGTCCTGATCTGGGGCGCCGCCGGCGGCCTCGGCGTCTTCGCCACGCAGCTCTGCAGGGCGGCCGGAGCCAACTGCGTCGGCGTCGTCTCCTCGGCCGACAAGGGGGAGCTGGTCAAGCGGCTCGGCGCCGTCGACTACATCGATCGCAACGAGTTCAAGGGGATGATGCGTACCGGCGAGGAGTCAGCCGACGAGGAGAAGGCGCGCTTCAAGGAGTCGCGCGCGTTCGCCAAGAAGGTCAAGGGGATCCTCGGCGACGCTCCCGACGTCGTCTTCGAGCACGTCGGCAAAGCCACGTTCCCCACATCGGTGTTCACGGTCAAGCCGTTCGGCAAGGTCGTGATCTGCGGCGCCACGTCCGGCTACACGCTGGACTTCGACGTCCGCTACCTGTGGATGAAGCAGAAAGAGATCCTCGGATCCCACTTCGCCAACGCCTACGAGTGCATGCGCGCCAACCAACTCATGGCCGAGGGCAAGATCCGCCCGGTGCTCTCGAAGGCGATGGGCTTCGAGGGGGTTCCCGAGGCACACCAGATGATGCACGAGAACCGGCACTCGGGGAAGATCACGATCCGGGTCGGGGCGACGAGCGACGACGAGGGCCAGACCGCCGAGGGCGAGGGCGCGATCTGGGCCGAGGTCGGCGGCTGAGCCGGCCTCCGCATCAGCCCCGCCACTAGGATCGCAGCATGGTCGAGGTCAACGTCATCGACTGGCACGTCACCCCGTTTCGGGCGGACCGCTGGTACAAGCTCTGGCGCCCGGCGCTCGAGCGCGCGTCCGCCTTCGGCGCGACCTCCTACTCGCTGACGCGCTCCGAGGACGACCACCTCCACTTCCGCCAGACCACCCACTGGAGCAGCCGCGACGACTTCGAGCGCTACTGGTCCTCCGACGAGGTCGCCCACGCCCGCGAGGAGGCGATCAACTACTACGCCAAGCCGCTTCTGCCGGCCTGGCACATGCTGATCACTGACGATTAGCGGGCCCAGAGCGCCGGCTTGATCGCCGCGCTCACCTCTCCCCCGTCGCGTCGTACACGTCGGCGGCGGATGCCGACATCACCCGCTCGGCCATCTGCCGCTTGAGCAGGGTGAGCCGGGCCTCCGCCTCCGGAGCGCGCTCGTCCTGACCGGCCAGCTCGAGGAACTCGCGCGTGACGAATCCATCGCGGAGGGTGAGGGTCGCGACCCGCTCACGGTAGGTGAGGCGGAAGACGAAACGGGCCCTCGTCGGGCCGAGATCAGGGCGCTCAAGCGAGGCGTCGACGACGTAGCGGTCCTCGGTGACGGCGCGGAGGACGCACTCGAAGGCGTCCCGAGCACCCGGTCCCGCGAAGGCGGTGCGGACCGCGATCTCGCGGCGCTCCGGCGCACCATCGGGCTCGAGCAACGGCAGGCCGCGCTGCAGGACCTTGAAGGCGTGGGACACGCCGCCCGGCGAGGAGGGGCCGTGGTAGCTCATGACATCGGTGAACGAGAACGCGATGGCATGGCCGTGGTCGACCACGACGAGCCTCTCGGAGTCGGCGCTGCTCGCCATCGAGCGAGCGTACCCGGGGCCTCAGGCGACGAGCGCGGGCGGATCCGGCACGATCGTGGAGCTGACCTCGTCGAGGATCTCGACCATCGCGTCGGTGGCGTTGCTGCGCGAGCCGGCCTCGAGGGTCGCCACCCAGACGCGTCGGATCGGCGGCTCGGGCTCGATCTCGATCATCGGCACGTCGGGGTTGGGGATCAGCAGGGCGAGATCCGGGACCAGCGTGACGCCCATCCCGGCTGCGACGAGGGCGAGCATCACCGTGTAGTCGTTGCTCTCGTAGGCGACGTCGGGGGTGAAGCCGGCGCGCTCGCAGCTCCGCAGGGTGAGCTGCCGGCAGGAGGTCTCGCTGCTCCCGCAGAGCCAGGGGTCGTCCCTGAGCTCCTCCAGCCGCAGGGCGTGACGCTTCGCCAGGCGGTGACCGGGAGGCAGCGCCACGCGCATCCGCTCGTCGAGGAGGTGGGTCATGGCGAGGTCGCGGTCGGGGTCGAAGGGGTACAGCTCGAAGTCGAAGGCGAGGGCGATGTCGAACTCGCCGCGCTTGAGCCGGCCAATGGAATCCTCGGGCTCGGCCTCAGCCAGGCTCAGCCGAACCTCCGGATGGAGGTCCCGAAATCGAGCCGCTGCGGCGGCGACCACCGTCGCGCTGGCGCTCGAGAAGCTGACGAGCCGCAGCTCGCCGGAGCCCATTCCGGAGAGCTCGGCCAGCTCCCGCTCCGCCTGCTCGAGCCGGCAGATCGCCGCATCGGCATGAGAGACGAGCAGGCGCCCGGCATCCGTGAGGATCGGGCCGGAGCGCAGGCGGAGCAGCAGCGGGCCCCCGACCTCGGTCTCGAGCGCCGAGATCTGCTGGCTTATCGCCGACTGAGAGACGTAGAGGGACTCCGCCGCGGCGGAGAACGAGCCGCGCTCCGCGACCTCTCGGAGCACGCGAAGCCGCTTCAGATCAAGCATTAGATGACCTTATCAGATGCACTTCGACTTCATATTGCGCTTATCCGGGCTGGCAGGCATCTTGAAGGGCAGACCGAACCGGACGACCGCATGAGAGGCCCCGCGATGACCGAGCTCCGACTACTGCCCATCACCTCCGACGCATCGCAGGCGTCCCTGGCCGAGTCGCTGCGCCGCGGCGAGCACCTGCGGGGCCTGCGCAGCGCTCAGCGAACCGCCGTTGCGCCCGAGCCGATCGAGGTCCGGCTGCTCGGCGAGGCCGACCGCGCGCCCATCGAGCGGCTCGCGGCCCGCGACTCGGCCTCGGCCCCCCCTGGAAAGCTGCTCGGCGCAGAGGTTGCGGGAGCGCTCGTTGCCGCCCTCTCCCTCGATGACGGCAGCCTGATCGCCGATCCGTTCCGGCCGACCCGGCCCGCGATCGAGCTTCTGCGCCTGAGAGCCGCGCAGCTCGGCCCCGGGGAGCGGCGCAGGCGACTGCGCCCCACGCTGCGCCGCCGGTTCCGCAGCCGTGCCGCGCTCGCCTCCTCCCCACCGGGTGGCGGCGGCAGGTTGCTGCAGCTCTGAGCGTGGGTCCTCGTCAGTGCTGCTCGAGCGGGGCCATGGTCAGGCCCGCCGAGGAGAGCTGCTCCCAGTAGAGCTCGGCCGGCTCGCGTTGCCCGCTCCAGACGATCGCCTGTCCGCTGTTGTGGATCGCGTTGGCGAACGCCATCCCACGCCCGTAGTCGACGCCGGGGATCACGCCGGCAAGGCTCCGGGCGACGTGCTCGAAGGTGTTGTGGTCGTCGTTTCGGACGATCACCTGCCAGCCGCCACCGAGGCCAGAACCGGGTCCGGAGGTCTTTGGCCGCTCCAGGGTGGTTGTTGCCATGCGCTCGCCCCTCCTCCCCGAAGCCCAGCCTAGATGATCACGAGCGGATCCTGGGGGCGGGGGAGCGCCCGCCACGAGGAGGTCAGGGAGTGGGGACCTGGACCTTGAGCTTGTCGAAGAACGCCTTCACCTTGGCCTTCTTCGAGCTCTTGCGATCGCCGTAGGTGACGCCGGTCTTGCGGCCGCCGACCTGCTCGGCGTCCTTGTCCTTGATGCCCGCCAGGCGCTTGCCATTCACCTTCACCGTGACCGAGTCGCCCAGCGCGGAGATCTCGAGCCGGTTCTTCTTGGCCAACCCCTCGATCCTCTTGTCGCGATCCTCCTCGAGCACCTCGCCGCTCTTGAGGAACTGCCAGCGACGGGTCTTGGGGAAGATCCGCAACTCGTAGCCCTCCTTGCGATTGGCGCGCACTGTGACGCCGACGTAGGCCGCCTCGCGGACCTTCCTGTCCGTCCGCTTGGTCACCTTCGCGATCGCCTTCACGATGTGGTCGGGCTGCTTGGAGTCGCCCTCGACCGGACTGGAGAGCGCGCAGTCCTCCTTGCCGCCCCTGACCGAGACGCCCAGCGACGACTTCTCGCGCCAGGAGCGTCCACAGTTCTTGGCGTTGCCGGAGAGCTTCTCGATCGAGCGGTAGTCCGCCCGGTCCGAGAACGACGTCTTGAAGACGCTGATGGCGCCATGCGCGAAGCCAGCGGCCGCGAGGGCGACCAGGAGAGTGGAGATGACGACGATGCGCTTCATTGGGCGTGGAGCGTAGCTGCGTCGGCGGCCGGCGTGAACGTCGGCCTCGAGGGCGCAACCCCTCATGCCCCAACCCGATCGTCGCGCCTAAGTAGCGCCCCTCACATCTCCCTCGATGCGGTGTGGACCGACCCGCGTCCCGCCACTTGGAGGCCGCCCCCGGCGCGGATACGCTTGCGACGATGGACCGCCGGTGGCCGATCTCGCGGGCTCTCGATCTGACGCCCGGGCTCCTGGGCATCGGCGTCTTCGCGGTCTGGAGCAGGCTCGAGGGAGGCTTCGAGCCGACCGCGTGGTATCCCGGGGCCCTCTTCCTCCTCGGGGCGCTGCTGGCGACCGGCTGGGGATTGCGCGCCCGCCTCAGCGAGTTGCCTCGGCTCACCCAGCTTGCCGGCGGCCTGCTCGCGGGCTTCACCCTCTGGAGCTATCTCTCGATCACCTGGGCGGACGTGCCGGCGGAAGCCTGGGACGGCGCCAACCGGACCCTGCTCTACCTGATGGCATTTGGGCTCTTCGCCCTGCCGCGCTGGCGGGCCGGCGCGGCCGCGACCGTGTTCGGGCTCTACTCCGTGGCCCTGGCCGCCGTCGCCGTGATCACCCTCCTCGATCTCCTCGGAACGGCCGACCCTGCCACCTTCTTCATCGACGGCCGCCTGATCGAGCCGACCGGCTACCAGAACTCCACCGCCGCCCTGCTGATCGGCGGGATCTGGCCCGCCCTGCTGCTCTCCTCCCGCCGCGAGACGCCGTGGCCGCTTCGCGGCCTCCTGCTGGCGATCGCCGGGCTCCTCCTCCAGCTCGCGCTGCTGCCCCAGAGTCGCGGCGCCGCGCTGGTGCTGCCGCTGGCCCTGCTCCTGTACTTCGCGCTGGTCCCGTCCCGGCTTCGGAGCCTCGCCGTGGTGGTGCCGGTTGCCGTAGGGACGCTCCTGACCGCGCCCCGCCTGCTCGACGTCTATGACGCCGTTCAGGCGGGAGAGGGCATCGACGCCGCCCTCGATCGGGCGGCGGGCGCGATCGGCCTCTGCTGCCTGGCCCTGTTCGTGGTCGGGACGGCCCTCGCCTTCGTCGACTCCCGCGCTCGCCTCCCTGCCCCGATCAGGCGAATCGCGGCGCGAGCCGCCCTGGCCCTCGCCTGCGTTGCGGCGATCGGCGGACTCGGCGCCGGCCTTGCGGCGACCGGAGACCCGGTCGAGTGGGCCGAGCAGCGCCTCGACGACTTCAAGGGGGGCTACGACGACAGCTTCGAGGTCAACCGCTTCAGCGGCGACCTCGGCAGCAATCGTTACGACTTCTGGCGGGTGGGCCTCGGCACGACCTTCGCGGGCTCGCCCGTGATCGGCGCCGGCGCCGACAACTTCGCGGTCGATTACATGCGGGAGCGGCGCAGCGACGAGGAGCCCCACTACCCGCACAGCCTCCCCGTCCGGGTGCTGGCGGGAACCGGGCTGATCGGCGGCCTGCTCCTCGGCGGGTTCCTGATCGCATCCGTCGCGGGCGCGTTTAGCCGGGCCCGGCAGCGGCCGCCCGACCTTGGCAGAGCGGTGGGGGCCGCGGGGATCGTCGCGGCCTCCTACTGGTTCATGCACAGCGCCGGCGACTGGCTCTGGTCGTTTCCGGCCGTCACGGCCCCGGCATTCGCCTGGCTGGCCATGGCGGGGACGCTGGCGCCGGCCACGGGCGGGCGGGTCGGCGCTCCCATCGCCGCCGAGCGCGAGCGGCCGGCGCCGGCAGACGCCGGGGCAGGACCCGGCCGACGCCCTCGCTGGCAGCAGCTCAGCCGCTCGCCCCTGCCCCTGAGCATCCTGGGAGGCATCTGCCTGGTCCTCATCCTCGGCTCGCTTCTCGGCCCGTGGCTCTCCGCCCGCTATGTGGAGAGCGCCGCCGGAGGCTGGCAGGGAGACCCCGACAGATCCTATGCGCAGCTGGAGCGGGCGCGATCGCTCAATCCGCTCAGCGCCCAACCCGACCTCGTCGCCGGGGCCATCGCAGCCCGCTACGAGGATCTGCCGCGGATGACGGACTACTTCGAAGCAGCGCTGGAGCGCGAGCCCGACAACTGGTACGCGATGCTCGAGCTCGGGGTGGCATCCGCGGTCGAGGGCGATCGACCGACCGCGATCTCCCTGCTCGAGCAGGCTCAGTCGCTCAACCCGCTCGATCCGCTGATCCGGGAAACGGCGCGGCGGGTGGAGGCCGGTCGCGCCGTCTCGCTGACGCGCATCGATCAGGCGCTGCTCGGCCGGGTCTGCGAGCGGATCGGCCGCGCGGCGAACACCGGCTCATGCTCCCGTTGATTCATGCCGACAAGGAGGGCGGACGCAAGCAGGCGGTCATGCTTATAACGAGCATTGGCCTCTGCGACGCTTCCGAGGCGATCACCACGCCTTAACTCGATAAATCCGTTCACCGTTCATAAGTGACCGTGCGCGCGACCCGCTCGCGTTTCAGATGGATCTGAGTGTCACGGCCCAAAGGAGTCAACAAATGTCCGTTCGTAATTCTCGCCCCCGCGCAGCCCTTCTCACGATCGTCTCGGCGATCTTGGCCGCGGCCCTGATTCTGCCGGCGGCCTCGCTGGCCCAGAGCTCGTCGGTCGACGGCTACGGCGGCAGCGGCGGCGAGGTGCAGAGCTCCCTCGACAGCGGCTCCGGCGGCTCGGCCGACTCCGGCGGCTCGGCATCGGGCTCGGCATCGGCAAGCGGCGGATCGCTTCCGTTCACCGGACTCGACCTCGGTTGGATGCTCGGCGGCGGCATCGTTCTCATCGGCGCCGGAATCGCGATGGGCCGCACGGCCTCCCGCGCTCCGCAGACCCGCTAGGAGAGCCTCGATCACGCGTGCCGGGCCCACCCGGCGGCCCCTTGGGATGAGAGGGGCGCCCCAGCCTGGGGGGAAGCGGAACGGACCGCCGCCGGCTGATCTAGGGTGACGGACCCGAGGGGGGCAATCGCATGCGATTCGAGGACCTGACATCACTGCTGTGGCGGCGAAAGCTGATCTTCGCCCTCGCGCTCCTGCTCTCACTCGCAGCCGTGATCGCGGTCTCGCTCCAGCTGCCGAAGACCTACTCGGCCACGGCAACCCTCTTCGTCGAGGGGCCCAAGACCCAGGTCGAGGTTGCGCTGGACACCACCCAGGGCGAGCAGCTCGCGCGGACCTACGCGGCCCGGGCCTCGACGCCGGCCGTCGCCGATGCGGTGCTCGACGAGCTCCCGCAGAAGCTCGATCGCGACGAGCTCCTCTCGCGGATGGCGTTCGCACCGATCGAGCGAACGCAGCTCCTCAACATCACCGCGGAGGGCGAGAGCCCGCAGGAGGCCGCCAGCATCGCCAACGACTACGCCGACGTCTTCGTCGAACGCTCCGAGGAGCTCGCCACCGAGCAGCGGGCGCCGAGCAGGGTGTCGGTGAGCGAGGAGGCCGTTCCGCCGGAGGCCGCCTCGAGCCCGAACCTGCCGCTGCTGATCGGCTTCGGCACGCTGCTTGCCCTTGCCGCCGCATTCGCGGCAGCCCTCCTGCGCGACCGGCTCGATCGCCGGATGAACGTCGCCGAGGACGCCGAGACGCTCGAGGGGGTCCCGATCATCGGCCGGATCCCGAAGACCAAGGGGTTCGCCTCCGTGGTCGATGTCGGGCAGGCCCCGCAGATGACGGACGCCCTGCGGGTCCTGCGGACCAACCTGGAGCTCGCCGAGGGCAAGCCGGCGAAGACGGTGCTGATCACGAGCCCCTCCCCCGGGGACGGCAAGAGCACGGTGGCCGCCAGCCTCGCCCTCGCCCTCGCACGCGACGGGGACCCGGTGACGCTGATCGAATGCGACCTCCGCCGCCCGACCCTCGACCTCGAGCCGGTCGGCGAGGAGTTCGGGACCGCCGGCCCCGGCCTCGTCTCGTTCCTGACCGGCGCATCGGGCGCGAACGGGATCCTGCGGTCGGGCCCGGCCCAACCGAACCTCCGGGTGATCTATTCGGGGTCGGTCGGCGTCGATCCGGGCCCGCTTCTTCGCTCTCCCAACCTCGGAGTCCTGATCGCCGCGCGGCGGATGGCGGGCGACTGGGTGATCGTCGACACGCCCCCGGCCTCCGTCGGCGACGACGCTCTCCTGCTGACGCCCCAGGTGGACGGCGTGATCGTGGTGATGGACGCCAACAGCGCCTCGCTTCCCACCTTCCGGGCTGCCATCAGCCAGCTCGAGCGGGTCGGGGCCCGCGTGCTCGGCGTGGTCCTCAACCGCGCTGAGATGAGGTCCTCCTCCTCCTACTACATGTCGCCCGGCCACAGCGGATGGCAAGGGGACCCCAAGACGCTCCCAGAGGTCCCGAAGCGCGTCGAGGCCTCCTCCTAGGCCCGATGACGATTCGCGAGCGGGTCCTCCCCTTCGCGCTGATCTCCGGCGCGGTGGTGCTGTGCGGGCTCTACCCGCTCACCGCCTACGCGGTCGACCCGCTGGCGCTCCCGGCGATCCTCGTGGCGCTCGGATTGGCGGCGCTCGTCGTGCGCAGCCCGGAGTACGGCGTCGCCGTGGCCGTCGCATTGGCGCCGCTGGTCAACACGGTCGTCGGCGGAGGCGGACAGCCGCTGCAGATCGTGGTTCCCGCCCTCGCGGTGGCGACCCTCGCCTACGGGCTGCTCATCTCCTCCTCCTCCTCCCTCGACTGGGGGCGTCAGACCCGCCTGCTCCTGGTCGCAATCGCCGCCTTCGGTGTCGTCGCGCTGATCGCCAGCGCGGGAGCCCTGGAGCCCTCCGAGTCGCTCCCCAAGGTTCTGCTCATCGTCACCGCGGCAGCGCTGTTCGGGGCGGCCCGGCAGGTCTGCGTCGATCGTAGGCGGCAGCTCGTGGTCCTCGGGGGCGTCCTGGCGGGCCTGCTCCTCGCATCGACCCAGGGCGTCGTCCAGCACTTCCTCGGGGTCTTCAGCACGGAGGGCTTCGTCGCGGAGTTCGAGGTCGTCGGCCGCGTCCAGGGATCGTTCGGCCACCCGAACCTCTACGCCGGCTTTCTGGCGACCCTGCTGCCCCTGGCGCTCGCGGTCGGCCTGAACAAGCGCTTTCCCCCCGCTCTGCGCTCGCTCGGCTACGTCGCGGCCGCCGTCGCCGTTCCGGCCCTCTACTTCACCTTCGCGCGCGGCTCGGTCATCGGCCTGGTCGGGGCCACGATCATCTGGTTCGGGGTGATGCGGCCGCGCCTGGCGATCGTGATCGGGGCGGCCACGGTCGCCATTGCGATCTTTGCCCTACCGGCGACGCTCAAGGAGCGCTTCGACCCGGAGGCCAGTGGCAGCGACGTCACGCTCCGCAGCGACATCTGGAAGTCGGCGCTGGACATCTACGCCGACCATCCGCTGCTCGGGGTAGGCGTCAACAACTTCGGCGTGGCCTACGAGCGGCTGCCGGCGGTGACCGATGCCGGCTCGCAGCGCCGCCTGCTCCATCAGGACCTGCTCCTGATCCCCCCCCACCCGCAGAACATGTACCTGCAGTCGCTCGCCGAGCAGGGGATCGCCGGGATCATCACCCTCCTCGGGCTGATCGGAGCCGCCCTGACCGTGCTCGTGCGGGCCGCGCGCGGCCGCGACATGCTCGCCCGCACGCTCGGCTTCAGCGTCGGCATCGGTTTCACCGGGATCCTGATCCACGGGCTCCTCGAGGTTCCGCTGCTCGGAGAGGTGATGCTGCCGATCTTCGCCCTGCTGGCGCTCACGGCCGGGGTGCTCGAGGGGGCCGGGGCCAGCGACGAGGACCCGGAGGCCCATCTCCAGCCTGCCTGAGGCTGGGCCGTCGGGGCCTATGCCAAGCGCAGGCGGACGAAGCGCGAGCGGGAGGACTTGTGGCCCTGCGTCCCGCGGTACGTGGCCCGCATCCGCACGACGCCCTTCGGCAGGCCGTGAACCCGGCGGGCGAAGGCGTTGCGCTGGTTGAGACGCAGCTTGAAGGTGTCGGCCTTCCGCCAGTTGCTCCCGCTGCGGCGCTCGACCTCGAGCAGCACGGTCCCGCCGTTCGCGGAGCGGACCCGGCCGGCGACCTTGCCGGCGCGCGTGCTCGACTTGACCCTCACGTTGAGCTTGGTCTGGGTGGAGACCGGCGCGATCGTCGTCGTGCCCCCGGTCGAGGTGCCGCCAGTGGAGGTACCGCCGGTCGTGGTCCCGCCGGTCGAGCCGCTTCCGCTCGGGTAGGCCGCGCCGTGGGCGTAGGCCTTGTAGGCCGCGTACGCCGGCTTCTGGGAGAAGTCGGTGCGGAGGAGGCCGTAGCGCGCCTCCGGCGTGTCGGCATCCTTCATCCAGTAGTTGTTGCGGAAGTCGTACCAGAGGGCGACCTGGACGTAGGGATCCTGCTCCATCAGCTTGTAGGAGTCGTAGAGGAACTTCGCCTGATTCGCCTCGCTGACGCCGCCCTGCCAGACGCCGGCCCCCGGGTTGCACTCGGTGCTCGAGGTGTTCCAGCCGAACTCGGTGAACCAGATCGGCTTCGCGTCCCCGTGCGCCGCCATCGTCGCGCGGACCTCGCGATAGCCCAGGAAGGAGTCGCGGCTGATCCGGCCGTCCGACTCGCGCCTGATCGAGGCGGGGCCGGTCGAGCCGCAGTAGGTGTAGGGGTGGGTGGCCATCACGTCGAAGGAGCCCTTGACGCCGGCGGCGTAGGCCTGCTCGATGTAGCCGTAGTCGTTGCCCGAGACCCCGCCGAAGACGACCTTCGCCGCCGGGTCGGCTGCCTTGATCCGCGGGTAGGTGCTCTTGAGCATCGCGGCGTACTCGCGGGGGTCGGGGCCCGTGCTCCAGAAGCGCTTCAGGTTCGGCTCGTTCCAGACCTCGTAGGCGGCGACCTTGCCCTTGAAGCGGTTCGCCAGGAACCCCATGAACTCCGCGTAGTCGGCGGGGTTCTGGGGGACGTTCCGGGTCTGGGCTCCGGAGGCCCAGACCGGCGCCGTGTCAACCATGATGATCACCTGCTGGCCCGCGGCGCGAGCCATGTCGATCGCCTTCTCGTACTCGTTCAGCCACCACTCGTTGTAGACGTCGTCGACGGGCTCGGCCTCCGACCACTGGACGTTGAGGCGGACCCACTTCGAGCCGATGTCCTCCATGGCGGCGACCGTGCGCTGCTTCTCGGCGTCGGACGTGTACCAGGTGAGGTCCGGCACGACGCCCGGGGCGGCGGCGGAGGCCTGGCTGGTGGCCGCGAGCATCACGCCAAGCATGGCCAGGGAGGCGGCAAACAGTCTGAGAACGGTCACGGAATCCTTTCCAGGGCGCCGTCACCTCTTGCTGTCCTTCGGTAACCCGGCCATCTCCTGGAGACCCGTGGGCTTTGCGTCCCCGCCTCGCGACGGGTTTGCCATTTGTCGGGACGACTGCCTCAGCCTCCCTATCGCCCCCCTGGCCGCAGGGGTGAGCGATTTCGCCGAGACTGGACGCCGGGCCAGTGGCGGCCCAAACCCGCGCCGGGAGCGGGTTCAGACCTCTACGGGCTGCTGCTCGGCGATTGCGACCGGGTCCCGATCGGCGCTCGCGGCGCGACTGCGCCAGATCCTTTGCAGTTGCCGCGGCCCCACCTGCGTGAGGGCGACCGCGGCGCAGAGCGAGAACCCCAGCAGGCTCCCCAGCAGGAGCCGCGGAGCGCCCGGCTCGAGCGCGAACCAGCAGGCGACCATCGCCGCCACTCCCGGCAGGGAGCTGAGCAGGGCCGGGACGTAGCTAGCGCGCATCGCCGGGAGTGCCGGCGTCCCCAGCGCGCGGCAGGCGATCGGCAGCTTGACCGGCGCCACGACCCCGGCCGTGAAGAGCGTCCCCAGCGCGGCGCCGACCGCGCCGTAGCTCGAGATCAGAGCGATCGAGAGGGCGAGGTTCGAGATGCCCTCGAAGGCCGCGATCGCGCCGATCAGCTTGACCTTGCCGATCCCGATCAGCGCCTTCTCGGCCGGCACGACCGAGAGGGTGACGGTCTGCACCGCCATCAGCAGGATGATGATCGTCGCGGTGACCGCCGGGGCATCCCCGCCGAGCCAGAGCTCGACGAGATCGTCGGCAAACAGGGCGGTCGCCAGAGCGAACGGCAACGTGAGCTGGACCGCCACCCTGGTCGACAGGGTCATCCGGCGGACGACCTCGTCGCGGTCTCCGCGGGCCCAGAGCTCGGAGACCATCGGCATGAGCAGGAGCAGAAACGGCAGGGTGAGGCTCTGCAGGGCGCTCTGCAGCTTCAGCGCGGCGGCGAACGGGGCGGCGCTGGCCGCGTTGCGGATCGCCGAGATCAAGACCGTGTCCATGCGCAGGCCGATGAACACCATCGCGTCCGCGAGCAGGGTGAGCGAGCCGAATCGGCTGAGCGAGCCGAGGCGTCGTCGCTGGGCGGCGCGGGGTCGCATCGAGATCTGCGGCGCTGCGCGCCGGAAGAAGATCGCGAAGAGCGCGGCGCCGAGCAGCAGGGCAGCGGCGTAGGCGACGGCGAGGCCGAAGACGCCGGCGCCGGACTCGATCGCGATCACGGCTCCCACCGCGAAGCCGATGGCGGTGGCCGCCTCCGACGCTCCGAAGAGGTCCCAGCGCTGGATCCCGGTCAGCGCTGCCCCGTAGGCGAAGAAGGGAAAGCGGATCAGTACGGCCACGGCCATGATGAGCATCCCGGCCCGGAATGCGTCCCGCTCCCCCTCGGCCGCCAGCCCGGGGAAGAGGAGCGCGAAGCCGACCAGGACGAGCGCAGCAAGCACGCCGATCGCGCCCATCATCAGGACCGAGGCCCCGACCGTCGCCTCGACCTCGTCGGGACGCTCCTCGGCGGTGTACTGGGAGACGTACTTCGTCGTCGCCGCCGAGGGGCCCAGCTCGAGGAGGCTGAAGATCGTCGTCAGCGTGAACATCACGCTCCAGGTTCCGAAGCCGTCCACCCCCAGGGTTCGGAAGAGGTAGGGCGTGAGCACGAGGGCGCTCAACGCAAGCGCGCCGCGGGCTCCATAGGAGCTGATCAGGTTGCGAACTAGGCGGCGCCGCTCGGTGTGAGCTGAGGCAGCGCCGCCATTCAAGACAGTGCCTCCGCGAGGCGCGGGTCGCCGCGCAGGGCGCGGTGCTTCCACTGCAGGTAGTAGAAGTCGCGCAGGGCGCGGAGGCTGTGCCGGCTCCAAGGGTTCTGGCGAACGACGTGCTGCCAGTGATGGACCACCTCGGCCTTCGGCAGGTACACCACCTCCATGCCGGCGGCCCACACGCGCAGGCACCAGTCCTGATCCTCCCCCCCGTAGGAGGAGACGCGCTCGTCGTAGCGGCCGATCTTCGAGGGCAGATCGGCTCGCCACATCTGCGCGGCGCCCATCGCCGAGACGACGGGACGCTCGTGGTCGAAATCGAAGTCGCTCATCATGTGCCGGCGGTGGGCCTCGGGGTCGGGGTTGAGCTTCGCGTAGGGACCGCGGCGCAGGAAGGGGATCGCCAAACCGGGCCAGCGGCGACAGGAGGGCTGCGTGCTGCCGTCCGCGAAGAGCAGCCGCGGGGCGACGAGCCCGACCTCTGCCCGGCGCTCGAGAAGCTCCGTCATCGCCGCGAGAGCGCCGGGCTTGAGCTCGGTGTCGGAGTCGAGCATCAGCACGTAGCGCCCCTGCACGAGGGGCAGCGAGGAGTTGCGGCCCGCGGAGAGGCCGGCGTTGACGGTCTTGGCGACCACGCGCGCCTCCGGGTAGAGCTCGCGGACCATCTCGGGGGTTCCGTCGCCGGAGGCGTCGTCGACGACGATGGCCTCGTACGGCATGCCGGCGTTCTCGCGCAGCGAGGCAAGGCAGCGGGCGACGTGGTCGCGCGCCTTGTAGGTGACGACCACGATCGAGACCACGGGCGACTCGCTCATGCCGGCGCCCTCGCGTCGAGCTCGTCGCCGAAGCGCATCAGCTCCCGGTAGCGGCGCCGGTACTTCCACTGCAGCGCGGTGAAGGAGCGCAGGTGGCGCAGCGCCTTCGCCGAGAAGGGCGCCTGCTTGGACTGACGGCGGTAGGAGTGGATCACGGTCGCCTCCGGGAGGTAGCGCACCTCCGCGCCGGTGTCCCAGACGCGCACGCACCAATCGATGTCCTCGCCGCCCCAGCCGAGCCGCGCGTCGAGGTCGCCGATCCTGGCGGCGATCGAGGTCTGGAAGAGCTGACAGGCGCCGAGCACGTAGAGGACCGGCCTTCCCCGATCGTGGTCGATGTCCTCCATCTGGTGGCGGCGAACCGGCTCCGATTGCTCGAGGAACGCGGAAAGCGGCGGCCGTCGCATGATCGGGATCGCCCGCGGGGGGAACCGCCGGCAGGAGAGCTGCAGCCCGCCGTCGGGATAGGTCAGCCGCGGTCCGACGAGGCCCCAGGTCTCGTTGCCGTCAAGGGCCTCGACCATCGTCGGCAGCGCCCCCGGGGTGAGGACGGCGTCGCTGTCGAGAAAGAGCGTGTGCCGTCCGCGGACCCGCGGCAGGGCGCGATTGCGGGCGATGCCGAAAACGTTCTCCTCGAGCGCGATCAGCTCCACCTCCGGGTGCTCGCGGCGGACCCACTCGGCCGTCCCGTCGTCGGAGGCGTTGTCGACGACGAAGACCTCGACGGCGACGCCGTCGGCGTGCTCGCGCAGGGAGTCCAGGCACGGGCCGAGCTCGTGGCGGACGGAGTGGCCGATGACGATCGCGCTCACATCGGGGGTCGAGCCGCCATTGCCCCGCTCAAGGGAGCTCTCACTCGGAGCGGTCACGAATCGCAACGATCGGCGTCTGCAGCATGATCTTCAGGTCGAGCCAGGGAGACCAGTTCTCGATGTAGTAGTTGTCCCACTCGACCCGGTCGTCGAGCGAGGTGTTGCCGCGCAGCTTGTGAATCTGGGCCCACCCGGTGATCCCCGACTTGACGCGGTGGCGCTCGGCGTAGCGATAGATCTCACGCTCGAAGACCCGCGCATAGGTCACCCGCTCGGGCCGCGGCCCGACCAGGGACATGTCGCCCTTCAGCACGTTGAAGAGCTGCGGCAGCTCGTCGAGCGAGGTCGCGCGAAGGAACTTCCCCAGGCGGGTCCGCCGGTCGATCCCCTCGACGCCGCCGGGCGCGTCGCGGTGGGCGAGCAGCTCGAGGTCGGCCTCCTCGGAGCCCTCCTCGGGTGGGGGGAGCATCGAGCGGAACTTGAGCAGCTCGAAGGCCTGGCCGTCGACGCCCACCCGGGGTTGGCGGAAGAGGACCGGCCGCCCAAGGGAGATCATCACGCCGATCGCGATCAGCAGGAGCACCGGCGAGATCAGGACCAGGCCGACGAAGGCGAGGACCCGGTCGAGGATGTACTTGAGCGCGAACTGCCAGCCCTTCGGGTAGGAGGGGTGCACCGTGATCAGGGGGATTCCACCCAGGCGCTCGACCCTCGTCCGGTCCGGGACCCGCTCGAAGAGCCGCGGGATCAGCGAGACCGAGACGCCGAGCTCCTCGCAGCGGCGCATCATCTCGAGCTCCTGCGTGTGCGACGTCAGGGAGAAGGCCACGATGACATGCTCGATCGCGAGCTTGTCGACGAGCTGCTGCATGTCGCTGACGAGGTCGCCGCCGTCCCCGCCCCCGTTTGCGTCGACCTTGCCGATCCGGTAGACGGGGAGCCCCGCCGGACGAGCCTCGACCAGGGGGTTGTCGTCGAGGAAGGCCACGGGGCGCAGCCCGAATGCCGGCTTGGCGAGGAGGCGCTCGGCCACCAGGGTGCCGACCTTGCCCGCCCCCACGACCAGGGTGGCTCCACCGACCTGGGAGCGCCTACGACTCCACCCCTGCGCAAGCTCCGCTCCGCCGCGCCCGGCCGCCAGATAGACGGCGGCGAAGATCCAGGCTCGGACCGCCTGCGGAGCGGCGCCGCCGGCGACCGTGAGCAGCTCGCGGGCAAAGGTGATCACCATCGCCCCGACGGCGGTCGCGCCGAAGATCAGCCGGAGGTCGTCGAGGAAGTGGAGGGCGAATCGGGGCTTATAGGCCCCGCCGCTCCAGAGCGCCGCGAGCGTCGCGAGGACGAAGAGGATCTGCCAGCCGACACTGATGTTCGTCAGGCCGGCCTGCGAGGAGGTCACGAGGACGACCAGGGAGGAGGCGACGAGCAACGCGACATCGAAGGTCAGCTGCAGCCGCAGGCGCCTCGAGTTCGGACGGGGACGCGGCTTGCCGGTGACCGACTCGACCTCGCCGTGATCGGGGAACTTGACCGGCGCCCGATCGTCGGCTCGCGAACCGGTAGCGAGCGGGACCGAGCCGGGCTCAGCGCTCTTCGTGCGTGTCTCGGGCGTGCTCACGGACTTTCCAGGTTGGGCGGGACGCTGCTCATAGAGGCCTCAACGGCCAGATCGGCAAATGGTGCTGATGACCTGAATCCGGGCGGCTACCCGCCGGGCGTTCCGAGGTGCGTTTCCACCGCTGATTGTCGCGCCTTCCAGTAGCGCTCGAGTCCCAGCCAGACCTGCTCGGGCGGCATCGCCAGGCTAACGCGCTGCGCCGCCCCCTCCGGCTCGCGGCCGATCCGAGCCTCGAGCTGCGCCAGGAACGCGTCGCGATCCCCGGTCCGCGCGTCCTCGGCGAGAGTCCGCAGCTCCTCCCGCGCCGCCCGGAGATGCACCGCCGGCTGCTCGACCACGCCGAAGTGGGTCAGCCGCAGGGTGGCGGGCTCGCGGCGCTCGAGCAGGGATATCGACTCGATCCAGGCCTCGACGTCGATGTCCGGAGGCGGGGTCGGCATCCAGACAGCCTCAGACGGCGGGATCCGGACCCCGGCGACGTCCCCGACGTAGGCATCGCCCAAGGCCTCGTCGAGGTAGGCGACGTGGTGGGAGGCGTGGCCCGGGGTGGCGATCACCTCCATGCCCTCGATTCGCTCGCCGCCCGAGAGGGCCGTGATGTTCCCCACCGGGACGGGCAGGACCTCACCCCAGAGCCGCTCCATGTCCTCCCCGTAGAGGCGGCGGGCGCTCTCGAGCAGGCGCCCCGGGTCGGCGAGGTGCGGAGCGCCGCGCTCGTGGACGTAGACGGGGAGGGTGGGGAAGCGCCTCACCAGGGTTCCCGTTGCGCCGGCGTGGTCGAGATGGATGTGGGTGAGCAGAACCGCGCGCGGCTCCCCGCCCTCGAGCCCGGCGAGGACGGACTCAATCGTGCTCGCCGGTCCGGGATCGATCAGGATCCCGCCCCGCTCCCAGGCTCCGATCACGCGATCGATCCCCAGATGGTCGGTGTCGATGGATCGCGCGCTCATCCAGTCACGCTACCCGGCCCCGCTGAGCGAAACCGGGCGGCGCCGGCGCTTCGAGGGGCGCGAGAGCACCGAGCGGACCTACAATTGTCCGCGACGTGAGCGAGCATCGACTCCCCGAGCGAGACCGCCCCTGGGTGATGCGGACGTACGCCGGGCACTCGGACGCCCGCCGCTCGAACGAGCTCTACCGCGGCAACCTCGCGAAGGGCCAGACCGGCCTCTCGATCGCGTTCGACCTGCCCACGCAGACCGGCTACGACCCTGACGCGACGCTCGCCCGGGGTGAGGTCGGAAAGGTCGGCGTCTCCGTCGCCCACCGCGGGGACATGGAGGCCCTCTTCGAGGGGATCCCGCTGGCGGAGATGAACACCTCGATGACGATCAACGCGACGGCCGCCTGGCTGCTTGGCCTCTACGTGGCGGTCGCCGAGGAGCAGGGCGTCGAGCGGGCCGCGCTCAAGGGCACGACCCAGAACGACATCATCAAGGAGTACCTCTCGCGCGGCACCTACGCCTTCCCGCCGGAGCCCTCGATGCGGCTGATCGCCGACATGGTCGCCTTCACCGTCAACGAGATCCCGAGCTGGAACCCGATCAACGTCTGCTCGTACCACCTGCAGGAGGCGGGGGCGACGCCCGTCCAGGAGATCGCCTACGCGATCTCGAACGCGATCGCGGTGCTCGACGCGGTTCGCGAACGCGGCCAGGTCTCCGCCGAGGACTTCCCCCGCGTGTTCGGCCGGATCTCCTTCTTCGTCAACGCCGGCATCCGCTTCGTCGAGGAGCACGCGAAGCTTCGCGCCATGGGCGCGCTCTGGGAGGAGCTCGGCCGCGAGCGCTACGGCGTCACCGACCCGAAGCTGCTGCGGCTGCGCTACGGGGTGCAGGTCAACTCGCTCGGCCTGACCGAGGCCCAACCGGAGAACAACGTGCCCCGAATCGTGCTCGAGGCGCTGGCGGTGACGCTCGGCCGCGACGCCCGCGCGCGGGCGATTCAGCTCCCCGCCTGGAACGAGGCGCTCGGCCTGCCGCGGCCCTGGGACCAGCAGTGGAGCCTGCGGATCCAGCAGATCCTCGCCAACGAGACCGACATCCTCGACTACCCCGACATCTTCGAGGGCTCGAAGGTGATGGAGGGCCTGGTCGACGAGCTGATCGAGGGCGCCCGCGCGGAGATCGCGATCGTCGCCGAGCACGGGGGGGCGATCACGAGCGAGGCGGTCGCCTACATGAAGGGGCGCCTCGTCGAGTCCCACCGCGAGCGGGTCGCGCGCATCGAGAGCGGCGAGCTCAAGGTGATCGGCCAGAACTGCTTCACCGAGACCGAGGACTCGCCGCTGACGGTCGGCGAGGACGGCGGCATCCTCACCCCGGATCCCGAGGTCGAGCGCGAGCGGATCGCCGCGCTGGAGGAATGGAAGGGGGAGCGTGACGCTGAGGCCGTCGCCAGCGCCCTGGCAGCACTGGCGGAGGCGGCGCGCGAGGAGTCGGCCAACCTGATGCCGGCGACGATCGAGGCCGCTCGCGCGGGCGCGACGACCGGCGAGTGGGCGGAGACTCTGCGCGAGGTCTTCGGCGCCTACCGGGGGCCGACCGGAGTCGACGGCTCCGCCACCGGGGGCAACGCCGAGCTGCTCGCCGACGTCCGCGCGACGGTGAAGCGGGTAGGCGACGAGATCGGCCACCCCCTGCGCATCCTCGTGGCCAAGCCGGGTCTCGACGGGCACTCCAACGGGGCCGAGCAGATCGCGGTGCGCGCCCGCGACGTCGGCATGGAGGTGATCTACCAGGGGATTCGCCTGACCCCGGAGGAGATCGCGGCGTCGGCCGTGCAGGAGGACGTCGACGTGGTCGGCCTCTCGATCCTCTCGGGCTCCCACCGCGAGCTCGTCCCGCGCGTGGTCGAGCTGATCCGCGAGGCCGGCGTCGAGGCGCCGGTGATCGTCGGGGGGATCATCCCCCCCGCCGACGCGCGCCGGCTCGCCGCGGTAGGCGTCGAGCGCGTCTACACCCCGAAGGACTTCGACCTGAATCGGATCATGGTCGACATCGCCGAGCTCGTCGCCGCGCGAGCTGGCGAGCCGCAGCTTGCCCCGCAACGCGGCTGACAGGGGCGGCTCGCCGCCCGCGCACTCTTCCCCGACCCGCCACAATCAAGGGGAGGCATGAACGACGAGCTCAACTCAGACCGCAGCGCCTGGCTTCGCTGCTATCGCTGCTGGTCGCAGCGGCTCGAGGCGCAGGTCCACTACGACGCGATCCTCCGGATCGACCCCGAGACCGGCGAGCCGGCCGAGCGGATAGACGAGGTCCAGGAGTCGGTCGTCCAATGCCTGGACTGCATGCACGACCAGCCCCATCTCTCCGTCGAGGAGGGCAAGGTGGTGCCGATCGAGGACCGCTGGGAGCGCCTCGTCGCCGGCACCCCATGGGTCGCCTCCTGCACGGTCACGGTCGACGGCGACCTGGTCGAGATCTGCTCCGGCCCCGAGGCGGCCGACAGCCTCACCTACGGCGCCTTCGGCGACGCCGGCACCCGCGAGTTCTTCACCCACGTCCGCTTCCACAAGCACGAGGAGGAGCGGATCGTGGTCCACCTGCTCGTCGAGCTCTACGCGCGCTCCCCGAACGAGGCGAGCGACGTGCTCGAATCCGCCGCCCGCGGCACGCTCGAGATCACGTCGCTGGCGGAGGAGTCACGGCCGCCCGCGCACGCCGCGGACGAGGCTCACTGAGATAACTCCGGCGGAATGCTCCGCTTCGCGTCCGCTTCCGCCGGACCGTTGGGTGCTACGGGACGGGAAGACACGAACCGAGGGCTCCGCTTCGCGTCCGGTCCGGTCGGACCGTTGGGTGCTACGGGACGGGAGATCATGAATCGAGGGGAGACTTGACCGCACTTCTTGGGGCCAAGTTGTCTTTCATGCCGACCCGCGGGTGGGCTGCCGGGCCTGCCTCTCCCCCCCCGTCTCATCCTAAATCCATTCCACCCGACGCGCCGGCGTCTGGGCCGTAGGCCGCAGGCATCCCGCCCGGGTCTTTCAGGTCAGCATGCTAGCCTGAGTGACCCCGGCGGCCCCGGCGTCGGCTTCCGCCGGACCTGTTGGGTGTTGCTGGACGGGAAGACATGAACACAGTTTGTGTCCCTCATCGCAGATCCCCCTGCGCCAGGGCTCTTTCGCGGGCGGATCGGTCGAGGTTTCGCTCCTCGTCCCTGATGACGTAGGTGTCCGCCCAGCGGTTTCCCAGTCGCTGCTCGTCGGGATCTCAGCATGGCCACGAGCGCCACGATGTAGAGGTACTCGAAGAGCAGCGGGATCGTCCTTCGGATCAGCGCGGCATCCGATGGAGATCCCCCGTCCGCATTGACGACCCGGATGCCGACGAGCCGCTTTCCGGGACTGCGGCCCGTACCCCGCTGCGAGAGCACGAAGTACGCAAACTGGCCTGGGATTGCAAGCGCGTAGAAGACGATCGTGCGGGTCGTGCTGCTGCCCACGCCCAGGCCGAACAGGATGATCATGACGATCCCGAGGACGATCCCAACGACGAACCCGTCGACGACGTGAGCGACGGCTCTTCGGCCGCTCACCCGGGTGGTCGTGATGCGCTGAGTGTGGGTCATCCCTCCCCTCTCAGCCTAAATCCACCCCACCCCGACGCACCCGCGTCTGGGCCGCAGGCCGCAGGCATCCCGTCCGGGTCACTCAGGCCAGCATGCTGGCCTGAGTGACCCCGCCGGCCCGCCGGCCCCTACCGGGTGTAGTCCTCGTCCGCGCTCAGGCGTCGGACGAAGGCCACGATCAGGCGAATCACGTTCTCGACGTCGCCGAGCTGAACCATCTCGACCGTGGAGTGCATGTAGCGCAGCGGGATCGAGACGAGGCCCGCGGCGACGCCGGCGCGGGAGAGCTGGATCGCGTCGGCGTCGGTGCCGGTGAAGCGACCGGTGGCCTCGAAGGTGTGCTCGATCCCCTCCGCCTCGGCCGTCTCGCGGAGCAACTTGTAGACGCGTGGGCTCAGCGTCGAGCCGCGGCCGATCACGGGGCCGGAGCCGAGCGCGTGCTCGCCGTTCTCCTTCTTGTCGATGCCGGGCGCGTCGGTGGCATGGGTGACGTCGACCGCGATCGCGACGTCGGGCGCGAGCGAGAAGGCGGTCGTGGTCGCCCCGCCCAGGGTGATCTCCTCCTGAGCGACGGCGGCCCCGACGACTCCCACCGCCGGCGCATCGCCCTCGGCGACCCGCCGCGCCACCTCCAAGGCGACGTAGGAACCGAGGCGGTTGTCGAGGGAGCGTGAGACGAGCCGGCCGTTGGGGAGCGGGAGCGGCTCGGCGGCTAGCACGGCCGGGTCGCCGACGCTGACCAGCTCCTCGGCCTCCTCGCGGCCGGAGACGCCGATGTCGATGTGCATGTGCTTGATCTCGGACGCCTTCTTGCGGTCGTCGGGCTCGATCAGGTGGATCGGCTTCTTGCCGATCACTCCGGGGACGACCCCGTCGTTGCCGCGCAGGATCACTCGCTGGCCGACGAGGTTCTGCGGGTCCCAGCCGCCGATCGACCCGAACCACAGGTAGCCCTCCTCGTCGATGTGGCTGACGAAGAGGCCGATCTCGTCGATGTGCCCCACGACGGCGACCGTGGGCCGGTCGTCGCCGACGCCGACGCCGACGGTCGAGGAGCCGAGCACGTCGGAGCGGACGTCGCCGAACTCACTCGCCGCCTGCCGCCAGACCTCGGCGGCGGGCGCCTCGTACCCGGAGGGGGCGGGAACGCGGATCAAGGCGTCGAGCAGCGGCGGCGTATCGGTCTCGCTCATCGGCGGATTATCCCCGCCGCGCATGCGCTCAGGCGCTGCGGTCATCGGCGCTCGGAGCCGGCGGCCAGCCAGATGCGGCTGCGACCGCACCGTCAAGCCCCCGCAACGCGCGGGCGATCTCCCACCGCTCGCGCTTCTTCGCCGCGACCAGGCTCGCGTGCTCGTAGACGCGATCGTGGTCGCCGTAGAGCAGCCGCGGCAGGAGCGCCTGGGCGCCGGCCGGATCGAGCCCGGGCACCAGGGCGGGCACGTCGTAGCCGAAGTCGGGGTCGGGCTCCCAGACGACTGTCCCGTCGTTGCCGAGGGCGGCATCGAGGACGGCTTCGATCAGGCCCGCCTCGACCTCGAAGCAACCGGGGCGATCCGGTGGGCCGCCCACCCATCCTTGCTTGAGCGCGAAGAGAGGGACCTCGAGCCCCCGAAGGTCCTCGAGCAGTTCGTTCCCGGCCGCGGCGCTCCGCGATCGGGGCGTGTGCTCGAGCCAAAGCAGGGTGGCGAGCTCGGGGCGGAGCCGGGCAAACGGCGCCAGGGTCCCGACGCCGCGGCAGTGCACGACGACGAAGCGGGCGCCGGAGGGGACCCGCGCTTGATCGCCGAGGATCGCCCCGCCCCGCTCGGCGATGCCATCAGCCCATGGCGCCGGACCGGCCGGCCGGGCGCTGAGATCGGGTGCGTCGGTGGCGTAGGGATCGGCCAACGTGGCCGACCAGGCTAGCCCTCTTGACCCGGGTTCTTGCGCGGGATCAGCACGGCTCGCTTGAACTCCGCGACCAGCGTGTTGTCCTGCTTGTAGACGCGTGTGTGAACCTTCACCACGCCGCGGTCGAGCTTGGTCTTCGATGGCCGCACGTCAAGCACCTCGGATTCGCAGAAGAGCGTGTCGCCATGGAAGACTGGCGCCGGGTGGCTGAGCTCCTCGGTCGCCAGGTTCGCGATCGCCTTGCCCGACACGTCGCCGACTGACATCCCGAGCGCGAGCGAGTACACGAGCGGGCCGACGACCACGTTGCGGCCCTGCTGCGAGTTGCCGGCGTAGACGTCGTTGAGGTGCAGCGGGTGGTGGTTCATCGTGATCAGGTTGAAGAGGTGGTTGTCGGACTCGGTCACAGTCTTGGCCGGCCAATGCTTGTAGACCGCGCCGACCTCGAACTCCTCGAGGTAGCGGCCGTAGGGGTGGGCGCCCGATGCCTCGCGCTCGGCCTGGTCGGTGGACAGCTCGTGGGTCTCGTTCTCGCTCATGGCTCCTCGTCGATAGGTGGATGCTGGAAGGGTTGCTCGGGTGGTTGTCGCCGCGCATGCGGCGACGGTGCTCAGCGAACGCGCTTGAGCTTCGTGCGAGCCTCGTGCTTGGCGATCACGCCGCCGAGCAGCCGGATCACCGCCGGGTCGCCACCGACCTTTACGACGCCGTGCTCGTAGGCGGCGTGCCAGTGCTCGAGTGAGGCATCGGCGAGGTCGTTGAAGTCGGCCCGCGGGATCGAGACCTCGATCCGCGAGTCCTCCGGCTCGCCCTTGCTCACCGAGGGGCCTGGGGTCTCGACCCGGAAGACCTGCACGTCGCCGCGGCCGCGAAGCTCGAGGCGGATCACCAGCTTGAGCTTCTCGAGGGCCGGCAGCTCCTCGACGAACCGCTTGTGCGCGATCACGATCAGGTCTTGGGTGATGGAGGACATGGCTCAGATCTTGTGGCGAGCGAGGAGCTTCTTGCCGATCACCATCCGCTGGATCTCCGACGTGCCCTCGCCGATCAACAGCAGCGGCGCGTCCCGGTAGAGGCGCTCGATCTCGTACTCCTTCGAATAGCCGTAGCCGCCGTGGATCCGGAACGACTGCTCGACCACCTCCTTGCCGGTTTCGGAGGCGAGCAGCTTCGCCATCCCGGCCTCGAGGTCTGAGCGCTGGCCGGCGTCCTTCATCCGAGCCGCCTTCAGCGTGACCAGTCGAGCGGCCTCGATCTTCGTCGCCATGTCCGCGAGCTTGAACTGGATCGCCTGGTGCTCGGCGATCGGCTTGCCGAAGGTCTTGCGCTCCTGGCTGTAGCGCAGCGCCAGCTCGAGCGCGCGCTGGGCGATCCCGACCCCGCGGGCGGCGACGTTGACGCGGCCGACCTCGAGTGCGTCCATCATCTGGCTGAAGCCCTTGCCGAGCCCCTCTTCCTCGCCGCCCAGGATGCGGTTGGGCGGGCAGCGGTAGCCGCTGTAGATGAGCTCGGTGGACTCGACTCCCTTGTAGCCCATCTTCTTGATCTGCGGCGGAACCTCGAGGCCCTCGAACTCACCGGCGTTCTTGTGCTCCCCCGGAACCTTCTCGGTGATGAAGCAGGTCATTCCCTTATAGGGCGGGTCGGCGTCCTTGTCGTTCTTCATCAGGGTGAAGACCACCCCCGAGCGCAGGCCGTTGGTCACCCACATCTTCTGGCCGTCCAGGATCCAGTCCCCGCTCTCGTCCTTCTTCGCCGAGGCCTTGATCCCCTGGACGTCGGAGCCGACCTCCGGCTCGGAGAGGGAGAAGGCGGCGCGGATCTCCCCGGTCGCCATCTTCGGCAGGAAGTGCTCCTTCTGCTCGTCGGTGCCGAACTTCATCAGCAGATAGGAGCCGATGAAATGGGTGTTGACGATGCCCGAGATCGAGATCCAGCCGCGCGAGAGCTCCTCGACGATCATCGTGTAGGTCGTCAGGTCGAGCCCCATGCCCCCGTACTCCTCGGGGATCGTCACCCCGAAGAGTCCGAGCTCCTTCATCTGCTCGACGATCGCCTCGGGGAACTCGTCCTCGTGGTCGAAGTGCTCGGCGGCCGGCAGGATCTCGTTGTCCACGAAGGAGCGCACCATCGCGGTGATCTCCTGCTGGATCTCGGTCTTCTCTTCGTAGGTGGGGGCGGCTAGGGCCATGGGTGGCGGCTCCTGGGCGGGTCGGGGCGAACTTCGGGGGCCGCGGCGTCGAGGGCGTTGAGGACCCCCGCCGGGTCGCCGGCGACGGGGCCGAAGGATACCGGCGCAGAATGCGAGGAGGCTCTCCCGGAGCCGTCCGGGAGAGCCTCGCTCGCCGGTCTGAGCGGCGCTCCGCTCAGCCGCCGGTCGGGGCAGGTGCGGTGCCCTGCAGCTCGATGCCGGCGTCGGAGAGCGACTGGACCGCCTGCCCCACCTGCGACTGGAAGTCCCCGACGGCGGCCTGCAGCTGCCCGGCGGCGGCCTGGAGCGCCTTCTTGTCGCCCGAGGCCGCCGCGTCGCTGACGTCGGTCAGCTTCGAGGAGAAGTCCTCGAGCGCAGAGAGGATCTGATCGTGGCCCACCTGAGCCTCCTCCGGAGGCTGCAGGGCCCCGAACTCGCCGATCGTCCCCTGGATCTCCGTCTCCGCCTGATCGACGAGGGACCCGAACTCCTCCGCAGAGGCGGACTGCTGGATCTGAGCGCCGAGCGTGCTGAACTGCGTGGCGAATCCCTCGAGGACCGTCCGCGCCTGCTGGGCGTACTCCTCGGCCGTGAGCGCATCGGAGCTCTCGCTGGAGGTCGAGTCGTCATCACCGCCACAGCCGGCGAGCGCGATCAGGCCGATCAGGGCGAGGAGGATGAGCGGGATTCTCGAGATTCGCATTTGTCTCCTGGTTCAGGGCCGGGGCAGGCCGATGGGCCGCGCAGTCTAGGGAGATCGCGACGGGGCCTGCCCGCAGCGTCGCGAGCCACCGGGCAGAGCGAGCCGGGGCAGGAGGGCTTCGATAGCGTCCTGCACCCCATCCGCATCCATCAGGAGACCGACTTGAGAAACCCTCGCCAGTTCGCCCAGCCGCTAGCCATCGGCGCCCCACCGCCGGTGCTCGAGGTGCCGTTCAAGCCCTCGCGGATGATCCACTTCTTCGACGCCTCGAACGAGAAGATGGCGGCCAAGGTCCCGGACATGGCCAAGTCGGCGGACATCCTGCTCGGCAACCTCGAGGACGCGGTCTCGGTCGATAACAAGGTGGCGGCTCGGGAGGGCCTGATCAGGGTCGCGAACGAGGTCGACTTCGGCGAGACCCAGCTCTGGAGCAGGGTCAACTCGCTCGAGAGCCCCTGGGTGCTCGACGACCTGACCACGCTGGTCACCGAGATCGGCGACAAGCTCGACGTGATCATGGTGCCGAAGGTCGAGGGGGCCTGGGACATCCACTACGTCGACCGGCTGCTCGCCCAGCTCGAGGCCAAGGCGAAGCTCGAGCGGCCGATCCTCGTACACGCGATCCTCGAGACGTCGCTGGGCGTGGTCAACCTGGAGGAGATCGCCACCGCGAGCCCGCGGATGCAGGGGATGAGCTTCGGTCCCGCCGACCTCGCCGCCTCGCGGCGTATGAAGACCACCCGCGTCGGCGGCGGGCACCCGGGCTATCTGGTGATCAACGACCCCGACCCCGACAACCCCGATGCCCCACGCCCCACGGCGCAGCAGGACCCCTGGCACTACTCGGTCGCGCGCATGGTGGACGCCTGCACCTCGGCGGGGATCCTGCCCTTCTACGGCCCCTACGGCGACATCAAGGACACCGCCGGCTGCGAGGCGCAGTTCCGGGCGGCGTTCCTGCTCGGCTGCGTCGGCACCTGGACGCTCCACCCCGTGCAGATCGAGATCGCGAAGAAGGTCTTCAGCCCCGACCCGGACGAGGTCGCCTTCGCCAAGAAGGTGATCGAGGCGATTCCCGACGGCCGCGGCGTTCACATGATCGACGGCAAGATGCAGGACGACGCGACCTGGAAGCAGTGCAAGGTGATGGTCAACCTGGCGGAGCTGCTGGCGGAGAAGGACCCGGAGCTGGCCGAGGCGTACGGGTTCGCGGCGAGCGGCACCGACTCGTAGCGTCAGGGTCTCCATGCGCGAGCTCGTCCATCCGCTGCGGGTTCGCTATGCCGAGTGCGACCCGCAGGGGATCGTCTTCAACTCGCGCTACCTCGAGTACTTCGACATCGCGCTGACCGAGCTCTGGCGCGAGGCGCTCGGCTCCTACGAGGAGGTGATGGCGGAGCTCGCCATGGACCAGCTCGTCGCCGAGGCCGGCCTGCGCTACCGCCTGCCCCTGCGCTTCGACGAGGAGTTCGAGCTGCGGGCGTCCCTGGCCCGGCTCGGAAACACCTCGACCGTGACCGCGATCGAGGTGGTGCGCGGGGCGGATCTCGTCTGCGAGGGTGAGCTCAGGCACGTCTTCGTCCGCCGGGGCACCACCGAGAAGGCCCCGATCCCGGACGCCGTCCGCACCGCCCTCGCTCCCTACCTCCGCTCGGCCTGACCCGTGGTGGCAGAGAAATTGACCGCCACGGTGCCCATTTCTCCGCCACCGGCCGGGGGAATGGAGCTCGGGGCGGCCACAGCGGCGATCATGAGGCCGTGAGCGACGACGCGCCGCAACGACCCCGCGAGGACGAGGATGTCCGGCGGCGGCGGATCTACGTCACCGGGCACCGCAACCCGGACCTCGACTCGATCGCCTCTGCGATCGGCTACGCCGAGCTGAAGCAACTGCTCGACCCGGCCGGCGACTACGTCCCGGTTCGTCTCGGGAGGGAGAACGCGCAGACCCGCTGGGCACTCGAGCGAAGCGGTGCTCGGCGACCGGAGCTGATGGGCCATGTCTTCCTGCGGGTGAGCGACGTGATGCGAGAGCGCTTCCCGATCGCGGCCGGAGCCGATCCGCTGCGCGAGGTCGGCCGGGTGATGGTTCGCGAGGACCTCGACCTCGTACCGATTGCCGGCTCCGGCGGCGAGCTGATCGGCGTGATGACCGAGCGCACCCTCGCCCGCCGCTACATCCGCGAGGGGCGGAGGAGCCACAGCCTGGCCGATGCCCCGACGTCGATCGCTGCGATCGTGGGCGTGCTCGACGGACGGCTGATCATCGGGGACGGCTCCGACACGGTCGCGGGGCGGGTCTGGGTCCATTCGATCGACGCGACCCGCAGCGACAGCAGGATCTCCTCCGGCGACATCGTCGTGGTCGGCAACCGCACCGACGCTCAGCGCCAGTCGATCGAGCTCGGCGCGGCGCTGCTCGTCGCCAGCAACGGGGCGGCGCCTCCGCAGGAGATCCTCGAGCTCGCGCGCGGGCGCGGCACGAAAGTCGTCGTCAGCCCCCTCGACTCCTACGTCTCGAGCCGGATGATCTCGCTTGCCGCTCCCTGCGAGGCGATGGCGGAGGTCGACCCGCTAACCGTCGACCTGGACGACCTGGTCGCCGACATCTCCGAGCAGGTCAAGGACGTCCATTACCGGGCCGCGGTCGCGGTCGATGCCGAGCGTCGGCCGGTCGGGCTGATCACGCGATCCGACCTCGTCTCGCCCCAGCCGCGGCGCGTCATCCTCGTCGACCACGCCGAGCAGGCACAGAGCGTCCCGGGAGTCGAGGAGGCCGAGATCGTCGAGATCCTCGACCATCACCACATCGGCTCGATCGAGACGCGCGTGCCCGTCGCCGCGACCTTCGATCCGGTCGGATCGACCGCGACGCTCGTCCTCGAGCGCTTCCTCCGCCACGAGCTCGAGCCGCAACGCCCGACGGCGACCATGCTTCTCTGCGCAGTGCTCTCCGACACCGTGCTGCTCAACTCCCCAACCGCGACCGATCGCGACCGGGCCGTGATCGACCGCCTCGAGGAGGTGCTCGAGGTGGACGCGATGGCGATCGGTCGGGAGATGTTCGACGCCACCTCCGACGTCTCCGACGTTCCGGCCGCCGAGATCGTCGCCCGCGACGCCAAGGAGTACGCGCTACCGGGCGGCAAGGCCATCTCGATCGCTCAGATCGAAACGGTCGGCAAGCGGGTCCTCGACCGTCGCCCGGAGCTCTTGGAGGCGCTCGAGGAGGTCCGCGAGCGCAACGACTACCCGCTCGCCGCGCTCATGGTCACCGACATCCTCGATCAGGGCACTGAGCTGCTGCTCAGCGGTGACGCCGCCGCCGCCCACCGCGCCTTCGGGGTACGCGACGAGGACGGGCACGGCGCGATCTCGCTCCCCGGCGTGATGAGCCGCAAGAAGCAGGTGGCTCCGCGCCTTATGGCAGCGTTCTAAGCAGGCTCCTCAGCCGAGCTCGGACTTGAGCCGCTCGAGGTGGGAGCTGATCTCCTCAGGCAGGCGATCGCCGAAGCGCGACAGGTGCGCCTCGACCTGCGGCATCTCGGCGCGGAGGCCTTCTCGGTCGACCTCGGTCAGCTCGTGCATCGCCTCCGCGGAAATGTCAAGGCCCTCGATGTTGAGCTCACCGTCCGCCGGGACCAGCCCGATGGGCGTCTTCGCGACCGCTGAGTCGCCGTTGCAGCGGCGGAAGACCCACTCGAGCACCCGGCTGTTCTCGCCGAAGCCGGGCCAGAGGAACTTCCCGTCGGCGTCCTTGCGGAACCAGTTGACGTGGAAGATCTTCGGCAGCTTCCCGGCGTCACCGCGCCGACCGATCTCGAGCCAGTGCTCGAAGTACTCCGCCATGTCGTAGCCGCAGAACGGCAGCATCGCAAAGGGGTCGAAGCGCAGCTGGCCGACCTCGCCGAAGGCGGCCGCGGTCGTCTCCGAGGACATCGTCGCCCCCAGGAAGACCCCGTGCTCCCAGTCGAACGCCTCACGGACGAGGGGGACGACGCTCGCACGCCGCCCGCCGAAGAGGAAGGCGTCGATCGGGACGCCAGCCGGGTCCTCCCACTCCTCGGCGATCACCGGGCACTGCTCGGCGGGGACCGTGAAGCGCGAATTCGGATGCGCGGCCGGGGCCTCCGACTCCGGCGTCCAGTCCTCGCCGTGCCAGTCGATCGCGTGAGCGGGCGGCTCGGGAGTCATGCCCTCCCACCAGACGTCGCCGTCGTCGGCGAGCGCGCAGTTGGTGAAGATCGCGTTCTCCCGTACCGAGGCCATCGCGTTCGGGTTCGTCTCCTCCCCGGTGCCGGGAGCGACCCCGAAGAACCCGGCCTCCGGGTTGATCGCGTAGAGGCGCCCGTCGTCGCCGAACTTCATCCACGCGATGTCGTCGCCGACCGTCTCGACCTTCCAGTCGGGCAGCGTCGGGACCAGCATCGCGAGGTTCGTCTTCCCGCAGGCAGACGGGAAGGCGCCGGTGACGTACTTGACCTCGCCCGCGGGCGAGGTCAGCTTGAGAATCAGCATGTGCTCGGCCATCCAGCCCGCGTCGTGGGCCATCGCCGAGGCGATCCGCAGCGCCAGGCACTTCTTGCCGAGCAGCGCGTTGCCGCCGTAGCCGGAGCCGAATGACCAGATCTCCCGGGTCTCTGGGAAGTGGACGATGTACTTCGTATCGGCGTTCGTGGGCCAGGGCGTGTCCTCCTCACCCTCGTCGAGCGGCGCCCCGACCGAGTGCACGCAGGGGACGAACTCCCCCTCGGGCCCCAGCACATCGAGGGCGCGAGCGCCCATCCGGGTCATGATCCGCATCGAGACCGCGACGTAGGCGGAGTCGGTGAGCTGGATGCCGATCTGCGACTTGTCGGAGCCGAGCGGGCCCATCGAGAACGGGACGACGTACATCGTCCGCCCCTGCATGCAGCCCTCGAAGACCTCCGAGAGCGTCGCGCGCATCTCGTCCGGCGGCTTCCAGTTGTTGGTTGGGCCGGCGTCCGCCTTCTCCTCCGTGCAGATGAAGGTCCGATCCTCGACGCGGGCCACGTCGCTCGGGTCCGACCACGCCAAATAGGAGTTCGGGCGCTTCGCGTCGGAGAGGCGGCGGAAGGTGCCGGCCTCGACGAGCTCGCGGCAGAGGCGGTCATATTCCTCCGCCGATCCGTCGCACCAATGGATCGACTCCGGCTGGGTGAGCTCAGCGATCTGCTCCACCCACGTGGTCAGCTGCTCGTTCTCGGTCGGCGCCTCGGTGGCGGTCGCATCGGTCATCGGTGCGTGCTCAGCTCCTTGGGTCGATTCGGGGACATGGCGATCCATTCCCTGCCCCACGAGGTGTGAACCGCCGCGGCGGGCGGGGCACGAGGGCTTCGACCATTGTGCCGCAACGGGCGCCAGGGCGCCCGAGCGGAGGCTCAGCTCACTGCTTGTTGAAGATCTTCACGATCACGCGCTTGCCGAGATTGTTCCGCGCAATCTGGCCAGCCACCGCGAAGGTGCAGTAGTCGGGATCGGCGAGCGGAATCCGATAGGTGCCCTTGATCGCGGTGTTCTTCGTGGTCGTCTTGAACTCGCCAGGCCCGGGGAAGTAGTCGATCAGCGCACCCTTCACGCACCGGGTGGTGAACCCCCAGTCCACCGGCAGGTGATCTGGCCTGCTCGAGATCGAATAGGAGACCCTGCCGATCTCGTTTCCCTTGAGCGTCACGCGCGCGACCGCGGCGGCCGGCCGCCTCTTCGCCCTGTCCTTGGCGACCAGCTGGCCCTTACCGCCGGCGTAGGTCGCCGCGCTTGGCTGCGCGTCGCCACCGAGCGAGCTGGCTGGGATCGCCAGCAGCGTCAGTCCAGCCAAGATTCCCGCCGCCTTCTTCTTCAACCCGTGCTCCAGTCTCGTTTCGCTGTCCGGTACCCCTGACCTATCGGCAGAGTTCCCCCGCCTCTCAACCCGACTCGACGCCCGTTGATGCGCTCCCTGCCTGTAGGGTTCCGCGGCGCTCCGCCGGCCGCGGCGCGCTAGCCACCTCCCTGCCACCGATGCGCTTCTACGAATACGAGTCACGCCGGATCGTCGAGCGGGCAGGGATCCCCGTCACCGACTATGGGTTCTGCACGAGCGCCGAAGAGGCGCGCGAGGCAGCCCAGCGGATCGACGGCCCCGTCGTCGTCAAGTCGCAGGTGCTGACCGGGGGGCGAATGAAGGCCGGGGGCGTCAAGTTCGCCGATACGCCCGAGCAGGCCGCCGCGCACGCCCTCGAGATCCTCGAGCTCGAGATCGGCGGGCACCTGCCGGTCGGGGTCCTCGTCGACCCCAAGGCCGAGGTCGAGCAGGAGTACTACGCGGCGGTCCTCTGGGATGGCCGCGCCCGCCGGCCGATGATGCTGTTCAGCGACATGGGCGGGATCGACATCGAGCAGGTTGCGGAGGAGCACCCCGATCACGTCGGCCGCGCTCACCTCTCCAACCTTCACCCGATCTCCGACTTCGAGGCCAAGCAAACCGTGGCCCGGTGCGGGATGACCGGCTCCGAGCTGAACCGGGCGACCGTCGTGCTCGCGCGCCTCGCCCGGCTGCAGCGCGACTACGACATGACCCTGGCCGAGATCAACCCCCTGGCGAGGCTCGCCGACGGCTCCTTCGTCGCCCTCGACGCCCACATGGAGATGGAGGACGAGGCAGTGGGTCGCCACCGGAAGGTCCTGGGCGAGCTCGGGGTCGAGCTCTCCGAGCCGCGCGAGATGTACGAGCCGAGCGAGTTCGAGCGCAACGTCAAGGCCATCGACGCCGCCGACCATCGCGGGGTGATTCAGGGCAAGGACCACGGATTCGACGGCAACATTGGCCTCGTGATCGGCGCCGGGGGCGGCTCGCTGACCCTGACGGACGCGGTCCGCAGCCAGGGGGGGAGACCGGCGAACTACGCCGAGATCGGCGGCAATCCCTCCGTCGCGAAGTCGGCGGGCCTGGCTAAGGAGGTCCTGCAGAAGGACGGCGTCGAGAAGATCGCCGTGATGATGTCCATCGTCTCGAATACGCGGGTCGACATCGTCGCCCGGGGCGTCATCAAGGCGTGCCTCGAGCTCGGCAAGGACCCGGCCGAGACGATCGCGATCTTCCGCATCCCGGGCGCCTGGGAGGACGAGGGCTACAAGATCCTCGACCGCTACGGGGTCGAGTACTGCGACCGCTCGGTATCGATGTGGGAAGCGGCGGGGCGGGCTGTGGCAAAGGTGCAGGGCGGGGCGGCATGAGCAGGCCAAACATCCAGAAGCCCGAATTCGACGAGGCCCGCGAGCACGAGGGCTTCAACTGTCGCCGGGCTCGAATCGGTCGACAAGCCGGCAGCCAGAAGCTCGGCATGAGCCTCTGGGAGCTGCCCCCCGGCCAAGCCGCCTATCCCTACCACTGGCATCTCGCCGAGGAGGAGCTGGTCGTGATCCTGAAGGGACATCCTTCGCTGAGGACACCTGACGGCTGGGATGAGCTCGAGCCTGGCGACGTGGTCTCGTTTCCCGTCGGGACAAGCGGCTCGCACCAGATCGCCAACCACTCCGGAGGGATCGTTCGCTTCCTCGCCGCTTCCAACCAGGCGCCGGACATCGTCGTGCGCCCGGACTCAGAGACGATCGGCGTGTTCGAGCGTCGGCCGGAGGGTGGCGGTCTCTACAAGCACTTCCGGCTGGACGATGCGGTCGACTACTTCGAGGGAGAGTCGGCGCCGTGAGCATCCTCCTCGACGAGGATTTCACCTTCATCGTCCAGGGGATCACCGGCCGCGAGGCCGTCAACCTCACCCGCGAGTGCCTCGACTTCGGCTCGAAGATCGTCGGTGGCGTGACCCCCGGCCGCAAGGGCCGCGAGGTTCACGGGGTGCCGGTCTTCGACACCGTCGAGCAGGCGGTCGAGCACCATGGCGGGCCGATCGACGGCGCCGTGGTCACCGTCCCCCCCGCCTTCACCAAGGATGCGGTGATGGAGGCGATCGAGAACGGGATCGGGCTGATCGTGATCGTCACCGAGCGGATCCCCCGGCGCGACGTGGCCGAGATGGTCGAGCTCGCCAACCTGCGCGACGCCCGGATCATCGGCCCCAACTGCCTCGGGCTGATCGCCCCCGGCGTCGCCAAGATGGGCGGGATCGGCGGGCCGGCCAGGGACGCCGCGAAGGCCTACGTCGCCGGCCCGGTCGGCGTGATGTCGCGTTCCGGCGGGATGACGACCGAGATCTCCTCGACGCTCACCGCCGCCGGCCTGGGCGTCTCGACCGCCGTCTCGATCGGCGGCGACGCGATCATCGGCTCGACCTATGCGGAGCTGATGCCGCTCTTCGAGGAGGACCCCCAGACCGAGGCGATCGTGATCTACACCGAGCCGGGCGGTCGGATGGAGGCCGAGCTCGTCGAGTGGCGCGCCGAGAGCGGATCGCAGATGCCGATCGTCGCCTTCATGGCGGGCCGCTTCATGGACGACGAGGAGATGCAGGGGATGAGCTTCGGCCACGCCGGCACGATCGTCGAGGGGGTCGAGGACTCGGCGACGGAGAAGATCGCCCGCCTCGAGGCCGCGGGAATCCCGGTCGTCGAGCGGATCGACGAGATCCCCGAGCGAGTCGGGGAAGCCTTGGGCCGATGAGCGGCGAGGCGATGCACGCGGTCTTCATCGAGGTCGAGGTTGCCGACGACGTCGCCAACGATCCCCAGCTCGCCGCCAAGCTCGCCGAGGTGTGCCCCGTCGACATCTACGCCGACGTCGACGGCCACGTCGCGATCGTCCGCGAGAACCTCGACGAGTGCGTGCTCTGCAACCTCTGCGTCGAAGCGGCGCCCGAGGGCGGCGTGAAAATCATCAAGCTCTACGAGTAGCCGGCCGCCGACCCTTCGCCGACCTCGGCAAGGCGGCGCATCATCGCCCGCGCGGCTCTGATTGCGGCCCGCCATCCCGCGTCGGCCTGGCGCTAGCGTGGGCGGCCTCCTCCCCCGTCCTTCCCCGCACATGAACTTCGTCGAAGACGTCCTCGAATCGTTCCCTGCCGCGCAGCCGGCGCTCGTCGCCATCGACGGCGATGGCGAGCGCCGCGTCTGGGGCTTCGGCGAGCTGATCGCGCGCAGCGCCGGGCTTGCAGGAGCCCTCGCCGCAAGGGGCATCGGGCGCGGCGACGTCGTCATGACCCTGATCGGCAACCGGCCCGAGTGGGTCCTCTCGATGCTCGCCTGCTTCCGAATCGGCGCGGTCGCCCTGCCCTGCAACACGCAGCTTCGCTCCGGCGATCTCGCCCACCGGGTGGCCGTGGCCGATCCGGCCTTGGCGATCGGTGAGGAGGAGCTGCTCGGCCTCCTTCCCGCAGGGCTGGCGAGCCTGGAGCTGGGGGGGCTCGCTGCGATCCTCGACGAGGAGCGCGCCGGCGCGGCACCGGCCGAGCCCGCGGATCTCGACCCCGCCGAGCCGGCCTTGATCGTCTTCACGTCGGGGACCACCGGGGAGGCGCGGGCGGCGGTTCACTCCCAGCGCTATCTGAGCGGTCAGGGGCTGCAGGCCGAGCACTGGTTCGGGGCGCGCCGCGGCGAGCTCGCCTGGTGCACGGCCGCGACCGGCTGGTCGAAGTCGGCCCGCAACTCCTTCATCGCTCCCTGGCTCTGCGGAGCGACCGCGCTGCTCTGCGAAGGTCGATTCGACCCGGCCGAGCGGCTCGAGATCTGCGAGCGCGAGGGCGTCAACGTGCTCTGCCAGGCCCCGACCGAGTATCGGATGCTCGCCAAGCGCACCGAGCTGCGGCCGCTGCCGGCGCTCCGGCGCCTGGTTTCGGCCGGCGAGCCGCTCAACCCGGAGGTCGCCCGAGCCTTCCGCGCGGGGACGGGCCTCGAGATCCACGACGGCTACGGGCAGACCGAGACCGGCGCCCTGACCGGCGCGCTCGGCGAGGCGGAGGTGCGCGAGGGCTCGATGGGCAAGCCGCTGCCGGGGATCGAGCTGCGGATCACCGAGGGCGAGCTCTGGCTGCGGCGAGAGAGCTGCCCGACCTTCTTCAGCCACTACATCGGCTCGGAGCCGTTCGCCGAGGAGTGGTGGCGGACGGGGGACATGGTCAGCGAGGACGAGAGCGGCTACCTCTGGTTCGACGGCCGCGCCGATGACGTGATCGTCTCATCGGGCTACCGGATCGGCCCCTTCGAGGTCGAATCAGCTCTCGTCTCGCATCCGGCGGTCGCCGAGGCCGCGGCGGTCGCCTCGCTGGATCCCGAGCGCGGATCGGTCGTCCGCGCCGTCGTCGTCCTGCGCGCGGGGGAGCCGAGCGAGGCGCTCGCGCGCGAGCTGCAGGAGCACGTCAAGCGGGAGACCGCGCCGTACAAGTACCCGCGGATCGTCGAGTTCGCCGCCGAGCTGCCCAAGACGACGAGCGGCAAGATCAAGCGGGCGGAGCTGCGCCGGGCAGGCGCGTGAGCGCGGCAAGCAGGATGGCCGGCCCGGCCTTGACGCCGCCGAGGCTCGCGTTCGCGGCGATCTTCGCCGTCACCCTGCTTTCGATCCTCAGCGTTGGTGCGACGCTGCCGATCCTGCCGCGCTACGTGCAGGGACCTATCGGCGCCGGGGATGTCGCGGTGGGGATCGTCACCGGCGCCTTCGCGATCACCGGGCTCGCCTGCCGCCCCCTCGCCGGCAGCTTCGCCGACAGTCGCGGTCGTAAGCCCGTCGTCGTCCTCGGGGCATTGCTGATGGCATTCGCGAGCGCGCTCTACTTCGTGCCCGCCGGAGTGCCGGGGCTGATCGTCGCGCGCCTTCTGCTCGGGGCCGGGGAAGGAATGGTCTACACGGCGGGCGCCGCCTGGGTCGTCGACATCGCTCCGGTGGAGCGCCGGGGGCGGATCATCGGGCTCTACGGCCTCGCGATCTGGGGCGGTCTCGCATTCGGGCCGCCGATCGGGGAGCTGCTCCTACGCGCCTCGAGCTACGAGATCGTCTGGGCGTTCGCGATCCTCTCGCCGCTGCTCGGCGCCGCAATCGCGATCCGGATCCCGCACCCGAGGCAGCCGCTCCGGTCCGCGGAGCCGCTCGGTCGGCGATTCTTCGCGCCCGAGTCGATCGGCCCTGGCGCGGTGCTCTCGCTGGCGACCCTCGGCTACGCGGCACTCGCTGCCTTCGTCGTCCTCCACCTCGACGAGCGCGGGATCGGCCACGGCGCGGAGGTATTCACCGTCTTCGCATTCACCGTCGTCGCCACGCGCGTGCTCGCCGGCGGGCTTCCGGACCGGCTCGGCGCGGCGCGCTGCGCGGCGGGGGCCGCAGCCGTGGAGGCGGCGGGGCTGATCGCGCTGGCGCTGGCGCAGTCGCCAATCGCCGCCTTCGCCGGAGCCGTAGCCATGGGCGCCGCATTCTCGACGATCTTCCCGAGCCTCGCGCTGCTGGTCATCAACCGGGTCTCCGATGATCGGCGCGGCGTCGCGATGGGCACCTTCACCGCCTGCTTCGACGTTGGCGTCGGGCTCGGTGCTCCGCTCGCCGGCGCCGCGGCCGCGCTCGGTGGCTACGAGCTCTCGTTCCTCGTCGCGGCCGGGGGCGCCTTCGCGGCTATGAGCCTCGCGCTGCTCCTCGGCCGGCGGATCGGTCACGTCTCACCTCCCACGGCTAGAACAGTCGCGGCTGCGGAGTAGGCGGAGCCGCGCCTTCGGCTTCCACCTCCGTGGTCGTCCCCCGCCCGGCGGCCGGCACGCGGAAGCGGGAGGCGCCGACCCCCGCTCGCCGTCGTCCGCGGGAGACCACCTTCGCCAGGCGGTCGCGCTCGGCGCGCGGCAGGAAGGCGCCCTCCTCGTAGAGGTGCTCGTAGCGCTCGAGCAGATCGGGCCGGTAGCCGCGCAGCCAGTCGAGGAAGATCTCGCGAACCTCGCCCTTCAGGTGCAAGCCGATGCCGCCCACGCTGGTCGCGCCGGCCTCGCCGCAGAGCGTCAGGATCTCCTCCACCTGCTTCGGCGAGTCGTTGATGCCCGGCATCAGCGGGGCGATGAGCACGTGCGCGGGTACGCCCGCCTGGTTCAACTCCGCGACCGCCTCGATCCGCTTGCGCGGATGCGGCGTGCGGGGCTCGCTCGCCCGCCAGGCTCGCTCGTCGAGCGTCGGGATAGAGAGGCTCGCGGCGAAGCCGGCCGCATCGACGAGCTGCTTGAAGAGGTCGACGTCGCGCAGCAGCAGGGGCGACTTCGTCAGGACGGTCGCAGGGTTGCGAGCCTCGAGGAGCACCTCCCAGATCGCTCGCGTCAGCCGGTAGCGCCCCTCGACCCACTGGTAGGGGTCGGTGTTGGTGCCGAGCGCGACCGCCTCGCCCTTCCAGGAGGGACGGCGCAGCTCCGCCCGCAACCGCTCCGGCACGTTGACCTTGACGACGATCTCCCGCTCGAAGTCCTCGCGCGCGTTCAGGTCCAGGTAGCGATGGGTGGGCCGCGCGAAGCAAAAAGTGCAAGCGTGGCTGCATCCTCGATATGGATTGATCGTCCAGTTGAACGGCAGGCTCCTTCCGGGCACCCGGTTGAGCGCCGAGCGGGCCTCGACCTCATGGAAGCGGACGCCCATCGCCTCGGGGGCGGCGAAAGTGCGGATCGTCGAGGGCTCGTCGACCCCCGGCAGGCGCGCCTCCCGCTCCCGCTCGACATCCTGGCCTTCCCAGCGCACGAACGCATGTTCGCACCCCACCGGGACGGATCCGCGCGGTCGATCGCTAGGCTCGAAGCGCGGTCGTAGCAAAGGGGCGTGCTTTGAGCTCAAACGAGAATGGGAGCGGCCTGGAGTCAGAGCCGGAGGATGCCCTCGCCGAAGTGGAATCGGCGCTGGCGCAGACGCGCCAGATGACCGAGGCGCTGGAGGGCGACATCCAGTCGCTCGTCACCCGATCCCTCGCCGTCGACGCGAGAGTCCAGAAGGCCGACGCGCTCGCGGAGCGGGCGATCGCCGAGCGGGACGAGGCCGAAGGTCGGGCCGAGGCGGCCGAGCAACGAGCCCGCGAAGCGGACGAGTGGGCAAGCGAGTCGGCGCAGCGCGTCGAGGTCGCAGAGCGGGAGGTGGCCCAAGCCAACGACCGCGCGCTCGAAGCGGAGGAGCGGGCCAGGGAGCGCTACGAGGAGGCGCTGCATGAGGCGCGGGAGCGGCTGCATGAGCAGGCGACGGAGAAGCTGCATTCGGCGATGGCGAAGCTCCGGGCGAGGGTCGCCGGCGAGGTCACCGAAGCCGTCGCCGATCGCGAGGCGGAGCTCGAGGCGCGCCAGCGGGAGCTCCAGGATTCGATCGAGGCGAGAGCGGCGGAGCTCGAGGCGAGGTTTGCCGAACGCGAGGGCGCCCTCGACGAGCGGATCGCGGAGATCCACGAGCAGGCCTCCGCGGAGGCTGAGCGTGAGCGTGCAGCGCGGGAGGAGGCCGAGAGCCAGCTGGCCAGTGCCAGGACGCAGCTCGAGGCGATCGCCACGCGGTTCGCCCGCGAGGCCGAGCGAGCGGTTCGCGAGGAGGCCGAGGCGCAGCTGGAGGTGGAGAGGCAGGAGCTCGAGCGCGAGGCCGAGGCGCTTGCCACCCGCGAGCGGGAACGCGCCGCCCGCGAGATGGAGCGCGACGTCCGAGCGAGAATCGCCGCCGAGCAGGCCCGACTCCGGGAGGCAGCCGCCGAGCGGGCCGACGCCGAGCGGGAGCGGATCGAGCGGGCGGCTCAGGAGGCCGCCGAGCACGCTCGTCGCCAGGTCCTCGGATGACGTCGCCGACGACGGCTCCTCCCCGAATCAAGGTGCGAGCCCTCGGCTGGGCCGTCGCGGCGGCCCTGGCTTGCGCAACGTTCGCTCCGTCCCCAGCTGAGGCCGGTGACGCCTCCAACCCGAATTGCCTGAGCGCCGACCTTCCCCCGATCAGCGCCCCCGTCCACCCCCTCCGCTTCGGCATCACCCCGCTCACCGCAGGAAGCGCCGGCGCCTCCCAGGCCGAGCCGAAGCCGGAGAACCGACGGGCGGGCAAGCTGGCCCTGAAGCGCCTGCGCTTCGGCCGCAAGCAACTCGTTCTGCGCCTCAATCGGATGTTCTGGTCCGACGGCGTGGAGGGAATCCGCCATTACGCCCGGATCGTCGATCGCTACGCCCGCGCCGGCTTCGACTCCGAGTTGCAGGTGCGTTACCACCCGCCGGAGGGCCAGGAGGGCAACATGCGCGCCTGGAAGCGGTACGTGCGCCGCGCCACGCGGATCCTCGGGCGGCGGGAGAGCGTCACGGCCCTGTCGATCACCAACGAGGCCAACTTCCCCGTCTCCCCGAACACCTCCGACGGGAGCTACGACGGCGTCCGCGAGGCGATCGTCAAGGGCACGCTCGCCGCGGATCGGAAGCTGCGCCAGATCGGACGACGCGACATCGAGCTCGGCTTCTCGTTCGCCTGGCGCTACACGCCCGACTCCGACCGGAGCTTCTGGGAGGAGATCGGGGAGCGGGCGAGGCCGCGCTTTCGGCGGGCGCTCGACTACGTCGGTTTGCAGATTTACCCGGGCCTGGTGTTCCCCCCGCTGCCGCGGCCGGGAGTTAGCGCGGGCGAGGAGACCGTGGAGGCGCTGACGCTTCTGCGCCGCTGCTACATGCCGAAGGCCGGGTTGGGCCGCAAGGTCGATCTCTGGGTGAGCGAGAACGGCTACGCGACGAACCTTGGACGAACCGAGGCCTCGCAGGCGCATTCCCTGGGATCCACCCTGGCGACCGTCCACCACTACTCGGGCACGCTCGGGGTGAGCGACTACCGCTACTTCAACCTGCGCGACAACAACTCAATCGGGCCGGACCTCTTCGACGCCGTCGGCCTCCTCCGCGACGACTACTCGCGCAAGCCGGCGTTCGGGGTGATGAGGCGCGCGATCGCGCTGTTCGGCGAGCGGCGCTAGCCGTCGGAGGCCTCAAGCGGCGAGGGTCCTCAGATCCTCAGCCGTTGACCTTCCACTCGTCGTCCTCCTTGACGAGCTCGAAGGTCTCCTCCTCGCCGTCCGGTCGGATCGCGGTGACGCTGGCGCTGTCGTCGGTCTCGTCGCTCACCTCGTAGGTGGCTTCGTCGAGCTGCGCGCGTCCCTCATCCGTTACCTCGCCGGAGGCCGCGACCACGGCGTCCTCGCAGCTCCCGCCCTCCTCGGCCTCGACCTGCTCGATGGCCGTCGATGACGCGTAGCTGCAGGCGGCTTCGCCGTCTCCCTCGGCAAGGGCGGTCAGGAACTGCCGGGTCACGTCGTCGGGGCCCTCCTCGGGCTCACTCCCGCAGGCAGCGAGGCCGAGGGTGGCGAGGCCGGCGAGGGCGAGGAGCTTGATCTTCGGGGCGGAGCTGACTTGGGGCAAGGATGGAGACTCCCTGGTCGAGGACTACGGCATTCACGAGCCTATCCAGCGGCACGGAGGCAAGGCACGGCTGCGCAGCCTCCTAAGGTTGGTCGATGGAGATTCGTCGAGCCCGACTCGAGGACGCTGCCAAGCTCGCTGAGCAGATGAAAGCGGTCGTTGACGAAGGCGGCTGGTTGGCGACAGAGAGCGATCGGACGATCGAGCAACTCACCGCGATGTTCCGCGCCGGGCTCGAGGAGGGGCACATCCTCTTCATCCTCGAGGACGATCTCCGGGTCGCGGGCGCGATCGGCCTTCATCCGACTGGGATCGACGGCGTGCTCAATCTCGGCATGTCCATCCTGGCCGAGCACCGCGGCCAAGGTTGGGGCCGGAAGCTGCTCGACGCCGCATTGGCGGCGGCCGAGGCCGAGGTCGTCAGAAAGATCGCCCTCGAGGTGTTTCCCGACAACGGCCGAGCGATCGCCCTCTATGCCGCCGCCGGGTTCGAGGTCGAGGGAGTGAAGCGCAACCATTACTTGCGCGAAGACGGCTCGCTTCGCTCAGCATTGCTGATGGCCCGCTTCGTCGGCTAGGAGCGGCGTGCTTCGAGCGGCTCCGCGGAGCCGCCCCCATGACATACCGGAAAGGATTAGCGGTGATGAGCTACTGGCTCGAGGAGCCGCCACTGGCACAGCGCGCCCGACCATCCACCGCGTAGGCGAGCGCCGCCAGAGCCACTGAGGATGTTCCGATCACGGCGAATGGCAGCTCGCCCTGGACGCTCGTCGCAATGAACAGCCAGAAGAACCCGAAGCCCGCCAGACCACCGAATGCTTCCGGTCGCCGGGTACCTGAGACGGTTGGCATGTAGGCGAAGGCAAGCCACCCGAGAGCCAGAAAGAGCGGACCGATCGGCGTGAACCCGTAGAGCAGCCCGAAGCTGGTGACACACCCCACAGCGGCCCAGGCCATGAAGAGCATCGCGCGCCTCACCCTTCGGACGATACTCCCGCGGGTGCATGTCCTGGGTGGCCTCGCTCGGCGCAAGAGACTCGATCGTCCCGCCCCCTAGAGTCCCGCCCATGGCCTCCTCCCCCGCCCTCACGCTTCACGTCCTTCCGCCCTCCCATCCGTGCAAGACGGCTGAGGTGGCGCTCGACCTGAAGGGGCTCGAGTACGAGCGAGTGGTGCTGGCGCCCGGCGAGCACACGGCGAGCATGGAGGAGCTCTACGGCTCCGGGAGGACCACGGTGCCCGGGATGCTCGTGGACGGTGAGCCGGTGCATGGGTCGCGGGCGATCCTCGCCAGGCTCGAGGAGCTCGCGCCCGAGCCGCCGCTCTATCCGGAGGCCAAGGCCGAGGCCGTCAGCGAGGCTGAGCGCTGGGGCGACGAGGAGCTGCAGGACCTCGGCCGCCGTCTCCCCTGGGGCGCGATGCACTTCCGCCCCGAGGCGATGGGCACCTTCGGCGGCAGCGGCCCGCTCGACCCGGCCGGGACCGACTTCGCGATCAAGTACGTGCGCGCCTCGTGGAAGTATCACGGGATCACCGCCGAGCGGCTCGCCTCCGACCTCGAGGGACTGCCCGCAAAAATCGACCACATCGATTCGCTCGCCGAGGACGGCGTCATCGGCGGCGAGGAGCCCACTGCCGCCGACCTGCAGATCGGCTCGACCGTGCGCGTCCTGCTCACGCTCGGCGACTTCCGGCCGCTGCTCGAGGGCCGCCCCGCCGAGCGCATCGCCCGCCGCTGGTTCGCCGCCTACGACGGCGAGATCCCGGCTGGAGCCTTCCCGGCGGCCTGGGTCCCCCAGCGCAGCTGAGGGCGGGGGTCAAGCCTCCACCTCGCTGTGATCGCCCGCCACGGCGGCCCCCACGAACTCGCGAAGCTCCTCGACGATCTCCGGCGGCAACCAGTGGCCGGCGGATGTCTCGCGATACGCGACCCCGAGGCCCGCGGCCTCGAGCCGCTCGCGAGCCGCGCGGGCGAGCACGACCGAGATCACCGGGTCGGCCGCGCCATGGTGGATGTAGACGGGGAGCTGCGAGCGCGAGCCGAGCTCGGGGCTCCAACCCGCCACCTCGGGGATGAAGGCGCTCATCGCCGCGAGGGCGCCGGCACCGGCCGATTCTCCCCGAGGGCAAGCGAGTAGGACATGACCGCGCCCTGGGAGAAGCCACCGACGACAGCCCGGGACCAATCGATCCCGCGCTCGGCGAGCAGGGAGTCGAGCCGCCCGGCGAGCGCCTCGTACGCGCGGCCGAAGGTCTCGGGGTGCGGATAGCCCACCCGCTCGACCACGTACCAGTGGCGCCCTCCCGGGGGGATCCCGATCCACGGGGCGCCGGTCGTCACGCCGAGCAGCCGCCGCTTTGGGTCGAGCGCGTCGAGGAGGCCGAAGAGGTCGTTCTCGTCGGCCCCGCGCCCGTGGTTGCGGATGAGCGCCCCGGCCGGCTCCCCGGCGGGCTCGCGGAGCCGCAGCTCGACGCCGCTCCAATCGAGCGCGTCGCTCACGTCGCCACCTGACGCGGGCTGACCACCGGCTTGAGCCGCGCCTCGACCCGCTCGCGCAGGTGCTCGTAATCGGGCGGCAGCGAGAGCTTCTCGCCCAGCGACTCGAGCGGCTCGTCGACGGTGAAGCCGGGACCGAGCGTGGCGATCTCGAAGAGGACGCCGCTCGGCTCGCGGAAGTAGATCGAGCGGAAGTAGAAGCGGTCGATCACCGGGGTCGGCCGGGCGCCACCGGCGATCACGCGCTCACCCCAGGCCTCGAGCTCCTCGGGGGTGGAGGCCCAGGCCACGTGGTGGACGGTCCCGGCACCCTGGAGGCCGGGCTCGGCGGGCGGCTGCTCGTAGACGATGGTCCCGCCGCGCTTGGATCCGCGGGCCTCCCAGGCGCCGCCCTCGCGGCGTTCGAAGCCAAGCTCCGTGAGGAGCGCGTCGCTGGCCTCGGGGGCGGAGGAATAGGCGCGGACCCCGTCGAAGCCGCGGAGCGCCAGCTCGGCCGGGACCTCGGGATGCTCGGCGATCAGCGCGTCGTCGTCGACCTCGCTCACCCGCAGCTCGTGGCCGAGCCCCTCGGGGTCGGCAAATCGCAGGGTCCCCTCCCCGCGCGCGCTCGATACATCGCGCCCCGCCAGCCGCTCCTCCCAGAAGTCGAGCGCCGCATCGGAGGCGACCCGCCAGGCGACGGCGTGGACCATGCCATCGCCGGCCCGGCCCCGGGGAGCCCCGGGGAACTCGAAGAAGGTGATGTCGGAGCCGGCGCTGCCCCGCTCATCGGCGAAGAACAGGTGGTAGACGCTCGGGTCGTCCTGGTTGACCGTCTTCTTGACCAGGCGAAGGCCGAGTACCCCGGCGTAGAAGTCGATGTTCTCCTGTGCGTCGGCCGTGATCGCGGTGACGTGATGGATGCCCTCGAGGTTCATCTGCCTGCTTCCTACGAGACGGTATTTGCATACGCAACTATATCGAAGAGGCGCAGCTCCCGCAAGGTGGTTGCGGGCGCAACGACCGCGCTCTAGACTCCCGCTCGTGCCTCACTTGACCGAGGGCGAACTGAGCACGCGGGAGCTCGCCGCCTGGCGCGGCATGCTCGCCGTCCACAGCAGCGTGATCGCCGCACTCGACGAGGAGCTCGAGCGCGAGCACGGCCTGGCCCTCGGCTCCTACGAGGTCCTCCTCCATCTCGCCGACGCCCCCGAGCGCTCGCTGCGCATGGGAGCGCTCGCCGAGCGGCTGCTGCTGAGCCGCAGCGGCCTGACCCGGCTGGTCGACCGGCTCGCCTCGCGCGGCCTGGTCGAGCGACACTCGTGCCCCACCGATCGCCGCGGCACCGACGCGCGGCTGACCGAGGCAGGCCTGCGGAGCTTCGAGGAGGCGCGGCCGACGCACCTGCGGGGGGTGCGCGAGCACTTTCTGAGCAGGCTCTCCGATCGCGACCTCGCTCGCCTGGCGAGCGCGTGGGAGAAGATCCTCGAACCGGGTATCTGACGGTCGATGCCCAACCAGCTCGCCGGCGAGACCTCCCCCTACCTCCTCCAGCACCAGGACAACCCCGTGGATTGGCTGCCGTGGGGCGGCGAGGCGCGCGAGCGGGCGCGCGAGCGCGACCTCCCGATCCTGCTCTCGATCGGCTACTCGGCCTGCCATTGGTGCCACGTGATGGAGCGCGAGTCGTTCGAGGATGCCGAGACGGCCGCCTACATGAACGAGCACTTCGTCCCGGTCAAGGTCGACCGCGAGGAGCGGCCCGACGTCGATGCGATCTACATGGAGGCCGTGCAGGGAATGACCGGGCACGGCGGCTGGCCCCTGACCGCGTTCTGCGATCCCGACGGCGTGCCCTTCCACTGCGGCACCTACTTCCCGCCCGCGCCGCGGCAGGGCATGCCGAGCTTCCGGATGGTCCTGGAGGCGGTCAGCGCCGCCTGGCAGGAGCGGCGCGAGGACATCCGCGACTCGGCCGAGCGAACCCGCCGCCAGCTCGGCGCGATCGCCCGGATCCCGCCCCCCGAGGACGAGGTCGACCCTGGGCTCGTCGACGTGGCGGTGCGGGCGCTGGTCGAGCGGGTCGATCCGGTGAACGGGGGCTTCGGCACCGCCCCGAAGTTCCCGCCGGCGAGCGCTCTCGACCTGATGCTCGCCCATGGCCAGGCCGACCCCGTTGAGCTGACGCTCGACGCGATGGCGGCCGGCGGCATCCACGACCAGCTCGGCGGCGGCTTCTCCCGCTACTCCGTCGACGGGTCCTGGATCGTCCCCCACTTCGAGAAGATGCTCTACGACAACGCGCTGCTGCTGCGCTCCTACCTGCGCGGCTGGAAGGAGCTCGGCCACGAGCGCTATCGCGAGTTCTGCACGGGGATCTGCGAATGGTTGCTGCGCGAGATGCGCGGCCCCGAGGGCGGGTTCTTCTCGGCGCTCGACGCGGACTCCGAGGGCGAGGAGGGCCGCTTCTACACGTGGACGCCGGCCGAGGCGCGGAGGGTCCTCGGCGAGGCTGGGCTCGAGGAGAGCGCGCCGGCCGTCCTCGCCCACCTCGGGATCACCGAGGCAGGGCAGCTCGAGGGCCGCAGCGTCCTCCACCTCCCGCGCGGCATCGGCGCCGAGCCGCCGGCCGGCTACGAGGAGGCCCGCCGGGCGCTGTTTGAGGCGCGCGCGGAGCGGATCCGCCCGGGGCTCGACGACAAGCGCCTGACCGCCTGGAACGCTCTGATGGCGGGAGCCCTGGCCGAGGCGGGCGCGGCGCTGGGGGAGCCGCGCTACCTCGAGGCGGCCGTCGAGTGCGCCGACTTCCTGCTCGGCACGATGCGCGACGAGCGCGGGCACCTGCTGCGCACCTTCAACGACGGCCGGGCGCGGCTCAACGCCTACCTCGAGGACCACGCCTACCTGCTCGAGGCTCTGCTGGACCTCTACGAGGCAACGTTCGAGCCGCGCTTCTATGAGTCCGCGCGCGAGATCGCCGACGCGATGATCGAGCGCTTCGCCGACCCCGACAACGGTGGTTTCTTCACCACTTCGAACGACCACGAGGAGCTGATCGCCCGCCGCAAGGACCTCGACGACCACCCCGCCCCCTCCGGCAACTCCTCCGCGGCCCGGGGGCTCCTGCGGCTCGCCGCGCTCAGCGGCGAGGGCGACTACGAGGAGCATGCCCTCGGCGTCCTGCGCCTGCTCTCCGAGCCGGCGCGGCGCCATCCTGAGGCGCTGGCCTACCTCCTCGGCGGCCTGGATCTCTACCTCTCCCCCACTCGCGAGGTGGCCCTGATCGCTCCCCCGGAAGATCCCGAGGCGATCGCCCCGATGGCGGCACTGGTCCGCTCCCGCTACCGCCCCCGGGTCGTGCTGGCAGGCGGGGTCGAGGGATCCTCGCGGCCGGAGCTCCTGGCCGAGCGCCCCGCGCTCGACGGCGGCCCGGCCGCCTACGTCTGCGAGCGCTTCGCCTGCAAGGCCCCGGTGGGCGAGCGGGCCGAGCTCGAGGCGCTGCTCTAGCCGAGCCGGGCGTGCCTCAGAGCACGGGCAGGAACTGGCTGATCTCCCAGGGCGTCACCTGGACGCGGTAGTCCTCCCACTCGGCCCGCTTGATCTCGACGAAGCGGTTGAAGGTGTGCTCGCCGAGCACGCGCAGGACGAGCTCGGACTCCGCGGCGGTCTCGATCGCCTCGCCGAGGCTCTCCGGCAGGTGCTCGATGCCGCGCCGGTGGCGATCCTCGGGCGAGAGGTGGTAGAGGTTCTGCTCCATCGGCTCGGGCAGCTCGTAGCCCTTCTCGATCCCCTCGAGCCCCGCGTGGAGCATCCCGGCGAAGCAGAGGTAGGGGTTGCATGCGGGGTCGGGACAGCGCAGCTCGGCCCGGGTCGCCGTCTCCTTGCCAGGGTGGTACATGGGGACGCGGATCAGCGCCGAGCGGTTGCGGCGCGACCAGGCGAGGTAGACGGGGGCCTCGTAGCCGGGAACGAGGCGCTTGTAGGAGTTCGTCCACTGCGCGAAGAGCGGGGAGATCTCGCGCGCGTGCTTGAGCTGGCCGGCGATGAAGGCCTTCGCGGTGTTGGAGAGGAAGTAGGGATCGTCGGCGTCGTAGAAGGCGTTCGTCCCGTCGCGGCTGAGCGATTGGTGCACGTGCATGCCCGAGCCGTTCTCCCCGTTGAGCGGCTTCGGCATGAACGTCGCATGCCAGCCGTGCTTCATCGCGTATTCCTTGACCGTGATCCGGTAGGTCATGCAGTCGTCGGCCATCGCGAGCGCGTCCTTGTAGCGCATGTCGACCTCGTGCTGGGAGGGGCCGACCTCGTGATGGGTGTACTCGACGTGGATCCCCATCTGCTCGAGGGCCAGGACCGTCTCGCGGCGGACGTCGACGCCGGCGTCGAGGGTCGTCAGGTCGAAGTAGCCGCCCTGGTCGAGGACCTCGGGGATGCCGTCCGGCGGGCGGGCGTCCTTGAAGTAGAAGAACTCGAGCTCGGGTCCGACGTTGTAGCCATCGAAGCCGAGCTCCTCCGCGCGCTTGAGCGCGCGGCGGAGGATCCAGCGGGGGTCGCCCTCGTAGGGCTCTCCGCCGGGGACCTGGATGTCGCAGAACATCCTCGCCGTCGGCTGCTCCTCCGGGCGCCAGGGAAGGATCGCGAAGGTCGAGGGGTCCGGCATCGCGATCATGTCCGACTCCTCGATCGGGTTGAACCCGGTGATCGAGGAGCCGTCGAAGCCCATCCCGCCCTCGAAGGCGTCCTCGAGCTCGGTGGCGTTGATCGAGAAGCTCTTGAGCTGGCCGAGGACGTCGGTGAACCAGAGGCGCACGAAGCGGACACCGCGCTCGCCGACCAGGCCGATCACGTCCTCGGCCCGCATCGTCTCCTGGCTCGGCTCGCCGCTCATCGGGCTGGCTCCTTCGGGTCGCGGGAAGGCCAGCACCCTAGATGATCAGGGCCGTTGATCCGGACCGCCGAGTCGTGCGTAGCACGGGTCCGGTCGGGGCATTTGGGCCTTGAAAGCATCCGCCTCGACGGGTATAACTTACGCAGGGTAAGTAACCGGCTAAAAGTGAAGTAAAGGCCCTTTGAACGCCCGGTAAATGCCGTCACCGGTCGCCACCACCGTCCCTTGGAGTGTTCGCCCATGACCGTAAAGACAGACTTCTCCCGCTTCGACATCCATGACGAGCTCACGGCGCCGGGCGGCAGCGAGCGCCTGCTGAAGAGCATCTCCTCCGCCGGCGGCTCCGTCTCGAAGCTCGTCGGGGTCCTGGCTGGGTCCCCCGCGACGCTGCGAGCGTTCGCCCGGATGCGCTCCGAGCTCCACGGGGGCGAGCTGCCTCCCACCACTGCCATCCGCATCGGACTGGCGGTCTCCGAGCGTCGCGGCGACGGCTACAGCCTCGCTCAGCACGCGCGCTCGGCCCGCCTCAGCGGGCTCGGGCTCGACGAGATCTCCCTGGCGCGGAGCTTCTCCTCCAGCGATCCCAGGGAGGCGGCCCTGCTCGCCTTCGTCAAGGGGGCGATGGACTCCGAGGGCCATCCCCCGGTTCACCTCCTCGAGGAGGCGCGGGAGACGGACTGGACCGACGAGCAGCTGCTCGAGGCGCTGGGCGAGGTCGCGCTGAACGAGTTCCAGAGCATGGTCGCGAACTCGGCGGGGCTGCCGCAGGACCAGATCGACGCCTCCGTGCTTCCCGCCACGAGCTAGGGAGCGCCCCGGGGCCCAGAGGGCACGCCGCAGGGCCTCCCTTGGCGCTGCGGAGGCGGCGGCTCGGGGGCTTAGAGGTGGGCCGTCGCCGCGGCGGCCACCATCGCGACGATGCCCATGACGACCGCCCACATGGCGATCCGATCCGGACGTGAGCCGATCGGATCGGCGGAGCGGAGCGGTCTGCTGTTGAAGCTGGCCTGCCGGCGCGGAGTCTGGGGATCCATGGTTCCTCTCGGAAAAGCTACGGGTGCGGGCGGCGGTGGCGGCACCCTAGCAGAGCGACATCGAACCCTCACATTCCCTTAACACGAATCTTCAGGCCCGCGGAACAATCACCGACCCCCGAAATTCGAGAGGGCCCCGGAGACCGGGGCCCTCTCATCAGCGGGTCGTTAAGCCGGATTCCGTCTTGCGCGACCATCCATCTCGACGGGGCTCGTGGCCCCGAAGGGACCGCGTTCTCCGCAGTCCTGCGGCCCACCTGGACCTCCCCGGGCCGGATCATCGGTCCTGCTTGGCCTTGCACCGGGTGGGGTTTGCCCGGCCGCCGCGTCACCGCGACGCCGGTGCGCTCTTACCGCACCATTTCACCTTTGCCTGTGCGCCCCCGAAGGGATGCCATCGGCCGTGTGTTTCTGTGGCACTTTCCCGCGGGTTTCCCCGGGTGGGCGTTACCCACCACCTTGCCCTTTGGTGTCCGGACTTTCCTCGAGGGATACCTCCCCCGCGATCGCGTGACCCGCCCCTCGATCATAGGGCGGAAAGGGCGGCCGGCAAGTGGCGAGCCGGCAGCAAGGGGGTGCGGCCCCGATCGCTTCCACGTTTTGGCTCGCCTGGCGAGCTGAATCGTGGAAGCGTTCCGCGCAGCCGCCCCCGGCGTCTTCGCGGCGCTCAGCTCAGCTCGGAGCCGCACGCATCGCAGCCGGCCAAGATCAGCTGCGGCTGGCGGCAGACCGGGCAATCAGCCTCCCCCCCACCCTCGAGCTGAAGGAGCGTTGCGGCGATCACGTCCTCGAGGCTGACCGAGCCGCCGTCGCGGCATTCGAGGCCGGCCCCCGCTCCCCGCCTCGGGCGGCGGCGCGGCTCTCGGGGCGCCTCACCTCGGCGGCGATCGACCGTCGTTGTGACAGGCCCCACGATCAGACCGCCCGGAAGACGCCGATCACGCGGCCGAGGATCTCGGCATCGCGGGAGATGATCGGTTGGTAGGCGGGGTTCTCCGGCTGCAGGCGAACGCTGTCGCCCTCACGGAAGAACCGCTTGACGGTCGCTTCGTCCTCGATCATCGCGACGACGATCTGGCCGTTGTCGGCGTCGTCGCTTGGATGGACGACCACGTAGTCGCCCTCGAGGATGCCGACATCCCGCATCGAGTCGCCGCGAATGCGCAGGGCGTAGTCCCCCGCGTCGGCCCCGATCACGGCCGGAACGTCGAGCTGATCCTCAATGTTCTCCTCGGCCAGGATCGGAGTTCCGGCCGCCACCTGCCCGACGAGGGGCACGGTGGGCTTCATCACGCGCTTCGCCCGGTCGACCAGGATCTCGATGGCCCGCGGCTTTGAGGGGTCTCGGCGTAGGACGCCCAAGCGCTCGAGCTTGGCCAGATGCGCGTGGACCGTCGAGGGGGAGTGAAGCCCGAGCGCCGAGCCGATCTCGCGGACGGTCGGCGGGTAGCCGGTCTTGTCGATCTGGACCTTGATGAACTCGAAGATCTCGCTCTGGCGCTTGGTCAGGTTCAGCTCCATGTCCGCACTCGCCCTCCTCGGGTGGCCTCGCTCTGGATGCTCGACTCTAGGGAACACATGTTCGGAGAGTAGAACGGCCGGCGGATGGAATCAAGGGGACGCCGGAGGCCCCGGCCGACGAATACAATTCCGCGTCCCCGCGGCTGTGGCGGAACTGGTAGACGCGCAAGGTTGAGGGCCTTGTGGGCTGTATAAGCCCGTGGAGGTTCGACTCCTCTCAGCCGCACTCGAAGAATCGGCACCCACGGTGCGTCCCGACGCAGAGCGCGATCGTCGCGGTCTGCCGCAGATGTTCGCGCCGCAAGCAGAACTCGAGGGCGTCGCGCACGCTTTCGAAATGGGTCGCGGTCTCTGACCGGTCGCTCATCCGCCCCCTCACACCTCGTTAAAGAAGTTGATCCCGAGTCCGTCCAGCCACTGCTGCGCCTCGACGTTCAGCCGAAAGAGCTCACCGGTGTAGACGAGGACCCCCATCGCGATCAGGACAGCGCCGCCGAAGGCCATGATCTCCACGTGGCGGCGCCTGATGAAACCGAAGGCGGTGGTCATGCGGGTGAACGCGACAGCGGTCAGCAGGAAGGGAATCGCGAGCCCGAGTGAGTAGACCGCGAGCAGAAGACCGCCGTCGGCGACCGAGCCTGTGGTCGCTGCCAGCCCGAGGATCGCGGTCAGGGTCGGGCCGACGCAGGGAGTCCAGGCGACCGCGAAGGCCGCGCCGGCGACCAGCGGTCCGCCTCGCCCGGCGCGCTCCATCAGCGCGTCGATCCGCCACTCGGCGTTGAGTCGGGTGATGAGAAGGGTCGCCACGAAGAAGACCCCCATCACGATGATCAGCACTCCGGAGATCTTGTTGAGGGTCTCCAGGTTCGTCCGAAATGCCTGCCCGAGCCCGGTCGCCGAGAGTCCGAGGATGATGAAGATGCTCGAGAAGCTGGCGACGAACAGCAGCGAGGAGGGGATGACCGTGCGCCAGCTCGCCTCCTCTAGGTCCCGGGGCGCCACACCCGTGACCGCCGACAGATAGCCGGGCACGAGCGGGAGCACACAGGGGGACAGAAAGGAGATCGCTCCCGCAAACAGGGCGGTCAGCAGCCCGACTCCGCCGATGTCCGGCACCCTCTGACCTCCGGTTAGCCGAGCAGGAAGCGGTCGATGTCGGCGTCGAGCTGGTCCTGGGAGACGTAGGCGCCCTGGAAGGTCGAGACCACCTCGCCGCTCGCGTCGATGAACACGGTGGTCGGCGAGACGACCCCGCCGCCGAGCGACCTGATCTGCTCGGCGTCGGGGTCGAAGACACTGGGATAGGGAACCGGCTGCTCGGCGAGGAACGTCTCGGCAGCAGCCTGCGCGTCCTGCATGTCGATGCCGACGAAGGCGACGGTGTCGGCATGCGCCTCCGCCGATGCCCTGAAGAAGGGGAACTCCTCCCGGCACGGCGGACACCACGAGGCCCACTGGTTGACGACGACCGGGTGGCCGCGGAGATCCTCAAGCTTGGCGTCGAGCGAGCCCTCCTCGAGGATCTGATTCGCCTCCGCCCGATTGGCGGCCAGCGCCTTCGGTAGCCGCTCCTTGGAGAGGGAGGCGGCCGGCGCAGGTGGCGGTGCCGAGGGCTCCGCCCCGCTCGCCGCCGTGGAGCCGTCCTCGGCCGTGGATCCACAGCCCGCCGCCACCAGCCCCGCGGACACCACCAGCAAAATCAGTGCGTACTTCATCCTGCGCCTGACCCGGTGCAGCGGTAAACGGTTTACGGGTCCGCCCGTGCTAATCACTGACGGTCACCGGGGCCCGAAACGCAACGCGGCCGCGGAGCTTGCGGATCCACGGCAGCGGTCGCTCGTAGGTCCAGGCCGCCCCCCGAGCAAGCCGCTCGCCGTCACCGACGTCGTAGTAGGAGGCAATCCCCTTCCAGGGACAGACGCTGCGGCCCCGGCTCGCCTCGAGGTGCTGCCAACTCACGCTGTCCGGAGGGAAGTAGTGATTGCCCTCGATCTTCAGCGTCTCGTCGCTCTCGGCAAGCGTGATCCCTTCCAGTACCGCCTTCATCTCGGATTCCTTCCGTCGCTGGCGACTATGCGCCGTTCTCATGGGTCTTTGACCCAAGCGCCGTCGAGACGATTCATAACTTTTCGCGGAGGTCGTGAACCGAATCACGGAACCGCGGGTCTGAGGAACGTGACGACAGATACTTTTTCCCGGGTAAGCGCGCGACGCGATCACCATCGCGGTCTCCGCCCGCTGATTGCCATTAGGCGGGCGTCGCACCAGTCTGGCGAGCCTGTCAGGGTTTTCTCGATGCGCCCCGTTTCGGCCGAGACTGAGATGGTTCTGGTTGACAAGGCGCGCTCCGGCGATCGCCTCGCATTCGAGGAGCTGATCCGCCGCAGCGCAGAGCAGCTCTACGCCGTCGTACTGAGGTTCGTCGCCGACGACGACGAGGCCAGGGAGGTCACCCAGGACGCGTTCCTGCGCGCATGGCGCAGCATCGGCAGCTTCGAGGGGCGCTCCCGGTTCTTCACCTGGCTCTACCGGATCGCCATCAACGAGGCCAAGCGGCGGTCGGAGAAGCACGCTATGGCCGGGCAGCCGGAGTCGCTGGACGCGAAGGGGATCCCCGATGCCCCCGACTGGAGCGAGGCGCCGCAGGCCAGGTTCGAGCAGGCAGAACTCCGCGATGCCCTCGAGGTCGCAGTTCGATCGCTTCCTCTCACCTATCGGGCGCCGATCATCCTTTGCGACATCGAGGGGCTCTCGACGAGCGAGGCGGCGGCCGCGATGGAGCTGAGCGAGCCCGCCTTCAAGAGCCGGCTACATCGGGCGCGGCTGTCGGTCCGCGCGTCTCTCGACCACTATTTCCTGGAGCAGGAGCGATGAAGTACAGGCCGCTCAGAAATTTCCGGTTCATGCGAGAGCATCGCTGGAGCAGCGATCACCTCTCCGACTACATCGACCACGAGCTCGAGGGTGTGGAGCGTGAACGATTCGAGGCGCACGTCAGCGTCTGCCCCGAGTGTCACCGGCTCCTCGCCACCCTTCGGCGTACGCTGGAGTCGCTCCGCGATCTCGGCGGGACCACGGCGCCGAGCGTCGCTGACGGCGTGCTGCAGCGATTCCGCGAGCAGGGATGAGGCCGATCAGGGATCGAGCCCTGCCGCTGGGGCTCGTCGCACTCGCGCTCGTGATCGGGGGGTGCGGCAGCGACGACGACGACGGAAGCGGTGAGGAAGCTGCCGTCGGCGCGCCTTTCGACACGTCAGAGTGGGAAACCGACTTCAGCGAGAGCAGCGTCGAGCTGACCGAGTTCGCGAGCGGCGGACCGCCGAAGGACGGGATCCCGGCGATCGACGACCCGATGTTCGCTTCGATCGAGGACGCCGACGGGTTCCTCGAGCCGAACGAGCCCGTCGCGGTCGTCGAGGTCGGGGACGAGACCCGCGCCTATCCGATCCAGATCCTGATCTGGCACGAGATCGTCAACGACGAGATCGCCGGCGAGCCGGTGACGGTCACTTACTGCCCGCTCTGCAACTCGACCGTGGCGTTTGATCGCGAGGTCGACGGCCGCGTCCTCGACTTCGGCACGACCGGAAAGCTGCGGAGGTCCGACCTGGTCATGTACGACCGCCAGACCGAGTCGTGGTGGCAGCAGCTCACCGCCGAAGCGATCGTCGGCGAGCTGACGGGGTCGAAGCTGGAGGTGCTCCCGTCGCAGATCCTCTCCTGGAAGCAGGTTCAGGGTCAGCATCCCGACGCGAGAGTCCTGACCCGAGATACCGGCTTCTCGCGCGACTACGGGGTCAATCCCTACCTCGGCTACGACGAGCCCGGCACCCAGCCGTTCCTGCTCGAGGAGGACGCAAACAACCGCCTGCCGCCGAAGGAGCGCGTGACTTCGCTCAAGTCCGGCGACTCCGCGGTGGTGTACCCGTTCTCGCGCCTCGAGCAGGAGGCGCCGCTCAACGACGAGGTCGACGGCGAGCCGATCGTCGTGCTCTTCGATCCCGACGTCGCCTCCGCGCTGGATACCGAGCAGATCGCCGACGGCCGCAGCGCGGGCGCGGCGGCGGTCTTCGAACGACGCCTCGGGAACCGCATTCTCACCTTCGAGGCGGGTCCCCAATCGGCCCAGCTCCGCGACCGCCAGACCGGCTCCGTGTGGGACTCCGGCGGCACCGCGATCTCCGGGCCCCCTGGTGGGGGAGGAGCTGACGCCGGTTGCCTCCGACGATCAATTCTGGTTCGCCCTCGCCGCCTTCTTTGAGGACATCGACATCCGCGGCTGATCCCCGGGCTCATCGACCTTCCAGAGATTCCCCTCCGGCAACGCGAAGGCGACCTCGGTACCGGCGGCCGGCGCGGAGCCAGCGTCGACGAGCGCCTCCACCCGTTGACCCTGCCAGTCGAGGATCAGCCGCAAGTGGGTTCCGCGGTAGACCGCCTCGATGACGCGCCCCCGGTGAATCGTCCAGAGCCCCTCCCCGAGCCCGGGGCTCCAGCACCCGGGAGCATTCGCCGAGGACGGCGCGCCTGGTGTAGGAGGCGGAGATGCAGCCGAAGCAGGCATCGTCGAAGGGCAGCTGGGTCGCATCGGCGAGTTGCAATCGCCAGGCTTGCGGCAGCGGCGCCGCGGACTTCAGCATCGCGCAGCTCGCCAAGGCCCTCCTTGCCGCCATGATCGCCGCAGCGTTGCTCGCGTGTCCTCCGACTTCTACGCTGCTTCTTTGACGTGAAACCGACTCTGCCCCCCAAGGAAGCAGGGTGGCTCATCTGAATCTTCAGGACAGAAGTCGGTGCAGTCGCTGAATCGCCTCCCTGACCGAGGGGTTCGAATAACGTCTATTTAGGGGCATAAGCAAGCAAGTATTCGGGACATATCACCTGAACGGCTGCATAGCACCCCTGCGATATGCTAATCGCATGCTTGCTATATCCCCCCTCGAATGACCCCCGCGAGCCGAGCCGAAACCGAGCGGAGGGCCGCGGGCCTCGAGCGACTTCGCAGAAGCCTTCATCAGCGTCGGCCTCCTGACGAAGAGGCACTGTTCGCGGGGATCGCCGAGCAGGTTGCCTCGCGGCGGCGCCATTGGGATCTGTCCCAGTCTGAGCTCGCCGAGCTCTGCGGAACGACCCAATCGGCGATCGCGCGGATCGAGCGAGGCCTGCGGCCGCCGCGGATCGACACCCTGCTGCGTGTCGCCACGGCCCTCGACTGCGAGCTTGTGGTCGAGCTGCGGGCGCGAACGGCGGAGATGAACGAGCCGAATCGAGAAGGAGGCTGAGATCGTGACGACACTGGTTGAGCCGGAGGAGCTCGAGACGACGAGGAGCGAGAAGGCGCTTGCCGTCGTCCTCGCCGTCTTCATCCTGATCGGAGGCCTCTGGGGCTACTTCAATCTCGACGAGGTCGCTGACCCCGGCGTCCCTCGCGGCGGTGCCGAGACGGCCCTGGCTCCGGCGGAGCAGGATGCGCTGAAGACGCTGAGGATCGCCCAGAACAACGTCTTCGCCGCGCAACGCAACGAACGCTCCGCGGAGCGCGAGCTGATCCTGCGGCGCGAGGAATACCGCACCGCGCTCGACGCCGGCGACGCCGCACCGCAGCTCAAGGCCGCCTATGAGGAAGCGGTCCGACGCTTTGACGCAGCCGAGGAGCGCGTCGCCTCCGCGAGGGAGCGCCTCGCCGCCTCCGAGGTCGCCGCCCAGCCGGCGCAGGAAGCGTTACGCGCGCAGGAGGACGAGTACGAGAGCGACCAAGACCGCCAGGACCTGATCGTGCTCGGACTTCGCATTGCGCTCATCCTCGCCGGGCTTGCCGGCGCCTATCTGTTGCTCGCGCGAATGCGCGCCCGTCGTTCCCGATTCCTCCCGGCCGCGTTGGCGTGGGCAGGTGCGTGGGCCGTCCTGGCCCTGGTCATGGCGGTCGACTACACGACCGACACGATCGAGATCACGGACGTCGGGCCGCTGGCTCTCTCGATCGCAGGGATTGCCCTCACTCTGCTCGCGTTCGCCGTCCTGCAGCGTTACCTCGCTCGCCAAATCCCGCTACGCCGCGTTCGTCGCAGCCAGTGTCCGTTCTGCGGGTTCCCGGGAGGTGGAGAGCACTGCGAGGGCTGCGGTCGAAGCCTCGTCGGCCCCTGCGCGGCCTGCCAAGCCCCGCGCCGGGTGGGTAGCCAGCACTGCTCCGCGTGCGGGGATGCCTAAGGCACGGAATGCTCGTACCGGCATCTCGCGCGGAGTACTCGTCCCGTGCGGAGGAGTAGTCAGCTCGTAGTGGACCGGCGTCCTCCCTTGGGTGACTCGCATGCCGTGCCGCTCATCGCGCAATGCGGGAGCGCGCGTCGCGACCCTCCCATACCCTCGCGGAGTGAGCGCGATCTCGGTGATCCGCAATGGAGACGGCCCCGAGATCCTGCTCATCCACGGAGGCGCGAGTCCGGACGCGACCTGGAGTGCACTCGCGCCGTTTGGTGCGCGCTGGACGCTGGCGTCGGTCCATCGTCGCGGCTACGCGCCAAGCCCGGAACCGTTGGATGGGCGCCAGGATTTTGAGGTCGACGCGCTCGACGTTCTTCCTCTCCTTGCATCGCGCCCTCACGTCGTCGCGCACTCCTACGGCGTGCTCGGAGCCCTGATCGCGGCCACCCGGAGGCCCGAGGACGTGCGCTCGCTGACCCTGATCGAGCCGCCGCTCTACCACCTGGTCCCGGACGACGCCGAGATCGAGCGCCTCGAGCGCATCGGGGATGCCGTACTGACCGAGGGCCTCGACGCTGACCCGCCGACACTGCGGGAGTTCCTCCGCATGGCGGGGGCACCGGAGGTCGATGACGGGCCGCTCCCGGAAGCGGTCGCCAACGGCGTTCGGCGCGCACACGGCGGTCGTCTTCCCGGCGAGGCTCGTCCGGCGCTTGACCCGCTTCGCGCAGCCGGCGTCCGGTCGCTGGTGGCCTCAGGGGGCCACACCCCGGCGATCGAGCGCATTTGCGACGCCCTGGCGGTGGTGCTCGACGCGGAGCGTCTGGTGGTGCCCGGAGCAGGGCACTTCGTCGCGGCGGCGCCAGGGTTTGCCGAGCAGCTAGAGCGGTTTCTCCTCGCGAGCGACTGACTGATCCGCGCGAGGTGAAGGCGACGGCCACCGGCGAGGCCGAGAGCCCCTCTACTTAGGGGCACTCGATGGCCCGACCGGGCCCTCTCGCGATCACGGCGCCTCCCGCCCCCTCACCTCCCCCGGAAGCGGGCGCGCTTACGCGTTCGCCGCCGTCGGCCGGGTCTCGGGAGCGGCGGGAGCCTCCGCGACTCCCTCTCCCAGCTCCATGTGCGCCCGCGAGTCGCCGCCGCGGATCAGGAGCAGCGTCGCGGCGATCCCGAGCAGCCCGATGCCCGAGCCGATCATGAACGCGTCCGCGTAGCCCTCCGTCAGCGCGGCGGGTCCGGTCTGACCCTCGGCCGCCAGGTCCCCGATCTTCGAGAACGCGATCGAGGAGAGCACCGCGAGGCCCAGCGCGCCGCCGATCTGCTGGGAGGTGTTGATCAACCCGCTGGCGAGGCCGGCCTCGCGATCCTCCACCCCGCTCATGGCGGCGATCGTCTGCGGCACGAAGGAGAGCCCGAGGCCCGCCGCCGCCAGCAGCGAGGGGACGAGGATGTCAGCGAGGTAGGTCCCGTCGGCAGAGATCTGGCTGAACAGCGCGAGCCCGGCGGCGACGAAGGCCATCCCGGTCGCCAGCACGGGCCTGAACCCGATCCGGGTCACGAGTTGCGAGGCAATGCCGGCGGCCACGATGATCGTGATCGCGAGCGGCAGGTAGGACAGGCCCGCCCTGATCGCGCTGTAGCCCAGGACGTTCTGCATGTAGAGAGAGATGAAGAAAAACATGCTGAACAGGGAGGCTCCGGTGAGCAGCCCGACCACGTTCGCGCCCGTCAACGTCCTCGATCCGAAGATCGAGAAGGGGACGAGCGGCGAGCGCGATCGCGACTCGATCGCGACGAACGCGCCCAGCAGAGCGGCAGCGAGGGCGAGCAGGCCGATCGTCTGACCCGACCCCCAACCGGCGTCGGGCGCCTCGACGAGGGCGAAGACGAGCACGGCGAGTCCGGCGGTCACGGTGACGGCGCCCGGGACGTCGAAGTGGCGCGAGCGGGTCTCCGCCCTGCTCTCGAGGATCAGCCGCGGGGTCAGCACCGCTGCGACGGCGGCGATCGGGACGTTCACCCAGAGAACCCATTCCCAACCGACGTACTCGGTGAGGACGCCGCCGAGCAGGACGCCCGCCGCTCCGCCCGATCCGGCGACCGCACCCCAGACGCCGAGCGCCTTGTTGCGCTCGGAGCCGTCGCGAAAGGTGGTCGTGATGATCGAGAGCGCCGCGGGCGAGAGCAGCGCCGCGCCGAGTCCCTGGACGGCGCGCGCGGCGATCAACGTTCCCTCCGACTCGGCGAACCCCCCGGCGAGGGAGGCGAGCCCGAAGAGGACCAGCCCGCCCATGAACACGCGCCTACGACCGAGCAGGTCGGCGAGGCGACCGCCGAGCAGGAGGAAGCCGCCGAAGGTGAGGACGTAGGCGTTCACGACCCAGGAGAGGTTGTCCTGGCTGAGCTCGAGCGAGCGTCCGATCGACGGCAGCGCCACGTTCGTGATCGACGCATCCAAAACGACGACGAACTGCGCCATGCAGAGCAAAGCGAGGGCGATCCAGCGCTTGTCTTGATACTCCTGTGCGTCGGTCATGTCGTGCTCCTTCTCGATCGGGGGTGTCGCCGTGGGCGCTTGCGGGGTTCGGGTGGGGCGCCTATAATCGGAAGCCGAGTTCCGCTTCCGCTCAAGACTATACGGAACACCGGTTCCGCTTGCGTTCCGCCCCGGATGAGCCCAGACCCCCTCTCCCCCGCCCCCCTCCCAGCCGCCCGTGCGATGCGCGCGGACGCTCGCCGCAACCGCGATGCGGTCGTCGAGGCGGCGCGACGGCTGATGGCGACGGAGGGTCTCGACGCGCAGATGGACGACATCGCTCGCGCGGCGGGAGTCGGCGTCGGCACCGTCTACCGCCACTTCCCGACGAAGGACGAGCTGGTCGCCGCCCTCGCCGACCATCGCTTCCAGCGGCTGGCCAAGTTCGCCACGGAGGCGCTCGCGGAGGACGAGGCCGGTCCGGCGTTCGAGCGGTTCCTCTACCGAGGCGCCGAGCTGCAGGCCACGGATCAGGCCCTCTCGGAGGTGATGCGCGACCGTCCTGATGCCATGAAGGGCGCCGCCGAGCGGGTCGGGCTGCTCGAGCTCGTCCGCGAGCTGCTGACCCGCGCTCAGGCGGCCGGCGCGATCCGACCCGATGCTGTCGCGGAGGACATCCCGATGCTTATGTGCGGGCTCGGGACCTCGACCCCCGACTCCGACGGGCCGTTCGTGACCCCGACGTCCTGGCAGCGCTTCCTCACGGTGGTCATCGACGGGCTGCGAGCCGGAGCCTCCTCGGAGATGCCGCCCCGCTGACCTGGGCCGCCTGCAGCTCAGCGGAGGTCGGTGAGCCAGGCGTCCGAGAGCGGCTGGTCGGCCTCGGCCGACTCGATGCCGCGGACGGAGCGCTCGAGCCCGATCGTCGAGCCGCCGCCCCCGACCACGTCGAGCAGCGGGGAGCTCTCGACCCGCCGGGCCGCGACGTCGTTGAGCCGATCGGCCACCTCCACGGCCCCGGAGATCAGGGCATCGACCCGCTGAGCTGCGTCCGGTAACTCGAGCAGCTCGATCTGCACCACCCCCGGCCCGAGGTCGACCTCGGTTCCCCACCAGTCGGCGTTGCGCGCCAGCAGCGTCCGGCCCCCGTCGCGCTCGCGAATCTCGAACGGCCCGGTGCCACTGCTCGCCGAGCTGAGGGGGAGGGGCCCGAGTGCGGGTATGGCGCTCGGCGCGACGATCCCCAGGCGGGCGCTGCCCAGCTCCCGGGGAAAGTGGGGAGCCGGTCGGTCGAGGATGAAGCGCACGAGCCCGGGCCGGGGGTTGTCGGCCCTGAACAGCTCCGGCAGGAGCTCCCGCCCGGGCTCGAGGGCCAGCCAGCGTTCGGCGTTCGCGATGACGGCGTCGGCGTCGAGTAGCTCGCCGTTCTGGAAGCGGATGCGGGAGCGGAGCTTCGCGGTCCAGATCGTGTCGCCCGGGTTCGACCTGAACGAGCGGACCAGCCCCGGGCGGCGGCGAGCCCCCCCGAAGGGCCCGCTCTGGGTTGAGAAGAGCGGCTCGTGGACCTGCCGGGAGGCGAGTCGCTCGGCACGGTCGTCGGCGAGCAGAGGGTCGAGCGTCCGGATCTGATCGGCGACGGCGATGCGCAGCGTGCCGCTGGGCTCGGGCGTGCCGCCGAGCGACACGGAGGTGTCCTCCCCCCCGCCCTCGCCGCAGCCGGATGCGACCAGCGCCAGCGCTGCGAGCACGAGCGGCGCCCAACGGCGCCGGCGGGGATCAGACCTTGAGCAGGACGACCGTGTTGATGACGAACAGCAGCGCAAAGAAGATCGTCCAGCGATCGAGGTTGCGCTCGACGAGCGATCCGCCGCCGAACGAGCTGCCGCCGCCGCCGATCCCGAACGCGCCGGAGAGGCCGGCGTCCTTGCCCGAGTGCAGGAGCACGAGGAAGATGAGGATGATCGAGACGAAGACTTGGACGATGCCGAGGAAGGTCTCCACGGCGCGAAAGTCTAGCCAGTGCCGGTGCGGGCGTCGCCGGCCTCGGAGTCGGCCGCGTCGGCCTGCTTGAGGATCTCGATCGCCTCGCGGCGCAGCTCAGCGTCTTGGCGGGCGAACTCCTCGTCGGTCAGCTTGCCCTGCGCGTGGTCGAGCTCGGTGTCGCGGATCTCGCGGTACTTCGCCTGCTTGCGCGCCTCGAGCTCAGCCCGTCGCGGATCCTCGAGCCTCGAAGCGTCGGGGGACTCCTCGCTCCGCAGGGGCATCGAGACCCAGGCCGCCACGGCCGCCACGATCACGAGGGCGATCAGGATCTCCATCGGGGGGCCGCCGCGCCGGGGCGCCTAGGCGCGGGTGAGCTCGCGGGCGAGGCGAGCGCCATAGACATCGCTCGCGCGCCGCCGGCCTCCCTCGGCGCTCGGCCAGAGCGCGAAGAGCGCCCCGCCGACCCCGACCAGCCCGCCGAGCCAGAACCAGGCCACGAAGGGGTTGACGTTGAAGCGGATCTCGGCCGGGGGGGTGTCGGACATGTAGCGATCGGCGAGGAAACGAACCTGCTCACCCTGCTTGGCGGCAATCTGCGCCTGGGCAGCGGGGGCACTCAACTCTTCGGCTGAAAACCGCTCGCGAAGCGCAAGGTAGCCGGCGTCGTAGCGGTCGATGTCCGCGTCGAACGAGCTCAGGTCGGGCTGCATCGCGCTCCAGAGATCCCTGGTCAGCCCCTGTTCGCGACCGACCTCGCTCGTCGGCTCCCCCTCGAAGAACGAGCGGATCGGAGCGGACGGATCGGACGGCTGGCCCGTGAAGTACTCGCGCGATGGCGAAAGAGTGGTGACGAGCTCGCCGTCCTTCGTCACCGAGAGGTCGGCGCCAAGCGAGATCTTGTCCGCCTCGACCCCACTCGTCGGTCGTTCGTAGGCGACCGTGTAGTCGCCCACCTGCTCCGTGTCCCCAGGGGACATCCGCAGGTCACGACTCGTCTGAAAGCTCGAGGACGCCGCGATGCCAAAGAGCGCCAGCACCAGGCCGACATGGACGACGTAGCCGCCGTAGCGGCGCCGGTTGCGGGTCAGCAGCGATCCCAGCGCGGCGAGATGGCCACCCCCGGCGAGCGAGCGGCGGGCCCCCATGCCGCGCCAGAACTCCCCGACGATCGCGACGATCGTGAAGATGGCACCGAGGAACAGGGCGTAGGCCGTCGGGCTCTCGGTGACGCCGACCGTGAGTGCCAGGACGACGGCGCCCACCAACGTCGCGACGACCGGGATGCCGACCGCGCGTCGCAGCCCCGCCAGGCTGACCCGCCGCCAGGCGACGAGCGGCCCGATCCCCATGAAGAAGACGAGCCCGATCGCCAGCGGCGTCGCATAGCGGTTGAACCAGGGCGCGGCGAGCGAGGAGGTCTGGCCGGTGGCAGCCTCTGAGATCAGCGGGAAGAACGTCCCCCAGGCGACGACGGCGGCGAGGCCCACCAAAAGGGTGTTGTTGACCAGGAAGATCGATTCGCGGCTGATCAGGGAGTCGAGCCGGCGCTCCGATCGCAGCGAGTCGAGGCGGGTGGTGACCAGGATCGTCGTCCCGATCGCCACGACCCCGATCAGGACGAGCAGGGGCAGCCCCACCTTGGAGACGCCGAAGGCGTGAATCGACTGCAGGACGCCGGAGCGCACGAGGAACGTCCCGAGCAGGGAGAGCGCGAAGGTCGCGCAGATCAGCGAGACGTTCCAGACGCGCAGCATTCCCCGGCGCTCCTGAACCATGATCGAGTGCAGGAACGCGGTGCCGGTGAGCCACGGGATCAGCGCCGCGTTCTCGACCGGGTCCCAGGCCCAGTAGCCACCCCAGCCAAGCTCGCTGTAGGACCAGCGGGCGCCGAGCGCGAGCCCGATCGTGAGAAAGAGCCAGGCGACGAGCGCGAAGCGGCGGGTCGAGCGGATCCAGCTCGCGTCGAGACGACGGGTGATCAGCGCCCCGACGGCGAACGCGAAGGGGATCGTGAAGAAGACGTAGCCGGAGTAGAGCATCGGCGGGTGGATCGCCATCGCCGGGTGCTGGAGCAGCGGGGTGAGACCGGCCCCCTCCGCCGGGATCGGGCTGGCCGCGGCGAACGGCCAGCTGTCGGCGTCGGGGAAGGCGATGCCTGCGACCATCAACCCGATGAAGAAGACGGCGACGCCACCGAGCACGGCGGTCGCCCAGGGGACGACCTCGCGGTGACGGTTGCGGGTGATGAACAGGACTGCGGAGGAAGCGGCCGAGAGGACGAAGGCCCAGAGCAGCAGCGAGCCGGCCTGGCTGCCCCAGAGCGCGGTGAGCTTGTAGAGCGTCGGCGTGGTGGTCGAGGAGTGGTCGGCGACGAGCGCCACCGAGAGGTCGGTCCGCATGAACGCGAGCTCGAGCGCGAGCGCCGTCAGGACGAGCAGGGCGAACATCGCGTAGATCGCGCGCCGCGCCGAGATCACCCAGCGCCGGTCCCCGCGCGTTCCAATCAGCGCGGCGACGACCGCGTAGATCGCGACGAGCAGGGAGGCGACGAGCGCCGCGGCGCCGATCGCGTTCATCGCGGCGCGAGGGCTGTGTCGGGCCAGGCGCCGGGGGTGCCCATCAGTCCACGAACTCGACGTTCGTCGTGTCGGAGACCTCTTCGGAGAACTTCGACGGACACTTCGTGATCAGGCTGTCCTCCTCGGCCACGAAGACACCGTCGCGGTTGAGGCTGCCGGTCAGTACGACGTCGCGGCCGACGCGATATGGATCCGGGACGATCCCCTCCGGGTAGAGCACGCGAAGCCTCTTGCCCTCCCCGTCCTCACTCGCGACGACGAAGTCCCTGCCGCGGACGGAACCCTCAGACTCGTCCACGACCTGTCCGGCCACCTGATAGGTCTCCCCGCTGGGGCCCGCCGCCAGCACCTCGGATGGCTCGCGCGCTTCGGTCGAGGCGCTGAAGGAGGTGTAGATCAGCGCCACGGCGAGCAGCACGGCCGCCGAGAGCGCGACGACGAGACGGATCTGTCGCTTGCGCTCGTAATTCATCGAGGCCGCGATTATCGCAGGGGATGGCCGCCGGCCGCGGGCGTCCCGCGAGGGGGCCGGGGCCGGGCTGCGCCGCTGCTATGAATGTCGCGATGGCTGAACCGCGAACGATCCTGATCACCGGGGCCAGCACCGGCATCGGCGCCGCCACCGCCAGGCGATTGCTCGCCGAGGGCCACCGCCTCGTCCTCTCGGCACGTCGGGAGGAGCCGCTGCGCGAGCTCGAGGCGGAGCTGAACGCCGGCGAGGACGTGCTGGTGCAGACCTGCGACGTGACCGAGTGGGAGGAGACCGAGGCCCTCGCCGCCGCGGCGATCGAGCGCTTCGGCTCCATCGACGTCGTCTTCGCCAATGCCGGCTTCGGGGCGTCGCGAGGGTTCCTCGAGGAGTCGCCGGAGCATTGGCGGGCGATGGTCCTGACCAACGTGCTCGGGGTGGCCCACACGATCCGCGCGACCCTTCCCCATCTGCTCGAGCAGGACTCCGGGCACTACCTGATCACCAGCTCGGTCGCGGGGCGGCGGGCGCTGCCCGGGTCGCTCTACTCAGCCACGAAGTGGGCGGCGAGCGCGATCGGCGAGTCCCTGCGCCAGGAGCTGCGGCAGATGCGCGAGAACACCACTATCAAGGTCACCATGGTGGAGCCCGGGATGGTCGACACGCCGTTCTTCGACGACCGCCCCTCGAATGCGCTCGAGGCGGACGACATCGCCGCGGCTGTGCTCTACGCGATCTCCCAGCCCGACCGCGTGGACGTCAACGAGATCCTGATCCGGCCGTCGTCGCAGCCGATCTGAGCGTCTCGGCAAGCGCCTCGGTCGGCTCGACGCCGCGGTCGCACCCCTCGCGGTAGCTCCCGCACTCGACGCAGGCGCACTCCCACTGGTGCCCGCTGCCCGCGCAGACGACGCAGATGCCCAGCTCGTCGAGCTCGTCGCTCGCGATGATCACGAGACCGCACCGACAGCTGTCGATCGACGGGGACGCCACAGGGGCGACGGTACGCGGCCGGCCGGCGCCAAGCGGGTGAGGGGACAAGAGTCGCCATCAGACGCCATCCGTCCCGGTCTTGCGACCGATCTCGCTACCAGTGAGGGGTGCTGAGAGGTCGAAGGCGCCCAGTAGCCGCTCTCTCGCCGCCACCTTGCTCGGGTGCCCGTAGCGCGCCATCACCAGCGCCCCGCCGTCCTCGTGGCCGAGCTGGACCGAGACGTCGAAGTGGCTCAGGCCGAGCTCGAGGAGCTGCGTCGCGGCGAAGTGGCGGAGGTCGTGGATGCGGACCCGGCGCAGGTCGGCGCTCGCGCGGACCTCCCGCCAGGCGTAGAACATCGAGCCCTGATCGAGCGTCCCCCCTCGAGGGGCGTGGAAGATGAAGGGGTCAGGGCGGCGGGGGACGTCGTCGAGGACCCGCGCCGGCGGTATGAAGGCGATCGTCCGCGACTTGCCGCTCTTCGGCAGACCGTAGGAGCCGTCGCGCTTCCGTGAGCGGCGGATGTGGATCAGGTCGCCGTCGAGGTCATCCCACTGCAGCGCCTGCAGCTCGCCGGCCCTCACCCCGGTCCAGGCCGCGAACTGGATCAGCGAACGGAACTCCGCCCCCTAGCCGCCGAGGACGGTGCAGCCGGCGATCAGCCGGCGGAACTCGTCGAGGGTCGGCGGCTGGATCTTCTCGGCCCGGGCGGTGACAGGCAGGCGCAGGTCGGTGAACGGGTTGAGCTCCACCAGACCGACGTTGCGTGCGTCCTCGTACATCGTCCCAATCGTCCGACTGACGTAGCGCGGAACTGTGAGCGCCCAGGTGCGGGCGCTCAGCCGCTCGACCTCACCCAGCGGCGTCGGGCCGAAGTGCTCGGCGAACTGGTTGGCGGCCTCGGTGTAGTTGCGGCGGGTCGAGCTGGCCCGGCGGGGCCACTCCTCGAGCCACCGTTTGGCGAAGCTCGCGCACGTCTCGTCGGTGCGGCGGGCCTTCAGCTGGGCGCGGTAGCGGCGCTCGGCCTCCTGGGCGTGACTCTTCTTCGACCAAGGGCCGCCCGGGACCCAATGCTGCTCCCCGGCGAGCTGGAACTTTGCGACCCACTCGCCCGGACGGTCCTTGCGGCGGAAGGCGCTCACTTGGGCAGTTTCCGCCATTCGACGACGCCAGCGGCGTCGGAAAGCCACCCGAGGACGGGCGGCTGATCGGCGTCCGGTACGGCCCTCATCCGGAGCTCTGCGACATCGCCGCCCTCCGAGTCCTTGATCACGACCTTGACCTCGTATTCGTCGACTTGGACAACCTCGACCACGAGCTTCATGCAACTGCTCCCTCTCGTCGAGGTCGAAGCTGGACGACGTTGTCCGGCCGCGGATCCTGATGACCCGAGAGCGCCGCTTCGACCTGGCTCATCAGGTAGCGATTCTGACCTCCGACGCGAGTGCAGGGAAGGCGGAGTCGCTCGATTGTCCGCACAGAGCAGCGAAGACGCGCGGCAACCTCGGACTTCTTCAGCCATGGCTCACTCATCGCGCTCGCCCTCCCTCAAGAGGACCCCCCCCCCGTTCCGTCAGCGTGAAGTAGGTCTTCGACTCGACCAGGCCCTCGGTCTCGGCCTCGAGCAGCTCGACGATCGCCTCATCGCCCAGGTGGTAGGCGAGCTCGGTGTCCTCGGCGTCGGGGCCGATCGAGTCGAGCTTGCGGAGGATGGTGAGGAGGTCGCTCATGCTCCTCCACCGATCCGGTTCAGCTCCTCGATCAGCGCAGTGCGCTGCCGCAGGGAGAGCTTCGAGAAGGTCGCCTCGGCCGGGACGCCCGCTCGATCGAGGATCGCCTCAGCAGTCTGCTCGTCGACCTCCGGCGCCAGCGACAGGAGCTTGCCGACCTCGGCCGTGCGCATCCACCAGGGCGGGGCACCGACCAGGGGCTTCAGGCGCTGGCGGCCAGAGGTCAGGGCGGCGCGAAGCGAGCGACGTCGCGATCGAACGTCGGCGGCGACGGTGCGGACCTCGGCGCCGCGCGCGAGGCGGCCTGCGGTGAGCCGGTCGCTCATGCCGCCGCCATCCTCGGCAGGGCCTCGTCGAGCTCGAGCACGAGTGCCCGGCGCAGAGCCGGCGCCAGCGTGCCGAGGCGCTCGCGGCCGTGGAGGCCGGCGCGGGCGTAGATCCGCTCGGCGCGGTGGGGGCCGATCCCGCGCACGGCCTCGACGACGAAACGGACCTCCGCCGTCTGGAGCCACTGCGGGGGCAGGGCGATGAACGGCTGGGGGCGCATCGAGCCGCTCTGGAGGTGTCGCCTCAGCCTCGCCCGGCACTGGTTGACGCGTGCGCCGACGCTTCCCGCCGTGCGGGCCTGCTCGGAGCTCGCGAAGCTGGCGGAGCTCGCCGGGCTCATGCCGCCGACCTCGCTCGCTCGGCGACCCGCCGCTGCAGCTGCTCGGCGGCGGCGCTCGGCTTGCCGGTGGATCCCCCGCTCGAGCGCCTGGCCTGCAGGCGGATCGTGTCGAAGCGCTCGCGGAGCTTCGGCACGCTGAGGATGTTGGGTGCCCAGAAGGGGTCGGCGTGGACCCAGCGAATCGCTCGCTCGACCTCCTCGACGCTGCGGCCGTCGATCCGGATCAGCCGCTCCATCTCGACGAGCCACTCGTCGGTGACGCGGTAGGGCTTGCGCCTCGCCGTTCGCTCGTTGACGAGCTCGCAGTGGAGGTCGCAGAGGCGATGGACGAACACGGGCCAATCGGCGGTGTCCCCCGGAGGGGGGACACGGTTCTCTGACGGTTCCTTACGGTTCCCTATATCTGTGGGGGTGGGCGATTTGCCCGGTTGGTCGGGGGTCATTTGCCCGGTTGGTCGTGGCGATTTGCCCGGTTGGTCGTCCGTTCTCTCGGCGGGCGTTTCGCCCGGTTGGTCGGTCCGGTTGCCCGGTTGGTCGTCGCCCTCGGCTCCCCCAGCGGGCTCCTGGCTGGCGATCCGGGGAGTGCCGTTCTCGGCGGGCGTTTCGCCCGGTTGGTCAGAGCGCGGCGGCAGGTGGAGCTGGATCAGGTCGGCGGCGCGGCCCCTCCCCTCCTCCTGCTGGCGCGGGCGGCGGGAGAGGAGCTCGAGCTCGGCGAGCTTGCGGAGCGCTCGCCGAACTGTGCTTTCGTCCATCGCGGCGTACTCGGCGATGCCGTCGACCCCGAGCCAGCAGAGGCCGGTGTTGTCGGCATGGTCGGCGACTCGCAGCAGGACGAGGGCCTGGCCGTTGGCGAGGTGGCGGGTGCGGATCTGCTCCCAGGCCCATGTGGATGCCCGGACGCTCACGCCACGGCTCCCGAGAGCCCCGCGCTTACACCTCTGTGCGCTTCTGCCGGGCTGCCACCACCCTGCGGGGGTGCTGACACCTCAGGGGCAGGACGAAGCCGCACGCCGCGGCTCAGGACGACGGTCCCGGAGTCGACCGGGGTGAAGTCACGGGAGGCGAGATCGTCGGAGTCGGCGAGGAAGGCGGCGAGCTCGTCGCGTTCAACCTCGGGCTGCCACTTGGATCGTCCTGGCAGCGCAGCGGCTCTACCGCGAGGAGGCCGCCGGGATGCCCGAGGACATCGCCGCCCACGTCCGCAACGAGCAGATCGCGATCTGCGCCGACGCCGCCCAACTCTGGTTCCGGGTGCGGCGGGTGGCCGCGACGGTGGACGCCTACTCGTCATGCGGCCCGACCCGGTAGTAGGGGCCGCCCGCCGGTGCCCTAGTATCGCGGCGATGGCACAACCCGGGGGAGAGGCAGGTTCGGTTAGCCTGCCGCGCGGTGGCCGATGGGGAGGCGTCAAATGAGATCGCGCTTCAGCGATACGAGCTGCTCAAGAGGCTCGTCCCGATCCTCTGGATCGCGACCCTCTGGCTGCCAGTCCACGCCCTGCAGCCGATCGCCAGATCGCTTGCCGGCGAGGACACCAACGTCACAATCACCTTCACGGTCACGCTCGGCATCACACTCGCACTCGGCGCCGGGGCGATGGCCCTCTTGAGGAGGTCGTCGGAGCAGCGGGGCGAAATCATCCGCTTGAGGCGTCGGTGTGCGAATCTTGAGAAGGAGCTAAAGGAGGCCCGAAGCCAGTCATGACCACCCTGTTGACCATCAACTTGCTCGTGCTGATGATCGCCGCCTGGCTCTCCGTCCTCGTCGTCGTACCCAGGTGCAAGACGAGTCGTTTCCGCTATCTGCTCTGGCAGCAGCGCGACGAGCTCGTCGACGAAGTTCGCCACGGTGAGTATGAAAATCCGAAGGGCGCTGAAGGGCTCATCGCCCTGATCGAGACGGCGATCGAGGATGCCCATGACCTGACCGCCATAAATTTCGTCTCCTTCCGGCTGTTGTTCACGCGGCACATGGACCTCCACAAAGAGGACCCCTTCGGCCTCGCAGATCTAAACGCTGCCGACAGGCGCCGCCTGCGGGAGCACCTCACCGCAGTCGACCACACCCTCTTCGACAAGGCCTTCCTTTGGACCCCGAGTGGCTGGCTTCTGCTCCCGGTCCTTCTGCTGCTGGCACTTCTGTCGATGCTGAGGTCGCGCGGTCGGCGGCCCTCTGTCGTCCAACCAACCGCCCGGCGCATCCGCGAGGACCTCGCGCTGAGTAATCCCGACGACCGCATGCACGGCCCGGTCTCGCAGTACGTCTAGCTCGACCGCTAGAGATCTACCGCGACTTGCGCGGGGTGCCGGCGGACGAGCGGAACGTCCGGCCGCCGCTCTTCGCGTTCTTCGCCGACATCCGCCCGCTCTTCGCCGAGGTCACGGCCGAGCTCTTGGAGGATCTGCGGCTCTTCGTTGTCTCCCACCCCGCCGCGGGCCTCGACCGCCTCACCTCAGTCTGCGAACATGTGTTCGTGACCTCGCAGGGCTCGCCCTACGCCCGCTTCCGCCACGCGATTGGCCGGGGCCAGCCGACGAAGGCGCTGGCGGCCGCCGCCGAGCTGGCCCAGGTTTCGCTCTCTGACGCGCTCGACCTCTGCCTGCTCCTCGCCACCGCAGGCGACGAGCACTACGAGGCCGCCGCCCGCCGGTGGCTCCAGCGCTTCGCCGCCGAGACGCCGACGAGCGTCAACGAGGTCGTGATGGCCGGGGCCGCCCTCGCCGAACTCGGCCGCCGACCGAGCTCGGAGATCGCCCGCGACACGCTCGAGCAGCTGCTGGCCGGCCCTCCGGCTAGTCCACTTACCTACTGGACCCCCATTGACTGGAGCACCTGCTCCTTGCTCTGACCCTCGCACTGCTCGTTCAGGATCTTGTGGGCGGCGTCTCGATCGGTCCGGGCCTGATCCCGCTCGCCCTTGATGAACGTCGCGAGCGCTCCACCGATGAGGCCAGCCACAGCACCCGTGATCGCTTCAGGTGCCGAGTCGTCGCCGATCAGATACGCCAGAGCGGCCGCGATGATCGCGCCCAGGCTGAGCAGCGCGAGGATCCAGACGAGCGTGCTGTAGCGCTCGAAGCGCGGCTGTGCGTCATCCATCACCACGGCGGCCACCTTGCACGGGATCGATGGCTCGGCTTCAGCCGGCGCGATCCCCTCTTGCCGTGGCGGTTCCTGCAGCGCTGTCGCCAGCGCACTGCCCAATGCCATATCTCCCTCTCTGTCTGAAACGCTTTCGGGACAACCTCTCCGCAGCGCCGCCTCGTGTCAAGGCCTGCGTGTCCGAACCTAGCAACGAAACCCCGTAGCTCCGCCACCTCAACTCCCCGACCCCCTTTGACTTGTCGGCGAAGGACGTCTACCGTGGTACGTGACAGAACTCACAAGGGAGGGACCAATGTTGCGGGCACGATCTAGATCTCGACTAGGTGCAGTCATAGCCGCCGCGGCGATTGCGGGAGGCGTGGCTGGCGGTGCGGTCGCGCAAGAAGCGTCTGACGAACCGAGTCAGGAGTTCGTCGCCAACGAAAACGCGCAGCAAGCCGAGGCGGCGGCGGATGCGATGTGGCGGGATGCGGCTCAGCGAGCTGAGAGCGGCGCACTTAAGGCGGACGTGGATCAGGCCGAGGCGGCGCGGGTCCTCCAGGACGCCATCAATCCGCCAACCGACACGAAGGCGGCTGAGGAACTTGAGGCTGACATGATTCAACTCACTGCCAAGCTGCGTGCAAGCGGAGATCTTCCGTCGCTAGATGACCCGAGTCGCTTTGGCGAGGTTGCATTCGGCCAGGAGTCTGGGAAATGAGTCGGGCGCTCGTACGCGATCTGGTCTTGGCCTGCGTTACCTTTGCGTTAGTAGCTCCTGCGGTGGCGCTGGCGGAGATCTGGGTGGGAAACGACAGCGATCAGACCAGGATTGGCACCCCGACTCGCGACGAATACAGCGGACAGGGGGGGGCCGATCACCTCGAAGGTAGAGGGGGTAATGACGCTCTCAAAGGCCAGGACGGATTCGATGATCTCTTCGGTGCAGATGATGGCGGAGAGTACGATTACTTGAGCGGCGGACTCGGAAACGACTACGCCGAAGGGGGCCTGGGAGATGACCGCATGTATGGGGATGCGGGCAGCGATAACTTGAGTGGCGACGATGGATATGACCTCGCGATCGTGGGGGAAAACGGCAACGACACCCTGCGAGGGGGGCAGGCCAACGACCATCTGTACGCGTTCGAGAGTGACAACAACGACATTGATTCCGTCGTGGATGGTGGCGCCGGCTACGACGAGTGCACCGTCAACCAGAATGACAACTGGTCGAATTGCGTACCAATGTGAGCGTGCGGGGGCGGCAGCGCGAGGTCCCGGTACCCACTAGGCGCTGACCACCCCCGAGGCCGGTGAAACGCGGCTAGGCTCCCGGCAACGCGGTGGCTTCGAGCCCCCTCCTCGTTCAGGAGCCCCGCAGCTGCGCCACCTCAACCTCGAGCGCCTCGACACGCCGCTCGAGGCCGGCGTCCGAATCGGGAAGGCCGAAGAAGAACCGCGGCGCCTCCGTCACCTCCACTACCCGGGTCTGGGATGACCGCACGTTTCACTACCACCTGCCGAACACAGCGCGAAGATGGGCTTGAACGAGTCAGGAGCCCATCGCCCTGCGCATAAATCGGACCTTAGTCCGGGGCCGAAGCTGCGGGTCTGCGTCCGGAGCAACCGTGTGCTCGATATGGAGGACGCTCCCGATAGGACAGTCGCGGGTGATCAAAGCAACCACGTCGGACGGATTCACGCAGCGCGCTCCAGCCGCCGCCTCACGCGTCGTTCGAAAGCCTTGACATCGTCCCGGACGTCGACGCCGCGATCGCTTGCGAGCTTGTGCAGCTCAGCCATCCGGCTGCGACTCGGAAGTGCCGCGATACGGCCCAACTCCGCCCGAACCCTCTCGTCGTCTCCCTGCACGCGCCTTGCCGTCGCCTCCGCTGCATAGCCCTCCATCGTGAGGCTGTCGACCGGCTCGGGCTCGGGCTCAGTCGGCTCTCCGCCCTCGCCGTACTCGGTGAGCGAGAGGTGGGGGTTCGTCGTGTAGCCGTGGCTCGAGTCGCGATGGAGGTAGCGGACCTCCTCAACCAGGCGGAAGCTGATCGCCCAGACGAGCAGCTCGTGGTCGACGTAGCCGTGAAGCTCGGTCCAGTACTCGAAGAACTCGTCGCGGCTGCGGAAGCCCTCCGCGAGCGCGCCCTCGTAGGTGAGCTCGCCCAGCTGCTCGATCTCAGCCGAGCGGATCTCGATGCGCCCCTGCGAGCGTCCGCCGCGGCGCTTCTGCACGGCGTAGGTGCGGCCGGGGTGGTAGCGGCAGATCGCCTCGCCCTCCTTGACGAGCCGGCGCGTCTCGGTCTTCTTCCCCGCCAGCACGAGGTGGGCGAGCTTGGGGCTGAAGATCACCTGGCGCTCACGCGCTCCCCCCTGCTACCAGTTGACGCCGAGCGACCACGGCGGCTGCTACCAGTCGGCTACCTCTGGCTCCGCTGAGAGGCCACCGCGGGCGATGCCGCCCGTGCGTGGCGACCCTGCCACGGGACCCCTCATCCCGCGTCGAGGAGCCGATTGAGACGCCCGTGTCGCGATCTGTCGCGATCTGACGGAACTGCCCGTCCCAAGCGGGTGAGGGGAATCGAACCCCCGTCACCAGCTTGGGAAGCTGGTGCTCTGCCATTGAGCTACACCCGCGGGAGGGCGAGAACATAGCTTGCCCAAGCGAAGTGACGCACAAGGGCTAGTGCTCAGTGCCTCGCGTCGACCAGGTTCCACGTTGCAGAGGATCGCCGGGTGCGCGACCTTCAACGGCGCGGCGCCTATCCCCAGGCGTCGGCCTCTCCTGCGCCGAGCGGGGACGCCGCAACTCGACCGCCATGCTGGCCGTCCTCCCCGTCAATCGGCGCAGTAGCGAGTCGAGCACGGTGAAGGCGGTTAGCAGGATGAAGCTCTGCGTTGAGGATCTGAAGATCCCGACCGGAGGGAAAACGCTCTCCGGCCAGCTCGCTTCGGGCAGGTGATCTCGCAGCCAGGAGTGGCAACTCCAGACCCAGAAGATCGGATTCGGCTGATATTCGAGGCGACTGACCTCGAGGCCGATTCGGCCCGCCAGGTCACGCATCGTGCGCTCGTCGTAGAGGGTCCAATGGCGAGGAAAATGGTTGCCTCCCCAGTTGCCCCGCAGGCATCTGGCATCAACTGAGTCCCAGTTCGGCGTGGCGACCACGAATAGCCCTCCGGGCGCGAGCAGCTCGGCGGCACGCCGAGCGAAGGTGGTCGGGGCGTCCACGTGCTCAATCACATGGGCGGCGAGGATGAGGTCGAATGATTCCGCCTCGAGCTCCTTATCGATCTCGAACCTGCCCGTGACCACCCGGTGGCCTCGCCTCCGTGCGACCTGCGCCGCGTGGGCGTCCATCTCGATCCCGTGCGTCTCGAGGCGGTCGCCGACAGGACTCTCCCGGTACCAGTCCAACAGCCGCCCATCGGCACAGCCGACATCGAGGACGCGCACCTTGCCCGACGTGCCAAGCCTTCCCACGAGGTTCTCGATGCGGCGCTGGTATAGCCGGATCTTCATCCGGTCCGTGAGAGAGGGTCGCTTATCGTCGGCGTGCAGGTTGTAGGCGTAGTAGTTCGGGGGGTAGATGCGGCTCAGCTCGCTGACTTCGGGACGCGGGTCGAGTCGCACGAGGCCGCAATCGCGGCAGCGGACGAAGTCGAACGACTCGTCCGTGGTGTTCTCGTACTCGTGCTCGCGACCGGACCAAAGCGGGCGGCTCTCGGTGGCCTCGCACTGCGGGCACGGGACCTGCACCGTCCGTATCGGCTTCATCGAGCGGAAGCGTGCGCCTAGCGGCGCAGGGCGCTGAGGTAATGGCGTATAGCGAAGCCGTACGAGGACCGCTCGAGCATCGGCGGCAAGGCGTCGTTGGACTCGAGGCGCTTCTGCAGCTCGGGCAGCCGCGGGGCGGGCACGGACGGGAGAAGGTGGTGCTCCGCATGGAAGTTCATGTTGAAGGGCGCGATCAAGCCGCGCTCGAGTGGATTGCTGCGGATCGTGATCAAACGGTTGCCGTTAGTCGTCATTTCCGGCTCGGTGACCGCATGCTCGGCGAAGTTCCGGATCAGGTGGCTCAGGGCGGTGACCGTCACCAGTGGAGCGAGCCAGAGGGCTGGATAGACCCACCAGTCGAAGGCCAACGCGAGCCCGGCGAAGATCGCGAGCTGGGTGACCACCAGCGCGGCGAGATCACGTAGCGCGCTTCCCTCCGACGGCGCCGCCGAGTCCTCCTTCGGGCCGAGCAGGATCATCACAGCGTAAGCGCCGAGCAATCCCCGGGCGAAATACGACACCAGGCCCCAGCGGGTGTTTTTCGGAGGCTCGCCCGAATGGAGGACGTGGTCCGGATCGCCCGGTAGCGCGAGTAAGCGGTGATGCGCGAGGTGCCTTGCCTGCGCGGCGCCGAACGGAGAGCCGACCGGGGACGCGCAAAGCCACGTGCCGACGAGCTCGTTGGCGCGCTTGCCACGGACGAACTTGCGATGCACGCACTCGTGCTCGCAGTTGAGCAAAGCCTGTTGTCGTGACGAGACGACAAGGAAGGCGAGCACGAGGATGTACCAGACCGGAAAGGTGAAGGCGACCGCGATCGCGGTCAGCGCAATCAGCCACGCCGAGAGCATGTACAGGAGGTTGAAGGCGACCAGCCCGGGCGTGAGCGCGATTAGGTCGCTGGCCTCCTGCGCCAGCCCCCGAACCTGGCCTCCCTGTCGCGCTGGTGCCGCCTCTCGGGCCGCCTCCGCTTGCCCGGGGGCTATCGCCAACCCCGCGGTCGTTGCCTCACCCATTGATTCGACTTTATCACCGCACTTGCTCACGCTGGGAGGATCAAGTGGGGACCCCTTCGGAGGCTGGAGCTCCGCCATGCGGGAGCGGCTCATTCCACGAGCGGCCCGCGAGGCGCCCTCTCTAACCTCCCACAGCGATGAGCAACCCCGGCTTTCTTGCAGTGATGGCGGCGATCGCCTTCGTGGGACTGCTCGGCTTCGGGCTCGTCGCCAAGGAGGGCGCGCAGATCGCCGTCGGCGAGCCCGCTCCCGACGCGCCGGTCGAGCGCCTGGGCGGCGGTGGGGAGGTGAGCCTCGCCGACTACCGCGGGCAGTGGGTGTTGCTCAACTTCTGGGCATCGTGGTGCGATCCGTGTCGCGACGAGGCGCCCGCGATCGAGCGCTTCTCCCGCCGGCACTCCGACGATCTCGTCGTGATCGGCATGGATACGGAGGACCTGAGCGGCGACGCCATCGACTTCGCGCGCGAGTTCGACCTCACCTACGAGCTGCTTCACGACGGGGACGGTGAGCGCAAGGACGCCTACGGGATCTTCGCCCTCCCCGAATCTTTCCTCGTCGACCCCGACGGCAACCTGGCGCTGATCCAGCGAGGCCCGGTCGACCGCCGCTACCTGGAGACCTACGTCGCGCCGCTGATCGAGGGCGGGGGCTCCGGGGCGTGAGGCGAGCGGCCCTCGCAGTGACCGCCGCGGCGCTGCTGATCGCGGCTCCCGCCGCGGCTGCGCCCGCGGAGCCTCGCGCCTCGCTGAGCGACATCGAGGACGAGGTCATGTGCACGATCTGCGGCACGACGCTGCAGCTCTCGAGCTCGCCCCAGGCCGAGCGCGAGCGCGCGTTCATCAACGAGCTGATCGCCCAGGGCAGGGACAAGGAGCAGATCAAGGCGGCGTTGGTTGACGAATACGGCTCCGAGGTGTTGGCGGTGCCCAGCACCGAGGGCTTCGACCTGGCCGCCTGGGTGGTTCCGATCGCCGGGATCCTCCTCGGCGCGCTCGGCGTCGGGCTCGCCGCGAGGCGCTGGCGGGGCGCCCGGGGCGAGCGAGCCAACCCCGGGCCTCCTCCCGCCGGGATCGATCCCGGCGACGAGAAGCGCCTCGAGGCCGATCTCGGTCGCTACGAGCCCTGAGCCCAGGTGCGGCCGCTAGCGCGGCAGGACGGTGAGCCCGCGCGGCCGCGAATGCGTCGGGGCGAAATATGGCCAACGGCTCTCCGGCGTCACCTTGAGCCGAAAGCGGAAGCGAGTCGGGTGGGTGTAGAAGCGATCGAATCCGTAGCGCATCCGCCAACGCCCGCGGCCGTCGGTGCGGAAGGCCTGCCGCACCGTGCGATAGCGATCGAAGCCTCCGCCTCGCACCTGCAGCTCGACCAGCTTGCCCGGCTCCGGCAGCTTCGCCCCGAACCGCCCGATCGATCCCCGGAAGACGACCCGGCGCCCGGCCCTCACCCGCTTCGACGAGATCTCGAGCCTTGCCGAGCCCCGCACCCCGAGTCGGATCGGATGGGTCTCGCTGTCCAGGTAGCGGCGTGAGCCCTCGTAGCGAACGACGATTCGCCGGGACGGTCCGCGCGCCAGCCTGACGCCGAGGCGTCCCCTCCGATTCGTCCGAGCCTCATGGGTGATCGGCTCGAGCGAGGAGCCGGCGTCGAAGCGCTCCACCACCTCGATCACCTCCCCCGCCACCGTCTTTCCCGCCGAGTCGCGCAATGCGCCTTCGAGGCTGGGCCGCTCGCCGTAGTCGACGGTCGCATGGTCCTGCCCCTCGATCGAGGCCGAGAGCCTCGTTCGCTCTCGCAGCGGGAAGGAGACGACCATCGCGCTTCCGTCGCGCCGTCGCGCGGTCACCGCGGAGTTACCCGCGACGTCGGTGGCTCGCGCCCGGAAGACGTAGCGCCCGCGCGGCTCCGACGCCGAGTCGACCCGCGCGCGCAGCTCACCCCCGACGATCCGCGTGGGCAGCTCCCGCCAGGCGCCGCCGCGCAACGGCCGGTAGGCGATCGACCCGGAGGCCAGGCCGGAGTGCAGATCGGTCGCCGGGGCCCGGATCAGCTCGGGATCCTCGGGGTCGCGAGCGGTGAGGAAGGCCACCTCGGGAGGCGCGTTGTCGACCGCGACGAAGCGGCTCGTGCACCCTGGGGCGCCGCCGCTACCGTAATCGCGAGCGCACGCCGTGATCCGGTTGACCCCGTTGACGAACGGCGCCGTGCGGGTGTCGTAGGAGCGCTCGAGCCGCTCCCGTGCCGCGCAGGGCCGCATCCGCGTGACCATCGCCGAGCCGGCGATGACGGCGCAGTCGAAGGTCCTGGTCGGCAGCACATCGCGGCCGCCTACGCTGACCTCGATCCGCCGCACGCCCGAGCCCGCGTCGGCCGCGGCGACGGCCAGTGCGGCCGTGCCGCGATGCCAGCCGGGAGCCAGCAGCGCGCCCGACATCGAGGACGTCGGAGGAACCGCGTCCGCAACGGTGAGCCGGACGGAGCGAATCCAGGTGCGCGCTCGGTCCGAGGCGGGACAGCCGCCTCGGGCCGCGCAGACCAGCGACGCGGCGAAGCGCTCCCTGCCGGCACCCGACAGCTGCCGCTCGTAGCGCTCGAAGCCCCCCGGCCCCGCCGCCCCGGTCGCGATGCGCGAGACCTCGATGCCATTGCCGTCGAGGAAGGAGAGCCGCGCTTCGTGGCCGGCGTCGCTGCGCAGTCGCGCCTCGACGCCGAGCCCGACGATCCGCGTCTCGCCCGGGGCCGACCACGAGATCCGCCCGAAGTGACCCACGGGCGTGCCCGTGATCGTCTCGATCTGCAGCGAGTTGGCCTCCTCGTCCTCCTCGCAGCGGTGCTCGAAGCCGTAGTCGCCGCCGTTGCGGCGCTCGAAGACGGCATCCGCGAAGCCTCGGTTGGCGGGGTCGCACTGCGCGACCGTGTAGCGGCTCGCGCGCGCCTCCGTCGCGCCGAACCCGAGGACCGCGGCCACGAGCGCGACCGTAAGGGCAAGGGTCGAGGTCCTGCGACGGACGGGAAGCTGGGAACTCATCGAATCTCCTCGGGTTGGGTCGGGGGAGCCGCGGGCCGGCACCTCGCCCCCTCAAGCCCGCGCGGATCCGGCGTGCCCCCGATCCGTCAGCCCGCGGCTTCCCTCACGGCCCGCTCAAGCGCTGCGAGCACGGCCGTGGCCGGCCGCTCGTGCCGCCCGCATTCGTCGGCGAACGCATGCCAAAAGGCGGCGCGCGCGGCCACCGTCAAGGAGCCCAGGATCAGCTCGAGCTCGGTGGCCAACGCCGGGTCGAGCGCGAGCGCCGCCTTAACCCGCGCCATGGCCTCGCGGGCGGGGCCTGCGTCGTCGGGCAGAGACATCCGTCCACGACAAGCCCAGCGGGGAGCGTCGCGCCCCCTCAAGCCATGTTCGGCTCCCGTGACGGCGCCCGCCCCGGGGGCTCAGCCCTCCGGCCTGGCCTCCTCGATCAGCGCCTGCGCGGTCGCGAAGAGCGGGCTTCCCGGCTCGTCGTCGATCGCGACGGCCTCGACCGCCTCCCCCTCGCGCCAGACGCGCACGAACGGTTGGCTGCGAATCCGACGCCGGCGCAGATAGGCGCTGCCCTCCTCGGCATAGGAGGCGACCCGGTCGAGCAGGAACCGGTTCGGCTTCTGCATCAGTCAGCCCCTCCGTTCTCGGAGCCCGGCCCGTCGAGACCCCGCAGGGCAGCGCGCAGGTCGCAGAACATCAGCGAAGCGAGCGCGAAGCGAGCGCTGACCGCGACCGCCGATGCGGATGCGGTCCGCAGGGCGAACACCTCGCCGCCCTCGGTGGCGACATGGACCTGGATCGGGCGGGGGCGGCCCTGCACCTCCGCGGCGCTCCACAGCGAGGCGGCGAGTGCCCCCCATTCGCCCGGGTCGCTCGCGGCGAGAAGCTCACCGTCGGGGCCGAGCACCGCGCAGGCGCGGAGATCGATCGACATCTCGGCGAGGCTGCCAACGGCACGCTCGGCGTCGGCGATCAGCCCGTCGCGTCTCTTCTTGGGGGGTCCGTCCCGCATCTGTTGGAACATATCCAGTCGTGAACCTCCCTCGGGCCTCCTGGATCGCCGTCGTCATCGCCTGCCTGATCGCCGTGCTCCTGCTCGCGGTGAACGGCTACACGGGCTATGCGATCACGGTCCTCGCGGTGGGAGTCGCGGCCGCGGTGAACCTCTAGCGGCGTCCTCGCCGCCTCACCCGTGGCGGAGTGGCCCCGCCCGATCGGGCGAGCCGCGAAGCGAATCCTCCGGCTCGACGTGGATCAGCACGTCGGCGTTGTCGATCTCGGCCTCGATCGCGGCGCGAAGCTCGTGCGCCAGCCGGTGCGCCTCCTCCAGCGAGGTGCCGGCGCGGAACTGGACGTGCATGTCGACGTGGCGGCGGGAGCCCGCCCGCCGGCCCCGCAGCCTGTGGTAGCCGGCCATCTGCTGTGGTCGTGCGCCACGGATGGCCTCCTCGATCCGATCGAGCTCGGCCGGCGGGAGGGCCTCGTCCATCAGCACCCGGCCCGAGCGCAGCAGAAGGCGGACGCCCGTCACGACGATCGCGACGGCCACCGCCAGGGCCGCGATCGAATCGAACTCCGAGATGCCCGTCACTTCCACCGCGATCAAGCCGACGAGCACGGCAATGGACGTAAAGGCGTCGGCGCGGAGGTGGGCGGCGTCCCCCTCGAGGGCGGCGGAGTCGTGCTCCTTCGCCCGCTTGTAGAGATAGGTGGAGACGATCAGGTTGGCGACGACCGAGACTCCGATCACCGCGATCCCGATCCCGAGGTGCTCGACCTCCGAGTCGCCGAGCAGGCGCCGCACTGCCTCGGTGACGATGATCGCGGCGCCGAGCAGGATGAGCATTCCCTCGGCGCCGGCGGCCACGTTCTCCGCCTTCTCGTGTCCGTAGGGGTGATCGGCATCGGCGGGCACGTCGGCCTTGCGGACCGAGATCAGCGCCACGAGCGAGGCGAGCAGGTCGATCGCCGAGTGGACGGCCTCGGTCAGGATCGCGATCGAGCCGGTGAGGATCCCGGCGGCGAGCTTGAGGACGATCAGGGCCGAGTTGGAGACGACCGAGAGCAGCGCGGCGCGGGACTTGCCGGAGCTCATGCGTCCTCCAGGGCCGCCGCGATCGCTCGGGCGGCCTGCCCGCGATGGGAGATGGAGTGCTTCTCGGCGGGGGACAGCTCGGCCATCGTCCGGCCGTCGGGGATCGCAGCGGGCAGGAACGCTGGGTCGTAGCCGAAGCCGCGCGTCCCGCGGGGCTCGGCCGCGAGGAAGCCTTCGCAACGCGCCTCGCGGACGATCTCGCTGCCATCGGCCCTGACCAGCGCGATCGCGCAGACGTAGGCGACTGAGCGATCGGCCTGCCCGCTCAGCTCCTCGAGCAGGAGATGCAGGTTCTCCTCGTCGGTGGCGTCGGGGCCGGCGTAGCGGGCCGAGCGGACCCCGGGGCGACCGCCAAGGGCCGCGGCGGCGATGCCGGAATCGTCGGCCAGGACCGCGGCGCCGGTCTGCCCGTGCCCGGCGCGAGCCTTGCCGAGCGCATTCTCGGCGAAGGTCTCGCCGTCCTCGGGCGGCAGGACCACGTGGTCGGGTAGGGGCAGCAACTCGAAGCCGGCGAGGATCTGCGCCAGCTCGTCGAGCTTGTGCGGGTTGCGGGTCACGATGATGAGCGACCGCGGCGGCGGCCCAGAGCTCACGCCCTCGCCGCTTCCTCCTGGACGAGGCGAAGCTCGGAGATCCCGGCCTCCGCCAAGCCGAGCAGCTCGTCCAGCGAGGCGCGGGAGAGGGGCGTTCGCTCCGCCGTCGCCTGGACCTCTACGAGCCCGCCCTCGCCGGTCATGACGACGTTGGCGTCCACCGCCGCGCGAGAGTCCTCGGCGTAGTCGAGATCGCACAGCGCCTCGCCGTCGACGATGCCGACGCTGAGCGCGGCGACCGAGCCGGTCAGGGGCAGCGCCTTCATGTCCCCCCGCTCGACCGATGCCTGCAACGCCAGGCGCAGGGCGACGTAGGCGCCCGTGATCGCGGCGCAGCGCGTGCCGCCGTCCGCCTGCAGGACGTCGCAGTCGACCCAGACCGCCCGCTCGCCGAGCGCCGCCGGGTCGACGACCACGCGCAGAGCCCGTCCGATCAGGCGCTGGATCTCCGTCGAGCGACCGTCGGGGCGGCCCTTCTTCGAGTCGCGCTCCTTGCGCTCCCCTGTGGAGGCCGGGAGCATCGCGTACTCGGCGGTGACCCAGCCGCGGCCGCGGCCGCGCATCCACCGCGGCACCTCATCGGCGATCGAGGCGGTGCAGATCACCCGCGTCTCACCTATCGAGATCAGCGCCGAGCCGTCGGCCGTGCGGACGAAGCCGGGCTCGATCTCGACCGGGCGCATGGTCCCGGCGGAGCGCTCGTAGCTTCGCTCTCCCACCCGGGCAGTCTCCCAGAAAGAGGGCCGCCGACCGAGGCGGGCGGCGACCCCTCTCCGGGATTCCCCGTCAGCCGAAGGTGATCTTCTGGACTCCCTGGACGATCTTCTTCGTGATCGCCTCGGCGAGCTCCTTGCCGATCCCCGAGAGGCTGCCGAGGCCGCCGACGGCGGCGACCATGCCGCCCATCAGCGCGGCGACGAGCAGGATCAGCCCGACGTATTCGACGGTCCCCTGACCGCGCTCGGACCCGAGGCGGGCTCGCGCGGCTTCGATGACGTGGATTCCCCTCGCGTGGGCGAGGCCGAAGATGGCGTGCATCGGAACTCCTTTCTGCGGCGGAGAGGTCCCGCCGGTTCGTTTGGCGCAGCCATCGTTGGGCCGGTGGCGCGACCGAACAAGGCACCAATGTGTCGCTCCGCGCGCGTTCCTGCGCCAAATCTCCGCATGGGGGCCGGGGTCCCGTGCTGGTCACGTCGGAGACGAGGCGGTGGGCACGCTGCCGGTTGCCGAGCGGGTGATCAACGTGTACCGAGAACTCCCGTCCATCGCGTAACCTGCGCCGCCGATGGCTCGATCGAGAGGGATCCTCGCCCGGCTGACCGGACGTGGGCGCGAGGCCCCCGAGGGGTCATCCGAGGTCGATGACGACGCACCTCCACTCGATCAGGGCGACGTGCCCGAGGACGAGGTCCCCGACGAGGATGGCCCGACTCGGGAGCCGGCGCGCGAGCTCTTCGACGACGCCGACGACGAGGAGGAAGACCTCGAGCCCGAAGCCGGATCGGAGGCCGGGGGCTCAGAGACTGCGGAGTGGGCGACGCCCCCCATGCCCGTGGAGGAGAGCGGCGCAACGGAGGGGGAGGAGGAGGACCCAGCGCCAGGCGACCCGGCCCTGCCCGCGGCATCTGAGACCGGCGAGTGGGCGGACCCGGCTCACGGCGAGCCCGACGAGACGGCCGCGACACCGCCGCCCGAGCCGAGTCGCGGAGATACGAGCGAGCGGATCCGGATCGCCGCCGATCAGGCGGCGCAGGAAGCCGAGATGCGCGCCATGGAAGAGATCCTCGCGCTGGAGCAAGACCTCGAGCGCGCCAAGGGCACCGCCTCCGAGGAAGTCGGAAGCCTCGAGGCCCGCCTGGCGGAGGCGGAGGCCCGCGCCAGAGCGGCCGAGGAGCGAGCCGAGCGGTTGGAGCGCGATCGCGACGAGGTCGAGGCGCGGGCCCGCGAGGCCGCGACCCAGTGGCTTCGTCGGCAGGTATCGGCGCTCAAGGAGGAGGCGCGCCAGCGCGTCCGCGCCGAGGTCGAACGCGTCCGCGCCGAAACCGAGGCCGACGTCCGCGCAGAGGCCGAGGAGAGGATCCGGGCGCGATCCGAGCAGCTTGCCCGCGAGGCCGAGCGGCGGATCGAGGAGAGCTCCAGGGCAGCCGGCGCCCAGGCGGCGGCGGGCGGCGCCGAAGAGCTCGAGCAGGCCCGCCGCGACCGCGACGCGGCGGCCCTGACCCTCGGCGAGACGCTTGCGAGGCTCGAGGAAGCCGAGCGGCGCGCGACCACGGCTGAGGAGGCGCGGACGGAGGCGCAGCGCGCCTCCCATCAGGACATCCAGGGTCTGATCGAGAGCGAGACGGCGGGACTGCGGAGGGAGCTCGCGCTGGCGCGGGAGGAGCACGACGGCGAGCTTGCGGCAGCCGCAACCGAGGCGCGACGGAGTGCCGAGGTCGAGGCCCAGGAGGAGCTCGAGCGGAAGCTGGAATCCGCGCGGGAGGAGGCGCGTGCCGAGGTCGAGCGTGCCTCGGAGCCGCGGCTGCGAGAGCTCAGCGAGCGCGCCCAGGAGGAGGCCGAGCGGGAGGCAGCCGAGCGGATCTCGCGAATCGAGGCCGATGCGGAGGAGCGGATCCGCGCCGAGGTCGCCGTCGCCCGGCGGGCCGCGGAGGAGCGCTTCGCCGAGAAGCTCGCCGGTCGCGAGGAGGAGCTCGAGCGAGAGCGCGAGCACAAGGTGAAGCTGATCGAGGAATCGGACCGCCGCCTGACCCAGATCGAGGCCCGCGCGACGGAGGCGACGGAGCGGGTGAGCGTCGCGGAGCGTCGTCTAGCCGCGGAGGCCGAGCGTCTGCAGGAGGACGCCAACCGCCAGCTCGAGATCGAGGCCCAGCGGGTGCGCGAGGAGGCAGAGCAGGCCGCCGGTGCCCGTGTCGAGGAGCGGGAGCGGAAGCTGCTCGAGGCGCGCGAGGCGGCGAAGCGGGCCGAGCGCGAGGCGAGGGAGCGCATCGAGGAGGCCGAGGAGCGTGAACGAGCCTCGATCGAAGCGGCAAACGCCGAAGTCGAGGCGAGGATCGTGGCGGTACGGTCGGCGGCGGCGGCCGAGGCCGAGTCGACGATCCGGGCCGAGGAGGCGGACCGGCGCGGCGCCGAGATCGAGGAGGTCCGGGCGGCGGCCGCGCGCGAGCTCGAGTCCGCGGTGGGCGCAGCCCGCGAGGAGGGACGATCCCAGGCCGAGTCGGAGCTTCGATCGCTTCGCGAGGAGCGCGATGCGGAGCGCACGGCTCGTGCGAATGCCGTCGCCGAGTCCGAGCGCCGGGCCCAGCTCGCCGAGGAGCGGGCTCGTGAGGCGGAGGCCGGCGCGGCGGAGACGGCGCACGAGGCGCGGCTGGCGGCCGCAAGCTGGCTCAACGGCCAGGCCGCGGCCCTCCGCCGCGAGGGCGAGCACGCGGGGCGCGATCGCGTCGCCGAGGCAGCCGACGCAGCCCGGGAGCAGGCGGATGCGGACTCCCAGCGGCGGATCGAGGAGGAGCTCGAAGCGCAGCGGGCGCAGGACGAGGCAGCCCTTCGCGAGCAGGTCGCCCTCGCCCGGGAGGGCGCCGAAGCGGAGGCTGCGGAGGAGCTCGCCTCCCGCGAGCGCGCGTGGGAGGGGGAGCGCTCGACCCTGCAGGGAGGGCTCGCCGCGGCGCGCCGGGAGGCCGAGGAGGCCGAGATCCGCGCGACCGAGGCCGAGCAGCGCGTCGAGCGCGTCGAGCTCGCGGCGCGGGAGCGCGTGGAGCAGCTCACGCAGGAGCGCTTTCGGGATGCGGAGGAGAGGGTCGGAGACGCGGAGACGCGAGCGGAGGCTGCCGGCCGCTTCGAGCACAGCCGCTCGGGCTTCTCCTCGGGCGCCGTCCTCGACCCCGACGAGGGCGAGGCTCCCGACGCCGACCTCGGGGACGAGGGCGAGCCACCGCGCGGGGAGGCGGGCTCCGCGCAGGCCGCCGAGCCGGCGCCCGACGTCGCGGCGGAGGACGAGGACTGGAGCCTCTCGGATGACGCCGAGGACGCCCCGACCGCTGCGGTCCCCGTCGATGACGACGAGGATGCCGAGGATGCCGAGGACTGGACGTTGGCGCCCGACCCGAGCGCGGTCCCGGACGCCACCGGCGAGGGGGAGGACGACGCGCCGGAGGACGACGACGCGCCAGAGAACGGCGAGGCGCCCGAGGCGCCGGCGTCGGCGGACGGCGATGAGCAGCCCTTCGAGGGGGAACCAGTCAGCCTCGCCAGCGCCGACTACGAGGAGCTTCGAGGGATCGGGATGTCGGTGACCCAGGCCAAGCGGGTCGTTCGCTACCGCGACGAGCGCGGCCTGGACTCGGTCGCGGGGCTCGAGGACGTGCCGGGCTTCCCGCGCGCCTTCCTCGACTATCTCGAGGGTCGGCTCACCGACTGAGGTCGAACGCGCCGGCCCAGCGCTCGGTCGCGTCGAGGCGCCGCTGGGCCCCCCGCGCCGGCCCCGCGTCGGCGGGCGGCGGAGGCGCGTCGTCGCCGAGGGCGCGCACCGTCGCCAGGACCGAAGCCGCCAGGGCGTCGAGCGCGTAGCCGCCCTCGAGGCAAGCGAGAACCGGCGCCCCCACTTCTCGGCCGAGGTCGCGCACCAGAGCGGCCATCGTCGCGAAGTCCGCCGTCGTCAGCTCGCAGTTGGCGAGCGGGTCCGCGAAGTGGGCGTCGTAGCCCGCTGAGATCACGATCAGCTCGGGAGCGAAAGCCACTCCCAGCGGCACGACCACGTGCTGGACCAGGGCCGTGAATTCAGCCCCGCCGGAGCCGGCGGCAACGGGCAGGTTGACCGTCAGCCCCTCCCCCGCCCCGCTGCCGACCTCCGAGGCGTCTCCCGTGCCCGGGTAGAGCGGGCTCTGGTGGATGCTGGCAAAGAGCACGTCGTCGCGAGCGTCGAAGATCTGCGCCGTGCCGTTGCCGTGGTGCACGTCCCAGTCGAGGATCAGGACGCGCCGGGCCCCGCAGGCGGCGATCGCATGAGCGGCGGCGACCCCCACCGCGTTGAGCAGGCAGAAGCCCATCGCGCGGTTGGACTCCGCGTGGTGGCCGGGCGGGCGATGGATGCAGAAGGCGAAGTCCCCGTCGCCGCCGAGCAGGCGCTCGGCGCCGGCGGCTGCGGCGCCGGCCGAGCGCAGCGCCGCCTCCCATGAGGCGTCACCGGCGATCGTGTCGGCGTCGATCACCCCTCCTCCTGACTCGCAGAACCGCTCGAGCCGCGCGACGTGATCGGGATCGTGGACCCGCTCCAGCATCTCCCGCGAGGCGCAGGGCGAATCGACGAGGTCGAGGCCGGCCCAGCCCGCCTCGTCGAGGACGTGCTCGATCGCCCGGATCCGCCCGGCGTTCTCGGGATGGGCGCCGGTGTCGTGCTCGAGCGAGGCGCGGTGGCGGAACAGCAGGCCCATGCGAGCGGGATACCGTACCCGCCGATCTTGCCCGCGCAGTCGCCCGCAGCCAACCTCACCTGCGATGTCGTCATCGTCGGTGGCGGCGCCGCCGGGCTCCACGTCGCGCTCGAGGCTGCGGAGGCCGGCGGCCGGGTGGCGATCGTCTCGCGCAAGCCGCTCACCGAGACCGCCAGCTTTCGGGCCCAGGGCGGGCTGGCGGCGGCGATCGCTCCCGACGACTCCCCTGCCCGCCACGTCGAGGACACGCTGTACGCCGGCCGCGGCCTCTGCGTTCCAGGCGCCGCCGAGGTTCTCGCGACCGAGGCCCCGGCCGCGGTCGAGGCGCTGATGCGGCGCGGGGTGTCGTTCGACCTCCAACCCGACGGGGAGCTCGCGCTCGGCCTCGAGGGCGGTCATTCGGCGCGGCGCATCGTCCATGCCGGAGGTGCGGAGACCGGTCGCGCGCTGACCAGCCGTCTGGCCCAGCTGGTTGCGGCGAACGATCGAATCGAGGTGCTCGAGGGCGCCTCCGCGGTGGCCCTCTGGTCGGACGGGAACCGCTGCGAGGGAGTGATCACCGACCGCGGGGCCCTGCGCGCGGCGGCATGCGTGCTGGCCACGGGAGGCGGAGCCGCGCTGTGGAGCCGGACCACGAACCCGCGCGGGGCGATCGGCGCCGGCGCCGTCCTTGCCCACGCGGCGGGGGCGGAGCTCGCGGATCTCGAGCTCTGCCAGTTCCACCCCACCGCCCTCGCGCTCCCGGGCGAGGCCCTGGACGGCTGGTTGATCACCGAGGCGGTCCGGGGCGAGGGGGCCCTGCTGCTCGACGCCGCGGGCCGCCGATTCACCGACGAGCTCGCCCCCCGCGATCAGGTCACCACGGCGATCCTGGATCGAATGGCGGCCGACGGATCGGCGGCGGTCGCCCTCGACCTGCGCCCGGTGCCGCTCGGGCGCTTCCCCACGATCGTCGCGGCGCTGGCCTCGGTGGGCCTCGACCCGGCCGCCGACCTAGTCCCGATCGCGCCCGCCGCTCACTACCTGATCGGTGGTGTGCGAAGCGACCTCGAGGGCCACAGCACCCTCGACGGCCTCCTCGCCGTCGGCGAGGCCGCCTGCACCGGCCTCCACGGCGCCAACCGCCTCGCCTCCAACTCCCTCAGCGAGTGCTTCGTCTTCGGCACGAGGGCCGCCCGCGCCGCCCTGCGGAGAGCGCGGGACCTGGGCGGACGGTCGGCTGCGCCCGCCGCGGGCTGGCGCTTCGCCGGGCCGAGCGAAGCGACTCGCCGAGCGGTCTGGGAGGAGGCGGGGCCGGTCAGGCAAGAGCGGGGATTGGAGCGCCTGCTGAACGACGGCTATCCGCTGGCGCGGCTCCTCGCCGCCTCGGCCCTCGCCCGGAGGGAGTCGCGGGGGGTCCATCGTCGCGCCGACCACCCGGGTCAGGATCCGGGGCTCGAAGGCCACCACCTCGTCGTGGCCCCCGACGGCACGATCTCGAGCGAGCGCTGGCGCTAGGCGCCGGGACCGCTTAACGCGAGCTTAACCTCACTGTGTGCGGTCTTCACACTCGCCCCGGCACACTGTCGGGGCGGGGGTTTTCACGGACCACGAGCAGGGGGTTTGGGACAACCTATGTACCAGTTCAGCCGTTCGATCTATCGCGAGTTGGCGCCGAAGGTCATGGACGAGAGCGCGGGGGGATGCGTCAATCGGCAGCGGGTGCTCGATGCCTGCGAGTCCACGATGCAGCGCCTCGTCAATGACCGTCGTTACTTCGCCAAGCCGACGAAGTCGCTGTTCGCGGACCTGCGCAGCTACTTCCCGATCAAGGAGCAGCTCTTCGTCTACCGGGTCGTCGATCGCAACGTGCGACTGGCGCTGGAGTACCTCGAGTCCTCCTCGGTGGACGAGCTGGCGCTCGCGGGAGCTCGCGAGTGCCGCGCGCACACGCGGCGCGGGACGCCCTGCCAGCGCGAGCCGCTGCCCGGCCGCGACTACTGCCCCTCCCACAAGCATCTCGAGGAGGATCTCGACCTCGACCTGGCGGTCGACGAGGAGCGGAGCGACCTCCCCGCCGTCCTCGTCGCCTAGCGCAACCTGAAGCAAAAGCGCGGCCGCGCCGAGCCGCGACGGCCGCAGGCGATGTAATGGGGACGTGCTCCTCGGCGTCGACGTAGGCGGGACGTTCACCGACGCCGTCCTGGTGGCCGGCGGGAGGATCCACTCGGCGAAGTCGCCGACGACTCCCCCGGATCAATCCGTCGGGGTGATCGCCGCGATCGAGGCGGCGCTGCAGGCGGCCGGAGAGGCCGCTGACGGGATCGAGCACTTCGCGCACGGAACGACGGTCGGCACGAACGCGCTCTTGACTCGCGCGGGGGCGCGGACCCTGCTGGTGGCGACCGAGGGGTTCACCGACCTGCTCGAGATCGCACGCCAGGATCGCGTCAGCCTCTACCGTCTCTGCGAGGACCGGCCCCCGCCCCTCGCGCCGCCCGAGCTCCGCGTCGGCGTCCGCGAGCGGATCGGCCCGCGGGGGATCGTCGAGCCGCTCAGCGAGGCGGAGGTCGAGCGGGTCGTCGCCGAGGTCGCTCGCCTCGCTCCCGAGTCCGTCGCGATCTGCCTGCTCTTCTCCTACCTCGATCCCTCCCACGAGCGTCGGCTGGCCGAGGCCGTGCGGGAAGAGCTCCCCGACGTCCACGTCTCCGTCTCCTCGGAGGTGCTGCCGCAGTTCCGCGAGTACGAGCGCTGCGCCACCACGGTTCTCGACGCCTATCTCTCCCCGCTGCTGGGGCGCTACCTCGCTCGGCTGCGGGCGCGCTGCGAGGAGATGCGGACGCCCGATCCAGTCGTGATGCAGTCTTCCGGCGGCGTCGTCGAGGCGGCCCAGGCCGAGCGCGGGGGCGCCTGGAGCGTCCTCAGCGGCCCCGCCGGAGGCGCGGTCGGCGCCGGACTGCTTGCCTCCACGGGCGGCGAGGGCAACGCGCTCGGATTCGACATGGGCGGCACCTCATGCGACGTGTGCGTGATCGAGGACGGGCACGTGCGGCGAACGGATGGGCGCGAGTTCGCCGGCCGGCCGATCCAGCTGCCGATGGTCGACGTGCACACCGTGGGCGCCGGCGGCGGCTCGATTGCATGGCGGGACCCGGGCGGCGCCCTGCGCGTGGGCCCGAGCTCGGCCGGGGCCGACCCGGGGCCCGCCTGCTACGGAAGAGGGGGCACCGAGCCGACCGTCACCGACGCCAACCTGATGCTCGGCTACCTCGGCGCGGAGGGTGGCCTCGCCGGAGGAGTCCAGCTCGACCGGGCGGCGGGCGAGCGGGCGGTGGCCGAGCTCGCGGGGGAGCTCGAGCTCGACCCCCTCGAGGTCGCAGCCGGGATCGTCGAGGTTGCCAACGGGGAGATGGTCCGCGCGATGCGGGTGGTGACCGTCGAGCGCGGCGTCGATCCGAGGGGCTTCGCGTTGGTGGCCTTCGGCGGCGCGGGGCCCCTGCACGCCGCCGGGATGGCCGCGGAGCTCGGAATCGGGACGATCCTCTGCCCGCGCTCAGCCGGGGTGCTCTCGGCGCTCGGCCTGATCGCGTCGGAGCGACGCCGCGACACCGCGCGCACGGTGATGCTGGCCGGAGACGAGCTGACCGCGGCACGGGTCGCTGCGGAGGTGCGCTCACTGTCCGCCTCGATCGGGGCGGACGAGGGTGACGAGCTCGAGGCGGGCTACGACCTCCGCTACCAGGGCCAGGCGTTCGAGCTGCCGGTCTCGGGAGCGCTCGAGCCCGACCCGGAGGAGCTGGCCGAGCTGTTCTCGGCCGAGCACGAGCGCCGCTACGGCTACCGCGAGGACGCCGAGGCGGTCGAGCTGGTCAACGTCCGCCTCGCCGCCCGCGCGCCCCTCGCCGAGGTCGAGCTGCCGCCCGCCACCGGGGATGAGCCCGCCCGCAGCACCCGCCGGGCGTGGTTCGGCTCCGAGCACGTCGAGCTCGAGGTGCTGCGGGGCGAGCCGCCGAGCGGCCTGCGGGCAACGGGGCCGTGTGCCTTCGAGCTGCCGGAGACGACGCTGATCCTTCCGCCGGGCTGGAGCGGGCGGGTCGACGGGCGCGGGACGATCATCGCCGAGCGGGAGGAGAGCGGCCGGTGACGGCGCCTGCGATCGATCCGATCACGCTGCAGGTGCTCGCCGGAGGGCTGCGCGCGATCTGCGACGAGATGGGCGCGGTGCTGGTCCGCGCCGCCCACTCCCCCAACATCAAGGAGCGACGCGACTGCTCGACCGCCCTGTTCGACGCCGCCGGGGAGCTCGTGATGCAGGCCGAGCACATCCCGGTCCACCTCGGCTCGATGCCCGATGCGGTCGCCGCGGTCGCCGGCGAGGAGCAGGGCGAGGAGCACCTGTGGATCCTCAACGACCCGTTTCGGGGAGGGACGCACCTGCCGGACATCACGCTGATTTCCCCGATCTTCAGCGCCGGGGAGATGATCGGCTGGACGGCGAGCCGCGCCCACCATGCCGACGTCGGCGGAGCGACACCCGGCGGGATGCCGGCAAGCTCGCGCCGGCTGGAGGACGAGGGGGTGGTGATCTCACCGCGGCGGGTCGACGACGCCGGGCTCGCCGGGCTGGCCGAGCGGATGCGCAACCCCTCCCAGCGCCTCGCGGACCTGCGCGCCCAGCGCGCGGCGAACCTCCTCGGCCGGCAGCGCCTGGGAGAGCTGATCGCCGACCACGGGCTGGATCTGGTGCGGGCGGGGATGACCGCGGTGCTCGATTACGCCGAGCGGCGGATGCGCGCCGCGATCGCCGAGCTGCCGGACGGGACCTATGCGGCGAGCGACGAGCTTGAGGCCGTCGACGGCTCGGCGGTTCCGCTGCAGGTGAAGGCGACGATCGACGGGGAGCGCATCCGGCTCGACTTCTCCGGATCGGCCGCGCAGGTGGACGGTAATCTGAACTGCCCGCTGCCCGTCACCCGCGCGGCAGCGCTGTTCGCGGTTCGCGTCCTGGTCGACCCCGATTCGCCACCGTCGGCGGGCGCCTACCGCCCCGTCGCGATCAAGGCGGAGGAGGGCTCGGTGCTCAACGCCCGTCCCGGAGCGGCGGTGGCGGCGGGCAACGTCGAGACCTCCAGCCGGGTCGCCGACATCGTGCTCGCCGCCCTCGGCGAGGCGGCCGGGGGTCCCGCGCAGGGCCAGGGGACGATGAACAACCTGACCCTCTCGAGCCCCGGCGGCGGCGATGCCGGGGCGTTCACCTACTACGAGACCATGGGTGGCGGGCAGGGCGCCTGTCCCGACGCCCCGGGCCCGAGCGGAGTCCACGTGGCGATGTCGAACACGCTCAACACGCCAGTGGAGGCGCTCGAGCTGGAGCTGCCGGTCCGGGTCCGCGAGCTCGGGTTGCGGCGCGGCAGCGGCGGATCTGGCGCCATGCGCGGCGGGGACGGAATCGTGCGCGAGATCGAGGCGCTGGAGCCGATGCGCTTCACGCTGATCTGCGAGCGGCGCTCGGGCGGACCGCGCGGTCGCGAGGGCGGCGAGGACGGCCAGCCCGGCCGCAATTTGCTGGATGGACGAGCGCTTCCCGCGAAGGCGGAGGGGGAGCTCGCCGCCGGCTCGCGGCTTCGCGTCGAGACGCCGGGAGGGGGCGGCTTCGGCTCGCCGCCGAGGTCCGACGAAGCCCGGAGGACGTCCAAGTGACAGGAGCAACTTATTTGGCTATCGGCGAACCCTCGTCTATGATCGCGCCCTCCGACGGGCCCGGACAGCGGCCTTCCGGCTGGGTCGTCACTCGTCCGAGCACTTCCGACCCGGCTCCAAATCCCCCACCCCGGACGATTCCCCATGCCTATCGCCTTCAAAGAATGGTCAGTAACGGTGCGCGCTCTCGCCGAGGGCGAGCAGCTGGTCACCCTCCGCAAGGGAGGCGTTCGCGAGGAGAACAAGCACTTCGAGCTCGAGCACGAGCAGTTCTTCCTCTATCCCACCTTCGACCATCAGCGCAACGACCTCGTCCGGGAGTCCCATCACCCGGAGCTGCGCCGCGCCCTCGAGGAGGGCGTCTGGCCCGATGAGGAGCCGCCGCCGCGCGCGCTGCTCCAGGACGGCGGGATCCCGCAGCCCGACCGCGTCCGGATTCGCGCCTGGGCCGAGGTCTCCGATCACTTCACCACCGACGATCCCCGGATCGTCGACGCGCTCACGCCCTACCACGTCTGGACCCAGGACTACGCGCGTAAGCGCCTGCGTTGGAAGCGCACCCATCCGCTGCACGTGCTCCTGCTCAAGGTGCACCGCATCCCGCGACCGGTGACGGTCCGGGTCCGCGACGAGCACATCGGCTGCCACTCATGGGTCGAGATCGATCGCGACCTGCCCTTCGAGGGCGTCCCGGTGATGGCGGACGAGGAGTTCGACCGCGCCGCCGAGTCGATCCGCCGAACCTGCGGATCGACCGAGCCCGAGCCCGCGCTCGTCTAGCTCGCTCGCTTCAGCACGGGAGCTTCGTCGCCTTCAGCGGTAGCGGCTCGCGCTGCTCCGTGCTTGCTTAGACTCGCACCCGGGAGCAGCGAGAGGAAGGGCACGGGCGTGGTGAAGAGAGCGACGATCTCGGCGTTGGCGATTGCGGCTGCGCTGCTTGCGCTCCCGGCCCTCGCGCAAGCCGCCCCACCGCCTCCCGGCGCCTACCAAGCCAACGACTTCGCCGGCGGGCGGTCCTACAACATCGTTCCGCCCGGGCAGAACGGCTTCGAGAACGCCGCCGACGTGGCGGCCTTCCTCGGCACGGGACAGCGACCGCCGCACCAGTACGACCAGAACGACATGTACGCGAACCTGGTCTACGCCACCCCCGGGCTCGAGAACTCGCAGATCCTCGACTTCTTCAAGGACGCAAGCTTCGGCGTCAAGCCGGCCAACATCGAGCGCACGGAGACGCCGAGCTGCGCGGTGATCACCCCGCCCTCGCCCAACAACCCCCATTGCGACGACGTGCGGATCGTCCGCGACGAGTTCGGAGTCCCGCACGTGTACGGCCAGGACCGGGCCGCGCTGATGTTCGGACTCGGCTTCGTCACCGGAGAGGATCGGCTGTTCCTCGCCGATGCGCTGCGCCACGCGGGACGAGCGGAGCTCTCCTCGTTCGCCGGTGGCGCCAACGTCGAGCAGGACCGCGAGACGTTCAGCAAGGCGCCATACAAGAACGACGGCGAGCTGATGGAGCAGTACAACCGCGCCGACGAGCTCTACGGCCAAAAGGGCAAGCAGGTTCAAGAGGACGTGAAGAACTACGTCGACGGGATCAACCAGTGGATCGCCCTGACCAGGCTCGACCCGAGCAAGCAGGACGCCCTCTACGCGGCTACGGGCCACCCCTACGTCGGTCCCGCGGGCGGACCCGAGCCGTGGGAGATCGCCGACGTGATCCGCACCGGCTCGCTCGTGGCCGGCATCTTCGGCGACGGCGGCGGCGAGGAGCTCGATGCGGCAATCGCGCTGCAGGACGCCAAGCAGGTGCTCGGCAGGAGGCAGGGCAAGCTCGTCTGGAAGGATTTCCGCTCCGCCAACGACCCCGAGGCCGACCGCACCGTCCACAGGAAGGTCTTCCCCTACCGGACGCCACCGAAGGGCAAGCCCAGAGGCCTTGCGATGCCCGACCCCGGGACGGTCGAGGACGTCGACATCGTCGCTAGCTCGACCGCGCAGCCCGCCTCTGAGCGCGATCCCGCGGGGCAGCTCCTGCAGGGCCTCGACGGGATCACCGCCGGCTCGAACGCCCTCCTCGTCTCCGCCCGGGAGTCCGCCAGCGGGCACCCCGAGGTCGTGATGGGGCCCCAGACCGGATACTTCGCGCCGCAGCTTCTGATGGAGCAGGACGCCCACGCCCCCGGCGGCCCGGAGGGGCCGGCGATCGACGCCCGCGGGGTCGCGTTCGTCGGCACGAACCTCTACGTCCAGCTCGGTCGCGGCCGCGACTACTCGTGGTCGGCGACGTCGTCGGGGCAGGACATCATCGACACCTACGCGGTGAAGCTCTGCGAGCCGGGGGGCGGCAAGCCGTCGCGCAGCTCGCGGTCCTACATGTTCAACGGGCAGTGCGTGCCCATGGACGTGCTCACCCACACGAACTCGTGGACTCCCAACGCCGCCGACCAGACCCCGCCCGGCTCCGAGACGTTGCGCGTCTACCGCACCAAGGTCGGCCTGGTCTCCTCGACGGCGACGATCAAGGGCAAGCCCTACGCGTTCGCGAAGCTACGAGCCACCTACCAGCACGAGGTGGACTCGGCGCGATCCTTCGCGGACTGGAACAGCCCCGAGGTGGTCCACGACGCGAAGTCCTGGATCAAGGCCGGCTACAGCGACGACCTCACCTTCAACTGGTTCTACGCCGACAGCAAGCACATCGCCTACTACAACTCGGGGGCGGACCCCGTCCGTCCCAGGGGCACCCATCCCAACTTCCCGGTGCTGGCCAAGAAGCGGTTCCTGTGGCGGGACTTCAACCCGGCGATCAACACGTTCACGCGCCGCCCGATCGAAAAGCACGCGCAGATCATCGACCAGAAGTTCCTGACGAGCTGGAACAACAAGCAGGCGCTTGGCTACCGCTGCGACGGAATTCGCTGCTACTCGCCGATCTATCGGAGCACCACCCTCGATAAGAAGATCCGAGCCGGGATCAAGGGGCGCAAGAAGATGAGCCTGGTCGAGCTGATCGACGCCATGGAGAGCGCCGGCACGACTGATCTGCGGGGACTGGCCGTCGTTCCCTGGGCGCTCAGGGTCCTCGCCCGCGGGGACAGGGTGAAGGACCCAGACGTGCGCGGGGCGATCCGGACGATGAGGCGCTGGGTCAACGCCGGATCCCATCGCCTCGACCACGACAACGATGGCTCTTACGACCACGCGGAGGCGGTGCGGATCATTGACGCCTGGTGGCCGCTCTGGGTCGAGCGCCAGTTCAGGCCGACCCTGGGCAAGAAGCTGAACGAGACGTTCATCGGCAGCGGCTCCGCGATCCACGACGCTCCCGGAGCGCTCGGCTCCGCCTTCCAGAACACCGTCTACGGGTTCGTGCAGAAGGACCTCCGCTCGACCCTCGGCGCGAAGGTCAAGGGCCCCTACTCGCGGCTCTACTGCGGCAAGGGCCGCTTCGACAAGTGCCGCCGGCTGCTCATCCAGACGCTGCGGAAGGCGTCGGCGACGAGCTTCGAGGAGCTCTACGGGAGCGAGGGCTGCACGCTCAACAACGGCACCGCGGCGAGCCCGCAGATGTGCCAGGACGCGGTGGACGCGGCGGATCTGACCGTCGCCTCCGTCGACGAGTTCCACTGGATCAACCGCCCGACGTTCCAGCAGGCGGTCGAGTACCAGAGCCACAGGTAGCGGCGGCGGCTTCGCCGCCTTAGCACGCTCGCTTGCGCTCGCTTGAGCACGGCCGCTTCGCGGCCTTGAGCGAGGAGCATGCTCGCTTCGCTCGCTGTAGCACCGGACTTCCTCGGCAGGCCAACAGGGGCGGCCTGCCGAGGAGCGCCAGGTACTGGCTTGCTCCTTGCTCCTCGCTCCCCCCGCCCCTCTAGGCTCCGCCGCGTGCCCTGGACCGAGATGGATTCGCTCTCCTTCGTCGCTCGTCACGAGGAAGGCGACGAGGAGTGCGCCGAGCGGACCCTCGACGAGCTCGAGGATCTGCGGCTGCGGCTCGAGGACCGCTTCGAGCACGCTCCGGGCGGGGTCACCGTGATCCTCCACCCGAGCTCGCCGTGGCTCTCGGCCGCGCACCCCTTCCTGCCCGCGGCGCGGCTGGCGGCGGCGCCGGCCGGCCGCCGCTACCTCGCGGGCTGGGCGACCGTCGGCGAGCTCCACACGCTCAGCGATTCTGCGCTCGATCGCCGGGCGGCGGGCGAGGACTCCCGCCGGGCCCTGCGAGGGACGGCCCGGCGCCTCTACGCGCAGCTCGTCCTCGCCGCCAACAACGACCGGATGCCGCCCCCGTGGGGCCCGCGCCGCTTCAGCCGCTACCTGCGCTGGGCATGGCTCGTCGAGGGCGGCGCGCAGTACTTCGCCGGACAGTCGACGAGCTTCCGCACCGCCGTGCTGAGGCGGCTCATCGAGGGACCCGAGCCGTCGTTTCCCCCCTCCGCCCGCGACGCGATCATCCTGGGAGGAAGCATCTTCGACCTGCTCGATCGCGAGGTTGGCCGCCACGCATGCGAGGTGCTCGTCTCCCGACTTCCCAAGGCCGGTCCGGAGGCGGCCCTCGAGACGGCCTTCGGCGCACGCCTCAGGGCGATCGAGCCGCTCTGGCGCGAGCACGTCGAGGAGCTCGTCGGCGCCGGGCCGCGCCTCTGACTCGCCGCCGGGGCCCCCGGCGCCCCCGGGCGCGCCTCAGGAGATCAGCGCGAAGATGAGGCCCGCGAGCGCGCCGAAGAGCAGCAGGCCGATGAACAGGCCCGCGGCCAGCTTGACCGCGACGCGAGCGGGTCGCTCCGCCTCGGAGCGGGGCGCCGCCTCCCCACTGACCGCCAAGAGCTCCCGGGCGGCCTCGACGCCCGACTCGGGGACGAGCACGTCGCGGGGTCCCGCAGCGAGGAAGTCGGGAACGTCGAAGCCCCCCGAGCGGCGCAGGATGCTCGGGATCCCCTCCTCGAGGAGGATGCCCTGGATCAGCTCGGCCTCGGCGAGATTGAGCCCGACCGCCACCCTGCGCGGCTCCCCCCGCGCCAGGCGAGGCAGGATCTTCCGCGCCCGTTCGGTGGCCTCGTCGCGCGGAGCCTCCTCGGCGCCGGTCGCCAGCACGAGCGGCATCTGGCAGTCGCGGCAGAAGCGCTCGTCGGGCGAGTGCGGCCGCCCGCAGCGCGGGCAGACGAGCGGGGCGTCAGCCGACGTCGAGCTCAACCTCCTCGACCTTGCCGTCGCGGATCGCGAAGGCTCGGAGATCGGGATCGTCCTCCTCGGCGAGCGAGCAGATCAGATAGAGCGGATCGGGCCACATCTCGGCGAGGTTGACGTCGGTCGGGGAGGGCCAGGCCGGGCTCTTGGTGTGTGAGTGGTAGATGCCGACCAGCTCCTGCCCGTCGGCTTCGATCCGCTCCATGATCCGCAGCTGATCGGTCGGATGGACGCTGTAGCGGAGCCAGGTCTCCTCGGCGTTTCGCGCGCGGTGCACGGAGGTCATCTCCGTCGCGCTGCCTCCGATCAGTCCGCAGCACTCATTGGGGAGATCATCGCGCGAGTGGGCGACGATCTCGTCGATCAGGTCCTGGGAGATGCGCATGGGCGGGGCTCGGACGGAGGCGCCGGCTACCAGAAGCTCTTCGACTCGATGTCCTCGAGCTCGTCGACGGGGGTCGTGTAGACGCCCGAGGAGAGGTACTTCCAGCCGTCGTCGGGCACGAGAAAGACCACGTTGCCCTCGTCGAGCTCACCCGCGATGCGATTGGCGACGTAGGCGATCGCACCGGTGCTGACGCCGGCGAAGATGCCCTCCTCGCGCAGCAGCTTCTGCGTCCACACGACCGAGTCGCGATTGGAGACCATGATCTTCCGATCGAGCACGGAGAGGTCGATGATCGGCGGGATGAAGCCGTCATCGAGGGAGCGCAGCCCATCGACGAGCTGACCCTGCATCGGCTCGGCGGCGACGATCTTCGTCTCGGGGTTCTCCTCCTTGAGCCGTCGTCCGTTGCCCATCAGGGTGCCCCCGGTGCCCAAGCCGCCGACGAAGGCGGCGACCTCGCCGATCTCCTCGAGGATCTCGGGAGCGGTGCCGTTGTAATGGGCGAGCGGATTCGCCTCGTTTCCGTACTGGTAGGGCATGTAGTAGGACGGGTCCGCTCCGGCCATCTCGAGCGCCAGCTCGACGGCGCCGTTGGAGCCCTTGGCCCCCTCGGAGAGGACGATCTCGGCGCCGTACATGCGCAGGAGCTGGCTACGTTCGTCGGTCACGTTGTCGGGCATCACGGCCTTCATCGCGTAGCCCTTGCGGCGGCAGATCATCGCGAGGGCGATACCGGTGTTCCCGGAGGTCGGCTCGAGGATCGTCTGGCCGGGCGCGATCAGGCCCTCTGCCTCGGCGCGGTCGATCATCGCCTTCGCGACCCGGTCCTTGACCGAGCCGGTCGGGTTGCGTCCCTCGAGCTTGGCGAAGACGCGCACGTTCGGCGAGGGAGAGAGCCGGCCGAGCTCGACTAGCGGCGTGTTGCCGATCGCCTCGAGGACGTTCTCGAAGCGGCCCCCGCACGGGCGGTTGAGCAGCTCGCCGGCCATCGCTTCAATAAGTGTAGTGAAGGTCGGAGGCGGCGCAGGCCGCGTGGGGCGGGTGCGACGGTTATGGTCAGGTCTCGCTTCGCCAGCATGGGGCAGGCACAGCGCGATCGAAAGGGAGAATCCGAACATGAGCAAGATCAGGATCTGGTCACTTCTCGGGTTGGTCGTCGGGCTGATCGCCGCGATGGCCGTCGCCGGATGCGGCGACGACAGCGACACCGAGGACTCGACCGCGGGCAGCACGGATACTGCGGACCTCGGTCTGATCCAGGACGGGACGCTGACCGTCGGCTCCGATATCCCCTACCCGCCGTTCGAGCAGGGCGACCCGCCCGACTATGAGGGCTTCGACATCGACCTGATCAACGCGGTCGGCGAGAAGCTCGGCCTCGACGTCGCGATTCAGGATGCCCCGTTCGACCTGCTCTTGCAGGGCGGCGGCGGCCAGTTCGATCTGGCGATCGCCGCAACCACCATCAAGCCGTCCCGCGAGCAGCGCGTCGACTTCTCGGATCCCTACTTCCTGTCGTCTCAGGGCCTGCTCGTGCAGGAGGGCGGCGACGTGGCGTCCCTCGAGGACCTCGACGGGAAGATCGTGGGCGCCCAGGACGACACCACGGGTGAGTCCTATGCCAGCGAGAACACGAACGCTGCCGAGGTCCGACCGTTTCCGCAGATCGACGACGCCTACAACGCCCTGTCCGTGGGCCAGGTGGATGCCGTAATCAACGACCTGCCCTCCGTCAACGACGCGGCTGAGCAGAAGGACGGCCTCGAGGTCGTGGAGGACTTCCCGACCGACGAGCAGTACGGAGTGATCATCCCCCAGGGAAACACTGCCCTGACCGAGGCCGTCAACGGCGCCTTGCAGGAGATCAAGGACGACGGGACGCTCGACGAGATCTACCAGGAGTGGTTCGAGATTCCCGCGCCCAAGGAGCTCCTGACCGCAACTCACGAGGCGGAGTGATTCGCTCGTAGCGCGGCGTCACAGCTCACCCGATCGCGACGGAAGGGCGCCGGAAACGGCGCCCTTCCGTGCTCGAGCCTTGTGAGGCGGGCTCCGACTAGGCTGCGCCCGAATTAGTAGGCGCGGCGGAGGTGGAAACGGCCAGTGGGACGCATCATCGAGCAGTACTTCGACCTCGGGGTGATGTTCGACCCCGGCAACGTCGACAAGGTCCTGAGCGGGTTCTTCTTCACGATCAAGCTCTCGATAGTCGCCGGAGTCCTCTCGCTCGCCTGGGGGCTGGTTCTCGCGGTGCTGCGGCAGACCCCGGGCCGATGGGGTGTGCTGGTGCGCTGGCCGACGATCGCCTACATCGATGTCTTTCGCGGAGTCCCCGCCCTGCTCACGATCCTCCTCGTCCAGGGCAGCCTCGGCGCGCTGGCGAGCGTCGATCCGCAGACGGGCGAGGCAGGCGTGCTTCCCCGTTGGCTCGGAATCCCTGATTGGCTCGGCCAACCTTCCCCGTTCTGGTATGGGGTGATCGCCATCACCCTGACCTACGGCGCCTACATGGCCGAGGTCTACAGGGCCGGCATCGAGGCCGTGCCACAGGGGCAGACCGAGGCGGCGAGGTCTCTCGGAATGAGCCATGGTCAGGCGATGCGCAAGGTCGTCGTGCCCCAGGCCGTGCGCAAGGTCATTCCGCCGTTGCTGAACGATTTCATCGCCCTGATGAAGGACACGACGTTGGTGAGCGTGATTGGGTTGATCGAGGTCGTGCAGGCCGGACGCGACATCCAGTCCGAGACGCTGAACAGCTCTGCGTTGATGCTCGGCGCGATTCTCTTCGTGCTCGTCACCATCCCCCTCGCCCGCGTCGTCGACGTCTTGATCTCCCGTCAGCAGGCTCGCTTTCAGCGAGGACTGGCGTGAGCGCCCCCGACCAGGCGAGCCCTGGAGGCGGCTCGATGGTCCGCCTCGAAGCGGTCACAAAGAGCTTCGGCGATTTGCGGGTGCTCGACGCCGTCGACCTCGAGGTCGAGCAGGGGCAGGTGGTATGCGTCATCGGACCCAGCGGTTCGGGCAAGAGCACCCTGCTGCGGTGCATCAATCTGCTGTCCCCGCCCGAGTCCGGGCGAATTCTGCTCGAGGGCCAGGAGATCACCGGTCGCGGCTCCCGCGGACTGGACTTCGTGCGCCGCCGGGTCGGGATGGTCTTTCAGCAATTCAACCTCTTCCCGCACAAGAACGCGCTGGAGAACGTGACGCTGGCGCCGGAGACGGTGCTCGACCGGCCCGCGCGCGAGGCTCGCCAGCGGGGGGAGGAACTCCTCGCCCGCGTCGGCATGGCCGACAAGGTCGGCGAGTACCCAGAACGGCTTTCGGGTGGCCAGCAGCAGCGCGTCGCGATTGCGCGGGCACTTTCGATGGACCCGACCGTGATGCTCTTCGACGAGGTTACGAGCGCGCTCGATCCGGAGCTCGTGAAAGAGGTCCTCGACGTGATGCGCGAGCTCGCCGACGAGGGCATGACCATGATCGTCGTCACCCACGAAATGGGTTTCGCGCGGGACGTCGCCGACCGGGTCGTCTTCATGGACGAGGGACGAATCGTCGAGGAGGGTGCGCCGGCCGACGTCCTCGGCCACCCCCGCGAGGAGCGGACGAAGCGGTTCCTCGGCCTGGTGCTCGACCACTAGCCGCGCCCGGGACGGCGAGGACGGGGCTTGTGCGTCCCAGGTCCCGCGACTACCATTGCCCCTTCGTGTCCGCTCGCCGCAACCAGGGACGGCGGGCGCCGAGGTCGAGGCTCGCTGCCGGGACGATCGCGGTGCTCGGGACCCTGGCGCTCTACGCACCCGCCGCCGCCCCGGCAGCTCCAGTCGCGCCGCCGGGGTTCTTCGGCGTGGACGGCACCAACCCCGCCAGCGACGATTTCCGGTTCATGGCGCGCGGCGACGTGGGGATCTACCGCGCCGTCATCCCATTCGGCGCCATCAAGCCTAGGCCGGGCCAGCCCTACAACTGGAGCTATCCCGACTACCTCGTCCTCGAGGCGGCCCGCTCCGGAATCGACCTGCTCCCGATCCTCTACGGCTCGCCGCCATGGATCTCGCGAGAGCTCTCGGCGCCACCGATCCACAGCCAGGCCGCGCGGGACGAATGGAGGCAGTTTCTGGTGGCGATCACGGCCCGCTACGGACCGGGCGGGAACTTCTGGCGACTCCACCCCTACCAGCCGCGACGTCCGATCCGCGTCTGGCAGGTGTGGAACGAGCCGAACTCGATCACCTGGTGGGGACCGCGGCCCAACCCGAGGCAGTACGCGGGGCTCCTGCGGCGCTCCGAGCGCGCGATCCACTCGGTCGATCCGGCGGCGCGGATCCTGACCGCCGGGCTCGTCGCCCACCCGACGAACCGCAGCGCGATCTCGGGCCGGACCTATCTGAGCAAGCTCTTCTCCCAGCGCGACATGGCCGGCGTGGCCGACGGCGTCGCCTACCACCCCTACTCCTCCTCGGTCAAGGGCGTCCGCCGCCAGCTCGCGGGCGCGCGCAAGACCCTGCGCCGGGGCCCTGGCGCGCGATTGCCGATCTGGATGACGGAGGTCGGCTGGGGCACGTCGGGGCCGCGGGACCATCCGCTGGTCAAGAGCCCCCGGGGACAGGATCGCGCCTTGCGGGAGACCTTCGAGATGGTGCTGAGGCAGCGCGGCAAGCTCGGGATCGAGCGAGCCCTCTGGTACCACTGGAGCGACGAGAGCGACGATCTCTGCCTCTGGTGCGAGACGTCGGGGCTGCTGGACTCCCGACTGCAACCGAAGCGCATCTTCGGCACGTTCCGCTCGATCGCGGTTCGCTAGAGACGTAGCTGCGCCTGAGATCAGCGGCGGGCGAGCCCGCGGCGCCGCTTGAGCCGTCGAGCGAGGTTGCGCAGAAACGGCGCGCCGCCGCCGCTCGCGGCCGCCTCAGCGGGGAAGGCCTCCTCAGGCGTGGCGGCGCGCCAGCCCTGGACCCGACCCCGCAGGCCCGCCAGGTTCCGGTCCATCGTTGCCTGCCCGGCGAGGATGGCCAGCTCCCGCGCCGCGACGGGTCCGAGGCGGCGGGGCTCGAGGACACCCCACTTGCGCAGCAGATACCCCCGGCCGTAGCCCATCAGGTAGTTCTTCGCCGCCGAGCCGGAACCGAGGGTCGCGGAGTGCTCGTGAACCCCCCGCGCGTCGGCGGCGAGACGACAACGGCCGCCGGCGCGGAGCAGCCGGAGGACGAGATCGACGTCCTCCCAGTAGGCGAAGAGCCGCTCGTCGAAGCCGCCGACCGCGAGGTAGGAGGAGCGGTCGAAGGCCGCCGCCTTCGCCGAGGGGCCGATCGGGTCGGGGGGACCGCCGTCGAGCGCGCTCAGCGGCTCGGCATTCATGTAGTCGTAGACGAGCAGGGTCGGGTCGAGCTCCATCCCGGCGCTGTCGATCAGCTCCGGCGAGCGCGCGTCGCGCATTACCCCGGCTGCCATGACGATGCCGGCGTCGGGATCGAGGACGCCGACGAGCCGCTCGACGAAGGGCGGATCGCAGACGCAGTCGTCGTTTACCAACACGAGCGCCTCGGTGGAGGCGCGGGCGGCGGCGAGGTTGACCGGCGCCGAGAACCCTGCATTGCGGTCGAGGGGAAGCGCGGTCGCGAACTCATAGGCGTCGCAGAGCTCGCTCACCTCCCCGCTCGGGGAGGCGTTGTCGACGACGAGGGTCTCATGGCCGACGGTCTGCTCCCGCAGCGAATCGAGCAGTCGACGCAGGCGCTCAACCGGCCCCTGAGAGGGCACGATCACGGTTGCGACGGGCTTCACGACGGCTCGTCTCCGACCGCCCGCGCCTCCACCACGATCGAGCCCCCGCGGCGCAGGACGCCGGCGAGGAGCTCGAGCCCGATCGCAATCGGGACGAGCGGAGGGCCGGCCAGGGCCGAGACCAGGAGATCCCCACTGCTACCGCGCACCGTCGGGTCTCGCTTGATCGCGCGATATGCGACATCTCGCTCGTGGGTCAGGCGGTTGAGGAGCGTCTGCCACATCCCAAGCGGATTCTGCTCGACGAGCAGGTGGCGCACCCGCTTGACCTCGAAGCCGCTGCGCTGAACGATAGCCCTGGCGCCCGCCGAGGTGAAGTGCGTCCGATGTCGGGGGACGTCCTGGTGGAACCAGCGGTCTCCGCCGATTCGCGCCTGCAGGCTGGCGCGGTTGGGGACCGCGACGACGAGGGCCCCGCCCGGCTTCAGCCAGGCTCGTGCCAGCCGGAGCGCGTCGAAGGGCGAATCGAGGTGCTCGAGCGAGTGCCAGGCGATCACCGCGCCCACCGAGCGGGGGGGCACCCTCGCGTCCTCGACCCCGCCCGCATACGACTCGATGCCCAGTCGTGCCGCCCGGGCCCGTGCCTCGGCAGAGGGCTCGATGCCGACCACGCTGCCGCCGCGCTCGCGGGCGGCAGCGAGGAAGCGGCCGTCTCCGGAGCCGATCTCGAGCACCCGCTCCCCCGCCTGCAGGGTGGGCAACGAGCGCAGACGGTCCCGGTCCGCCAGCCGCCGCAGCGGCTCCACGATCCGGTCCGCCGCCCCGCGGGTCGGAGCGTAGTAGGAGGTCTCGTGCGCATCGGGCTCGGGCACCCGGCCGAGTGAGCGCGCCGTGCCGCAGCTCTCGCAGAGCGCGAGGGCGACCGGCGTGGCTCGCAGGGCCGGATCGGAGGGAGTCGCTTGCCGCCAAGCTCGCATCCCGCCGGCGCAGGCGGGACAGGAGCCGGCGGCCGCGAGGGCGTCGCTCAGAACGCGCCCGTGCCCCGCATGACAGCGGGCGCCGTGTGGATCAGGATCCGCAGGTCCCGCGCGAGCGACGCGTTCTCGACGTACTCGAGCTCAACCGCGAGACGCTCGCCAAAGGTCAGCTCCCCGCGCCCGAAGACCTGCATCGGCCCAGTCACCCCGGGCTTGATCCCGAGCTTGACCCGCTGCTCGGGGGTGTAGCGCTCGACGAGCTCAACCTGCTCGGGTCGCGGTCCGACGATGCTCATCTCCCCCACCAGGACGTTCATCAGCTGCGGGACCTCGTCGATGCTGAAGCGCCGCAGCCAACGTCCCACCCTCGTCACGCGGGGGTCGTCGCGCAGCTTGAAGACGGGCTCCTCGAGATCGCGGAGGTCGACCAGGCCGTCGAGGCGCGCTTCCGCATCGGCGCTCATCGTCCGCAGCTTGTACATGCGAAACGGCCGTCCGTCGAGGCCGGCCCTGATCTGCGAGAAGAACACCGGGCCGGGGCTGTCGAGCTTGATCGCGATCGCGATCACGGCCATCGCGGGGGCGAACAGCAACAGCCCGGTGGAGGCGGCGGCGATGTCGAAGAGGCGCTTGATCAGAAGGGTCGAGCGCGACGTGTCCCAGGTGTTGTACTCGAGGATCGGCAGGTCGGCCAGACGTGCGAGTCGCTCGGAGGGCAGCGCCTTGCCGCGCAGCGGCGACACGACGCTCAGCTTGACCTGTCGGCGCCGGCAGAGCGCCTTGAGCTGGCCGATCAGATCCGCTTCGACGCCGCTGGCGGCGACGACGATCCGATCGACGCCGTCCGCGAGCGCCCGCAGCTCGGAGGTTCGCCGATCCCCCTCGCCGAGGTCGGCCGTTTGGCGCTCAACGGCGAGGGACAGGTGCATCTCCGAGAACAGGTCGAACTTGCGCCGCAGCGAGGCGAGCGCCGGCCCGTCGCCGACGAGGCCGACGAGCTCGGGCGGGGTCCAGCGCCACCACCCCCAGCGGGTGAACGAGCGTAGTCCGATGGCGGCCGCCGAGGCCGCTGCGAACAGGCCGAGGATCGCGATTGCGCGGAGCGTGCCGGCGGGGGTGAGCGGCAGCAGCAGGGCGATCAGGGCGGTCACCGTGGCAGTCCAGGCGAGGATCGCCGGGACCTCATCGGCCGTCAGGTGCCGCAGGGCGCGGTGATCGCGGTCATAGAGGCCGAGGAGCTTTGCGAGCAGGGGCCAGAGCGGCAGAAAGAGCATCGCCCAGAAGGACCCTGTTGCCGGGACGGCTGCGAGGATCGTCGCGATCGCGCCCGCGCCGACGTCCGAGAGCGCAAGCAGGCGGCGTCGCAGGGCATCGCGCCACCAACGACCATGCACCGTCGGCGCCTCCGCGTGGCGCGAACCGGGCACCGCGACCACCCGTTCGCCATGGGTCGGGTCGGCAACGGGCTGGCTTGCGAAGTCAGGCATGAAAGATGTGGAGGTGAAATCCGGGTCCCGAGGGGCTTGCCTCAGCGCGCCGGATCGCTCGCCTTTGAGCATAAAGGCGCGAGCGAACGTCAAGTTGCGCCTATGGGCCCGTTGCGCAGAACCTTCGTGGCCCGCTCGAGGATGCGCGGCGCGAGGAGCTGCGCGCGGGCGCTGTAGGCGCGGACCGCCCTGGGATTGTCCAGCCGCGACTGCAGGTAGACCAACAGGAGCCAGGGCCGGTAGTCGGCGGGAGCCCGCTCGGTTGCCGCCGCGGCAGCGCGCTGGGCGGCCTCGATGTTGCCCGCGGCCTGTTCGACGCCGGCGAGCTCCAGCCACGGCTCGGCCGCCCAGGGCTCGATCGCGGCCGCGGCGCGCGCCGCGGCCGCAGCCTCGTCGAGCCCCCCGCGCTCGAGTGCGCCCCTGCTCGCTTCGAGGCGGGAGGAGGCGATCGCCAGGACTCCGCCGGACCAGATCGAGGGGATCGCGAGGGCGAGTACGGCCAACGTGGCGACGGCTGCCGGCAGGCGAAGCATCGTCGTTCGGTGCCGGGACGCAGCCGGGGCGGGACGGTCGAACGCCGAGCCGCTCAGCAGCGCCGCCGCCACCAGCAGCGGGGCGATCACAGCCGGGACCTCCCACGTCCAGTCGATGCAGATCCCGACGAGCCCGGCGAAGAGCACACCCAGCGCCGCGGCGGCTGCGCTTCCGTCGCGGCCTCGGGTGGCACGCAGACCGGCACCCAACAGGAGGCCCACGAAGGCGGCGAAGAGCGCGAATCCCACTACGCCCACCTCGGCAAGGAGCTCGAGCGGCTCGGAGTGGGCGTTGCGCGCAGGCGTGTCGAGGCTGCCGTTGCGGTTCCAATACGACTCGTAACCGCCCGCGCCAATCCCCTTCAGGGGCGCCTCCCGGAAAGCATCGAGGGCGGTGACCCAGAACTGCGCCCGCCCCGACCCCGAGGTCGAGACGATGCCTGAGTCGCCCTGTATCCGAGCCTCCTCGGGCGGGGCGCGGAAGTCGCCGACCAGGGTCGAGGGGCCAGCGATCGCGACGAGCGCGGCTGCGACCACAGCCACCGCGAGGAGCAAGGGGCGCGTCCGAAGGCGGGGGGCGCCGAGCCGCAGCCGCACCAATCGATCCGCTACCCGACCGCCGATCGCGTAGGCGAGCAGGCAGCCCCCCGCGAGGGCGAACCCGACGAGGAGCTCAGCCCGGCCGAGGCCATCCCCCGGGCTGTCGAGGATTCCGTTGCCCAGCGTTGCGGCCCCGAGAGCGGGCAACGTCGTGGCGGCACCGACCGCCACGATGGCGACGATCCGCCTGCGGTCGTCGGCGAGCCCGGCGAGGAGCGCCACGCCGACGGCCGCGCCGAGAATCGCGCCGCGCGATGACGTCATATAAGCGGCAAGTAGCGGGGGTCCGAGGGCGGCGAGGGCCAGCGAGCGGCGGCGAGGGCCCGCTGCCGCGGTCGCGAGCCAGACGAGCGCCGGCACCACCAGCGCCATCATCGCCCCCAGCGCGTTCCAGTACCCGATCGGGAAGCTGAGGCGTCCGCTCGCGGCCGGCAACGTCGCCGAAAGGGCAGCGTCGGCGCCCAGGCCGAGCAGGCGGGAGCCGATCGCGATCAGGCTCACGCCGACTCCGGCGACCGCAATCGCGATGAGGACCGCCGGGCCTCCCCCACGCCGGACGGCAAGCCCCGCCAGCAGGAAGACGCCGAGGTACCCGGCGAGGCGAACGGCGTCGCTGAAGCCCGCGCCGGCGTCAGAGGTCCAGCTCAGCGAGAGGGCGGTGAAAGCGGCGAGGGCCGCCAGGCAGCCCGCTGCGGCGAGGAACGTGGGGCGGAGCTCGATCGGATCGAGGCGACCGCTAAGCAGGGCAACGGCGAGAAGCGCCCAGACGGCGACGGTCGCGGCGCCCACAGCGACGCCCGAATAGGCGCCGCCGGGCAGGGCAAGCAGGATCAGCGCGAGGGCGAGGAGTCCCGCGGGGAACCCTGGCGGGGGCCCGGGTACCGACCAGCGATTGCCTCCTGAGCTTGTCACTACCCTTCTCCCGACGATGGACCGCACGGCAAAGCTTAGGACCAGCCCGTTCGCGATCGCCGCGACAGCGCTGATGGTGGCGCTCGTCTTCGTCGCCCTGCCAGCGGGGGCGCTCGCTGCCGCGCCCGCCGCGCCCGCCGCGGACGAGTACTCGATCGACCTGGCCGGAGTGACGCCCAGCACCGTCGCCTCGACCCCCGCTGATCTGGACTCCCCGCGCGCCGCGGCGAAGTTCCTTCCTCAGGCCGGGGTGGTCGGGGAGGCCAGCCCGCCCCAGAGCCCCCTCGATGCGCTCGGCTCATCGCTCGGAGACACCCCGCTCGTCGTGCTCGTGGCGCTCCTCATGACTGCGCTCCTTCCGTTCGCCGCGCGGCGGCGAGCGCAGCGCGCATGAGGCGAAGCGCATGGGCCTTTGCCGCCGCGATCACGATCGCACTCTCGCTCGCGGCCTGCGGTGGATCCGAATCACCGGAGCCGGCGGGTGACTACGGATCGTTCTTCGGCGTCGCGCCTCAGGAGACGCCGAACGAGGCTGATTTCGCGCGGATGGCGGCCGGGGGGATCGGGAGCTACCACCTGCTGATCTCCTGGGGAAGTGTCGAAGCGGCGGAGGGCTCCTACGACTGGTCCTCCTACGACCAGGTCGTGGGCGAGCTGGCACGGAATGGGATCGAGCCGGTTCCGTTCGTGTTCGGCACCCCCCGCTTCTACGCGGACGACCCGAGCGAGCCGCCGACCACCAGCGAGGACGCCCTCGCGGCCTGGGCGCGATTCCTGCGTGCGGCGGCCGCGCGCTATGGGTCGGATGGCGCCTTCTGGCAGGACTTCGCCGAATCCGACCCCGAAGTCGAGCCGCGGCCGCTGCGGACCTGGGAGATCTGGAACGAGCCGAACTCGTCGCTGTTCTGGCAGCCGCGGCCAGACCCGAGCGACTACGGGGAGCTGCTGCGACGGTCGGCAACCGCGCTCCGGGGCGTTGACCCGGAGGCGGAGATCATGAGCGCCGGCATGTTCGTCACTCCGGCCTCGGACAACGCGATCGAGTCCTACGACTTCCTCGAGCAGTTGCTCGCCGAGGACGGCGTCCTCGATGCCGTCGACGTCGTCGGAGTGCATCCCTACTCGCCCCGAGTCGGCGGCAAGCTCGGGGTCATCGACCAGGTCGAGCAGACCCGAGCCACCATCGAGGCAGCCGGCGAGGACGCGGACCTGTGGGTGACCGAGATCGGCTGGGGCTCCGATCCTCGGGTTCCCAACGACCTCGCGAAGTCTCCCGAGGGGCAGGCCGAGCTCCTCACCGAGAGCCTCGGCGGCCTCGCCGACGATCGCGAGAGGCTCGGCCTTCGCGGCGTCCTCTGGTTCAGTTGGCACGACTCCGAAGCCAACGAGGACTGCGGCTGGTGCGCCACCTCGGGGCTGGTCGACGCCGATCGCGACAGCAAGCCGGCCTGGCTCGCCTTCACCGACCTCACCGGCGGCGAGCCCTAGCCCCCTGGCGGCCAGCGCTACCGAGTGCGGGGCGGGTCCGCTTTATCATGCAGCTCAACCCGCATTGCCCTTGCCAACTCCCCTCCCAGGGACTGGATCGAGTCGGCGAAGCGGACCGAAAGCGGTCCGCCGAACGGCTGCTTTTCGATGACCTCGAAACTCTCGCCCGGCGATATGCGGCGTTCGGCGAGATAGCGAAGCATCGCGGGATTGGAGTCGGAAACGCGGACGAACCTGCCGCGAGTGCCAGGCTCGAGCGCCTCGAGAGAGATCGTGTGCCCCTCGTCCACCGTTCCGTCGGCGGTAGGGATGGGGTCGCCATGGGGATCATGTGTCGGCTGACCGAGACGCTCCGCGATGAGGGCTGCGAGCTCGTCGGAGAGGTGATGCTCGAGCACTTCGGCGTCGCGATGCACGCGGTCCCAGGACATGCCGAGGCTCTCGACGAGGAACAGCTCGAGGAGGCGGTGCTTTCGGATCACCTGGAGCGCCATCCGCTCACCTCGCTCAGTGAGCTGAACACCATGATAGGGGTCGTGCTCGACGATACCGAGCTCGTTGAGCTTCTTGACCATCGAGGAGACCGATCCCGGCGTCACGTCTAGACGCTCCGCCAAGGCACCGTTGGTTACCGCACCCGCGCGCCTGGTCTGCAGGGCGTAGATCGCCTTGGCGTAGTTCTCGACGGCGCTGGAAGGTCCGTCCGTCGGGTGGGCGTGATGGGCATCCATCAGCCGCTGACTAGCAGACCGGTGATGTAGAGCGCCGCGCCGCCGGCGAGGATGCCGGCGATGCTGGCTGGGTATAGCGCCCGACCGGCGCGATCGCGCATCGTGGGAACGAGCTGCTGGATGACCTGGACGATGGCACCCACGCCCACACCGATCAGGAGCGATGCCAGTTCAGCGTTGAACGCGGCGGCGCCGATTACCGTGCCGAGGATGGCAGGCGCTCCGGCGATCGTGCCGAGCAGCGCGAGCCGACTAATGCTGGGCCGCTCGTCGTGCAGCGGCGCGACGATGGCCAGGCCCTCGGTGGTGTTCTGGATCGCGAATCCGATGATCAGGAAGGCGCCGAGCGCGAGCGCCCCGACCGCGTAGGCGGACCCGATCGCCAGTCCCTCGCCGAGGTTGTGCATTCCGATGCCGATCGAGACCATGAGCGCGAGGCGAAAGCCCGAGGCGCCCGTGGCCTGCGCGTCGTCGAGACGAGACCGAAGGTGCCGATCGATTGCCGTGAGCGCGAAGTAGGCGGCCACCGCACCGATGATCACCAGCTCGATTCCGCCGAAGACGCCGGAGCTGCCCTCGGCGATCTCGCGGCCTTCAAGTGAGCCGTCGATGACCAAGAACCCCAGGAGGCCGATGGTGACCGCCATTGCCAGTCGGATCCAGCTCTCGTCGAGGCGGCGCAGCAAGGGGAGGAAGAGCATGCCCAAGAGGACGGGCAGCACCCCGATGTAGACGCCGATGAGCGCCATCAGCCCGAAGAAGCCGCTGCCTGGACTCGGGGTCTCGACCGCGGCCTCGATCTCGTGCTCGATGGTCACGCCGGTAGCGGTCAGCATCGTGACGACGTAGGGCGATCCCTCCTGCCAGGGATAGTCGAGCGTCAGATCCTGCGTGCTGAGCCGACCAACCTCCTGCTTGTCGGTGGAGTAGTCGACGTAGGCGTCGTTGACGAACACCTGTGCGATCTGGACGGGATCGGGACCCGTGTTTCGGATGGTCAGGTCGATCTCGCCGGGTCGCAGCACGGTGCGCTCGACAGCGAGCTCCTCCGCCGGAGGACCGACGCGCTCGCCGAGGGTCTCGCCACCGAACACCGCGAAGGCGGCGAGCGCCGTAGCGATCAGCGCCAGCGGGACGATGGCGAGCGCCCAGGCGGGCAGCCTCTCCAGGAGCCCGCTCGGCTCGGGCGACGGCGCGGAATGCTCAACGGCGCTCATCAACTCACCTCGAAGTGACCCATCCACCCGAGCTCGGCGAACTCGGTCTTGTGCGCGTGGAACATGAAGCGGCCGGGGTGCGGGAAGCGTATTTCGCAGATGCCGCGCTGGCCCTGCACCTGAGCGATCGTGTCGGTGAGCTCCGCCGGTTGCAGGCTCGTCCCGGTCGGGAAGTAGTTGAAGAAGTTGCCGTGGAGGTGGAAGGAGTTGATCGGGTCGTACTCGAGGATGTTGACGAGGTAGATGCGCACCAGCTCGTCGCGCCTGACCTGCACCGGCTCGTTGTTGAAGTGGAAAGGGATGCCGTTGACCGCGTAGAGCTGGTTGCCCTCGGCGTCGAAGTTCGTGTTGTAGCCGTTCATGACCATGACCATCTCGTCGGCATCCGGGCGCCCCTGGCGGGGATCGACGATGAACGTGCCGTACATGCCGCGGGCGATGTGCTCGGCGAGGGGGCCCGTGTGGCAGTGGAAGAGATGCAGCCCGAATGGTTCGGCTTCGAACTCGTACGTCGTGCTCTGGCCAGGCTGGATCAGTCCAGCGCCCTGGTCCGGTACGCCATCCATGTCGGAGGGATGGATGCCGTGGAAGTGCATCGTGTGCGGGTGGGCTGAGCCGTTCACGAAACGCACCCGGAGCAACTCCCCCTCCTGACAGCGGAGGGTGGGCCCGGGGATCCGCCCGTCGAAGGTCCACGCCGGGAACTTCACGCCCGGGGCGACCTCGATCTCCTTGTCGATCGCGAGGACATCCCATTCACGCAGGACGCGCCCGCTGGCCAACCGGCGCGTCGTGCCGTAATCGAAGTCCCGCAGGACGTCGGTCGGATTGAACCCGTTGGCCTCGTGGTTGACGACTGCGCCGCCGCCGAAGGTCGGCCCGCTGGCCCCGCCGCCGTGACCGGACATGCCCGGGTGAGCTGCGGGGGGCTCGGCAGCTATCGCCTGCTGCCCATGCAGTCCCTGGTGGGGCAGGACCTCGTGCAGAACCGGCAGCGTCACGCCGGCCGCTGCCGCGCTGCCAAGGAGCCGTCGTCGACTGATCCGATCCATGCTGCGAGGCTAACACATCTGTAAGGTGGAGCCTCACAATAGATTTTGGTATGCCTCAACTTGGATGTAGTCCCTAAGTTATGGCCCTCTCGGCAAGAAACCACCGGCAGCTCGCCACGCCGAGCTGAACCAACCCGGCTGGGGACTACACCGGGCCACCACGCGGCCGGGGCCGCCTCGATGCACGAAGCGTCTGGGCCGGGCGGTCAGCCGCCCGCCATGGCGGGGAGGATGACCACGGTGTCCGCATCGGCGACGGAGGTATCGAGTCCATCGAGAAGGCGGACGTCCTCGTCGTTGAGGTAGATGTTGACGTAGCGATTGAGCGCTCCGTCCTGGTCGAAGAGCTGCGTCTCGACGCTCGGGTGAGCTTCGGCGAGGCCCTTCAGCACGGTGCCCACGTCCGCTCCCTGAACCTCAACCATCGACTCACCACCGGTTTGCGCGCGCAGGACTGGCGGGATCTTCACGTTCGGCACGCCCGCAACCCTACTAGCGGAGGATGGCTCCCTCAGCGATCGCCGACCGGCAGCAGGACTGGGCGCTCGGCGACCTCGTGGTAGCAGAGCACCCCCTCCGCGAAGTAGTGGCCCACCAGGCTGCGGCGGGTCGAGCCGGGCCGCTCGATCGCCGAGCCGCCGTGCAGCAGGTTGTGGTGCCAGAGGAGCAGGTCACCGGCCTTCGCGGTGAAGCGGCGGGGCTCGATGCCCGCGCCCTCGGCGACCTCCCCGATCCTGCGGACGTAGGCGGGGCCCTTGTCGGGAACGAGGAGCGGGCCGGCCGAGGGCAGATCGAGATCCTCGCTCATCACGTAGGGCAGCCGGTGGCTGCCGGGAAGGTAGAAGACCGGTCCGCTGCCGTCTTCGACGTCCTCGAGCGCGATCCAGGCCCCGACCAGGAACCCGGGCGGCTCGGTCATCATGTGGAAGGCGTCCGAGTGCGCAGCCTGCTGGCTGCCGCGGACGAAGCTGATCGTCTGAAAGAGCTGCGCGGATCGCCCGAGGATCAGCTCGAGCAGCTCGAGGAGGCGGGGGTCCTTCGCGATCCTCGCGGCGGCCGCGGACTGGCTGTGGATGTTCATGAAGCGCGGTGCGCGAACGTGCTCGCGGATCGAGCCGGAGCCGGAGAGGCGGTCGACGTCGGAGTTGAGCTCAGCAACGGTCTCCGGGTCAAAGAAGCCCTTCGCCTCGAGATAGCCGTTTTCGGGCCAGGACCGGAGCCCGTCCCGCAGCTCGGGCGCAAGCGCGGTGAATCGGTGGTCGGCCTCGAGCTCGGCGAGGCCGTCGGGCCGGTCGAGGCGTGCCGCGCCCTCCCCGCGCCCGGCTACGTCGACGTGCCGGACGAGCCCGTACCAGGGCTTGCGCACCCCGAGCTCGCGGTAGCTCCGACCCGCGGGAGCCAGCTCTCGCCGGCGCCGCAGCTGACTGGCGATGAGCACGGGCCGAAGCCTTCGAGAGGAGTCCTTGATTCTCTCCGCGAGCCGCGAGCCTGCCACGCGCGACACGCTACCGAAGGGTCCTCAGGCTACGTGGCGGGGAGCCCGCCAAAGCACCTCCCGGGCCTGACGAGGCTGGGAGCCGCCAGATCAAGGAAGAGTCCGGCGATGCGGCCATTTGGCCGTGAGCCGGGCGATGACGCCGAGCCGGCGGCTCCCAGCCCGTCAGACGCCGAGCTGGCGGCTACCCAGCCCGTCAGGCGCAGAAGAGGTCGTAGTCGGGGAACTTCCCGAGCTCATCATCGGCGATCTGCGGCGCACCGGGACCGCAGATCTGGCAGTCCGGGTCGCGCTTGACCTTCAGCTCGGTGAACTCGGTGCCGAGCGCCTCGAACAGCAGCAGGCGGCCGATCAGCGGCGTGCCGGCCCCGGTGACGAGCTTGACGACCTCGAGTGCCTGCAGCAGGCCCATGATCCCGGGCAGCACGCCGAGCACCCCGGCGGCGCCGCAGCTCGGCGCGAGCTCGGGCGGGGGTGGCGTGGGATACAGGCAGCGGTAGCAGGGTCCCTCGTAGGGAACGAAGGTCGAGATCTGCCCGTCGAAGGACAGGATCGAGGCGGAGACGACCGGCTTGCGCAGCCGCACGGAGGCGTCGTTGAGCAGGTAGCGGGTCGGGAAGTTGTCGGCGCCGTCCACCACGATGTCGTAGTCGGAGAGAAGCTCGATCACGTTGTCGGGGCCGAAGCGCAGGTTGTGCTCGATGACCTCCACGTCGGGGTTCAGGGCCTCGATCGTCTTGCGCGCGGATGCGGTCTTTGGCATTCCGATCCGCTCGGTGTTGTGGATCACCTGGCGCTGCAGGTTCGAGGCGTCGACGACGTCGTCGTCGATCAGCCCGAGCGTGCCGACGCCGGCGGCCGCCAGGTAGAGGGCCGTCGGGGAGCCCAGACCGCCCGTGCCGAGCAGCAGGACCTTCGCGTCGAGGAGCTTGAGCTGCCCCTCGAGGCCGATCTCCGGCACGAGGACGTGCCGCGAGTAGCGCTCCTTCTGCTCCTGGGTGAGCGAGCGGGGGGTAACGACCGGGAGGCCACGATCGCGCCAGAGGGTGATGCCCCCGGCCATCGAGGTGACGTCCTCGTAGCCGAGGTCGTCGGCGAGGGTCTTGGCGGCGAGCGCCGAGCGGTTGCCGGAGGCGCAGTAGACGATCAAGCGCTTGGAGCGGTCCGCGACGAACTGCTCGATGCGCGATTCGAGGTGCCCGCGGGGGACGTGGACCGCACCCTCGATGTGCCGCTCCTCGAACTCGTGCTGCTCGCGCACGTCGACGAGCACCGCGTCGTCTCCGTCGAGCTCCACGGCCGCCTCGGACGGCTGGATCTCCTCGACGCCCTCCTTGGCGCGCGCGATCAGGTCGGCGCCGGAGGCTCGTGCCTTGGCTTGGGTCTCAGCGCTCACTTCAGAAAGTATAGCGACCGCGTAAGCGTATAGCGACCGGGTAAGCGGACGGGTTACGGGCGGCCGCGAGGTCGCCGGGGTCAGTGAGGCCAGCATGCTGGCGTGAGTGACCCCGGTGGGAGGCGCCGAGGTCGACCGGGCAGCGGCCCGCTCCCCCTCCCCTCATCAGCCAAACCACCGCGGGCACCCTCCGAACACGGGGTTGCTCCTTGCTCCAGCGAAGCGAAGCAAGCGTGCTCCTGGCTCCTCGCTATCAGCCGAGCGCCGGGCGCATCTCGCGCAGCCGCCGCACGCGCTCCTCGATCGGGGGGTGCGTGCTGAACAGGCTCGCCAGGCCCTTGCCGGCGAACGGCTTGACGATGTAGAGGCACTCCGTCGCCTGATTGACCTGCATCGGCAGCGCCTTGCTGCCCTCCTCGAGGCGCAGGAGCGCCGAGGCGAGGCTCTCGGGATTACCGGAGAACTGAGCGCCGGTGGCGTCGGCGGAGTACTCGCGCTGACGCGAGATCGCGAGCTGGATGATGGTTGCGGCGATCGGCGCCAGCAGGACGAGAACGAGGGACGCGATCAGGCTGAGCGGGCTCTCGTCGTCACCGCCGAACCAGAGCAGCATGTAGCCGAGGTAGGAGATCGCGCCGCCGATGGTCGCCGCGACGGACTGGATCAGCGTGTCGCGGTTGCGGATGTGAGCGAGCTCGTGAGCGATCACGCCACGAAGCTCGTCCGGCGAGAGCAGCTTCGTGATCCCCGCCGTGAGCGCGACCGCGGCCTTCTCGGGGCTGCGGCCGGTCGCGAACGCGTTCGGCTGCGCTTGCGGGATCACGTAGAGCCTGGGCATCGGCATCTTCGCCCGGGTGGTGAGCTCGCGGACCATCTCGTAGATCCGAGGCGCCTCCTCCTCGGCCATCGGCTGCGCCCCGCTCATCTTCAGCGCGATCTTGTCGCTGAACCAGTAGACGCCCAGGTTCATCACCGCGGCCATGAGCAGGAACAGAAGCGCGGTCTCCGGGCCCCCGATCAGGGCGCCGATGACGACGAGCAAGCCGGTCAGGCCGCCGAGCAGCAGCGTCGTTCGGATACCGGCGGCGAAGTTGGATCTGCGGGTGGTCGTCATCGGGGTGCCTCTCTGAGGGCGTGACGGTGAATCTTGAATTCTGTCAAACCCGCCTCACGCATCCCTAAGGTCCCCCCAACCTCGAGCCGAATCGGGATCGGAGAGCAATGCGCCGCGGAACGCTTCTGACCCAGGTCCTGCTGGTCAACCTCCCGTTGATCGCGGCCGCTGTGATGGCGGCTTCGATCGCATCGAACCCCGACAGCACGTTGCGCGATGGCGCTGCGACCGGGCTCGTGCTGGGATTTGCGCTTGCCGCGACGGTGGCGGTGAACGTCTATCTGATCTCCCGCCGCTTCGAGCCGCTCGAGCGGCTCGTCGAGGAGATGGAGGAGGCGGACCTGAGCGGCCCCCCGCGGGAGGCCCCCGAGCCGACCGGCCCCGAGGAGGTCCGCAGGCTCCAGCATTCCTTTCGGGAGATGCTCGAGCGCCTCGAAGCCGAGCGGCGGGCCGGCACGAGCGCCGCCCTCGCCGCCCAGGAGCGGGAACGCTCGCGAGTCGCGCTCGATCTACACGACGAGGTCAACCAGGCGCTCACGGGCCTGCTCCTGCGGATCGAGGCGGTTCGCCGCAGGGCGCCGCCCGAGCTCTCCGAAGAGCTCGCCGAGACCGGGGCGGTCGCGAGCCGGGCGATGGAAGAGCTGGTGGCTCTGGCTCACCAGCTCCGCCCGACCATGCTCGACGACCTCGGGCTGCGGGCCGCGCTGGCCACCCTCACCGAGGAGATGGCCAGGCGCACCGACATCGCCATCACGTTCGAGAGCGAGGGCGAGTTCTCGACGCTCTCAGCGGATTCCCAGCTCGTCGCCTATCGGATCGCCCAGGAGGCGCTCTCGAACGCCGTCCAGCACGCCGGGGCGCAGCACGTCCGGGTGCGCCTGCTCCGCGTCGGGGAGGGGCTCGAGCTGCGGGTCTCCGACGACGGCCGGGGCCTGGCCCTCCAGGAGGACGATTCCGGGCTCGGGATCGCCGGGATGAGGGAGCGCGCGCTGCTCGCCGGGGGCCACCTCGAGATCGATTCGCAGCCGGGGCTGGGGACGCGGGTCAGGCTTCGGGCCTGAGCTGCCGATGAACCTCGGGATGACCGTAACCGCAAACGAGGCGCCCTCGCCACCCAGGTCTCGCTCGTTGCGAGTCCTGATCGCTGACGACCACGGAATCGTCCGCTCCGGGCTGCGCGCCCTGCTCGAGTGCGAGGAGGGGATCGAGGTGGTGGCCGAGGCCGCCGATGGTGCCGAGGCGCTGGAGATGGCGATCTCCGAGCAGCCCGACCTCGCGATCCTCGACGTGAAGATGCCAAACCTCAGCGGCCTCGAGGCGACCCGCCAGATCCACGAGCGAGCCCCGGACGTCGCGGTGCTGATCCTCTCGATGCATGACGAGGAGCGCTACCTGTTCGAGGCCCTGAAGGCCGGCGCCTCCGGCTACGTGCTCAAGCGCGCGGCCGACAGCGACCTCATCGATGCGATTCACGCCGTCGAGCGTGGCGAGCCGTTTCTCACCCCGGAGGCGCAGCGGGCGCTGATCCGGGACGTCCTCGGCGACGGTGCCGAGCGTGAGGCGGAGCTGACCCCGCGCGAGGAGCAGGTCGTCAAGCTGGTCGCCGAGGCGCACACGAACAAGGAGATCGGCGAGATCCTCGGGCTGGCGGAGAAGACGGCCGAGAACCACCGCTCCAACGCGATGCGCAAGCTCGGCATGCGGGACCGGGTCGAGCTGGTTCGCTACGCGATCCGGCGCGGGCTGATCGAGCCCTGACCCCAGCCGGCGCGCAAAGGGCCCAGCGCCGCTCGTCTAGGTTGGCCGCATGCTCGAGAGGACGTTGCGAGACGGGTCCCGGATCACGCTGCGCGAGGTGAGACCTTCCGACAAGGGCGGCATCGCCTCCGCCTTCGACCGGCTCAGCCCCGAGTCGCGCTACCGCCGCTTCTTCACGCCGATGCAGCGGCTCTCCCAGGCCGATCTGCGCTACCTGACCGAGGTCGACCACCGCGACCACGAGGCGGTGATCGCGATCGGCCCGGCCGGCGAGCCGGTCGGGGTCGCCCGCTACGTCCGCCGCGAGCACCCCGACGAAGCCGAGGTGGCGGTGGTCGTCGTCGACGACTGGCAGGGCCGGGGAGCGGGGACGGCGCTGCTCGAACGCCTGATCGAGCGGGCCACCGCCAACGGGATCGAGCGCTTCGTCGCCCTGGTACTGGCACAGAACCAGGAGGCGCTCGACCTCTTCCGCTCCATCGCCCCGAATGATCCCCGTCCCCGCCCGACCGCCGACGGCCAGGTCGAGCTCGTGATCGAACTGCCGACCGACGGCGTCCCCGGGACGCTGCTGGGGCGAGCACTGCGAACTGCCGCGGGCGGCCGCGTGGTCATCCACCCCTGGCGCCTGATCAAGAGCCGGCTGGCGGCGGCTGGCGATGAGGACGGGTCCCAGGGATAACCGACCGGATCGCTAGGATTTAGCTGTGCTGTTCTCGACGAAGGCCGAATATGGGGTCCGACTGATGGTCGCCCTCGCCCGACGCGAGGGAGGGGCGCCCGCTCCGCTAGCTGCGCTCGCCGACTCCGAGAACCTCCCCCTCTCCTACCTCGAGCATCTCGTGGCGAAGCTTCGCGCCGCGGGTCTCGTGAGCTCCCAGCGAGGGGCGCACGGGGGCTACCGCCTGGCGCTGCCGGCGGCGGAGATCCGCATGCTGGAGGTCGTCGAGGCGCTCGAGGGCCCGATCGTCCCGATGGACTGCTTCCTCGACGAGAGCGAGGCCCGAGTCTTCTGCTCGCACGTGGCGGACGGGGACGTCGCCTGCTCGACCAAGCTGCTCTGGACCCGGGTGCAGGGCGGGATCACCCGCGCGCTCTCGGGCACGACCCTGGCCGAGCTCGTCGACTTCGAGGCCCGCGGAGGGGCCGGCTCTCCCCTCCGCGCGGAGGCTGCGAGCACACCGAGATTGACCACCGCCGGCGCCACCTGAGCCGCCGCGCGCCGCACCAGCGACCGAGACCGAGACTGGAGATCCGTTTGGCTGACCTGGAGATCAAGAACCTGCACGTATTCGCCGAGGACAAGCGGATCCTCAAGGGCCTCGATCTCGAGGTGAGCCGCGGCGAGGTGCATGCCTTGATGGGCCCGAACGGCTCCGGGAAGTCGACCCTTGCGAACGCGATCATGGGCCATCCGGGCCTTGACGTGAGCGAGGGCTCCATCAGCTTCGCCGGCGAGGACATCACCGAGTCCGATCCCGACGAGCGCTCTCGGGCGGGGCTCTTCATGGCCTTTCAGTATCCGGTCGCGGTTCCGGGCGTCACGGTTGCGAAGTACCTGCGGATGATCGTCAACGCCCGCCGCGAGGCCGAGGGACAGCCCGAGATCAAGCTGAAGGAGTTCGCGCGCACCACCCAGGAGGCGATGGAGCTCATGGACGTTCCCCGCGAGTTCTCCAGCCGCTACCTCAACGACGGTTTCTCGGGCGGCGAGAAGAAGCGGATGGAGATGCTCCAGATGGCGCTGCTGCGCCCGCGCGTGGCCGTGCTCGACGAGACCGATTCCGGCCTCGACATCGATGCGCTGCGCACGGTGGCCGCCGGGGTGAACCGCTTTGCCGGGCCCGAGATGGGCGTTCTGATCATCACCCACTACCAGCGGATCCTGCACATGGTGGAGCCCGATCGCGTGCACGTCATGTTCGAGGGAAGGATCGTCAAGGACGGGGGGCCCGAGCTCGTCGGCGAGCTCGAGGAGAAGGGCTACGGCTGGATCAAGGAGGAGGTCGCGGCGGCCGCCTAGCGGCTCCCGCGAGGCTTCGTGGCCACGGCCGCTCAGACGGAGGCGAGCCCCGCCGCATTCGACCTCGAGCGGATCCGCGCCTCGTTTCCGACGCTGACCCGGCTGATCGGCGGGCGGCCGCTCGCCTACCTGGACTCGGGCGCGAGCTCGCAACGGGTCCTGGCCTCGATTGAGGCGGTCGACCGCTACGAGCGCCGCCACCACTCGAACGTCCACCGCGGCTCCCACACCCTCTCCGCCGAGGCGACCGCCGCCTACGAGGGCGCCCGGGCCACGGTGGCCGACCACCTCGGGGCAGCCGACCGGCGTGAGCTCGTCTTCGTCCGCAACGCGACCGAGGCGATCAACCTCGTCGCCCGGGCCTGGGGCGCGGCGAACGTCGGAGCGGGAGACCGCATCGTCCTCACCGAGATGGAGCATCACTCCAACATCGTGCCCTGGCAACAGCTCGCCGAGGCGGCCGGAGCCGAGATCGAGTGGGTCGGGATCGACGACGACGGCCTGCTGCTCCGCGATCAGCTCGAAGCGGCCCTGGGGCGCGAGCCCAAGCTGGTCGCGATCACCCACGTTTCGAACGTGCTCGGCACGCTCAACCCGATCGAGGAGATTGCGGCCGCCGCCCACGACGCCGGCGCGCTGATCCTCGTCGACGGCGCCCAGGCGGTGCCGAAGATGCCGGTAGACGTCGTCGCCCTCGGCGTCGACTTCTACGCCTTCACCGGCCACAAGGCATACGGCCCGACCGGCATCGGCGCCCTCTGGGCCCGCCTCGACCTGCTGCGGGAGATGCCGCCGTTCCTCGGCGGCGGCTCGATGATCCGCAAGGTGACCCGCGAGGGCACCACCTACGCCGACCCCCCCGCCCGCTTCGAGGCCGGAACCCCGGCGATCGCCCAGGCGATCGGGCTGGCTGCCGCGCTGCGCTGGCTCGGCGGAATCGGGATGGAGAAGGCGCTCGCCCATGAGCGTGAGCTGGCCGCCTACGCGCTTGCGCGGGTCGGGGAGGTGCCGGGCCTGCGCGTCTTCGGCCCGCCGGAGAGCGAGGAGCGAACCGGGCCGATCTCCTTCGAGCTCGAGGGGATCCATGCTCACGACGTGGCTGAGATCCTCGACCGCCACGGCGTCGCCGTCCGCGCCGGCCATCACTGCACGCAACCGCTGATGGAGCGGCTCGGCGTCCCCGCCACCGCCCGGGCGAGCTTCGGGATCTACTCCACGACCGGCGAGGTCGACGCGCTCGTCGACGGCCTTCACGATGCACGCAAGGTATTTGGCGTGTGATGGCGTCCCTGATCAAGCAGGTCAAGGACGCAGGAGGCGATGCGGCCTTTAGGGCCGTGAGCCGACGAGGACGCAGAGATGCGCAGTGTCAGGCGCGTCATCATGGATGAGCTCTACCGGGACCAGATCCTGGAGCACTACAAGCGGCCCCACAACTTCGGCCGGCTCGATTCCTTCGACCTCGACTACGAGGACACGAACCCCTTCTGCGGCGACGAGCAGCACGTCTTCATCAAGCTCGGCGAGGACGGCCGGGTGAGCGAGGTGTCCTTCGAGGGCCAGGGTTGCGCGATCTCGACGGCCGCGACGTCCCTGCTCACCGACGAGCTGGCGGGCAAGACGCGCGAGGAGCTCCTCCGGCTGCCGAAGGAGTACGTGCTCGAGCTGCTCGGCATCGACATCTCCGCGACGCGCATGAAGTGCGCGATGCTCGGCCTCAAGGTCGTCAAGTCGGCGAGCCTCGGCCAACCCGCCGACTGGGAGGACGAGGGCGCGCAGGGCGACCCCGAGCGCGACCGCAGCCAGCTCTGAGGGCCTTTCCGCCGCCCGTCCTCAGTCGAATCCGACCGCCCGCATCTGGGGGCCGAGGTCCCTCTGCAGGCGGGCCGCGGTCGCCTCGTCGAGCTCGGTGGTCCAGCGACCGACCGAGCGCCTGGGGTCGGGGGAGGTCCCGTGCACCCAGCGCAGCCTGAAGTCGCGGGCCACCTGCCGCGAGTCCAGGTCGACCTCGAGCCATGCGGCCAGCCGGCCGGCAACGGCTTCGAGGTCCTCGACCAGGGCTCGGTAGTCGACGATGATGGCGCGCTCGTCCACCAGGAGGGAACCGATCCACGCCAGACGCTCACGCTGCCGGCGGATGAACCGGCTTAGCATCTCCTCGCGCCCGTCCCCGCCCCCGATCGCCTGGGTGCCGACGGCCCGGCTGAAGGACTCGATCGAGACCAGGGTGTCGCGAGGATCGCGCAGCAGCACGATCATCCGCGTGCCGGGGAGGGCGTCCCGATCGAGGCGGCGCGCATCCCTGATCTTCTCGGCGTAGTACCGCGCCGGCGACGCTTGGCCTCTGGCGCTCAGCAGCTCGCACGAGGAGCTCCTCCATCGATCGGCGAGCGCCGCTCGCGCCGAAGGCGAGGTCGGTGCCGCCCCCGGCAGGTCCCCTGAGAGGAGGATCCGAGCCAGTCGCTCGGATTCGTAGGGGTAGCCCCCCTCGACCAGGATCGCGGGAGAGGAGGCGAGCAGGCGCAGCATTGCGGTGCTGCCGTCGCGCCCGAAGTAGTCGACGACGAGCGGGGCGAGCCAGGCGGGGTCCTCACGGACCTCGTCCGCCGCCCGCCGGCGAGCGATCCTCGCCCGGCTCGGCGCGCTCCCGGGCCGGCGCAAGATGCGTGCCCGCAGCGCGCCCAGGCGCCGCCAGGCGACTGCGCGGAGAAGGGCGAGGTTCGGCACGGGGCGATGATCCCATTCGCCGCGCCGAGGCTCGTCGACCCGACGGCCTGCCGAGGGCCGAGGGAGGAGCTCCTCGGCGGTGGCGACTCAGCGCGAGCGCTCGCGGCCGGCGTGGCGTGCCCGCCGACCCACCACCCGGCGCCAGAGCAGGCCGCCGAAGAGGACGCGCTCGCGGGCGAGCGTCTCGTTGCGCCCGATCAGGGGGCGAAGCGAGCGGGCGAGCAGCCAGGCGGCGGCGGCGGGCGAGCGCTCGGCGGCGGTCAGGCGATGAAGCGCGCGGAGCTTGCGGGGCGGGATCCGGTCCCCCAGCCGAAGCTCGAGCACGGCCGCGAGCTGGCGAATCAGGAGGTAGCGGTCGAAGTAGATCGCCCGCCACCCGGGTCGCGCCGTCCCCATTCGCAACCGCCGCGTGAGGCGGCGCAGGCGAAGCCGTGCCCAGCCGCCGAGGCCGGCCGCGGGGGCGAGCCACTCGCGCTCGGCGCGGATCGTCACCGAGTCGGCGTGGCGGGTGTAGTCGTAGGTCGGGCGGTCGAGGTAGGCGATCTCTCCCTGCGCGAGGGCGCACAGCGCCAGCCAGTGGTCGTGGTAGGCCTCCTGGCCGGGTTGAGCGGGGGGGAAGGGCAGGGCGACGTCGAGCAGCTCGCGACGGAACATCGATGCGGCCCCGGTCACGGTGTTGGCGACGATCAGCGAGGCGATGTCGTCGTAGCGGTTGCGCCGCAGGTACCAGAACGTGTTCGAGAGGATCTCGCCGTCGTCGGTGGCGATCCGCATGTCGCTGTAGGCAAGCGAGGCGGCGGGGCTGCCGCCGAGGGTCGCGGCGAGCGCCTCCAGCTTGTCCGGGTCCCAGCGGTCGTCCTGATCGGCGAGCGCGACCAGCTCGACGCCGGCGGGAATCATCCGCAGCGCACGCTCGAAGTTGCGATAGAAGCCGAGGCGCTCGGGGGATCGCGAGACCACGAAGCGCGGATCTCCCCCGATCTCCTCCGTGAGCACGGCGAGCGCCGCCTCCGAAGAGCAGTCGTCGCTGAGGAGGCATACCCAGTTGCCGTGGGTCTGTGCCCGGATCGAGCCGAGCTGGCAGGCCAGCTGCTCGCGGCGCGGCTCATACGTCGCCATGCAGATCGCGATCGACCGGCCGGCGCTCGGCTCCGGAGCCTGCGGAGCGGGGGCCTCGGGTCCCTCGGCGCTGCGCACGAGCTCGAGCCGCCCAAGGTCGAGCTCCACCCCCTCGCCCTCGACCTCCGCGATCAGGGCGAGGCGGGCCTCTCCGAGCTCGATCGACTGGGGGATTTGCACGATCACCCACCACAGCGGGCCCCTCCCGTAGCTGCGCGGAAGGGGCATCCCGAAGGCGTCGACCTCCTGCTCGAGCTCGCCGAGCCGGACCCGCAAGCCGGTGATCTCGTGCCCGTCGGCCTCGAGCGTGCCGTCGAGCAGCAGCGCGGTACCCGCTCCCACCTCGATCGGGTCCGGCGGCCGCCCGAGCAGGCGGGGCCGAAGCTCCGGCGGGGGGGCCGGCACCCCCGATGGGGCCTTCCCGGGCTGGCTACCCTGATCTTCGATGCGTGCCGTCATGGTCCTGGCCGGGGATTGTCGAACACGCTGTCCCGGATCGGCGTGTCGTCCTCGCCGGTCGGCCAAGGCTGACCCCCGACGGCCGCGATCACGCCCCGTCCGCGCCAGGACCCTGCCCGTCTTCCGAGCCCCCCGCCGCGCGGCCGCTAAAATCCGACCCAGGCGCTAGGAATTCGACCGCGCCACGACCGGAGATGAGCAACCACACCGTATGCAGCAGCGAGGAGCTACCCGAGGGCGCCATGCGCCTGATCGAGGTCGACGGCCTCGAGGTCGGGGTCTTCAACTGCGGCGGCACGCTGCTCGCGATCGAGGACCGCTGCTCCCACGACGACGGGCCGCTGGCCCAGGGTGAGTTCGATGCCGACGCCTGTACTGTTGAGTGCCCACGCCACGGATCGCTGTTCGACCTGCGCTCCGGACGCCCCAAGACCCTTCCCGCCTTCGCGCCGGTCGAGACCTTCGAGGTCCGCGTCGAGGATGGGCAAGTGAAGCTGGAGGTTGACTGAATGAACCCGCCGCCCGAGACCGCGACCCTTGATCCCAAGCACGCCGAGCGCGAGGCGATCAAGGACATCAACCAGGACTACAAGACGAAGTTCGGCTTCAACGACCCCGAGACCGGATACGTCTACAAGGCGCCGAAGGGGCTCAGCCGCCAGCTCGTCGAGGACATCTCCGAGTACAAGAGCGAGCCGCAGTGGATGCGCGACTTCCGGCTCAAGGCGCTCGATCACTTCCTCGCTCGTCCCGTCCCGCAGTGGGGCGCGGACCTCAACCAGATCGACTTCGACAACATCCATTACTTCGTCCGCGCCTCCGAGCGGGCCGAGACGAGCTGGGACGACGTCCCCGACGACATCAAGAACACGTTCGACAAGCTCGGCATCCCCGAGGCGGAGCGTCAGTTCCTCTCCGGCGTCGGCGCCCAGTACGAGTCCGAGGTCGTCTATCACCAAGTGAACGAGAAGCTCGAGGCCCAGGGCGTGCAGTTCATGGACATGGACACGGCCCTGCGCGAGCACGAGGACGTGATCCGCGAGCACTTCGCGACCGTGATCCCGGCCAACGACAACATGCTCGCCGCGCTGAACTCGGCGGTCTGGTCGGGTGGCTCGTTCGTCTACGTCCCCCCGGGCGTCAAGGTCGACATGCCCCTGCAGGCCTACTTCCGGATCAACACGGAGAACATGGGCCAGTTCGAGCGGACGCTGATCATCGCCGACGAGGGCTCCGACGTGCACTACATCGAAGGCTGCACCGCCCCGGTCTACTCGACCGACTCGCTGCACTCCGCGGTTGTCGAGCTGATCGCCCGCCCCGGCGCGCGGATTCGCTACACGACGGTCCAGAACTGGTCCCAGAACGTGTTCAACCTGGTGACCAAGCGCGCCGTCGCCGAGCGCGACGCCACCGTCGAGTGGGTCGATTGCAACCTCGGCTCGAAGGTGACGATGAAGTACCCGTCGATCTACCTGATGGGCGAGCGGGCCCACGGCGAGATCCTCTCGATCGCCTTCGCCGGCAAGGGTCAGCACCAGGACGCGGGCGGCAAGATCATCCACGCGGCGCCGAAGACGACCTCGTCGATCTTCGCCAAGTCGATCTCCAAGGACGGCGGCCGCTCGACCTACCGCGGTCTGCTCGAGGTCGCCAAGGGCGCTTCCGAGGCACGCTCGAAGGTCGTCTGCGACGCGCTGCTGCTCGACCCCGAGTCGCGCTCGGACACCTACCCGACGATTCGCATCGACGAGAGCGACGCCAACGTCGGCCACGAGGCCTCCGTCTCGAAGATCGGCGAGGAGCAGCTCTTCTACCTGCAGACGCACGGCCTCGACGAGGAGGAGGCGTCGAAGATGATCGTCAACGGCTTCATCGAGCCGGTCGTCAAGGAGCTGCCGATGGAGTACGCCGTCGAGCTGAACCGCCTGATCGAGCTACAGATGGAGGGCTCGATTGGCTAGCGCCACCTCGACCGAGCCCGAGTGGCTCGTCGAGCGCCGAGCGCAGGCCATAGACGCCGCCAAGGGCCTTTCCCTCCCCGGTCCGAAGACGAGGGGCTGGGAGTTCACCGATCTCTCCAAGCTCGACCTCTCGGCCTTCGAGCCCGCCGAGCCGGGCGACCCGAGCGCCCTGGAGGCCGCCGGAGCCCGCCTGGCGGTGCCCGAGGGCTCGAGCGGCCTGACCCAGGTCGACGCCAGCATGCACGCCGAGGGCCTCCCCGAGGTCTCCGGAAACGGGCGCCCTGACGGCCCGGCCGTGATGTCCCTCGCCGAGGGGGCCGAGCGCTTCGGGGACCTGGTTGGGGAGCGGCTCGGGACGATCGTGCCCGGCGGCACCGATCCCTTCGTCGCGATCAACGACGCCGGCTGGAGCGGCGGCGCCCTGATCTACGTGCCGAGGAACTGCCGTCCCGAGCAGCCGATCTCGCTGACCGCGATCCAGCAAGCCGCCGGGCGGACGCTCAACTGGAGGACGCTGATCGTGCTCGAGGAGGGCGCCGAGGCGGAGGTCTGGGAGCGCTACGTCTCCGCCGGCGCCGACACGCGCGCGCTCTTCAACGGCGTCACCGAGATCGTCGTCGGGCCGGGCGCCTCGCTGCGCTATGTCTGCGGCCAGGACCTCTCTCCCACCTCGTGGGCCTTCGCGACCCAGCGCGCGGAGGTCGAGCGCGACGGCTCGCTCGAGTGGGTGGCGATGGGCTTCGGCTCGGCTCGGGGCAAGGTCCGGATGGAGACGAAGCTCGCCGGCCGCGGCGCGTCCGCTCGGGTCACCGGCGCCTACGCCGGCACCGGGCGCCAGCACCTCGACTACGACACCACCCAGGAGCACGCCGCCGAGGACACGAGCTCCGACCTCGCCTTCCGCGGCGTGCTCGCCGGCCGGGCGACCGCCGTCTGGCGAGGGATGATCAACGTCGACAAGGGGGCGCAGCGCACCGACGCGTTCCAGGACTGCAGGAACCTCCTGCTCTCGCCGAAGGCGCACGCGGACGCGATCCCCGGCCTGCAGATCGAGGCCGACGACGTGCGCTGCACCCACGCCGCCGCGATCGCGCAGGTCGACCCCGAGCAGCTCTTCTACCTGACGTCGCGCGGCCTGGACCGCGAGCGGGCGAGCGGCCTGATCGTCGAGGGCTTCCTCGCCGAGCTCGTCGAGCGGGTCCCGGAGGGCACCCTCGCCGACGCCCTCGCGGGTGCGCTCGAGACGAGGCTGGGCGAGCTCCTGGCCCGGTGAGCCGTGCTCGGGACCGCGGCGGCAGGCGGCGGTCCTCATCGCTCGGCCATGAGGCTTCGCGGCGGTGAGCGCACGGGCCCTCGCCGCCTGTGCTCTCGGCCTTGGCCTGCTCGCCGGCTGCGGCGGCAGCGAGGAGCGGAGGTTTACCCCGCAATCGTTCGTCGAGGAGATCAACGCCCAGGGCGCCGCCGTTGCGCTCGGCAATCTGCTGGCCCGCAACGAGCAGGGGGTCGAGATCCACGCCGTCACCTTTACCCAGGCGGCCACCGCGGCAACGGGCGAGGGCCGGGTGGGGCCTGAAGAGCACGGGAGCGGGACGCTGCTGGTCCTCGAGGACGCGGCGGCGGCGGAGGAGGAGTACGACCGCTGCCAGCCGGCCCCGTCCCTGACCTGCTTTCGGGCGGCGAATGCGGTGCTCCGCTTCGAGGACCTCGAACCGGCCGACCAGGCGCGGCTCGTCAGCGCCCTCGAGGCGATCGCGACGGTGGAGGACTAGAGCCCGCGGGCGCTTCGGAGCGCCCGCAGGTTCACGGCTGGGGCGTCGTCGTCCCCTGCTCTGCGGGGGGGGCGTCGATTGAGGGTGCGTCGATCGTCTCCTCTGAGCCGAGAAACACGAACAGGACCAACATTACGAGGCCGACGAGGATGCCGAGGAGGATGCCGATTACGCGATCAGAGCGGCTCATGCCGCCCCCAGGCTAGAAGGTTCGCCTGGGCGGGTCGGCGCTGCCAGCGGGCCCGTGGATCAGAGAGGACGCCGTCGAGCAGCTTCAGGTTCGCCCGGAACGCGTCCTCGGCCGCCGCGACGACCTGATCCTCCTCCTCCGCGGAGCCGATCAGCCCCTCGAGCAGGACCCGGCCCTCCGCGGCGTGCTCGACGTCGCGCCCGCGGTGGATCGTGAAGTAGCGGGTGGCGGATGGGGAGTCGACGCCGTAGTGGCGGCGGAGCCCCTCGAGCTTGGTTTCCGAGATCTGCGGCTGACCGCTCTCGATCGCATAGAGGCGACCGAGCGCCGCCAAGGTGCCGTCCCGCCTGCTCCAGCTCGCGGAGCACTCCGCGGTCTGGGGCGTCGGAGCGGCGGCGGGATCGCCGTCGACGGCGCGAACGAACTCGTCCCACACCGCCACGTGCTCGCGCTCCTCGCTCGCATGGCCCACGAGCTCGGAATGCTCGGGCAGGCTCTCGGCCGCGTAGGCGGAGAGCTCGGCCAGCGCCACGACCGCGTGCCTGTATTGGCCCGAGTAGTCCGAGAGCTCCTCCGCGGTCAGCTCGCCCGCCGACCAACGCAGGTAGAAGGGGTGGCGCAGCACGTCGTTGCGCTCCCTTGCAGCCTCGACCCGCTCCCAGACGCTCTCTGACATTGGTCTTCCTCTCGTTCTCGATGCTTGGCGAGGCCGAGCATATCCACGCACCCGGCGAGCCGACCCGTCTGCGATCCTCGCGCGGTGAAGCCGGGCAAGGAGAACATCGCGATCCCGCCCCTGCCGCCGGACACGACGTGGATCGGGGAGGAGCCCCCGGCCGGCGAGCGGCTGACCGCCCGGGGGCCGCTTCTCGTCCACTTCTTCGAGGTGGGCGAGCTGAGCAGCATCCGCACCCTGCCATTCGTCTGCGGCCTGCACGACCGCTACCGGGAGGCGGGGCTCTCCGTGCTCGGCATCCACTCTCCCCGCTCGGCCCTGGCCGCCACCGACGCGGCGCTCGCGGCTGCGCTCGAACGGCTCGAGCCCTCCTTCTCGGTCGCCAACGACCGCCGGCACCGGATCTGGCACGCCTACGGGTGCGAGGGCTGGCCGTCGAGCTTCCTCTGGGGGCGCGGCGGCACGCTCCGCTGGGTGCACTTCGGCGAGGGGGCCTACCACGAGACCGAGGCGGAGGTGCGCCGTGAGCTCGCCGGGGGCAGCGGCGGCGAGCTTCCCGAGCCGCTGCTGGGCGCGCCTCCGTCCGGGCCGGGGCCCGAGCTCGAGAGCCCCAGCGACGAGGTCTTCCCCGGCGGGTCCCACGACCGGGCCTGGACGCCGGCGAGCCCCGGGGAGCCGCTCATCGTCGAGTACGCCGGGGCCGGGGCCTTCGCCGCCCTCGACGGGACCGGCGCGGTCGAGGTGACGCTCAACGGCGATCCGCTGCATACGGTCGAGCTGGACGGGCCCGGGCTCTACGAGCTGGCGGGCCACCCCGAGCACGGGATGCACGAGGTCAGGCTGGACCTCGAGGGCCCGATCAGGATCTGGTCGCTCGCCTTCGCGCCCGGCGCGCGGGCTTAATTTGGCGAGGCCGGGAGCCCGCCGGTCAAGGATGCAGGAGGCGATGCGGCCTCAGGGCCGTGAGCCGACGAGGACGCAGATCCGGCGGCCTCCCGGTCCGCCAAATCGACGCGGATCTTCTTCGGCAGCATGAAGCGGACGTCCTCGTCGATTGCGCGCAGCTCGGAGACCTCGTCGGTGCCTCGCTTGCGGAAGAACTCGACGAGCTCGGAGACGAGCTCCTCGGGAGCGCTGGCGCCCGACGTGATCCCGATCGTGTCGACGCCCTCGAGCCAGCTCTCGTCGACCTCGCTGGCGTTGTCGATCAGGTAGGAGGCGGTGCCGAGCTCGCGGGTGACGTCGACGAGGCGGTTGGAGTTGGAGGAGTTCTTCGAGCCGACGACGAGCACCAGGTCGCACTCGCGGGCGAGCTGCTTGACGGCGAGCTGGCGGTTGGTGGTGGCGTAGCAGATGTCGTCGGACTTGGGGCTCGTGATCGCGGGGAACTTCTCCCGCAGCCGCGCGATGATTCCCGCGGTCTCGTCGACGGAGAGCGTCGTCTGGGTGATGAAGGCCACCCGCTCGGGATCGGGGACCTCGAGCGCGTCCACGTCGTCGGCCGTCTCGACGAGGACGATCGAGTCGGGCGCCTCGCCCGTCGTCCCCTCGACCTCCTCGTGGCCGTCGTGGCCGACGAGGATGATCGTGTAGCCCTGCTCGGCGAAGCGACGCGCCTCGACGTGAACCTTCGTCACGAGCGGGCAGGTGGCGTCGATCGTGCGCAGGCTGCGGCGGGCCGAGTTCTCGTGGACCGCAGGCGCGACGCCATGGGCGCTGAAGACGACGAGCCCGCCCTCGGGGACCTCGGTCTCCTGCTCGACGAAGATCGCCCCGCGCTCGGTGAGCTGCTCGACCACGTGCTTGTTGTGGACGATCTCCTTGCGCACATAGACCGGAGCGCCGTGCAGGTCGAGCGCGTGCTCCACCGTCTGCACCGCCCGATCGACGCCGGCGCAGTACCCGCGGGGGGCTGCGAGCAGGAGGCGCGAGGGCGCCCTGGGGGCCGCGGTCAGCATGTCCAAAGGGTAACGAGGGCCGCCGGCGGGCCGGCTCAGCGCTCGGGCCCCGAGCGCGCCCGCCCACGACCCCGATCGGTCGCCGGGCCTTCGTGGTGGACCCAGTCGCGTGGGGCCAGAGACCACGGCGCCGATGCTTCGTCATAGATCACCTGCGTGCCCGCCAGGTAGTCGTGCAGGCCCCGGCGCCGCGGCGAGATCAGGATCGACAGGACCCCCAGCCCGAGCGGCAGGAGGGCGAGCGGGATCGCGAGCAGCCTCGTCAGCGAGCGCCGGAACCCGATCTCATAGGTGTCCCTCTCGTCGAGGGGGCCGTCGGAGCGCGGGGGCGGCAGGATCATGTCGGCCGGGCTGCCGGGCCGCGCGGAGGGAGGGACGAGCTGCAGCCGGATGCCGAGGAACCGCATCCCGGGCGTCTGGCCGATCAGCGTCCAGAAGGTGACGAAGACGGACCCGGCGAAGACGACGCCCGCCGCGATCAGGCCGGCGATTGCAGCGGTCGGGAGGCCGCCGGCATCGTCGCCGAACGCGGTCGGGATGATCGAGGCCAGCAGCCCCGAGGTGATCGAGAGGAATCCGGCGAGGAGCCCCGCGTCGATCGCGACGGCGGCGAGCCGCGTGATCAGACCGGCCTGATTGGTCTCCGCCTCGTGGCCGCGCCGGCCAAGCAGGGCGTGGGCCACGCGCTCGGCGACGTCGTCGAGCGCCTCGGTGATCCGGCTCACCTGCCGGCCGATGTCGGTGATCAACCCGAACCCCTGCTGGGCGATCGCCGCCCGCACCTCGGGCGCCTCGGCGATGCGCTCGACCAGCATCTGCGCCTTGTCGCTGGCGAGGATGTCCTCCCAGATCCGATCGGCCACCTCGCTCTCGATCGCCCGCCGGATCGCCTCCTCGAGCTGATCGCCGTCGATCGCGCGCTCTACCGCAGCCTGCAGGCGCCCGTCCTCGACGATGCGGGCCAGCGCCCGCTCCACCGCCGCGCTCTCGATCGCGCGCACGATCGCCTCCTCGATCGCGACCTCGAGCGTCCGGTCGATTCCAGCCGCACCGGCGAGGCGTCGAGCGCCGCGAGCGCCGCCCTCGAGCAGCCTGCCACCGATCGGGACCTCCGGCCTCTCCTCGCCTGCTGCGCGTTCGGCCATCTCCCCCGTCGAGTCTAGGCTCGCTGCGGCGGCGGCGCCGCTCCGCAGGCGCTCAGCGGATCCCGGGCAGCGCTTCGAGCGACGCCTCGCCGACCGCCTCGAGGCTCTCGGGGCAGACCTGCTCGAGCGTGTCGCCCGGGGTGTGCCAGAGGTCTCCGGGGGGTGGGCCGGCACCGTAGTCGAAGTCGATCAGGTCGACGGCGGGAACGTCGCGGTCGACGAAGGGCGCGTGGTCGTCGTCGATCGGAAACGTGCGACCGGAGAAGGTCGCCGGATCGGCTTCGGAGAAGAGCCCGTATAGCGCCGGGTCGGAGATCGGCTCGTAGGGGACCGCGAGGTCGCAGTCGCCGACCATGTCGTAGAGGACCATCGCTTCGATCTCCTCCAGGGGCGGGGTCTCCTGGCCGCCCCCACGCTCGGCGAGCTCCACGTATTGGGTGCTGCCGCGCTTTCCGTCGACCTCGAACGGGCGATCGCCGCGCGCCTCCTCCCCGTCGAAGAGGGCGATCGCGATCGAGGGGCCGGGGAGCGGGCGCGGCAGGGAGCGGGCGAGCTCAAGCACGACCGCCACCCCCGAGGCACCGTCGTTGGCGCCGACGAACCCCGGGATCCCGTTCTTCGTGTCGTGGTGTGCGCCGATCACCACGTAGCCCGGCTGGGAGCCGGGAATCACCCCGACGACGTTGCGCAGGGGCCGCTGGACCCCGACGTCCCCCACGCCGGCTTCGCGGAGCTTGCTGGCGAGCAGGTGAGTCAGCTGCTCGTTGGCGCGGGAGCCGCTCGGTCGTGGGCCCAGCTCGACCTGCTCGCGCAGGTCCGCGAACGCCCGCGCGGCGTCGAAGCCGCCCTGAAGCTCGGCCTTCGGAGCCGGATCGTCGCCGCCGCAGCCGACCAGGAGCGCGAGGCCGGCGAGCGCGCCGATCAGGCGGTGGCGCGGGCTGCACATGCGCGATACGTTAGGGACATGGCACAGGGTCACATGGATCGCCTGACCTCGATCGACGCATCGTTTCTCTCGAACGAGAACGCCTGCAGCCACATGCACATCGGCGGGGTGACGATCTTCGAGGGCCCGCCACCGGGCTACGACGACCTCCTCGACCACATCGAGAGCCGCCTGCATCTCGTTCCCCGCTACCGGCAGAAGCTCGCGAACCCGCCCGTCGAGTCGGGCCGCCCCTTCTGGATCGACGACCCCCAGTTCAACCTCGGCTACCACGTCCGCCACTCGGCGCTGCCCCCGCCGGGGGGCGAGGACGAGCTGCGCCGGATGGCCGCCCGGGTCTTCTCCCAGCAGCTCGACCGGACCAAGCCGCTCTGGGAGCTCTGGCTCGTCGAGGGGCTGAGGAAGAAACGCTTCGCGCTGATCTCGAAGACCCACCACGCGCTCGTCGACGGGGTCGCGGGCGTCGACATTGCGACGGTCCTCTTCGACATCGAGCCGGTCCCCGACCGCTCGCGGGCTCCCGAGCCCTGGATCCCGAAGCCGGAGCCGTCGGGTGCCAGCCTGGCCGCGCGGGGGATCGAGGAGGCGGTGAAGGCGCCGCTCGGGCTGGCCAAGCGGGTCGCATCGGTGACACGCTCGCCGCGGGAGACCGCGGGTCAGGTCCAGCAGGCGATCGAGGCCGTCGGCGAGGTCGCATGGGAGTTCGCGAATCCGGCCCCGGACGTGCCGCTGAACGTCCCGATCGGCCCCCATCGACGCTACGTATGGGTGCGCGGCGACCTCGACGAGTTCAAGCGGATCAAGTCCGCGCTCGGCGGCACGGTCAACGACGTCATCCTCTGCGCGGTGGCGGGGGCGCTGCGGCGCTGGCTGCGGGCTCGCGGAGTCAGAACCGAGGGGCTCGATCTGCGGGCGCTCGTGCCGGTCTCGATCCGCTCCACCGACCAGCGGGGCGAGCTCGGCAACCAGATCGCCGCCGTGCGCGGGCCGCTGCCCGTCTACGTCGAGGATCCGGTGCAGCGGCTGCGCACGGTCCGCGAAGCGATGGATGGGGTCAAATCGTCGAAGAAGGCGCTCGGTGCCGAGGTGATCTCGCGAATGAACGACTTCGCTCCCCCCACGCTGCTCGCCCAGGCCGCGCGGGTCAACTTCTCCACGCGCCTCTTCAACCTGATCGTCACCAACGTACCCGGGCCGCAGATCCCCCTCTACGTGCTGGGCCGCGAGCTGCTCGACATCTTCCCGGTCGCCTTCCTGCCCGAGAATCACGCCCTGGCGATCGCGATCATGTCCTACAACGGCAGGATCGACTTCGGGCTGCTCGGCGACTACGACGCGATGGAGGACGTGATGCTGGTCGCCGAGGGGATCGAGGCCGAGATCAAGCAGCTGCTCGAGGCCGCGGAGCGGGTCTCCGGCGGGCAGGGCTCGAACGGCTCGAAGGCCCAGGCGCCATCGGCAGCGAGCGCCGGCTGAGCCCGGCCGCCGCCGCCCGGTCGGGCAGGATCGACGCATGAGCGACGACGGACCCAGAGCGGCGCCCAGCCCCTTCAAGTACCACCTCGAGCTCACCCCGGCTCAGCTCAAGCTCACGCACGCCGCCCTGCGCGCGCTCCTCGACGACTTCGACCCCGAGCAGTCCGACGTTCACGGCGTGATCCGCGAGGTGCTGGAGAAACTGCCCGACGAGCACGCGATCGCGGCGATCCGCCTCGACGACGAGCTCGAGCGCGGCCTTGCCGAGCGCGCTCCCTTGAGGCCGCCCCCCGATCTGGGGCCGCCTGAGGACGAGCCCCCCGACTCGGTCGCCTGAGCGGTCCGGCGTCGGCGGGCAGCTAGCCTGCCTCGGCTCCATGAGCCTCTCCGTGCAGATCGGCCTGCTCCTGGCCGTCGCCACCGCGTTCTTCGGGGTCGTCGGCTTCCTCTACAAGCACCGCGGCGCGGTGGGCTCGCCCCCGGTCGAGTGGAGCCATCCGGTCAGAACCTCCCTCGCGCTGTTCCGCAACCGCTGGTACGTGCTCGGGATCGTGGTCGCGATCGGGTCCTGGGGATTTCACGTCGCGGCTCTGGCCCTGGCGCCGATCTCGCTCGTGCAGGCGGTGATCGCCGGCGGCCTCGTGCTGCTCACCGTGGTCGCCGACCGCCTCTTCGCGCACAGCGTCACCCGGCGCGAGTGGGTCGGCGTCGCGCTGGCGGCGCTCGGGCTGGCGTTCCTGGCGGCGACCCTCGAGGGGTCCGGAGGGAGCGCCCACTCCGACTACGAGCCGGCGACGCTCTCGCTGTTCCTCCTCGTCGTCACCGCCCTGGCCGTGGGCGTGGCCGTCGCGGGCCAGCGCACCGCCCACTCCGCCGTTGCGCTCGGTGCCTCAGCCGGGCTCTTCTGGGCGGTCTCGGACACGGCGATCAAGGCGCAGACGGGCGCCTTCGGGGAGAACCTGATCACGGTGCTCGTCCACCCGCTCGTCGCGATCATCGCGATTGCCTCCTTCATCGGGCTGACCGTCTCCGCCAAGAGCCTGCAGACCGGCAAGGCGGTCCCCGTGATCGCGATGACCACGGTTGCCGCGAACGCGCTGACGATCATCTCCGGCCCGGTCGTCTTCGGCGACCCCCTCCCCGACGACTCGCTTGGGTTGACCCTCCGGATCGCCGCCTTCGCCTTGGTGATCGGCGCGGCTGCGCTGACTCCGGCGCCGGTGCGCGCGGCCGAGGCGGAGGCGGGCTGAGGGCGCTTTCAGGGAGGTGACTGAAAGAGGGGCCGGGCGACGACGAGCATGCGGTCTCGAAAGTCCGGGGTCCATAGCGAGTCCGCCACTCCAAGCCGCTCCGCCGCGCCCACCAACGTCCGAGCAACGGCGGGACGGTAGCCGCCGAGGCGCGAGAGGTAGTAGCGGACGGTGAAGGTCTTGGGGGCCGTGAGAAGGTCGACGATCTCGTAGCCGTGACGCGCCAGCAGGCGGCCCATGCTGTGCCGCGTGAAGTAGTGGACGTGGGTGGGGATCACCGACCACCAGCGCGGGCCGAGCGCGCGCGCCAACCGGCTGCCCGCGTCCGGCAGGGCAAGCGCCAGGACTCCCTCCGGCGCCAGGAGGCCACGGACCTGCTCCAGGGCCACCCCGGGATCCGGCAGGTGCTCGATCACGTCGCCCAGGTGGACGACCTGGAGGGAACCCGGCGGGATCACGAGCTCCGCGAGGTCGCACGTGCGGACGTCGAGGCCGAAGCGCTCGCGCGCGAGGCTGGACGCCCAGGTGCTCGGCTCGACGCCGAGGACCCGCCAGCCGCGCTCGCGGGCTTCATCGAGCAGGAAGCCGACCCAGCAGCCGACGTCGAGGAGCCTCCCCGGGGGCCCGACGTGGCGCTCGATCCGCATGAGCGTCGTCCGCGCGGTCAGGCGCTGCCCGCGCTCCTCCTCCAGGTAGTCGCCGGAGGCCGCGTCGCCGTAGGCCTCGGCGAGCTCGCCGGGATCCGGGAGCCTCCCGAGCTGCATGTGGCCGCAACCGGCGCAACGGACCACATCCGCGAGCGCCGTGCCGAAGCGATCCGTCGACGGGATCAAGCCGGGCTCTCCGGGCTCGCCGGCGACGCTCAGGTGATGATCGAGCCGCGCTCCTCCGCAGGCCACGCAATAAGACGTCCCTGCCAAAGCGGCGCCTATGATCGCAGCCATGGCACCCGCTTACGCCCCGGACGGCAGGGCACGGCCGCCGCAGGGCGAGGAGCGCGAGCTCGGCCTGCTGAGCGTCGTCGCACCCCTCTTCAACGAGGAGGCAACGCTCGGGGAGCTCCACAGCCGCCTCGCCGACGCGCTGCGGGGACTCCCCCTCGAGCTGATCATGGTGGACGACGGGTCCACCGACGAGACGCCGCGGATCCTCGCCGAGCTCGCCGACTCCGATCCGGCCGTGCGGGTCGTGACGCTGTCGCGGAACTTCGGCCATCAGGCGGCGCTCACGGCCGGGCTCGACCATGCTCGCGGCGACGTGGCGGTGATGATGGATTCCGACCTGCAGGATCCGCCGGAGCTGATCCCGACCATGCTCGAGCATTGGCGCAGCGGCTCCGACGTCGTCTACGCCGTACGACGCCTGCGGGCGGGCGAGACGAGGGTCAAGCTGGTTTCGGCACGGTGGTTCTACCGGCTCTTCTCCCGTCTCACGCAGATCAAGCTGGAGCAGAACGCCGGCGATTTCCGGCTCCTCGATCGGCGCGCGCTCGACGGACTGAACTCGATGCGCGAGCGGAACAGGTTTCTGCGCGGAATGACGGTCTGGGTGGGGTTCACTCAGACCGCGGTGCCCTACGACCGTGATCCCCGCCACGGGGGCGAGACGAAGTACACGGCGCGCCGGATGCTGAGCTTCTCGCTCGACGCGATCTCCTCCTTCTCGCATCTGCCACTGCAGCTGGCGACGCTCCTCGGCTTCCTCTTCGCCGGAATCGCGTTCCTCGGAATCCCGGTGGCCGTCGGGTTCAGGATCGCCGGAGAGTTCGTGCCAGGCATCACCACGGTGTTGCTCGCCGTGCTGATGCTCGGCGGAATCCAGCTGATCGCCGTCGGGATCATCGGCGAGTACCTCGGCCGCGTCTACGAGGAGGTCAAGCGTCGTCCGCTCTACGTGGTCCGCCAGCGGCTGAACATGCCCGAAGGCGAGCCGGAGCCGGGCGGGGACTCGACGCCGCATGGCACGAGCAGCCGCGGCTGAATCGGCGGCCCGCTCGCGAGGCGGCGGTGAGGCTCCGATGAGGGTCGCCGTGATCGGAGCCGGGATGACGGGCCTCGCCGCCGCCTACCGGCTCTCCTCGCTGGGCCACCGCTGCGACGTCTACGAGCGCTGGCCGGGGCTGGGCGGGCAGGTCGCGACGCTCGATGTCGGCGACGGTCACCTGCTCGAGCGCTACTACCACCACCTGTTCACCAGCGACGAGCACATCGTCGAGCTCTACGAGGAGCTGGGGCTCGCCGGAGCGATCGAATGGCGGCCCTCCAGCGTGGGGATGTTCGCGCGGGGTCGCAGCCACCCGTTCACGACCCCGATCGACCTGCTTCGCTTCCCCGCCGTCTCGATCCGCTCGCGCCTGCGGATGGGGGCCGCCGTGGTCAGGCTGCAGCGCGGGCGCCACGGGGTCGAGCGCTATGAGCGGATCACGGCGAAGCGGTGGATCGAGCAGAGCATGGGCACGGAGGCCTGGAGCGTCGTCTGGGGGCCGCTTCTGCGGGGCAAGTTCGGCGGCCGCGCCGACGACATCTCGATGGCCTGGCTCCACAGCAAGCTGACCCTGAGGCGGCAGATCAAGGGAAAGCAGGCACGCCGGGAGCTGCTCGGCTACCCGCGGGGCGGCTGGCAGCCGCTGCTCGAGCGCCTGCGCGAGCGGATTGAGGAGCACTCCGGCCGGGTGCTGATCGACCGTCCCGCGGCGCGCGTCAGCCGCGACGGCGACCTGCTCGCGGTCACGCCCGCCGTTCCCGGCTCCTTCCGCCGGGGCCACGATCCGCGGAGCTATGAGGCCGTGGAGGGGCCGGAGCGCTACCACGCGGTGGTCGCGACGGTCCCGAGCGACGTCTTCGCCGGCCTGCTCGACGACCGCCTGCGCGCCGAGATCGGCAACGCCTACCTAGGCAAGCTCGATTCGATCGCGTACCACACCGCCCTCTGCCTGCTGCTCGAGCTGGACCGGGGCTTCTCCCGCTTCTACTGGACCAACGTCGCCGATCGGGATCTCCCGTTCGTCGGCGTGATCGAGCAGACGAACTTCGTCGAGCCGGAGCGCTACGGGAATCGCCGCTTCCTCTACGTGGCCAACTACCTCGAGCCCGGCAATGAGCTGCTCTCGCTGGATCCCGATGAGCTGCTGCGTCGCTACGAGCCAGGCCTGCAGCAGATCAACGCCTCGTTTACGCGCGACTGGGTTCGAAACCTGTGGCTGTTTCGCGAGCCGGCGGCACAGCCGATCGTCACCGTCGGCTACCGCGAGCGCATCCCCCCGCTGCTGACCGGCGCTCGCGGCCTGGTGCTCGCCAACACGACGCAGATCTACCCCGAGGACCGGGGGACCAACTACAGCGTGCGCCTCGGTGGCGACGCCGCCGCGGCCGTCGTGGCGCAGGCGGAGCCCGCGAGCCCTGATCCCGGGACCTAGACTCGCGACCTCGATGCGGCCGCTGATCGATCGGGTGCGAGGGCCCCTTCGGGGCGTGCCGCGGCGCGAGCTCTGGCTGCTTGTCGGCGCCATGCTCGCCAGCGTCGCGATCGTCGTCGTCTACGTGCTCGTGACCGGCGACCACGAGCTGGCCGGCGACGAGACCGAGTACCACCGCCAGGGCGTCTTCTTCACCGAGGGCAAGCCGTGGTGGTCGACGACGCCGTTCGGCGTCGAGCATGCCTCGGCCTGGAAGGCGCCGGCCTATCCGGCCTGGGTCGGGCTCTGGTACTCGCTGCTCGGATCCTCGCCGCTGCGGGTGGAGATCGTGCAGGCCCTCCTCGCCCCGCTGACGGTCCTCTTGTCCTGGCTGCTGGCCAGGCGCCTCTTCGGATCCCGGGCCGCGATCGCATCGGCCTGGGTGGTCGCCCTCTTTCCGCTCGCCTGGGAGTACTACGGCCTGCTCTTTCCGGAGGCACTGGCGGTGCCACTGACGATGGCCGTGCTCCTGCTGGTGCTCGGCCGCAGGCCGACCGTCGGTGGCAGCGTCGCGGTCGGTGCGCTACTCGGCGTCAGCCTGCTGCTCCGGCCCTCGTCGCTCTTCCTGCTGGCCGCGGCCGTCGTCGCCTGGATCCTCGCGAGCGGGTGGCGGCGCGGGCTCGGCCTGGGCGCGCTGGCGACGCTCGTCGCGGTCCTCGTCGTCCTGCCGTGGACCGTTCGCAACTACGTGGTCAGCGACGGCTTCATCCCGATCTCGGTGCAGGACGGCGCCATCTACGGCACCTTCAACGAGGAGTCGGCGAACGACCCCGACGACCCATACGCGTGGCGGGCGACGCCGGCCGGCCTGGACCGGATCATCGACCTCTCCGAGCCCATCTCCGATGCGGAGTTCCGCTCGCGGCTTCAGAGCGCCGGGCTCGACTACATCACCGAGCACCCGGCGTCGGTGCCCGAGGCCTTCCTCTACAACGGGGTGACGCGGTTCTGGGATCTGCGGCCGCCGGGGGGCTCGCTCGCCGAAAGCGACTTTCAAAGCCGGTCGCGCACCGTGCGAGCGGTCGGCCTCGGCGCGTACTACCTGCTCCTGCCGCTGGCGCTGATCGGCCTCTGGCGACTTCGACGCCGTCGCGAGATCGCAGTGCCGATCGTCGTCATGGCGCTGATCGCGTCGCTGGCCTTCACCGTCGTCGCGGCCACCCGCTACCGAGCCCCGCTCGAGCCGCTGATCGCCGTGCTCGCCTGCTCGCTGCTCGCGCCCGTTCGGCGCGGCGCGGCGGACCCCGTCTCAGCGCCGCAGTCGTGACCGCAGCCGACCGAGCCTCGAGACGCGCTGCCCTCGCGGGACCGCATGTTCGCGTAGCGCCGCGCTGACGAAGCTCTCGAGGTACTCGTCATGCTCGGTGGGGCCGACGAAGATCCGCTCCGAGAACTGGAAGCCCCCGCTCCAGAACAGGGTCTGCACGCGCTCGCGCGGGGTGAGCGTTTGCGAGTAACCGCGCGGGAGCTGAAAGCTCTCGCGCGAGTTGATCGCGTGGGACTTGAACGCGAACTCGATCCGGTCGTCCTCGATCTCGATCAACCAGCGGTGATGCGACCATCCCGCCCAGGGCCCCTGCACACCGAGGCTCTGCTCCTCGAGCCGCGACGGAACCTCGATGTAGCCGGCCTTCGCCACGCGAATCAACTCTGAGCAGACCCAGAGCGGATCGCGGACGTCCTCGAGCGTGTGCGAGCAGACGACGAAGTCGATCTCTCCGTCATCGAAGGGAAACGGCTCTCGTGCGCAGATGTCGCGCACGATCCAGGTGTCGGCTCCGAAGCGTTCAGCATCGGGGTCAACCGTTTCGCCGTAGAGCCCTCGGGTCTCGTAGGGCATCAGGTCCAACACCCAATCCGCCCGGGGCATCGGATTGGCCCCGCCGCCGACGTCGAGCACGACGTCGTCCTCGCCGAGCAGACGGGTGATCTCCTTCGCGCTGGCGTCGAGCACGGGGAAGCGCTATCCCAGGCTCGCGAGGGCGAGGGCGGATCGTCCGTCCAGCTCGCCGGCCGAGATCACCTCGAAGCGTCGCACCCGGCCCTTCAGGATCGCCAGGCTCATCGAGAGGTCGACCCGCTTCCCGTCGGGCCTGACGCCCGAGAAGAGGACGACGACGGGGTCCCTGCCGGTGACGCTCCACGACTCGTTCAGAAAGCGCCCCGAGAACACGTGGCTGCCGATCTCGAGCATCGCCGCGCGGGCCGCATCGCCCTCGTGGCGCATGTCGCCGGCGCTGCTTCGGTAGCTGAAGTCGAGCTGGTTGCCGGTCAGTGAGCGCAGCCGCTCGGCATCGGCACCCCGCATCGCCTCGAGGGTCGCCGCGCCCAGGGCGGTGGGGCGGCGGGAGTCGAGGGCCGAGATCACGCGGCGAGCCGCCTCGGCCGCCGTGCTCCTCCCCAGCCCATGGCGCAAATCGCGCACACCGCCCAGCCGACCGTCGGCGATTCGCCGAGCGGGTCGCTGGCTCGGCGCGGCGGCCGTCTCGTCCTCCGGCGGCCCGAGATCCGAGAAGCGGACGCGGGAGAGCAGCTCGACCCGGGTCAGGAGCTCATCGTCGTAGCCTAGCCCGAGCCAGTCGAAGAGCTCGGCTACGGTCTCCGCCGGACGCGCGGCCAGATCCTCGTAGCGAAGCTCGCGGTAGCGCTCCTGGGAGCCTAGGATGCCGCGAACGGCAGCCACCCCCTCGCGCCACCAGCGCCGGCAGGCCTGCGGCGAGCGGTCGGGGTTCCACGGCCCCCGCATCAGCGACCGCGTCACCGCCTCACCGTCTCGCACGATGTGGATGTACCACCCGTCCGGGAAGCACTCGAGCTTCCGCCGCAGGACCACCTCCGGGCGCGTCCGATCCGCGGGCGTCTTCTCGAGCGCGAACTCCGCATCGGGCTTGGTGGCGGCCCGCATGCCCCCGAGCACTCCGTCGACGAAGCTCCGAACGAGGTCGGTGAACTGTTCGCGGTCGATCCAATGCGACAGATAGGGCCGCCGTCCGCCGAGCCCCTCGAAGTTGTCGAACAGCTCGCTCACTCCCCAATCGAAGAGATGGGACTCCGACGTCGTTCCTGCGATCGCCGGATGAGCGGCCAGGAGCGCGCTGAGGAAGGTGGTCCCGCTGCGCGGCGCCCCCTCCACGAAGACGACTCGGTCGCGCAGGGGGCTGTCGCTGACTCCCACGGCGCGGCGATGATAGTCGCGGGGCAACCCCGTTTGGCTTGCTCGCCGTAGAGTGCGCCTCCCGATGGCGGTCTTCACCGAAGCTGCCGGTCTGGCGCGCCGGGTTGCGGCCAGGATCAACCAGCTGGCGCGTTACGGGGGGACGAGCCGGCGCTGTCCGAACTGCGGTGCCCGTCTGCGCAGCTACGAGCGCTGCTCCCGCTTCGGAGTGCGATGTCCCCGCTGCGGGGCCCGAGACCGCCACCGCCTGCTGGCGATCTACCTGCTGGAGGTGAGCGAGATCGCTCGCCAGCGGCCTCGGATCCTGCACTTCGCGCCGGAAGGAGCGACCAAGCGCGTCCTGGACTCGCTGGGTCCCGGCTCCTACGTGTCCGCGGACCTGGATGCCGGCAAGGCACAGGTGCAGGCCGACATCGTGAATCTGCCCTTCGACGACGCGAGCTTCGACCTCATCCTCTGCAGTCACGTGCTCGAGCACGTCCCGGATGACCGACGCGCATTGGCTGAGATCGCGCGGGTGCTCGCGCCGGCCGGCCAGGCGCTGATCCAAACCCCCGTCGCTTCCGGATTGGCGCTGACGATCGAGGATCCGGACCTGGGCCCCGACGAGCGCCGGAGAAGGTTCGGACAAGACGATCACGTGCGCCTCTACGGACCCGACCTGCGCGATCGGATCGCCGATGCAGGCCTCGGCTGCAGGCTGTTCACGTCAGACGAGCTTCCGCCGCGCAGGCGCAGCGAGGCGTCGCTCGAGCCGGCGGACGGCGGGCCGCGCAACGAGATCTACATCTGCTCACCGGCTCCCCGCCCGCCGTAGAGTGCGGCGCTGCATGGCAGCGTCAACCGAACGGACCGACCACGTCCGCGCCACACGCGAGGCAGTCGCGCGGCACCCGCTCTGGTACCACACGATGGAGCTCGCTCCCGGGCTGGTGACGCCCGGGTGGTTCGACCTGCGGACGGTGGTCGACCTGCTGCCCTGGCCGGACGTGCGCGGCAAGCGTTGCCTCGATGTTGGCCCATGGGACGGTTTCTTGGCCTTCGAGCTCGAGCGGCGTGGCGCCGCCGAGGTGGTTGCCGCCGACATCGCGGATCACCGGGACTGGGACTGGCCGATCCGCAGGCGCAATCAGGGCCCCGAGGCATTCGCGGCGATCGCGGGAGGCGAGATCGGAAGGGGTTTCGAGATCGCCCGCGAGGCGCTCGGCTCGGGAGTCGAGCGCCTCGAGGTGAGCGTTTACGACCTCAGCCCCGAGGCAGTGGGCAAGTTCGACGTAGTCGTGTGCGGCTCGCTGCTCCTCCATCTGCGTGATCCCGTGCGCGCGCTCGAGGCGATCCGGGGCGTCTGCGGCGAGTGCTTCCTCTCGTCTGAGACGATCCGGCTGGCGCTGACGATCCGCCACCCCCGCCGCGCGGTGGCCGACTTCTCGGCCGGGGAGAACTGCCAGTGGTGGCTGCCCAACCTCGCGGCCTACCGGGAGCTGGTGAGATCCGCCGGGTTCGAGCTGGAGCGGGCCTCCAGGCCGTTCTCGATTCCACTCGGAGCCGGGCACCCGGATCGAGCCCCCTCCTCCCGGCGGATCGCGATGCCCCGAGCGCTCGCGCGGCTGGGGCCGACCCTGGTTCCCGGCTCTGGCAGCGTCCATCAGGCAGCCGTTCTGGCCCGGCCCCTACCAGCGACTCCGAGCTCAAACGGTTGAGCCGCCGGCGGGTGGCGGGTCGGACGCGGTCCGCCGCAGGAGTACCCGGCAGTTGATCGTTCCGACGCCCTCGACGCGGTCCATGCGCAAGCCACCCCCGGCGGCCGCGACCTCGAGGTCGGACAGCCGCACGGCGGATCCCAGCCATGCTGGATGGGCCTGGCCCCTGGGTTTGCCACCGAGCCGGGCGCGCAGGCGATGTCGCAGCCACCACCAGCGGCTCCCGTAGGTCCCGGGGTCGTGACGCGACGGCTGATTGGAGAGCTGAAAGGCAGCCCAGCCTCCGTCCTTGAGCACCCGCCCGAGCTCGCGAACGTAGCCGAGCGTCACTGCCGGGTCGGGGATGTGATGGAAGACCACGTAGGAGATGCAGGCGTCGAGGCTCGAGTCGGCGATGCCCGAGAGGGAGGTTCCGTCGCCGAGGAGCCAGGTGACATTCAGGAGATCCGAGTTTCGCTCCGAAGCCAGGCGCAGCATCTCGGCCGAGATGTCGAGCGCCGTCACCCGGTCGGCGCGCTCGGCGAGCGGCCGCGTCATGCGGCCGATCCCGCAGCCGAGGTCGAGCACGTGATCGGCGGGCTCGACCGCGACCCCCAGATGGGTGAGCATGGTCTCGAGCAGCTCCTCACCGAGTTGCCAGAAGCGGGACTCGTCCGGACTCGCGTAGAGCGTCGTGTTGTCGACGAAGTAGAAGGGGTTCTCTCGTGCCCGGCTGTCCCAGAAGCGGCGCATCGCGCCCGCATCCCCCTTGCGCATGGCCCGAGCTGGCCTCGCCTCCGATCGATTCATGGGGTCATGCCCTCGACGAACGGGACCTCGAACACCTTCTCGTGCTGGATCGGCCCGTGACCGAAGTAGCGGTCCTCCCCGAAGAGCTCGCCGTGGTCGGAGGTGACGACGACCCAGGTGTCGTCCGGCAACCTGTCGAAGAGCCGGGCGAACAGGCCGTCGAGGTACTCGACCGCGCGAACCTGCCGGGATTGCAGCTCGCGCAGGGTCGTGGCATCGAAAAATTCCTCGGGTCGATCCGGGTGTGGTTGCTCCTCCGTCGCGTCGAGGCGCTTGAAGACCCCGTGGACCCCTGAGATCCTCGGCCACCGGCCCGGATCCTCATCGGGGAGCGCGTAGGGATAGTGCGTCTCGCCGACGTTGAGGAGATAGAAGCTCGGCCGCTCGGGCGAGAACTCGAGCCGGTCTAGCATCGCTGCCATGTCATTGTGGGTCGGCATCAGCTCGAAGCGGTCGAAATCCCGGTTGATCGGCGTGTGGGGATTCAGCACCGGCATCGAGACCAACGCGTTGGTGCGGTAGCCGAGCTGCTGTCGCAGGAAGGTCGGCAGAAACAGCGACGGCAGCAGGCGCCGGAAATCGATCCCGTCGACCCCGAGGCGATCGCTGTAGCGCAGGAAGTCCTGCTTGTAGTACTCGGAGGCGTAGACCTCTTGGGGGCTCGAGTGCGGGAGCAGGCCCATCAGCAGGTTGTAGTGCGAGGGGGCGGTCCAGCTCGCGTAGCTGAAACGGCGCTCGACCGGGCCGAGCGTGGCCAGCGCCGTCGGGCGGGCCTCGATCCAGGAGTCGTAGCGCAGGCTGTCGAGGACGACGATGACGAAGTTGCGGGCTCCGGGCGGCGGCTCGGCCAGGGGCTGGGCGGTCGGCGGAGGGGCCATTCGCGAGCAGCCTACGGTTCCGCGTCCCCCACGGTCGGGGGTGCCATCCGGCCCCGCTGGGCAACTACGCTGCCTCGATGCCGCCCAACGTCCTTCTGGTCGTCTTCGACGCGGCGCGCGCGGACGCCTTCGAGCCCTACGGCGGCCGGCCCGGGTCGACGCCCGCGGTCGCCGAGCTGGCGCGCCGGGGCAGCGCTCACCGCTGCATGCACGCCACCGCCTCGTGGACGGTTCCCTCCCACGCCGCGATGCTCTCCGGCCTGCTCCCGCGCGCCACGGGCCTGCTGCAGGCGCCGGGGGGAACGCCGCACGGATGCCGTCCGCGAATGGAGGAGCTTCGCGAGCGACTGCTGCCCGAGGTGCTGCGCCGGGCCGGCTACTCGACCGGCGCGGTCAGCGCGAACTTCTGGCTGCGCGAGGCGAGTGGCTTCGACATCGGCTTCGACGAGTTCGTCTCGACGAGGTCGCGGCGCCAGCCCGGCATGGATGGAGGCCGGCTGCGCGACCGGGTGCGCTGGGACCTCGACGCCCTGCGAGCCCGCTCCGACGATGGCGCGGCCGAAGCCGGGCGGGTGCTGGGCGAGCGACTGGCGCGACCCGCGCAGAAGCCGTTCTTCTGGTTCGTGAACCTGATCGAGTGCCACTCGCCCTACCTTCCGCCCCACCCCTTCAACGACCTCGGGCCGATCGGACGGCTGCGCGCCGCCGAGGAGGCGCGCAGCCACCTCACCATGGACGCGATCTGGCGAGTCAGCGCCGGCGGCTGGGACATCCCCGACGGCGCGCTCGAGCGCATGCGCCGCCTCTACCTGGCCTCGATCCGGGCGCTCGACAGCTGGCTGGGGGGAGTCCTCGAGACGCTCGAGCAGGCCGGCGCGCTGGAGGAGACGATCGTGATCGTCACCTCCGACCACGGCGAGAACCTGGGTGAGGGCGGCCTCTTCGGGCACGTCTTCTCGCTCGACGATCGGCTGATCCGGGTCCCCTTCGTGAGCGCGGGTCCGGTCGCGCTGGAACCGCGCCGGGTCGCCAGCCTCGCCCAGCTCCCGGAGCTGATCGCCGCGGCCGTCGGCCTCGAGGAGCACCCGTGGGCCGGCGGCACGCCCCCGGGTGACGTGGCAGTCGCCCAGTTCGACCCTCCGGCCGGCCCGGACGACCCGCGCGTCCTCGCGGCGGTCGAGCGCTGGGGCCTCGGCGAGGAGGCGCTCGAGCGGATCAGCACCGAGCTGGCGTGCGCCACCGACGGCCGCCGCAAGCTCGTGCGCCGGGGGAGTTGGGAGGAGCTGTTCGATCTCGAGGCCGATCCGCGCGAGCTCTCGCCGCTCGCCCCCGGCGCCGGAGGCGAGGTCGCGGCCCTGCGGGAGGCGCTCGAGCATCCGACGGTGCTCGCTGCTTCTCCCGGCGCCGACCGCGATCAGGTGGCTCGGCCGGATGCGGACGAGCTGCGCGACCTCGAGCAGCGGATGCGTCAGCTCGGCTACCTCTAGCCATCCAGGCCGCCCGCCCCGGACGGCGCCGACGACGCCTTCGTCGATAGGGGCAGTCTGTAGAGGGTCAGCCGCTCGCAGAGCATCCCGCGCAACGAGATCGCGAGCACGCGCTCACGGCGATCGCCGGAATCGTCCTCGAAGCTCAGCACGACGGTCGTGGTGGGAATTGCCGGGTGGACGTCGCCGATCACCTGGCGGTCCCCAAACGCCGGGTCGGAGCGCACGGCATCGACCAGCGCGGCCCGGCCGGGCGCGCCGCGCATCGAGACGCTCGCCCCGCCCCCGACGATCGTGATCAGCGCATCGGGGGAGAGGCGAGTCTCGATCGCATCCGGCTCGCCCGCCTGCAGGGCCGCCAGCAGGCCGTCGACGGCCGCCTGCCGCTGGCTCGGCGACGGCCCCGTGGCGGTCCGTTGGCCGGCGAGTCGCTCGAGGACGCGCCGCGGCGTGCGGCGCAACCCATGGCGAGCTCGAGTCGCAGAGCGGTCCCAGAGGTGGCGGACCCGGGGATGGGCGGCCAAGCGGCGGCGCCAGGACGGCGCGGAGGCGGGTTCGTAGCCGAGCTCCGCGCGGAGGTCTCCTGCCGCCCGCTCGAAGGCCGCCAGCTCCCGCGGCCCGAAGACCTGCCTCCACTTCTCGGACTCGGTCGCCGGCCGGGTGGCGTCGACGCTGAGGGCGGTGCGCGCCTCCCCGAGCGCCTGGTCGATCACGGCATCGTCGACGCCGAGGCCCAGCCAGTCGAAGAGCGACCTGATCGAGGCATCGGGCCGCGCCAGCAGGTCCTCGTAGCGCAGCTCCCGGTAGCGCGCCGGCGAGGGAGCCTGGGCGCGGCCCGCTCGCACAGAATCGCGCCACTCCGAGGCGGCCGCCTCGACGCTGTCCGGTCCCCACGACTTCGCGAGCAGGGAGCGGGCGACATCGCGACCGTCTCTGATTATGTGGATGAAGCGCGCGCCGGGATAGAGTTCGGAGATCAGCCTCATGTGGCGGACGTGGTCCGGCGTCCGCTCGACGAGCAAGCGGGCTCCCGGCTGCAGGTACGGCCCGAGCACGGAGTCGCAGAGCCCGCGGACGCCGTCGATCACCGCGGCGCGCTCGGCATAGACGACCCCGACCTGCGGCGAGGAGCGAGCGCCGCCGTGCAGGCGGCTCAGCAATGGGGCGACCCCCTCGGCGAAGAGATAGGTCTCCGAGGGGACCCCGCTCACCCGGGGATGGGAGGCGAGGATGCGCTGCAGCCAGTAGGTGCCGCTGCGCCGAGCGCCGACGACGAAGACGAGCTCGGACCCGGGCGGGCGATCCTGCTCCCCAAGCTCATCGCCGGGCATGGATCACCACATGCGGAACCCCGCCCTTCAGCTCCCGAAAGCGCATGTTGAAGCGCCTGATCTCCCGCGCCTCACTGAATCCCGCCGTGCGGACCATCGTCAGCCAGGCGCGCACCGAGGGTCGCCACCACGTGCTGTAGGGCGTCGCCCCGCGAAACTCGGCCGCCTCGAGCCGAAGCAGCGACAGCCGCTTGCTGTACTCCTCGGTGAGGATCAGCCGGCCATGGCAGAGGTTCGCCATGCGCTCGAGCGCCAGCATCGGATCGCGCAGGTGGATCAGCACCGAGCCGCAGAAGACGAGGTCGAAGCTCCCGCCCAGCCGCTCCGGCGTAGCCTCGTAGACCGAGAGTCCGACCCGCTCCACGGAGCTGCCGAGCGTTTCGCGGACGACCTCGAAGCCCTCTCCACGGCGATCGTCCTCTGCGGGCCGCAGCCTGGGCGGCCAGTCCAGGTCCTGGATCCGGTCGACGTCGATCGCCGTCACCTCTGCCCCGCGCCGCTCGAGCTCGAAGGCCCAGAACCCCTCGAAGGTTCCCACCTCGAGCACGCGCTTGCCGCTCAGGTCCTCCGGAATGCCGTACCGGCCGACGTAGGGGCGCAGGTCGAACATACCCGGGGTGACGAGGCCCGGGGCCAGCTCCTGCGTGTGGTACCAGTCGATCCGCTCGAGGTCCTCGCGCAGGCGGGCGAGCGACGGCTCGCCTCCGGCGAGCTGGCTGGGGCGCTCGATTGCATCGTCGGCCACGGCAGCAACATAGCCTGCCCGCCGCGCCCCTCAACCCGCCTCCGAACCCACTCCCAGGCCCGAGGCCAGACGCGGGTCAGCGGGCTCTGGCGCGCAACCGCTTGGCGCGCACGCGAGCGGCAGTGCGCCACCTCGACGCGCCGGACGACCGCTGCGGCGCATACAGCACGAGGTGAGAGGAGCCGTGGTGGACGTCATAGGAGACGAGCCCGCGCCGCGCCGCTCGATCGACGAGCCGACGGACCGGCAGCGCCCGGTGCAGGGGCTGATCGTCGGCGTCGGGCTCGAGGAAGTTAACGAGAACGAGCCGCCCGCGCGATTCCATCTCCTCGAGGAAGGCGAACGGATCCGGGACGTGCTCGATCACGTCGAAGGCGTAGACCGCGTCGAATCCGCCAGGGACGAGCCCGTCGAGGTCATGCACGGCGGCCTGGAGACCCCGCCGGCGCAGCCGCCACCGCAGGTAATCCGTGCTGGGGTTGACGAAGTCGGCGAACTCGACGCGGTAGCCGGCCTCGAGCAGCGCCAGGCCATCCGACCCGATCCCGCACCCGTAGTCCAGGAGCCGCGAGCCCGCCGGCACGTGGCTCACCAGCTCCCGCAGGTACGGCGCCTTGGTGCCGGTCATCGCGAAGGCGGTCAGGTTGTAGAGGTAGCCGTGCGATGAGCGGTAGAACCCGTCCTCATCGCCGCAGGCCTCGAACTCACGGTCGACCATGTCCTGAGAGCGGCGCAGGAGCTCGATGTCGAATCCGTCACCCAGGTACTTGCGCAGCTCGGCCTCCTCGCGATCTGGATCAACTAGCAGGGCTCCGGCCACGCTCACCGCGCGCACGATACCCGGGGGTCCGCCGGCCCCAAAGGTGACTGCTACCTTGCCGCCGGTGACCGCAACCGGTGCTGCCTCGAGCGCCCTGCGCGAGGAGATCGCGGGCCTCGACTGGTACCACACCCTCGCGCTCGCGCCCGGCGTAACGACCCCCGGATGGTTCGATCTGCGCAAGATGGCCCCCCTCGTGGGCCTGCCCGAGTCACTCGCGGGCAAGCGGTGCCTCGACGTCGGTACGTTCGACGGCTTCTGGGCCTTCGAGATGGAGGGCCGGGGCGCGGCCGAGGTCGTGGCAATCGACATCCTCGAGCCGCTCGAGTGGGACTGGCCGGCGGGCAGCGAGGAGGCGACCATCGCCGCGATCGGCAAGCGCAAGGCCAGGGGGGCGGGCTTCGAGATCGCCCGTCGAGAGCTGCGGTCCTCGGTCCGCAGGCTCGAGCTCAGCGTCTACGACCTCGACCCGCAGGAAGTCGGGCACTTCGACGTGGTCTACCTCGGCAGCCTGTTGCTGCACCTTCGCGATCCGATCGGAGCCCTGGCCAGGGTGCGCACCGTATGCAACGGCATGATGATCGTCTGCGATGCGATCGACGCGCCCCTGACCGCCCTCTTTCGGCGCCGGCCGGTGGTCGAGCTCGATGCCGTCGGACGGCCGTGGTGGTGGAAGCCGAACCTGGCCGCCCTCGTGCGGATGCTCCAGGCGGCGGGGTTCGAGCCGCTCGCCCCGCCCGTCCGCCTGCGGATGCCCCCGGGGCCCGGCCACCCCTCCCCCCAGTGGCGAGCTCGCTGGCTGCTCACCCATTCGGGGCGGGTCGAGACGATGCGCGCCTGGCACGGGGACCCGCACGCGATCGTCAAGGCCAGGCCCGCGGTTGGTTAGCGGATGCCGAGGCTGAGCGTCGTCATCTCGACGCTCGGAATGCACGCGAGCCTCGAGCGAGTTCTCGCAGGCTACGAGCGCCAGGAAGCGGATCGGGACGCGTTCGAGGTGGTCGTTGCGGTGGATCGGGCCGATCCTGAGCCCGAGACGGTGGACCGGCTGCTCGAGGGCCGCTCCTATCCGGCGTCTCGGGTGACGGGACGTATTCCCGGCCTGTCGGCGAACCGCAATGCAGGCTGGCGGGCGGCCGCCTCGCCTCTCGTGCTGTTCACCGACAACGACACGATCCCGGCGCCGGGCCTCGTCTCCCAGCACCTCGCCTGGCACCGCGACAACCCGAGCGACGAGGTCGCCGTACTCGGCCACGTGCGCTGGGCACCCGAGCTGCGCAGCACAACCTTCATGCGCTGGCTCGACCGGGGCATCCAATTCGACTACCCCAACATCGAGGGGGTGGAGGCCGGCTGGGGGCGCTTCTATGGCGCCAACGTCTCGGTCAAGCGCGCTCTGCTCCAGCGGGTGGGCGGCTTCGAGGAAGAGCGGTTGCCCTACGGCTACGAGGATCTCGACTGGGCGCGCCGGGCCGCGGACGAGGGGCTGAGGGTCCTCTACAACCGCGACGCGGTGGTCGATCACCTGCGGCCGATGACGCTGGAGTTCTGGCAACGGCGGGCCCGGCGGGTGGCGATCTCGGAGCTGCAGTTCGTGCGGATGCACCCCGACGTGACGCCCCACTTCCACCGCCTCTTCACCCGTGCGGCCTCGCAGCCGCGGGCGAGAGGACGCGGGCGCCACCTCGCCCCGGCCGTGCCTGGCTGGGTCCCCTGGCTAGGGCCGAAGGTCTGGCTGAGCGTCGACCGCTACTACAAGCAGCAGATCGCGCCGCATTTCCTGGCGGCCTGGAACGAGGCTGCCGCCCTGGGAGCCGTGGACGGGCTGGTTCAGCCTGATCTCTCGGAGCGAGACGCTTCTGCCTCAGCATCCGACCCGCCCGGCGAGCGCAGCTCCTCCGGCTCGCCGCCGGGAGGACCGAAGTAGTCGACCGGCCTGGCCGGCACTCCCGCCGCGACGGTGAAGGCCGGAATCGGCCTGACCACGACGCTGTTGGCGCCGATGAAGGCGCGCCTCCCGATCCCCGCGATGATCGTGCACTTCGTCGTCACGGTCGCATCGTCCTCGATCTTCAGCGGGCGCAGGTCGTAGCCCTGCGCCAGCATCGGCTTCGAGAGGTCGCGGAAGCGGTGGTTCCCGTCGACGACGAGCGTGGACTGCCCGAACATGCAGCGCTCCCCGATCTCGATCGAGCTTCCACACTGCATCAGAACGTCGTAGGTGCAGACCGATCCGCCCCCGATGGTGATTCTCGCCCCATCGGCGACCTCGGCCCTGAAGTTGCGCCGGAACTCGACCCCTGGGCCGACGATGAACTCACCGGGCCCCGGAATGTGAAGGCTGAAGCCCGGCCCGAGATAGACGGGGCCCTGGAAGACGATCGTCGCGTGCGGGTGACGAAGCAGCACCCAGCGCCGGCGCAGCCACGACATCACCCTTGGCCCCCAGACGTATCCCACCTTGCGAGGGGCCAAGCGCAGCCTCGAGAGCCCCCTGCGAGCCCTCATCGAGGGCCTGGGGCGCAGTGGTGGCGGTGAGCCACTCGGGGCGGCACGCTGCCGCCGTTGCGAACGAGGCAGGCCGCATCATCGTCTGCCGGCATCCACCAGCACGGTAGCGAAACGCGAGCCCGCCGCTAGGCTGACGGCTCGTGGAGCCGAGAGCCATGCGCGAGTACTGGGACGAGCGCGCCGACGAGGACGCCTTCTACTTCGTCGACAGCCGCGGGCCTTACCGCGGCTCGAACCGCGAGCGCTTCTGGGCCGGCGGGGCGGCCGACCTGGACGCGATCCTCGACCGCCTGGACGTGCAGATCTCGCCGCGGGACGACGTGGTGGAGATCGGCTGCGGGGTGGGCCGCGTCACTCGCCCCCTTGCCGCCCGCGGCGGCACCGTGCGTGCCCTGGACGTCTCGGGCCGAATGCTCGAGCTGGCGCGCCGCCACAATCCCGGCCTCGAGAACGTGACCTGGATCCTCGGAGACGGCACCTCGCTCGCAGCGCTGCAGGACGCGAGCGCTGACGTCTGCTTCTCGCATGTCGTCTTCCAGCACATTCCGGATCCGCAGGTGACGCTGGGCTACGTGCGGGAGATGGGGCGCGTCCTCAGGCCGGGTGGATGGGCGGCGTTTCAGATCTCGAATCAGCCCACCGTCCACCGCCGGCGGGCGTTGGCGGCGCGCCTGAGGACGATTCCGGCGCGGGCTCTGAGGAGGAGACCACGCGGTCAGGGCCATCCAGCCTGGCTCGGGTCGTCGATCGAGCTCGATCAGCTCCGCGGCGTCGCCGGCCAGGCCGGGATGCAGCTGGACCGGGTGATCGGGGCGGGCACCCAGTGGTGCGCCGTGCTGGCGCGCAGAGCGCCGATCGAGCCGGGATCGGAGAGGCGAGGGGATACCTAGCGGGGCGCTCCCCGGAGCGACCGAGGGCGCTCGATCTCGCGGCGCAGAGACGCGGGGCCCCGCAGCCCTCGAGCGTGGAGCCGAGCAAACTCTGCGAAGCGGCGCCGCTTCGCCGCGGCGCCCGCCTTCGAGAGCTTCGTCGGCCGGGCGACCGCAGCCCATCTCAGCCCCGCTCCGAGGGTGTTGAGGACGGCACACGTCCAAGCGGTGAGGCGCCCGCGCCTGCGAGCCAGCCAAACGTAGGTGGCGGCGATGTGGCGCGCCGTTCGCTCCGGCCCGAAGGCCTTGAGGGTCGCCGCGCTGACGGCGTGGGCGGCCCGCGCGGCGGGCTCGTAGGCGGTCGTCCAACCGGCCCGCGACAGACGCCACTGCAGGTCGATGTCCTCCGCATACATCCACTGGTCGGGGTCGAACCCACCGACCTCGTCGAAGGCAGTGCGGCGCAGGAGCAGGAACGCCCCGTGCGCCCACTCGACGCGCCGCCGCCTCGCCGGGTCCCAGTGGCCCTCGAGGCAGAGCCGATCGCCGAGGCCGGGGATCACGCGGTGCAAGCCGAGGTTGAAGACCAGGGCCAGCCCCGGCGAGGGGAACCTGTGGACCGAGTGCTGGACGGCGCCACCCGGGGTGATGAGCTGCGGAGCGATTGCGCCGGCACGGCGATTCGAGCGCCCGAAGGCGACCATCTTCATCAGCGAGCCCGGCGCGAGCGCGACGTCAGCGTTTGCGGCGGCGAGCCACTCGGCGTCAGCGTGGTCGGCGATCTCGTTCACGGCCGGGCCGAAGCCGATGTTGTCCTCCCGGGCGAGCAGCCGCACCCAGGGAAAATGCTCCCGGACCATCCCGACCGACCCGTCGCTCGAGCCGTTGTCGAGCACCCAAACCTCGGCAAGTCCGGACGCCTGGTCCGCCGCCAGGGATTCGAGGCAGCTCGCCAGCAGGTCGCGGGTGTTCCAGGAGACGACCGCGACGGCAACGCTCGGCGCGGCTCTCATCCCGTCCGCGGTCAAGCCGCGACCCGCCCGAGGGTCGCCGCCACCGCCTGGTTGAACGACTCCTCCCGGAAGCGCGCCGCAGTTGCAAGTCCTCCCTCGCGCAACCTCCCGCGGAGCGGCCCATCGTCGCGCAGCCTCACGATCGCCTCAGCGAGCGCCGCAGGATCGTCCGCGGGCCTGTAGATCAGGCAATTCTCGCCATCGCTCAGGTACTCGCCAGAGCCGCCGGTGCCCGTTGCCACGACGGGTACCCCGACCGCCATAGCCTCCAGCGGCACGAGTCCCCAGGGCTCGCCCCAGAGCACCGGGAACAGAACCGCATCGGCAGCCGCGTACACCCCCGCGAGCTCGGATCGTGGCCGGCGCTCGAAGCTGACGCGATCGTCGAGGCCGCGCTCGCGCACCAGGGCCTCGAGCTCCGCAAGATGGGCTTGATCGCCGCCCCCGGTGATCGTCAGACTCGTGTCGGGCAGCCGCGCGAGCGCCAGGATCGCCGTTCGCAGGCCCTTGCGTGGATCGATCCGGCCGACGTAGGCGAGACGCCCGCCCCACGGCTTCTCTGGGACGGGGCGAAAGAGGCCATGATCGATGCCAGCGTGGACGATCTCGCTGTCGGGCAGCTTCCATCCGCCGTCCCTTGCCTGCCGTCGGATTGCCTCGCTGACCGCGATCCAGGCAACGGAATCGTCGAAGCGCAGCCTCGCCGGGACGCCGGCCAATCGCTCGACCCCGAAGGCGAGAGGTCCGAGACGCCGCATCGCGCGCTGCCACTGGTCCTCCTTTGGCCCGTAGAGCAGCCAATCGTCGACGACCACCCCCACCGCAGGCAGACCCAGGCGGCTCACCGCCTCGATCAGCGACATCGACATTCCGCCCATCGCCCACCAGGCGACGACATCGGGGCGAAGCTCGGCGAGATGATGATCGAGCAATCGCAGGTTCCAGCGCTCGAGCCGCAGCCGCTCACGGAGGCTCAGCCGCGGCCACGCGTGATCGCGCCAGTACCAGCGCAGGCTCCGATCCACGTCCGCGTCCTCGGGGATGGCTCCGTCTGGGTCGGGGCGCCGGAAGTCGCTGGTCAGGACGCGGACCGCGTGCCCCTCCGAGCGCAGCTGCGAGACGCTCGAGCGCCACATCAGCTCGTAGCCGCCGAGGTGATGCGGCGGATACATGTTGCCGACGGTGAGCACCCTCATCAGGGCGAGATCGCGGCGCTGAGACAGTCAGGGAGCCGCCGGAGCCCTGGACGCGGTCCGTTCACGGCGCCGGGGCCGCGCTCGGCCGGGCCGTCGGCGGGTGGACGCGGCGCAGGTATCCACCCACCTCGCGAAGCAGATCGCGCTCGAACGCCCAGGTCGCAAGCGCCGTCACCGTGGCGTACAGGGCAATCTCGGCGAGCGCCAGCCCCAGCGTTCGCTCTCCGCCCTCGAGCGCGCGAGCCGCGAGCACCGCCGCAACCGCGGGCACGCTGGGCGCCAGCGCCCGAACCATGTGCCGCAGCAAATTGAACCCGGCGAATAGACGGGACAGGTACCAGCCGCGCAGCACGAGCTGTCCAAGGGCGATGGCCGCGGCGCCGATCGCGTAGCCGCCCAGACCGAGGGTGAGCATCAGCGGCACGGTGACGGCCCCGAAGAGCCCGAGCGCGACCAGGCCCTCGAGCGCGATCGGCCACGTCCAGTCGAGCGCCCGCATGAACAGCGTCCAGTTGAAAGCCACCTGGTTCGCGCCGAGAATCAGCCCGAAGACCTGAAGCAGGGGCTCGGCGATCCGCCACTTCTCGCCGAGCGCGAAGGTGACGAGGTCGGGACCGAAGAGCGCCAGTGCGATCCCGAACGGCAGACCCCACATCATCCCGAGGCGGTTCGACTTGACGAACGCCTCGTGGAGCGCCTCCTGCCGATCCTTCACGGCACAGACGGCCGGGTACATGGTCTGCTTGATCACGCCGTCGACCTTGTTGACGAACTGGGCGAAGTTGCCCGCCAGGCCGATCGCCGCGATCCCCACCAACCCCACGGTGTAGTTGCCGATGATCACCGCACCCTGCACCGCGATCAGCCCCGCGAGGCTGTTGAGGAGCAGCGGCCAGGAGAAGCGGAAGTATTCGCCGAGGGTCCCCCGCTCGAAGCGCAGCCTCAGGGGGTAGGGCGCCATCGCGACGGCGACCGCGGCGCCGACGGCGGTGCCGAGGACGCTGCCGACGATCAGGCTCCAGTATCCGGCTCCAGCGACCGCGAGCCAGACGGTCACCACGGTCGAGAGGATCGGCCCGACGGCGAGAATCGTGCGCTGGCGGACGAACTGCATGCGGCGATAGAAGACCCAGACCGGTGACATCAGGGCGCCGAGCGGGAGCTGGAGGCAGAGGACGAGCCCCGGAACGATGATCTCGGGGCGCTCGAAGATCTGCGCGTACACCGGAAGCGCCGCGGCGCAGACGAGGTAGAAGAGCATTGAGTAAAGGAGCTCGAAGGTGAAGGCCTTCTGGAAGGCCGCCTCCTGATCGCTCTCGTCCTGCTGGATGTACTTGTCGCTGATCCCCACCTCCTTCAGCCAGGCCAGGGTGGCGAGGGTGGTCACCAGCAACCCCCAGAAGCCGAACTCGGAGAGGGTCAGGTAGGCGGCGACGATGAGTCGCTGCAGGAGGTTGAGGCTGATCAGGCCGACCTGGAACGAGGAGTTGACGATCACGCCCCTGGCGGTGTGCTGCTTGAGGCTGCGGCCCCCGAGCGAGAACCTGTCGGCGAACCGCGTCCTGCCTTCAGCGCCTTCGGTGGCCGTCGTGCCGGCTTCCGCATCGAGCGGCTCGACGAAGTCGCCAACCCCCGTGCCGGCCGTCTGGTCGGGTGGACGCAGCTCGTCCAAGAGACCTGAGCGCTGCGAGCTCTCAGCCTCGACCCCCCGGTCTCGCGGATTGCTCATGGCGGGCGCCTCAGGGGTCGCGCGGGCAGTCGAGGACCGCGTAGGGCTGGCGCATCTGGCGAACCGAGGGCGGCTTGAGCACCCGCAGCAGGCGCGGCCGGCCGAAGCCCGCCGCCCGGGGCCAGGCGCGGAGCGCGGCGATGTTCGGTAGCCACCAGTTGAAGGGCGTCTCCAGGGGCTGGAAGCGCGCCGCCGGCGCGCGGGGCGATCGCAGGGTCAGATCGAGCGCGAAGGGCTCCATCGATCGCAGCTCGCCGCCAGGCCGCAGGCTGGCGCGGACGCTCTCGAGCGCTCGCACCGGATCGCGCAGGTGGAGCAGCAGCGCGCCCATGAAGGCGAAGTCGACGCTGCCTCCGATCGCCTCCGGCCGGAGGTCGTAGACGCTGCAGATCCTTCGCTCCACACCTGAGCCGAGGAGATTCGCGGCGAGGCGAAATCCTCGGCCGAGCTCGAGCTGGTGCCGATCGACCTCATCGAGCAGCCGCTCCCGGTTGCGCGGCGGCCATTCCGCGTCGTCGAGGCGCTCGACGTCGATCGCGACGACCTCCGCACCTCGACGCTCCATCTCGAAGGCCCAGAAGCCGTCGAAGGTCCCGATGTCGAGAGCGCGGCGGCCGCTGAGGTCGGGGGGCAGGACGCGCTCGGCGGCGGCTCTCATGTCGACCCGGCCGGGCGTCACCACCCCGGGCGCCAGCTCGATCGAGTGGTACCAGGCGGGGTTCTCGGCGATCGCCTGGAGCGCGCGCTCATGGCGCGTAGGGGTCGGGGCCTCCGCTGCCGCCGGAGGATCCAAGGCCTGAGTGGGTCTGCCCGGCTCGTGTGCCACTGAAGTCGGCCACGCTAGCAGTGCCCCCGGGCCGCGCTCGCCGGCTCGGAGCCCGATCGGGTCCGCTCAGAGAACGAGGGCGCGCTGCCGCACCGACCCGACCGCCAGCGCCGCGAAGCCGACCGCGTCGGCGACCGTGTCGGCGATCAGGATCCGCGGCGCGTAGCGCCCCCAGTTCGAGGCGCGTGATGCGGCTGTGCGGGCGTACGGCGCGGCGGCGAGCAGCGGAGCCGGATGGCGCAGGACCACGGCGGCGAGGGCGGCGGCCAGGGCGAGGTCGAACTCGGCGCTCCGGCGGCTCAGGAAGCGTTTGCGGTAGCAAAAGCTCCCTCTGAGCTCGGGCATCTTCCGCACCATCGCCGGGAAGTAGACGAGCCGCAGCCGCTCCGCCGCATACTCGTGGGCGCGGCGCGAAAAGACGGCATGATGGACGAGCGCGGCATCGCTGAAGCTCGTTCGCGCTCCGGAGCGCCGGGCGCGCCAGCCGAGCCAGACGTCCTCGGCCAGGGGCTTGCCGATCCGCGCCGGCAGCCAATCCTCGAAGCCACCGAGGCGATCGAACAGCTCGCGGCCGACGAACAGGTTGGCGGTCTCGTACAGGCCTGACTCACGCAGCACCCAGACCGTCCTGTCGTAGGGGCCCCGGCTCGCCTCGGGATCGGCCTCGACCCTTCCCTGCACCAGATCGGCCGAGCCCAGCGCCTCGAGGCCCTCGCGCAGCCAGCCCGCGGTCGGGTAGCAATCCGCGTCGGTGAAGGCCAGCACCGGGCCGCGCGCGCTCGCGACGCCGAGATTGCGGGCCGGCCCGGGCCCGCCGTGATCTTGGCTCAGCACGGTGACTCCGCGGCCCCGCGCGATGCGGACGGTCGCGTCCGTGGAGCCGTCGTCGACGACGATCACCTCGAAGGGATCGGACAGGTCCTGAGCCGCGAGGCAGTCCAGCGTCCTGCCGATCGTGACGGCGGCGTTGAAGGCCGGCACGATCACCGAGGCGCGGGGCAGGCTCAACTCCCCGAACCTCCTGCGTGGATCCTCGCGTAGAGCTCCTCGTAGCGATCGGCGACGGTCGCCCAATCGAACTCCGCGGCTCTGCGGCTACACGCCGCGCAGGAGCCGCGCGAGCCCAGCTCGAGCGCTTCCTCCATGGCACGAACGAGATCGTCTTCGTCGTCGGGCTCGAAGAGCCGTCCCAGGGAGTCGTCGTTGACGATCTCGGCCGGGCCGCCCGAGCGTGAGGCGACCACCGGCGTGCCGGCTGCCAGCGACTCGAGCAGGACGAGGCCGAAGGCATCGTCGACCGAGGGCAGCACGCTGGCCCATGCCGAGGCGTAGGCTCGCGCCAGCGCGGGCGTCTCGTCGGCCTCGATCACCTCGACGCCCTCGGGCAGCACGGAGGCCTGGGGTCCGAAGAACGGGTCGCGGCTGCGCACGAGCACGAGGCGGGCGCCGGGGAGGCGCTCGCGCAGCCGCGAGAAGGCCGAGATCAAGAGCTCGCCGCGCTTGTAGGGGTCACCGAGACTGGCGGCGCAGATCAGTGTCGGTTCCGCTCGCCTGGGCGCAAACTGGCCGCCGAAGCACTGCGTCAGGACACCGCCCGGAAGCACCTCGGGCTCGACGAGCAGGTAGCGGCGGAAGCGGCGCGCGGCCGCGCGGCTGAGCACCGTGGTGGCAGCGGCCTCGGCGACCACGCTGCGCAGCAGCTCAGTCCGGTAGCGGCGGCCGACGAGGTAGCGCCGGACCGGTATGCCGTGGAACGAGAAGGCCACGGGAGGCCCGCCGAAGCGTCGCAGCCTGAGCGCTGCCCAGGCGTCGGCAGGAAAGAATGCATGGGCGACGTCGTAGCGCTCGCGAGCGAGCCCGCGCCAGATGTTGGGTGCGTTGGCCAAGTGCTGCTCGTACCAGCGCAGCTGCCGGGGCTCCGGCAGGCGCCGCGAGCGCACGACGCGGACGCCCTCCTCGACCATGGTGGCGGTCGCGCCGGCGTGGGAGGTCATCAGCGTGACCTCGTGGCCGCGGTCCGCCAGGGTCACGGAGAGGTCGTGGACGAGGCGCTCCGAGCCCCTCCTCACCTCGGGCCAGTAGACGGGATGAAGCAGGGCGATGCGCAACGGCCGGCGGGTCATGTCTCCCCGCCCGCAAGCTTGGTTGGGGTCGCGGGCGTCTGGGTCATCGGCGGCGGGCTCGATCGGCGATGGGGGAATCTAAGCTAGCGGCCCATCCCGAGGCTCTAGCCTCCCCCGCGATGTGCCCCGGGCGGCCCGATCTCAGCGTAGTCGTGGCGACCCACGAGCGAGCCGACCGCCTGGGGAAGCTGCTCGCCGCCATGCGGCGGCAGACGCTTGCGCGCTCGCGCTTCGAGATTATCGTCGTCGACGACGCTTCGACCGATCGAACGCCTCAGGTGCTGCTCGCGGAGAGCGCGCGCGGCGAGCTCGATCTGAAGCCGCTGAGGCGGAGGGTCAACGGCGGCTCAGGCCTCGCGCGCGAGGACGGCTGGCGAGCCGCGAGGGCCCCCTACGTCGCCTTCACCGATGACGACTGCGTCCCCGACCCCGACTGGGCCGAGGCCATGCTGAGGGTCTGCGCGGGGCAGCCGGACGCTGTGGTGCAGGGTCGCACCGACCCGATCGCGGGCGAGCTCGAGGCGATGCCCCGCTGGCGGCGCCCGTTCACGCGGACGGTCCGGGTCGTCGAGCAGGATGCCGCGTTTCAGACCTGCAACGTCGCCTATCCACGGCACCTCCTGGAGCGGATCGGCGGCTTCGACACGGACTCCTACCCCCGCTATCCCGGCGAGGACGCCGACCTCGCCTGGCGAGCGATCGCCGCGGGCGGGAGGCCGGTGTTCGCTCCTCAGGTCCGCGTCAGGCATGCCGTCAACGACCTCGGCCCGATCGGAAAGCTCTCGCACGCCGCCGCCTGGGACATGAAGATCTACGCTCGCAATCCTGAGCTGCGCCGAGCCCACTTCGCCTACGGCCCCTTCTGGAAGCTGACCCACCTGTGGCTGCTCTGGGCGCTGATCGCGCTCCTCGCCCCGCCGCGAAGGCTCGATCTGCTGCGCGGGGCAATGGCGCGACGATACGTGCAATCGCTGTGGGCGAGAGGCAAGCTCGATGGAGGTGGTCCCCTGGCGGCTCCCTATTACGTCCTCTTCGACCTGGCCGAGGTGGCCACGGTCATCCGCGCCGGCCTCCGCTACCGCACGCCGATGCTCTAGCTCGGGCCCGGAGCACTCAGAGCGCCGGAAAGCGGAGCCTGAGCGCCGATCGCACGGTGACGGCGAGCTCCAGGAGGTCCACGGCGAACCGGACCGGCAGGTGGTAGGCGATGCGAGGCAGCTCACGCAGGAGCCGCCGTGGATCGCGGCGGCGGCGCGGCTCGACCTCCGCGGTCAGATAGGGAAGGGCGGCGATCGATGCCGCGAGCGGCCGGCGCCGGACGAGGGGCAGGGCGGCGAGGGCCAGTGCCAGCCACGCGTGGGTCCGGCGAATGAAGAACCCGCAGAAGAGGAGCCGGCGACGCAGCGGGTGGGCGGCGACGAGGGGCAGTGGATCGCGGCGCAGGGTGTCGCGCAGCACCGCGGGCAGAGGCCGGGCGAGGACCGCGTGCCAGACCGTCGCCCGCTCCGCGAAGACGTGCTCGACACCGGCCCGGCGGGCGCGCAGCCCGAGCTCGGTGTCCTCGCCCCAGGCGTGCGGAAAACGCTCGTCGAAGCCGCCGAGCCGCTCCAGCGTTCCTCGCGGGTAGGCGATGTTGCAGGTCTGATACCAGGGGCTTGCATGGCGGATCCGGACGCTGCGGGCGTGCCCGTGCAGGAGGTGGCGCTCGTCAGGATCAGGCTCAGTCGGGCCCTGGATCAGCGCCTCGCCGGACGGCCGCGCGGTGAGGAGCGCCTCGAGCCAGCCGGGCGAGGGCCGGCAATCGTCGTCGGTGAAGGCGACCAGCGGCCCGCGCGCGGCGCGCCAGCCGGCGTTCCGCTGCCGGGCCGGGCGTCCCGGCCCGGGGGAGCGGATGAATCGGACCTCCAACCCCTCCGGCGCGGAGGTGAAGGGGCCCTCGGCCTGCTCGGATCTCACCACGATCACCTCGAAGCGCGAGGCGTCGAGCGTCTGCCGGGCGAGCGCGTCGAGCGCGAAGGCCAACCGCGTCTCGCGTCGGTGGGTCGGGATCACCACGGAGACCTCCGGATCGGCGCTCCGCGGAGAAGAGGCGTCCATGCTCAGCCGCTCGCCGACTCGATCAACCGCGACAGCCGCCTGGTCTCACCGGCAAGCGAGCAGTGCTCGACCACATGTGCCCGCCCGGCCCGGCCCATCTCGCGACGCTGCTCGGCCGGCAGCGCGAGCAGCTCCTCGATTGCCGCCGCGAGCCCGGCTGGATCGCGCGGGGCGACCAGCCGCCCCCATTGCGGACGCACCAGCTCCGGCAGCCCCACCTCGTCGCTCGCCACCACCGGCACCTCCATCGCGAGCGCCTCCTTCACCACCACGGGCATTGCGTCGCGATCGCCGTCGGCGGCAATCACCGATGGCATGGCGAGCAGATCGGCCTGCTCGAGGACGGAGGCGATCGCCTCCGTTCCCCAGGCATCGCGCAGCTCGACGTCCTCGTCCAACCCCAAGGCCTCGATCCGCGCCCCGATCGGCTCCCGTAGCGGCCCGTCGCCGACCAGCACGACGCGGACCGGTGCCCGCTCGCGCAGCAGCGCCGCGGCCTCGATCAGGTACTCGAAGCCCTTCTTCTCGACCAGGCGGCCGATCGCGACGACGGTCCTGCCCGCGGGAGTCGGGCCGCGGCGCCGGAACCGCTCCGGGTCCACGCCCATCACGATCTCGTGGATCCGGGGGCGGTGAGGGGGCCGCACCAGCGAGCGCAGGTGATCGGCAGTGTAGCGGCAGGGGGCGACGGCGAAGTTCGAGCGCTCGAGCTTCGCCCGGAGGTTCCGCGGCTGGAGGAAGACGTCGTAGGCGTGGGCGTTGACGCTCCACGGGGTCCCGAGCAGGCGGTTCAGCCGGAGCGCGTGGAGGGCCGCCCCCGCGGCGAAGTGGACGTGGACGTGGGCGTCATGATGCCGCGCCAGCCGCCGCGCCGCCGGCGCCAGCGACGACAACCGCCGGGCGGGCTCCTCCCGGCGCCAGCGCCGGGATTCGGCGAGGTCGCGCGCGCAGCCGATCGGGTGACGCGCCAGCAGCCACGCCAGATCTCGCGCCTTCTGCGGGATCGGGTCGTCCTCGAGGTAGGTGGGCCTCAGCCGGCGGGCCACGGCCCGCTCGACCCGCGCCGGCCGCGCGCTCGCCTCGACGCGCACGCTCCAGCCCAGCTCGGCAAGCGCGAACGCCTCGTTGTGGACGAAGGTCTCCGAGCGCGCCGGAAACGCGTCCGTGAACATGGCGAGGCGCCGCTGCGGGGTCCCCGTCGGCGGCGGCGCGGCTGAGAGCGCGGGGGCGCGGTTGTCGCCAAGCCGGTAACCGTAGGAGTCGGCACAGGCCCAGGCACCGTCAATCAGCTTGAAGACCGCGCGCTCGGGCTCCCCGCGCAGGCTCCAGACCAGCGCTCCCCCGGTAGCGCGGACCAGAGCGCGGGCGAGTCGCGGGCTCTCGTAGGCCTCCGGATAGCGGCGCCTGACCCAGAGGCGCCCCGCCGCATGGCGGGAGGTCTTCCGCAGCAGCGGAGCCAGGCGGTCGGGATGCAGATGCTCGACGCGGGCGCCGGGTCGATACTGCAGCGACCAGCCGGCCTCCTGGACGCGCCAGCAGAGCTCGACGTCGCCACCGGAGCGGATTCCCTCCTGGAAGCCACCGACGCTCTCCCATGCCTGGCGCCGGACCAGCAGATTCGCCGTGATCCCGGCGGGGAGCGGCTTCCCCTCGATGTGAAAGCGCTCGTCAAGATGGCCTCGCGACCGCGCGTAGCGCGCCACCACGCTGGTCTGCTCGGGAGCCGCGACCACGCCCCCGGCGAGGATGCCGACGCCGGGGGCGGGCGGATCGGAGAGGTAGTCGTCGAGCAATGAGGCCGGCGGTCGGACGTCGGCGTCGAGGAACAGCAGCCACTCGGCGGAGGCCGCCTCGGCGGCGACGTTGCGCGCATAGTAGGAAGAGCGCTCGGCGGGGGCGGCGATCACGGTCGCCGCCGAGCTCGGGAGATCGCTGAGGCAGCCGGTCGAGGAGTTATCGGCGACGATCAGCTCGTCGGCGTCGCGCAGCCGAAGGCGACCGAGCGCCGCCAGGGCCCGGACTCCTTCGGAGCGCTCTCCGGCAAAAGGCACGATCACGCTGACGGCCGGCCTCGCTCGCTCGCCCGAGCTCACCGGCGGCCCCGACGCCACCGTCCCGCCTCGGCGCGGGCGATCGTGCTCTCGTAAGCCCGATCGATCTCGTCGGCCTGGCGCTCGAGCGGGAAGTGCTCGCTGACCCGCCGGCGCGCCGCGGCGCCGAGGGTCGCTCTCAGCTTCCCGTCGTCGCGTAGCCGGAGCACCGCATCGGCGAGGCTCCGAGGGTCGTCCGGAGGAGTCAGGAGGCCGCTCTGGGGCGTGATCTGCTCGCGGAGGCCGTCGACTGCGGTGCCGACGACGGCCAGCCCCGACCCCATCGCCTCGAGCATCGAGATCGGGAACGGATCCCGCCGCGAAGGCAGCACGAAGGCGTCCCATCCGGCGAGCGCCTGGGGGACGTCGGCGCGCTCCCGGTAGCGGATGCCGACATCGGCCGCGCGAGCGAGCACGCCCCGCCCCCATTCGACGTCGAGAACGTCGGTCAGCCCACCGATCAGCTCGAACTCGATCTCCGGGTGGCGCTCGCGGACGATCCTCGCCGCCTCGACGAACAGGTCGCTGCCCTTGCGCTGGGAGACGACGCCGACCGTTCCGACGACGAAGCGTCCGTCCGCCGAGCCGCGAGCCGGCTCGGCCGGCACGGGGGCGCACTCGTTGATTACCCGTGGCCCGCGGCCCGGTAGCTCGAGCGCGCGGGCGCTGGCGGCTGAGACCGCCACCAGCTCGTCGGATGCCAGATGAGCGGCGCGGCGCTGGAGCCGGCCCTTTCGCGACGGGGCGACCATCTCGTGCACGTGCAGGAGCGTGGGCACCCCCAGCGAGCGCGCCGTCGCCGCCTCGGCCAGGCTGAAGACCGAGTTGGCGTGAACGATGCTCGGGCGCGACTCGCGGATCAGCGCGACCAGGCGGCGGAGGTAGGGCGGAATGCTGCGCAGGCTTGCCGCGGCGCCGGGGGGAAGGCTCAGCGCGCGACGGCTGTAGGCGATATGCCGCGGCGCTCCGTGGACCTCGAGGCCGCGGTCGCGAAGCTCGTCGTGGAGCCGGCTCGGGCGGGCCGTCCAGAAGATGAGCCGCCAGCCCCGGCGCTCGAGCAGGGAGACGAGACGCACGATCGAGATCGTCGCCCCTCCGAGGACGTCCTCATGGAAGGTGACGAGGACCGTTCGCGGCTGCTGAGCAGGGGCGCCGATCAGGCGACTGGACCGAGCGCGGGGCGCCGCCGGCGGAAGACGGAGACGGCGCTGATCACCGAGATCGCCGCCAGGGCAAGCAGCAGGCCGGCGACGATCGGACGGCCGAGCGCGTCGGCGACGATCGTCGGCAGCGAGCGGTCCTCCGGCGTGCTGAAGGTGCTCGGCGCAGGGTTGTCGAGCTCGGGCGGAATCAGTGGCGTCGCGCTCTCGCGCCGCTCCTTGCGCCGCTTGCCGTCGCGCTTCTCGGTCGCGGGACTCCTGTCCACGGGCGCGGCCGCGGCTGTGGGCTCCGGGGCCGCGACCTCAGGCGCCGGGGCGGCGCTCGGAGCGGGAGGTGGAGCCGGCGCGGGAGCCGGATCGGGAGCGGGGGCGGGCTCCGGGGCCGGCTCCGGGGTCGGCGGCGGGTCCGGCGCCTCGTTGCCCGGGGTGGGGACCACGAGCTCGTACTCGTCGTCGGGGCTCTGCGCGAGGGCGCTCGCGGGGCTGAGCGCCACGAGGGCGCCGAGGAGGAGCCCGAGCAGGCAGGACCTCAAGCGGCGGCCGTTACCCTGCACGCTCACAGTCGAGCCCCCGCCACAGCCATCATGAGTTGAAAATAGCAGTCCCACCGGGGAGCCCACGATGCTGACTCGGCCGTGGGGACGAAGGCCCTCGATCCATAGCGCGACCGCCGCGAGCGTCTCGATCGCCTACCTCGCGCTGGCCCTCCCCCACGGGGGCTTCGCGCCCGCGGTGATCGCGGCAGCGACGATCCTCGTCTGGTGGACGGCGCTCGCGACGTTGATCGTGCGGCGACGACGCGTCCAGGTGTCGGGGGCGGCGCTGGCGGGCGGCGCCGCCTTGGCCACTCTGGCGGTGCTGGGCGCGGTTTCCCTCGCCTGGGCGAGCGACGATGGTCGCGGCTACGTCGACGTCATCCGCGCCGCCGGCTACGCGGGCCTGTTCGCGCTCGTGACCGTCGCCGTCCCCCCCGGCCGCTCCCGTCCCTGGCTGGTCGGCCTGTCGCTCGGCCTCGTCGCGGTCGCGGTCCTGGCGCTGGGAAGCCGCTTCATCCCCTCGCTCCCCGACGGCAGCTCCGTGGGCGGCGTGCCGATCGGCGCGGAGGGCCGCCTGAGCTATCCGATCGGCTACTGGAACGGTCTCGCCGCCTGCATGGTGCTCGGCACGGTCCTCGCCACCTGGCTCGGCGCGCGCGCTTCCACCCGGGCCGGCCGCGCGCTCGCGGTCGCGGCCCTGCCGCTCTTCGGGCTCGTCCTCTACCTGACCTCCTCGCGGGGCGGGGTCGCCGTCAGCGTGATCGCCCTCGCGGCCCTGGTCGCCGTCGGGCCGAGCCGTCCGCGGCTGCTGGCGGCCGTGGGGCTCGGGGCGCTGAGCTCGATCGGCCTGGCGCTGCTGGCCCGGATCGAGCCCGATCTGATCGAGGACGCGGGCACCCAGGCGGCGTCAGCTCACGGGACCGTGATGGCGTTCGCGACCCTCGGAGTCGCGATCGCCGTCGGCGTCGCCTGGTACCTCTCCGATCGCTTCCTGGAGCGGGTCAACGCGCCGCGGCGGCTCGTTCGGGGGGCACTAGCCGCACTCGCCCTGATTGCCGTGGTCGGGGCCGTCGCCGCGGATCCGATGAGCCGGCTCGAGGAGTTCGACGACGCTCCGATCGCCAGCGACACGAAGGCCGGCGCCCGCTTCACGACCACGAGCGGCTCGGGTCGCTCCGAGTACTGGGCCACGGCGCTCGACGCCTTCGAGGAGGACCCGCTGGGGGGCCTCGGGGCCGGCGGCTTCCAGTCCTACTGGGACCGCTACGGATCGACGGACTTCGTCGCGCGACACGCCCATTCGGCCTACCTCGAGACGCTCGCCGAGCTCGGGCTCCCGGGCCTGCTCCTCCTCGCCTCGTTCATCGCCGTTGCCCTGGCGACCGGCCTCCGCCGCCGGGCCAGCTCGCCGGACGGCGACGCCGCGGCCTGGCTGGTGCTCCTCGGCGCCGGTTGCCTGTCGTCGGCGATCGAGTGGACCTGGGAGCTGCCGGCGGCGTACGCGCCCGTGATCCTCGCCGCTGCCTTGCTGGCTGGGCGAGCGACGGCGACTAGCGAGACCCCTGCCGAGGGAGAGGCGCCAACCACGGTGCAGAAGGGCGAGGGCGAGGGCCGGAGGGCCCTCCCGCTCCCACGCCTCGGCTGGGGCCTGGCCGCGCTCGCCTTCGGCGGCGTGACGATCTGCGCTGCCGCGGTGCTCCTGATCGCCGAGGCCAAGCTCGATCAAAGCCGAGACGCCTACGACGGCGGTGATCTCGAGGCCGCCGCCCAGGCGGCGTTCGACGCGGGCCGGCTCCAGCCGTGGGCCGCGGAGCCTCGGCTCCAGCTGGCGCTGGTCAAGGAGGCCGAGGGCGACCTGACCGCGGCCCGGAGCGCGCTGAGCGAGGCGCGCCGGCTGGCTCCCCAGGACTGGCGCACGGCGGTGGTCACCGCCCGCGTCGCGGAGAGCCAGGGACTCAGCCGCGACGCCGGGAAGGCGATCACCCGGGCCCGTCGTCTCAACCCCCGCCTCTTCGAGCCGCCGACCCAACGCCCCGACCCCCGCGATCGGTCGGTCGCTCGCAGGGAGGTCGAGCTGGAGCTGGTCGCCGCGGATGACTTCGACCCGCAGGGGACGCCGCCGGCCGAGGAGCACCCCGAGCTGAGCGGCCTCGCGATCGACGCCGACCCCAGGGGCACCTTTTGGTCGACCGAGCAATACGAGAGCGACCGTTTCAGCGCCCCCAAGCAGGGCGTCGGCATTTTCGTCGAGCTGGCTGAGCCCGCCACTCCCAAGACGATCGAGGTCAGCTCAGCCGTCCCCGGTTGGAGCGCCAGCGTCTACGCGACGGGAGGGAAGGCGCCGGCGGCCCTCGAGGGTTGGGGCGCGCCGCTGGGGAGCGCCGACGGCGTCCCGCAGGAGGCGAGGATCGCGCTCGCCCGCGCCGAGGAGAGCCGCTTCGTCCTGCTCTGGCTGACCAGCCTCGCCCCCTCCCCCGAGGCGTCAGGGCGCTTTTCGGTCGCGATCTCCGACATCGGCCTCACCGGACAGACCGGCGGGAGCCCGTAGGTCGCGCCTCCTCTCGAGCCAGGCGCGTGGCGGTCGCCGTGCGCCTAGGACTTAGGGCGTGCCGCCGGTGAACTTCGTGAACGCGCGCCAGGACGGCTTTGGGTCGAGGGGCTCGCCGGAGCGGAACAGGCCGCTCGAGGTGTCCCAGTAATCGCAGGACGTCTGGCAGTTCCCGACGTCGCTCAGGGAGAACCAATAAATGGTTCCTAGATTCCACGATCGGCGCCTCTCCCTGAACAGCCCAAACGACTTCTGGAGCATGTCGCGCTGCCCCTTGAGGCCCTTGTTGAGGGTATGAGGGGCTTGCGACTTGTCCGAGCCCCAGCCGATTTCGGTGATCGCGAGCTTGGTCCTGCGGTCGCGGTTGGCGTCCATGACCCGCCGGAGCTTGTTGAGCTGGTACTTGATGCCTCGCAGGTCCTCGGCATACGGGTGAGCGGCCACCTGGTCAAACTTCGACTTGATGCCCTTCACCTCGTAGAGCCGGTCGAGGAAGCGCCAGGCCGACAGGGAGTCCTTCGAGGCGTTAGGGGTGCCGAACATGCCGCCGAGCATCAGGCGCGCGTCGGGGTTCACCCCGGTGATCGCGGTATGAGCCAGCTTGAGAAGTGTCGAGTAGTCCTTCGGCGACGGTCGCGGCGCCCACTTGGACTTCGAGTTCTGCTCGTTCCAGATCTCCCAGGTGGTGACCGGCTGGGCCGGTCCCGGGTACGTGCTCCAGAAGACGCCGTTGGGGCCGTAGCGCTGGGCGGCGGCCCTGGTGAGCTCCTGCCACTTGGCACGCGCCTCCGCGGAGGCGACCGGCGAGCTGGCATCGCCCCCGCCGGCGAAGCGCAGCCAGCCCGGCGTCCCGTAGAAGAAGGGCAGCACCCGAATGCCTGCGTTCGCGGCGCCCCTGACCACCTGGTCGGTCGCCGACCAGTCGCACCCGTTCGTGGCCAGCAGCCCTTCGGGGTCCGCGGCCGAGCAGTTGGAGGGCGTCCTTTGGATGTGGGGCCAGTAGAGCTGGACCCGCATGGAAGCCACCCTGCCACGGTCCATCGCCGCGAACTCGGCGGCGGAGGGGAGCTCAGAGAGCGGGTGCAGCCCGACCCCGAACCGTGCACCCGCCTGCGCGGAGGCGGCGCCCGTCGCCAATCCGATGCCCACGCTGACGAGCAGGGCGAGCACCACGGCGGTGAGCTTCAGCCGCACGCTCGAAGCGAGCCTAGCGTCGGCGTGGATATAGGTTGGGTCCTGCCATGGCATGGACGCGCGAAGATAGCAGCGGCCCCGGAGCTGGGAGCCGGGTCCGAGGTCGCCTCCGGCACTTTTCACCCGGTCTCCCCGGGTGATCCCCGAGCGCGGGATCGCGGCCTCCCAGCGCAGCAGGACCTGAGCTTGCGGGTCCTGCTGATCATTCCGTGGCCGGCTTTCGGTGGCGCTCACAACCAGGCGCTGCGACTGAGCGGACCGCTGGGGCGCCGCGGGGTCAGGACCCTGGTGCTGCTGCCCGACGATGCCCAAGCAGCGGCGGAGCGGTTGCGGGCCGCGGGCGTCGAGGTCGCAACGATGCCCCTCGGGCGCCTGCGAGCGACCCCCGACCCGCTGCTCCAGGCCCACTTCGTGGCGGGCCTGGGTGGAGAGCAGCGGCGGCTGCAGAGCCTGATCACAGATCGCGGCATCGATGTCGTCCAGGTCCATGGCGTCACCAACCCGCAGGGGGCGCTGGCCGCGCGCCGCGAGGGCAGAGCCGTCGTCTGGCAGCTCTTCGACACGAGAGCGCCGATGCCCCTTCGCCGGCTCGGCATGCCAATCGTCAAGCGGCTGGCGGATGAGCTCACCGTCTGGGGCGAGGGGCTCGTTCGCGCGCACCCGGGCGCGGACGCGCTTGCGGCCAGGACCACGATCGTCTACCCCCCGGTCGAGCAAGCGGCTTTCCGGACCGACCCCGAGCTTCGTCGGTCGGTACGAGCGGAGCTCGGCCTGGCCGATTCGACACCCCTGGTCGGGACGGTCGGGCTTCTGAACCCGCAAAAGGGCCATGAGCACCTGATTCGCGCGGCGTCGATCGTGCGGCGCCAGATCCCAGCCGCGCGCTTCCTCGTGATCGGGGCGAGCAGCCCGGCCCACGGCAGCTACGAGGATGACCTGCGCACTGAGGCACGTGACCTCGGGCTGAGCGGCGCGCTCAGCTTCGTCGATCCCGGCACTCGCGTCCCGGAGCTGATGCAGGCGCTCGACCTCTTCGCCATGACCTCCGTCTCACGGTCGGAGGGCATGCCGACGGCAATCCTCGAGGCGATGGCCTGCGCCAAGCCCGTGGTCGCCACCCGGGTGGGCGCGGTCGACGAGCTGGTCGAGGACGGCCGCAGCGGCCTCCTGGTGCCCCCTGCGAGCCCGTCCGCGGTGGCGGGCGCGATAGCGCGCGTGCTCGAGGACGACGAGCTGCGCTCCTCACTGGGGGCGAGGGGGCGGGCGCTCGCCACGGAGCGCTTCCCCCTCGAGGGCCTCGCAGATCTGCACGCGGGCGCCTACGCGAGGGCGGCGGAGCGGGCGCGAGCCCGGCGGCGGGCTTCGGGGGCGAGCTAGCCGTTCGCGGCGGAGGATCGGTCGAGCAGCTCGGCGGCGGCCGCGCGAAGCTCGGCGGCGAACCGCTCGACCCGCCAGTGCTCGGCGTGGGCGCGTATCGCGAGGGGGTCATAGGCGTCGGGGTCGAAGCTGCGCACCGCCGCCTGGATCGCACTCGCATCCTGGCTGGCGAAGAATTCACCGGTGGTTCCGGGCACGACGGTTTCGAGCGCGCCGCCCGCGGCAAAGGCGAGCACCGGGCGGCCACACGCCATCGTCTCAACCGGCACCAAGCCGAAGTCGTCTCGGCTGGGGAAGATGACCGCGGCGCACCGCTGCATCAGCGATCGCAGCTCAGAGTCGCCGACGTGTCCGACGAACTCGACGTTGCGGCCGGCCTTGCGCTCGAGGGCCGCCCTGGCCGGCCCGTCTCCTGCGACCACGAGCCGGTGGGGGAGCGAGCGAAAGGCCTCGACCACCGCCGAGGGGCGCTTGTAAGCCTCGACGAGCCGGCCCGAGAAGAGGAAGTAGCCGTCATGACCGCCCTGCGATGAGGGCCCGAACAGCTCGCAATCGACCGGCGGATAGATGACCCGAGCCGTCCGTCCATAGAAGCGCAGAATCTGATCGGCCACGTGTTGCGACTCGGCGACGTACTCGGTCACCCGCGAGGCGGCACGGCGGTCGATCCGCCGCAGGGCCCCAGCCGCGGAGTCGACCGCTCGGCCGCCGAGCCCACCCCACCTGAGATCTCGGCCGTACTCCCTGGTCATCGACCAAGCCGCCCTGATCGGGCTGTAGCAGTAGCAGAGGTGCGGTGCGCGGTTCTCGGTGGAGAAGTGGTGCGCGAAGGCGAAGCTCGAGCTGACCAAGAGGTCTGCGGCCGGAAGCGGTCGCGCGCGCGCGAGCAGCGGGTAGAGGGGGGCCATCGCCCTGTAGCTCCGAAGGGTCAGGCGGCTCTCCGGCAGCAGGGGTCTGTACCGATCCTCGATGCCCATGCGGCGCGCGACCTCGGCGCGGCCAAGGAACGTCCAGAAGTCCGCCCGCGGAAACGCGGCCGCGATCTCGGCTGCGATCCGCTCGGCGCCGCCGAACCAGTAGAGGTTGTCGTGGGCGATCACCACCCGTCCCGGCACATCGTCAGCCAGCCCGCCCGCGTCTCGCCTCGGCACGCTCGAGGACAGCGCGGTCATCGCCGCCAGGAGTCCCGAATGAGACCTTGCGCCCTGATATGAGTTATAGAGGTAGGCAACCTGAGCTTGGGTATTCAAGCGCGAGGCGGGAGAAGGAGAATGGAAGCCTCAACTCAGCAATGGAGGCGTGAGCTCGACCTCGAGGCGACCGGCGCCACCCTAGAGCACCAGCGGGAGGCCGCCGAGCGAGCGAGCCAGCGGCACGACTCGCTCTTCCGTCGCGCCTTGGGAGTCGCGGACGTCCTCGCAGTTGCCGCGACCTTGCTGGTGAGCGTGCTCGCGATCGGCGCTACGGCGTTTCTCCCGAGCGCGATCATCATCCCGCTCCTCTTCGTGGTCGGGGCGAAGGCCTCGGGGCTGTACGACCGCGATGCGAACGTCCTTCACCACACAACCCTCGACGAGGTCCCGTCGTTATTCGGCATCGCGACGGCGACCAGCCTCTTCCTGTGGCTTTCGGGCGAGCTGACGATCGAGGGTGCGCTGTCGCGCGAGCAGGTGCTTGTCTGCTGGTTGCTGCTCACGGCGCTGCTGGTGCTTTGCAGGTCGATCGCCAGGGCGCTCGCCAAGCAGGTCTCTTCGGTCGAGCGCTGCCTGTTCGTCGGCGACGAGGATGACGCCGCAGAGCTGCGTGAGAAGCTGGCTCAGACCCCCGGTGCCCGCGCCGAGCTGATCGGCTGCATCCCGGTGGCAAGCGATCGCGGTCTCGAGGATGGCTACCGGGCGGAGCTGCGGAGCCGGATCGACGCCACGGTCCAGGAGCGCGGGGTGCACCGCTTGATCCTCGGACCAGGCGCCACCCGCTCCGGCGAGCTTCCAGACTGGATCCGAGTTCTCGGAACGAGCGGGGTGAAGGTCAGCGTGATGCCGGACGTCGCCCGGGTCGTCACCTCGTCGACCGAGCTGGACCGACTTCACGGGATCACCCTGATCGGCATGAAGCGCTCGAAGATGACCCTCTCCTCGTACGCGATCAAGCGCGGCGTCGACGTGATCGCCTCGGCCTCCGCGCTCCTGCTCACCGCCCCGCTGATGGCGCTCCTCACATTGCTGATCAGGCTCGACTCGCCTGGTTCGGTCATCTTCCGCCAGCAGCGCGCCGGACGCCACGGCGCGCCCTTCGAGATGCTGAAGCTCCGGACCATGGTCGACGGCGCCGAGGAGCACAAGTCGCATCTGCGCCACCTGAACGAAGCCGAAGGAGTGTTCAAGATCGACGCCGACCCGCGCATCACCAGAGTCGGCGCACCTCTGCGGCGCCTCCACCTCGACGAGCTCCCGCAGCTCTGGAACGTCCTGCGGGGTGACATGAGCCTGGTGGGCCCGCGCCCGCTTCCCCTCGATGAGGACGCCAGCTTGGTTGGCTGGCATCGACGGCGCCTCGACATGCGACCCGGCCTGACGGGGATCTGGCAGGCTCTGGGCTCGTCGCGTATCTCCGTTCGGGAGATGGTCAAGCTCGACTACCAGTACGTCGCCCACTGGTCGCTGTGGAACGACATACGCATCATGATGCTCACCCTGCGTCAGGTTCTCTACCGCCGCGGGCAGTAGGCAGCGCTGGTTGCGGTGATGTAACTAGCCGCAGCCGAGGCGGTCAGCTTTCATCGCCGAAGGCCCTTCGGCGGGCCATCTGACACGCCGTACCTAGAAGCCCAGCGCGAACTTGGCGTCCTCGGTCATCATCTCGCCGGCTAGCCGTGCTGGCCCCTGCTGCCCTCTGCTCAGAAATCGCGGTCTCATGCGGTTTGCCCGCGCTCTCGTGCTGGGCCGTGCTGGGGCCTGCTTGCCCGTCTCTTAGAACGGAGGTTTGAACGGCCCCGGTGCTAGAGACGTGTCTCGCCCTCGCGGAGAGTCGCCACATCGATGAGGGTTCGACGGACTCGTCCAGCCCTCGGCATCCAGTCCTGGGAGGGACCGATCTCTTGGATCCGCGCCCAGACCCGCTTATTCCAAGCGGGTCCGAGCTTATCCGCGACTCGCATGTCGAACTCGCCTGTGACGTGCTGCTCGTTGTCCCGTTGGATCCCGAACTCGTTGCTGAGCGAGTTCTGCGTGTAGAGGAGCCCCTCCACCTCGAAGGTATGGCTGATCTGCTCTGGTGGCCGCATTAGGACCTCCAACTCACTCTCGCTTTGGTCGGTCGTCATCGTCACGCGCCTGAGGTCAGTCTGCCCCTCCGCGACCTCCACTGGGACCAAAAAGTCCGCCTCCGCGCCATACTCCACGAACTCTCGGAGAGCCCCCTGGTAGGTGGCGACAGCCTGCCTTCCTACGACGCCGAGCCGTTCCACAAGCATGTCCGGATCTCCCGCCGTAGCCAGCAGCGTTGCGAAGTAGCGCCCGCCCTCGACAGTCGGGTAGACCGTTCGGCTATCGGCCTCAGTCTCCGCCGCCTCCTCATCATCCTCTAGAGCATCGGTCATCCTCGGGAGGGCCACCGGTTCTTCATCGGGGGCAAGCGTGAATTCCAGAACAATCGAGTGGGCAGCCGCACCCAACACGAAGCCAGGGACCCCTCGGCTTCCAGGAAAGAGCCCGTTGGCCATCCAACGGGCAGTGATCGCCACTCGCCGGATAAGCGCGGCGGTCTTCAGGGGGTCGGCGGATGGACCATCCAAACCCTCCCCGTGAAAGCGAGCTGCCCACCTACTCCTTCCTTCGCGAAGGCCCTGAAGCGTTCCCGACCCAAAAGCCCCAGCAATCTCCTCGTCGGCAACCATGAAGTTCTGGTCGCCGAGGATTCCCTCGTCGTAGCCGTCGTCGTCCTCGGTGTCACCGTTCGGTGAGCCGCTCGATTCCATGTGTCCCAGTCCCCTCCCGCTAGGCGGTCGGTGTACCGATTACTTCAGCCCGTACACCGCGAACAGAAGTTCGATGCCAGAGGCGATGATCGCGAGACTACATGTGATCTGCACCGCAAGCAGGCGGTTTGACCTGCTCACGTTCGCCCCTCGACGGAGTCCCAGGAGCGTGACGTAACCACGGACGACTGCGTCCGCAAGCTCGCGATCGTCCTTCCGGTCGTACTTCCAATCGTTGAGCAACTCGAGGAGTGGCCCAGACTCGGCGCTCTTGTCCGCTTTGCGGAAGGTCGCGAAAGCAGTAGTCAGGAGCGCCACCAAAGCGAGGAACCCGGACCCGAAGGCGATCCAGACCAGGGCATCGTGGTTGGAGTTCGATAGCTCGTTGAGCACGTCCTTCCGCAGGGCGAAGGCCTGCGTGGCGGCAAAGATCGCGCCGGTAAGCGCGAAGAGTCCTCTCGCTTTCGCGTCGATACGCTCAGCGATCCGGAACTGCGTATCGACCTCGTTCTTTGTGATTTCCCAGAGGTAGTTCAAGCCGTCGGGGGCGTGGGATACGGAAGCGTCGGGGTTGGTGCCCTCACTCGGTGGAAGCCCAGGGGCCGTCCCCGCGCCCCCACCAGACCCGGTTGAACGTGCACCAGAGCCCGGCCCAGGCGGGTTCGCTTCCCGCCCACCTGAGACCTGCCGAAGGGTTGGGGTACTCAACGGACGCATGGGCAGAGTATGGCTAACCTCAGGTCAGAAGGCCGACAATTGGCTTGCACACTGGCCTCCCGTGCCCGCACGGCGGTCGGCTCTACGTCCGCGTGAGCGGGCAAGCGATCTGCGAGTCCACCTCGGCGTCGATCTCCAGCGGGTTGATGTAGAGCTGCTCCACCTGCCCGGTCGAGTCATAGAAGACCGTGAAGCTGGTCTGGCCTCCGTCCCACTGCGACTGGGGCTGCGATCCGGAGTCTGCTTCGAACTCCAGAGTCGGCTCACCCATCTCGGCGATGACTTCGTCGCGGGTCATGCCTACGTCCAGATCGCACCATGTGTCGATCCAGTGCTGCTCGTCCTCGCCACTGAAGCTGAAGTCGTCGGACGAGGAGGAGGAGGAGTCGCTTCCTCCGCAGCCCGCGAGGGCGAGCGCAGCCAGCGCCATTCCGGTCGCGATCTTGGTTCTCCCCTTCATCCCCAACGACGATCCTATCCCGGTCCTCCTTACCGATCCACCCAGAGGCAGTCCATGATTGCCTGGATCGCGTCAACCCGCTCCGGGAAAGGGAGCGACCCAACCCGGTCGCTGAGGCCGCCGGAGCCCCCTGCGACCAGCGCCCCGAGACGCTCGACTGCCTGGAACATCTCGGCTCGCATGCTTGACTCCACCGCCAGGCAGGCGTTCGCGAGGTCGAGGTCTTCGAGGGTTGCACCCGCCAGGACCTGAAGGTCGCTTGACGGCAGGGCGTCGGCCAGTTCCTCCGGAGGCATGGGCAGGAACGGCGCGACCGCGATCAGCACTCGCAGCCGCTCCGCCCTGGCCTCCGGCGATCCCATCAGTCGCCCGCGATCGTTACCCGGCCACCCTGCTCCCGCTGCGCTCCTGCGCGGCCCTCCAACCACTCCTTCGGATAGGAGTCGTCGGACGAGGCCGGCGCATGAGGGGCAGGCGCAGGCGAGGGGATGCCTCCGAGCTCCTGCACCGGCAGGACAACGGCCAGCCCGGCCAGGGTTTCTCGCGTCCCCACCGGATCGGCGGCCATCATCCGTTCCCAGGCGTCCCGACGAGAAGCCGGGAACTTGCCCTCGCGGAGCGCTGCCTCAACTTCGGCGCTCACAGCTCCGTACCTACGAGGGTCGCCAGGTCGACGGGCGGCTTCGGCTTCACCGCACCGAGCGAGTCCATGCTGATGTGGCGACCGAGGAGGTTGTCAGCAGTACGGCGGACCCATACGGCGGTCTGCTCGGTCTCACCGAGTGTCTGCTGGGCCTCTGCTAGCAATCGCTTTGCCTCCTCCACCTTCTCATCCGCCTCGGTGCGCTGGCGCAGGAGGTCTTCCATCCAGGAGGCCTCGTTCTTCTGCACCGTCTCGACGGCAGCGGCCGCAGCTCGCGCGACCCGCCGTTGCGCGCCCTCGAACTTGGCGGCGGCCTCGCTGACCTGCGCGTTGCGCTCGGCCGGGTCGGTCATCGCCGGGACCTCTAGCCCCGTTTCGTAGGCCGCCATCCGAGCGTCGTCCTCGTCCTTGAACTTCTGGCCGAGGGCTCTCGACTCTGCGCCGGCAGCCTCCAGAGCCCGGACGGCCTCCTTGTGCTCCGCCGCCGCCTCGTCCAGCTCAGGCCAGAGGCCATCGGGGAGCCAGTTCGCCTTGTGGACGGCGGGGTTGTTGCGCATCAGCGCTCTTCGGCCTGGCTCGTCCGTCACCGGGCGGGCGTTCTTGTGCCTCGCCGGGTGAGCGGCTTGCTGGGTAATCGTGTCCATTGGGTCCTCCTCTTCGTTCACCAGCGGAGCGGGTCGCTGCCGCTGTCTTGCTGTTCCTTGATCGAGTCGAGGTCTTGACGCGGGCAATAGAGGCGCTTCTGGTCCAGTCCCGCGTGATGGATCTCTCGGTCCTCCGGCGGGATCGGCTCTCTGCAGCTCGGGCACACGCCGTCGGGCGTTTCGTCCTTCTCGTCCCACTCGGGCGCGAGCCCTTCGAGAATCTCGGCGGTTGATGGTCCTTCGACCACCCTGGCTTCAAGGTCGGGAAGTGGCGGCCCATCGTCGGCCGGTTCGACCTCCACTACCTCTCGGAACTTCTCGCGCAGCTCCTCTCGCGCCCTTGCCGCTGTCGGGGCCGGACCGACGATCCGACCCTCCGACTGCCCCTCATCTAGGGGCACAAGGTGATGCCGGAACAACTCTCGGAACGCATCCGTGGCGGGCAACTCGAGATCCTTCACGACGTTGCTGAGGCACGTTGCGATCAGCTCGACTTGGGCCTCTGCGAGCTTCGCCCTGCGCTCCTCCTCCAGAGCGCTCGACTGCTCCAGCATCGCGCTCTTATCCGCCAGGATCGCGAACGTCAGGGCCGCGGTCTTCGCCTTTGTCTCTGCGCCCTCCGCGAGCCTCTGCTTGACCAGAGCGAGTGCGGCCTTGGCCTCCTGCCAGGACTCGTCCGCGCCCTCCTCCTTGCGGGATGCCCAGAGGGCGCGAGCCTCCGGGTCATGCGCGATGCGAGCGGGCGGGCCGGCCTTCCCGTCCTCCTGCCTCCACCCGTAGATCGTCGCGACGGGGATGCCCAGCTCGCGCGAGGCCCGAGCCGCGGTTGTCTCCTCGGCTCGGGCGAGGGCCTGCTCGCGGATCGCGGCTGGATAGCTGCGCTTGGACCGCGGGCTCATCGGGAGCCCCCGATGGATCCGGGCTCGGCCTCATTAGAAAGTGATTGAACGGGACGCAGGAACCCGCATGAGTGCAGGGGATGCCGGGTGGTCCGCCGACTGATTGTCCGAGGACCGGGCTGGCTCCTCCTGCCCCAAAAGCAGGAACGTTTTACCCATCGCCCCATCCAGGGAGGACGGGGTCGCAGGTCAGCCGACCAGGCTCCCCCCTCCTCGCCCTTCTCCCGATAACTGGACCCGATCCCGAGAGTGGACCCGGCAGCGGGTAGATAACTCCCGCAGGACCCGGCTCCGGAGCGCTCCCTCCGGGACCCGACGAGCCCCACCGAGCCCTGCCCAGGCAGCCGGCCCCGGATACCCCTACGCGGCGTAGCCAGCTGTCGAGGGGAGCCGGTGAGGCTCGTCCGATCCCGTTGGCCAGGGCTTCCGACCTGGCATCGGTTCTTTGCTTCTACTTCAGACAACCCGACCGCCCGGCAGCTGGACCCACCACCACCCCGGCATCCCCCTACGGGGGTGGATGCCAGGTGGCTGGCGGATGGGGTCCGGACCCGGCATCGATGCCAGGTGGATTCCGGGTGATTCCGGGTGATTCCAGGTGCCGCGCTCACGCCGAAGCCTTCTGATGTTGGAGCTGCCCAAGTTGCGTGCTTTGGCAGGTCTTCGCCTTGCCAGGGCCGTTGTCGTTGCGCTTGATGAGGAGAGCGTCGGCGGCAGCCTGGATCGCCTTGTCCTTTACGGACCCGCTCATCTTCATTTTCTCCTTGACCCTCGTCGTACTCGGAGCCTTGAAGCCCTCCCGCTCAAGCTCGATGACTGCCGCGAGCGCGACTCCTGCTCGACCCGAGACTCGGGCCTCCTCCTTCGTCTGCCCGGTAACTCCGTAGCGCCTCGTCTCTTCCTCGTAGGAGAGAGCGATCGCTTCCAGCTCTACGTCCCTGCCCTTCGCTCGGAGGTAGCGCTGCTCGCTGGAATCCTTCGTCAGGTACCAGCCCGCATCCATCCAGTCCTCCAGCCGGGTAGCGCCCCTGGCCCTCTCCTCGTCCTCGCGCTGCTCCGCTCGCCCGGTGTGATGGGTCAGGCAGGCCTCCGAGACTCCCGCGAGCTTCTTCACCTCATCGATCGCGCCCGTGAACTTGGCCGCTCCGATGTTGTCGCCCTCGCTCTCCATGAGGCCGAGCCATGCGACCGCCGCCGGATCGAGGATCCAGTAGGCGATGTTCTCCGTCTTCATCCACTCGACCAGCACGTCCCGATAGGCGGGCTCCCAGATAGGAGTGATTCCCGATCCGCGCAGGTGGACAACAGCGATCCGATCCGGGTTCGCAATCTCGATCTGGCGAGCCCAGCGGTTCCACATGGGCCGGGTCAGCTCGTAGTTGAAGACCGCGATCCGTCCCTCAATGGGAGCGACGTTGAACTTCCCCAGGAAGGGGACGTTGTCCGCCAGCGCTCGAAGGAGGTTCAGGGTCAAGACGGTTTTTCCCGACTTGAGGCTCGCGACGAGAAGGACGTTGCCTCCGCTCGGTTGCAGTCCCTCGATCCGGTGGGTGATGGCCTCCTCCGGGAGCGCGAGCTCGTCCGCGAGGCTCCATCCCCTGTCGGGAAGCGCGACATGCTCGCCAGCCTCCTCAGCTCGAACAAGGCGGCGGGCGTCCTCACGGACTCGGAGCTTTCGCGCTTCCTTCTCGACCAGTCGGTCGTGGGAGGAGCTACCGCGCGTATTTTCGTTCTCCGTCCGCCAGATCGAGTCAAGGGTCGCCTCGACCTCATCGTCAGGAAGGGGCGGGCCTTGTTTGTCCGCGAACTCTCGGACGAGCGTCTCGTATGCGCTCCGGTCGTAGCCGAACGCGCCGGCCATGTGGCCCGCGTATTGAGCGAGTTGCTCATTCCTGTTGCCTTCCGACGCTGGGTCGGCCAGCAGCCGCGACAGGTTGCCCATCTCGCCCTCGCCGTTCGAGGAAGGCTCTCCGACGACGCCCCTACTGAGGAGGTCAACGAGCGCCGCCGGAGGTTCAGCAAGCCCCGCCTCGTCGGGCGAGACGATCCACTCGTATCGCTCGCCGGAAGCATGGAGGCTCGGAGGGGCGATTACGTATCCGCCTTCGCCCTTCAAGTCGATCCCCTCGAAGCCAGGAATGTTCTTCCTGGGGCGGCCACCAGGGTTCACGAAGTAGAAGTGCTGGCCCCCTCCTCCGCTCCCCACCTGCCAGGTCTTCGGGAACGGGCCGCACTCTCGGAGGAGGCGGTCGAGCGAGTCCATGCCGCCGTTCCTCGGGTCCACGTCGAGAACCAGAAGCTCCGCTGCGCAAGCGATCCCGACGTTCGCTCGCGGCCAGCTCTCCCACCACGCTCGGATTTGGTCCTCATCAAGCGTTGCGTCGTGAAACCCGTTCTCCGTTCGGGGATGCTTCGCCTTATTCGTGCATCTGGCGCCTCTCCGACAGGTACAAGCCCCCTTCGACTTCATCGCATGGGCCGGGAAGACGCGCTGGCCCTGGGCGGCGAGAGCTAGAGCCGCGTCGAGTAGCTCGCTCGAGTCCCGGCTCATGGGTCGATCCCCAGCTCGGCCGCGAGCTTCCGAGAATGCTGGCAGGGATTCTCCTCGCGGCCGAAGGCGAGGACTTCTTCGCAGTTGGGGCAGACGAGGACCTGCGACCCGCCGCATGGACACTCCCGAAGCTCGGGCATGTCGGACGGGCCGCACGCCTGGAAGTGAGCGAGGATCGCGTGAGCCGCGACCTCGGCACTCGGCTTGGTTCTCGTCGTTGCCATCTACGGGACCTCGGTCAGAACACCTGACTCGGCGGTCTCGCCCGCGAGGAGTCGGTCCAGGGCAGGCTTCGGGACGACGATGCGCCGGCCGATCCGAATGACCGGGACGGGGAGCTCGTTGGCCTTCGCCTTCTCGTAAGCGAGGCTGCGTCCGATGTTCAGGAGGACAGCCGCCTCTTCTACGGTGTAGGTCGCTCTCGTGAGCCTGGACTCGCTCACGAGAAGAGTCGCCACTCTTTGAAGGCTCGGCAGACGACCTTCGTCGTCCCGAACTTCTCAAGTGCCAGATCCGTCACGCGATCGAACTCGGGCCAGCCCCCTGCTTGCTCGCGAGGGTCGTCCCACGAATCGCCGACCTCGCGAGCGAAGTCCCCCACGTCATCGCGACGCTCCTGCTGGGCGGGCAGGGCGAGCCACTCGGAGAACCTCATCGCCCTCGTTCCTCCTGCTGCTCGGCAACCCACCTAGCGACTGCTTCCTGCGAATAGCGGATCTGCCCCTGGATGCGGAGGTAGTCCGGTCCGACGCCTTTGGCTCGCCACTCGTACAGCGAATGAGTCGCGACGCCCAGGTAAGCCGCGAGTTCCGAAGCGCTCAGAAGAGGCTGGGCACTGGAACCGTCGCTAGCTTTGATTGGATAACTAGAGATACCCACGGGAGCCACGCTACCCCATCAATCCCCATCCATCAAGCAGAACGCCGTTGCCTGCCCGGCCCTCATGCGATACGATTTCCCCATGAAATCCAATCAACCGCATAGGCAAGCGCCCCGCAGGCCGAGCGAGGTCCTCCCTGGCCGGCTCAGAGAGCTGAGGAAGGCCCGCCGGATCTCCCAGCGACAGCTAGCTGAACAGCTCCAGGCCTTCGGGCTGAACGTCCAACAGCCGGCTGTCGCTCTGATGGAACGCGAACCGGAGCCCGGAAAGCAATCGCGCAAAGTCAGCGTGGACGAGCTGGTCGCCCTCGGCTCCATCTTCGGCGTTCCGCTTCAACGGCTCTATGACGACGCCTACGGCTCCGAGAGCTCCTGGATCGACCACCAGGTCCGGCAGATGGAGATGTCCCCAGAAGAGGCCGAGGCGCAAGCCCAGGTCGAGATGGCCGAGGAGGCCATAGCGCGACTCGACCACACCCACCAACCCGGAGGAGAGGAATGAGTGCCGCAGTCATGACTAGACGAGACCCAACGACCGAGCAACGAATCAGGGAGTTACGCGAGTCCCTGGCGCGAAGCGATGAGTTCGTAGAGCGGTACCGAGAAGTCGATCCGGAGGCAGCGAAAGCCGAGCAGGACTACATCGAGCAACTACTCGCCGAGCTAGAGGAGCTGGAGCGATGAGCCCCCCGAAGATGGAGCGCACCCGACACGCGGGCGTCTACAAGCGGGAGGGCAAGACCTGCACGACCTATTACGTCGTCGCCTACATCGGGGTCCAGGCGAACGGCAAGCCGAAGCAGAAGTGGCACTCGGGCTTCAAGACCCTCAAGGACGCAAAGGCTGCCCAGGCCGAGATCACGACGAAGGTCCAGAAGGGGACCTACGTCGAGCCGACCAAGGTCAACCTCCGGGAATGGGTAGAGGAGTGGCTCGAAGCCGTCCGTCCCAGCCTGCGCCCCTCCACCTTTCAGAGCTACTCATCGAACCTGAGGCGGCACGTCCTGGGGGACGAGACCCTGGCGGGGACCCGGCTCCAACACATCAGCTCAGGGCAGTTGAACAAGCTGTACGCCTCCCTCTCGGAGCTTCGGACTGTCAACGGCCAGAAGCGACAGGCCCTCTCCCTCACAACCGTGCGCTACGTCCACACGACTTTGCGCTTCTGCCTCGCGGCTGCCGTCCGAGAGGACCGGCTGGCCCGAAATCCAGCGGATCGAGCCACGCCTCCGAAGGCAAGTGCTGCCAAGCCGGCCCCGATGGTCACCTGGACCGCAGCTCAGGTTCGGACGTTCCTGGACCACGTACGCAGTGATCGGCTCTACGCGGCATGGAGGGTCGCGGCCATGACCGGAGTGCGCCGCGGTGAGCTCCTGGGCCTGCGCTGGTCCGAGGTCGACCTCGTCGGGGACCCACCGCGAATCAAGATCACGCAGACGCTGATCGGCTCGGTTGAGGCTTCCACTCCCAAGACTGAGAGCGGTAACAGGTCTCTGGACCTCGATCCCGAGACGGCAGCTGCGCTCCGCGCCCACCGAGCGAACCAGGCCACGGAGAAGCTCGCGCTCGGCCCCGCCTACGACGACCAGGGCTTCGTGTTCTGCCGGGAGGATGGAACGCCCTCCTGGCCCCGGACGTTCTCGCGCTCATTCGAGAAGCACGTAGAGGCCGCTGGCCTCCCGTCGATCCCTCTCAAGAACCTCCGGCACTCGCACGCGACCCTTCTCCTCTCCGCGGGCGTCTCGCCGAAGGTGATCCAGGAGCGCCTCGGACACGCCGACATCCTCATCACCCTTCGCATCTATGCGGCCGCAACGCCGGCCATGAGGACGGATGCGACCTCGAAGGCTGCGGCGCTGATCGACGGTTAGGGAGCCGTCGCCAGCGCGAACCGGACGAAGAGCCGATAGCACCACTTACCGACCTGGAACGCGCTGACCATGGTTCCGTCCGCATTCAGGCAGTTAGCCTCGTCGCTCATATCGAGCTCCAAACGGGAATAGCCGATGGGGGTCGCGCCCTCAGGAAGCTCGGCAAACGCCCGTTCTGCCAACAGAGCACCAAGATTCGAAACCTCGGGGGCGACCGGCGTCCCTGAGCCAAGGCCTACGACCCGGACGTCCCGCTCGTAGGGGCCATCTCCGGCTACGAAAGGAATCCTGAGATTGGCCTCGACGGCCTTCACGACTTCGTGGGGGGCTTGGCTCACGCTCACAGACCCTTAGTCTCGCACGCCGCCCGGCTCTTAGAAAATTCTTAGAACGACGCTATTCTAAGGCCGGACACGTAGCCCGGAAACCGCTTGGACAAGCGGTTCAGAACCCCAACGCGAACTTCGCGTCCTCGGACATCATCTCCGGGGACCAGGCGGGGTCGAAGATCATCTTCGGATAGACGTTGGCGACCCCGTCGATGTCGCCGACGAACTCCTTCATCTGCTCGGAGACCTGCGGGCCGATCGGGCACGCGGGGGTCGTCAGCGTGAAGGTCACGTAGACGTCCTTCTCCGCCTCGATCTCGACGTCGTAGACGAGCCCGAGGGAGACGAAGTCGAGCCCGAGCTCGGGATCGATCACCTCCTCGAGCGCCTCGTAGACCTCTTCCGTCGTGACTTTGGTGGCCTCTGCCATGGCTTCACGGTAGCGGACGGGACGGGCTGACCAACTAGGCTCGAGGCCATGCCGCTGCTGATCATCCTCTTCATCGTCATGCCGATCGCGGAGCTCTATGTGATCATCCAGGTCGGCCAGGCGATCGGCGTGGTACCGACGCTGATCCTGCTCCTCGTCGACGGGTTCCTCGGCGCCGCGCTGGCGCGCTCGCAGGGGCGGGCGGCGTGGCGGCGCTTCAACGAGGCGACCGCGGCCGGACGGGTCCCGGCAAAGGAGGTCTTCGACGGTGCGGCGATCATCTTCGGCGGTGCGCTCCTCCTCTCCCCCGGCTTCATCACCGACGTTTTCGGGCTCTCCCTGCTCCTGCCTCCCACGCGCGAGCTGCTGCGCAGGACGCTGCTTCGCGGCGCCCGCTCGGTGGGTCCGGCGCGGCCTCTGTTCTTCCTCTACGACCGGCGGGTGAGCGCGGGACGGCGATCCGGCTCGAGGAGCGCCGATTCGGCCTCTCCCCCTCCCAAGACCGGCTACGACGTCGAGGGAACGGCGCGGGAGGTGCCCGAATCCCAGCCGGAGCTCGACGGCGGGCGCGATGGCTGAGCGCCTGCGCCTGCTCTCGTTCATCGACGGGGAGGACGGGTACTGCGCCCTCGTCGACGACGGGGGCGGGGCGAGCGCTCTCCGAGCGGACGGGCAGGGAACGCTCGAAGCACGCTCCGATACACCGATCTCGGAGGGGCGAGCGACGCTCGACTCGTCCCGGGGCGAGCTCGAGGTCTCGTGGACCCCGGCGGACGCGGGGATCCAGTTCGGGGTCGGGGACGCGATCGTCGAGGCGCACGCGATCGCGAGCAGCGGCCACGCCGCGGGAGAGCCATTGAGCGGCCCCGGCGTCGCCTGGGACCTTCCCGCCGGCGGCTACTCGGCCCTGCGCACGCTCTGGGCGACGAACGCGAAGGACAGCCTCGTTCTGCTCGTCGCGCTGCGGGCCGACGAGGCGCACGACCACGGCGAGGAGCTGATCGGGGCGGCCAGGCTGATCCCCGGCGCCGAGCCCTACGGCTACCTCGAGCCGTTGCTTTCGACCGAGTACGACGCGAGTGGGGCGCACGTGCGGGCGACCCTCGAGCTCTGGCCGAGCGCCGAGGAGCACGTCCCCGAGCGCGGCGGGGGCCTGCGGACGGCGGGTGGGAGCCTCGTGGCCTCCGGCGGCCGCCTCGAGGCGGCCCGCTTCGCCTGGAGCCTCGACGGCTCCCCCGCGACCGGCGGCTACGAGATCCTCACCCCCTAGCCCAGCGCGCCGCGTCCACGGCTGCATCCGGGCAGAATGCCGCGGCCGTGCCGATCCGCGCCGTCATCTGCGACTTCGGAGGGGTGCTCACCTCACCGCTGCTCGGGGCGTTCGCCGCCTTCCAGGAGGACACGGGGGTGACGGTGGAGCAGCTCGGCAAGGCGATGCTGGCCGGCAGCTCCCAGCTCGCCGGAGGCCATCCGCTCTTCGAGCTCGAGTGCGGCCGGATCAGCGAGGAGCGTTTCCTCGATCTCCTTCGTGACGGCCTCGAGCCGATCCTCGGACGCCGGCCCGCGCTTCATCGCTTCAAGGAGACGTACTTCGACGCGCTGATCCCGAACGCCGAGATGATCGATCTGATGGCGGAGCTGCGCCGCGACGGCTATCGGATGGCGATGCTGACGAACAACGTGCGCGAGTGGGAGCCGCTCTGGCGCGCGAAGCTGCCGGTCGACGAGATCTTCGAGACAGTCGTCGACTCGGCGTTCGTCGGGATGCGCAAGCCCGATCGCGAGATCTACGAGCTGACGCTGGCGCGGCTCGATGGGGTCCAGGCCGAGGAGTGCCTGTTCGTCGACGACACCCCCGTCAACTGCGACGCGGCGCGCGAGCTCGGGATGCGCGCCGTGCATTTCGTCGACAACGGGCAGGCGATCCCGGAGATAGGGTCGGCGCTCGATGGGTGAGGTCCAGATCAGCACCGCGGAGGGCCGCGCCGAGGTGCGCGAGTTCATCATGCTGCCGTTTCGCCTTTACGAGGGGATCGAGCAATGGGTCCCGCCCCTGATCAGCGAGCGGCGGCGGCACCTCGACCGCCGCCGCAACCCGTTCTTCCAGCACGCCGACGCGGAGTACTTCCTGGCCCGTCGCGGCGATCGCGTGGTCGGCCGGATCTCGGCCCAGGTCGACCGGCGCTTCAACGAGTTCCACGACAACGACTGGGGTCAGTTCGGCTTCTTCGAGTGCGAGGACGACCCCGAGGTGGCGCGGGCGCTGATCGACGCCGCGTCGGGCTGGCTGCGGGAGCGCCGCCGCGACCACGCGATCGGACCGCTCGACTTCTCCACCAACCACGAGTGCGGCCTCCTCGTCGACGGCCACGCGATGGCGCCCCAGATCCTCGAGAACTGGCACCACCCCTACTACGCGGGGCTGCTGGAGGGGTGCGGGCTCGAGAAGGCGATGGACCTCTACAAGTGGGAGCTCCATGTGAGCAACCGCGACGACGTGCTGCCGATCGTCTTCGAGCTCGCGGAGAAGCTGGAGCCCGAGCACGGGATCACCATCCGGGGGATGCGCCGCCGCGACATGAAGGCCGAGGTCGAGCGCTTCATGGAGATCTACAACGCCGCCTGGGAGCGGAACTGGGGCTTCGTCCCGCTCACCGATGCCGAGATCGAGCACTACGCCAAGGAGCTGAAGCCGATCCTCGACGAGAACTGGGCAATGGTCGCCGAGACGCGCGAGGGGGAGACCGTGGGCGTGGCGCTGACGCTGCCAGACTACAACCAGGTGCTGAAGAAGCTCAACGGGCGCCTGCTGCCGTTGGGCTGGCTGACGGCGCTGCGGGGACGGCGGAAGATCGACGCGGTCCGCGTCTTCGCGCTCGGGGTCAAGCCCGAGTACCAGCACACGGGGGTCGCGGCGGGGCTCTACAAGCGCCACTACGACATGGCCGCCTCAACCCCGCAGAGCGAGCATGCCGAGACCGGCTGGATCCTCGAGGTCAACAAGCCGATGAACCGCGCCATGGAGGCGATGGGCGGCGAGATCGTGAAGACCTACCGCATCTACGGGAAGGATCTGTAGAGGGGCGGCCGCTGGGGCGGGGCGGGCGGCTTCCGGCACGCCTTTGGCACCGAGGGGAGTGAGTGAGGGGGCCATGCGAGCGTCGTTGGCTGCGAGGCTCGCCGGGTGGCCGGCGATTCGTCAGCTGTAACCCCATATGGGTCACAAGTGGCGAATCGCAGGGAGCGGGACCGACTGCTCGCCGTGCTCGCGGCTCGCCAGAAGCAGTTGCTCAGCTGGGAACAACTGCGCCGGGCTGGTTTCAGCAAGAACGGAATCGAGCGGAGAACTCAGTCGGGCCGCCTCTTCCGGCTGCACCGCGGCATTTACGCGCTGCACCCTCCGCCCTATGGCCCTCACCAGCGCTGGCTTGCCGCCGTTCTCGCCTGTGGGCCCGGCTCGATGCTGAGCGACTGGCCAGCCGCTGGCCTCTGGGGCTTCATTGAAGACCCTCCCCTCATTGCCCATGTCACCAATGGCACTGGCCGCGGACGGGGCCATCGGCAGATCGCCGTCCACCAGCGGCGGGTGGACCCGCGCGACGCCACCCGCCGCCACGGCATCCCCTGCACGTCTCCAGCTCGGCTCATCGTGGATCTCGCGGCGACGGCCTCACCTAGCCGGCTCGAGGAGGTCCTGCTCGCCGCCGACGCGCGTCGCCTGCTCAATCACCGCCGCCTCGAGGATCTGCTCGACGAGCGGAGGGGGCAGCCCGGCACGAGGAAACTGCTCCGGCTCATCTCCGACGATCCGGTGCTCATCCGCAACCGCAACGAGGGGCGAATGCTCTCGATCTGCCGGGAGTTCAGGGTGCCTCGGCCGCTCGTCAACCACCGGATCGATCTCGGCGAGCGAACCTTCTACGCCGACTTCTGCTGGCCGGAGCTCCATCTGATCGTCGAGGCGGACAGCTGGCGCTGGCACGGCGGCCGGATGGCGAACGAGCGCGACCGCGACCGCGATCAGCTTCTCGCGATGGCCGGGTGGCGGGTGGTGCACTTCACTCGCGATCAGATCGCCAGCAAGAGAGGGCAGACAGGCCGCCGGCTGCTGGCCCTGACTCAGGAGGCGACGCGGCCTTCAGGGCTGTGAGCCGACTCGAGGACGCCGTGCTGGCGACTCCCGGCCCGCCGGGGATCTGACGAGGTCGGGAGGTGTCAGATCAAGGAAGAGTGGGCCGATGCGGCCCTCGCCGATTAGGCGAGGCTGAGGATGCTCAGATCAAGGACGCAGGAGGCGATGCGGCCTCCGGCCGTGAGCCGACGAGGACGCCGAGCTGAGTGCCCTCAGTCCGCCTAATTGTCGGAGCCGGCGCGGTCCCAGAGATAGAGCTCCATCGCCTCTACGGCGAGCTCTGCCTGGCGGGCGGGCGAGAGCCACTCGAGGACGGTCTCGAGCGCGCGCTCCTCGGTGACGCCGCGGTCGACGGCCTCCTCGCCGCGGAAGCCGGCGGCAAGCTTCAGCGCCTCGCGGCGATTGCTCCCCAACGAGTCGAAGGCGTTGAGCAGAAACTCGCGGTTGGGAATCGGGTGGGCGATGTTCATCGAGGCGTGCCAGGCGGCGAGCATGGAGATGTCGTGCTCGTCGAGCTCGACGATCGCCTTCGCATAGTGCGCCTCGAGCTCGTCGTCGGGAATCTCGTCGACCCAGGCGCGGACGGCCTCGCCGAGCAGCTGGCGACGAGCCTCGCGACCGACCGAGTCGGCAACCACGCGGATCGCATCGGCCGGATCGATGAAGCAAAGGGGCACGAGACGAAGATAGAGGCGGGTCCCGACGTCAAAACGCGCTCGCTCGTTCCGGAAAGGTCAGAGGCGGCGCCCGGGGAGCGACCTATCCTCACGACGATGGCGGGAACGAGACGAGCAGAGGTGAGACGCGGATGAGCCTGACAGTCATCTCGGGACCGCCGGGCTCAGGTCGGGAGGCCCGGATCCTCGAGCGCTTCGAGGCCGTCGTAGACCTCGACCCCGTGCTTGTCGTGCCCACCCGCGACGACGTCGATCGGCTTGAGCGCGAGCTCTGCCGCCGCGGCTCGAGCGGGCTGCTCGGCGGCTCGGTGACCAGCTTCCCGGGGCTCTTCGGGGAGGTCGCGCGCGCCACGGGGTCCTCCGGCCCTCCGGCCCTCAGCCGCATGCAGCGGGTCTGGCTGGCGCGCGCGGCGGCCCGCTCCACCTCGCTTCGACAGCTCCGGCGCTCCGCCGCCCGCGCGGGGTTCGCCCCGGCGCTGGAGGCGCTGATCGCCGACCTCCAGGCCGCCGGGCTGGACGCGGCGGGCCTCTCGATCGCCGCCGCCGAGCTGGCCGACGGCTCCTCCGAGCGCGAGCTGGCAGCGCTGTTCGCGGCCTACGAGAGCTACCGGGACGCGCTCGGCTTCGACGACGAGCACGGGGCCGCCGCCAGGGCGACCGCGACCCTGCGATCGCAGCCGAGCGCCTGGCGGGGCCGCCCCGTCCTGCTCCTCGGCTTCGACGACCTCACGCGGCAGCAGATCGAGTTGGTCGAGGCGCTCTCGCGCGCTGCCGAGGTCCTCGTCGCGATCACCTTTGAGCTCGGCCGCCCCGCCCTGCAGGCGCGCGCAAAGCTGCGCGGCGAGCTCGTCGACGAGCTCGGGGCGACGGCGGAGCCCCCCCTCCGCCGGCGAGCGCCCGAGCCCGGCGCCGAGACCCTCCATCACCTCGAGCGCCACCTCTTCGAGGCGGACCCCCCGCTCGCCGCGCCCGACGGGTCCCTGCAGCTGCTCGAGGGGGCCGGGGAGCGAAGCGAGGCCGAGCTGATCGGCCGGCGAATCGCGCGCCTGCTCGCGGACGGGGCCGCGCCGGACGAGATCGCGGTCACGGTCCGCAACCCCGACCGGCAGGCGCCCCTGATCGCCCGGGTGCTCGCGGGCCTCGGCATCCCCGTCGCCCCCGAGGCCAGGCTTCCCCTGCCCGCCACCGCGACCGGCTCGGCGCTTCTGGAGCTTCTGGCGATCGCGGGCGAGGACGGGACCGCCGCTCAGGTCATCTCCTTTCTACGCGGGCCCGTCCGAGCCCGGCCGGAGTCGGTCGATTGGCTCGAGCGAGCGACTCTGCGGGGCCGGCTCGAGACGGCCGCCGAAGCCCTCGAGGCATGGCGCGGCGGCGACCGCGATCGGCGGATCTGGGAGCTCGACGCGCTCGAGGAGGCGCGCGACGATCCTCGCGAGCTCTCCCGCACGCTCTCGCGAATCGCCGCCGACATCGCGGAGCGGCCCCATCTCCGCTCCGGGCTCGTCCCCTCGAGCGGACCGGCCGTCGAGCTGCGCGCAGCCGCCGAGATCGCTCGGGCACTAGAGGAGGCGGCGCTCCTCGGCGCCCTCGCGCCCGCGACCGAGGAGGTGGCGGAGCTGCTCTCCCACGTCCGCGTGCCGCTCTGGCGAGGGGGGACCGAGGGGCGGGTGCGCATCCTCAGCCCGTATCGGCTGCGCGCCACCCGCCTGCGCCATCTCTTCGTCGCCGGCCTCCTCGACGGCTCGTTCCCGGCCCGCACGCCGTCCGACCCGCTGCTCGCCGACGAGCGCCGCGGCGAGCTCGGCCTTCCCTCCCGCAGCGACCCCGCGGCCGAGGAGCGCTACCTCTTCTACTCGTGCATCGCCCGCCCGGAGACCCGCATCCACCTCGCCTATCCGGCCAGCGACGAATCGGGCACGCCGCTGCCGAGGAGCCCGTTCGTCGACGAGGTGCGCTCGCTCCTTTCCCCCGCGGCGCCGAGCGATTCAGCCGACGACGAGCTCGAGGCATCGCTCGCGACGCGCTCGGCCCCCGAGGACGTCGTCCCGGCTCCCGAGGAGGCGACCAGCGAGCGGGAGCTGGCGCGCGCCCTCGCGGCCCTCGGCCCCCGAGCCGAGCCGCTCGCCTCGGCGCTCGAGCTGCCGGGCGATCTGCGCCGCTCCGTCCTGGCGGAGCTCGACGGGGCCCGGCTGGCCCTCGAGGCCGCCTCGGCCCCCGGCCCGCTCAGCCACCCGGACGTGCTCGCGGCCCTTGCGGCCGAGCATCCCTACGGCGCCTCGACCCTGGAGGAGTACGACACCTGCCCCTACCGCTGGTTCGTGGGCCACGAGCTCGACCCCCGCCCGCTGGGGCCGGACCCCGAGCCCCTCGAGGACGGCGGCCTCGTCCACGAGGTCCTCGAGCGCCTCTACAGGTCTCCGCCCGCGGATGGAAGCGGGCCCGGGCCGGACGACGTCAAGCGCTGGACCGGAGCCGCGCGGGAGCTCGTCCGGGCGGTGGCGGAGGAGCGCGGCTGGGACCTCGCCCAGTCCCAGGCCCGCATCCGGATCGCCCGCTTCGACGCCGTCCTCGCCAGGTTCCTGCACCGCGATGCCGCCTCCGCCGGTCCGCTGCGACCCGACCCGGATCTGCTCGAGGCGTCGTTCGGCCGCGGCGACGACGACGCCTTCCCGGCGGCCGACCTGGGCGGCTTCTCCCTCCACGGCCGGATCGACCGGATCGACGTCTCCGAGGACGGGCGGGCGCTGATCCGCGACTACAAGCTCTCGAGCAAGGTGGTTGCCGGCAAGAAGCTGATCGAGGAGGGAAAGCTGCAGATGCCGCTCTACCTCCTTGCGGCGCGCGGCTTCGGGGTCGAACCGATCGGCGGGCTCTACAGCCCGCTGGGAGCGAGCCGCGAGGACCGCCCCCGGGGGCTCCTCAACAAGGAGCACAAGGGAACGCTGCTGCCGGCCGAGACCCGCTTCCACTACGGCACCGACTTCCTCGAGCCCGAGGAGCTCGACGAGATCCTCGAGGGCGCGAGGTCCAGAGCCGCGGAGATCGTCGACGGCATGCGCACCGGGACCGTGACGCGCGCGCCCCGGGGCGGGGAATGCCCAAGCTGGTGCGGGATGGCGCCGATCTGCCGGATCGAGCGGGGCGCCGCGATCGAGGATCCCGAGGCGGAGGAGGACGAGGCCGCATGAGCGAGCCCGAGCAGCTCAGCCTCGAGGCGGCCTTCGGGCTCGACGGCACCGAAGAAGCTCCGCCACGGGGACCGTCGGGTCAGGCCCCGGTGGAGCCGCTCGCGGCAGCGCTGGATCAGCCGCACCCCCCCACGCCCGAGCAGGCCGCGGCAATCGAGGCTCGCGACCGCGACGTCTTCCTCGAGGCCGGAGCCGGGACGGGCAAGACGCGCGTGCTCGTCTCCCGCTACTGCGATGCGATCGACGTGGACGGCGTCGAGCCCGAGCGCATCCTCGCCTTCACCTTCACCGAGCGGGCGGCCGCGGAGATGCGGCGTCGCGTCCGGGTCGAGCTGGCGCGCCGGGCGCGCCTGGCCGGCGACCCCGACCGGCGAGCGCGACTGAACGCCGCCGCCCGCGCCGGCGAGGGAACCCCGGTGACCACGATTCACGGGTTCTGCCGCCGCCTCCTCGCCTCCCACCCCGTCGCGGCCGGGCTCGACCCGCGCTTTCGGGTGCTCGACGCCGAGGAGGCATCCCGCCTGGCGAGCGAGGCCTACGAGGGGGCGCTGGCCGAGCTCGCCGCCGACGACGCCGAGGTGGTGAAGGCGGCGGCGGGATACCGGTGGCGGCTCGCGGGGGTGATCCGCGCCGCCCATTCCGACCTGCGCAACCGCGGCCTCGTGCCGCCGCAGCTGCCCCCGATCCAGATCACGGGCCTCGAGCGGGGGGTCGACGAGGGGCAGGGGACGGGATCCGAGATCGACGCCGCCGGGGCCACCTACGACGCGCTGCGGCGCCTCCTCAACGCCTACGGGGACCGCTACGAGGAGCTCTGCGCGGCTCGCTCGGGGATCGACTTCGATCACCTGCAGCTGCTTGCGCTCGCCCTGCTGCGGGAGCGCCGCGCGATCGCGGAGGCCCAGCGGAGCCGCTTCGACCACCTGCTCGTCGACGAGTTCCAGGACACGAGCCCGATCCAGGTCGAGCTGGTCCGGGCGCTGAGCGGTCCGGCCACGCGCCTGTTCGCGGTCGGGGACGAGTTCCAGTCGATCTACGCCTTTCGCGGCGCCGACCTCGCCAGCTTCCGCCGCGAGCGCGAGCGCATGCGGGACCGCGCCTCCAGCGACCCGGAGGCAGCCGCCGTCCTGCCCCTGAGCGGCAGCTTCCGCTCCGATCCCGACGTGATTGTGGCGGTGAACGCGATCGGGGCCGCCCTCCTCGACGACTTCAGCCCGCTGCGGGTCGGACGGTTGCCATCGGAGGCTCCTGCCGCGCCGGCGGGAGAGCCCGCCGTCGAGCTCCTGCTCACCCGCCGCGAGGGGTGGAAGGAGGAGGGCAACAGGATCCCGACGGCGCGAAACGACGCGCCGCCCAGCCGCGTCGCCGAGGCGCGCTTCCTCGCCGAGCGCCTCCGCGAGCTGGCCGGAAGCGGAGTCGAGCCCGGGGGGATGGTCGTGCTGCTGCGCGCGTTCACCCACGTCGACGTCTACGCGGAGGCGCTCGAGCTGGCGGGACTCGAGCCACACGTGGTCGGCGGCCGCGGCTACTGGTCGGCGCAGCAGGTCGCCGACGCCCTGCTCCTGCTCGCCTGCGTGGCCAATCCGCTCGACGACGAGGCGCTGCTGGGAGCGTTGGCCTCCCCCGCCTGCGGCGCGACCCCGGACGCCCTCTGGATCCTGCGCCGCCTCGCCGGCCGGCGGCGACATCTCTGGCCCGCCCTCGACGCGCTCTTTCGCCCACCTGCCGAGGCGCCCGCGGGCGGGGAGCCGGCGGAGGCGGAGGTCGACGAGGCCGAGCGGGAGCGGCGGGGCTGGGCCGAGCGCCTCCCCAAGGCCGACCGGGAGCGGCTCGGGCGCTTCCACGGCCGGCTTCTCGCCCTGCGGGCGCAATCCGCTCTGCTGCCGCTGGACACCCTGGTCGAGCGCACGCTGGAGACGTTCGACTACGACCTGGCGACGCTCCTGATGGAGAGCGGGCGGCGGCGAACCGCGAACCTGCGCAAGCTCGTCCGGATCGCCACGGAGTACGAGGCACACGACGGCCGCGACCTGCGGGGCTTCCTCGACCACGCCGCGGCGCGGGCCGCGTTCTCCGACCGCGAGGCCGAGGGCGCAACGGCGACGGAGGAGCACTCCGGGGTGCGGGTGATGACCGTGCACGCGGCAAAGGGGCTCGAGTTCGAGACGGTGGCCGTGGCCGACCTCGGGCGCTCGCTCTGCACGGGTGGGCAGCCTCCCGAGCTGCGGCTCGCCTTCGAGCCGGAGACCGCCGCCGCGGCGGCCGACGAGGGTCCCCCTCCGGCGCGCGTCGGGCTGCGCCTCGCCCGAGCCGGCGCGGGCTCGATCGACACGGAGGGATACGGACGGCTGAGCGAGGACGCGGCCGACTCCGAGGCCGAGGAGTCCGGTCGCCTCGTCTACGTGGCCGCGAGCCGGGCCGAGCGCCGCCTGATCCTCAGCGGGGTCTTCAGCGAGAAGGAGCTCGAGCCCTCCGCCAAGCCCAGGCGGCAGCGATCGGCCCTCGGGTGCCTGCTGCCCGAGCTCGGCGTCGACGGAAGCGACGGCCAGGTCCTGGAGCTCCCGGCCCCGGAGCCGCGGGCGGGGCTGCAGGCGAGCTTCACGCCGGCCCGTCTGGGGGTCAGGGTCCTCGGCGCCGGAGAGGCGAGCGCGGCGCGCCTCTCTCGTGACCGCCGCACGCCGGCGCCGCCCGTGGTCAACTCGGGAGGCGGGCGCCCACCGCTGATCGGCCTCGCCGAGGGCGGCGCGGCCGCGGCGCGCAATCTCTCCTATGCCGCTCTCGCCGATTACGAGCGCTGCGGCTACCGCTTTCTGATCGAGCGGGTGATCGGCCTCGGGGGCCGGATCGAGGCCGCGGTCCCCGGGGAGGCGGGAGGCGGCGATGAGCGCGACGAGGAGGTCCGCCACGACTGGGACGAGCCGCTGACGCGGACCGACCTCGAGCGCGAGGCGGACCCCGGCGCCGCCTCCCGCCTGCGGCGCTCCCGGATGGGGTTCGGCCGAGCCGTCCACGAGCTGCTCGAGTGGAGCGCCCGCAATCGCTGGGCCATGCCCTCCGAGCAGCTCGTAGGTGCCGCGATGCGTCGCGAGGACGCCGCGAGCGACGAGGTCGATCGGGCGCGGGAGATGCTCGAGGGCTGGCTGCGCTCCCCTCTGCTCGCGGAGCTGACCCAGGTCGAGGGGGCGAGCTTCCGCCCCGAGGTCTCCTTCCGGACGGCGCTCGAAGGTGGAACGGTGCTGCGCGGCACGATCGACCTGCTCGCCGGCGCGCCTGATGGGCAGGGTGAGCCCACGATCGTCGACTACAAGACCGACAGGCTGCGCTCCGGCGCGCCCCTGGCCCTCGACGCGGCCTACGAGCTGCAGCGCTCCCTCTACGTCGCGGCCGTCGCCGAGTCGACGGGCGCCGCAAGCGTGCGCAGCGCCTACGTGTTCCTCGACCGACCCGAGGCGCCCGTGATCGAGCGGCTCGACGCAGCGCGGATTGAAAGCGGCCGCAAGCGGGTCGAGGAGCTGGTGGGGCAGATCCGGGCGTCCCGGTTCGAGGCAACGGCAAGCCCTCACGCCGCCCTCTGCCACGATTGCCCCGCCCGGCCCCGCCTTTGCCCCCACCCCCGCGAGCTGACCCTGCGCCCGGCCGCATGAGCTTCGGCGGCCCCGCCGGACGCGAGCGCACCGCCCTGTTCGCATACGGCTCCCTCGTCAGCGCCGAGAGCGTCGCCACCACCCTCGGGCGGCCACCGCGGCCCGTCCGCAGGGCGACGCTGCGCGGGTGGCGGCGCAGCTTCACCCTGCTTCGCGACAACCGCCGCAGCGAGAAGACCTTCTCTCGCGTCGACGACGGCTCGATTCCGGACTGGATCCTCAGCCTCAACCTCGAGCGCGGCGAGGGGGAGCCGCCACCCAACGGGGCCCTGATCGAGGTGGACGAGACTGAGCTCGCGCGCCTCGACCTGCGGGAGATCCGCTACGCCCGCTGCGAGGTGACGAGCGCGGTCGAGTCACCCGGCGGCTCGGTCCCCTTCGCGCGCGTCGTGACCTACGTCGCCCGCCCTGAGTGCTTCGCCCCCGGGCCACCCGCGGGCGCGGTGATCCTGCGCGCCTACGTCGAGGCGGTCGAGGCTGCGTTCGCGATTTTGGGCCCGGAGGAGCTCGACGCCTTTCGGGGCTCGACCCCCGTTCCCCCCGTCGAGATCATCGAGGGCGAGCTCGTCCGCGATGAGATCCCGGCGGGGAACCCGCGGGCCTGGTGAGCCCCGACGTGAGCTCCGGCGACGCCGCCTGAATCCGAGCGCGACGCTCGCTCAGCGGCCGTTGCCGTTCGCGTGCCTCCGCTGGGCCCAGTCGTAGAGCTCGCGAAGCGCGGGCTCGAGGCGCATGCCCGTCGCGCTCAGGCGGTAGGAAACGCGCGCTGGCGGGCCCTGGTGCACCTCGCGCTCGACGAGGTCCTCGGCCTCGAGCTCGCGCAGGCGCTGGGAGAGCAGGCGGTCGGAGATGCCGGGCACGGTTGCCGCTAGGTCACGGAAGAAGCGCGGGCCCTCGATCAGGCTAAAGAGGATCGCGCCGGCCCAGCGCCTCCCGACGAGCTCCACGGCGGCGTGGAAATGCGGACAGACGACGCTGCCCGGCGCCGTTGCCGGGCCCCCCGTCGGTCCTCTCTCCAAAGAGGCACCTCCCATTCGATTCAGGGTAGCGGAGGGGTCCGCTCGGCCCCCGGAGCTCACAGGCATGGGCCGGTCCCGACCCGCTCGCCCGCCGCGTCGAGCGCATCGCGCACGATCTCGTTCGGGATTCCGAGGCCCTCGGGAGGGCTCGCCTCCAGGGTGGCCGCGAAGACCGTCGTCAGGACCCGCCCCCGCCCGTCGACGAGCGGCCCGCCGGAGTTGCCGCTGATCACGTCGCCGCGGAAGGACGTCATCTGCCGGCGGATCGGGCCGCGGCCGTAGGAGTCCTGGCTGCTCACCTCGCCGGTGGTGCCGAGCCGGGCGGGGATGCGCGAGAACTCACCCGATCCGGGGAAGCCGAGGACGGCGCCGTTCTTCCCGGTCCGCTGCTCCGCCGCCAGGGGGAGCGGGGGGCGATCGAGTCCCTCCACCCGGAGGACGGCGATGTCGTTCTCGGGGCGGTAGAGCGTCGGCGTGGCGTCCAGCTCGGCCCCGTCCCGCGTGACGACGTAGGTGTCCTCCTCCCCGGCGATCACGTGGGCGTTGGTGACGACGAGGCCCGGGCCGGCGACCCATCCGGATCCCGAGACCGTGAGACCGCAGGACGTCCCAAGCACATGCACCACGGAGTCGGAGGCCGCGAGGACCTCGGGGTCGGAGAGGATCGCCTTGTCGGGCTCTCCGACGTCGGCGCTGGGGCCGCTGAGCTGGGGCGTCGGCTCGATCCGGTTGAGCACGTTGAGGATCGGTCCCGACGGCGGGACGACGTCGTTGATCGCCCCAAGGATCAGCGATCGCTGGACGTCCTCGCGCACTCCGCCCAGGGCGGGAGCGTTCAGCGCGAGGGCGCCGAGAACCCAGGCGATCCCGAGCGCCAGCGCGACGAACGCCGCTGCGCCGCCGAGGGAGTCGACCGAGCGGGACGCCCCGCCGCTCAGAAACCGCGTCCGGATCGCGACCGCGACGCTCTCGAGCAGGGTCGCGCTGAGGCCGCCGACCACGATCCCGCCGAGCAGGGCGATGCCGGGGGCGTAGGGGGACGCCGCTCCTCCGTCGAGCACGAGCGGGGCGAGCCTCGCCCCGATGACCGCTCCTCCCGCGAAGCCACCGAGCCCCAGCCCGGCCACGAGCAGGCCCTGCCTGTAGCCCACCGGGGCGAGCACGACCGCGAGCGCGACTATTGCCCAGTCGATGACCGTCATGGGGCCTCGGTGCGATGAGTGCTTAGGTCGTCCACGAGCCGGGTAGCCTTCGCGGCAGAGCCCCAGTCGCCTCCCGGGCCGGCGGCGCTCGACCTCACGATCAAGTGAACCAAATCCCCCTCACGGAGGCGAGACGCAGGCGCTTTCTCCTGCGCGCCCTGCCCCTCGGCGTCGTCTCCATCGCGGCGTTCGCCGTCGGAGTCGTCGTCTCCGGGAGCTCGGAGGAGCGGGAGGCGGTCGACCGGTTCGCTCAGGCCTGGAGCCGGGGCGACTTCGTCGCCATGCAGGCCGAGTTGAGCCCCGCCTCGCAGGCCGACTACGGGCCCGACGACCTCGAGGCCGCATACGCCGCGGCTGGCCGCACGGCGACGACGACGCAGATCGCCATGGGCGAGACGCGTGGTCCGCTCGACGACGGGGGATCGACGGTGGTGGCGCTGCCGGTTGACGTGAGCACGACCGCCTTCGGGACCGTGAGCGGGGAGATCGGCATCCCCGTCTCCGAGGAGGGCATCGAATGGGCGCCCAACCTCGTCTTCCCGGGCCTCGCCGAGGGCGAGAAGCTCGAGCGCAAGGCGGATCTGCCGAAGCGCGCGCCGATCCTGGCGGCGGACCGCACTCCCCTCGCGGAGGGCCCTGCGACGGCGCGCACGACCAACGGGACCGGAGGGGTCGTCACCGGCGAGCTCGATGTGCCCGACGCGGCTCGCCGGCGCGAGATGTCGGCCCTCGGGTTCCCCGAGGACGCGCCGGCCGGGACGAGCGGCCTGGAGCTTGCGTTCGACCCCGAGCTGGCCGGCACGCCAGGCGGCGAGCTGCTCGCCGAGGGGGACGGCGAGCCGCGAGTCCTGGCGGCGAAGGACCCCGTCGACGGCGAGCCGGTGCGGACGACGATCGACCCCAAGCTCCAGGACGCGACGGTGGCCGCGCTCGGCGGCACGTACGGGGGTGCCGCCCTCCTCGACGCGGACAACGGGGACATCCTGGCGCTGGCCGGGCTCGCGTTCTCGGCTCCGCAGCCGCCGGGATCGACCTTCAAGGTGATCACGGCGACCGGAGCGCTCGAGGACGGGATCACGAAGCTGAACGAGGAATTTCCCGTCACCAGCTCAGCTGTAGTCGGCGGCCGCGAGGTCGCCAACGCCTACGACGAGCTCTGCGGCGGCACCCTCGTGGAGAGCTTCGCCGAATCGTGCAACAGCGTCTTCGCCCCGCTCGGCGCCGAGCTCGGCGGGGAGAAGCTCGTCAAGACCGCGGAGCTCTTCGGCTTCAACTCCCCGCCGGCCCTCTACAGAGCGGAGGCGCTGGCGCTCGTCGACCCGCCCGAGAGCTCCATTCCCGAGCAGCTCGACGACGAGCTGACCGTCGGAGTCACCGCGATCGGGCAGGGTGAGGTCCTCGCGACTCCGCTCGAGATGGCGTCGGCGTCGCAGACCATCGCCAACGGAGGGGTGCGATCGCCGACTTCGCTGGTCCGCGACCCCGCCCTGGCAGGCGACTACCCCGACGTCACCGTCACGACCCCCGAGGTGGCTGACGAGCTCAGGCAGATGATGATCGAGGTGGTCGCCGCGGGAACCGGTGTCGCCGCGGCGCTCCCCGACGTCACGGTCGCCGGCAAGACGGGCACCGCCGAGCTCGGGACCACGAGCGGCGAGGCGGTCGGCGACATCGCGCCCGAGCAGGACGTCGACGCCTGGTTCACCGCCTTCGCCCCGGCCGGGAAGCCGAAGTACGCGGTGGCGGTGATGGTCGTCAACGCACCGGGGGACGGCGGCACCGTCGCGGCCCCCATCGTCCGGGCGATCCTCGACGCCGCGCTCTGAGGATCCAGCTCGTCCTGGCCGGCTAATCCAGCGGGTAGCCCATGGCGGCGCCGACGAGCACGGCCACGCCGCCGAGCAGCGCGACCAGCCCACCGAACGCCCCGCTTGCGAGCCCCAGCAGGGCCCCCAGGATCAGGAGTGCCGCTCCCGCGGCCAGCACGGTCCACCAGCCACCCCGGGGACCGCGGCCCGCCGGGGCCGCGAGGACCGTGCCCACGAGAACCCCGCCGAGCCCGATCAGGCTCGCCACGTTGCCGAGCAGCTCGAGCATGATCACGATCGCGCCGGCGGCGGCGAGGAGCAGCGCCGCCTGTGTGATTCTCGGGTTCAAGGGTCCCGCCGGAGCGGCTCGATCTACAGGTCGAGCTCGATCTTGCCCACCCCGTCCGCCCCGGGCACGAGGAGCTGCAGTGGGCGGTTCTCCGTGGCACCCTCGTCGAGGGCGAAGAGGACCAGCGAGCCCTCGATCGGGCCGTTGGCGGCTGCCGTCTCGGGCCCGGGCACGCTCTCGTCGGGCGCGAGCGGCGTTCCCGGCACGAGCGCGAACGGGTTGTCGACTTCCTCCTGGTAGTAGATCGTGCCGCGCGTGTCGACGATCTTGAGCGGCTGGGGAACCACGTTGGGCTCCTCGCCCTCATTGGTGACCCGCAGGAACACGCCGAGGTATTGCTGCCCCTCGGCGAGCGGCGGCGCAGCGCTTAGGTAGGCGGAGTCGTCGGGCGAGTCGGGGTTGAGAAAGCGGGTGATCTGGAGGTCGTAGGTGATCTCGCCGAGCTCGAGGGGCTCTCCCTCGTTGACCTCGGTCTCCTCCTCGGTACCGCACCCCGCGGCGAGGGCGGAGAAGGCGGCGAGGAGGATTGCGAGCAGCAGAAAAGTGGCGAAGCGGGGGCGCATCGGCGGCGGGAGTCTACCGGCGCAAACCGTCAGGGCCGGCTGGCGCCGGCGACGTGGAGGGGCTCGATCCCGGCGTCGGATTCGACCAGGTCGCGGAGCCTGCTCAGCGCTCGCTTCCACTGTCGCTCATACCAGCCAGCCGAGCCCAGGCGGTCCTTCAACTTGTCGACCGGATGCGCCGGCTCGGTCCAGAAGCTGACGGTGACGTCGGTCATGGAGCCGGCGCTCTCGACCAGCTCCCAACCCGTTCCGGTGGGCATCCGGTCGATCCTGGCCCCACGACCCCGCTCGAGCAGCATGTGGGAGTCCTCGACCTCGGTGACGACCGTCTCCATCCAGACGGGGAAACGGGGCGCGTCGACGTGGAACCGGGCGGCCGCGCCGACTCCGCTCGACTCGATGCGCTGGAGGTGGAACTGCTCGAGGAAGTGGTCGCAGAAGGCCGGCCGGATGGCGAGGTCCGAGATCAGCGAGAAGACCCGCTCGCGCGGCGCGTCGATCGTGATCTCGGCCATGACGGGGCCCATGGGCAGCGCGAGTCTATCCGCGGGCAGGCAGGGCGAATCGACGGAGAGCGGAGGCGCTCGGGCACCTGCATGCGAGCGCGGGGTCCCGAATATAGTCGGCGCATGGCGAGCTCCGGCCACGCGCCGATCGGGGACCTCACATGTCGGTGACGATCGCGGTCCTCTCCCAGAAGGGCGGCACGGGGAAGACCACCACCGTGAGGTCGCTCGCGGACGTCCTCGAGCGGGTGGGCCTCGAGGTCCTCTCGATCGACGCCGACCCGCAGGGCAACCTCTCCGACTACTTCGACGTCGACCCCGACGCCCAGCCGACGCTGGGCGAGGTGCTGGCTGGGCAGGCCCGGGCGGTCGACGCCGTCCACGACGGCGTGATCCCAGCCAACCTCGGGCTGGCCGAGGCCGAGCTCGTGCTCGCGGGCAAGATCGGCCGCGAGGTCACGCTTCGCAATGCGCTGCGAGACGTAAAGCGTCGCTACGACGTGTTGCTGATCGACTGCCCCCCCACCCTCGGCCTGCTCACCGTCAACGCTCTCGTCGCCTCGACTCACGCGATGCTCTCGACCCAGGCGCAGCACTTCTCCCTGCAGGGAGTCGAGCAGGCCATGCAGATTTTCGACCTCGCCCGCGACACCCTCAACCCCGAGCTCGAGCTGCTCGGCGTGCTGCTCAACATCGCGAACATGCGGACGAAGCACGCCCGGCAGACCCTCGAGGCGCTCGACGAGCTCTTCCCGGGCAAGGTCTTCGACACGGTGATCAGGCAGTCCATCGCCTACGCCGAATCGGCCGAGCGGGCTCGCCCGATCCTCGACTACCGGCCCGAGCGCGGCGCCGACTACGTCGCCCTGGCCGCCGAGGTGCTGGAGCGGCTGGGCATGGAGGAGCGGCTCGGCCGGCTCGAGGACGTCAGGCGTGAGGCGCTGCCGGCCCGGCTGCTCGAGGCGAGCTGAGGCAGGGCAGGGACCTGCGGGAGCTCAACGCCTCCGCTTGACCTTCTCGCAGCCGCGGACGCGGTCGTGGCTGTCGACGACGGCAACGTCGGTGCCGCTGCCGCAGCGCACCCTGTCGCGCTTGCCGTCCCGCACCTTGATCCAGTCGTCGCCGGACCCTCCCGAGACCTGGTCACGGCCCCGGCCCCCCTGCAGGCGATCTCTGCCGCCCTCCCCGTAGACCCGGTCGTTGCCGGCCTGGCCCGAGGCGCAGTCGGCACCCCGACCCGCATGGATCCGGTCGTTGCCGCCGCGCCCGCGCATCCGATCGCTGCCGGTCGTGCCCCGCATGGCGTCGTTGCCGCTCGTTCCCCTGATGGTCGCCTCGCAATGTCCGGCGGGCGGCTGCGGGCATCCGCCATTCGAGGCGGGGCCGGCCCGGTTCGGGCACTCGTCGTTCGCGTTCTTGACGCCGTCGTTGTCCGCGTCGCCTGGGACCGGGCAGCCCGCATTGGAGGCAGGACCCGGCGTGCTCTTGCAGGCGTCGGCGGAGTCCGCCGTCCCATCGCCGTCGGAGTCGGTGATCGGGCACCCCATGTTGGAGGCGGGGCCCTTCTGGTCGGGGCAGGCGTCGTCCTTGTTGAAGACGCCGTCGCCATCGGTGTCGTTCGAGGCGGGGCAGCCGTTCTTGGCCGGGTCCATCGAGGCGTCACCGGGAACGTTCTGGCAGGCATCCTCGCCGTCCACGACCCCGTCGCCGTCGGCGTCGGTGGGAGCCAGCGCGTACTGGCTCGAGAGCGTGTAGCCCTGGGGAAGCACCTTCGGCGCCGGCTCCGTGACCGCCGGGGACGATCCCGGAACCTCACGCACCGGCAGGCGCAGATCGAGGTTCGAGATCGTGATCGGGGCCTGCCCGTTCGACTTGCGCGCGTACGGCGAGTCGCTCGGCAGGAGCTCGAGCTTGGCGACGTGGCCCGGCGCGATCCCGTACGCGTTCGGGTGGAGCTGGAATACCTGCCGCTTGGGCGCGGTCGGGGTCAGCTGGGGCCGGTAGATGCCCCGGGCGACGAGCGTCTCGTTGCCGTCCGGGCCGACGTCGAGGAGCCGGGCTGCGAGCTGGCTGTTCGGCCCGGTGGAGCGGATGTCGGCGACGATCGTCGGCGAGCCCATCAGCGTGTAGCCGTCGCCCGTCGCCGCCGGTAGCCGGTAGCTGGCGACGCCGGGCTGGTCGCTGGCCGAAGTCGTCGCGCAGGCGCCACCGCCGGCGATCGGATCGAATGCCTGCCCGGCCTGCGGGCTGCCCGCCTCGGGGGCGATCACCTGCTGCTCGGCACTCCCGAAGCGAACCTCGCCGGGGGCGAGATCGGCCCAGGTCGGCGCGGTGAATGGCCCGGCGGAGGGAGCCGCCTTCGGGCAGGTCTGGGTCAGCACGGTGACGTCGTTCGCCGGCTTCGGCCCCTGCTGCATGAGATAGTGGTCGAACCAGGCCTCCTGACGCGCTCGAAGCATGGTGATGTCAGCGGGCTTGTTCTGCCCACGGGCGTGGCCGAAGTCGAGGAACATCAGCGAGATGTCGGCATCCGGGTACTGCTGCTTCGTCTTGTTGTAGTAGCGGACCGCCTCATCGACGGGGAAGAGGTCGTCGGTCCAACCGTTCGCGATCAGCAGCGGCGCGGGCTCGTGCGAGTTGTCGATGTAGTAGCTCGAGTGGTGCTGGGTGACCTCGTCGACGATCCCCTGCGCGGTGGGATCGCCCTCGTAAGGCTCACCGGCGGTGAGCCGCGAGTACCAGCGGTGGACGTCGGCGGTGGGATCCGTGCCGGGGGCCGTGAAGTTGCTCAGTGCGACCCCGACCCCGTAGAGGCCGGAGACGTAGGACTGCTTCATCACGCCGATCGGTCCCTTGTCGTAGCTGTTGTTGGCCGCGTAGTCGAGCGTGTAGCCGTTCGGGACGAGCGAGTAGGCGAGGTCCGTCCAGGGGATGTCGGGGGCGGCGGCGGCGATGTGCATGTCGGTTCCCGCGGGGCTCTTCCATGGCACGAGGTCGCCGTTCTGCTCGCCGGGAAGGCCGCCCACCATCGTCCGGTCGTTGAGCGCCGCCAGCGCCATCGAGATGCCGCCGCCGTAGGAGGGGCCGGTGGCGCCGATCGCGTCGGGGTCGACGACGCCGTTGTCGACGAGCTTGCCCGCCATGAGCTGCGCGTCGCGTACCTCGAAGTGGGTATCCATCAGATGGTTGTAGCCCCGGGCGATGGTGGTGTCGGCGCCCAGCGGGTCCTGGCCGGGGGGCGTACCCGTGCACTGCGGCGTGAAGCGCTTCTGGTCCTGCCCGCCGCACGAGCTGCCCCAGCCGCGGTCGCTCATCGAGAAGCCCGCGTAGCCCTTGCTGACCCAGCGGTTCAGGTCGTACTCGTTCTTCTGGCCGCCCCAGCCGTGGAACCCCATGACGAGCGGGTAGGACCCGTCGGCGGCGAGCGGGTCCGCCGGCGCCGGCGGGAGCACGAGCTTGACGTCGATCGGGGCGCCGTCGAAGGAGTTAACGACGCCCGTGCAGGTGCGGTTCTGGCCTGCTGCGCCCGTGCAGGTCGGCCCGCCTGCGCCGAACGGCGTCGTGATCGCCGCGCCCGCGGAGCTCGCGAGCCCCAGAGCCCCCAGCACCGCCACCAGCAGCGCAATCCGCACGCGTCCGAACATCGATCCGCTCAAGGCTCTCGCTCCTCGTTCGACCCGCCCGCCGACCCGCAAACGCGGCTCCGGGAGCCAACCCTAGAGGACCGTAGACGCTGCCGCGCCGCCTGAGCTAGCCGCCAGCCGCCTCAGCCCGCCGCATCCCGGTGATCGCCCAGACCCCGAAGGCGAGGACCATTCCGGCGCCGGCGAGGACGGCGATCCCGATTCCCTCCGGCGCGCCGGCGAGGAGCGAGCGCTGCGCTTCGACGATCGGGGTGATCGGGTTCACGCTGGCGACCGTGTGGATCCACGAATCGAGCAGCTCGAGCGGCACGTAGACCGGCGCAAGGAAGAGGATCAGGAAGACGGGCATCTGCATCAACGGCCCGGCCTGGATCGAGCGGAAGCGCAGCGCGATGCCCGTCGCCCACATCGCCGCGGCGCCGTTGACGAGCAGAGCCAGCCCGATCAGCCCTCCCAGCTCGCCCGCGTCGCTGGAGACCTGCATCCCGCTGAGCAGCGCGATCGCGAACAACAGGGTCACGACGATGAGGGCCCGGATCAGCGCCGAGGTGGCATAGCCGGCGACGATCGCGAGGCGGTTCGGCGCCGCGAGCATCAGCCGGCGACCGAAGCCCGTCTCGAAGTCGCGCGCGATCCCGAACCCCGTGAAGACCCCGCCGAAGGCTGAGGCCTGCAGGATCACGAAGGCAAACTCGAAGGCGGTGTAGCCGTTGGGGTAGTCGAAGCCCGGCGCCTCGTCAACCCGCGAGAGCCCGCCGGCGAAGGCGCTGAAGAAGAAGAGCGGGAAGAGCAGCGCCGGCAGCAGCAGCGACGGGCTCGTGACGAAGTTGTGGAGGTTGCGCCAGGCCACCGCGAGGGCCACGGAGCGTGATCTCGCGATGCCGCTCACGTCCGCACCAGGCGTGTTCGCAGGCTGAGCGAGGAGGCGCTCAAGAAGGCGGCGGCGAGCACGGCGGCAATGCCGAAGGCAAGGGCGAGCGCCTCGCCGTCGATGCCCGTGATGTAGAGGCTCCTGACGCCCTCGATCAGGTAGGAGACGGGGTTGAGGTCGGCGACCGTCCGAAACCAGCCCTGCTCGATCAGATCGCGCGGCAGGGCCATCGAGGAGAAGAAGAGGAAGACGAAGAAGATCGGAAAGAGGCTCTGCATCGCCTCCCCGTTGCCGACCCGCAGCGCCGCGAAGGTGCCGACGCAGCCCAGCGCGAACGAGATCGCGAGCGAGAGCGCGATCAGGATCGGGATCCCTGCGAGCCCCGCCTCGAAGCTGGCGCCGGAGGCGAATCCCACGGCGATATAGACGGCGGCCTGGAGGAGGCCCAGCGCCATCGCCCCGCCGAGGGTGCCCGCAAGCAGCGAGCCGGCCCCCAGCGGTGTCAGGGCCAGCCGGTTGAGAAAGCCAGATTCGATGTCGGTGGCGAGATCGGTCCCGGCGTTGAGGAGGGCGAAGATTCCGCCCTGGATGAAGGGGACGGCGAGCGCGAAGGAGAGGTAGGAGTCCGTCGGGAAGCCGCGGATGTTCGTCGTCGCGTCGAGCCCCGCCGTGTTGACGGCGAGCAGAAAGAGCGGGAAGAGCAGCGAGGGAGCGATCGTCGCCGGCTGGCGGATCGAGCGCAGAAACGACCGGCGGGCGACCTCGAAGACTCGTTCGAAGCGCGAGATGCTCACGCCGCGACCGCCGCATGCTCGCCAGTGGCCACCTCGCCATCCATCGCCTCGGCGCCACCGGAGCCCTCGAGCTTGCGCCCCGTCTTCTCGAGGAAGACGTCGTCGAGCGTGGGCGCGTGGAGCTGCAGGTCGGCGAGTCCGATGCCCTCGGAGTCGAGCGCGCGAAGCACCCCCTGGAGGCCGTCGTGGCCGGGAGAGAGACGGACGGAGACGGCCGCGGGCTCGGCCTCGCTATGTCCGCCGCGCTCGCCGAAGCGCGCCATCACCTCGGCGAGGCGATCGTGGTCGCCTGGATCGGCGGGCGTCGCCTCGACTGCGGGTTCGCCGATCTCGGACTTGAGCTGCGGCGGCGTTCCCTCGGCGACGATCTGGCCGCGGTCGATGATCCCGACCCGATCGGCGAGCCGGTCGGCCTCCTCGAGGTACTGGGTCGTCAAGAACACGGTCATCCCCTCCTGGGAGGCGAGCCTCTCCACCTCCTCCCAGAGCGAGCTTCGGCTCTGCGGATCGAGCCCGGTGGTCGGCTCGTCGAGGAAGAGAATGCGCGGAGCATGGACGAGCGCGAGCGCGAGGTCGAGCCGCCGCCTCATCCCCCCGGAGTAGCCGCCGACCCGCCGGTTGGCGGCTTCGGCCAGCCCGACTCGCTCGATCAGCTCGTCGCCGCGACGGCTGCGCTCCCCCTTGGGTATGCCGTGGAGCGCCGTCTGCAGGCGCATGTGCTCCCGCGCGGTCAGGTGCGGGTCGAGGGCGGCCTCCTGCAGGGCGGCGCCGATCTCCTCGCGGACTTTGCCACCCTCGCGGGCAACGTCGAAGCCACCGACGCGGGCCCTCCCCGCGGTGAGCGGAAGCAGCGTCGCAAGCATCAGGACGGTGGTGGACTTGCCGGCCCCGTTGGGCCCGAGGAAGCCGTAGATCTCACCCGCATCGACGTGGAGGTCGATGCCGTCCACGGCCTTCGGGCCCTTCTTGAACTGCTTCACGAGGCTCTCGACCTCGATCGCCCGACCGCCTGCCCCGATGCTGGTATTGCTCATGGGCGGCACCGTAGCAAACTTTGTTGAGAGAGTGCCACTATCTTGGAGTTGCAACTGTCTTCTTCCCCCAATAAGCTTGTCTCATGAGCAGTGACCCTGACCGCGAGCTCGATCCAGCCGGCACGGCCTGGAAGGCGATCCTCGAGCTGGTCGGGTGGGGGGGCCGCCGGCCGCCGCGGTTCCCCGCGGTGGCGATGGAGCTCGGCCTCGCCCCGAAGCAGATGGGCGTGCTCTGGAAGCTCGAGCCGGGCGGGACCCTGCCGATGCGCGCCCTCGGCGAGAGCCTCTTCTGCGACGCCTCCTACGTCACCGACCTCGTCGACCGCCTCGAGGAACGCGGCCTGATCGAGCGCCGGCCGAGCCCCGAGGATCGGCGGGTCAAGCTGATCGCGCTGACCCCCGAGGGCGAGCGCTGCCGGGCTCGCGCCCTCGAGATGCTCTACGAGCCGCCGACCGAGTTCGGCGCGCTCGACGAGGCCGAGATCCGCCGCCTCTGCGAGCTGCTCTCGAAGGCCGTCACGGCCGAGCCGGTCGCCGGCGCTTCCTGACGAGCCGTCAGGTTTCCTGACGAGGCTGGGAGCCCGCCGATCAAGGATGCAGGAGGCGATGCGGCCATTAGGCCGTGAGCCGACGAGGACGCCGAGCGGCGGCCTCCCGGGCCGTCGGGGCCCGGTCGCCGCCTGGGTCCGAACCGACCGGCGCCCGCTGGACCGAGAGACATTGGCAGTGAGGGGAGGAGCGGATACCGAAGTCAGGCTTTGATCGGCGGGTCGGCGGCGCCGGGGTCTCTGAGGCTCATATCCTGGCTTCAGAGACCCCGCCGGTCCCGCGCCCGTCAACTTCCGCACGAGGCCGTGACGAAAGCGCCACCGCATCCCTCATCAGCCCTAGCCGCGTTCCGCCGATCGTGGAGTGATCAGACCCCGCGGACTGGCCCACGCCGGTGCGCCTCGCTCCTGACGAGGCCGGGAGGGTGCTGATCAAGAAAGAGGTAGGCGATGCGGCTTTCAGGCCGTGAGCCTGCCGGTGACGCCGAGCAGCGCCCTCCCGGCCCGTCAGGGCAATTCGACCCGGGCGCCGCGGGCTGAGAACGGCACGCGGCGCACCTCCGCCCACCCCTCGGCGAGCCGCTCGAGCCCCTCGAGGACCTGGGTGCCGGACTGCCAGAAGCTCCAGACGAGCACGGTGGGTCCCGCCCCGGAGATCGTCGCGCCGATCGCGCCGAGTCCCCGAGCTGCCTCGACGACCTCCATCGAGCGCGGGTAGAGCGACCGCCGACGGGACTGATGGACGCGATCGGACAAGCCCCGCTCGATCAGCGTCAGGTCGGAGCGCTCGATCCCCATGACGAGGTGAGCGGCGGCACTGACGTTGTGCATCGCGTCGGCCAGCGGCAGCTCCGCGGGCATCGCCGCCCGCGCCCGCTCTGTCGGAACCTCCGCCTCGGGCACGACGAGGATCGCCTCGAGGCCCTCCGGCGGCGCGAGCAGCGCGGGCGACGGGATTCTCGAGGCGGGGGCGGACCCGAGCCCCATCTCGATCGGGTCCGGGGGCGTCTCCCGCGCCGGGGCGCCGGGCGGGGCGCAGAGCGCGATCCCCCCGAACAGCGCGGCCGCCACGTTGTCGGGATGGCCCTCGAGGTCGCACGCGTAAGCGAAGATCCGCTCTCTCGAGTGGCCGAGCTCATAGAGGTGGTCGGCAGCGAGCAGGCCGGCGACGATCGCCGCCGCGGAGGAGCCGAGGCCGCGCGAGAGCGGGATGTCGCTGCGGATGACGAAGGAGATGTCGTCGGCCGGGTGCAGCCGCTCGAAGGCCCTGACGAGCAGGTTCTCACGGTCGAGGGGAACGTCGAGCCCACCCGGGTCGATCTCGAACGACCCGGTCTCGCTGACCTCGAGCTCGAGCTCGAGCTCGAGAGCCGCCCCCAGCACGTCGTAGCCCGGCCCCAGGTTGCCGGAGGAGGCGGGGACTCGGACGATCCGCCGGCGACCGCTCACGATCGGAGGGCTCCTGCGCCTACCACTCGCCGGAGGCGAGGCGGGCGGCGTCCCCGGCGATGCCGCGAGCAAGAAGGCCGCCGTCCGCAACGCGGGCTCCCGGCAGGAGCAACGCTTCCTTGACCTGCGCTCCGGCGCCCACCTCGGCGCCGGTCCCGATCACCAGTGGCCCCGTGAGCTTCGCCCCGGCGCCGATGGTGCAGCCCTCGCCGAACAGGACCCGGCCCTCCACCTCAACGTCCGCGCCGGCATCGACCCTGGCGGGGAGCGAGCCGTCGCCGAGCTCGCCGCCGAGGCAGGGCATCTCGACGGCACCCTCGACCGCGTCGAGGTTGCCCTGCAGGTACTCGGGCAGCGTGCCCACGTCGTTCCAGTAGCCCTCGATCTCGTGCACGTGGAAGGGCACGTCGTGGGAGAGCAGCGAGGGAAAGACGTCGAGCGCGAAGTCGATCGGATCGGGGTCGGGAAAGTAGTCGAAGACCTCGGGACTGAACGCGTAGATCATGCAGTTGACGAGATCCGAGAGGGCCTCGGCCGGGTCGGGCTTCTCCTGGAACCCCTGCACCCGTCCCTCGCCGTCGGTGACGATGACCCCGTACTGGCTCACGTCGGCGACTTTCTTCACGGCGAGGGTGGCAACTCCGCCCGTGGCGCGATGGGCCGCAACGAGGGCGGTCAGGTCGACATCCGTCAGCGCGTCGCCGGCGAGCACGATGAAGGTGTCCTCGGCGCCGGTGGTGAGGAAGTCGGAGACGTTGCGGACGCCGCCGGCGGTGCCGAGCAGCTCCTCCTCGTGGCGGTAGGAGACCTCGACCCCGAGGTCGGAGCCGTCACCGAGTTGCCCCTGGACCTGCTCCGGGAACCAGTGCAGGTTCGCGATCACCTCCCCCACCCCGTGGCCGGCGAGCAGCCGCACGAGCTGCTCGACGATCGCGACGTTCCCCACCGGGACGACCGGCTTCGGGATCGCGTTCGTGATCGGGCGCAGCCGCGTCCCGAGGCCGGCGGCCATGACCATCGCGCGCATCATCGGCACCCAGCAAACAGCAAGCGGCACGAAGTTGCGTGTCGCCCCCATGTCCGGGTCGAGGGCCGGCGGCTGCCCGCGGCTCGCTGCTGGCTCGTCCTCACGGCCTCCCCAGCCGGTCCTTGAGGCTCTCGATCACCTCGACGGGGGTCGGGTCGGCGCCGGCGCGGGCGGCCAGCTCCAGCGAAAGCAGGTCGCCCAGCATCACCGACCAGAGCAGCCGCTCGGTCCGGGTCTCCCCCTCGGTCTCGACCCGGATCACGTCGTGGGCCCTGCCGGCGATCAGCTCGCCGGTGAGCTCGATGCGCTGCCGCTCGCGCGGGTGCTGGTCGCGGTCCTCGAGGAAGAGCGCCGTGTAGGCGGCGTCGGGCGCGCACTGCCAGCCGACGATCTCGTTGTGGTCCATCTCCGGGAGCTGATGGTCGAACGCCGGCAGCTTTGCGTTCTCGTTGATCTGGCACTTCCAGCGGTAGGCGATCGGGACCGTCAACCCGCACCCGTAGAGCAACGGCACCGAGCCGTAGATGCGCTCGGCGAGCTCCTCGGCCTTCGCCATCAGCGCGCCCTTGGCGGCCTCGAGGTGGGCGGCGGAGCTGTCGATCTCGGTCCGGATCGCTGAGCCGGCGCCGACGAGGGCCGCGACCTCGGCGGCGATCGCGAACGCGTAGCCGACGGCGGCGCGCGGCTGCAGGCCCGCGGGCATGCCGATCACGGGGACGCCGTCGCGGCGGGCCGCCTCCTCGATGGCGCCCCCGGTAGTCGCGACGATCCGCCGCGCGCCCACGGCCTCCGCCGCGTCGTAGCAGGCGAGGGTCTCCTCGGTGTTTCCCGAGTAGCTCGAGCAGAAGATCACGCGATCCGGGGCCGTCCAGGGAGGCACGGCGTAGCCGCGGACGACGTCGAGCGGCCGCATCAGGCGGCTGCCGAGCGCCGCCACGGCGAGGTCGCCGCCGATCGCCGAGCCCCCCATCCCGCAGGCGATCAGCCCGCTCGACTCCATCGGCGCGAGCTTGGCCGAGGACACGCGCCAGAGCGCGTCGCGAAGGTGGTCGGGCAGCGACAGCGCCGCCTCGAGCTGGTCGCCCGAGTCCTGCGCCCCGATCCGCTCGGCGAGATCGCTCACGCCGTCTCCTCGGGCTGCACGCGGGCGCCGGGCTCGAGGCCGGCGGAGGCCGTGATCCTCGCGCCGGCGCCGATCACCGCGCCCTCAGGGACCTCCGCGCCGTCCTCGACCACCACGCCCGCCGCGAGGATCGCTCCCCGCACGCTAGCCCCGGCGCCGATCCGGCAGGCCGGGTGCAGGGCGGAGCCCTCGACCGTCGCCCCCTCCCCCACCTCGACCCCGGCGCCGAGCACGGCGCGCGGGCCGATCGTCGCACCGCCGGCCACCGAGGCGTCGGCATCGACGAAGGCCGGCCCCCTCACCGTCGCGCCCTCCTCGACGGCGGCGCCCTCAGCCACGTGGCGACCCTCGCCGTCGGCCCTGCTCCCGGGCTCGGACTCGACGTTGCCGCAGAGGATGTCCCAGCAGGCGCCCAGATAGCGCTCCGGGGTGCCGATGTCCATCCAGTAGCCCTCGAGGCGGCGCGAGTTGAGCCCGTCGCCGACCAGCCGCGGGAAGACCTCGCGCTCGATCGAGACGTCCTGTCCCTCGGGGACGAGGTCGAGGACCTCCTTCTCGAGTACGTAGGCGCCCGCGGAGACCTCGTCGGTGTCGATGTCGGCCGGGTCGGGCTTCTCGAGGAACTCGAGGACCTCGCCGTCCGGCGCGCGGCGGACGAGCCCGTAGCCGGTCGGATCGGCGACGGGATGGAGCGCGAGGGTCGCCCGGGCGCCGCTCGCCTGATGCTGCTCCATCAGCGCCGTCAGGTCCAGGTCCATAAGCACGTCGCCGTTGAGCGCGAGGAAGCGGTCGTCAAGCAACTCGGCCGCGAACTTGATCGCGCCCGCCGTGCCGCGGGGCTCGGGCTCCTCGACGTAGCGGAGCCGCGGGCCACCGGCGAGACCGTCGCCGAGCACGGCGCGGATTCCGTCGGGCAGAAAGCCGCAGGCCATGACGATGTCGTCGACGCCGTGGCGGGCGAGCCAGTCGATCATGTAGCGGATGAACGGCCGGTCGACGAGCGGGATGACCGGCTTCGGCAGGGTCAGCGTCACGGGCTGCAGGCGGGTGCCGTGCCCGCCGACGAGGATCAGCGCCTGCACCGGGGCTCCGCGGGGTGGATCTCGGCGCCGGACATGAGGCGCCTTTCTACAGGGTGCGGCGGCCTCGATGCGGAGCCGCCGGGGCCCCGGCTCAGCCCCCGGCCGGCACCCCGCGGCCGATGCCCTCGTAGGTGTACCCGGCCGCGCGCATCTGGGCGGGGTCGAGAAAGTTGCGCCCGTCGACGAGCACGGGGCGCTTCATCGTGGTCGCGAGGGCCTTCCAGTCGAGCTCGGCGAACTCCGGCCACTCCGTGACCAGGATGGCCGCGTCGGCGCCGGCCAAGGCCTCCTCGGCTGAAGTGGCGAGCTCGACCGACGGCAGCATCCCGGCGGCGCCCGTCGAGGCGACCGGATCGTAGGCCGCGACCGCCGCGCCCTCTCCCTGAAGCCGAGCGCTGAGGACGAGGCTCGAAGCCTCGCGCATGTCGTCGGTGTTCGCCTTGAACGAGAGCCCGAGCAGCGCGATTCGCTTGCCGACGAGCGGCCCGAGGTGCTTGGTCAGCTTGCCGATCACCCGCCGCTTCTGCAGCTCGTTCACCTCGATCACCGAGTTGAGGAGCTGGAAGTGGTAGCCGGAGTTGCCGGCGAGCTGCTTCAGGGCGGAGACATCCTTTGGGAAGCATGAGCCGCCATAGCCGATCCCGGCTTCCAGAAACTTATTTCCTATTCGCTCGTCCAGGCCCATCCCCCGCGAGACCTCGGTGACGTCGGCGCCCACCTCCTCGCAGACGTTGGCGATCTCGTTGATGAAGGAGATCTTCGTCGCCAGGAATGCGTTCGAGGCGAGCTTGATCATCTCGGCGCTGGCCACGTCGGTGCGCACCAGCTCGCCGCCGAGCGGCTCGTAGAGGCACGCGACGGCATCCGCTGCCCACTCGTCGCCGGCATCCGCGCCGATCACGACGCGGTCGGGATGGAGGAAGTCGTCGACCGCGGAGCCCTCCTTGAGGAACTCCGGGCAGGAGACGTAGGAGAGGTCGGGCAGGTTGCGGCGGATCGACTGACCGGTGCCGGACGGCACGGTGCTCTTCATCACCAGGGCGTGATCGGAGTCGCCGCCGAGCTGGTCGACAACCGAGCGCACCCGCGAGAGGTCCGCGTCCCCCGAGTACGTCGGCGGCGTGTCGACGCAGCAGAAGAGGAGGCGCGAGCCGGCGAGCAGCTCCTCCATCGAGGTCGTGAAGCTCAGCCGCTCGGCGTGCTCGGCGATCAGCTCGCCGAGCCCCGGCTCGTGGAAGGGGAGCTCCCCCCCGCGCAGGCTCTCGATCCTGGCCGCGTTGACGTCCATGGCCCAGACCTCGTGGCCCTGGGAGGCGAAGCATGCCGCCGTGACCAGCCCGACCCAGCCGACGCCGACGACGCCGACCGGCTCGCGCTCACCCGCGCTCACGGCTCGGCGACCTCAGCCATGCTTCTCGTCCATCGAGGTCGCGATCGCAATCATCTCCGGCTCGTCGATGGTCTGCAGCAGGGTGTTCTTGACCCAGTAGGAGTTGCCGAGGTCATCGTGGAAGGCGACCATCCCGAGGCGATCGCCCTCGTAGTAGTAGTCGTAGTCGCGACCATCGATCGTGTGGGTCTCCGAGGGGTTCTCGAGGATCGGCGGGGTCTCCCAGGTCGTTCCCTGAACTCCGTAGTACTCGACGTTCATGGCGGGATCGGTGAGCGAGATGACCATCTTGTAGGCGTCCTGCTTCTCGTCCTCGGTGTCCTTGATCTCGTACTGGCGCGAGTCGTCCTCATAGAGAGAGCCGGGAACGACCTTCTCCGGGATGTAGACCGGGAACTTGAGGCGGCGAGCGGATGTGCTGCCGAATCCGGCGTACGTATCGTCGATGTCGATCACGTTCGCCCCCTCGGTCGGATCTCCCCCCTCCCCCTTCGACTTCTTCTCCTTCGACTTCTCCTCCGGGGTGGGATCCTCGTTGGCGTTCTCGCCGCCGCGCGGCCCGGCCGAGTCCTCCTCGCCCAGGAAGTCCTCCACCGCCTTGTCGATCTGCTTCGCCGAGGCGGTGACGTAGACGGGGCCCAGGGTGCCGTTGAAGTGGACCTCCTTGACCGGGACGTCGATGACGTTGATGAAGGACTTGAGGATGTTGATCACCTCGCCGGCGTCCCCCTCGCCGAGGTCGGAGTCCGTGTACTTGGTGAAGATGTCCAGCAGCTTGCTGCCGGTATCGCCGCCGATGATCGGCAGCACCTCCGAGGGCGGGACGCGCTGGCGCGCCTCGCTGAGGAAGTCCTGCTGGCGCGCCCCGCGGACGATGTCGGTATCGAAGTGCCGGTAGCGAACGTAGTCGAGGGCGTTGAGACCGCAGAGCCGCTGATAGCCAGCGTTGACGTCGATCGTCGCATACGGTTCGGTCGTGGCCGAGTTGTCGTTGAAGTAGTCGCGGTCGACGTCGATGTAGACGCACCCGATCGCGTCCACGGCGTCGGCGAAGCCCTGGAAGTCGACGTTGACGACGTGGTTGATCTTCAGGTCGGTCAGCTTCTGGACCGTCTCCGTGGTGAGGGGAGCGCCCCCCAGGGTGAAGGCAGCGTTCAGCTTGTCCGTTCCGTAGCCGGGGATCTCGACCTTGAGGTCCCGCGGCAGGGAGAAGAGCGAGAGGACCTGCGACTGGGCGTCGACCCGCAGCAGCATCGTCGTATCCGATCGGCCGCGGTCGCCGGGGGTGTCGGCCCGGTCGTCTGAGCCGAGGATCAGAATCGTCTGCGGCTCGCCGGGCTCGACGACCGTCAGCTTGTCCCTCAGGCCTGGAATGGGGTCCAACCCCCCGGCCACGTCGGTCAGGAAGAGAAGCAACGAGAGCGCGACCGCGGTCGCGGTCGACGCCACGATCAGCACCGACGCGGTCAAAAAGCGCCACCAGAGGCCCGGGGGCTTTGCCTCGACGTCGGCGCCCGCCCAGTCGCCGCGACCGCCGATCCCGGGCGGCAGCGGCCGGGCGCCGGCGGGCGGCGGTGGTGGTGGTGCCGCCCGAACCACGGTGTGCTCGAGCGCGGGAGCCTCCGACGACGCGGCCGCGTCGTCGGTCGGCGGATCCGCCTCCTCGGCGTCATCGCGGTCGGGGTCCTCGTCGGCTTCATTGGGCAGGCCCTGGGGAGGGTCGGCCTCGCCGCCGTCGAGATCGGTCTCCTCCGCAGCAGCGTCCTCGTCGGTGCCGCCGGGGGCCTCGCCCGCCTCCGCGCCCTCGGGCTCAGGCGCGCGGGGCACGTCGACCGGCGCCACCCAATCGGTGGAGTCGAGGTCGTCGAAGCGGGCCTGCCGCGGCGCCTCCTCGTCCTCGGCGTCCGCGTCCGCGCCGAGGTCGGTCCTGCCGACCTCCTCCTCGATCTCGGATTCGATCCGAGCGAACTCCTCGGTCAGCCCGATCCCACCGCCCTCGTGCTCGGAGAGCGGCGGGGCATCCTGATCCTGCTCCTCCTCCGGCGTGAGATCACGCTCGTCCTCGCGGTCATCGCGCTCGTCGCTCATCCCGCCGCTCCGTCCATCACCGTCGGAAGCTCGCGGGCGAAGTCGCAGATCGTCCGCCGGTAGGCGGCGAGGGAGGAGACCGAAACCCATTCCTCGGGCCCGTGGTGGCCGGCCCCGACCGGGCCGAACTCGACGGCAGGCACCCCGGCGCGGATGAACGAGACCGCATCGGAGGCGCCGTCGCGGCCGACGCTCGTCACCTCCCCACGGTGATTGGGCTGGGCGGCGGCGCCGAGGGCGCGGACGAAGGGAGAGTCACGGTCGACCTCGACCGGCTCGCGCTGGAAGGTCGAGAGCACCCGCGCGTCCGGGATCTCGCGGATCTGCTCGAGGATCACCCCGGGGTCCTGCTCGGGGAGATATCTGATGTCGACGTCGATCACGCAGGTGTCCGGCACTTTGTTCAACGCGTCCCCGCCCAGAATCCGGCCGAGGTTGATCGACGGTCGATCGAACAGCTCGGAGGACTGCCGCGAGAACGGTAGCGACTCGATTCCGCGGAACACCGAGAAGGCCTTCGTGATCGCGTTGTCCCCCTCCCAGGGGGTAGACCCGTGCGCGGCCCTGCCGCTGACCTCGATCCGCAGCGCCAGGACGCCCTTCGCGGCGACGCCGATCAGCATGTCCGTCGGCTCGCCAGTGATCGCGAAGTCGCCGCCGTAGCCGGCGTCGACCAGGACGTCGGAGCCCCGGTCGAACTCCTCCTCGGTCTCCTCGTCGGGAACCAGGGCAAGCCGCACCCGCGCCTCCCCCTCGCGAAGATCGGCCAGCGCCAGCATCATCGCCGCGACCGCCCCCTTCATGTCGTAGGCGCCGCGGCCGAAGAGGCGATCCCCCTCCAGGAAGGGGTCGAACTGGCCCTCACGCGCGGGGACCACGTCGATGTGGCCGTGGATGACGGCCACCGGCCCCTCGCCCGAGCCGACCTCGGCGACCACGATCGGCAGGTCGCGGACCCGGAGCTGGGTCGTCGCGATGTCGCGAGCCTCGAGCCAGCCCTTGATGAAGCCGGCGCAGAGGCGAACCCCCTCGTGCTCGGAGGTGTCGTAGCCGATCAGCTTCTCTGTGAGCAGGCGCTCATGCATCGGGAAAGGTTAAATGACGGCTGGCACGCTCCCGATCCTCGGGTGGCCCTGGCCGGCGCAGGCTGGACCCGTTCGCCCGTGGGGCGGAGGGTGGGCAAGCGCACACCCAGGTGGGGCCGCGCGAGCGAAAACCGCTGCGAGACTCGGCGGCATGAGCCATACCCGCGCATCCGCGCCAACTCGCAAGTTCACCTTCCTCTTCCCGCTGATCGGATTGGCGGTGGCATTCGCCGCTACCGCGGCCGGCGCCGACAAGGCGCCCCGTTGCCACGGCGAGCGCCCCACGGTCAGGGGCGCCGACGGCGACGACGTCCTAAAGGGGCGCGACATCCGGTCGGGCGACGTCGTGGCACTCGGCGACGGCGACGACTACGTCTACCTCCAGCGCGCCTCTCATGTGACGGTCTGCGGAGGCCAGGGCGACGATTCCATCTCCGCGGGGGAGCGGGCTGGACGAGACCTTCTGTTCGACGGCGAGGAGGAACGCGACGACCTGGGGAGCGCGTTCTTCGAGGGCGACAAGGTCGCCGACCACTCCCTGATCCTCATCGGCGGGGGGGCCCATGACAACCTCTCCGGCAGCGAGGGGCCCGACGTGATCAAGAACGGCAACGGGTTCGACCTGGCGCTTGGCAATGACGGTAAGGACCGGATCTGGGGACAGGGAGGCGACGACGACATCGGGGGCGGCTCGGGACGCGACACGCTCCACGGCGGGCGGGGAGACGACAATCTCTACGGCGGCGCGTATCTCATCTCCGGCGCGAAGGTCAATCCTGGCGACGAGGCCGATGGCGGCCAGGGGCGCGACTACTGCGAGGCACGCCGGGAGCGGAGCTGCGAGCGCCGGGAGCCGGGCTCCTAGCCGGCGTTCGCGGCCGCAGGAGCCGACTCCGAGCAGAGGCCGTGCCGGGCGCGGGCCGTTCGCGGCCGCGCAAGCTTCAGCCGCCGGCGATCTCGAGGAAGGCCTCGGCGCGGGCCTTGTCCTGCTGGGCCGTCGCGTGGGCGGCGGAGTCCTCGTCGGCCTCGCCGAGACGACGCTCAGCGTCCTCCAGGCGGCTCTTCATATCGGAGGCGTCGAGGGAGCCCGGCTCGATCGCCTCGCTCACCAGCAGGGTCACCTTGTTGGCGAACACCTCGAGCCAGCCCTCGGCGGCGGCGAACCGGTGCCCGCCGTCGTTGGTCCCGAACTCGGACTCGTCCTCGTAGAGCCGCAGCTCGTGCGGGACGACGCGGGCGAGCATCGGCGCATGCCGCGCTCGCACGCCGACCTCGCCGACGACGGTCCGGGTCGAGACCTGAAAGAGCTCTCCCTCGTAGACCTGCCCCTCGGGGGTGAGGATCTGCGCCTGGAGCTTGTGCTGATCGTCCGCCATCTAGAGGGCCGCTCCCCGCTCCCCGCTCCCTGTTCCCTGCTCGATCATGCCGCCGCGCCCGCCTGCTCCTCCTCGCGCTCCTTCTTCTCCTCCTGCTCATCGCCCTCGGCGTCGGCGCCGGCGGTCTCGTCCTCTCCCTCGCCCTTCGACTCCGAGAGCACCTGCTCGATCGAGCCCTTCATGTAGAAGGCGCTCTCGGGGATGTCGTCGTGCTCACCGTCAACGATGCTGCGGAAGCTCGCGACGGTCTCCGCGACCGGGACGACCTCGCCCGGCCGCCCGGTGAACGCCTCCGCCACGTTGAACGGCTGGCTCAGGAAGCGCTCGATCTTGCGGGCGCGGTTGACCTGGAGCTTGTCCTCGTCGGAGAGCTCGTCGATCCCGAGGATCGCGATGATGTCCTGCAGCTCCTTGTAGCGCTGCAGCACCTCTTGGACGTCGGTCGCCGTCTTGTAGTGCTCCTCGCCGAGGATGTCGGGCTTGAGGATCGTCGAGGTCGAGTCGAGCGGATCGACGGCCGGGTAGATGCCCTTCTCGGAGATCGACCGCGACAGCGTTGTGGTCGCGTTGAGGTGGGCGAACACGGACGCCGGCGCGGGGTCGGTGAGGTCGTCGGCGGGGACGTAGACGGCCTGGATCGAGGTGACCGACCCCTGCGAGGTGGACGTGATCCGCTCCTGCAGCTCGCCCATCTCCGTCTCTAGCGTCGGCTGGTAGCCGACCGCCGACGGCATCCGGCCGAGCAGCGCCGAGACCTCGGAGCCCGCCTGCACGAAGCGGAAGATGTTGTCGATGAACAGCAGCACGTCCTGACCGCCGACCTCGCGAAAGTACTCCGCCATCGTCAGGCCGGTCAGGGCGACTCGCAGGCGCGCCCCGGGAGGCTCGTTCATCTGCCCGAAGACCATCATCGTCTTCTCGATCACGCCGGACTCGGTCATCTCGACGTAGAGGTCGTTGCCCTCGCGGGTCCGCTCGCCGACCCCGCAGAAGGCGGAGAGGCCGCCGTGCTCGGTCGCGATGTTGTTGATCAGCTCCTGGATCAGCACGGTCTTGCCGACGCCGGCGCCGCCGAACAGGCCGACCTTGCCGCCCTTGGCATAGGGAGCGAGCAGGTCGACGACCTTGATTCCCGTCTCGAGGATCTCCTGCGTCGGGGTCAGGTCCTCGGCGGTGGGTGCGGAGCGGTGGATCGGCCAGCGCTCCTCGCCCTCGACCGGCTCCCCCTCGTCGATCGGCTCGCCGAGCAGGTTGAAGATCCGGCCCAGCGTGTCCTTGCCCACCGGCACGGTGATCGAGGAGCCCGTGTCGATCACGGGGTCGCCGCGGCGCAGGCCGTCGGTGGCGTCCATCGCGACCGCGCGAACGCGGTCGTCGCCGGTGTGTTGCTGCACCTCGAGGGTGAGGTCGATGGCGTGGCGGCCGTCGCCCTCGGGGACCTCGATCTTCAGCGCCGTGTAGATCTCGGGGAGCTCCTCGGGGAAGACGGCATCGACGACCACGCCGATCACCTGCTCGATCGTGCCGGTGTTCTGGCCGTTGGAGGCGCTCGCGTCGCCGTTCTGGTTCTGGTCGGTCTCGGTTTCGTTGGTCTCGGTTTCAGCCATGTTGTTCCTTTCAGCTCGTAGCGAGTAGCAAGTAGCAAGTAGCGGCGATTTCGCCTACGAAGAGCCCAGCGCCTCCGCGCCTCCGACCACCTCGAGGATCTCCTGGGTGATCTCGGCCTGGCGGACCCGGTTCATCTCCAGGGTCAGCTGCTCGATCATCTCGCCCGCGTTGTCGGCGGCGCTGCGCATGGCGGTCATCCGGGCGCCGTGCTCGGAGGCGGTCGACTCGAGCAGGCCGCGGTAGACGGAGAGGTTCACGTACTCGGCGAAGAGCAGCGAGAGAGCCTCCTCGGGCTCCGGCTCGTAGATCCAGTCCGAGCGGCTCTGCGCCTCCGCGAGCTCGCTGTCGCCCTCGTCCGTCTGCTCCGGGATCCCCTCGCCGTAGACCTCGGCCTCCTGCAGCGGCAGCAGCGTCTGGCGCCGTACGTACTGCGTCAGCGGTGAGACGTAGCGGTTGTAGATCAGCTCGACGCGGTCGAGCTCCTCGTCGACGTAGCGGGACGTGACCGCCTCGCCGATCTCGCGGGCATTCGCGAAGGCGGGGCGGTCGGTGAAGCCGGTGAAGGAGTCGACGACCGTCTCGCCGCGGAAGTTCAAAGAGGATGTGCCGCGGCGGCCGACGACGTAGTAGTCGACGTCGATCCCGTCGGCTTCGAGCTCGTTGCCGAGCTTCAGGCCGGCGCGGATGATCTGGCTGTTGAAGGAGCCGGCGAGGCCGCGGTCCCCGGTGACCAGGACGATTCCGACGCGGCCGGGCTTCTCCCCGTGGCGCTGCAGGAGCGGGACCCGGTTCTCGTTGTTCTTCGCGGCCTCCGCAACGCGCTGGGTGACCTTGCGGATCGCCTGCGCGTAGGGGCGCATCGCGTCGATCCGCTGCTCGGCTCGGCGCAGCCTCGCGGCAGCCACCATCTCCATCGCGCGCGTGATCTTGCGGATGTTCTTGACGGAGCTGATCCGCGTCTTGACTTCTTTTTGGGTGGCCATGGGGGGTTAGTCGGCTCTTCCGTGTGCGCTGCTCGGGTGAGTAGCGAGTAGCGAGTAGCGAGTAGCTCCGGCCCCCACAGCGGTAGCGCCAGCGGGAGCTACTTGCTCCTTGCTACCTGCTACTTGCTTCAAGCCGTCGCTCCTGTCTCTTCCTTCTGGTCCTCGCCCGATTCAGAGTCCCCGTCGGATCCGGAGCTCTCTTCGGATCCGGAGCTCTCTTCGACGTCCTCCTCGCCCTTGGCGGCTGCCTCAGCGTCGACGCTCTCGGCGTCGGTCCCACTCTCGGAGGGGTCGGGGTCGTCCTCGGCCTCCCCGTGGTCCTCATCGGCGGTACGGCCGGGCTTGGCGCGCTCCTCCTCGGACTTGACCCGATCCGACTCGCCCTCCTCGAGCTCGTTGCCCTCCTCGTCGAAGTCGGGACCGAAGTCGTCGATCATCTCCGCGATCGCGTCGCCGAGCTTGCTCTCGTCCTCGTCGGAGAGCTGGCCATCGGAGTCGATCGAGTCCATCAGCTCCGACTGCTCGCTATGGAGGCGATCGCGCAGATCGCTCAGGAACGCCGGGACGCGCTCGGTCTTGATCCGGTCGAGGTACCCGCCCGTGCCCGCGTAGATCGAGGCGACCTGATCGGCGACCGACAGCGGATTGCGCTCGCTCTGGTTCAGCGCCTCGACGAGCCGCTCGCCCCGGGAGAGGGTCCGCTGCGTCTCGGGGTCCAGCTCGGAGCCGAACTGGGCGAACGCCTCCAGCTCGCGGTACTGCGAGAGGTCGAGGCGCAGCTTGCCGGCCACCTTCTTCATCGCCTTCGTCTGCGCGTTGCCGCCCACCCGCGAGACCGAGATGCCGACGTTGATCGCCGGCCGGACGCCCGAGTAGAAGAGGTCCGACTCGAGGAAGATCTGACCGTCGGTGATCGAGATCACGTTCGTCGGGATGTAGGCGGAGACGTCGGAGGCCTGCGTCTCGATGATCGGCAGCGCCGTCAGCGAGCCGCCGTCGAGGTCGTCGGAGAGCTTCACCCCGCGCTCGAGCAGGCGTGAGTGTAGGTAGAAGACGTCGCCCGGGTAGGCCTCGCGACCGGGCGGACGCCGCAGGAGCAGCGACATCTGCCGGTAGGCGTAGGCGTGCTTGGTGAGGTCGTCGTAGATGACGAGCGAGTGCCCGCCCTTGTAGGTGAAGTACTCGGCCATCGCGGTGCCGGCGTAGGGCGCCATGAACTTGATCGGGGCGGCCTCGTCAGCGGGGGCGGCCACGATGATCGTGTTTTCCATCGCGCCCGCGTCCTTGAGCGTCTCCATCAGCTGCACGACCGTGGACATCCGCTGGCCGATGGCGACGTAGACGCTGATCAGGTCCTGATCCTTGTTGTTGATGATCGTGTCGATCGCGATCGCCGTCTTGCCCGTCTGGCGGTCGCCGATGATCAGCTCGCGCTGACCGCGGCCGATCGGGATCATCGAGTCGATCGCCTTCAGGCCGGTCTGCATCGGCTCCTTGACGCCCTGACGCTGGATCACCCCGGGGGCCTTGTACTCGGCCGGGCGGGTCTCGGAGGTGTTGATGTCCCCCTTGCCGTCGAGCGGGCGACCGAGCGGGTCGACCAGCCGGCCGAGCAGCTCCTCGCCGACCGGGATCTCCAGCAGCTTGCTGGTGCGCTTGACCGTGTCGCCCTCGACGACCTTCTGCCAGTCGCCGAACAGCACGGCGCCGACGTTGTCCTCCTCGAGGTTGAGCGCGAGCCCAGTCACGCCATGCGGCAGCTCGAGCATCTCGAGCGACATGCAGTTGTCGAGGCCGTGGACGCGGGCGATTCCGTCGGCCACCGAGAGCGCGGTGCCGACCTCGGCGAGGTCGGCGCTGCCGGTCTCGAGGCCCTCGATCCGCTGCCTCAGGATCGAAGAGATCTCATCGGGCTTGATTTCCATTGGCTCAGTGCTCCTTGGTTTCGAAGGGTGTCGAAGTTCTCAGGTCGTGGTCGCGCGCCGCTCAGGCAGCCTGCGCGACCTCCTTGCGCAGCTTCTCCAGCCGGCTGCGGATGCTCGAGTCCTGCACCCGGTTTCCGACCTGCAGGATGAGCCCACCGATGATCGAATCGTCCACCTGGCTGGTCAGCTCGATCGTCTTGCCGGTCTTGCGCTCGATCTCGGCGCCGACCGACTCGACGACGGAGGGGTCGAGCTCGATCGCGCTCGTCAGCGTCACCGCGAGCCGCTCGTTCTCCTTCGCCCAGAGCTCGTCGAAGCGGCGCCGGATCCGAAAGAGCGCCGGCATCCGGTGCTTCTCGGCAAGCAGCTCGAGGAAATTGACGAGCTCCGGGCTGCCGTCCGAGATCGCCTTCGAGATGCCGTCGCGCTTCTCCTGCGAGGAGAAGTAGGGGCTGAAGAAGAAGACCTGCAGGTCGCGGTCCTCTGTGACCCGGTCGGCGACCTCGCCAAGCTGCTCATGCACTTCGTCGAGGCTGTCCTTCTCCTTGGCCGCGTCGAAAAGGGCCTCGCTGTAGACGCGAGCGATCTCCTCCATCAGGCGCTCGCCTTCGGCTCGCTATAGCGAGTAGCGAGTAGCGAGTAGCGAGTAACAGCGCAGCCGGCTCGATCCGCCAGGCGAGAAGCTCCCGCCGCTACTTGCTCCTTGCTACTTGCTACCGCAGGGTCTCGTATCTGCCTGGAGCTGCTCGGCATCAGTTCCTACTTGCGCCGCTTGCTTCGTCGCCGGCCAGCGCTGAGAAGTCCACTTCCGAGAGGGCCTCCTCGACGAGCCGCTTCTGGTCGTCCTCGGTCAGCGTCTTGCGGGCGACCTTCTCGGTCGCGAGGATCGTCAGCGACGCGACCTCCTTGCGGATCTGATCGAGGGAGCGCCTCGTCTCGGCCTCGATGTCGCGGCGGGCGGCCGCGACCAGCTCGTCGCGCTTCGCCCGCCCCTCGTCGGTGGCCTCCGACTTGGCGGTCTCGCCGGCGCGCTTGGCGCGGGCGACGATGTCGTCGGCCTGCTCGCGGGCCTCCCGCAGGCGCTCCCGGTACTCGGCGAGGAGCTCGTCGGCCTCCTTGCGCTGCCGCTCGGACTCCTCGATGTTCTTCGCCACCCGCTGCGCTCGCTCCTCGAGGGCGGCGGAGATCTTCGGAAACGCGAAGCGCTTCAGGACCAGCATCGTGATCCCGAAGGCGAGCAGGGTCCAGATCATCAGCCCGAGGCCGGGCTGGACGAGGAAGCTTCCTCCCCCCGCCTCCTCGGCCGCGGCGAGGGGCAGGATCGACGCGATGTTGGCGAGCACCTCCACCGCCTAGAGGAAGAAGGCGATCAGGCCGAAGATGAACGTGTAGAACGCGACGGCCTCGGTCAGGGCGAAGCCGAGCCAGCGGATGCTCTGCAGCTCGTCCTTCATCTCGGGCTGGCGGGCGACCGACTCGATCTCCTTGCCGAAGATGATGCCGATGCCGATGCCGGCGCCGATCGAGCCGAGGCCGGCGCCGACGCCGAGGGCGATCGCCTTGCCGGCGGCCTCGACCCCTTCGTCGGTGACGCCCTGGGCGGCCTGTGCGAGAAGCACTAGATCCATGGGTTGACTCCTTTTCTAATGGCTCTCGGCGGTTGCGCCACCGAGATAGATTGCGGTCAGGATCGAGAAGATGAACGCCTGCAGTCCGGCGACGATCACGATCTCGAAGACGTAAAAGGCGAAGGCCATCGGGAAGGTCAGCACGCCGAGGGCCGTGATGCCGAGCAGCACGGCCAACCCGCCGCCCATGAAGAGCAGCAGCAGGTGGCCGGCGAGGATGTTGGCGAAGAGCCGCACCGAGAGGGAGATCAGGCGGACGAACTGCGAGATCGCCTCGATCAGGAAGATCAGACCCTTGCCGACGGGGTTCATCTCCTCCAGGCCGGCGGGCAGCCACGTCTTCAGGTAGCCGATCGGGCCGTGCTTGCGGACGCCCTCGAGGTTGTAGGCGATCCAGACGACCAGGGTCAGGACCAGCGGGATCGAGATGTTCGCGGTGGCCGCGTAGAGCGCGAAGGCCGGGACCTCGACCCCGAAGACGTCGATCGGATGCTCCGTGTTCGTCGGCAGCGGGATCAACCCGATCACGTTCGAGAACAGGATGAAGAAGAACAGCGTGCCGAGAAAGGGGAACCACCGCGAGGCCATCTTGTCGTCGAGGTTGTCGCGGGTGATCTGCTGGCGAATCACGTCGTAGATCACCTCGACCGCCATCTGGACCTTGTTCGGCTTCGCGGCCATGCGCCGCGCGATGAACACCATCGCCGCGCAGGTCAAGGCCGACGCGAGGAGGATGTAGAGGACCGCCTTGTTGATCGACATGTCGATGCCGGCGATCGAGAGGCTGACCCAGGGCTCGAGGAGGAACTCGTTCTGCGGCTGGAACTCCTCGTTCTTGCCGTCGATGCCGAAGATCACGACCAGCGCGATCATCAGCAGGGCGTAGCCGGCGAAGAAGAGCGCGACCTTCTGCCAGGTCTTCATCGTGCGGCCTGCTCCGGGTGGAGGAGATGGGCGAGGAAGCCGGCTCCCAGGTGCGCGGTGACCAGGACGAGGGCGAGCACGGCCGCGGCAAGTCCCGCCTCGCGCTCGCCGAGTAGCCCGACCAGGAGGATGGCTCCGGCGAGCAGCCAGACGCGGCCCATCGTCGCCACCGCGATCACCTTCAGAGCGGCGGTCCGGTTCGACTCGCGCAGCGCCCGGTCGCGCCTGCGGGCCGCGAGCTCCATGATGATCCGCCCGACGATCCAGGCGCCGGCGGCGGCGAGGTAGCCCGCGATCGGCGCGTCGAGGAGCACGAAAACGGGGAGGGCCGCGATCAGGGCGAGAAGGTCCAGGTTGCGGAGCGGGGACATGTGGGGTGCCCCTGCTGCTATAGGCACGCGGAGGACCGTCGGCGAGCCCGGCTCCACCCCCCCGTCGAGCCCGTCAGAAATCGCGCAGCGGCAGGGCAGCGATCGCGCCCGCCGCGATGGAAAAGCCCCTCGCGCAACCCGCTCGCAGCCGAGCGCCGCGGGCGGCGGTGCTGGCGGGACGGGTCATGGTCCCCGGGGTTGTCGACGTTTCGGCTTTCCAAGGGTGCGGGGCGACCCGAGTCATGTACGTGCCGACGGTGAACCTTTTTTCCCAGGCCGGCGACTCGGGCTGCGGGGGGGCGAATATACCCGATAGCCGCTCACGCGCCGGGGCCGGGGGTGGGCCCCTCGGCCGGGCGCCTCCCGCTCGTTCCCTAGGTCACAATCGGCCCGAGAGAGCGACGCCGATGCACGATCACGCACACGCCGGGGACCGGGACGCCGATCGCGAGCGCGGCGCCAGGGCCCTGCGGCTCGCGCTGCTCCTAACGGCCTCCTTCACCGTGGCCGAGCTGATCGGAGGGCTGCTGACGGGAAGCCTGGCGCTCCTCGCCGACGCCGGCCACATGCTCTCCGACGACCTCTCGCTGGCGCTCGCGCTGGTCGCGATCTCGATCGCGCGGCGGCCGCCGACGCCGCAGCGAAGCTTCGGCTACGGGCGGGCGGAGGTGATGGCGGCCCTGCTCAACGGTCTGCTGCTGGTCGGAGTCTCCGTCGCGATCGTCTGGGGGGCCGTGATCAGGCTGTCCGACCCGCCCGAGGTGCTCGGCGGCCCCATGCTCGCCGTCGCCCTCGGTGGGGTGGCGGTGAACCTGATCGCCTTCCGCCTGCTGTCGCGCTCGGGCGGCGAGAGCATGAACGTCGCGGCGGCCTCGCTCCACGTCCTCGCCGACCTCGCCGGATCGATCGGCGCCGTGCTGGCCGCCGGGGTCATCCTCACAACCGGCTGGCAGGCCGCCGACCCCCTGATCGCGGCGCTGATCGGGGTGCTGATCGCAGCCAGCGCCTTCCCGATCGTGAGGGACTCGGGCCGGGTCCTGCTGGAGCAGGCGCCACGCGGGGTCGAGGCGGGAGAACTCGGCCACGCGATGGCGTCGGTCCGGGGGGTTGCCGAGGTGCACGATCTCCACGTCTGGTCGATCACCTCGGGCTTCACCGCTCTCGCGGCGCACGTCCTCGTGAGGCCGGGCGAGGACTGCCACGAGCGTCGGCGCGAGGTCGAGCGGGTGCTCCGACACGACTTCGGGATCGAGCACACGACGCTGCAGGTCGACCACGCCGAGGCCCGCGAGCTGCTGCAGATCGAGGGGGTCGAGGGCTCCTAGGCCGGGTGGGCGGGTTGCGCGGCGCCGGCTCAGCGCGGGTCGACCGCCTCGAACTCGCCCGTGTCGGGGTCGACGGCCTCGAACTCGTCGGTCTCGGGGTTGCGCGCCTGGAAGTGGCCGGTCTCGAGCTCCCGCTCTACGCCCCGGTCGACCTCCTCCGCCGCCGGCACCGGCCCTCGGGCGGCGACCTGGCGGAAGCGGAAGCGGCGGAGCTTGAGGATCTCGAGCACGTAGATGACGTAGAAGCTGGCCGCGATCCCAACGATCAGGACGGCGGCCATCACCGCGCTCCAGCGCCAGTCGAAGTTGCCGCGGTCGTCGCTGTAGGGAACGAAGCGGAGCGCCAGCGCCACCCCGGCCATGACGAGGGTCCAGCCGTAGAGGTAGGCGAGCGTGCGCCGCTGGGAGAACCCGATGGCCGCCATCCGGTGGTGGAAGTGCCAGGTATCGGCCTGGTAGATCGGCCGGCGGTACTTGAGCCGCTTGGCGATCACGAACCCCGTATCGAGGATCGGGACCGCGAGGACGAGCATCGGAAAGGCGAGCGCGACCACGGCGTTGGTCTTCAGCGCCCCCTGGACCGCCGTCGCCGCGAGCAGGTAGCCGAGCAGGTTCGAGCCCGTGTCCCCCATGAAGCTCGATGCCGGAGGGAAGCCGTGGCGCAGGAACCCGAGCGCGCCGCCGGCGGTGATGGCCGCCAGGACCCCGGCCGCGTTGCGCTCGAGCGAGAGCGCGACGACCGCGAGGGTCGCGGCGCTGATCACGCAGACGCCGGCGGCGAGCCCGTCGACCCCGTCGATCAGGTTGACGACGTTCGCCATCGCGACGATGCCGACGACCGTGCCGAGCTCCCCCAGGTCGATGTGTCCCGCCAGGGGGAGCTCGAAGAGCCGCGTGGTCCCGGGATCGACCCCGCCGACGAAGGGCAGCGTGAAGACGTCGACGGTGACCCCGGCCGCGACCGGGATGATCGCGGCCGCCGTCTGGCCGGCCAGCTTGAGGGCGGGGTGAAGGTCGAAGACGTCGTCGAAGACGCCGATCGCGGCGATCGCGGCGGCGCCACCGAGGATCGCCCTCGTCTCGCCGTCCCAGGGGAGGAAGATCGCGCCGGCGGCGCAGACGGCGATCAGGATCGCGACGCCGGAGAGCTTCGGGGTCGGGGCGAGGTGAAGGCTGCGCTCGCGAGGCCGATCGATCGCGCCGATCCGCCAGGCGAGGCTCTCGGCCAGGGGCACCAGCAGCCAGGCCATCGCGGCTGCCGTCGCGAAGGCGAAGGGTGCGGCAATCGTGTCTGGCATGCGGTCGAGGGGCTCCCTCTTGCGACGGTCCTCGGCCCCGCGGCGAGACTACCCGACCGCCTCGAGGGCACCGTCGACCAGAACGGCCGGGTCGCGGGGCGAGACCGCCCCGGGCTCGCGGTCGCGCTTGCGCAGCTCGAGCTCCGCAGGCTCGCGGAGCTCCGCGAGCCTGCCCTCGGCGATCAGGCCCTCGTCGACCGCGCCCATCCGCCCCGAGAAGATCGTCCGCACGGGCACCCCGAGAGCCACCGCCTCGCGGTTCATCGTCCCCCCGGCGCTGACGACGAGGTCCGCATGGGCGATCAGGCTCTGCGCGTCGATCGCGCGCTCGGGCACGACGATGGCCAAGTGCCCGCGCGCGCGGGCCGCCGCGGCCTGGCCGTCGGTCCGCGGGATCAGCACCGTGACCACGGTGGGCTCGTCGCAGAGCCGATCGAGCACGGCCTCATACAGCGGGTTCTCAGCGTGGTAGGCGGAGGTCTCCGGAGGTGGGCGGACCACGACCAGGACCCGGTCGTCGTCGCCTCGGCGAGCCCTGACGCCGAGCTCGTCGAGGCCGAGCTCGGCGAGCACCGCGGGATCGGGAGCGAAGTCCGCGAGGTAGTAGTCCTCCTTGAGCCCGGGGTAGCGGACGAGCTTCTCGGGCCGGGCCCCGGCGGCGCGCAGGCGATCGAGCGGGATCGCGTCGGGGACGATGACGCGCCGGGCGGCGCGCCACGCGAGCTTGCGCTGGAGGCCGGCGAACTCGTAGTCCTGCAGCTGGGCGGTCGGGATCCGCAGCACCGTCCCCACCGCGGCGAGGTCGACCGACCCATGGGCGATCCCGAGGTCGAAGCGGCGCGGGCGCGCCCAGCGGGCAAGCTGCCCGCTGCGGCCCGCGAGCGCGGTCCCCTTGCTCAGGATGGAGGCGCCGCCGTGGGTGCCGAACGACTCGTAGGCGAGCCCGAGGCGCTCGAGCAGGCCCTCGGTCTGGCCGTAGCTGCGGGCGGTGATCGAGACGTCGTGGCCGCGCTCGCGGAGCAGCGCGATCAGCGGCCGCAGCACCAGCGGGTGCGCTGCGGCCGTGCAGTCGACCCAGATCCTCAAACGGCGCCGGCTGCGGTCAGCTGAGGGTAGAGCGGATGCGCCTCGACCAGCGCGCGCGTCCGCGACGCCAGCGCCTCGCGCTCGGAGTCGAAGTCCGCCGAGAGCGCGGCGCAGATGACCCGCGCGATCTCGCGCATGTCGTCGGTGCCGAGCCCGCGGGTGGTCAGCGCCGGCGTGCCGATGCGCAGGCCGGAGGGGTCCATCGGGGGCCGCTCGTCGAAGGGGATCGCGTTGCGGTTGACCGTGATCCCGATCCGCTCGAGCCGCTCCTCGGCCTCCTTGCCGCCGAGCCCCTTGACGGTCACATCGACGAGGACGAGGTGGACGTCGGTGCCCCCGGTCAGGACGTCGACGCCGCCGGCGATCAGCCCCTCGGCAAAGGCTTGGGCGTTGGCGATGGTCTGCCGCTGCCGCTCGCGGAACTCCTCGCTCGCGGCGATCCGCAGCGCCACCGCCTTCGCCGCGATCGCGTGCATCAGCGGGCCACCCTGGTTGCCCGGGAAGATCGCCCGGTTGATCTCCTTGGCGAGCTCCTCGCGGCAGAGGATCATGCCGCTGCGAGGCCCGGCCAGGGTCTTGTGGACCGTCGTCGTGACGACATCGGCGTGAGGGACCGGACTCGGGTGCTCGCCCGCGGCGACGAGCCCGGCAAAGTGGGCCATGTCGACCATCAGCCTGGCCCCGACCGAGTCGGCGATCTCGCGGAAGGCGGCGAAGTCCAGATGGCGAGGGTAGGCCGACCAGCCGGCGACGATCAGCTTCGGCCGGTGCTCGTCGGCCAGCCGCGCGACCTCGTCCATGTCCACCCGCAGGCTCTCGCGATCGACGTGGTAGGCGACGGGGCGGTAGAGCTTGCCCGAGAGGTTGAGCTTCATCCCGTGGGTGAGGTGGCCACCGTGGTCGAGCGCGAGGCCGAGGAAAGTGTCGCCGGGCTCGAGCAGGGCCGCGTAGACCGCGTTGTTGGCCTGGGCGCCGGCGTGGGGCTGGACGTTGACGTGCTCGGCTCCGAACAGCGACCTCGCTCGCTCGATCGCCAGGCTCTCGGCGACGTCGACCTCCTCGCAGCCGCCGTAGTAGCGCTTGCCGGGATAGCCCTCGGCGTACTTGTTCGTGAGCACGGAGCCCGCCGCCTCGAGGATCGCCTGCGGGACGAAGTTCTCCGAGGCGATCATCTCCAGCGTCTCCTGCTGGCGGGCGAGCTCGCGCTCGAGCACCTCGGCGATCTCCGGATCGACCTCGCTCAGCGGGGCGTTCTGGAAGTCGTCCGGCAGCTCGGGGCCCTCGCTCATCAGGGTGCCTCCTCGCTCTCGCCGCCCTGCTCGAGGGCCCCGATCTTCCCGACCCGGCGGGCGTGGCGGCCGCCCTCGAAGCCCGTCTCGAGGAAGCGGGCGACGATCGGCTCGGCGTCGCCGGGGCTGAGCCGGTTGCCGGCGAGCGTGAGCACGTTCGCGTCGTTGTGGCGGCGGCTCATCTCGGCCTCGTCGGGATCGTGGGCGTTGACCGCTCGAACCCCGTCGACCTTATTGGCGACGATCGAGACTCCGACGCCGGAGCCGCAGACGATGACTGCCCGCTCGGCCTCCCCGGAGGCAACCATGCGGGCGGCGGCGGCGGCGTAATCGGGGTAATCGACCGACTCGGACGAGCTCGTCCCGACGTCCACCAGCTCGTGTCCGCCCTCGCGCAACGCGGGCGCGACGGCCTGCTTCAGCTCGTAGCCGGCGTGGTCGGATCCGATCGCGATGCGCACCGGCCGAGGGTAGCAACGGCGCCGGGGGATCAAGGGCGCGTCGTGCGCCGGCCTGAGCCCGCTGTATCGGCGTGATCCCGTGAACCCGATCGAAGTGGCGCTATGCGAGCAGAAGATCGGTTTCACCGAGCAGCTCGGCGAGGTCGGACCGCGAGACCGCGCCCTCGCGCAGCAGGCGCGCCTCTCCTCCCTCCTCGATCGCCGTCAGGTCGACCACCGTGGAGGGCAGGCCGGTCAGCTCGCCGCCGTCGATCGCCAGGTCGACCGCATCGAGGATCCCCGTCTCGACCTCCTCGAAGCTCGCCGGCGCGGGCCGGCCGGAGCGATTCGCGCTCGTCTGGAAGAGGACGCAGCGGGCTCCTGCCAGCGGGCCACCGATCAGCCGCACCCCGAGCCGCTCCGGATCCTCGCGGCAGGCGAGCGGGTAGCGCCGCTCGGGGTTGGCGAGCACGAGCGTCAGCGCCCCCGGCAGGAGCGCCCCGAGCGCGGCGCGGCTGCGTGGCCCGAGCGAGCCGACGAGCTCCCGCATGACGAGCGGCGAGAGGTACATGACCGCCGAGGGCTTGCCGTCGTCGCGGCCCTTGATCGCGTGGATCCGCTCGATCGCGTCGGCGCGCAGCGGGTCGCAGGCGAGGCCGTAGAGGCCGTCGGCCGGGAAGAGCGCCACGCCGCCGCCGAGGATGCAGCGCTCGAGCGCCGTCCGGGAAACCTCCTCGCCATCCACCGCGATCGTGACCCGCTCGCTCACCGGCGCCCGATCACGACCCGCTCGATGCCCGCCAGGTCGCGGCGGGTCTCGGTACGGGCGAACCCGGCTGCCGCAACCAGCTCGCGCACCTCTCCCGCCTGCCCCTCCCCCACCTCGAGGCCTACGGCGTCGCAGCCGAGGCCCGCCCGGGCCGGGCCCGAGTCGGGGGCGAGCGCGGCGAGCAGGCCCCGGATTGAATCGAGGCCGTCCTCGCCGCCGAGCAGCGCCGCGCGCGGCTCGTGCCGGGTGATCTCGGGTACCAGCTCCGTCCAGTCGGAATCGCGAACGTAAGGCAGGTTGGCCACCACGAGGTCGAAGGACCGGGGTGCTGGCAGCGCTCCGAGCTGGAGGGAGACCCGATCGGCGAGGCCCAGCCGCTCGGCGTTCTCCCGCGCAAGAGCGAGCGCTGCGGGCGAGGTGTCGACGCCGACGACCTCCACCCCCGGGAGCTCGTCGGCAAGCGCCAGCGCGATCGCGCCCGAGCCGGTCCCCACGTCGAGGACCGAGCCCGGGCGCAGCTCGAGCGCCACGTCGACGAGCAGCTCGGTCTCGGGGCGCGGAACCAGCGCTCGCGCGTCGCAGATCAGCTCCAGGTTGCGAAAGCCCCTGCGGCCGAGGATGTAGGCGACCGGCTCGCGCAGGACCCGGCGGCGGATCATCGCCCCGAAGGTTCGCCCGGCGGCGGCATCGATCCCCAGATCGGGCTCGGCGGCGAGCGCCGCGCGGTCGCGACCGGTTGCCTCGGCGAGCAGGAGCTCGGCGTCGAGGCGCGGCGAGTCCACCCCGGCGGCCTCGAGGGCGGCGACCGAGGCGCCGAGGGCCTCGGCGACCGTCCCGGCCGCTACCGCCTCGCCCAATTCAGCCGGTCCCGGCGGCCTGCGCCTCGAGCTTGCGCCGCTTCTCCTCGGCGCCGAGGGCCTCGCTGAATTCGCGAAGGTCGCCGGCGAGGACCTCGTCGAGCGCGTGGCTGGTCAGCTTGATCCGATGGTCGGTGACCCGTCCCTGGGGGAAGTTGTAGGTGCGGACCTTCTCCGAGCGCTCGCCCGTGCCGACCTGGGAGCGGCGCTCGGCCGAGATCTCGGCCTGCTGGTCGGCGATGGCCTTCTCGAGCAGGCGGGCGCGCAGGACCCGCATCGCCTTGTCGCGGTTCTGCAGCTGGGACTTCTCGTCCTGCATCGAGACCACGATCCCGCTTGGAGCATGCGTGATGCGGACCGCCGAGTCGGTCGTGTTGACGGACTGCCCGCCCGGACCCGAGGAGCGGTAGACGTCGATCTGCAGGTCGTTGGGATCGATCGCGACGTCGACCTCCTCGGCCTCCGGCAGGACGGCCACCGTCGCCGTCGAGGTGTGGATCCGCCCCTGCGACTCGGTCTTGGGAACGCGCTGGACGCGATGGGTGCCGCCCTCGAACTTGAACACGGAGTAGGCGCCGTCCCCCTTGATCGCGAAGGTGACATCCTTGAAGCCGCCGACCTCGGCCGGGCTCTGGGAGAGGACCTCCGTCGCGAACCCGCGCTCCTCCGCATAGCGGGTCAGCATCTTGTAGAGGTCCCCCGCGAACAGGGCGGCCTCGTCGCCGCCGGCGCCGGAGCGGATCTCGACGAGCACGTTCTTGTCGTCGTTGGGGTCGCGCTCGACCATCGCCAGGCGGATCCCCTCGGCCAGCTCCTCGAGCCTCGCCGGGGCCTCGGCGACGACGCGGCTCAGCTCCTCGTCGTCCTCGTCAAGGAGGAGCTCGCGGGCGCCCTCGACGTCGTCACTGAGCGCACGCCACTCCTGGGCGAGGCGGTGGGCCTCCTCGAGCTCGCTGTACTCGCGACCGACCGCCGCGTAGCGCTCCCGATCGGCGATCACGTCGGGATCCGACATCTGCCGCTCGAGCTCGCTGAAGCGGCCCTCGATCTGGCTGACGAGCTGCTCGACCATCCACTCGGAGTTTGACGGCTCAGCGGGCGACGTTCAGCGGCGAGGCATCGCGCGCTTCTCTTCTGGGGAGGCGGATCGCGACCGTGCTCCCGGGTCCGGTGGACTCGATCGAGACCGTGCCACCATGCGCCTCGGCGATCGCCCTCACGATCGCCAGCCCGAGGCCACTTCCTGCGGTGGTGCGACCGCTCTCGGCGCGGCTGAAGCGGTCGAAGGCCCTCGGGACGAACGCCGCTGGGAAGCCCGGGCCACGATCGGTGACCTCGAGGACGACGGCGTCGCCGTCGGCGTGGCCCGCGAGTGTCACCTCGCCGGACCCGTGCCGGAGGGCGTTGTCCACGAGGTTCGACAGCGCGGCCTCGACCCGCGCAGGGTCGAGGCTCGCCGTCAGCTCGCCGTCGGCGTGGACCGAGATCTCGCGGCCCTCGTCCGCGGCGCGAGCCGCGAAGCGCGCGCGCGTGCGCTCGAGCAGCCGTCCCACGGGCACCTCCTCCCGCTCGATCGGCAACCCGCCGCCGTCGGAGCGGCCAAGCACGAGCAGGTCGTCGGCCAGGCGCCGGAGCCGATCGGCCTCCTCGATCGCCGAGCTCATCGCGGCTCGTGCCTCCTCGAGGTCGCGGTCGGGCCGCGAGCCCAGCTCGAGCTCGGCGCGGAGCAGCGCAAGCGGCGTCCGCAGCTCGTGGCTCGCGTCCGCGACGAACGCGCGCTCCCGCTCCAGCGAGCCCTCGATTCGCTCGAGCATCTCGTTCAGGGTGCGGCCGAGGCGGTTGATCTCGTCATCGGAGGGCGGCAACGGCAGCCGCTCGCCCCGCCGCTCGAGGGTGATCCCCGCGGCCCGCCGTCGCATCGCCTCGACCGGTCGGAGGGCGGCGCTCGCCAGGGCGTAGCCGAGGGCCGAGGAGATCAGCAGGGCGATCGGCGCGCCGATCCCGAAGGCCGCGATCAGTCCCGACAGGGTCTCGTCGCGGTCGCTCGTCGACGCTCCGACCACCGCGATCAGGGACGTCCCGTCCGCGTCGGCCGGTCCCGCTAGCAGCCGCGCCTCTCCCTCGACCCCCTCGACCGGCTCGGGGTCGAAATACGTGAGGCCGCCGCGCGCCGAGGTGAGCTGGAAGGAGTCGAGGGCCGGGATCGCGGCGGGTCCTTCCGAGGAGCCGACCACCTCACCCGCCGGGGTGATGATCTGCGCCAGGACGTCCTCGCCGCCCTCCGCCCCCGGTCGGCCGAGCTCGACACCGCCGGGGGGGCTGCTGGCGAGGCTTCTCGCGAGCTCGTCGATGCGGGTGCGCAGCCCCTCGTCGATCGTGCTGTCGAGGTTGGCGGCCACCCGCAGGTAGACGAAGGTCCCGGCAAGGGCCAGGACGATCGCCATCGCCAGCGCGAAGGCGATCGTCAGCCGCGCGCGGATCGGCAGCCGGCTCAGGAGCCCGGGCTCTCCCGCAGCCGGTAGCCCGCGCCGCGAACGGTCTCGATCGAGTCGCGTCCGAAGGGGCGATCGACCTTCTCGCGGAGGTAGCGGACGTAGACGTCGACCACGTTGGAGCGGTTCTCGTACTCGTAGTCCCAGGCGTGCTCGAGCAGCTGCAGGCGGCTCAGCACCTCGCCGGGGCGGCGCATGAACGCCTCGAGCAGCGAGAACTCCTTCGAGGAGAGTTCGATCTCGACCCCGCCGCGGCTGACGCTGCGGCGCGCCGGGTCGAGCTCGAGGTCGTCGACGGCAAGCACTGCCGGGCGTGGGACGGCGCCGCGGCGGACGAGGGCGCGGAGGCGCGCCGAGAGCTCGGCGAAGGAGAACGGCTTGGCGAGGTAGTCGTCGGCGCCGCCGTCGAGGCCGGCGACCCGATCCTCGACGCTGTCGCGGGCGGTCAGCATCAGCACCGGCGCCCAGACGCCATCGCCGCGCAGTCGCCGGCACGTCTCGAAGCCGTCGATCCCGGGCAGCATTACGTCCAGAACGATCGCGTCGTAGGCGGTGCTGCCCGCCATCCAGAGGGCGTCCTCGCCGTTGTCGGAGACGTCGGCGAGCATGCCCTCGTCGCGAAGGCCCCGCTGCAGAAGGCGGGACATCTTCGGCTGATCCTCGACGACGAGAACGCGCATCGCGCTCGATTATCGGGCTCGGAGGATGAGAGTCAGATGAGAACGCGAGCGGGACGCGGCCCCCGGGGTGGGGCCGCGTCCGCGCTCCGCTGGGTCGTCCGCTCGGGCTACTCGCCGTCGGGGACGGTCTTCAGGGCCCCGAACGAGGAGTCCAGATAGACCTTGAGCGGCTGGCCATCCTTGGTCACCTCGACCTCGTAGGCGGCGCCGCTCGGCGGGGGCGCATCGCCCTCGTCCTCGCCGCCGGGCTGCTCCGCTGCCTCGACCTCGCCGTCGGCGCTACCGCCGGTCGCCTGCTCGGCAGCCGCGCGGGCCTTCTCGTCGACTGATGCGGCGACGCTCCCGTCGGGATCGCCACCCTCCTCGCCCTCGCCCTCATCGGCCGGGCCGGACTCGCTGCCCTCGGCCTCGTCGCCGGGGCCGTCCTCGATGTCACCCGGCGCGTCGGGCGCGTCGGCAGCCTCGTTCGCCTCACTGTCGTCGGCCTGCTCGTTCTCGGTCGTGGCCTCGTCAGAGCCGCCGCCGCTCGTCGCGTTCGCGATCGCCGCCCCGCCCAGCGCCAGGGCGCCGAGCGCAGCCAGGGCCGCCAGGGCCCGCTTGATCTTGTCGCTCATCCGAATTCCCTTCTTCGACTCGCCCACCGGGACTGGTGAGCTAGGGCCAAGCTAGGAACCACGGATGAAATGACGATGAGATGAAGGCGGGCAACCACGGCGCATGCCCGGACGCGAAGCGGAGGACATGCGCTGGTTATCTAGGCGACGATCTCGATCGGCGCCTCATCCTCGGCGCTCGTGCCCTCGACCGCGAGGACCTCCTCGAGCGACGCGATCGCCACCGCGAGCTGTCCGTGGTCGGGCTCACGGGTCGTCAGGTTCTGCAGCATCAGGCCCGGCCACATCAGCGCCCGCACCCAGCCCTTGCGGCGGTTGCGGCCGGCCCACTTGATCACCTCGTAGGAAAGGCCGGCGATCAGCGGGATGCCGATGATCCTCGAGGCGACCAGCCAGTACCAGGCGGGCAGGCCGATCGGGGCGAAGACGAAGATCGCGAGCACCATCACGATCAGCAGGAAGCTCGTCCCGCAGCGGGGGTGCAGGCGCGAGTAGCGGCCGGCCCGCTCCGGGATCAGCTCGTCGCCCGCCTCGAAGCAGGAGATCGTCTTGTGCTCGGCGCCGTGGTACTCGAAGACGCGCCGCAGGTCCGGGATCCGGCTGATCGCGGCGATGTAGCCGATGAAGATCCCGGTACGCAGGACGCCCTCGACCAGCCAGAACAGGAGCGCCGAGCCGAGCTGGTCCTTGATCAGGCTGGTCAGCCCGACCGGGATGACGAAGAAGAGCCCGACCGCGAGCAGCATCGAGAAGGCGATCGTCATCCCCCACGTGAGCCCGCCGATCGGCTCTGCCTCCTCCTCCTCCTCGAGCTGCGCGTTGGCGGAAATCGCCAGGGCCCTGAACCCGATCTTCAGCGACTCGCCGAGGGCGACGACCCCCCGGATGACCGGCAGCCGCAGCACCCGCCGGCGCTTGGCCCAGGAGACGACGGGCTCGGAGGAGACATCGATCTCGCCGTCGGGCGTGCGGATGGCGACTGCCCAGGTCGAGACGCCGCGCATCATGACCCCCTCCAGCACCGCCTGCCCGCCGAGCGGCGCATCGCGGGAGGCGACGGGCTTGCCGTCGGGCATCAGCGTCGGTGCCTCGCGCAGCGTTCGATCCCCAGGCCCGGGCCTTGGCCCAGCGGGCGGCGAGGTTAGGAGTGCGCTGGCCAAGGACGCAGGAGGCGATGCGGGCGGAGGCCGTGAGCCGACGAGGACGCCGGCCAGCGTGCTCCTAGCCCTTGGCGGCTTGGCGGCGGCGGTTGAAGCGCTCGACGCGACCACCGGTGTCGACCAGCTTCTGCTTGCCGGTGTAGAAGGGGTGGCAGGCGGAGCAGATCTCGACGCGGATCTCAGATTGGGTGGAGCGGGTCTCGAACTCGTTGCCGCACGAGCAGCGAACGTGGGAGGGCCCGTATTCGGGGTGTATCTCGGTCTTCATCTCGACCCAGTCTAGAGAGCCCGTCCAGGCCACCCCGGGGCGCCCGTCAGCTCCAGCCATCCGGCCCGCCGCCCAGGTGGTAGCTTCGCTCGCGGTGCAGTCGCGGTGCCGCCCTGGAACCGCGGCGTCGGAGGGCGAGGAGGTCGCATGAACGTTCTCGGGGAGATCGAGAAGAGGTTCGGACAGGTCAACTCGACCGTCTTCCATCAGGTCAATCGCGTCACCGACTGGTGGAACCTGCCCACGCCGATCGCGCTGCTCAACCTGCGCGGCCTGCGCGACGACCTGCGCGAGGAGAACCTCCACGACACGCGCGAGGCGACGAACGGCACGCCCGACATGGACCTCGACGAGCTGCCCAAGCACCGCACCTACGACGGCTCCCTGCAGGATCCGACCGATCCCGAGATGGGCAAGGTGGGCACGCGCTTCGGCCGCAACACCGCCGTCGAGGAGCTCAAGCCGGAGACGATGCCTGCGCTCATGGAGCCGAGCCCGCGAGAGGTCGCCGAGCGGCTGCTGCGCCGGGACTCCTTCAAGCCCGCGGAGACGCTGAACGTCCTTGCCGCCTGCTGGATCCAGTTCGAGAACCACGACTGGTTCGGCCACGGCGAGAACTCGCCCGACAGGTTCATTGACGTGCCGCTTCCCGAGGGCGACGACTGGCCCGACGGCGGTCCGATGAAGGTCAAGGCGACCAGCCCCGACCGGACCCGCAAGGGGGCCAACGGCTCCGCCCCAACCTACGTCAACACGGTCACCCACTGGTGGGACGGCTCCCAGATCTACGGCTCCGACGAGGCCCGCAACCGCGAGCTCCGCTCGGGGACCGACGGCAAGCTCACGGTCGACGGCGACATGCTCCCCCACGAGACCAAGAAGGGCCTCGAGGGGATCGACGTGACCGGGTTCTCCGACAACTACTGGATCGGCCTGTCGCTTCTGCACACGCTCTTCGTCAAGGAGCACAACTCGATCTGCGACCACCTAAAGGGGTCATACCCGACCTGGGACGACGAGCAGCTCTTCCTCACCGCGAGGCTCGTCAACTCGGCGCTGATGGCGAAGATCCACACGGTGGAGTGGACGCCCGGAATCCTCGCCAACCCGGTGCTCGAGCGGGCGATGAACGCGAACTGGTACGGGATCCTGCCGCGCTGGGTCCGCCAGAAGTTCGGTCACCTCGGCACGGAGATGATCGGCGGGGTCGTCGGCTCCGAGCAGGACCACCACACCGCCCCCTATGCGATCACCGAGGAGTTCGTGGCCGTCTACCGCCTGCATCCGCTGCTTCCCGACGACTACGCGATCCGCGACCACGCGACCGGCGAGCTGGTCGAGGAAACCGCGTTCGACCCGATCCAGGGTCACGGGACCCGCCCGACGGTCGAGAAGTACGGCTGGTCGAACCTGCTCTACACGTTCGGGACGGCCAACCCGGGCGCGATCACGCTGAAGAACCACCCCAATGCGCTCAACAACCACGTGCGGCTGACCGGCGACCGCGTCGACCTGGGGACGATCGACATCCTCCGCGACCGCGAGCGTGGGGTCCCCCGCTACAACGACTTCCGCGAGCGGCTGCGCAAGCCGCGGATCGAGCGCTTCGAGGACCTGACCGAGGACCCGGAGCTGGCGGAGGAGATCCGCGACGTCTACGACGACGACATCGACATGGTCGACCTGCAGGTCGGGCTGCTCGCCGAGCCGTTGCCGCCCGGCTTCGGCTTCAGTGACACGGCCTTCCGGATCTTCATCCTGATGGCGTCACGGCGGCTGAAGAGCGACCGCTTCTTCACCAACGACTACTCCCCCGACGTCTACACGCCCGAGGGCATCAACTGGGTCGAGGGCAACACCATGGTCGACGTGCTGCTGCGCCACCACCCCGAGCTCGGCCCGGCCCTCGACGGCGTCGAGAACGCGTTCGCGCCCTGGAACCAGGTCGGCGTCTGAGGGCGTCGCCGAAGAGCTGATGGCCGGGATCGCGCGGGCATCACTGCTCGAGAACGCGCGCTTCAACGCGCTCGTCATCGTCCCCAATGCCGTGCAGGGACTCTTCCGGCGGCGCCGCGCGGCCGTGGCGGCGGCGACGCGGACCGGCGTCGACGGGCGCGCGGTCGGCCTGCTGCGCGGGATGGCGCGGGGGCACGGCGGAGGGCCGGTCTGGGTCCGCGTGATCAAGGACGAGGCGCTGCTCCTGCTCGATCCCGCCGACATCGAGCGGGTGCTCGACGGCTCCCCCGAGCCCTATGCCTCCGACCCGAAGCCGAAGCGCGACGGCATGGTCGCCTTCCAACCGCAGGCGGCGACGATCTCCCGCGGCGAGCAGTGGCGCAGCAGGCGGCGCTTCACCGAAGCGGTGCTGCGGAGCCCGAAGGGCGGCAAGCTGCTGAGTGGCTGGGAGAAGCTCTGCCGCGAGGAGCTCGAGCGGATGCTCACCGGCCCCGTCGCGGTGAGCGGCGGCGAGCTCGACTGGGACCCCTGGCACGAGATGGTGCAGCGGATCGCCCGCCGGCTGATCCTCGGGGACGGGGCGGCCGAGGACGAGCAGCTGACCGAGCTCCTCGAGGAGCTGATGTCTGAGGGCAACGGGATGCCCGCTCAGCCCGGGGAGCGGCTGCAGGAGCTCGAGTCGATGATCGCCGCCCACGTCGACGCCGCCGAGCGCGGCAGCCTCGCCGGGCGCTTCGCGGGCGCCCCGTCCGACGAGGCCACCGCCCCGATCGGCCAAGTCCCCCATTGGCTCTTCGCGCTGGGCGACTCGCTGGCGATCAACGCCTTCCGTGCGCTTGCCGTCCTCGCCTCCGACAAGGCCGTGCTGACGCTGGCGCGCGAGTCCGCCGACTACCTCGGCGCCTGCCTGCAGGAGGCGATGCGCCTCTGGCCGACGACCACCACCCTCTCGCGCGAGACGACCGAGAGGGTCGAGTGGAGAGGCGAGAGCGTCCCCGCCGGGACGCAGGTCGTGATCGTCAACACGTTCAGCCACCGAGATCCCGACCGGCTCGACTACGCCGACCGCTTCGCCCCGGAGGAGTGGCTCGAGGGCGACGCCTCCGACTACCCCGGCTTCAACTTCTTCAGCCGCGGCCCGCAGGTCTGCCCGGGAACCGCGATCGCCACCGGCGTCGGCGAGCTCCTGCTCGCCGAGCTGATCGAGCGCTTCGAGCCGCGCGCGATCTCGCCACAGCTCGACCTCGCCGAGCCCCTCCCCCACATGGTCGACTTCTTCGGGATCCGGGTCGGGCTCGAGCCGCGCTGAGGGGAGCTCGAGGTTCGCGGCGCGAGCGGCGATTGGCAGGAAATGGCCCAATCTGGGCCGGAATAGACCAATCGCTTGGCCCACCGCATGCTCATCAACGAGGTGATCGGTCCCGGAGCCGACCCTGGGGATGCGCTCGGCCCCGTCTCCGTCAGCGCCCGGCAGCGGCCGCCGCCTAGGTCCACAGGCCGCCCTAAGTCCGCAGGCCCTCGAGCAGCGCCCGCAGTACCTGCCCCGCCCGCTCCCGCGCCTCGTCGGGGTCCTCGGCCCTCGCGACGAGCAACGCAGCCTCGATCAGGGCGCCAAGCAACGAGGTGGCGAGCTCGGGAACCGGCAGCCGGCGGATCTGTCCCGCCTCGATCGCGGCCCGCAGTCCCGCCTCGATCAGGCCGAGCCCGTAGCGCGCCTCGAGCTCGTGCCAGCGCTCCCAGCCGAGCACGGCCGGTCCGTCGAGCAGGGTGATCCGCTGCATCTCGAGGTCGAGGCTGAGGTCGAGGAACTGGTCGATCCCCCCCGCCAGGGCGCTGAAGGGGTCGGCGCCGGTCAGCTCCTCGAAGGAGAAGCGACCGACGAGCTCGCTCTCGACCCGCTCGAAGACGGCGTCGAAGAGCCCCCGCTTGCCGTCGAAGTGGTGATAGAGGGCGCCGCGGGTGACGCCCGCGGCCGCCACGAGCTCCTCGGTCGCGACCGCGTCGTAGCCGCGGGCGGCGAAGAGCTCGCGCCCGGCGTCGATCAACGCCGTCCGCGTTGCCTCCCGGCGCTCGGCCTGGGTGCGCCGCTCGCTCATCGCGCCCCTTCCGCGGCGCCGTCCACTTGACATGCACATTGTTTGTATGTTAGATGCATCCTGTACGTAATAACGAACGAGGCTCCCCCAGGGAGCGCGAGGAGGACGATGATGGGCGAGCGAGGCGACGGATTCACCGCGGGACGGGTCGAGCTCTCGGCCGGCCCGATCCACTACGTGGAGAGCGGCGAGGGCGAGCCGCTCGTCTTCGTCCACGGCTTCGGGGTCAACGGCCGGCTCTGGACCGACACGGCTGCGGCGCTCGCAAGCGGGCACCGCTGCATCGTCCCCGACTGGCCGCTCGGCTCACACCCCGAGCCGATGCGCCCCGATGCGGACCTCACCCCTCCCGGCGTCGCGAGGCTGATCTCGGAATTCATCGCCGAGCTCGATCTCGACGGGGTCACGGTCGTCGGCAACGACTCCGGCGGGGCGCTGGCGCAGATCCTCGTCACCGAGCATCCCGACCGCATCGCCCGCCTGGTCCTGACGAACTGCGACCTGTTCGAGAAGTTCCCGCCGAAGGCGTTCCGGCCGCTCGTCAGGCTCTGCCGCCTGCCGGGGGCCAGGTTCGCGTTCGCCCGCGGGTTGCAGATCCGCGCCGTGCGGCGCTCACCGCTGACCTACGGCGCGCTGACGATGGAGCCGATCGACGACGAGCTGCTGCGCGCCTGGGCCGATCCGCAGGCGGCGAGCGCCGGCGTCGGTCGCGACGGCCTGCGGTTCTTCGGCAGCGTCGATAACCGCTACACGCTCGCGGCGGCGGGGAAGCTGAAGGACCTCGAGCTCCCGGCCCTGCTGGCGTGGGGGGCCGAGGACCGGTTCTTCACGATCGAGGACGCGAGGCGGATGGAGCGCACGATCCCGGACTGCCGCCTGGTGGCAATCCCCGGCGGTCGCACATTCGTGCCGCTCGACCAGCCGGCGGCCGTCGCGGAGGCAATCGAGCGCTTCATGGCGGAGCGCCCGATCGCAGCCACCGCGGCCGCGTAGGGGCCGCGTAGGGGCGGTCGAAGCGACGCCCGCCCCGGGCCGCTCCCACCCCTACTCAGCTCAGAAGACCCGGCGAGCGAGGTACAGCGCCAGCAGGACGAGGACGATGATGATCAGGATCGTGACGATCGACATTGAGATTCCTTCTTTCGGTTGGCAGCGATCCTCGCACCCCTTACCCCCGGAACGAGCCGGCTACCAGCGGATCGCTCAGACGTCGTAGGTCGTCAGCTCGATCTGGTGGCCGTCGGGATCGCGGATGTAGAGCGAATGGCTGAGGCCGTGGTCGGAGAACTTCGCCTCCAAGCCCTCGCCGGGGAGCTCGCGCCGGGCGACCTCGAAGCCTTCGCGATCGACCCGGAAGGCAATGTGGAGGATGCGGACGGCCGGCGGCTCGGCGCCATCGGGCGCCGAGGACGGATGGACGGACTCGTCGAAGATCGCGATCCCCGTCTCCCCCACCCCCATGACGATCGGCGCGTCCCACTCGGGATAGAGGCGCTCGAAGCCGAGCAACCGCTCGTAGAAGCGGCACGAGCGCTCGACGTCGCTCACCGCGATCGCGACGTGATCCAAGCCTTCGTTGTTGAACCTGGCCACGCCTCGATCCTATCCCGGGCTGTTAGGCCGCCACGTGCGCCGGTCCTTGCCCATCACGCCCTCCTATAACGCACGGTGCTATACTGAACTTGATGGTTCAGTATCAGGCTCAGCTGGACGAGGCTTTCTCGGCGCTGTCCGACCCCACCCGGCGATCGATCCTCGATCGCCTCGGGAGAGGCAGCGCGACGATCAGCGAGCTGGCCGAGTCGGCCGGCATGTCGCTGACCGGAGTCAAGAAGCACGTGCGGATCCTGGAGGACGCTGGACTGGCCACCACCGAGAAGCGCGGTCGCACGCGGCACTGCCGCCTGGGGCCGGAGCCGCTCGACGACATCAGCCAATGGATCGAGTCCTACCGCCGCGGCTGGGACGAGCGTTTCGACCGCCTGGACGAGATCCTCGAACGAAGGAAGAGAGGATCGAGATGAGCACCGAAGCAACGACGGTACGTTCCCCATCGACCGCGGCCGAGGAGGAGCTGGAGCTTCGCCTGGAGGTCGTAGTCGTCCCGGTATCCGACGTGGATCGGGCGAAGGCCTTCTATACCGAGAGACTGGGCTTCAACGCGGACGTCGACCGCCAGGTGAGCGAGGAGATGCGCGTCGTCCAGCTGACTCCGCCCGGATCCTCCTGCTCGGTGACGATCGGCACCGGGCTCGGGTCGATGGAGCCGGGCTCCCTGAAGGGGCTCCAGCTCCGTCTCCGACATCCGCAAGGCGCGGGAAATCCCCGCCTCCCGAGGCGTGGAGATCAGCGAGGTGCAGGTGTTCGACGGGGGAGGCCGGCGGCCCGCCCGGGACGGGGACGAGCTCGACTTCGCCGGATTCGCCTTCTTCGGCGATCCCGACGGCAACAGCTGGGCCGTCCAGCAGATGCCGGCGGGTCGCTGAGCGCTCACCGATGAGTCAAACCCACAACGAAAGGAACGAGATGACCGCAGATGCACACAGCAAGAACGAGACGTCGATCACGACGCCGAGCGACACCGAGATCCGGATCGAGCGCGAGTTCGATGCGCCTCGGGAGCTCCTCTGGGAGGCGTTCACCGACGCCGAAACCCTGGGGGCGTGGCTCGGCCCGCACGGAAGCGAGATGAAGGTCGAGATGGACCCTCGGCCCGGAGGCAACTACCGGTGGATCGACTCCTCTGGCGACGGCGAATACGTCTTCTTCGGCGAGTATCGAGAGGTCCGCGAGCCGGACGTGCTCGAGACGACGTTCGCCTGGGAGAACAGCGGCTACCCGCCGTCCATCGACCGCACCGAGTTCCACGATCTCGGCGACGGTCGAACGAAGCTCGTCACGCTCTCGACGTTCGAGAGCAAGGAGCTGCGCGACGGCATGCTCGAGTCGGGCATGGAGAAGGGCGTCAACGACGGCTACGACAAGCTCGACGCGATCCTCGCCCGCCGGCAGGGCAGCTCCTGACCGGCACGGCCCGCCCGCGGCGCCGGCAGCTAAAGGGAGGGGCCTCAGCCAGCTTCCACGACGACGCGCGCCCCCCGCGTCGGCGCGAAGGTGATCGCCCGGCGGGTGACGCCCTCGGGGCGGCGGCCGGGCTCGGCCCGCAGCCGCACCGCCTCGAGGGCCGCGCGCAGCACGACCTTCATCTCGAACATCGCGAAGCTGGCCCCGAGGCAGCGGCGGACGCCGCCGCCGAAGGGGATCCACTCGTAGGTGCCGGGGGGGTCGTCGCCGAGGAAGCGTTCGGGGCGGAAGGCGAGCGGGTCCGGATAGAGGTCGGGCCGGCGGTGCATGAGGTAGATCGAGGGTGCGATGTTGACGCCGGCGGGAAGCTCCCAGCCGCCGAACTCCATCGGTGCCTGCAGCCGCCGGACGACGGCCGGGACCACGGGGCGCAGCCGCAGCGTCTCCTTGATCACCGCGTCGAGGTACTCCCCTCCCCCGGCCCGCTCGTCGTCGAGCAGCTTGGCCAGCGCGTCCGGGTTGCGGGCGAGGAGCTCCAGCGCCCACGCCAGCGCGGTCGCCGTGGTCTCGTGGCCGGCGACGAGCAGCGTCATCAGCTCGTCGCGCAGCTCGTCGTCGGTGAGGGGCTGGCCGTCGGGATCGCGAGCCGCCAGGAGCATCGAGAAGATGTCGTCGCCGTCGGCGCCGTGCGGGTCGGCGCGGCGGGCGCGGATCTCGGCGTAGAGCAACTCGTCGGCCTGCTCGCGGGCTGCGGCGAACTGCCGCCACGGGCTGAGCGGCCCGTTCCGCCCCGCGGTCAGCGCCATCATCACCACCCGCGGGCGGCTGCCCACCATGTCGAGGAGGCGCCGCAGCGGCCCGCCGATCCGGTCGCGGCGCTCCGCGTCGTCGAAGCCGAAGACCGCCCGCATGATGATCTCCAGGGTGATCGCCTGCATGCTCGGCAGCACTGCGAAGCGACGCTCCCGCGGCCAGGCGGCGATGTGCCGCTCGGCGACCTCCTCCATCACCGCGCCGTAGTTGCGCATCCGCTCCCCGTGGAACGGCGGCAGCAGCAGCCGGCGCTGACGCAGATGCTCGTCCCCGTCGAGCAGGAGCACCGACGCCGAGCCCAGGATTGGCGCCAACGTCACGTTTCCCTCGCCCGCGTAGAGCAGGTTCGGATCCCCCGTGAACACCTGCTTGACCGCCGCCGGATCGGCGGTGATCACGAGCTGCCGATCGGCCGCCGGCCGCAGGGTGAAGTAGTCCCCACACCTTTCGTGGCAGGCATCGAGGAACCGCGTCGGGGTGAGCATGAAGCCCACGCTCATCATGAAGTTGGAGAGGTCGGGACGAGGCGGGAGGGTGGCCTGCCCAAATCGGCTGGCGGCGTCAGGACGGAGCTCGGTCGAAGCCTCCATGCCATTGAGGGTACGGGGCCGGAGGCAGGACCCGCTGGTGGAGCGCGCCCTTTGCCGAGAGTAGGCTCGATCCAGCGTGCCGACCGTCGACCGACTGCAGCTAGCCTGCGAGGTCTATGCCGCCTACGAGTCCGGCGATCGAGCCATCGTCGAGGGGCTGCTGAGCGACGACTTCGAGTTCTTCAGCCCGCCCGATCCGGGAATCGATCGCGCGGCCTACTTCGAACGCTGCTGGCCGGGCAACGAGCACATCGAGTCGTTCGAGTTCACGCGGCTGATCGAGTCGGGGGACGAGGTCGTGGTGACCTACGAGTGCACGAGGACCGACGGCACCCGGTTCCGCAACACCGAGATCCTCACGTTCGAGGGGGGCAGGCTGCGCCGGGCCGAGGTCTACTTCGGCTGGGACCTCGACTGACCCCTTGGATCCCAGGCAGGTGCCCCAGCATCGAACCCGGCGCCGGATTCGATGCGGAAGAGTGCTCCGACCCGGGTTTCAGCGAGGAGCGACGACGTGATGCAGCTCGTAGCTCTCCTGCTTCTGCGGAGGAGCCGCACCGCCGATGTCCATCTCCTGCATCGCGGGCATCAGGCGCTCCGCGAAAAAGCGCTCCTGCTGCTCGCGGGTCTCCCAGACGTCGAAGATCCGAAAGGTCCCGTCGTCGGTGAAGCCGGCGCTGTGAAGCAGCAGGCCCTCCGGAGGATCGTCGTCGACGTTGACCTTCTTGGTGACCGCGTCGTAGTTCGGAGTGCTTCGATCGTCGCCGGCGGGGATCTCTTGGAGATAGGCAAAGGGCACGGGGAACCTCCTCTTGGGTAATGACGGGACGAACCTAGGGCCTGGCGGCTGACCGGGCAGCCCCGTGTCCGCGATCAGGGCTCGCTCCTCCGGCCTCGGTGAGGGGAGGAGCAGCTCTCTATGCCGCGTTCAGCGCCTCGAGATCTTCCGGGGACAACTCGATGTCAACGGCGGCGCGGTTCTCACGCAGGTGCTCGAGGGAGAGCGTCCCGGGAATCGGCAGCACGCACGGCGACCGGTGCAGGAGCCAAGCCAGCCTGATCTGGTTCGGGGTGACCCGGCGCCGCTCAGCGATCTCCGACACCGTCCGCGAATCACCGCGTAGGGGGTAGAAGGGGACGAAGACGATGCTCTCGGCGTCGCAGTGGTCGACGACATCGTCGTGCATGCGCTGCGCCAAGCTGTACTCGTTCTGCACGGCCGAGATCGGGGTCACCGCCTGGGCGCGCTGAATCTGCTCGACGCTCACCTCGCTTAGGCCGACGTGGGCGACCCGGCCGGCGTCGACGTACTCCTTGAGGACGCGCATCGTCTCCTCGAGCGGGACATCGGGGTCGACCCGGTGGAGGTAGTAGAGGGAGATCGTCTCGGTTCGCAGCCGCTCGAAGCTCTGCTCGAGCTCCGCCCGCAGCCCCTCGCTCCCGCCGCCAGGGTGGTAGCCCCCCTTGGTCGCGACCAGGACTTCTTCCGGAAACGGCGCGAGTGCCGCGCCGATCGTGCTCTCGCTCTCGCCACCCGTGTAGAGATGGGCCGTATCGATGAAGTCGAGGCCGGCGCCAACGGCCGCCTCGAGGAAGGACCTGCTCTCCGCCGTATCGGTGAGCCGGTTCGTGCCCAGGCCGATCCGGTTCAGCCGATGCTCTCCGAGCGCGATGGTCCGAGGCGGAGCCATTACGTTCATTCTGACGACGGGCGTAGGGTCTGGGAGGTGACCCTAGGACCGATCAGATGGGCCCGCTTCGCGCTCGCGCACCGCTGGACGCAGCGCCATCTCTCCGAGTACGTCGACGGCGAGATGCACGAGGGAGATCGAGAGCGTGCCGAGAGCCACCTCCGCGACTGCCCGGAGTGCCACGAGCTGCTCGCCTCCCTGCGAGGCCTGCTGACGCGGCTCGGCGGCATGAGGGACGAACCCAGGCGCGCGGTGGCCGCCTCGGTGCTCGCGGGAGTGCGCGAGGAGCTCAAGCCGGCGAAGGACGATGACCAGCCTGTCTGACCGCCGGCGGGTGGACGACGTCACCCTGGTGCGCCGGGCCGCGGAGGGGGACATGGCGGCCTTCGAGGAGCTGGTGATGCGCCACGCCGACCGCCTCTACGGGGCGTTGCGGAGCTTCGGGCTCGATGACGGCGAGGCCCAGGAGGTTGCGCAGGAGACCTTCATCAGGGCGTGGCGATCGCTGGGGCGCTTCGAAGGCCGATCACAGTTCTTCACCTGGCTCTACCGGATCGGCTTCAACGAGGCCCAGCGTCGGATCGGCCGCCGCGGACCGCCGGGCTCCCTGATCTCGATCGACGAGAGCCGGGCGGGCGAGCTCCCCGATCAGGGTCCGGACCCCGCTGCGCGAGCCGAGCAGAGCGAGTTCCTCATCGCGCTGGGGGCGGCGCTGCGCGAGCTCCCGATCGAGCTGCGCGCCCCGGTCGTGCTTCGCGACGTCGAGGGCCTCTCCACCGGCGAGGCGGCGTCGGTCCTCGAGCTCCGCGAGGCGGCGTTCAAGAGCCGCCTCCATCGCGGTCGGATGGCGCTGCGTGCGCTGATCGGGCAGGGAGCGTGGGGACCGCCGGAGCCGGGCTAGCCGATCGGCTGAACCGTTCTCCGCGTAGGCGGGTCTCAGGTGTACCGACCGAAAGGGAACCTGAGATGAACGCGAAGATCGAGAAGTCCAAGGAGCAGTGGCGCGAGGAGCTGACGCCGGCCCAGTACGACGTGCTCCGCCGCGCCGGCACCGAGCCACCGTTCACCGGCGCCTACGTGCACACGAAGGAGGACGGGATGTACCGCTGCGCCGCCTGCGGCACCGCCCTCTTCTCCTCCGACACGAAGTTCGACTCCGACACCGGCTGGCCGAGCTTCACCGAGGCAGCGGGCGACGACAGCGTCGAGCTCCACCAGGAGGGTCTGATCCTGCGGCGCACCGAGGTGCGCTGCGCGACCTGCGACGGCCACCTCGGCCACGTCTTTCCCGACGGCCCGAAGGACCGTGGTGGCCAGCGCTACTGCATCAATTCGGCGGCGCTCGAGCTCGACACCGGGGCGGGGTCTTGAACCGCCTCGGGGAGATCGCCGCGGCGGTCGGCCGCGGCCTGTTCGCCGGCGCGTTCGGGACCGCCGCGATGACCGCCTCGAGCACGCTCGAGATGAAGCTACGCGACCGCGAGGGAAGCACAGCGCCCGCCGACGCCGCCGGCAAGGTCCTCGGCGTCCAGCCGCGCGACCCCGCTGGTAATGAGCGCTTCTCGAACGTCGTCCACTGGGCGTACGGGACCGGCTGGGGAGCGGTGCGCGGGCTGATCGGAGCCACCGGGCTCAGTGGACCGAGGGCGGCCGGAGCGCACTTCGCCGCGATCTGGCCCGGGGAGCTGGTCATGCTGCCGTCGCTGGGCGTCGCGCCGCCCCCCTGGAACATGGGGGTCACCGAGCTCGGCATCGACGCCCTCCACCACCTCGTGTACGTGACAGCGACGAGCGTGGCGTACGCGGCGCTGGACGACTGAGGGTCGCCGGCATGAGCGGCGGGCCGAAGGTCTCCGACTACCTGGTCGATCGCCTGATCGAGATCGGCGTCGAGCGCATCTACGCCCTCGTCGGCGACAGCCTCAACCCGATCACCGACGCGGTCCGCCGCTCCGAGGGCAAGCTCGGCTGGGTCCACGTCCGCCACGAGGAGGCGGGCGCGTTCGCCGCCGGGGCCGAGGCGCAGCTCACCGGCAAGCTCGCCGTCTGCGCGGGGAGCGCCGGGCCGGGGAACCTGCACCTGATCAACGGGCTCTACGACGCCCACGGAAGCGGCGCTCCCGTGCTGGCGATCGCCTCCCACATCGAGACGGCCGAGATCGGCTCGGAGTTCCACCAGGAGACCCATCCCGAGCGGCTTTTCCAGGAGTGCAGCCACTGGTGCGAGCTGGTCTCGACCGCCGAGCAGCTCCCCCGCGCCCTCCACATCGCGGTTCAGACGGCGATCGCCAAGCAGGGCGTCAGCGTGCTCGTGCTGCCCGGGGACGTCGCCGCGGCGACGCTTGCCGACGAGGGCTGGCGCAGCCACATCGCCGTCGCCCGTCCGATCATGCGGCCCGCCGAGGCCGAGGTCCAGGCCTTCGCCGAGCTGATCAACGGCGCCGACAAGCCCGTGCTCTTCTGCGGCGTCGGCGCCGGCGAGGCGCGCGAGTCGGTGCTCGAGCTGGCGGGGCGGATCAAGGCTCCCGTCGCGTACTCCTTCCGCGGCAAGGACCACTTCGGTGCCGGCAACGACTTCGACGCCGGGATGAGCGGCCTGCTCGGCTTCGGTGCCGCCTACGAGGCGATGCACGAGACCGACCTGCTCGTCCTGCTGGGCACCGACTTCCCCTATCGGGAGTTCCTGCCGGATGGGGTGAAGGTCGTGCAGGTCGACACGCGTGGCGAGCGGCTCGGCCGCCGCGTGCCGCTGGAGCTCGGGCTGGTCGGGGACGTCGGCGAGACCGTCCGGGCCCTGCTGCCACTGGTCGCCGAGACGGAGGACACGAGCTTCCTCGAGGGGCAGCGCAAGCATCACAGCCGCGAGGTGGAGAAGCTCCAGGTCTACGTCGACCACGTGGCCAAGCAGCATCCGGTCCACCCCGAGTACGTCGCGGCGACGCTCGACCGCCTCGCAGCCGACGATGCAATTTTCACCCTCGACACCGGGATGACGACGGTGTGGGGCGCCCGCTACCTGCACGGGTCGGGCGAGCGGCGGATCGTCGGCTCCTTCAAGCACGGCTCGATGGCGAACGCCCTCCCGCAGGCGATCGGTGCCCAGTGCGCGATGCCGGGTCGCCAGGTGATCTCGATGTCGGGCGATGGCGGCCTGACGATGCTCCTCGGCGACCTGCTCACGCTCGCCCAGGAGGAGCTCCCGGTCAAGGTCGTGGTCTTCAACAACGGCGTGCTCGGGATGGTCCGTCTCGAGATGCAGGTCGCCGGCTTTCCCGACTTCCAGACCGAGCTCCGCAACGTCGATTTCGCGGTCCTAGCCGAGGCCTGCGGGATCCGCGGGATCAGGGTCGAGCGCCACGACGAGGTCGAGGCCGGGCTCGCCGAGATGCTGGGGACGGACGGCCCGGTCCTCTGCGACGTCTGCACCGACCCGGAGGCGCTCTCGCTACCGCCGAACGTGACGATCGATCAAGTCAAGGGCTTTGCCCAGACCGCGCTCAAGAAGTCGCTGAACGGCCACATCGACGAGGTCTGGGAGCAGGCGAAGACGAACCTGCGGAACGTGCCGCGCCCGTGAGAGTGCCGAGCCCACGTGAGCTCACGCTGGAGTGGGCCAACGCGCTGTCCTTGCTACCGCTCCTCGTCCCAAGCGATTGGGTGAGCCCTACAGAGGGCTTCAGTTAGAGGGTAAGGAGGACCCAGAGAACAAGAAGAACCAAATCTCGAGCCTTAGGATTGGTTGTCCGGCACGACTACCAAGCCGCGAGCCATGAACGTATCCTCGGCCGGTGAAGCGGTTTCGTCGAACCTCGACTCTGGTGGTTTGCTTGCTTGCCGTCTCGAGTGCTCTGCTCGCGGGATGTGGTGACGGCGAGAGTCCCACGGCAGACCCGGAAGTTGTTCTGGAGGAGGCCTCTGTCGCCGCCAGCGCAATTGGAAGTGGCGAGATAGATGTACAGGCCGATCTGGAGATATCGGCCGGCGAGCTTTCGCAGTCGGCCGGGCTCAGTCTCGAAGGTACTTTCACACGGCAATCAGGAGGCCCTCCCCAGTTCGACCTCGAGGCAACCCTCGCCCAGGGCAGCGTCTCCGGTCCCTCGGAGGCGGATTTCAAGCTGATCGCGGCGGCCACCGCCGCCTATCTCGAATCGGGCGAAAAGGTCTACGAGGTCGCGCCGGCGGCCTTCGAGCGCTACGAGAGCGTGTTCGGCGTCGCTCGAGGCCCAGGGGGCGGTGGAAGTCAAGGGTTGGCCGTGAACCTCGATCCTGCAGGCTGGTTCATCAATCCCTCCAACGAGGGAACCGAGAGCATCGAGGACACCGACGTCGTGCACGTCTCCGGCACCGCGGACGTCGAACAGCTCGCCAGTGAGCTCAACGCCGTCGCGGTCCCTCTCGGCCTGGCCCAGACGTCCGAGTTCAGCGGCATCGACCAGACCTTTGATGAAGCCACCATCGATCTCTATGCCGGCGCAGAGGACGGCGTTCCGAGACGGGTGGAGGTGGAACTGAGATGGAACGGCCGGTTGGAGGGAGGAGTGCCCTTCCAGGGAGTGATCGACGTCTTGATGAGCCTCAGTGAGATCGATCAACCGCAGGAGATCGAGGCCCCCGAGATGGCGCAGCCTTTGCGCGGATCCGTGGAGGATCTCCCACCTCAGCTTTCAGGGCTGGGCGAGTTCCTCAGCTCTCGAGAGCGGTGAGAAGATCGCTTCGTGAGGCGATGGATTTGCGCTGCGTTGGCTCTGAGCACAATGGTGGTGGTTCTACCGGCATGTGGAGGCGCAGAACAACCCGTGAGTTCGAGCGACCTGGCGGACGCCCTGGCCTTTGACGACCACACCCTCTACTACCTCGGCAGCTCATTTCACGGCCTCCCTCTGACCTTCTCCGGATTGGGCCCAGGCAGCGGTGCGGGGCAGCGACGCGCCTGGAGCTTCATCTACGGCGATTGCACACCCTCAGGGGGCGATGCACCAAGCTGCGCGCCCCCCCTCGCGGTGCAGAACTGGAGCATCTGCTCGCGCTTTCCGGCCCTCTATCCGGGTCCCAACCCGAAGACGACCCCGGCGAATGGCGCCGAAACGCTTCCAGCCGGCGGCGGATTGGATGTCTATACGGGCCGCACGACCGTGGTGATCTTCGGTGCGGACAGGGCCGCCGTCATCCGATCGCTGACGCCCGTCGGCGATACAGCTAGGCCGAACGAGCTACCACCGCCGGCACCGGGCTCCCTAGAAGGAAAGCTGCCGTGCCAAGCGGATCGGCTCGACCGGTTCTCCCGCTGAGGCCCTGCGGTCCCGCGCGGAAGTCCCTCATCATCAGTGGCATAGGCTGCGGAAGGCGTGGGGCGGATCGAGGAACGAGCCGAGGGGAAGCAGCGACGGAGTCTCGAGGCGCTGGGTCTCGAACGCTTGCGCGACGCCGAGTGGCAACTGAGGATTGCGGCGCTGGGAGCCGTGCTCGTCTTCATCGGTGTCTTCGGTCCCTGGACGAAGGGGGGTCCGGAGGGATCACTCGTCAACGCTTACTTCGGCTCCGCAACCGACGACGGAAAGCTGTTCCTACTTTGCGCGGTGGCGAGCGGCGTCGCGCTCTGGCGATCGATCGGACGTCAAGGCGGGCCAGAGCTGATCGCATCGGCCGTCGCCGGACTCATAATTCTCCTCGGCTCCCTCCGTGATCTTGACTCGATCGAGGGACAGGACGAGCAACTTGGCGGCTTCCTTGACGAAGGTCAGAGTGAGCTTCTGCCGTCCACATTCTCGGCTTGGGGACTATGGCTGGTGATCGCTGGTGGACTGATCATCGTGATCGGCTCAACCCTGGCTATTCATCGACGGATCGTGATGACGAACGTCGCGGATTCGAAGCTGTAGGAGATTCTGCCGAGGAACGCCACGCTCTAGCAGCCGACCGCGGGCTCACGTGCGTTGCTCGCTGGAGTGAATCGAACTTAGCGGTGTCCAGCGCCGGAGTCAGGAGGCGGGTGCTCGGCTGCTGGATCGGTACCCAGCCCGGTGAGCCGCTTCACCCGCTTCAGCCCGTCCTTCAGCTCTCGGTTTGAGAGCTGCTGGCCCTCCTCGATGATGCCGAGGTCAACGGCTTGAATTGTCTTGCAGACGAGTCGGTCGCCGTCCCCGTTTGCGCAGTCCTCTCGCATCGCGTCGGAGATCTTGCCGATGCGATTCGGCTCCGCTACCGGCGAGACGGCTTCAGGGGCGGCGGAGCTCCGGTCTGAGGCATCGGAGCCGCAGCCGGCCGCGACCATCAGCGCGGCAAAGAGAGCGGCCAGGCCGGATGCCATCGGGGGCAGGCGCGGAGTGGGGGCACCGCTTGACGTCATTCGCTCCAGACGAGATGCGATTGCTGAGCGGCTTCTCTGATGACCTCGCCCTCGATCTCTGAGGCCGATTCGGGAATGCCGTAGTGAGGCCACGCGCAGTGGAACCTCACTGGGCCAGGGGGAGGCAGCGGCCAGACCCAGTAATCGGTGTGTGTCTCGCGCAACGATCCGCTGCCACCACCAGACATGAAGCTTTTATCCGCACTCTGATGAGCGCGCGCCTCGCTCGCGGGGGCCTAGCCGTTCACGTAGGGCTCGAAGTCCCGGCACGGCTCGCCCCTGAGGCCCGGACACGGCGGGAGCCCCGTCGGGACCTCCACACCCGGCACGACCGGGAGGGTCAGCTTCGACGGCCTGCGCTTGGAGGAGACGATCGAGACCTTCGCGTGCTTCTTCGGCTGGGTCTTGCTGAACGACCAGATCGGCTGCTCGCCGTTCGGGGCGGAGATCGTGACCCGGATTCGCGAGCCGGCGCGGTAGGCGTGCCCCTGGTAGTAGAGGGGGATCGTCACCTTGACGAAGCGGTGGCGCGGCAGCGGCGAGACGTCGGACTTCCGGAGGCTGAGGACGGGCTCGAGCCGCATGCTATTGGCAGGGTCGAGCTTGCGCTCGTTCGCCCGCAGCCAGCCGCTCTGCACGAAGGTCTCCTTGCCGTCAGGCCTGACCTCGCTGACCGTGGCCTGGAGGTCGACGTTCGGCTTGGATGAGCGCACCCGGACGTGGACGGCGCCGGCTCCGATCACCGTCGTGTCGGCGCTCAGCGGGCCACTCACGTACGACGCGGCGGTGCCCGCCGGGTTCTGCTCCCAGTCGTAATCGGGCGTCGCGGTCCAGAGGCCCCCGGGGCCGCCGGCGGTGTCGCCGGTGAAGTCGGACAGCGGCCTGGCGTGCGCATCCCACTTGAATGAGTTGGGCTGGTTGCCAGTGGGCCGCTTGTCACGGAGCCTGCCCTTGGCCGAGTTGCCCTTGGCCGAGAAGTACCAGGAGCGGGCGGTGGTTCCCGGGATCGGGAACCTGTCGAACGACTGCTCGTATCCGGGATAGGGCTGGCCGGGCTGCGAGCCGCCGGCGCCACTGTCGAAGAGGATGCGGATCGGCTTGAGCTGCTCGAATGCCTTGAGCGCCCCCGCGTAGGTCGGCTGCTGCTGGATCGGATCGGGCGGCAGCGTCACCCCGGGAATCCCCATCGCCGCCTGATAGATCACCGGCGCGGCCGCCTGTATCGCCGCGGAGTTGGCGATCGGCGCCTGCTTGGCGACGTAGAGCTGGAGGAAGTCGTACCAGCGGTTGAAGGTCTCGGGATCGAGCGAGTCGATGTGGGTGCCGTTCGTGAACGTGAACCACTTGCGGCGCGTGCCGGTCATGTGCTCGGCCAGGGTCGGGCAGTGACCACCCGTCTGCTCGTCGGTCCACTGGCAGGCCATGAACGTCGGCACCTTGATCTTGTGGACGAACGTGACCGGCGAGAGCGGGTCGGCCACCTTCGGCTTGTAGTGGCTGTTGACCTTGACCTTCTTCAGCAGGTTCGCCCCCTCGGCGTGCATGACCTGGTTGGCCTTGCATGTCTGATCGCCCTCCTGGATGCGCTTGTAGGCGTAGGCCTGGCCACCATCCGGCGACGCCGGCTTGGCGTCGTGGACTCTCTCCTTCGCCCACTCGAGCGCGAAGCCGGTGTTCAAGATGCCGCCGGGATAGAGGGTCGTCTGCGTGTTGTCGATCACCGAGAGGGGAGAGATCGCGGACAGGCTGGGCGGGTCGGTCGCGGCGGTGAAGAGCTGGCTGATCCCGCCGTAGGAGATGCCCATCATTCCGACCTTGTGACCGGCCACCCACGGCTGCCTCGCGATCGTCTCGATCACGTCGTAGCCGTCGAGGCTCTGCAGCGGCTCGAAGAAGTCGTAGGCGCCGCCCGAGCAGCCGGTGCCGCGCATGTTCACGTCGACCACCGTGAAGCCCATCAGGTTCGCCAGGATCGCGATCCCGTTCTGCGGCCCGGCCGGATCGGCGTAGCCGTAGCCCGAGTACTCGATCAGGGTGGGCGTCGGGCCGGATGGGAGCGGCGGAACCGGGACGCCCCCGACGTCCGTCACGTCCTGGGGCGGATGCACGGCGATGGCGAGCTTGGTGCCGTCGCGCGTGGTCAGGTATCCGTAGCCGTCGGAGGGAATGTCCTGGTCGTAGACCTTCTTGTCGGGAGGCGCCGGCCGCTTCGACAGCACCTTTAGCGGCCCCGACTTCTCGCCCCCGGCGAGGCGGACGCGATAGCCGCCTCCCGGCTTCACGTTGCGGAACAGCAGGCCACCCGTCTCGGCGGCCCGCCTCTTCGCGACCTTATGGCCATTGCGGTCGAGCAGCGACATCCGCGCCTGTGGCTTCAGGCCGGTCACGTAGACCTGCTCGACGCTGCCGTGCGCGCTGAAGGAGGGCTCGGCGCTCGCCGGCGCCGCCGATGCGAAGGTCGCCGCGAGGACGCCGCAGCTGAGCGCAACGCGCGCGCTCAACCGGCTTCCGCTGACCCTACCTCTCCTCAAGGTCTCACGAGTTTACGGCGCGGTGCGCAACAGGGCGCAGTTCCCTGCCTCAGCCCTCGGTGCTGGACGGGCCCTGCCACTCCTCGATTCAGACCCGCTCGGCATGGAAAGCGGGCAACTGTCAGCAGCCCGCAACCAGCACCCGCCCCTTGGAAGAGGGCCCCCTAGAACCTCCTGTGAAAAGGTGTGGCCACTTGACACCTTGGATGCCCAGACCTGGGGTCGAGCCCGAGTTAGCCTCCCGAACATGAGGAAATTCAGCTTCGCGCTCGCAGCCGCTCTCGCCGTAGTGGCCGCCCTCGCCGCCACCGCCAACGCCGGCGAATACAACACGGCGATCGTCTCCCAGCCGGGGATCCAGGCTGCGGATCCGGCGCTCGTCGTCGCGCCCGACGGAACGGCCACCGTGGCATGGACCATCTACCCGGCGCCCCCGGAGCCGAGCTGCACCCTGCGGGTAGCGCGGATCGAGGCCGATGGCACCGTTGGCCCCGCTCAGGCGTTTCCGGGAGCAGGCGCCTGCGCGCGCGACGTCGACCTGGCGGTCGACGGGCAGGGCCGGGTGACGGCTGTCTGGCAGAGCTCCTCCCCCGACGAGATTCAGATGTCCCGGATCGGCTCGGACGGCACGCCAGGACCAGCGCGGACCCTCGGCACGGCGGATCAGCAGGCCTCGCCGCGGGTGGCCGTGGACCGAACCGGGCGAGCCGTGGTCGTCTATCGCGGACCCGGCGTGGGGAAGAATTTCGGCGACCGCAGCTACCGGGCGCGGGCCGTGCAGGTGGGAAGGAATGGCGCGCCGGGGGCTCCGATCGACGTCTCCCAGGTTGACGTCCGGACCTCTGAGCTCGCGATCGACGGGCGGGGGCGAGCGATCATCGCCTGGTCGACCGGCGACTTCTCCAGCAAGCGGTTCTTCCGCGTCCAGTCGCGAACGCTCTTCCCCGACGGCTCCCTCGGCCCGCTTCGCACGCTGAGCAATCGCGGCCAGCGGGGCTATGACGTCGCCCTCGACGTCAGCTCTGCCGGGAAGGCCACGGTCGCCTGGCATTCCAAGAACGGGATCTTCGCGACACGGGTGAGCGCCTCAGGTCGCGTCCCCCGCGATCCGCAGAAGCTCTCCGGGCCGAAGCGCCACTCTGAAGCGAAGCGCCTCGAGGCCCGCAGTCCCGAGGTCGCCGTCACTCGCAAGGGCTCCATCGTCGCCTGGACCTCCCAGCAGCCGGACAGCCACTACCGGGTTGAGCGCTCCGGCCTCTCCACGACGGGCAAGGTGACCAGAGCGATGACCGTCGCCACCGCCTCCCGCGGACCCGAGCTCATCGCCCGCGGACGCGGGGCGGCCACGATCGGCTACGTCGGCATCGACCGGGGCGCGTCGATCGCCGGGATTCGCCTCCGCAGGCAGACCGCGGCCGCCCACAGAGTCTTCGACGGCCGCACGATGGGGCTGAAGCTTGCTGCCGACGATTCGGGCCGGGTCACGGCAGCCGCCACGGTCCTCACGCCCGAGGGCGAGGCGGTCATTGGGGTGGCGCAGCCCGCACCCTGAACTTAGCCTCGGCGAGACGCCCATCCTGAGCTCACCGGGCGCTGGATCTAGTCTGTCGCTCGTGAGCACTACCGAGGTCTCTCCCGCCACCGTCGAGGCGCCCACCGAGGACCTCGACGTGCTGATCGTCGGCGCCGGCATCTCGGGCATCGGCGCGGCCTGCCATCTGCGGTCCCGCTGTCCGGGCAAGACCTTCGCCATCCTCGAGGCGCGCGACGCCATCGGCGGGACCTGGGACCTCTTCCGCTACCCCGGCATCCGCTCGGACTCCGACATGTTCACGCTCGGCTATTCCTTCCGGCCGTGGGAGGACCCGAGGGCGATCGCCGACGGGCCGTCGATCCGCGCCTACGTCCGCGACACGGCCCGCGAGCACGGTGTCGATCGCGCGATCCGCTTCCACCATCGCGTCGTGCGCGCCGAGTGGTCGACGCCCGAGGCGCGCTGGAGCGTGGAGGTCGAGCGCACCGACACCGGCGAGACCGTCCGGCTGAGCTGCGGCTTCCTGCAGATCTGCACCGGCTACTACCGCTACGACGAGGGCTACACGCCCACCTTCGCGGGCGCCGAGCGCTTCGGCGGCCCGATCATCCACCCCCAGCACTGGCCCGAGGACCTCGACTACACGGACAAGCGCGTCGTCGTGATCGGCAGCGGCGCGACGGCGGTCACGCTGCTCCCCGCGATGGCCGGGCGCGCCGCGCACGTGACGATGCTCCAGCGCTCCCCCAGCTACATCGTGGCGCTGCCGTCCGTCGATCCGCTCGCGGAGCGGCTGCGTGACCGGCTGCCGCCCCGAATCGTCTACTCGATCCTGCGCTGGAAGAACGTGCTGCTCATGCTCGGGAGCTTCCGGGTGGCTCGCCGCTGGCCCGAGTTCGCGAAGCGGGTGGTGCGGCGCGGCATCGCCAAGCACCTCCCTCCCGATTACGAGCTCGACGCTCACTTCGAGCCCGAATACGAGCCGTGGGACCAGCGCGTCTGCCTCGTCCCCGACGGGGACCTGTTCGCCGTGATGAACGCGGGGGAGGCGGCGATCGTCACCGACCGGATCGAGACGTTCACCGAGACCGGGATCCGACTCGCCTCCGGCGCCGAGCTCGAGGCCGACATCATCGTCACCGCCACGGGCCTGAACGTGCAGGCGATCGGCGGCGCGAGGATCTCCGTCGACGGCCGTGAGGTGGAGCTCTCCGACACCGTCGCCTACAAGGGGATGATGCTCAGCGGCGTCCCCAACCTGGCGCTCACGCTGGGCTATACGAACGCCTCCTGGACGCTCCGCTGCGACCTCGTCAGCGAGTACGTCTGCCGACTGCTCAACCACATGGACGAGCGCGGCTACGCACAGTGCACCCCGAAGGCGCCGCCGCCCTCAGTGGCGATCAAGCCGTTCCTCGATCTCAAGTCGGGCTACGTCCAGCGCTCCCTCGACGCCCTGCCCAAGCAGGGAACGCGACCGCCCTGGCAGCTGCACCAGAACTATCCGCTCGACCGCTTCCTGATGAAGACGAGCCGGATGGAGGACGAGGGGATCGAGTTCTCGCGCGCGGGTCGCGGCGTCAGAGAGCCGGAGCGGGTCGCGGCCTAAGGGCGGGAGGAGACGCGGACTTGGCCCGGGCCTAACCAGTTGGATTCACGGCATCTCCGACATCCCGGGTATCGGCGTCGGTGAACGGCGGGGGGTCGGACTGAGGATCCTCCGGCGCAGGGCCGGGTTCCGCCTCCCTTAGCTTCGGCGCCCGAGGCTGCCAACGCTTGAGATCTTGGACGAGGTCTCGGTAGAAGTCGAACGTCTGGGCACGGGTCTCTCGAACAAACGAGCCCTCGGCTTTTCCTCGCTTCTGCCCCATCGGGCGGCTCATCGTCGCGATGAATGCTTTGGGTTCGCGCCCTGGGTCCGTCGGGTGCCGTAAGCATCCGATGTCCTCGCGAGCGCGCCCGAGAAGCGCTCCGGTCGTCTCGCGGGTGTTGGGGTACGCGACCTCGATGCGCAAGTCATCGGGGGCGTCGGACAGTTGGCGCAGTAGCCAATTGATTCGGCCCTTCACCCTCCCCTCGGCGGGGGCAGCGACTGTCACGCTGGTGAGTGTTTGACGAGCGCGGAGGTCCGCCTGCAAACCCAAATCCCCGATCGCGTCCGGGACCCGCAACTTGGTTTCGAGCGTGCCGGCGGCGGCAAGTGTCCGCGCCAGCTCCTCAACGCGACTCGCGGTGGTCTCTTTACGGGGTCGAGGCGAGGTAACGGACCGGCCGAGGTCCTGGGAAAGACCTAGACACAGATACTGGGTGAACTGCTCCCAGCGCTCGGCGATGACCCTCACCTCTGGATCCCCAGCCCTGAGGGTCCCGTCCTTCGCCGCCTTCCGCACGCTGACCCACTTGTCCCCCATGTCCTCGAACCCGCCTACCCCGGAGGCTTGTTGTCGAAGTAGGCGATGAGCTCACCAAGAATCCACGCCTGGTCAGGATCGGAAACTCCGCGGAAGCGGCTCTGAACGATCGCTTCGGTGACGATGCGCCACCACGAGAGGTGCCAGAGGCTCGTGCGCTTCAGCTTCCGCCCGTCGACCGCCACGGGCGTTTCCCTCGAACTGGCCGTTATCTGGTTCGAGATCGTCAGGACCGCGTCAAAGGCGTTATCGCGAGCGATGTCGAGATAGGCACCGACCTGCTCTTCGCGGAGTGCCGCCTTCGCAGTCTTCACTTCAACCAGGCAGGTCCAGCGCCTCCCGGCCCGCTCGCAGACGATCGCTCCGTCGGGGATCACCGTCTTGCCTGCGTTGTCCTTGAACCGGACCTCGGCGAACGTCTCAATCGTCGTCGACCTCGGAGCTCCGAGCTCCTTTAGCAGCGCATGGCCGAACTCCGGCACTGCGTGCATGACCGCGAGCAGGCATGAGGTGGCCCTTCTCTCCTGCTCTTCCTGGCCACGAATTCCAGCGGTGGGGATCAGCCGAGCCGGATGCCAGCCGTCGGTTGGTTTGCCCTCCCCATTTGTCTCCCCCCGCGGAGCCATTCGCATGAACCTATCTCAGACCAGCGCCGGGTCGGGGTCGGGGTGCCTGCGACCGACCAACGGAGGGTCTGCGGCCAGTCGTGCCCCTAGACCTCCTGGTAAAGGGGGCCGTCGCCGCCCTCGGGCATCGTCAGGCGGCCGCCCTTGGCCGTGATCGCGCCGCACTGCACGCAGTTGGAGGCCGTGACGTTCACGTCGACCTCCGCCGCGCCGTTCTCGAGCTGTGCCTCCGGGATCTCGTAGACCGCCGCCGGGCACATGCTCACCCAGGTCTGGGCGATCTCGCGGGGGACGTGGGTCTGGATCTTGACGTGGTTGGGGGCGTCGTCGCGGGTGGCGTTGCCGCTTAGGAAGACTGATCCGAGCTTGTCGAAGGTGAGCTTGCCGTCGGGCTTGGGATACGACTCCGCGGCCTTGCCGAGCGACATCTCGTGGACGGCGTCGTCCTCGTGCTCCCAGTGGCCGGCGGGGAAGTTGCCCTTCGTGATGGTCATCGCCGAGGCGATCGCACCGCCGACGAAGAAGCCCTTGTCGAAGGGCTGGCGCATGTTGCGCGACTCGTAGAGGTCCTTTTCGATCAGCGAGCCGCGGACGCGGTCCTCGTAGCCGGAGAAGTCGACGCTCTCGGGGTCCTTCTTCAGCGCTTCGACGATCGTCTCGGCGGCGAACATCCCCGAGTGCATCGCATAGTGGATGCCCTTCAGCGTCGGCACGTTGACCATGCCGGCGGCGTCCCCGCAGATCATCATCCCCGGCACAGCGAGCTTCTTCGGCATCGCCCAGTAGCCGCCCGAGGGAATCGTCTTCGCCCCCCAGCCGACCCGCTTGCCACCCTCGAGCATCTTCGCGACGAAGGGATGGGTCTTCAGCTCCTGAAGCATGTCGTGGCAGGAGACCGTGGCGTCGGTGTAGTCGAGGCCGATCACGATCCCGATGCAGAGCTTGTCCTCCCCCATCGGGTAGATGAAGCTGCCGCCGAACTCGTTGTGCTTGGCGGCCTTGCGCATCGGCCAGCCCATCGTGTGGATCACGCGGTCGAGCGGCTCCTTGACCTCCCAGACCTCCTTGACGCCCAGCTCCCAGCGGCGCGGGTCGTGGCCCTGGAGGTCGTAGTAGTCGATCGCGGCGCCGGTCAGGTGCTGGAGCGTCCCCTCGCAGAGCACGGTCGCCTTCGCCATCAGGTCCGAGCCCGGCTCGAAGTTGCCGAGCTCCTTGCCCTCGCGGTCGCGGCCCTTGTCGCCGGAGCGCACGCCGCGGACGATCCGGTCCTCCACCAGCAGCTTGTCGGCGGTGGTCTCGGTGAGGATGTAGGCGCCGGCCTCCTCGGCCTTGTCGGCGAGGAAGCGGCCGAGCTTGGCGACCGACAGCGTGTGGTTGCCGTGGTTCTTGAAGTTCGGCGGCATCGGCTTGAGCGGCAGCGCCTGCTTCTTGGTCAGCAGGTAGACCGCGTCCTTGGTCACCTCCTGATAGGCGGGCCAATCTGAGGGGTCGAGGTCGGGGAAGAGCTCCTCCATGGCCGAGGGGACCATGTTCGCTCCGCTCAGCAGGTGCGCCCCGCAGGCCTTGCCCTTCTCGACGACCGCGACCGGGACCTCGCCGAGCTTCTCGGTCAGCTCGGGCTCGTCCTCGAGCAGCTGCATCAGCTTGTTCGCGCAGGCGAGGCCCGCGGGACCGCCGCCGACGATCGCGACGCCAACCTCGAGGCGCTGGTCCTCGGCGTCGGTCGGCGGCCCGAGGTAGTCGTTCGGGTCGAAGGGCGGCGGGAACTGCTCCGGAGCGACTCCCATCGCGCCCCTCAGCCGCCCTTCTTGGCCTTGATCGCCTCGGTCAGCTTGGGCATGATCTTGTGGAGGTCGCCGACCACGCCGAGGTCGCAGAACTCGAAGATCGGCGCGTTCTGGTCCTTGTTGATCGCGAGGATGTTCTCGGAGCTCTGCATCCCGACCTTGTGCTGGATCGCGCCCGAGATCCCGGCCGCGAGGTAGAGCTTCGGCGCGACCGTCTTGCCGGTCTGGCCGATCTGGGTCGAGTACGGGTACCAGCCGGCGTCGACGACCGCCCGGGTCGCCGCGACGGCGCCGCCCATCGCGTTCGCCAGGTCCTCGGCGAGCTTGAAGTTGTCCTTCTCGCCCAGCCCGCGTCCGCCGCCGACGAGGATGTCGGCGTCCTCGATGTTGACGTCCTCCCCGCGGGCCTCCCCGCGGATGACCATCTTCGCCTTCGTCGACCACTCGGAGAGCTCGACCTCGACGTCTTCGACCTCGGCGGATCCGTCGCCGGACTCGCGCACGTCGAACGCGTTGAGGCGGCCGATGATGATCCCCGGCTCGCTCACGTAGCCGACGTCGACGATCGCCGAGTCCTGGAGGACCGGGCGCTCGGCGACCAGCTTGCCGTCCTGGGCTTTGACCGCCGTCACCTCCATGGTCACGCCGGCGCCGAGCCGCGCGGTCAGTCCCGCCCCGATCTCGAAGCCCAGCAGGCCGCCGCCGAAGAGCGCGTAGCCGATCCCGTTGTCGGTGATCACCTTCGCCATCACGTCGACGATCGGCTGGGCGAGGCCCTCGGGCGCGCTCGAGCAGCGGTAGACCTTGGCAGCGCCGTACTTGCCGAGGCTCGCGGCCGCGTCGTCGGCGACCTCGCCGACCACGACCGCGCTCGCGGTGCCGCCGGTCTCGGAGGCCAGCTTCGCCGCCTCGGAGATCGCGCCGAGCGAGTTGTTGTTGAACTCCCCCTCGTCGTTATGCAGTGCGTAGACCAGGATGTCGCTCATGCGAGGAGCTTCCTTTCGTCGAGCCAGGCGACGATCTTCTCGACCGTCTCGTTGGTGTCCTCGTCCTCGATGATCTCGCCGGCCTGCTTCTCCGGCGGCGGGTTGATCGAGAGGACCTGAGTCTGGGAGCCGGCCTCGCCGACCCGATCGCCCTCGATGCCGACGTCCCCGGTGCCCTTCGTGTCGAGCGGCTTCTTCTTCGCCCCCATGATCGCCTTCAGCGACGGGTAGCGCGGCTCGTTGATCGCGTCGCCGACGCTGATCACGGCCGGGAGCTCGATCTCGACGGTGTCGTAGCCGTACTCGGCCTGGCGCTCGCAGCGGAGCTTGCCGTCGGAGACGTCCATCTGGATCACCTGCGTCAGCGACGGCATCCTCAGGTGGTCGGCCACGACCGCGCCGATCGTGTAGCACTCGCCGTCATCGGACTGCTGTCCGAGCAGGACCAGGTCGGGGGACTCGGACTCGAGCACCTTGGCGAGGGCGTAGCCCGTCGCGCAGACGTCCGAGCCCGAGAGCGCGTCGTCGGTCAGGTGGACCGAGCGGTCGGCGCCGAGGGCGACGGCCTTATGCAGGGCGCGGGCCGCCGTCTCGGGGCCCATGGTGACGGCGACGATCTCCTCGACCTCGACCTCGCCGCCCTCGCGAATCTGCATCGCAGCCTCGATGCCGTGGGTGTCGAACGGGTTCAGGTTCCGCTCGCCGGAGCGGTCGAGCCGCTTCGTGCCGGAGTCGATCCGCTTCTGGACCGCTGCATCCGGCACCTCCTTGACAAGACAACAGATCTTCAAAGTGGGTGCCTCCTTGGGATTGCGGCGGGAATCCTACCGGGGCGGCGCGGTCGTTGACTGACCAGTCAATCGGTCGGCTGCTCCGCGGTGCATCTGGGCGCCGCTTCCTGGCAGGCTCAAGCCCCGATGACGCTGAAGCCCAGGCTACGAGCCGCCTGAGCTTGACGGACATCGAAGGTGCAAAAGGGGATCGCCGTCCCCCCCACGCGTTGAGCCGCCGCCAGATGAAGAGCATCGAGGGTGCGGACGCCCGTCACCTCGGCGATCGCGGCCGCGCTCTCACAGGTGGTCGCATCGAGCTCGACGAGCGCGAAGGCAGCCAGGTCATCGTCGAACGCGGCCCTGATCCGGCTCAGCTCCCGATCGGCAAGCAGCCGAGCTAGGTTGCGGCGTATCTCGATCACGGTGTGGCGTGCGGTGATCAGGTCGGGATCGCTACGCAGAAGCTCCTCGACGAGGTCGGAATCTGGCTCGTCGACGTAACGCTTGAGCAGCGCGCTCGAGTCCACATAGAGGCTCAATCGCCACGATCCTCGCCGATCACCTCACCCACCGAGCGCTCGGCGCGCGCGCGCTCGATCGATCCCAGGCGCTTCCGCGAAGGCGCGGTCAACCACCCTTGGGCAAGCCCTTCCTCGATGCGAAGCCGCCCGGGCAACGGCCCCAACAGCGCCTTCGGCCGGCCGCGGTCGGTAACGCGGATGATCTCGCCGTCCCCGGCGCGCTCCAGGTACTCGGAGAGCCGCTGCTTCAGTTCTCTAACGCCCACGTCGCTCATGTGGACATCTTATCGGCTCTTTGTGACTACAAGCAAAGCGGGTTGTTGGGGGCGGCTAGGCAGCGGCGACGACGCCGGAGCGCAGGAACTCGACGATGTCGTCGGTCGGCGAGCCGGGGGTGAAGACCTCGGCGACGCCGAGCTTCTTCAGCTCCGGGATGTCGTCGGCGGGGATCGTGCCCCCGACGGTGACGAGGACGTCGTCGGCGCCCTGCTCCCGCAGCAGCTCGACGATCTTGGGGACCAGCGTCATGTGGGCGCCGGAGAGGATCGAGAGGCCGACCGCGTCGGCGTCCTCCTGGATCACCGTGGCGGCGATCTGCTCGGGCGTCTGGTGGAGGCCGGTGTAGATCACCTCCATGCCCGCGTCGCGTAGGGCGCGGGCGATGATCTTCGCCCCGCGGTCATGGCCGTCGAGCCCCGGCTTGGCGACGACGACGCGAATCTTGCGCTCGCTCATGGCGGGAGGGTATCCCGCCGGAGGGGCCGTCGGCGGCGCCGGCGCGCCGGTGGGTGGCCGAGCCTCAGCCGCCGAAGTTGGTCAGCGCGATGATCGCGGCGACGACCACGATCAGCGCGATCACGCCGAGCATCACCAGGCCCATACCGAGGAACGTCTTCTTCGCGTCGAGGTCCTCCTCGGGGCCATCGGAGAAGACGTCCTGGCGGACGTCGATCTCGTCGGCGTCCCCGCCCTGCAGGCGCGCGGCCTCCTCGGCCTGCTCCTTGGTCGGGTGGTTGGAGAGCGCCTGCGCCTCGCCGACGCGGCGCACATCCCAGCCGTCGACGTCGCTTCTGACCACTTCGAACTCGCTCACGGGGCAGTGATCCTACCCGCCCTACTCGGATGGCTTCTGGCTAGGAGCAGTTGGGCCAGTGGCCCTTGCCGTCGCGCGTCTTCAGCCGCACCGCGACGAAAGCCTGCGTCCGGTAACTGAAGCGGATCGGGTCGCCGCCGGGAGAGCGCGGGGAGTTGACCCAGGTCTCGCGCGAGAACTGGAAGGCGCCGCGGTAGGTCCCGCCGGCGCCGAGCGCATTGGGGTCGCGGCCGGACTCGCACTCGCTCACCCGCCGCGCCCACCGCTTGTTCTGCGGCGAGACCTTGCGCTTCCAGAGGCCGTCGTAGATCGGCTTGCTGGCCTCGCGGGCACTCTCGCGCAGCAGCGAGGTCGATCCGTCGTCGCTCGAGCGATCCTCAGCGGCGGCCGAGACGGCAGCCAGCGATGCCAGCAGCGCCAGCGCGGCGATCGCGGCGATTGCGGTTCTTGCGGCCCGGAAGGTCAAAGCGGCGCGGAACTATAAGGGTTCTGTTAGCGCAGCATGAGCGTCCGCCCCTGCTCCCGCAAGATCGCACCCAGGAGAGAGGCGCCCCCAACGGTCTCCCAGGCCCTGAGATCAGTAGACGGGCGTCTCGGTGTAGGTCCCGAAGACGGCCTGCATCGCCGCGATCATCTCGCCCTCGCTGACGCGCGCGCGGGCGCACTCGATCAGCGCCGGCATCAGGTTGGCGTCGGTCGCCGCCGCCGATTGGAGCTCGGCGAGCGTCCGCTCGACCGTGGCGTCGTCGCGCCGAGAGCGGGTCGCCTCCACCCGCTCGAGCTGCCGCGTCTCGGCCCCGGGGTCGGGGCGGTGGAGCGCCGTCAGCTCGTCGTCGGCCACCTTGTAGTCGTTGACGCCGACCATGATCCGCTCCTTGCGATCGAGCGACGCCTGATGGTCGAATGCGGCGTCGGCGATCTCGCGCTGGGGGAAGTTGGACTCGATCGCGGCCACCATCCCGCCGAGCTCGTCGATGCGGGCGAAGTAGTCATAGGCGGCGGCCTCCATCTCGTCGGTCAGCTTCTCGATGAAGTAGGCCCCGCCGAGCGGGTCGATCGTGTTCGTCACCCCCGTCTCGTGGGCGATCACCTGCTGAGTCCGCAGGGCGACGCGCACCGCCTCCTCGGTCGGCAGCGCCAGCGCCTCGTCGAAGGAGTTCGTGTGCAGCGACTGCGTCCCCCCCAGGACCCCCGCGAGCGCCTCGATCGTCGTCCGCACGATGTTGACGAGCGGCTGCTGCGCGGTTAGCGAGACGCCGGCAGTCTGCGTGTGGAAGCGCATCCGCAGGCTGTGCGGGTTCTCGGCGCCGAACGTCTCGCGCAGCTCGCGCGCCCAGATCCGGCGCGCCGCCCGGTACTTGGCGATCTCCTCGAAGAAGTCGATGTGGGCGTTGAAGAAGAAGCTCAGCCGCGGCGCGAAGGCGTCGACGTCGAGCCCACGCTCGACCGCCCGCTCGACGTAGGTGAGCCCGTCCTTGAGGGTGAAGGCGAGCTCCTGCTGGGCGGTCGATCCGGCCTCGCGGATGTGGTAGCCGGAGATCGAGATCGGATGCCAGCGCGGCATCCGCTCGGTGCACCACTCGACCATGTCGGTGACCAGGCGCATCGCCGGCTCAATCGGGAAGCACCACTCCTTCTGGGCGATGTACTCCTTGAGGATGTCGGTCTGGATCGTGCCGCCGAGCCGCTCGGGGCCGATCCCCTTCTCCTCGGCCGCGACGACGTAGAAGGCGAGCAGGATCGCGGCCGGCGCGTTGATCGTCATCGAGACGGTGACCTCGTCGAGCGGGATCCCGTCGAACAGGGTCTCCATGTCGTCGACCGTGTCGAGCGCCACCCCCTCGACCCCGACCTCCCCGAGCGAGCGGCCGTGGTCGGAGTCGAGGCCCATCAGCGTCGGCATGTCGAACGCCGTCGAGAGCCCCGTCTGGCCGTGCTCGAGCAGGTAGCGGAACCGCTTGTTCGTCTCCTCGACCGTGCCGAAGCCGGCGAACTGCCGCATCGTCCACAGGCGCCCCCGGTACATCGACGGGTAGACGCCGCGCGTGTAGGGGTAGGAGCCGGGGAGGCCCTCGTCGCGCTCGGGGTCGTGGTCCGCCAGGTCATCGGCGGTGTAGAGCGGGTTGACCGGATGCCCCGAGAGCGTCTCGAAGCGCGCGTCGCGCTCGCCCTCGGCGGCGTAGTCCTCGTGAAGCCACCGTTCGGCCCCAGACCGATCGGCCGTCCCCTCCGCGGGGCCGCTCAGGTCCCTCGATCCGGGCTCGATCGCCATGCGGGAAAGGCTACCGGCGCCCGCGTCTCACGCCACGTCCGCCGGCGCCCGATCCGGCCATGCGAGCTCCGCTTCGAGCTGCGCGGAGAGCGAGAGCAGAAGCTCCTCGCGGTTCAGGGGGACGACGAGCATCGCGCCGATCGGCAGCTCCCCCTCGGGCACCGGCGCCGGGATCGAGGCGGCGGGCTGGCCGGTGTAGTTCCAGATCGGCGTGTAGGGGTAGGTCCGCCCCATGCCGAGCAGGGTGCGCAGCGCGCCGCGGCCCGCCCAGCGGCCGATCTCGATCGGCGGCACGCCCGTCGTCGGCGTTACCAGGATGTCGACGTCCTCGAAGATCGCGTTGATCCGCCGCGCGTGCTTCTCCTCGTTGCCGAGCGCCGAGCGCAGGACGCGAGCGGGGATCGCCCGTCCCATCCGCGCAAAGCCCCGTGTGCGCGCCTCCAGCCGCTCCGGGTGAGGCACGCCCGCGAAGTCCTTGGCGACCCCGGCGAGGTAGCGCGGTACGAAGTCGTTGCCGACGGTTCCGTAGGCGGGATCCCGCTCGAACACGTCGTGCCCGAGATCACGCAAGACCCCGGCGGTCGCCTCGATCGCGGTGGCTACGCGGTCGTCGAGGATCGGCGGGGCCGCGGCGCGCAGGGGCTTCGTTGAGACCGCGATCCGGAGCTTGCCGGGGGAGCGGCGGGCAGCCTCAACGTAGGGGCCCTCTGGGGGTGGTGGGGTGTGGACGTCCCCGGGGATCGAGCCGGAGGCCACGTCGAGCCATAGCGCGGTATCAACGACGCGCCGGGTCAGGCAGCCGCCGTGTGAGAGCCCGTACCAGTGCTCGCCGTCGGGGTGGAGGCTGACGCGACCGCGCTGGGGCTTGAGCCCGAACAGGCCGCAGTTCGCGGCCGGAATCCGGATCGAGCCCCCGCCGTCGGAGGCCGAAGCGGCCCCGACCATGCCAGCCGCCACGGCGGCGGCGGAGCCACCCGAAGACCCCCCCGGGCTGCGGCTCGGGTCCCAGGGGTTGCGGGTGATCCCCCAGCCCTCGGTCTCGGTGAAGCCCCAGATCGCCAGCTCGGGCAGGTTCGTCTTGCCGATCAGCACCGCGCCGGCCTCGCGCAGCCGGCGAGCGTGCTCCCCGTCGGCGGTTGCGGGGCGGTCGAAGCCGAGCGTGCCGTGGGTCGTCAGCTCCCCGGCCACGTCGAGGTTGTCCTTGAGCGCGACCGGGACCCCCAGCAGGGGCAGCCGCTCGCCCGCCGCGCGCTGCCGGTCGGCCTCGTCGGCCCGCTCGCGGGCCCGCTCGGCGGTGACGACGCGGAAGGCATTGAGCCGCGGGTCGAGCTTGGCGATGCGCTCAAGGCAGGCCTCCGTGAGCTCGCGCGACGAGACCTCGCCGGCGGCGATCAGCTCGGCCTGGCGGAAGATTCCGGACCGAACGAGCTCGGCTGAGTCCATTCCTCGACCCTAACGGCGAAGCGCCCGGGCGGGTCGGCGTCGCGGGGCGCGGCGAGCCGCGATCCAGCTCCCGCTGCCGCCGAGCGCAGCGGCCACAAGGACCGTCCCGGCAACCGCTAGGCGGCGGCCGAGCTTCTCGAAGCGCATCGTCTTCCAGCCGCGCTCGCGCGCGATCCGAGCGAGCTCGGCGTCGGGGTTGACCGCGACCGGGGTGCCAACGAGCTCGAGCATCGGCAGATCCGAGACCGAGTCCGAATAGGCCCAGGAAGCGGCGAGGTCGAGCTCATGCGCGTCTGCGAAGCGCCGCATCGGCGCGATCTTCAGCTCGCCGTAGTTGAGCCCGTCGACGAGCTCGCCGGTGTAGCGGCCCACCGCGTCGACCTCGTAGCGGGTGCCGATCCCGCCTTCCATGTCGAGCACGTCGGCGAGCAGCTCGACGACCCCGTGGCCGGCGGCGCTGACGATGAAGGTGGGTCGCCCGGCGTCCTGGTGGGCTCGGACCTCCTCGAGCATCTGCGGGTAGATGCGCGGCAGGATCCCGGCCAGGAGGTCCGGGACCATGCGACGCAGTGCGCGCTCGGGGACCCCCTCGATCAGGTCGCGAATCTCCTTGACGAGCTCGTCGGTGTCGCGGTCGCTCGCCCCGCGCAGGCGAAAGCGCAAGTGGTCGATCGCCCAGCGCGTCATCTGCGTCCGGCTGACCATGCCGCTCTTGAAGGCGGCCCGTCCGAAGTGGGCCCCACTCGAGCCGGCCATCAGCGTCCGGTCGAGATCGAAGAAGGCGGCGCCGCGTTGGGTCATGGCGCGGGAGGCTAGAGCGGGGATCGTGCGGCGGTCAGGCCGCTGCCCGAGCGGCCCGGGCTCCGACGATCGCCGCGGGGAAGACAACGGCGCCGTCCCGGCCGACGTACTCCTCAGCGGCGGCCAGCGCGCGCTGCTGAACCGCTTCGAGGTCCTCCTTCGAGAGGGAATCAAGCAGCGCGGCCAGCGGGCCGCTCACGGCACGGATCTCCTCCCACCATGCCGCCGCGGACTCGTAGCTCTGCTCCGCCTCGAGCGTGACGGCGGAGGCGTCCGCGAATCCGGCCTCGCCGAGCAGCGACTCGACGCGCGCGGGGTTGCCGAGGGCGAACGGCCCGGGCGTTCCCGGCGGGGGTGGCGGGGCACCGAAGTGAGCCATGACGGTCTCGAGGATCGTCGCCAACCACGGATTCTCCGGGCCGGGGCCCCAGACGGCCAGGACCAGCCGCCCATCCGGGGCGAGGGCGCCGGCGCTCTCCCGCAGAGCCTGCAGCGGGTCGCTCATCAGCATGTAGCCGAAGCGGCAGAGGACGACGTCAAAGCTCTCCCCCGCCTCGAGTCCGAGGTTCTCCGCGTCGAGCACGCGGGCTTCGACGTTCTCCAGGCCCAGCCGCTTCGCCCCCTCGCGGACCGCCTCGACCATCGGCTCGGCGAAGTCGGAGCAGACCACGAGGCCCTCGGCCCCGACCCGCGGCGTCGCCTGGAGGCCGACGCGGCCGGCGCCGCAGGCGAGCTCGAGGACGCGCTCGCCCGGCTGCAGATCCGCCGCCTCGAGCATCCACTCGGTGGCGGCGGCGGAGGCTCCCGATTCGACCTCCTCGGCGGCGCGTGCCCACTCGGAGGCCGAGCCTCCCCACTGCTCCTGGCTGGCGGCCCGGTATTCCTCGCTGCTCATCTCGGCCGCGTCAGGCCGCGTAGCGCTCGGCCGCGCGGGCGCGCCGCTTGGCCGCCTCGAGCTCGCGGTCCTTCGGCGGCGCGGCCGTGACCAGACCGTCGAGCAGCTCCGCGGTCACCCGGGTGACCTCGTCGACGGCACGCTCGAACGCCGCCGCGTTCGCCTGGGAGGGCTTCGTCGAGCCGCTGACCTTGCGGACGTATTGGAGCGCCGCGGCGCGAACCTCCTCGTCGCTCGCGGGCGGCTCGAAGTTATGCAGGGTTCTGATGTTTCGACACATGACTCGAGCGTAATGGAGCGCTCGCGGAGAGGGAGTCAAAGCATCTCGCGGGCCGCCGATCCGTCGTTCGAGGGAGGTGCAGGGGGTACCCCTTCCACGGCCGCTACCCCCGGCTACCACCGAGTTATCGCTCGCTATTCCGGGAGTAGCCAGCCCTATTCCGGCGGTAGCCAGTGGTAGGAGTGGCGAGAGGGCTCCCACTACGGGGCAGGCCGCCGGTCGCGAGGTCGGGAGCCGCCAGATCAAGGAAGAGGGAGGTGATGCGGCCCCTGGGCCGTGAGCCGACCGATGACGCCGAGCTGGCGCCTCCCGGCCCGCCGTCAGACCTCGAGGATGATGGCGTCGCCTTGCCCTCCGCCGGAGCAGATCGCCGCGCAGCCGATGCCGCCGCCACGACGGGCGAGCTCGTGAACGAGGGCGCCGATGATCCGCGCCCCGGAGGCGCCGATCGGGTGGCCGAGCGCGATCGCGCCGCCGTTGACGTTGACCCGCTCCTCGTCGATGCCGAGCATCCGCACGGAGTTGATCGCGACCGAGGCGAAGGCCTCGTTGATCTCCCAGAGGTCGACGTCCTCGGGGCTCTTGCCGATCTTCTCGAGCGCCAGCTTGGCCGCTTTCGCCGGCGTCCTCGCCAGGTACGGGAAGTCATCGGCGATCGTGCCATAGGAGAGGATCCGGGCGAGCGCCTGCTTGCCGTTCGCCTCCGCCCACTCGTCGGAGGCGACGACGACGGCGCCGGCGCCGTCGTTGACCCCGGGCGCGTTGCCGGCGGTGTGGGTCGCGTCGTCGCCGCCGATCGCCTTGAGCTTGGCGAGCGTCTCGAGCGAGGTGTCGGGGCGGATCGCCTCGTCGGTCTCGACCGTGGTCTCGGCCTTGCGCGACTTCACCGTGACCGCGACGATCTCGTCGGCCAGCCGGCCCTCGTCGGTCGCCTTCGCGGCGAGCTGATGTGAGCGGACGGCGAAGCGGTCCATGTCCGGGCGGGTGATCTCGAGCTCGTTTCCGACCTCGCTCGCCTCGTTGATCATCTGCTTGTCGGTGAAGGGGTTGGTGAGGCCGTCGTGAGTCATCGCGTCGACCGCGTTCACGTCCCCCATCCGGAAGCCGAACCGGGCGCCAGGCAGCAGGTAGGGGGCGTTCGACATCGACTCCATGCCGCCGCCGACCCCGACCCCGAGGTCTCCCGCGCGGACCGCCTGGTCGAGCAGGCCGACCGAGCGCATCCCCGAGGCGCAGACCTTGTTGACCGTCTCGGAGGGCACCTCCTTGGGGATCCCCCCCTTGATCTGGGCCTGCCGCGACGGAATCTGCCCCTGCCCCGCCTGCAGGACCTGCCCGTAGGAGACGGCCTCGACCTGCTCCGGGTCAACCTCGGAGCGCTCGAGAGCCGCCTCAATCGCCCTGGCGCCGAGGTCGGTGGCCTCGAGCGAGGCGAGCGCGCCGCCCATCTTGGCGAAGGGGGTGCGGGCGGTCGAGAGGATCACGGTCTGGGGCATGGACGAATCTCCTGGGTGGCGATGAGGGGGCCCCGGAATCGTAGTCACCACGAGCGCCTCGCCGGTTATCGTGGCCGGTTCCGTGCGTGTCCAGCTCTCCGATTCCCCACCTATAGAGACCGAGGCCGACCTCCTCTGCGTGGGTCTCTTCGAGGACGAGGAGCTGCCCGAGGAGCTCGCCGGGGCTCCGGGCTCGGCGGATGTCCGGGCGAAGTTCAAGAGCCTCGCCGTCCTGCGCCCGGAGGCCCCGTCCCGGGTGCTCGTCGTGGGCCTCGGCGCGCGCACCGACCTCACGCCGGAGCGAGCGCGCGTCGCCGCGGCGCTCGGGGTGGCTCAGTCGAGGAGGTTCGAGGCGACGTCGATCGCCTGGGCCTGCCCCGAGGAGGGCAGCGTCGCGGCGGCGCTGGCGGCCGGAACGATCCTCGCCTCCTACCGCTTCGACCGCTTCAAGACCAGCCGTGACGAGGATGATCAGCCGGACGCGAACCTCGAGCTGCTCACCCTCCACGGTGCGGGCGACGCCGAGGAGATCATCGAGGTCGCCCGGGTCGCCTCCGAGGCCGCCAACCGCGCCCGCGACCTGCAGAACCTGCCACCGAACATCGCCGATCCCACCTACCTCGCGAACCGGGCGGCCGAGATCGTCTCCCTCCACGAGGGCGTCGAGTTCGAGGTCCTCGGCCGCGAACAGCTCGAGGCGGAGGGGATGGGCGGCATGCTCGCGGTGAGCGCCGGATCAGCCAGGGACCCGGCGCTGATCGTGCTCCGCTACTCGGGAGGGGGGAAGGGCCCGACCCTCGGGCTCGTCGGCAAGGCCGTGACCTTCGACTCGGGCGGGATCTCGATCAAGCCGGCGGCCGCCATGCACGAGATGAAGATGGACATGTCGGGGGGCGCCGCGGTGCTCGAGGCCACCGCGGCCATCGCGGAGCTCGGCTTCCCGGTCGAGGTGATCTCGGTGATCGCGGCCGTCGAGAACATGCCGAGCGGGACCGCGACGCGGCCCGGCGACATCATCACCCAGCTGAACGGCAAGACCGTCGAGGTCAACAACACCGACGCCGAGGGCCGGCTGATCCTCGCCGACGCGCTCACGTGGTGCGTCCGGCAGGGAGCCGAGCGAATCGTCGACCTCGCGACGCTCACCGGCGCGGTGATCGTCGCGCTCGGATCGACCTACGCCGGTCTGATGTCCAATGACGACGAATGGGCCGGCGAGGTCGCCGCCGCCGGCGAGGTCGTCGGCGAGCTCGCCTGGCGCCTGCCCCTGCATCCCGAGTACAAGGAGCTGACGCGCGGCACCGTCGCCGACCTCGCCAACGTCGCCGCCAAGCGCAAGGCCGGCACGATCTACGCCGCCTCCTTCCTCGAGGAGTTCGTCGAGGACGCCACCTGGGCGCACCTCGACATCGCCGGAACCTCCTGGGACGTCGGCCGCGAGTACGTCGGCAGCGGGGCGACCGGGTTCGGCGTCCGCCTGCTCGTCGAGCTCGCCCGCTCGCAGGGATCCGGGCGCTGAGCCGTGGACTTCGAGCTCAACGACGAGCAGCGCCTGCTCCGGGACACGGTTCGCGACTTCGCCCGCAACGAGGTCGCCCCTCAGGCGGAGGAGCTCGACCGGACGAAGTCCTTCCCCTACGAGCTCGTCGCGAAGATGGGCGAGCTCGGCCTGATGGGGATCCCCTTCAGCCCCGAGTACGGCGGCGGTGGAGCCGACATCCTCTCCTACGCCCTCGCGGTCGAGGAGCTGGCCCGGATCGACTCCTCGGTCGCGATCACAATGGCCGCCCACATCTCCCTGGGGACCACCCCGATCCACCGGTGGGGCACCGACGAGCAGAAGGACGAGTGGCTTCCCGAACTCTGCGCCGGCCGCCGCCTCGCCGCGTTCGGGCTGACCGAGCCAGAGGCGGGCTCCGACGCCGGCAACACCCGGACCCGCGCCACGCTCGAGGACGGGGACTGGACCATCGATGGCGCCAAGCAGTTCATCACCAACTCCGGCACCGACATCTCGGGGTGCGTGACGATCACCGCGCGGACCGGCGACGGCGGCGAGATCTCCAACCTGATCGTCCCCAACGGCACGCCCGGCTACGAGGTCGGCGAGCCCTACCGGAAGATGGGGTGGAACGCCTCCGACACGCGTCCCCTCTCCTTCGACGGGTGCCGGGTGCCGGAGGGAAACCTGCTCGGACCTCGGGGCCAGGGCTTCAAGCAGTTCCTGGAGATCCTCGACGGCGGCCGGATCGGCGTCGCCGCCATGGGCCTCGGGCTCGCCCAGGGCGCGCTCGACGAGGCGCTCGCCTACGCGAAGGAGCGGCGCGCTTTCGGGCAGCCGATCTCCCGCTTTCAGAGCATCCAGGCCAAGATCGCGGACATCTCGACCGAGATCGAGGCCGCGCGCCTGCTGACCTATCGCGCCGCCACGCTGAAGGATCGAGGTGAGCCCTTCTCGCTGACCGCGGCGCAGGCGAAGCTGAAGACGGGCCGGCTGGCGGTCCGCGCCAGCGAGGAGGCGGTCCAGATCCACGGCGGCTACGGCTACATCGAGGAGTACCCCGTCTGCCGCTTCTACCGCGACGCGAAGATCCTCACGATCGGCGAGGGCACCGACGAGATCCAGCAGATGGTCATCGCCCGCGCCCTCGGTTGCTGATGGCGGGCGAGGGGACAGCTCCGCCGCCGCGGGAGCCCCCTCCCGGCTACGCCGGGCCCGGGCCCGGGACGGCCTCCGAGATCTCGCGGAGGGTCGGATCGATCCTCGACGCGGTGGAGCGGGAGGCCGCACGGCTGCGCGAGGAGGCGCGTGAGGAGGCGGCTCTGTACCTCGACTACGCAAAGCGCCGCGCCGACGCGCTCGTCGAGGAGCGCCGGCGCCGGATCGCTCAGATCAGCGAGGAGCTCGTCGGCAAGTCGGAGGCCGTCGTCGCACGCCTCGACGACGCCGCCCCCGTGCAGCAGGGCTTCGAGAACCTCGTCCGGGCGCTCGGCGGCGCAGCCGAGCGGCTGGCGCGTGAGGTCGAGCTCTCGGGCAGCGACTTCCGCGTCCCCCCGTTCCACGCCGCGATTCCCGCTCCCCCGGCTCCTCCCGCCGCGCCGCCGGCGCCGGCTCCTCCGCCACCTCAGCCGGCCGCCGAGCCGCCCCAGGCCGCGGCAGCCGCGACGCCGTCGCTCCCTCCCACGCCGCCCCGGACCACGCCTCCGCCGACCACGCCTCCGCCGCCGGCGATCGCGCCGCCCGCCGCCCGCCCTCCCGACGAGGTGCGGACGGTTGCCATCCAGCTCGCCGCCGCCGGAGCGACGCGCGGCGGGACGCGCGAGCACCTGAACCGGGTGCTCGGCGCGGCCGACACGGGCGAGGTGCTGGACGAGGTCTTCGGCGGGGGCAGCGCCGAGGACGCCACGGTCCCCTGGACCGCTCGCCGGCGCTGAGGCGGGCCCGAAGGCTCCCCGGCAACCCCTCGGACCCGCCGCCGCACGGTCTCGGTTGCCGCCGAGGCCAAACCTAGACTCAGGGTGTCCGCCTCCCCGGAAGGACGGATGCCTCAGCAAGCCGCGAGAGGAGCGAGATGCCGCCCGGCGAGGACACCGAGTCGAACGATCCGCGTACCGCCCGGCTCAACGCCGAGACGTCCGCCGGCGCCCACTCCCCCGCCGAGCTCGGTGCGGCCCTCGAGGGCCTCGATCGGGCCACGCGCAACTTCGCTCGGCTCCTCGGCGACGCTGACGGGCCCAGCGGCGTGCCCCCCTCGGGCCGAGCGGCGGAGCCGACCGAGCGCAGGGCGCGGACGCCCGACGAAGCCCTCGCGGCCCGCATGCGGGAGGCCGAGCGGGAGGCTCGCGCCTATCTCGAGCAGGCGAAGCGGCGGGCCGACACCCTCGTCCGCTCGATGGTCGCCGCCGTCGAGCACGAGTCGGCCGAGATCCGGCGGGGCGCCGAGGAGGGCGTCCAGCAGCGCCGGCGGCAGGCCGAGGTGGACGCCGCCCGGCACCTCGAGGAGGCCCGCCTGGTGGCCAACGCCATCGTCGCCGAGCGCCGGGAGCAGCTCGCCGCGCTCAGCGACGGGATCAGCGGCCGCGCTCGGGCCCTGATCGCCGGGATGGACGACGCCGAGCGGGTGCGCGGCCAGTTCGACCTCTTCGTCCGCGCGCTGTCGGCGACGGCCGATCGCATCGCCCGAGACGATGCTCCCCAGGCTGCGAGCCCCGCCGTTCGAGATCTACCGCGAACCCACCGGCCCAGCGCGATCGCCGCCTGAGCCGGGGGCCATGGCACCGAGCCGAGGCGGGACGGTCGAGGTCGCCCTCTCCGATCTGCGAGAACGACTCGAGGAGCTTCGCCGCTGGGTGGAGGTGCTCCAGACCGAGGGGCTCTGGCCGGGCCTCGAGCCGGACGCCCCGGCCGCCCCGCCGGCTCCCTCTCCGCCGGCGCCCGCGCCTTCGGCCCCGCCCCCGGAGGACCGGCCGCGCGACCCCGTCGGGACGCCCGCCGGTGAGCCGGCGCCCGCGGTCACCGAGATCGACGTCGGTCCCCTCGCTGACCTGATCGAGCTGCGCCGCTTCGAGGACGAGCTGGGGGCGCTGGCGGGGGTCCGAGGCGTCCTCGTGCGCCGCTATGGGCGCGGCCGGGCCAGGATCGCCGTCGGCGCGTCCCCGTACGCACTCGCCCTCGAGCTCCGGCGCCTCGAGCGGCCGGCCGAGATCACGCAGGGGGCGGGCGGCGAGCTGCTGGTCGAGCTCGCCCCCACCGCCGAGGCCAAGGCCGAGAAGACCACCGCGGTTGCCTCCTCGGAGAGCCGGCAAGGCGGGCGGCTCCCATGATCGGCCACTCCCCACTCCAGAGCTCGTCCCCGACCGGCGTCCCCGCCGTCTCGCTCCAGCCCGACCCGGCCCTGAGCGGCGCCGACCCGGTCAACCCGCTCGCGGCGCAGATGCTCCCCGAGCGCGTCTGCCGGCACTTCCGCATGCTGCCGATCTCCTCCGACGGCCGGACACTCGTGATCGCGGTGGCCGACCCGAGCGACCGCCTGGCGCAGGACGTTGCGAGCGCGCTGGCCCCGGACCCCGTCCGGGTGGTGCTCGCCCCCGCGCACCAGATCGACGCGGCGATCGACCGCGTCTTTGGCGACCTCGGCCATCCCGATTCCCTGGCCGCCCCGCGGAACATCGTCTCCCCGGGTCGGATCGGGGAGATCCTCGTCACGCGCGGGTTGATCAGCGAGGAGGATCTCGCCGATGCGCTCGATACCCAGGCGCGAACCGGCAGCCGCATCGGGGAGATCCTCCATCACGCGGGCAAGCTGTCGGAGTCGGGCCTGGCGGCCGCGCTGGCCGACCAGCTCCGCGTCCCGCTCGTCGACCTCGAGGGGATCGAGCCGAGCGCCGAGGCCCTGGCGAGCATCCCCGAGTCGCTGCAGCGGGAGGGTCGCTGCGCCCCGCTCGCGGTCGACGACGAGGTCCTCTACTTGGCGGTGACCGATCCGCTCGACGACGCCACCTACGAGGAGATCCGGGGGCTAACCGACCTGCGGATCCGCTCCTACGTCGTCCTGCGCTCCCAGCTCGACGCCCTGCTTCGCAGGACCTACCGCGTCGAGCATCTGAGGGCGGCCCGCGCCGAGCTCCTCACCAGGTTCCCGGAGGACTCCGCGAACCGCGTGCTCTCGGCGGCTCAACGTGCCCTCCTCGCGATCCTGGCGCTCGTCGCGATCCTGGCGCTCGTGCTCGCCCCCCGCATCGCCGTGATCGTGCTGGTCGTCCTCTGCGCCGCGATTCCCCTGGCGGTGGCGCTCGCGCGGATCAAGCTCGCCCTCGGCTCCCTCCGGCGACGGGGAGTGCTGCGCTTCGCCTCCGACGAGGTCGCCGAGATCCCCGACCGGGAGTTGCCGCGCTACTCGATCCTCGTGCCGCTCTTCCGGGAGGCGAGGCTGATCCCCCGCCTCGCCGAGAGCATGAGGAGGCTCGACTATCCGGTCGCCAAGCTCGAGATCCTGTTGCTCTGCGAGGAGGGGGACGAGGTGACGCTCGGCGTGATCAAGGCGGCTGCGCTGCCTCCCTGCTTTCAGCTCCTCGTCGTGCCGCGATCGCAGCCCCGGACGAAGGCGAAGGCCTGCAACTACGGGCTCCAGCAGGCCACGGGGGAGATCGTCGTCGTCTATGACGCCGACTCGCGGCCCGAGCCCGACCAGCTGAAGAAGGCGCTGCTCGCCTTCAAGCGCGCCGCGGATGGCATGGTCAGCGTCCAGTGCAGGATCGCCTGCCTCGACGCGAGGCGAAGCCTGCTGACGCGGCTGTACGCGCTCGAGCGCGCGCTTCGCTTCGAGCTGCTGCTGCCGGGCCTCGCCGCCGCCGGGAGCCCGGTGCCGCTCGCCGGGACCTCCTACCACTTCAACCGCCAGGCACTCATCGACGTTGGGGCCTGGGATCCGTTCAAAGTCGCGGCCGACACGGACCTCGGCGTGCGCCTCCGCAAGGCGGGATACGCGACCGCAATGCTCGACTCGACCACGCGCCAGGAGGCACCCATGGATGCCGCCGGCTGGCTGCGACAGCGCTCGCGCCGGGTCAAGGGAGAGATGCAGACGTACCTGGTGCACATGCGCCATCCGCTGCGACTGATGCGCGCGCTCGGCTTCGGCGCCTGGTGGTCGTTCCAGCTCCTCGTGGGGGGAGCGCTCGCTGCGCTCCTCGCCCCGATCCTGATCGCGCTCCTAGCGCTGCTTGGCCTGACGCTCCTCGGGCTCGTCGAGCCCCCGGTCCCGGAAGGCGTCCTCCTCGCAGCCGGGCTGACGATCCTCGCCTGCGCATTCGCCGGCGCGTGCCTGCTGGGCCTCGCCTCCGCCCGGGGCAGGCTCGGACTCGGGCGCTACGCCCTGCTGGCGCCGATCCACTGGACCCTGACGTCGGTCGCCGGTTGGCGCGGCGCCTACCAGCTCGGGACGAGACCCTTTCTATGGGAGAAGACCGACGGAGGGCACGACGCCCGTCGTGCCTAGCGCCTAGAGGGGCCCCTGCCGGTAATGGGAACGGAGCTTCCGCCCGAGGCTCCCGGTCAGGATCTCGCGGCTCCCGATCTCCGGCGAGCTGCGAACCAGGTCCCGATCGAACGGGACCCAGACCTGATCGGCGCCCGCGGTGGCGCCGTCGAAGGGAATGAGGTTCAGTCGGCCGTTGAAGCGGCCCCAGCGAAGCAGGAGCCATGCGGGAGCGCCGGACTCCGCGTCGACCCAGACGTCGTCGAGCCGGCCGATGCCCCTGCCCACGCTGTCGACGACCCGCTGGCCGATCCAGGCCCGAGCCTCGCCCAGGGTCGGTGCGTCCGCCCCATGGAGGTCATGGATGACGCGCGCCGGCGGCATGGTCCCAGCGACCGGCTCAGCCATTTGGCGCGTCGGGGTCGCGGGGGATGATGCGCACGCTGCGCAGGTCGCCTCGGATCTGCAGCTCGCCGCTGAGCTCGATCTCCACGTAATGGGGGCGCCCCGAGCCGGCGAGCTCCGCCAGGGCATCGGCGGCGCTCTGCGCCGGGTCGGCCGGGGCGGGTGCGGGAGGCGCCGGCTGCTCCCATCCCTGCGGATCCTGACCCCAGGCCGGTTGCTGCTGCCATCCCTCCCGGGGCAGGCCGGGCTCCGCCTGGGTAGCGCTCGCCGGAGGAGGCTGCTGCTGAGGTTCGTAGGCCGGCGGGGCGGCTTCCGGGCCCGCGATCGGCGGCGCCGGGCGCGCGGGTAGCGGCGCCGGCGCCGCACCCTGAAGATGCGGCGGAGCGGACTGCGGCTGCTCGGGGTCGGCCGGGCCGGTCGCGAAGCGAATCGTCGTGGGCCCGGGCGAGGGGGCGGGCTCGGGGCTCGGGTGCCTGGGGGGCTGGCCGCGATGGGAGACCGCAGCGGGCGCGTAGGCCGCGTAATGGGTCCTCAGCGCGGCCTCCACCTGCTGGGTCAGCGGAGCGCCGGGGGCGATCTCGGGGGCGTCACGGACGATCTCCCGCTCGTAGGGAACCCAGACGTGGCCGGCGCCCGCCGTCGCATCCTCGAAGGGGATCAGGGTCGTCCGGCCGCCAAAGCGCCCCTCCTTGACGAGCAGCCAGCGGGGTACGCCGGTACCCGGGTCGATCCAGACGTCCTCCAGCCGGCCGACGCTTGCCCCGTAGATGTCGTCGACTCGCGAGCCGATCCACCCGAGGGCTTCGTTCAAGCTCGGTTTGCTTCCCCCACGCAGCTCCGCTGCGATCATCGGTTTCCTCCAGGCGCGAGGGAGTCCTTCCCTTACCGCGTCGCGGAACCGTAGCATCTCGGCCCCCGTTTGGCCCCAGGCGGCTCCTATACTCGCCCCGATGGGCGCGAGCGAGGCGGAGCCCGGGGACATGGGCGCGGCCGCTCCCGAGGCCGCAGCGGCCGAGCGCTCCCCCATGCGTCGTCGCCTCTTCGGCTACCGCCCAGCCGACGTCGACGAGGCGCTGACGGCGCGCGACGCGGAGCTCGCGGAGCTGCGGCGGGACGTCGCCGCCCTCTGGCTCGCCTTCGCCCAGCACGACCGGATGATCCGGGGGGCGATCGCGCTCCCCGAGCGGGGAAGCGGCCCCGATCGGGGCGAGGAGGCGGCGCTCGGCGCGCTCGGCGTCCCGCAGGCTCAACCCGGACCGATCGGGCGTCAGCTCTCCGACCTCGACGAGGTCCTGGCGGCGATCGAGACGGCGACCCAGACGCTCGAGCGGACCTACTCGGAGGAGATCGGCGAGGGGCTCGGAGACGCCGAAGATTCAGCCCCCGGCCCGCAGGCCGAGGGCGAGCTGCCCTCCGGGGGCGTAGATCGCCCCGGCGGCGATCCTGAGAGCTAGCTTGCAGGGACGGAGCCGGGCTCGCCCTCGCCCCGCTCGGCGAGGCCGGCGATGCGGCCGGTGTCCACGGGGAGGCCGAAGTGGGCGGCAAGCTCCCGCTCGAGCTCGCCGCTGAGCTCCGTACCTGCCTCGACCGGGGGAGCGGAGCGGATGGCCTCCCTGCGGAGCGGCACCCAAACCCGACCGACGCCGGCAGCGACGAACTCCGCCGGGACCGCGGTTCGGCGGCCGAACCGTCCGAGGCGGACGACAAGCCAGGTCGGGTGCCCGTCGAGGGCGTCGACGAGCACCCCCTCCACCCGGCCGACAGCGTCGCCGTGCAGATCGTCGAGCTTGCCTCCGATCCAGGCGCGGGCCGTCTCGGCATCGAGGTCGCTCGGATGGCTCGATCCCGGGGTCGCTCCGCTCTCCGGCGGGGTCATCGGGGCCTCTCCAGGAGCAGGGCGGCGGCGGTGGCGGGATCGGTCTCGCGCCGGACCACCCGCTCGAGGAGCTCCGCGACCGACGGGTCCTCGGCTACGCTCCGCTCGAGCTCACGCCGCATTCGCGCCGCGGCGAGGCCGAGGACCTCGCTGCGCAGGTTGCGCGCTCGCCGCTGCTCGAGGATGCCGGACTCCTCTACGTGGGCCCGATGGGACTCGATCGCCTCGAGCACGTCGTCGATTCCCTCCCCCCTCGAGGCCACCGCCTTGACGATCGGCACCTTCCAGTCGCCGGAGGGGCCCAGGGAGAGCGCGGTGCGCACCTCGCGCACCATCGTGTCGGTCAGTGGATGCTCCGCCTTGTTGACGACGATCACGTCCGGGATCTCCATCACGCCCGCCTTCAGCGCCTGGATCGAATCCCCGGAGCCGGGCATCAGCGCGAGGACGACGGTGTCGGCGTGGTCGACGATGTCGATCTCCGCCTGCCCCACCCCGACCGTCTCGAGCAGCACGTCGTCGAAGCCCGCGGCATCCATGAGCAGTGCCGCCTGCAGAGCCGCCTCGGCCAGTCCCCCAAGCGCACCCCGGCTGGCCATCGATCGGATGAAGACCCCCTCGTCGAGGAAGTGCTCGGCGAGGCGGATGCGATCGCCGAGCAGAGCGCCGCGCGTGAACGGGCTCGAGGGATCGATCGAGAGCACCCCGACCCGCCGCTCGCGCTCCCGCAGGGTCCGCACGAGCGCCCCGATCAGGGTGCTCTTGCCGACCCCCGGCGGGCCGGTGAAGCCCACGATCCGCGCCGAGCCGGTCCTCGGGTAGAGCGTCGCGACCAGCTCGGCCCCGGCGGGGTCCCCGTTCTCGATCAGCGAGATCGCCCTGGCGAGGGCCCTCTTGTCCCCCTCGAGGAGGCGGTCGGTGAGCTCTGCGGCTTGGCTCATCGGGCGGCGGATGATGGCACGGTGACTGGCGGACCCCCCGCGGCCGGCCGCCTCCCCTCGCTCCGCGGCGAGCCTATGATCCGGCGGCCGTGGGCGCGCCGACCCTCACCGAGCATCCCGCCGAGCCCCCATTGGGAGCACGGGCGGGCGCCGTCCCCCACCCGCCCCCCGAGCGCGCGCCCTCGCCGCTCTCCGCCCTGCGCTTCGCGGCCCGTCACCGGATGCTCAACCTCGAGTACGCGCGCCTGCTCGTCAGATTCTTCCGACACCGGTTGCTGACTCCCGCCGGTCATCGCTGGAGCACCGACGGGATGCTCTTCCTTGGACAGCGACTGCAGCTCCAGATCGGTCGCGGCGGGGCGATCCGCTTCGGCCGCTTCGTCTGGGTGGGGGCGGGGACCAAGATCCGCTGCCACGAGGGCGTGGTCGAGATCGGCGCCAAGACCGTGATCGGGCAGGACTGCACGATCTCGGCCTACCAGCTGGTCCGGATCGGCGAGCAGTGCGTGATCGCCGACCGCGTCATGTTCATCGACTTCGACCACACCGTCGTCGATCCCGAGACCCCGATCCGCCTGCAGGGCATCTACAAGCGCGACGTCGTCGTCGGCTCGAACGTCTGGATCGGCTACGGGGCGCAGATCCTCCGCGGAGTGACGATCGGCGACAACGCGGTGATCGGGGCCAGCGCGGTGGTCACGCGGGACATCCCGGCCAACGCGGTCGTCGCCGGGTCCCCGGCGCGGGTCGTGCGAATGCGCCCGGTGCCCGAGCGGCTGCGCTGGCCGGATCCGGTCGAGCCGGCCACTTACGGCCCGGCCGGCCCGCGCTGATCGATGGGCTGGGAAGGGGAGTGGATGGGAGATTCCCGGCAGGCAGACCGCTCCCCCACCGCGAGACGCCTTCGGGCGTCGAGCGGGCACGTCGTTGCGTATTGGGGCTGACAGGGACCCCCAATTTGCAGTGAAGCTCCCAACTGCGGCGGCCCGGACCTGTTCAGGGCGGAAACAGCCGCGAGCCGACCGCCTACGCCAGCGCCCGCGCCTCCGCCAGCTCCGCGTAGACCTCCGCGGTCCGGCGGGCCACGTCGTTCCAGTCGAAGCGCAGGACGTGCTCGGAGGCCTCCGCGACGAGGCGGCCGGTCAGCTCGGGATCGGTGAGCACCTGCTCGACCATGCCGCCGAGGGCCTCGGGGTCCCGGGTCCGGAAGCGCAGCCCGACCTCCCCGTGGGGCACGACCTCTCGCAGCCCCCCCGTGTCGGCGACGATGCAGGGGCAGCCCGATGCCATCGCCTCCAGGGCGACGAGACCGAAGGGCTCGTAGATCGAGGGAACGACGCAGACGTCGGCGAGCCGGTAGAGCTGGTGCAGGACGTCGTCGCCGATCCAGCCGAGAAAGGTGCCGTGCTCCATCAGCCCGAGCTCCTCGGCCTGCTTGCGCAGCTCGAGCTCGTGGGTCCCCGAGCCGGCGACGAGAAAGCGCGTCCCCGGCACCCGCTCGATCAGCTCCGGCATCGCCTCGAGCGCGATCTGGAAGCCCTTCTCGTAGACGAGGCGCCCGATCAGCAGCACGAGCTTCTCATCCGGAGCGGCGAACTCACCGCGGAGCCGCTGCAGCTCGGCGTGGTCGCCGGCCGGCAGGTCGTCGGGGTCGATCCCGTTGGGGATCACCGAGATCCGCTCCTCCGGGACCGAGAAGATGTCGGCGACCTGCTCGCGCATGTACGCCGAGCAGGCGATCACCCGATCGGAGCGGTTGGTGATCCACCGCTCGACGCCGTGGATGTAGGACTGCGGGTGCACCTCGATCCACCCCTGGTGGCGACCGTGCTCGGTGGCATGGATGGTCGTCACCAGCGGGGCGTCGAAGCGGCGCGCGAGGTGGTCGCAGGCCGCCGCGACGAGCCAGTCGTGGCCGTGCACGAGGTCGAAGTCGTAGCGGTCGCCGAGCTCGACGCCCGCGGCGAGCATGTCGGCGTTCATCCGCTCCACCCACGTCACGAACTCACCGAGGTCACGGGGGCGGGTGGGCTCGAGGACGCGGTGGACCTGGACCCCGCCGGCCAGCTCGGCGGCGGGCGACTCCTCCCCGCCCCGGGTCAGCACGTGGACCTCGATCCCGAGCCCGACGAGCGCCTCCGAGAGCTTGCGGACGTGTCGGGCGAGCCCGCCCTCGATCAGCGGCGGGTACTCCCAGGAGAGGATGAGGACGCGACTCACTTGGTGCAAATGCGAGGTCTGGGAGGCGTCAGGGCTCGAGGAGGGGCGCCGGGGAGAGGTCGGGAGCGAGGTTGCGCATCGCCGGATCGGCTCGCTCGGGTGAGTCTATGGCCTCCAGGAGGGCCTGGGAGTGCCCGAGCAGCCGCTCATATGGGTAGTCCCCGGCCTGTCGGCGGTGGTCGAGGAATGCCCAGTCGCTCGCCTGCACGGCGAGCAGCTCGCGGGCCGCGCGCAACAGGGACTCGCCCGCGAGGCGGCCGGTGGAGATCTCGCGCAGCACGCGCAGCTCGAGGCGCCGGGCGCCCCATGCCAGGTCCGCCACGGGAGGGGAGTCCCAGGTCCGCAGGTCCTTGCCCGCTCCCCAGCTCGACGCGCGCAGGGAGCGGCGCTGGGACGCGTGCTCGGACATGGCGCGGCTCAGGGTCAGCGGCCTGACGCCGGCGGCGGGCAGCGCCTTGAGCGCCTCCTCGAGCCAGATCGTCCCCTCCCACCACCAGTGCCCGAGCAGCTCGGTGTCGATGGCGAACGTGAGCAGCCCCCGGCCCTCCCCCCGCCGACGGTGGCGAGCGAGGCGCCCCGCCACCGCCGCGGCGAAGGCCCGTGCCTGCTCGCGGGCGCGCCTCGCCGCAGCAGCGGGGTCGTAGGGTTCGTCCCCGATCGTCCAGGGCCTGCAGCCCCGCAGCGACTTGCGATGGAAGTCGGCGTAGAGCGGTTCGGAGGGATAGCCGCCGAGCGACCAGAGCCACTCCACCGCCTCCCAGTCGATCGGGAAGGCGACCGGCCCGTCGGTGGAGATCGGGCGCAGCGCGTCCGCCGCCGGCTCGAATGCGGACTGGTCGGTGCAGAAGTAGGAGATCCCCATCTCGGCCAGCAGGTGCTCGAGGCCGGGCTCGTAGGCGCACTCCGGGAGCCAGATCCCCCGCGAGGGGCCGAAGCGCCGCCGGTGCGAGCGCAGCCCGGCGTCGATCTGAAGCAGGCGCGCCTCGCGGGTCGCGACGAGCGGGAGCACGGCGTGGGTCGCCGTGGAGGCGATCAGCTCGACCCTTCCCGACGAGCTCGCCTCCGCGAAGGCCTCGAGCGCGTTTCCCTCCAGCGCCTCGAGCCGCTCGAGGGAGCGCCGGTGGCGGCCGGCCTCCGCCAGGCACGCCTCGACGAGCTCTGCGTCGACGTCGTCCGCATCGAGCTCGGCGGCGCCGACGCGGTACTCGGCGGCGAATCGCAGCAGGCGCTCGCCGACGCCCGGCGCCTCGAGCTGGTCGGCGAGCACCGGCGTCACCGTCACCGTGACGTCGCGCGCGACCTCCAGCACCGGTAGGTGGGAGCGGAGCACCGCGTCGAAGAGCCATTCCTCGCCGAACGGGTAGGTGCCGAAGCCCTCGACGTAGGGCATGTGGGAGTGCAGGACGATCGCGATGTCGCCGACGTGGTCATCGTCCCGGGCGGGAGGCCTAGCTCCCCCTCCCCCGCCCCCCGCCTCCTCGTCGCTCACCGCCGGCACACGGCCAGAAAGTCCAGCGCCCCCTCGAGGTCGGCCTCGCTTGCAGCCTTGAGCGCGAAGTCCCGTTCGCTGATCGCCGGGGTGAAGCGGTCGTAGAAGGGCTTCGTCAGCCGCAGCGACCGGTGGACGCGGTCCCAGCCGAGCTCGATCGCGCGCTCGTGCAGCGCAAGCTTGCCCGAGTGGAAGAGCCCGAGGATCTCGACCGAGCCGAACGCCGGAGCGAGCAGCTCGCGGTACTCGGCGAGCGTGTACTCGCGCAGGTGCCAGGGGTTGCCGGACTTCTCCGCGCCCTCGGGGGCGAGGGTGAGCCGGTTCGGCGTGGAGATGTAGGCGACCGGCGCAGCGGCCGCGATCGACTCGAGCAACGCTCCCGGGTCTTCGATGTGCTCGATCGTCTGCAGGAAGACCACCGCGTCGTGGGGCCCCTCGACGTTCTCGACCAGATCGCGCTCGAAGCGCAGGTTCGAGCGCCGGTAGCGCAGCCGAGCGTGCTCGTGCGCCTCCGGATTGGCGTCGATCCCGACCACCTCGGCGGCGCGGGAGGCGAGGACATCGGAGCCGTAGCCCTCGCCGCAGGCGAGATCGACGACCCGCTCTCCCGCGACGCGCCCGGCGATCCACTCGTAGATCACCAGGTGGCGGCGGAACCAGTAGTTCTCCTCGGGAACGTCCGGCAGGGTGCGCTCGCCGGTCAGCTCCAGCGGGGGCACCCCGGCCGGCTGAGCGTCCTGTAGGAATCGCTTGGCCATGCGGATCGGACGCTACAGTCCCGCGCATGCCCGCGGCCCCCGACGCCACCGCTGAGCGGATTCGGGACGTCAACACCCGCTACCACGACCTCGCCGCCGACTCCTATGACGCCAAGTGGGGGATCGACTTCGGCCAGACCGGGCGCGAGCAGGTCGGGGCCAAGCTCCGCAAGGCCCTCGGCGAGGCCCCCGGAAGGTGGGAGAACGCGCTCGAGATCGGCGCCGGGACCGGCTACTTCTCGCTCAACCTGATGGCCGGCGGGACGATCGGCAGGCTGACCGCCACCGACATCGCGCCCGGCATGCTCGCCGCGCTTCAGGCGAACGCCGAGCGCCTCGGCCTGGACGTGAAGACGGTGCGCACCGACGCGGAGCAGCTCCCCTTCGCGGACGAGAGCTTCGACCTCGTGCTCGGCCACGCGGTGCTCCATCATCTGCCCGACCTCGACCGCGCCGCCGCCGAGCTCGCCCGGGTGCTTCGCCCCGGCGGGTCCGTGGTCTTCTGCGGCGAGCCCTCCGCGAACGGAGACCGGATCGCGGCCTGGCCGAAGCGCGCCGCCGTCGCCGCAGCGCCGCTTTGGAGGCGGATGGTTGGCGCCCCCAAGCGCGCCGAGGCAGGCGGCACCGACCCCGACTACGGCCACGCCCTGGAATGGGAGGTGGACGTGCACGCCTTCGATCCCGCCGGGCTGCGCGCCCCATTCGCCGCTGCCGGCTTCGAGCGGATCCGGATCCGGGGGGAGGAGCTGCTCGCGAACCTCTGGGGCTGGGCGCTGCGCACGCTCGAGTCGACCGCCGAGCCGAGCGAGATCCCCGACCGATGGCGCCGCTTCGCCTTTCGCAGCTACCTGGCGCTCCAGCGGCTCGACACGGCCCTGCTGGAGCCCCACCTGCCGCCCGCCCTCTTCTACAACCTCGTCTTCTCGGCGCGCAAGCCGGGCGCCCCGGGACCCGTGAGCTCCGCTAGCCGAAGGTGAACGCGTAGCCGCTCACCCTGGGCCCGAGCTCCAGGCTCAGCGTGTGGCGGCCCGCGCGCGGCAGGTCGACGAGCCGGTAGAGCCGCTGCTCCCCGACCCGGACCACCCCCGCCGATACGTCCTCGCCCGCGTCGCGGGCGGCGATCTCCCTCCCGTCGAGCAGGACGCGGACGGAACGCTGCCGCTCCGGCGAGCCGAGCACGAGGAAGACCCGCCGGGCGGTGAACGTCGCGTCGATCCGGGCGTCGTGGAGAGCCGTCGCGCGCTCGCCGGTGATCCTCCACCCGCCCGAGTAGGCGAAGGCGTTGGAGGGTGGCGGTCCCTCGGGCTCGCCGAAGTCCCGTTGACCCGTCCTCAGCGGCCCATCGGTCCAACCCTGCGCGCGGGCGGCGCCGAGATAGGTCTCCGGCGTTCGCAGGCCGGGGTCGGCGGTCTCGGCCCTCACCTCGTCGGCCCGCGGTCCCAGCGACCGGTTCTCGGCGAGCAGGCTGCGGATCGCGCTCTCGGTCTCGTCGTAGTCGCCCTCCCCGAAGTGCGCGTAGCGGACCCGTCCCTCGGAGTCCATCAGGTACTTCGCCGGCCAGTACTGATTGCCGAAGGCGTTCCAGGTCCCGTAGTCGTTGTCCTGGACGACCGGATAGGTCAGACCGTTGCGCTCGATCGCGTCGGCGACGTTGCCGGCATCTCTCTCGAACGGGAACTCGGGCGTGTGGACGCCGACCACGACGAGCCCGTCGCGCGCGTAGCGCTCGTACCAGGACTCGACCTCGGGGAGGGTGCGGATGCAGTTGATGCAGGTATAGGTCCAGAAGTCGACCAGCACGGTCTTGCCGGCCGCGTTCAGCTCGGCGATCGACACCGGCTCGCCGCCCTCGGTGTTGAAGAACTCCCCGGGTGCGACGATCTCCGGCGCGGCTCCCAGGATCGGAAGCTTCGAGCCGGCGGAGGCCTCCTCGCCCCCGCCCTCGGCCGCATCGCCGTGAGGGCTGCCGGTGCCGAGATCCTCGATCCGGGTCGCGGCCGCGTCGGACTCCTGCAGGGAGGCCGTCGGATTCGTCAGGAAGGCCGGCAGGTCGTCGGCGATCGCGTTTTGAAAGCTGACGTCGAGCTTGGCGATCATCGCGAAGGCCACCGCGACCATCACCGCTCCCATCGCGATCTGGACTCGCCCCCGAAAGGCTCCGAGGCGGTCGCTCAGGCGGCGCCCGCCCAGCAGCATCGCGTAGAGCACCACCGCGGAGCCGATCGCGTAGGCGAGCGCGATCAGCAGCCGGCCGGCGGTGAGGTCCTGGGTCGCCGAGACGGTGATCACCCCGGCGAGGATCGGGCCGGCGCAGGGAAAGTAGGCGAGGCCGAGGCCTCCGCCGAGCAGCATCCCCGACCCGAACCCCTCCCCGCGTGCCATCCGCGGCTCGCTGGCGAACCGCGAGATCGACGCCTCGATCCGATCGCCGATCGGCGGGATCATCAATGCGACCCCGAAGCCGAGCAGCACGACGATCGCGACGAGGCGCTGGATGTCGTCGGGGAGCCCGAGCGCGTCGATCACGTAGACGAGCGCAATTGCGGCGAACGTGAACGAGAGGGTCAGGCCGACGACGATGCCGAGCGGCCGGCGGCGGCCGCCCGAGACCCCGGCCGAGAGGACCGCCGGCAGGATCGGCAGCACGCAGGGCGAGAGCGCGGTGCCCGCGCCCGCGAGCAGTGCAAATCCCACCAGGAGCAACATCGCCTCGCCGATACTGCCCGAGCAGCGTCAACCGGCCCTAAACGGCCGGCGTCTCAATCCTCGGGCTCGTCCTCGCGACGGCAGCGGAAGAGCTCGACCGTGCCGATCCCCTTCAGCCGCTTGCCGCCGGCGCGCGAGAAGCGGTACTCGTCGGCGCAGGCGTCCTTGACCTCCGCGCTGACGAGGACGCTCCCGGGCCGCGCGACCCCGGTGATCCGGCTCGCCAGATTGACCGAGGCGCCATAGAAGTCGCCGCCACGGCTCAGGGTCGGGCCGCGGGCGACGCCGGCGCGAACCAGGGGAAATCCCTCGCCCTCCTCCGCCATCGCGTCGAGCAGGTCGTGGATGGCTTCCAGCAGCACGCCCGTGTCGGGGGCGGCGAGCATCGCGGCGTCCCCGATCAGCTTGACGAGCCTCACGGGGCCGACGGCCACCTCGCGGGCGAGCTCCTCGAGTCGCCCCGTGACGTGGCCCAGCTCCTCGGGCTGGAGCTCCTCGCCGAGCTTGGTGAAGCCGACGAGGTCGGCGAAGCCCACCGTGACGACCGCCGTCGGGACGCCGGTTCGCTCGTCGAGGGCCCCCGCCGCGAACGCCGCGTGGCGGAGCTGCTCGCGGAGGTGGACGCGGTAGGAGTAGTCCATCGTCGGCCCGACGAGGGGAATCAGCGAGCGGGTCTGCTCGTAGATCCGGTCCGAAAGCTCCTGCTCGGTGTCGCCCGGACGGGCGAAGGTCGTGGCGATGACCTGTCGCGAGGCGGCCGCGAACTGCGACATCGCCACGGCGATCGTGCGGCCGAGCTCGGCGATCGCCTCCGGCTCGAGCCCCGAGTCGAGGAGGGCCCGGAGGCGGTGGGCGGCCTCGAGGTCGTCGCGACTCAGGACCTGCTCCTGACGGTCGGGAAGGGCGAGGCCCAGCGAGCGCCACTGGCGTTCGAGGATCTCGATCGGCACGCCCGCCCGCTCGGCGAGCTCCTCGATCGAGTACCTCGGCTCGCCGGCGAGGAGCCGCTCGACCGGCAGGACGGCGAGCCGACCCTCCTCAACGGCCGAGCGCAGCTCGTCCAGCTCGACGCCCTCGGAGCTGAGGCGCTCGAGCAACGCCACCCGGCTCCTGCGCTCGTCGCCGTCGATTCCCTCGAGCAGGCCCTCGGCCTCGAAGTCGATTTTCGCCGCCATCGGCGGCATTGTCCCGCGAGCCGGAGGCGCGGCGCATTCGGCTTATGATCGATTCGTGGCTGAGCCGCCCCCGAGCGAGCTTCCGATCTTCGAGCTGCCGCTCGCGATCGTGCCCTCCGAGCATGTTCCCCTCCACATCTTCGAGCAGCGCTACCGCGCGATGATCGCGAGCTGCCTCGAGGGCGAGACTCCGTTCGGCATCGTCTTCCGCGACGACGCCGGGGCGCGAGCCGTCGGCTGCACCGCCCGGGTCAGCAAGGTGGTCGAGCGCTACGACGACGGAAGGCTCGATGTGATCGTGCGGGGCGGCGACCTCTTTCGCGTGCTCGACCGCTTTGAGGCTCCCGAGTGGCCCGCCGCCCGGGTCGAGATGATCGACGTGGGGAGCGAGGGGACGGACGACGAGCCCGACGAGGAGCTCGCGGAGGCGCGGGCCGCCTTCGCGGAGCTGCTCGAGGCGGTGGGGGCCGACCCGGCGCGAGCGAGCGCGGCCGAGGACGCCTTCACGATCGCCGCCCAGATCGAGCTCCCCGGCGCGGGCAAGCAGCGCCTGCTCGAGGCGGAGGACGAGCGCGAGCGGCTCCTCGCCCTGAGCGGCTCGCTGCGGGAGGTCGTCGCGGGCATCGGTCGCTCGCGGCGACTGGCGGAGCGAGCCAAGCTGAACGGCCACGGGGCGCCCCCCGGCCCTCCCTGAGGAAGTCTCAGGCGACGGCCACCGCCCCGCCGCGCCTGGGGTCGCCGGCGCCCCGCGGGGTGCCGGCGGGCCCGCGGGCGACCGCGTGGACGCCGCCGAAGAACAGGTTCGGCTGCTCCCAGGAGACGGTCTGGTAGCCGCGCGCGCCGAGGCGGCCGATTGCCGCCGCCTCGACCCCGGGCTCGGCGTGGACGACGCCTGCCTCGGCATGCACGCGCGGGGCCGAGACGGCAGCCGCGATGTCGAGGCCCTGCGTCAAGTAGCGGACGATCGTCTGGGTGATCGCCGAGCGGATGCGGTTCGATCCCCCGCTGCCGAGCCCGAGCTCGAGGCTTCCCTCGCGGAGGACGACGGTCGGCGACATCATCGACGGCATCCGCCGCCCCGGCCCGGTTGCGTGGAAGCCGAACGGGTTCAGATCGTCCTCGCCGAGCATGTTGTTCAGGTGGATCGCCGTGTCGGCGACGAAGATCCCCGATCCGGTTCCGTTCGAGCAGGTCACGCTCGCGCAGCCGCCATCCCCGTCGACCGCGGTGATGTGGGTGGTGGAGCCGAGGCGGCTTCCCGGCTGCCCCCCACCTCCCGGCCCGAGCAGCGGCCGACAGCGCTCGGCCGCCGCGGCGATCGCCTCGGGCGTCAGAAAGCGGCGCTCGAACCCCTCCTCGTAGAGGCCGGCGAGGAACTCGGGGGTCCGGGCCGCCTGGGCCTCGTCCATGGCCGCGACGAGCGCCTCGGTGCCGGCCTCGCCGAGCCGGTCGAGCACCTCGAGCGCGAACGCGATCAGGATCCCGCCCGAGGAGGGCGGCGGGTTGGTCAGGATCTCGCGGTCGCGAAACCGGGCTCGCACCGGCGCGCGGCGGATCGTCTCGTAGGCGGCGAGATCCTCGGGGGCCAGCGACCCTCCGGCCTCGAGCACCCGATCGGCGATCGCCGCGGCGATCGCACCGCGGTAGAACGGCTCAGGCCCCTCCCGACCGAGGAGCTCGAGCGTCTCGGCGAGCTCCGGAAAGCTGATCCGCTCCCCGGCCGCAAGGGTCCTCCCGCGGGGAGCGTAGAACCCCGCCCCCACGGCGTCGCGGGTGAGGATCGGCGCGAGGATCTCGTGCAGGTAGGCCTGCTGGGGATTGACCTCGACGCCCTCGCGGGCGAGCCGGACTCCGGGGGCGAGCAGGTCGGCGAGCGGCATCGAGCCGAACCCCGTGGCGGCATCGGCAAGTCCGCTGGGGACTCCCGGGACGCCGCAGGAGGCGGCTCCGACGTTGAAGATCTGGATCGTGCCGCCGAAGTCGACCTCGACCGGCTCCAGCTCCGATCGCCGCGGTCGGGCTCCGAATCCCGGAGCGGAGACGAAGAAATCGAGCAGCGCGGGCTCGCTGTCGGGCTCGTGGACCAGCATGTAGCCACCGGCGCCGAGGCCCGTGAGGGGGCTCTCCGCCGCCAGCGACGCGGCGACGGCAGCGATCGCGGCGTCGACCGCGTTGCCGCCCTCGCGGAGCGCCCAGGCGCCCGCCGCAGCGGTTTCGGGGTGGCCGGCGGCGACGACGCCGCGAGAGCTCACCGGGTCTGTCAGTTCGGGATGAACTCTGGGACGTCGATGCCGAGGTCCCGCGGAGTCGCCTCGTAGCCCGGCACGCGGCGGGCGGCGGAGCTGTCCTCGGCGGCGCGGCGCGCGGAGGGCCTCGCCGTCGAGCGGTTGACCCCGGTCGAGGTGCCGTCGGCGCGGCGGCCCCGAGCGTCGAAGCGAGTCGCGATCACGGTCACCCAGATCTGCTCCTCGAGCTCGTCGTCGACGTTGGCGCCGAAGATGATGTGCGCCTCGGGGTGGGCGGCCTCCTGGATCACGCGCGCGGCCTCGGAGATCTCGACCAGCGAGAGGTCGCGGCCACCGGTGATCGAGAGCAGGATCGAGCGCGCGCCCTCGATCGAGGTCTCCAGCAGCGGCGAGGAGATCGCGCGCTCGGAGGCGAAGCTCGCCCGCGAGTCGCCCGTGCCCATGCCGATCCCGAGCAGAGCCGGCCCGGCGTCGCGCATCGTCGTGCGCACGTCCGCGAAGTCGAGGTTGATCAGTGCCGGCAGCGTGATCAGGTCGGAGATCCCCTGGACGCCCTGGCGCAGCACGTCGTCGGCGACGCGGAACGCCTCGACCATCGAGGTGTTGCGCTCGAGCACCGAGAGCAGGCGGTCGTTGGGGACGACGATCAGCGTGTCGACCTCACCGGCGAGCGCCTCGATCCCCTTCTCGGCCTGCTTGGCGCGGCGGGTGCCCTCGAAGCCGAACGGGCGGGTGACGATCCCGACCGTGAGGGCCCCCACGTCGCGGGAGAGGCGGGCGATGACGGGAGCTGCGCCGGTCCCGGTGCCCCCGCCCGCGCCGGCGGCGACGAAGACCATGTCGGAGCCCTTGAGCATCCGCTTGATCCGGTCCTGCTCCTCGAAGGCCGCGCGGTAGCCGAGCTCCGGATCGGAGCCCGAGCCGAGGCCGCGGGTGACGCCACCGCCGATGTGCACGGTGAGATCGGCGGCGCTCTGCTGCAGCGACTGAAGATCGGTGTTGACGGCCATGAACTCGACCCCGCCGATGCCGGCCTCGACCATCCGGTTGACGGCGTTGACGCCGCCCCCGCCCACCCCGATCACCCTGATGACCGGATCGTTGACCTCGGGGGGCTGCGTCGCGGGGGTCCGCGCCGGCTCGTCGCGCCCATAGGCGGGCTCGCGGTCGTCGTGGTCGCTGCTGAAGACGTCGAGCAGGCGGTCCTTCGCCGGGCGAGGCGGGGCCGCGGGGCTCTCCGGCGAGCGCGATTCGATCCGCTCGACGGGGTCCGGCTGCGGATCGGGCTCGCGGCGGCGCGGCTCGGGGCGGGCGGGGGGCTCGGGAGGATCGTCGGGGGTCTCGGTCGAGCGGAAAAGGTCCGCGAGGGGGCCCTCGCGCATGCTCGCCCGCTTAGGTCGCGCCATGAGTCAGGACCTCCTCCGCAAGATCTCGGTAGCACTGGGCCGCGTTGCTGCCGGGATCGTACTTGAGGACGGAGCTGCCTTTTACGGGTGCCTCGGCGAACTTGATCGCCTTGCGGATGCGCGACTTGAAGACGAGCTCGCCGAAGTTCTCCTCGAGGATCTCGACCGCCTCCTTGGCGTGAATCGTGCGGGTGTCGAGCATCGTCGGGAGGATCCCCTCGATCTGAACCTCTGGATTGAGGTTCTCGCGGATCATCTCGAGCGTGTTCTGCAGCTGCACGAGGCCACGCATCGAGAGGTACTCGCACTGCACCGGGACGATCACCTTGTCGGCAGCGGTGAGCGCATTGATCGTGAGCAGGCCGAGGCTCGGCGGGGTGTCGATGCAGACGAAGTCGTAGTCGTCCTGGACCTGAGCCAAGGCCTTCTGCAGCGAGCGCTCGCGCCCGATCTGCGTGCTCATCGCGATCTCGGCACCGGCCAGGTCGATCGAGGCGGGTGCGAGGTCGACCTCGCGGGGCTGGATGATCTCGCGCAGCGGGATCTTGTCGACGAGCACGTGATAGAGGCTCTTCTCGACCTCGTCGGGATCGATTCCCTGGCTCATCGTCAGGTTTCCCTGCGGGTCCAGGTCGATGCAGAGAACCCGGTGGCCGGACTCCGAGAGCGCCACGGCGAGGTTCAGCGTGGTCGTCGTCTTGGCGACGCCGCCCTTTTGGTTGGCGAACGCGAAGACCTTCATCCGTCGCTCGGTGGCGGGCTGGACCGCCTCGGGCGTGAATGGATGGCGGCGCTTGATCGTCGGGGCGATCAGGTCGTCGGCCGACACCCGGCCGTCGTCCTCGTCCTCGCCTCCGCCCTTGACGGCGCGACGCAGCTCCTCCTTGTCGAGGGTCCCCGCCTCCTCGGCTGCCGGGTCCGCGACTCGCGGCTGCTGCACCTCGGGCCGGGGGGGCGCGAGCGGCGGTGCCTCGGGGGCGTCCTCGAGCTCGCGCAACTCCTCCGAGATCGGTCGAACGCTGGATGCCGGCTCGCGCTCCGTGGGGGTCGCCTTCGGGGCGGCCGGCTCGGGCGCCGGCGGCGTCGCGGAGGTGCCCGAAGTGTCCTGCCGGCTGGCGGGGGCAGCCCACTCGATGCTGCCCAGCGGCTCGGTCGGCGCCTCCTCCGGCCTCGGCGGGGCGACCCCGCCGCGTTCGTCGAGGCCGTCCTGCGGCTCGATGCTCTGCGCTCGAGGAGAAGTGTCCTCCTCGTTGCGCCCGTCCGGATGCTTTCTATTGAACAAGCCCATCTCGACGGCGTTATTCGGGTGACATACCGCATTTCCTCCCGCTCGCGTGAGATCTCGGCCGATTGCATCCCCAGGCCCGTCGCTGACGGGGGTGGACGGGCTGGGACAATGCCGCGATCGCCGACCTGCTCGACAAGAGGCTGGCGTTCGTCACGGGCAAGGGCGGGGTCGGAAAGACGACCGTGGCCTACGCCCTCGGGCTGGCGGCGGCGGCGCGCGGCAAGCGCGCCATCGTCTGCGAGATCGCGTCGCAGGAGCGGGGCTCGCGCTTGTTCGAGCGCCCGGCGATCGGATTCAACGAGACGCTGATCGACGAGGGCCTTTGGGCGATCTCGATCGATCCGGAGCGGGCGATCCGCGAGTACCTCGAGGTGCAGCTCCCGATCCGGGCGATGAGCGAGCTCCTCGTCCGCAGCCGCCTGTTCGGGCCCCTCGCCGTCGCGACCCCCGGCCTGCAGGAGATGGTCACGATGGGAAAGGTCTGGGAGCTCGCGCTGGCGCGGCGCAAGATCGCGGGCGCCCCGCGGACCTACGACCTCGTGATCGTCGACGCGCCCGCTACCGGCCACGGCGTCGGCTTCCTGCGCACGCCGGCCAACTTCAGGGAGATGGCGCGCGTCGGGCCGCTGGCCCACCAGGCCTCCCGGATCGACGAGACGCTGCGCGACCACGGGTCGACCGGGGTGGCCCTCGTCGCAACCGCCGAGGAGATGGCGGTGAACGAGACCCTCGAGCTCGACGCCGAGCTGAGCCGCGAGGGCGGCTTCGCGATCGACCGCCTGTTCGCCAATGCGCTCTACCCGCGGCGGTTCTCCCGCGAGGAGCAGGAGCGGCTGGAGCGCGCCTCGGCCGATCACCCGGCCGCCCGGGGGGCGCTTGGCGCCGCTCTCGAGGAGTCCCGCCGCGCGGATCTCCAGCGCCTGCAGCTCGGGCGCCTGCGCGACGGCTCCCCCACGCCGGTCGCGGAGCTGCCGTTCATCTTCGCGTCGCGGATCGGGGCCGAGGAGCTCCGGGTACTGGCGGCCGAGATCGAGGCTGGGCGCGGATGAGCCCCTCGATCGAGGAGATCCTCGAGGGGCGCTCGATCTGCGTCTGCGCCGGCCCCGGCGGGGTCGGCAAGACGACCACCGCCGCGGCGATCGCCGCCGGGATGGCGGTGCGGGGAAGGAAGGTCGCGGTCCTGACGATCGATCCCGCCAAGCGCCTGGCCGACTCCCTCGGGATCGAGGAGCTCGGCAACATCGAGCGCCGGATCGATCCGGTCCTGTTCGAGCAGGCGGGCGCCAAACCAGGTTCCGGGGAGCTCTGGGCGATGATGCTCGACGCGAAGGCGACCTTCGACGAGGTCGTCACGCGTTACGCCCCCGACGAGGAGTCTCGACGGCGGATCCTGGAGAACAGGATCTACGGCCAGATCTCAACCGCGCTCGCCGGCTCGCAGGAGTACATGGCGATGGAGAAGCTCTACGAGATCCACGAGCAGGGCGACTACGACCTCCTCGTGCTCGACACCCCGCCATCGCGCAGCGCCCTCGACTTCCTCGATGCGCCCCGGCGGCTGGTCGGGTTCATCGAGGGCCGATCGCTGGGGCTCTTCATGCGGCCGACGGGAATCGGCTTCCGCTTCGCCGGGAGGGGCGCCGGGGTGATCTCAGCCGTGCTGCGCCGGGTCACGGGGTTGGACCTGATCGAGGACCTGACCGAGTTCTTCGCCGCCACGGCCGGCATGGTCGGCGGCTTCCGGCAAAGGGCCGAGCGGGTGAACGAGCTGCTCGCCGACGAGCGCACCACCTTCCTGGTCGTCAGCGGCCCGGGCGCGGAGCCCCTCGAGGAGGCCGCCTACCTGCGAGAGAAGCTCGCCGCGGGAGGTCTGCCGTTCGGAGGCGCGGTGATCAACCGCATCCACGCTCCCTCCGGACCGGTGGGGGATCGCGATGACGTCGAGGAACTCAGACGGGCGCTCGCCGACGACGATCTGGTCGAGCGGGTGCTCGCAAGCGCCGCCGATCGGCGGGTCCTCGTCGACCGCGAAGAGGCGAACGTGGAGCGCTTCGCCGAGCGGATCGGAGCGTCGGAGCTGATCCGGGTCCCGGAGCGGAGCGAGGAGGTCACCGACCTCGCGGGGCTGCTCGGGCTCGGGCCCTACCTGTTCGCCGGGGACTAACCCGTCGCGGCGCGGCGCGGCGAGCCCTCGCCCACCGTCCAGTTCGTCTCGGTCCGGGGGAACAGGTACTCGACCCGCTCCTTGACCTCCTCGCGGTCGAGGGGCGACTTGGCCAGCTCGCTCAGGTGCTGTGAGCGAGCGGGGAAGTCCATGGTTGCGTCGCCGTCGACCTCGTCGAGCCAGCCGTGCTGATCGCGGTCCTCTGCGCCAGTCTCGAGCTCGATATCCAACGAGCTCTCGACGGGGCCCGTCGTTGCGGGCTCCGACTGAGAATCGGAGTGCTCAGCCGTGAATTCGGGCTCGAACGCCTCCGCGTCCGCGCCCACGGCATCGCCGCGGCTGACCCGGATCCGGTCGGGATCCTCGATCTCGAAGCTCTCCTCCATGGCGGAAACGTCCTCTCGGGGTTCGATGGCAAGCGCCGGATCCGGCTGCACGGTGGGGTCGAGGCCCCATTCGGTCGTGGGCGACAGCGCAGCGCCATCGCCCTCGCCGAAGGCGAGCCCGTCGGCCAGCAGGGTCTCGTCGGCTGCCGCGCGAAGATCGCTGCCGAGCTCCCCGACGACCCCCCGGCGGATGATCGTCCGCAGGAGCTCCTCAATCTGCGCCGCGAGCTCGGACGGACCAGGGTGGCCCTCGCCGGCGGGCGGCTCACCGCTCCAGAGCTCGCGCTCGAGCGCAATTGCTCGCTCCACCGCTCCCTTGGCATCGATTCGGCCAGCGGGGTCCCCGGCGAGGGCGGCCACCCGCATCGGCAGCCCGACGCCGGCCGGGCCCTCTCCCTCGAGCAGGAATCTGAGGGCGAGAAGGTGATCGTTGAGCGCGTCGATCGCCACGCGCCGATCCAGCCCCGCCTCGAAGCGAAGCAGGGCCCGGCGCAGGCGCCCGACCCGTCGGGGATGGACGCAGACCGTGCGGGCGAGGTCGGCCAGCTCGTCGAGCTCCCCCTCGCTCAGCCTGTAGCCACCCGGCCGCGGACGGCCCGCGCCGGTCGAGATCCGTCGCCAGCGGTCGCCGGCCACGCGCACCCAACCGTGCGGCGCCAGCCCGACGCCGCCGGCCTTGAACAGGCGCAACGTCGTGACGACTCGCTCGAAGGTCATGGCCACGCGCTCGCCGGCGCCGCCGAGGCCGCCGTCGGGATCCAGCGCCACGCGAGCGCTGATCAGGAACGTCGGTTCCCAGGCGGCTCCGCTCGGGCGCTCGCCACGGGCGGCGTCGGGGGGCACGTCGACGGCGTCGGCTCGAACGACCGCCGCGCCGTTCAGGTCCAACCGCGTCGCCGCCATCTGAAAGCCCACCAAGGGCACGATCGCCTCCACCTCGCCCTCCTCGGGCTCGGCGCACTCCTCGATCTCGGCGACGGTCGCCGAGAAGCGGTCCTCGTCGAGCTCGAAGCCGGCGCATCCGTCCCAGAGGCGCGCGAGAAAGTAGGTGACTGCGAGGGTCGAGCGCTCAACCGGGTCGGTCGGCGGGGCGATTCCCGCCTCCTCCAGGTAGGAGCCGGCGATCTCGGCGGCCCGCATCGTCTCGCTCGCCTCGCGAAAGGTGGGCAGGTTGCGCAGCTCGGTCGCGTTGTCGCGAACGAAACGCGCCGTCAGCGGCTGGTATTGGCAGAAGGCGAAGCCCTCGTCGGCCTCGCCGATCTCGTAGGGGATCTCCTGTCCGCCCTCGACGAGGTCGCCAAGAACCTCGGAGGCGTCGCGGGCCAGCAGCTTCAGCGTGTGTCTCAGGTGTAGATCGCGCACAGCAGCGCTCTTCGCCTGCGCGCAGGGGGCTCCTTGCTTGCAACTTTCCTTGCGGATTATTCGATTCGTCCGGCGCGGTTGCTCGCGCCAGGACGTGCGGGGGGTGCTCCTGAGCCGGTTAGGTCCCTCAGGCGGGGACGGGCTCGGCCGAAGGCGCCGCGGCGGCAGCGTCAGCGTCGGCTTCGGTGAGCCACTGCAGCCCGTAGTTGCGCATGTCGTCGATCAGAGGCGAGAGGGCCCGGCCCTTCTCGGTCAGTCCATACTCGACCCGCGGCGGGACCTCGGGGTAGGTGTGCCGCTCGATGACCCCACATTCCTCGAGGGCGCGCAGGCGAAGCGACAGCGTCCGCGGGCTGATCCCAGCGAGAGAGCGCTCGAGCTCGCAGAAGCGGCAGTTGCCGTCGGCGAGGTCGCGGATGACGAGCAGAGTCCACTTTCCCGAGATGATCTCGGCACAGGCGCAGACTGGACAGTCACTGTCGCGAATCGTCATTCGATGGCCTCCCTCACCCAGGAATGATTCCCCGGCGAGGCACCAAATATAGCAATACTTCAGGAACTGAAGTGCGACTCGCCGGGGTTCGAGAGGACGGGGATCGATCCCGACTCAGCGGACGAGGTTCCTCCGGGGCGGACCTCATCCTCGACCGGCGCCGCCAGCTGGGAGAGGTCGCTCGCCCGGCGGCCCGCCGAGGCCAGCATCAGCTTGAAGTCGTGCGGGCTCGAGGCGTAGTCCATCGCAGTCGCCTCCGCGACCTTCCCGGCTTCAACGTGCCCGAGCAGCGACTGGTCGAAGGTCTGCATCCCGTAGAACTCGCCCTCCGCGATCACCTGGCTGATCTTGCCGGTCTCGGTCGGGCTCAGGATCAGGTCCTGGACCCGCCCCGTCACGACCAGGATCTCGGCCGCCGCGACCCTGCCGGCTCCGTCGACGGTCGGGACCAGCCGCTGGGAGACCGCGCCACGCAGCGTCGCCGCCAGCATCACCCGCGCCTGCTGCTGGAGGTGGGGCGGGAAGAAGTCGATGATCCGGTTGATCGTCTCGGTCGCGTCGAGGGTGTGAAGCGTGGAGAGGACCAGGTGGCCGGTCTCCGCCGCGCTCAGGGCCGTCCTCACCGTCTCCTCGTCGCGCATCTCCCCGATTAGGATCACGTCGGGGTCCTGCCGCAGGACGCGGCGCATCGCCCGGGCGAAGCTGATCGTGTCGGAGCCCACCTCGCGCTGGTTGATGATCGAGCGCTTGTCGGCGTGCAGGTACTCGATCGGGTCCTCGAGCGTGATCACATGCTCGGCCCGGGTCGAGTTGATGTGGTCAATCATCGCGGCGAGCGTCGTCGACTTGCCGGATCCGGTCGTCCCCGTCAGGAGCACGATCCCGCGCCGCTCCTCGGCGAGCTTGCGGATGACCGGCGGCAGCCCGAGGTCTTCGATCGTCCGAACCGCGAAGGGGATCGCCCGGCAGACGATGGAGACCGTGCCGCGCTGGCGAAAGGCGTTGACGCGGAACCTGGAGACGCCGGGGACGGAGTAGGAGAAGTCGGCCTCCCCGTCGCTGTCGAACTCCTCGCGGGCCTTGCTGCCTTCGATCAGACGAGCGAGGGCGGCCTCGGTGTCCTCGGCTTGGAGGGGCGACGCGCCCTCGATGGGCTGCAGGCCACCGTGGAGTCGCGCCATGGGCGGAGCGCCGACCTTCAGGTGGAGATCGGAGCCCTCGTGCTCGACGACGTAGCCCAGCGATTCGTCGACGTTGAACGCCATGGAGCCACTATCGGGCAAGCCTCCCCCTTCCTTGAGCCGCGAGCTCGGACCTGAGTGGGGCCCCTAGGCCGTGGGGCGACGAGGCCGAATGGCCGCGACCCGCCCCGTCAGGTTTCTTGACGAGGCTGGGAGGTGTCAGATCACGGAAGGCAAGGGTCGCTGAGGGCAGCATGCTGGCCTCAGTGACCCCGGCGACAGCCCTGCAACGTCAGCGAGAGGCGTAGCACCAGCTTCCTTCGTACTCCCGATCAACGGTTTCCTGCGACTGGCCGTCAGGCCGGAAGTCCGCAGATGGCCGACGCCGAACGGCCCCGGCCCGACCCGTCAGGTTTCCTGACGAGGCTGGGAGCCGCCGGATCAAGGAAGACGAGGCGATGCGGGCCTTCAGGCCGTGAGCCTGCCGATGACGCCGAGCTGACGCGACCCGCCCCGTCAGGTTTCCTGACGAGATCGGGAGGGTGCTGATCAAGGAAGAGGCAGGCGATGCGGCCGCCAGGCCGTGAGCCTGCCGATGACGCCGAGCTGACGCGACCCGCCCCGTCAGGTTTCCTGACGAGATCGGGAGGGTGCTGATCAAGGAAGAGGCAGGCGATGCGGCCGCCAGGCCGTGAGCCTGCCGATGACGCCGAGCAGCGCCGTCCCGATCCGTCAGGAAGGGCGGCGTTTGCGGGCTTTGCGTACTGCGCTGATCGAGGCCCGCGCAGCCTTGGCGATCTCGCCCTCGGTGCGGTCGGGGTTGCGCTCGAGCTCGAAGTCGACCACGGCGGAGGAGCGCAGCTTTGCGCGGTCCGCCGTGCTGATCTCGGGTCCGGCCTTCTCGATCGCGGCGTCGATGGCGCGCTCGCGCCGACACACGAGGCAGTAGTAGAGGCCGTCGGCGCGGATCCAGTTCGGAGGAGCCGAGGCGCCGAGGCCCTCGGTCCAGCGGCTCGTCATCCGGCAGCGAGCGCAGCGCCATTCCTTTGTCTTCGTCGTCTTCGTTGCCGTCGCCATCGCATACCTCCGTTGGGTGGAACTCTCATGGGTGCCCCGTCATCGCCTCGTCCCGGGCCGGGGAGCGCAGTCCTGCTCGCCTCTGCTGCGGCCGGCGCGGGCGGCGGGCGGCCGGGGTCCGCCGTGAGCTAGGCGACCTCGCGCAGCTTCTGCGCCTCGGCCAGCGTCTGCAGCTTCTTCAAGGACTGGTTCTCGATCTGCCGGATCCGCTCGCGCGTGACATTGAAGGTCCTGCCGACCTCATCCAGCGTGCGCGGATGCTCGCCGCCGAGCCCGTAGCGCAGCTCCAGCACTCGCCGCTCCCGGTAGGAGAGGTTCTCGAGCGCCTCGCGCAGAGCCTCCTTGGTGAGCAGGTCGGCCGCCCGGTCGAAGGGGGATTCCGCCTTCTCGTCGGCGATGAACTGGCCGAACTCAGACTCCTCCTCGTCGCCGACGGGCTTCTCGAGCGAGACCGGCGCCTGCGCCGAGCGCTTGATCGAGTCGACCTCGTCGGGCTCGATGCCGGTCACGTCGGCGATCTCCTCCGGAGTCGGCTCGCGGCCGAGCTCGGTGACGAGCTTGCGCTCCGCGCGACCGATCTTGTTCAGCTTCTCGACGACGTGCACCGGGATCCGGATCGTCCGGGCCTTGTCGGCCAGCGCACGGGCAATCGCCTGGCGGATCCACCAGGTGGCGTAGGTCGAGAACTTGAATCCCTTGCGGTAGTCGAACTTCTCCGCGGCGCGGACCAGCCCCAGCGTGCCCTCCTGGATCAGGTCGAGGAACGGCAGGCCCTGGTTGCGGTAGTTCTTCGCGATCGAGACGACCAGCCGCAGGTTGGACTCGACCATCTTCTCCTTCGCGGAGAGGTCGCCGCGCTCGATGCGCTTCGCCAGATCGACCTCCTCGGCCGCCGTCAGCAGGCGGACCTTCCCGATGTCCTTCAAGAAGAGCTGAAGGGAGTCGGTGGTCATGTCGGGCTTGAGGTCGATCGTCGCCTTGCTCCGACGCTTGCGCTTGCCGTCGTCGCGCTCCGGCGCCGAGGTCTGAGCGGGATCGACGTCCTCGACCAGCTCGATGCCCGAACGCTCGAGGTGCCCGTAGAGCTCCTCGATGTCGCCCTCGTCCACGTCGACCTCGGAAACCGCGGTGGCGATCTCTCCGAAGGTCAGCACGCCGACCTGCTGACCCTTGGTCAGCAGGTTCTTCACCTCTTCAAGCTCTTGAAGCTCAGCTACAAGCATCCGCGTCCTCTTGCTCCGTTTCTGCTGATCTGGTCAATTCGGCTCATGCGCCGCTCGGCCCGCGACAGCTATTGGGCGGCGACAGGATGGGCGTGAGCCGTGAGCGCCGAAACGCAGCCCCTCGGCCATCGTTTCACCGCTTCTTGGTGCCCGCCACCCCGGCACAGGCGGACGTTGCGACGGTCATTGTAGCCGCTATACTTTCTGAAGTCAAGGTACCGGGGCTCTGGGTGCCGGCCCCGCTGCGGGGCGCGATACACCTCTCGCCCTACCCGGTTACGCCCGATTTCATGCGTCGGGAGCGGCTGCCCGGCCGCCCCGCGGCGCAAACGTCCGCAATACACAGTGAAATAGCCCTATGAGCGACGGCTCCCGCGACCCAACATCCGGCCCCGGGCGCGCCGGACCCGCCACCGGAGGCGGGCCCGGAGTCCTCGGCAACCTGCCCCGCTCCCGCCCCGCGGTGCGAAGCCCGCGACGCGTCGCCCCCGCAGGCGACGAGCCCATGGAGGGGAAGCCCGGCGAGGAGAGCATGGCGAAGCGCGAGGGCTCGGCGCCCTCCTCCCCGGCCGACATCGAGGCGCTGGCCCGCGGCGGGCTGGCGCTGGCTGGCGGGGCAGCTTCGCTGGGCCTTCGCCTCGCGGGCCAGGCGGCGGCTGCGGTCCGCGGCGCCGTCGAGCGTCGTTGAGCGGAGGCATTCGCAGGGCGCTGGGCGCGTTCTGGCGGCGCGCCTACGAGGAGAACGTCACCGGGATGGCGGCGATGGTCGCCTACAACCTGATGCTCTCGCTCTTCCCCTTCGCCCTGCTGCTGCTCTTCATCGCCGGGCAGCTCCTGCATCAGGACGACGTGCAGGCGAGCATCCTGAGCAACCTCCAGGAGCTCTTTCCCTCGACCGAGCAGGACACGCTTCGCTCGAGCCTCGAGCAGCTCCAGTCGAGCTCGACCCAGATCGGCATCGTCGCGATCGTGGCGGGCCTGTGGATCAGCGCCTCCTTCTGGGGGGCCATGGACACCGCGTTCTGCCGGATCTACCACGTCCGCTGCCGGGGCTGGATGGAGCAAAAGCGCTTCTCGCTGATCATGCTCGGGGTCGTTGCCCTCTTCCTCGCCGCGAGCGTCGCGGTCCCCGCCCTCCAGAGCCTCCTGGTGGCCGGCGCCGGCGACCTCCCGTTCGGCCTCTCGGGGATCGATTGGCTCGTCAACCTCCTGCTGATCGTCGCCGGGCTGATCGTCACCTTCCTGATCCTCTGCCTGATCTACTGGGCCGTGCCGAAGGGGCACCTGCCTTGGCGCGCCGTGTGGCCGGGAGCGCTGTTCATGAGCATCGCCGGCGGCATCGCCAACGGCGTCTTTCCGATCTACGTGGTCAACATCTCGGCGGTCGGGGAGCTGGGACGGATCGTCTCGTTCGTGCTCGTGGCCCTGATCTGGTTCTACGCGCTCGCGCTCGGGCTGCTCGCGGGCGGCGTCATCAATGCCCTGCGCTACGAGTTGCACGACACGGGCACCCTGCGGGGCATGAGCGCCGACTTCGAGCCACGGGAGGTCGAGCCGCGGGCCTGACCGCCCCGCCGTCCTCCACATTCGTTGCCTGAGGCATCTATTTGTATGCTTGGGGCAATGGGCTCTCCTTCTCCACTTGCGAATCGGGTGGAAGCGGTGCGCTCCTTCAATCGCGACTACACCCGCGTGAGCGGCTTGATCACCGAGCACCTGCTTGACACGCCGCACTCGTTGACCGAGGCGCGGGTGATCTTCGAGCTTGATGCCGACCGCGAGCTCCCCCAGTCCGAGCTTCGATCCCAGATCGGATTGGACCCCGGCTACCTCAGCCGCGTGGTGAGCAGGCTCGAGTCGAGCGGGCTGCTTCGCAAGCGGGCCGCCGAGGACGACGCCCGCCGCCAGCTCCTCTCTCTGACCACGGCGGGGGCGGAGCTTCGCGGTGTCCTCGACCGTCGTTCGAGCGACCAGGTCGGCACCCTGCTCGCCGGCCTCGGCGAGCAGCAGCAGTCCCGGCTGGTGAGGGCGATGTCGGAGATCTCCTCGACCCTTATCCCGCCGGCCGAGCCGGGACCCGTCCTCCTCGACGGCCCCCGGCCGGGAGAGCTCGGCTGGGTCGTGGAACGCCACGGATACCTGTTCAACCGCGAGTACGGCTGGGGCCCGGGGTTCGAGGCCCTGATCGCCAAGGTGGTGGCAGAGTTCGCCGAGCGCGCGCCCCACGCCGGCGAGGCGGCGTGGATCGCCCGCGTGGACGAGGAGCCGGTTGGGTCCGTCTTCTGCGTGGCCGCAAGCAAGCGAACCGCTCGCCTGCGGCTGCTGCTCGTCGAGCCCCATGCCCGCGGTCGGAGAATCGGCACGCTGCTGGTCGATCGCTGCATCCGCTTCGCCACCGAAGCCGGCTATGAGGAGCTCGTGCTCTGGACGATGGACGTGCTCGTCCACGCGCGAGCGATCTACGAGGCCGCCGGCTTCGAGCTGACCGGCTCCGCGCCCCACCGGATGTTCGGGCCCGAGCTGGTCGGACAGGACTGGCGGTTGGACCTCGCCGGAGCCCCGGGCCGCTAACCCGCCAGCGCCGCGGGGACCGCATCGCGCATCGCCTGAACAAGCGGCGTCCGCTCGACCTCGAAGAGCTCCATCCCGGAGGGATCGTCGACGACGGTCTCGGTCGAGAGCCCCTCGACCAGCGGCCGGGCGACGCCCGCGTCGACCGGGGTGATCAGCCCGATCCAATGCGAGCTCAGCGAGGGCGAGAGGACCGGGACGCCCACCCTCGGGCGCCGCCGCAGCCCGGTGACCTCGGCGGCGAGGTCGAGCAGGCCGCCGTAGGTGCTCACGTCGGGACCGCCGATCTGGATCTCGCGTCCGATCGACTCCGAGACGTCGGGCGCGGCGGCGAGATAGGCGACGACGTCGGGCGCGGCGATCGGCTGCGTCCTCGTCTCGGTCCAGCTCGGCGTGATCATCGCCGGCAGGCGCTTGACCAGGTAGGCGATCGTCTGCAGCGACTCGCTGCCCGAGCCGATCACGATCGCCGCCCGGAAATACGTCAGCGGGACGCCGGTCGAAGCCAGCCCCTCGGCGGTCTCCTGACGTGAGCGCAGGTGCGCCGACTTGCCCTCGCCCAGGCCGCCGAGGTAGACGATCCGCTCGACCCCGGACTCCGCGGCGGCCTCGGCGAAGTTCCTCGCCCCGCGCCGGTCGCGCTCGGCAAAGTCGCCGTCCCCGCCGCGTCCCATCGAGTGGACGAGGTAGAAGGCGAGCTCGACGCCCTCGAGCGCCACGCCCAGCGAGTCCGGCTCGAGGACGTCCCCGCGGACGACCTCGCAGCGGTCGCCGAACCGCTCGCTCGCCCGCTCCGGCTTACGCGCCAGGCAGCGGACGTCCCGACCTCGGGAGGCGAGCTCATCGGCGAGGAGGCCGCCGACGTATCCGGTGGCCCCGGCGATCAGGTACATGGCGCCCTCCGGCTACCCGTAGAGACCGCCGGTAACCTCGCGCAGCTTCGCGCGGTCGTGGCGGGCGTGCACGGTGCGCACCGTTCCCGAGCGGGAGCGCATGATCAGCGACTCGGTCGTCGCTTGGCCGGCGTCGTTGTAGCGGACCCCCTGCAGCAGGTCGCCGTCGGTGACGCCGCTCGCCGCGAAGAAGGCGTCGTTGCCGCCGACGAGGTCGTCGACGGTGAGGATGCGGTCGATCTCATACCCCGCGCCTGTGGCCGCCTGGCGCTCCTCCTCGTCGCGCGGCCACAGGCGCCCGAGGATCTGGCCGCCGAGGCACTTGATCGCCGCCGCGGAGATCACCCCCTCGGGAGTGCCGCCGATCCCCCAGAGCATGTCCACGCCGGTGCCGTCGGTGACCGCGAGAAGGGCAGCGGAGACGTCGCCATCGGTGATGAACCGGATCCGGCTCCCGGCAGCCCTGATCTGCCGCACCCCTTCCTCGTGACGCTCGCGATCCAAGATCACGGTGGTCACCTCGCTCGGGCTCACGTCGCGGCGCTCGGCGACCCGCTCGACGACCTCCCCGATCGAGGCCTCGAGGGAGAGGCAGTCCGCGATCTGCGGGCCGCCGACGAGCTTCTCCATGTACACGCAGGGGCCCGGGTCGAACATCGTGCCGCGCTCGGAGAGCGCGATCACCGCCAGGGCACCGGGGCGACCGTGGGCGCAGAGCCTCGTGCCCTCGAGCGGATCGACCGCGATGTCGACGCGGGGCGGGCTGCCGTCGCCGATCTCCTCGCCGTTGAAGAGCATCGGCGCCTCGTCCTTCTCGCCCTCGCCGATGACCACGATCCCGTCCATCGGGACCGTGTTGATCAGCAGTCGCATCGCATCGACGGCGGCGCCGTCCGCCTCCTCCTTGTCGCCCCGACCGACCCAGCGAGCGGCGGCCAGCGCCGCCGCCTCGGTCACCCGAACGAGCTCGAGCGCGAGGTTGCGATCGGGCTTGGTGCCGGAACGCACGTCCTGGGAGATGACGCCCATCGCGGAGGCGGCCGGACGCTCAGACGGTGCCGGGCGCCTTGCGGGGGCCCTCTTGGTTCTCCATCGCCCGACCGATTCCAGCGGCCGCGATCCCGGCGGCAGCAACCAACGCGACGTAGTAGCCGATCTGCTTGGTAACCCCGATCTCGGCGGCCTCCTCGCCGGGAGGATCGAGCAGGCCGTTGTAGGCGATCAGCACGAACGCGGTGAAGCCGACGACCATGGTCAGCTCCCCAGGAGCCCAGGAGAGCTTGTGGCCGCGGACGACGATGTAGGCCAGGATGAACGGCGCGCTGGCCGCGGCGAGGAGGAGCCAGCGGAGGATCGGGAAGGTGTCGAAGCCCGTGCAGTGGAGCTCGCCGCGGCCGCAGATGAAGTCCTCCCCCAGCCGCCGCGACGGGGTGTTCGCGAGGTCGTACCAGTCCATCAGGAAGAGGGCGGCAACGAGGAGGGCTGCTGCCAGGATTCCCAGCAACTCTGAGCGCGAGAGGTTCGAGAAGTGCATCGGCAGCGAGCCTATATCAACGCCGAGCGCTTCAGCGCAAGAGCGGAAGGGGGCGGATCGGCCTCCCGAGATGGGTGGGGTAGATTCGCGCCGATGGACGAGCCGCGTGCCGATGCCGAGGAAGTCGAGATCGTCGACATCGACTCCTCCGAGTCGAGCCGGCTGGAGACGTTGGCGAAGCTCGCCCGGGGGGCGCGCAAGATCCTGCCGAGCGACAGCGCCTTCGGCGATCCCCTCTCCACCGGCGGAGCTGAGGCCTCGCAGCTCCTCGGTCGCCGGATCGCGGAGCTCAGCGCCGACCGCCCGAGCGTCCTGCGCGAGCTCGGCCTCGGGACGCTGCAGGTCTACGAGGCGCTCGCCACGGGCGGCTGGGACGAGCGCGGAGAAAGCGAGTTGACGGTCGTGTTCACGGATCTGGTCCGCTTCTCCGACTGGGCGCTGAGCGCCGGAGACACCGCCGCGACGGAGATGCTGAGGCAGGTCGACCGCGCCGTGACCCCGAGCCTGACCGAGCGCGGCGGCCGCGTGGTCAAGCGGCTCGGGGATGGGATGATGGCGACCTTCCTCGAGCCCGCCGATGCGGTCGAGGGGGTGCTCGCCGCGCAGGCAGCCGTGGGCATGGTCGAGGTCGACGGGGAGCGCCCGCGGATGCGCGCCGGAGCGCATCACGGTCTACCGCGGCGGGTCGGGCGCGACTACGTGGACGTCGACGTCAACGTGGCCGCCCGGGTGGCGCAGGCGGCCAAGGCCGACGAGCTGCTCGTCTCGGGCACCGTGCGCGAGGCGCTCGACGACGAGCGCTTCAAGGCCAAGAAGAAGCTTCGCTTCCGGGCGAAGGGCGCCCCGAAGGATCTCGAGGTCTTCGCGGTCAGCCGGAAATAGCCAGTAGCACGCTCGCTGCGCTCGCTGTAGCAAGTGGCGCTGGGTGGAGCGCTACTTGCTACTTGCTACTTGCCTGCCGCTGCTTGCTACTCGACGTATCCGGACTCCGAGAGGTAATCCGCCGCGACCTCCTCGGGCTTCTCCTTGTCGATGTCGACGCGGGCGTTGAGCTCCTGCATGACCTCGAGCGAGAGTCCCTCCTGGACCTTCTCGATCGTCGCCTGGAAGTCGGGGCCCGCGTCCTGGGCCGCGGCTTCGTCAGCGACGAAGATGACGTTGCCGGCCGGCAGCACGCCCATGTCGTCCTCGAGGATCGTGTAGTCGTCGCTCACGAACAGCTGCGCGTCGCTCGTGAACAGGATCGACAGGTCGGCGTCGCCCTTGTCGAGCACCTCGTAGCGCAGGCCGATGTCGACCGGGGTGAAGTCGCCGAACTTCAGCCCGTAGTACTTCTCGAGGCCGGCGAGGCAATCGATCCGCTGCTCGCACTCCGGCGATCCGGCGAGCGTCAGGTCCTCGGTCTGGCCTTCGAGGTCCGAGATGGTGGTCGCGCCGAGCTCGTCGGCGGTTTCCCGCAGGAGCCCGACCGCGTTCGCATCGGCGAACGGCGTCGGCTGGAACGCGGTCAGCCCCAGGCCGGCGAAATCGCCCTGGGTCTGCTCCACGGCCTCCTGCGCGTCACCGGGAACATCCTCCGGCGCGAGCTTGAAGAACGAGGTCAGCGCCGTCGACGTGTACTCCGGGTAGCCGCTGATGCTGCCGCTCTGAAGAGCCTTCAGCGCAACCTGCTCCGAGCCAAGGTTGAGGTCGGTCGAGACGTCGTAGCCCGCGGCCTCGAGAGCCTGAGCGTAGATCTCGCCGAGGATGAACTGCTCGGTGAAGTTCTTCGAGCCGATCGTCAGCTCGACCCCGTTGTTCTCAGGGTTCTCCTGGATCAGCGTGGCGCCGGTGGCGCCACCGCCCGTTGCGCTGGTGCTGCTCGAGTCGTCGCCGTCGTCGCCGCAGGCGGCGATCGTCAAGGCGAGCGCGAGCGCGATCAGCAGCGCGAAGATGGTCCGCACGCGGGATTGGGTGCTCATCTGGGGTCGTTCCTCTCTCTTGAATGTGTCCGTCGGACGAGTTCTCCCGCGGTGCCCTCCCGCGACGGTGAGGATCCTATGCGCTTGCGCGGGCGGCGGTGCGCTGGAGCTCGAGCCCGCGCGGCGTGAGCAGACGCTGGACCGCGGCGAGCACGAGCTCGAACGCCAGCGCGAGGAGGGCCACCATGATCGCCCCGGCGATCACGCCCTCGATGCCGTAGACGTTCTGTCCGAGGATCAGCTTGCCGAGGGTGTCGACGCCGGTGATAGAGCCGATCGTGGACGTCGCGACGATGTTCACCGACGCGGTGCGCACCCCGCCCATGATCGTCGGCGCCGCGAGCGGCAGCTCGACGCGGCGGATGATCTCCAGCTCGGTCATCCCGACTCCCCGCGCCGCCTCGACGGCCCCCCGGTCGACCTGGCGGACGCCGACGTAGGCGTTGGTCAGGATCGGCGGGATCCCGAGAACCATCACGGCAATCATCACCAGGACCGTCAGGTCGATCGTCCCGCCGACGTAGGCGAACAGCAGGGCGATCAGGCCCAGCTCGGGAACGGCCCGCCCTGCGTTTCCGACCGCGACGGCGAGGAACTCCCCGACGCCGCGATGGCCCAGGTAGAGGCCGATCGGCAAGGCGATCAGCATCGCCAGGGCGAGGGCCGCCAGGCTGATCACGAGCTGGCTGCTGAGCAGCTCCCAGATCTGGCCCAGCCCACCGACGTCCGAGCCCTGGTCGATCGACGGGCGGGAGTTGAAGATGAAGTCGATCGCGCCACCGAAGGAGCCGAGGAAGCCGGAGGGGAGGAAAAGGAGCCCGCTCATACGGTCCGCACCTTTCGCCAGGGCGAGATGTAGCGCTGGAAGAGCAGCAGGATCCCGTCGAAGACGATCGCCATGACGATCACGAGGGCGCTCGCCATCAGGATGTTCGTCTTGAACAGGTCACGCTGAACGCCCTCGTTGTAGATGACCTCACCCAGGCCGCCGGCCCCCGCGAAGATCGCGAGCGTGGCAATGGCGACGGTCGAGACCGTCGCGATTCGGACGCCGGCGATGATCTCCGGCACCGCAAGGGGCATCTCGACCTTCCAGAGGAGCTGACGGTCGGTCATTCCCATCCCGCGGCCCGCGTCCAAAGCAGAGCTGGGAACGTTGGCCAGCCCGCCGACGGCGTTGCGATAGATGATCTGCAGCGTGTAGAGGGTCAGCGCGATCACTGCGGTCGTCGTTCCGCGCCCAGTGATCGGCAGCAGGAGCAGGAAGAGGGCGATGCTCGGGATCGTGTAGAGGATGCCGGTGCTACCGACGAAGACGGGGATCAACCAGCGTCGGCGGTGTGAGAGCACGGCGAGCCCGATCGCCAGGACGAGGCCGAGCGCCACCGAGATCCCGACGAGGATCAGGTGCTCCACTGTCGGCGAGACGTAGTCGCCGATGTTGTCGATCGCAAAGTCCCAGCAGAACCCCTCATTTCTGCCCTGGCACGTGGTCGCTCCGGAGCCCTGCTCGCGGACCTCGATCTGGGCGAGCAGGGGCGCAAGCTGGCTCGCGAGCATCGCCGCTCAGCCGATCGGCCGCTCGGCGGCGGAGTGCTCCTCGACCTTGGCTTCGGCGGAGGAGAGGAACTCCTGAATGATCTCGACCGAGAGGACCCCGGCGATCCGCCCGTCGCGGTCGACGACCGGCGCGTAGTGGGTTTCCGCCTGCAGCAGGTCGGAGAGCGCATCGCGCATGACGTCGTCGCGGTCGAGGACCGGGTCGGGGGCCGAGTCCGGGCGCTGCGGAACGGTCTCCCGGCGGAGGTCGGATTCGGAGAGCCAGCCGAGCGGGCGGCGGTCGGAGTCGACAAGCAGGGCATGGGGCACCTCGGCGCCTTCGAGCTTCGCCCGCACCTCGCCGCTCGCCTGCCCGACGTAGGCCAGTGGCGCCTCCCAGAGGTCGATGTCGGATACGCGCATCAGCGCCAGCCGCTTGAGCGCGCGGTCGGCGCCGACGAAGTCCTCGACGAAGTCGTCGGCCGGGTCCATGAGCAGCTCCGCAGGGGTGGCGTACTGCGCGAGCTTGCCCCCCTCGCGCAGGATGGCGATCCGGTCGCCCATCTTGATCGCCTCGTCGATGTCGTGGGTGACGAAGAGGATGGTCTTGCGGATCTCGGCCTGCAGGCGCAGGAACTCGTTCTGCAGTCGCTCGCGGTTAATCGGGTCGATCGCCCCGAAGGGCTCGTCCATCAGCATGACCGGCGGATCGACAGCCAGCGCGCGGGCGACCCCGACCCGCTGTTGCTGCCCGCCCGAGAGCTGGGCCGGATAGCGGTCGGCGACGTCGGCTGGAAGCGAGATCAGCTCGAGCAGCTCCTCGACCCGCGCGCGGGTCCGGTCGGTGTCCCAGCCCAGCAGGCCGGGCACCGTCGCGATGTTCTGGGCGATCGTCCGGTGTGGGAACAGGCCGATCTGTTGGATCACGTAGCCGATCTCGCGGCGCAGCTCGGAGGGCGAGCGCTCACGAACCGACTTCTCGCCGATCTGGATCTCCCCCTCGCTGATCTCGACGGTGCGATTGACCATGCGCATCGCCGTGGTCTTGCCACAGCCGGAAGGGCCGACCAGCACGCAAATCTCGCCGGCGGGGACATCGAGGGTGAGGCTCTCGACCGCCGGGGCCGAGGCGCCGGGGTAGCGCTTGGTGACATCCCGGAAGCGGACGGAGCACGCGCCGCCACGACCGTCGCCCGCATCGGGTGAGTCCTCGCTCGCCACGCCGGATCGATGCTATACGGGCCGCGCCAGGCTGAGGGCGAAGAGCTCTTCGGGATCGGTCCAGACCTCGACCAGCGCGAGCCCGGCCGATGCGTAGGTGCCCTCGAGGCTCGGCAGCGTGAACTTGTGGGAGAGCTCGGTTCGCATCTCCTCGCCGGCGGCGAAGTCCACCTCCATGCCGAGCTTCGCGATCGTCACCCGCTGCTCGACGAGGGAGCGCAGGCGAATGTCGATTCGCTCCTCGTCCGCGTCGTAGAAGGCGAAGTGCTCGAAGGCCTCGAGGTCGAAATCCGCGCCGAGCTCACGGTTGAGGACGGCCAGCACGTTCTTGTTGAAGCGCGCGGTGACGCCGGCGGAGTCGTCGTAGGCGGCCTCGAGCCGCTCGCGGGTCTTGACGAGGTCGGTCCCCAGCAGAAGCGTGTCCATCGGGCCGAGGAGCGAGGCGATCCGCTGCAGGAAGAGCCGCCGGGGCCCGGGCGGGAAGTTTCCGATCGTGCCGCCGAGGAAGGCGATCATCCGCCGCTGTCCCCAGCCAGGCAGCTTCTCGAGGTGGTTCTCGAAGTCGCAGACGACGCCGTGGACGCGCAAGCCCGGAAACTCCTCGACGAGCCGGGCAGCGGTCTCGCGGGTGATCGCCTCGGAGATGTCGACGGGCACGTACGTGTGCAGCGAGCCGGCGTCGCGCATCGCCATCAGCAGGGTGCGGGTCTTCGACGCCGAGCCCGAGCCGAGCTCGATCAGGCATTGGGGATCGGCGGCCGCGACGATCGCCGGCGAGCACTGCTCGAGGATCGCTCGCTCGGCCCTCGTCGGGTAGTACTCGGGAAGCTCGGTGATTGCCTCGAAGAGCTCGGAGCCGAGCTCGTCGTAGAAGTACTTCGGCGGCAGCTCCTTGAGGTGGGCGGCCAGGCCCCTGCGGACATCGTGCTCGAGGTCGGGTCCGGCTCCGTCGGCCGCGTCGCGACGGACGTCGATCGTGATCTGCTCGGCCGCGGTGGGCTCCTGCACCGGTCAGGGATCCCCCGCGCAGCGAAAGCCGGAGAAGATCTGCCGGCGCTCGGGAAGGTCCCAGTTGCGGAAGCTGCGTCGCACGACGTTGCGGCGGGTCGCCCACGAGCCACCGCGCAGGACCGGGTAGCCGCGGTCGAAGAACGCCTCGGAGTACTCGGGATAGGGAAACGGCTCGAAGCCGGGGTAGCCCGTGAGCTCGCTCGAGGTCCACTCCCAGACGTCGCCGAGCATCGCCTCGGCGCCGCAATCCGAGGCACCGAGCGCAGTGGGCGGCAGCGGGGCGAAGAACTCGTGGTCGAGGTTGGCGGCATTCGGATCCGCGCCTCGCGCCGCCACCTCCCACTCCAATTCCGTTGGCAGGCGCTTTTGCCGCCATGCGGCATAGGCCGAGGCCTGGCGGTAGTCGACGTGAACCACGGGCGCGCCCGCGTCGATCGGAGCTCGCCTCCCAAAGGTGGTCGATAACCACGCGTCACCGTCGCGCTCCCAGTAGAGCGGCGGCTCGGCCCCCGAGTCCTCCATGTATTCAATGAAGTCGCCGTTCGTCACCGGCGTGCGCTCGATGGCGAAGGGGGCGAGCTCGATCTCATGGCGAGGGCGCTCGTTGTCGTAGGCGAAGCCGCCGGCGGGCGCCCCGACCTCGTACGTTCCGCCGGGCACCAGGATCTCCGAGGACTCCCGCATGGCCGACTCGGGCCGACGCTCGCCATCGGCGCTCCTGCCCAGGGCCGGGGGCTCGTAGCCGTCGATCATCTGCAGGAGCTGCAGCATCGTCTCGTTGTGCTGATGCTCGTGGGCGATCAGCATCTCGTAGACGAAACCGTCGCGAAGGCGTGGATCCCCGGGGTCCTCGAGGTCGAGGCTCTCGAGCACGCCCAGGGCCCGCTCGCGGACCTCGTCCATGTAGGCGCGGAGCTCGGGGCCGCGCAGGATCGGCAGCTCGTTGCGGCTCGCGCGGGGATTCTCGATCGCGTCGTAGAACGCGCCGCGGCTCCCGTCGAGGGGCTCGCGGCCGCCTGCAGTCTGCACGAGCCAGAGCTCCTCGAAGTTGGCGATGTGGCCGAGGTCCCAGGCGAGCGGGCTCAGGATCGGCGAGTAGGCGGTGTTCAGCTGCTCCTCGGTGAGCTGCTCGACCAACAGCAGGGTGCGCTCGCGCGCCTCGCCCAGTCGCTCGGCGATCGCGTCCTTTGGGGGTGCCGGGGCCGACGGCGCGATGCGCGCCAGGTTACCCGGCTGGACGAATCGGCAAGAGGGCCCGACTCGGATGCACCCAGTGGGTTCGTCGGCCCACCGTCGCCACTGGCGGTGGTGCGGTCCCCGCGTCAGGTGCCCATTGACTCCGGGTCCCGCCAGACGCCCTTCTCCCACGGCGGGGAGACGGAGAACTCCGGGGTGCCGCCGCTCCGGGCGATCGGCTCGAGCGGGATCAGGCGCAGCGCTTCACGAGGGATATGCCGCGTGTCACCGGGGAGGCCCTGCGACATCCCGGCGTGGCTGCCGGCGGCGACGTGGAGGGCGTTGAGGATCGTGTCCCAGCCCGGCCGAGGGTCCACGCCCGTGTCGCTGCCGAGGCTGCCGAGCCCGCCGCTGCGGCCGTTGTAGCCGTGATGAGAGCTCGCGCGAGCCATCGCGGAGCCGCCCGGATCGATCCGCACCTGGTAGCTCTCCCAATCGTCGGCGTGGAAGCCCATCCTGCCCAGGCCGTGAGTGGCGCTGTTGGGGTAATAGAGCCAGAACTGGAGGTAGACGCGCCCCATCCGCTCCCCCGAGCACTCATACCCCTGACGGCTGGCTGCCTCCGTCTCGCGACAGTCGACGACGTGCGTGAAGGCGACCGGCTGTAGGCCGGTCTGGGTTCGACTGAGCGCGCCGTGGCGAATCGAGTCGGCACAGCTCCGCTTGCGGCAATCGCGGTAGTCGACGGGAAGCGAGACGAAGTCGTCCTCCTCGAAGAAGACGTCCGGAGCCCGCTCGGCCAGCATCGAGGCGAGGTCGGAGCCGTAGGCGCGCTCGAGCGGGGAGCGCGCTGCTCGCCCGAGTCCCGTCTCGCCACCGCATCCCTCGCCGCCGTCAACGGCGCAGACGAGCTTCGCGGCGAGGGCGCGAGCCACCCCTCCGCCGGGGACGCTCGCCCCGGCGAGCCCCAGGAAGCCCGCCATGAGGGCGGCGACCAGAAGGACCCCGGCGACGTACTCGGGTGTGGCCTGACCGTCCTGTCCTGCGCCGAGCCGTTGCATCGTCTCGACGCTAGGCCGGATCGGCGCACGGGTGGCGCCGTGAATGTGACAAAGGTCGTTAGGCTCGGGGTCGAATGGCCGAACGATCGACTCACCAAGGGCAGCGGGACTCGTCGTCGCAGGCTCGCCCCCGCAAGCGGCGTTCTTGGCGCCTCTACGCCGCGGCGGCCGTCGCGATCCTCGCCGCGATCCTCATCCTTCAGAACTCGCAGAGCGTGGAGGTCAAGATCCTGTTCGCGGAGACGATGACGCCGCTCGTCTTCGCTCTGCTGATCGCCTTCGCGCTCGGGGCGCTGACCGGCTGGCTGCTGCCACGGGTCCGCCACCACAAGGACTAGCCGGCCGCGCGAAGGCTAGGCGGCGCGCCGCCGCTCGTACGACGCGTAGTGCTCGCGCAGGCGCCGGTCCGCGTCCGGGGCGGCGACCCCGGCGAGCAGGCCCGCGGACGCGCTGACGGTGGCCCGCAGATGAGGCGACCAGACCCGGCCCATGCCGCCCACGGCGTCGAAGGCCGGGACGAGGAACTTGCGCTCGTCCCCGAGGCGGAACCCGGCGAGGACGAGCCAGGCCGGCGCGCCGGCCTTGTCGCTCAGGACCCTCTCGACGATGCCGAGCATCGTGCCGTTGACGTCGTCGACGCGCCAGCCGATCCATGCGTGCGTCTCATCCGCGGTCGGCGCTCGCGAGCGGTTCAGCCTCGGAGAGCCCGGCTCCATCCCCCGGCAAGCTAACCCCGCCGCAGGCGGAATCGGCGAGCCAACGGCGAGGCTGATAGATGGTAATCCGCCGCGTCGCTCTGACGAGGTCGGGAGGCGTCAGATCAAGGAAGAGTCCGGCGACGCGCCCTGGCCACCCGTCTGCTCCTCTAGCGAGTCCGGGAGGTCGCCAGGCAAGGATGCAGGAGGCGCAGCGTGCGCCAGCACGTAAGCCGACGAAGACGCAGCCTGGCGGCCTCCCGGGCCGCTAGAGGCGGGTGACCTCGGCGGCTATTTCTTGCGCCGCCTTCTTCGCGTCGTCGAAGACCATCGCGGTCTTGTCCATGTAGAAGAGATCGTTGTCGATGCCGGCAAAGCCGGGCGAGAGGCTGCGCTTGATCACGATCACCTGCTGGGCCTGGTTGACCTCGATGATCGGCATCCCGGCGATCGGGCTGTCCGGATCGTCCTGGGCCGCCGGGTTGGTGACATCGTTGGCGCCGATCACGACCGCCACGTCGGTCCGCGGCATCTCGGGGTTGATGTCCTCCATCTCGACGAGCTTCTCGTAGGGCACGTCGGCCTCGGCGAGCAGCACGTTCATGTGGCCCGGCATGCGCCCCGCGACGGGATGGATCGCGTAGCGCACCTCCACCCCGCGCTTCTCGAGCTCGCCCGCCATCTCCTTGACGGCGTGCTGAGCCTGGGCGACGGCCAGCCCGTAGCCCGGCACGATCACGACCGAGTCCGCGTAGGCAAGCGAGATCGCCGCATCCTGGGAGCCGATCGAGCGGTGCGGTCGCTCCTCTCCGGGAGCGCCGCTCGCGCCCCCGGCGCCGCCACCGCCGAAGCCGGCGAAGAGGACGTTGCCGACCGAGCGGTTCATCGCCTCCCCCATGCCGATGGTGAGGAGCGTTCCCGATGAGCCGACGAGGGTCCCCGCCACGATCAGCACGACGTTGTCGAGCGCGAACCCGGCCGCCGCGGCGGAGAGCCCGGTCAGGGCGTTGAGCAACGAGATCACGACCGGCATGTCGGCGCCGCCGATCGGCAGGACGACCAGGTTGCCGAGGATTCCAGCCGCGATCAAGATTGCGATGAAGAGCCCCTGGGAGGGGCTCTCATGATCGATCCCAAGCGCGATGCAGCCTCCGACGATCCCGATCAGCAGGATCGCGTTGATGACCTGCTGGCCGGGGACGGCCATCGGCTTCCCGGGGATCAGCTCCTGGAGCTTGCCGAAGGCGATGTTCGAGCCCCAGAACGAGATCGAGCCGACGACCATCGAGAAGAGGATGGGGACGAATTCGTCGAGCGGGAACCCGCTCGACTGGCCGTTGCGGAACTCGGACCAGGCGATCAGCGCCACCGCGCCGCCGCCGACCCCGTTGTAGAGGGCGACCATCTGCGGCATCTGGGTCATCTGGACCCGGATCGAGGCGAGCACGCCGACGACGGTCCCGATTGCCAGGCCGGCGACGATCAGGCCCCAGTTGCCGATGCCGTCGAGCAGCAGCGTGGTGACCACGGCAACGGCCATCCCGGCCGCTGCGATCAGGTTCCCCTGCTTGGCCGTCGTCGGGTGGGTGCCGCGCCGCACGCCGATGATGAACAGGGCGAAGGCGAAGACGTAGAGCAAGGTCGCGGCGTCTCCGCCCGACTCGAGCACGGCGAGGATCACGCCGGGCCGTCCTTCGTCCCCGCACCGGGCTTGGCGGGGGAGCCGGCGTCGGAGGGCTTCGGGCCCTTCTTGCGGGAGAACATGCCGAGCATCCGGTCGGTGACCATGAACCCGCCGACGATGTTGATCGTTCCGAAGGCGATGGCGATCACGCCGATCACGTCCTCGAGGACGTCGTCGGAGAAGCCGACGACGATCAGCCCGCCGAGCATCACGATCCCGTGAATCGCGTTCGTCTGCGACATCAGCGGCGTGTGCAGGGTCGCCGGGACCTTCGAGATCACCTCGAAGCCGACGAAGGCGGCAAGGACGAAGATCGTCAGCTCGGTAACGAGGCTCATGCGCGCTCCTCCAGCAGCGCCTTGGCGCGCTCGTTGCGCACCTCGCCCTCGTGCGTCAGGCACGCGCCGGCAATCACCTCGTCCTCGAAGTCCAGGTTCAGGCTTCCGTCCTCGCCCACGATCAAGCCGAGGAAGTTCTCGAGGTTCTTGGCGTAGAGCTGGGAGGCGTGAGCGGGCATGTCGCTGGCGAGGTTGCGCGGGGCGATGATCTTGACGCCGCCCTCCTCCACCGTCTCGCCCGCCTGGGTGAGCTCGCAGTTGCCGCCGCTCTCTCCCGCGAGGTCGACGATCACCGAGCCCGGCTTCATGTTGCGCACGCCCTCGGCGGTTATCAGCGTCGGCGCGGGGCGCCCGGGAATCTGCGCCGTGGTGATGATCACGTCCTGTCTGGCCGCGTTCTCGGCCAGCGCCTCGCGGACCTGCTCGTTCTCCTCATCCGTGAGGGGCCGCGCGTACCCCCCCTCGTCCTCGGCGTCGGGGATGAAGTCGAGCTCGAGCGGGCGACCGCCGAGCGAGGAGATCTGCTCCCAGGCGGCCCGCCGGATGTCGAAGCCGCTGACGACGGCGCCGAGCCGCTTGGCGGTGGCGATCGCCTGCAGGCCGGCGACGCCGGCGCCGAGCACGAGCACCCGAGCCGGCGAGACGGTGCCCGCGGCGGTGGTCATCATCGGGAAGAAGCGGCCGGCCTCGCGGGCGGCGAGGAGCGTCGCCGCGTAGCCGGCGACGTTGGCCTGCGAGGAGAGGGCGTCCATCGCTTGGGCGCGGGTGATCCGCGGGATCGCCTCCATCGCAAAGCTCGTCACGCCCCCGGAGGCAAGCGCCCTGGTCGTGTCGGTCGCCGTCAACGGATTCAGGAACCCCACGAGCATCTTGCCCGAGCCGAGCCTGCCGATCTCCTCGGTGCTGGGCGGTGCCACGTGCAGGACGATGTCGGCGTCCCAGGGCGAGCCCGTATCGGCGCCGGCTTCGGCGTACTGCTCGTCCGGATGACCGGCCTCGACACCTGCTTCCGACTCGACCGTGACGTCGAGCTCCTTGGCGGCCAGGGACTTGACGGTGTCGGGGATGAGCGCGACGCGGCGCTCCCCCTCGACCGACTCTCTTGGGACTCCGATCCTCATTGGCGGCCGCGCAGACTATCCCAGCGAATTCGAATAGGCCGGTCGGCGGCCCGTCCACCCCGGCTAGCTCACGTCAGGAAGCAGCGCCGACCGCGACGAGCGAGTCGCCGCCGCCGGTCGTCACCCAGACTCGGCTTCCGACCGCCACGCCCTGGGGGGATCCGCCTCCCGCCGGCAGCTCCACCCGCGTCACCTCCCCCGATCCGAGCTCGATCGAGGAGGCGTAGCCGTCGCCGTTGGCCACCCAGATCCGGTCCGGCTCAGCCGCGAGGTCCAGGGGGGTGCCCCCGACATCGAGCTCCTCGATCTCGCCACTTGCCGGATCGATCGAGCTGATCGTCCCGTCCCCGGCGTTCGCCACCCAGACCCGCCCGTCAGCCACGACGACCCCCCGGGGCCCATCGCCGACCGGGAACGAGCTCGTCCGATCCGGGTCCTCGGGGTCGACCCGAACGACCGAGCCGGTCGCATCGGTCACCCAGAGCGATCCGAGCCCGTAGGCGATCTCGCGCGGCCGCCTCGCCTCGATCGGCACCGTCTCCGGCGGTGAGCTCCCCGACTGCGGGACCATGGAGAGGCTTCCGTCCGCCTCCGAGGCGACCCAGATCGAGCCCCGCACGCCGATCGGGCCCCCCGGCTCGGGCCCCACGTCGATCGACTCCGAAGCAGGGGCTTCGGCCCCGAGATCGATCCTGGCCAGCGCGCTCTCATCGGGAAGGGAGACCCAGGCAACCCGGTCGATGATCGTGATCCCGGCGGCGGCCGAGCCGAGCTCGATCGGCCCGACCGAGAGCTTGCCCGAGCCCTCGTCGAAGCCGAGCAGCTGACCGCGCTTGGTGGCCACGTAGACGAGACCGTCGCGCGCGGCTACGCCGATCGGGGAGCCCGGGACGAAGATCTTCCTCGACCCCGACCCGCCGCCCCCCTCGCCGGTGACGGAGACGCCCGGCGGCGGGGGCGGCACGGCCTCGGTGGGCGCGACGCTCGTCGCACCGGATGGCGCGGCGTCGCGGGGCGCGGACGCCTCGTCGGAATCGCCGTCGCCCGTGACCAGCCAGATCGCAACCGCTGCGACGGCCAAGCCGAGGAGCGCGAGCGAGAGCCCGCGTCGGGAGCGTCCGGATCCTGCGGACGCGGGGGGCTCGTCGACGGCCTCGGCGTTCGCTCCGACGGCCGGCACGCCCGCGCTCGCCGGCGGGGCCGTGGCAGCGACCGCCCCGGCAAGCTCGGGGACGCTGCGGTAGCCGCCCTCGCGGGCGCGCTCGAGGACGGCGTCGAGCTCCGGCCGCGGCCCGTCCTCCCCGGACGCCGCGAGCATCGACTCGAGCAGGTTCCCCAGCGCGCGGATGTCGTCGGGTCGGCTTCCCTCCACCCGCCCGAACCCGGTCAGGCGAGGGTCATCGAGGGAGTCGCTCGGGAGCAGGACCCTGCGGGGGCTCAGGTCGCCGTGGACGACGCCGGCCTCGTGCAGGGTGCCGACGGCGGCCGCGATCCGGTCGAACGCCGTCAGAAGGACCTCGTCGGTCAGGCTCCCGCCAGCCTCGAGCAAGGTCGAGAGATCGTCGCCCTCGACCGACTCCCTGACCGCGAACGGGACCCCGTTGCGCCTCCCCGTGCCATGGACGGCGACCACCCCCGCGTGCCTCAGCTCCGCGACCGCCGTCCAGGCCCAGCTGAACCAGTCGCGGAGATCGCGGTCCCGCGCCGCCTCGCCGAGGAGCGTCTCGATCACGACCGTTCGTCCGGTGGCGAGCTCGGTTGCCTCATACGCCCCGGCGCGCGGGTCGTCCTCGAGGGCGGCCTGAATGCGAAAGCCGTCGAAGGCGCTCTCGGGCGGATCCGTCACGGGCCGGTTATAGCCGCCGCGGGCGACGGTTGGCCGGTCGAGTCAGACCGGGGCGCCGGCCCCGACGATCGCCGCCAGGCGCTTGATCGTGTGCAGTCGCTCGGCCTGCTCGAGGTGGACCGGGGAGCAGATCAGGCGGTCGATCCCCACCGCCGAGAACCGCTCGACCCGCTCGGCCACCTCGGCCTCGGTGCCCACCAGGGAGGTTGAATCGACGAGCTCGTCGGGGATCGCCTTGAAGGCCTCGTCGCGCTTGCCGTCGAGGAAGAGCGATTGAACCTCGAGCGCCGCCTCCTCGAAGCCGAAGCGGCAGGCGAGGTCGACGTAGAAGTTCGTCTCGCGGCTGCCCATCCCGCCGAGGTAAAGCAGCAGGCCAGCCTTGACCACGTTGCGGGCGGCGTCGGCATCGCCGTCGATCGCCACCTGAATCGAGGGGCTGATCTCGAGGTCGGAGCGGCTGCGGCCGCCTTTCGCGAAGCCGGCCTCGAGGTGCTCGCCCCAGGTCTGCTCGAAGGCGTCGGCGCTGAAGAAGATCGGGATCCAGCCGTCGCAGATCTCGGCCGCCATCTCGACCGACTTGCGACCGATCGCCCCGACGAAGACGGGGATCTCCCTCCGCACCGGATGGAAGTTGAGCTTCAGCGCCTTCCCCTGTCCCGTGCCTCCCTGGAGCGGCAGCTGGAAGTGGGCGCCGTCGTGGCGGAGTGGGCCCTCCCGGGCGATGATCTCGCGCACGATCTCGATGTACTCCCGGGTCCGGCCCCAGGGCTTGGGGTAGGCCACGCCGTACCAGCCCTCGGAGACCTGCGGGCCCGATGGGCCGAAGCCGAAGATGAACCGGCCACCCGAGAGCGCATCGATCGTCGCACCGGCCATCGCCGCCGCGGCGGGCGGCCGCGCGGGCACCTGCATGATCGCCGCGCCGAGCTTGATCGACTCGGTTTGGGGGGCGAGCCACGCGAGGACCGAGACCACGTCCGAGCCATAGCTCTCGGCGACCCAGACCGAGTCGTAGCCCGCCGTCTCGGCGGCGCGGACCACCTCGATCGCCTCCTCGCCCTGAGGGCCGATTCCCCAATAGCCGAGGTTGAGACCGAGCTTGGGCGCCATGGGTCGGGCAGCCTATTGCGCGTCGCGAAACGGTGCCGGGGGCGCCTCCTTCATCCTGTGAGGCATGCACGCCGCGGAGGAGACGACTCACGCCCTCGGGTTGAGCTCGGAGGAGGCGGTCCGGCGGCTCGCCCGTCTCGGCGAGCCGCGGAGCGACTCGAGTCGCTCGGTCGCCTCGATCGTGACCGCGAACGTGCTGACGCTGTTCAACGCGATCATCCTCGTCTTCTTCATCCTCGTGCTCAGCCAGGGCCTCTACGCGGATGCGCTCTTCGGGCTGATCGCGATCATCAACTCGGCAATCGGGATCCGCCAGGAGATCAAGGCCAAGGAGACGCTCGACAACCTCGCCCTCCTCGTGGCTCCGAGGGCGGAGGCGATCCGCGACGGGGAGGGGGTCGAGCTGGGCGCCGACGAGCTCGTCCCCGGGGACGTCGTGCGGGTCGAGCCGGGCGACCAGCTGATCGCGGACGGTGAGGTCGTCTCCTCCCGCGGGATGACGATCGACGAGTCCCTGCTTACCGGCGAGGCGGACGGGATCCGCAAGCGCTCGGGCGAGCGGATGCTCTCCGGCTCGTTCTGTGTCTCGGGCTCCGGCCTCTACGAGATCGACGCCGTCCGCGAGGACTCCTACGCGGAGAAGGTCGCCGGCGAGGCGAGGACGTTCCGCCATCCGCCCTCCCCGCTCCAGGTCGAGGTCAACCGGGTGCTGTGGGCGACGACGATCATCCTCGTGCCGCTCGCCGCGGTGATGCTGATCGGCTTCACGGCGCGCAGCGTCGACTTCACCGAGGCAGCGCAGACCGCCACCGCGGGGCTGATCACCCTGATCCCCGAGGGCCTGATCCTGCTGATGAGCGTGACCCTCGCGGTCGCCGCGCGGCGGCTCGCGCAGATGGACACCCTCGTCCAGCAGATCTCCGCGACCGAGGCCCTCGCTGCCGTCGACACGATCTGCATCGACAAGACCGGGACGCTCACCGACGGCACGCTCGAGCTGATCGCGGTAGAGGCCGCCGATCCCGCCCGGGCCAAGTCCGCCGAGCGCGCGCTCGGCCGCTTCGCCGCCTCGGCCGGCGAGCGCAACCGCACCCTCGAGACGATCGCCGATGCCTTCCCGGCCCAGCCGGAGCACGTCGTCGCCGAAGTCCCGTTCTCCTCGCGCTGGAAGTGGAGCGGGCTGACGCTGAACGGCGACGGGGCGCGGCGCTCCTACGTCGTCGGCGCTCCCGACGTCCTGATCGGCTCGGGCGCCCTCGAGCTGCCGCCGCCGATGCAGGCGACGCTCGAGGCCGAGGCGCGGGCGGGAAGGCGCGTGATCGCCTTCGGCGAGGCCCGTGGCGGGCTGCCGGAGGACCCGGCCACCGAGCCCGCCCCACGGCTCGAGCCGCGCGCGCTCGTCGTGCTCGAGGAGACCCTGCGCCCCGACGCCGCCGAAACGATCGAGTTCATGCGCACCCAGGAGGTGGACCTGAAGCTGATCTCGGGCGATGCCCGAGCGACCGTCACTGCGGTCGCTCACGCCCTGGGAGTGCCGCAGGAGGCGGGCGTCGTCGAGGGACCGAGCCTGCCCGAGGAGCGCGCCGCGCTGGCCGAGGTGGCCCGGCGCAACACGATCTTCTGCCGGATCACGCCCGAGCAGAAGAAGTCCCTGGTGGGGGCCCTGTCCGACTCCGGGCGCTTCACCGCGATGATCGGCGACGGGGTCAACGACGTGCCGGCGCTCAAGCAGGCCCGCCTTGCCGTGGCGATGGGCTCGGGCAGCCAGATCACGAAGGGCATCGCCGACATCGTCCTGCTCCGCGATCAGTTCTCGATGCTGCCGCGGGCCGTCGCCGAGGGGCGGCGGATCGCTCGCAACATCCATCGCCTCGGCCGTCTGTATCTGACGAAGACCGTCTACGCGGGCTTTCTGATCCTCGCGGCCGCGCTGGTCGGCTTCGCCTTCCCGTTCCTGCCACGGCAGCTCACGATCGCCGCGACGATCACGATCGGCATCCCCTCCTTCGTGCTCGCCCTGGCGCCCAGCGAGGGCCCGCTCTACCGGGGCCGCCTGCTCCGCGCGCTCGCCGCCTTCTCCGTCCCGGCCGGGATCGGAATCGGGGTCGGATCCCTGCTCTCCTACGCCCTCGTCGACGGCGTCTTCGCCGGCACGCTTAATGAGGGGCGGACCGCCGCGACAACAACCTTGATCGTGCTCGGGCTCGCGTTCATCCTGCTGCTGGAGCGCGGGCCCGGCCGCGAGCACATCGCGATCCAGAGCTACATGCTGGCGATGGTGACCGCGCTCGGGGCGCTCTTCGCGCTGATCCTCGCAGCGGCTCCGATCCGCGAGTTCTTCGACCTCGAGCTGCTCTCCGCCGGTCAGTGGTTTCTCTGCCTGGCCGCTGTGGCGGCCGGGCTCGTGACCGCGAGCGCGCTCTGGCGCCTGCCCTTCATCCAGCGCCTCGAGGCCGAGGAGGAGGACGACGAGGACCATGCGGAGCCGCGGACGCCCGCGGGGGACGCGCTGCCGGAGCCGACCCACGGGCGACTGGGCCCGCGGCTCCGCCGCGGCCCGGAGAACGGCTGATGGCGGACCATCGCCGCACCAAGATCGTCGTCACGCTCGGTCCCGCCTCGCGCTCGCCGAAGATGATCGAGCGGCTGATCTCCGCCGGGGCCGACGTCTTCCGGCTCAACTTCTCGCACGGCGACCGAGCCACCCACGCCGAGAACATCGAGCGGATCCGGGCGGCCGGAGAGCTGATGGGCAAGTGGGTCGGGGTCCTCGGGGACCTCCCGGGCCCGAAGCTCCGCCTCGACGAGGTCGAGGGCGGCTGGGTCGACATCGAGGCGGGCACGCAGGTGACCCTGACCACGGACGACACGCTCGGCTCTCGCGAGCTGTTGCCGGTCGGCTGGGACGGCCTCCCGGGCGCGGTCAGCGAGGGTGACCCGATCTTCCTCGCGGACGGGCGGGTGCGACTGCGGGCGCTCGCGGTCGAATCGGACTGCGTGCACTGCAAGGTCGAGGCCGGCGGGCGGGTCGCCTCCCACCAGGGGGTCAACCTCCCCGGCGGGGGGGCGGGAATGCCGTCGGCGGGAGCCGACGACCTCGGCTGGGTCGACTTCGCCGTCGACCACGGGGTCGATCTGCTCGCCGTCTCCTTCGTCCGCTCCGCCGCCGACCTCGACCCCGTGCTGGAGCGCCTTGCCGAGCGGCAGGCCGACATCCCATTGATCGCCAAGATCGAGAAGCCCCAGGCCGCCGAGCGGGCGGAGGAGATCGTGGCGGCGGCGACGAGCGGGATCATGGTGGCGCGCGGAGACCTCGGCATCGAGCTGCCGATCGAGGCCGTCCCGGCCACTCAGAAGCGGCTGATCCGGCTGGCCGGAAAGGGGTCGAAACCGGTCATCACGGCGACGCAGATGCTGGCCTCGATGGTCACCAGCGACCGGCCCACGCGCGCCGAGGTGACCGACGTCGCCAACGCGATCTACGACGGCACCGACGCGGTCATGCTCTCGGAGGAAACCGCGATCGGCGAGTATCCCGTGGAAGCGGTGGCGACCATGGACCGGATCGCCCGCGAGACCGAGCGCGACCTCCCCTACGGGGACTGGCTGATCAACCGGGTCGAGATCGGCGGCGAGGTCTCCGCGTCGGTGGCGCAGGGGGCCGTGGGGTCGACCTACCGCCTCGGGCTGGCGGCGATCGTCGTGCCGACCCACAGCGGCCGCACCGCCCGTCTGGTCTCCGCCCTGCGGCCCGAGGTGCCGATCCTCGCGATCTCCCAGCGGATCGAGACCGTCCGCCGGCTCAACCTGCTCTTCGGCGTCCGCTGCGCCCTGCATGGCCACTGGGCCGATCTCCGCGACCTGCTCGACGACTGCGCCGCGATCGCTCGGCGGGAGGGGGTCGCAAAGCCAGGAGAGCTGATCGCGATCACCGCGGGGCTGCCCGATCAGAACCTGGGGACTAACCTCTTCGAGGTCCACCGCGTTCCCGAATAGCACGGCGGCTTCGCCGCCTGGAGCACGGCCGCTGCGCTCTGTAGCACCTGACTTCCCTCGGCAGGCAGCCCGGGGTCGCCTGCCGAGGGACGCTAGGAGCTGCTTGCTTCGGCTCGCGCCGGGTCCGCCCGGCAAGAGGTGGCTTGCTTTCGGGCTGATGAGGGAGGAGAGAGAAGATAGGCGGGAGCTTCGTTGCGGATTGGGGCCGTATAGGACCCCCAATTCGCATCGACTCCCTCGGTAGGCCACCCGGGGTTGCCTGCCGAGCTCGCCAGGCGCTCCTTGCTCCTCGCTCCTTGCTCCTCGCTACGCACGCGGATGCGCGTCCACCCGGGCGATCCACTCGTCCAGCCGCGGATGGGGATCCGCGCGCAACAGGTCGACGAGAACCACGTGGAAGTTGTAGTCATCCCCGGGAGCCGGATCGATCGCCGCGTATTTGAGGAAGGGAAAGGCGCAGACGTCGGCGATTCCGAAGCGCTCACCGCCGAGGTAGGGGTCCTCGGCAAGCAGATCCTCGAACCACGAGCTCCACGAGCGCGCGCGAACCCGCAGGGCCTCCGCGTCGGGCGGCGCCGGTCCGTCGAGCCTGTTCGGCGGACCCTTCCAGACCCGGTCGAACCAGGAGACGAAGATCCGCGCGCGAGCCCCCGCGGCGGGCTCGAGGGGGAACAGGGGTGACTCCGGGTGGTCGAGCTCGAGGCGCTCGACGATCCGCATCGAGCCGCGGACCACATCCCGCTCGACCTCCGCGACGGGGACGAGCTCCTGGCCGCTCAGCGCGACCACGGTGGAACGGTCCGCCGGGTCGTGATCGACCCAATCGATCGCGAGGCCCTTGTGGCCGGCGGCGAGAGCCACCCGCTCGACGTTCGCCGAGAACGGGATCCGATGGACGCGGATCATCTGCCCAGGATCGCCGCTGCGCGCGACCGAGGGCAAGCGGAATCCCTTCTCCCGTCGATCAGCGCAGCTGATCGGCGATCACGAACTGGGTGACGAGGAGGTTGGCGGCGAAGCGGTCGTCGCGGTCGACCCGCACCTCGATCACGTGGGTGGAGCGGCCGGCATGGAGGTGCTCGGCGGTGGCCGTGAGCCGATCGCCGAGGCCGGCGGCGGCGAAGGCGTTCAGCTTCAGCTCGATTGTCGTGAAGCTCGCTCCGTCGGGGAGGTGGCGAAAGGTCTGCCATGCGGCGACGGTGTCGGCGAGCCCGACCCAGACCCCGCCGTGGACCTGCTTGCCGGGGTGCATGTGGATCTCCTCGACAACCAGGCTGCCGACCGATCGCTCGTCGTCGATCTCGACCGGCTCGATCGCCAGCGCCTGGGGATAGCTCGGAGCGCTCTCGCGCAGCATCGCGCGAATCGAATCGACCGTGATCGAGGGATTGGCGGGGGCCACGCGAGCGGTGCGGGGCTCAGGCTCGAAGGGAGGACGCCGGCCCCCGGCCCTGGACATCCAGAGGGGCGGGAGAGGGACTGCACCTCGCGGCGTACATCCGGTAGGCGCCCACCGGCGGGTGGGCGTGAGCGCCTTCGTAGCCGGCATCCCGCAGTCGGGAGAGGAGGTCCACGGAGCGGACGGCCCCTCCGCCCCAAAGCCGTGCGCGCACCCTCCGGGCGGCTGTCGCAAGCGGCTCCGAGGAGGGGAGGTCGAGGGCGAGGACGAGGAGCCAGCCCCCGGGCCGCAACGCTCGGCGGACATGGCTGAGCCCGGCGCGGAAGGCGGCCGGCGCCAGGAACGGCTGCGGGATCAGGGCGAGGTCGTATTCCTCGCGCAGCTCCAGCTCCTCGACCCCGTGGGAGACGAACTCGACCCGGTCCTCCAGCCCGGCTTCCAGGCATCGCTCGCGGCCGATGCCCCTGGCCGTCGCGTTGGGCTCCAGGCACACCGCGCTGACCTCGGGGTAGACCAGGCAGAGCTCGCTGCTGAGCACCCCGACGCCGGCGCCGACGTCGAGGAACCTCGCCCCGGGCTCGCCGAGACGCTCCCCCAGTCCCTCGAGCGAGGGCAGGATGTGCTCGGCGGCAAGGCGGAAGAGCCCGGCGGTCTCGCCCTGCGCGACCAGCAGCTCGGGGTCCCGATGAGCCCAGCCCGGCGCGAGCGAGCCGTCCCGCGCGCGCCGGAACGCCTCCGCCGTCTGCAGGTGATCGCTGCGAACTCCCGCCCTCATCACCCGGGCCAGAGCCCCTGATCTGAAGGGCTCGAACGCGGGGGTGGCGGCATAGCTCGCCCCGTCGCGCTCGATCGCGCCGAGCGTGACCAGCACGCCGAGCAGGTCGGCGACCAGGTCGGGGTCGAGGTCGAGCCGGTCAGCCAGCTCGGGAACGGTTGCGGGGGTCTCGAGCGAGCGCACGATGCCCAGCTCGAAGGCAGCCGAGAGGCCGGCGTAGGCCCAGGCCGCCGAGCTCAGCTCGGAGATTCTGGAGAGGATGTCGGGGGATCCTGAGAGGGAGTTCACGATGAGATCGGTTGCGCCCGGACCTTAAGAGGCGGAAGAGCCCCCCGCCTCGTGGGGTCCCTCGTGCTCGAGGCCGAAGTCGCCGAAGGGCTCGTCCCGCGCCCGAACGGCCTCCCGGTAGCCGGCCTCGGCGGCGTGACGCTGAAAGTCGTGTCCCTCGGGGGTGTGGCGGGCGATCCCGTCGAAGAACACGCTGAGCGTCTGCGTCCCCGCCAGACCCTGGGCTTGGAGTGCTCCGTTGATCGCGAGCTTGTGCATGACGAGCTGGTTGACCGGCAGGCGGGCGACCCGTTCGAGGAGCTCGTCGAAGCGCCGGTCCAGCTCCGGGGCCGGCGCCGCCTCGCTGGCGAGCCCCCATTCCACCGCGGTGCTCCCGTCGATCGAATCGCCGGTCAGCAGCAGCCGCCGGGCGCGCTCGACGCCGATCCGATGCGCCCACAGCATTGACGTCGGCACTCCCCAGACCCGCGCCGGCGGATAGCCGATCTTCGCGCGATCCTCGACGACGATGAGGTCGGAGCAGAGCGCCATGTCGGTCCCGCCGGCGACGCAGTAGCCGTGGATCTTGCAGATCACCGGCTTGTCGGAGTGGAACAGCGACATGAAGCCGCGCAGGTTGCGAGACATCATCTGGAAGTCGACGACGGGGTCCCAGACCTCGCCCGGATCGTGGTTGCGGGCGATCGTCGCCGGACTGGTCGGCGATCCTCCGGCCACTCCCGCGTCAGGTCGGGGCGCGCCGAGATCCTCGGCCGCCTCGACGAGGTCGTAGCCGCCGCAGAAGCCGGTGCCGTTGCCCGCGAGCGCGATCACGTGGACCGCGGGGTCGAGGTTGGCGCGCTCCACGCAGGCGGCGAGCTCGATCGGCATCTCGAGGGTGATCCCGTTGCCCCGCTCGGGGCGATCGAGCGTGATCCGGGCGATTCGCCCGTCGCGCGCGTAGGTCAGGGTCCGGGGCTCCTCCATCAACTCTTCAACGCATCACCGCTCTCGATGGATCACAGGGGATGGGCCGGACGGCAAGAGGCCGGGCTACCCTGGGGAGCCGATGGCGGAGGCGATCACGATCGAGGCGGCGGGGCGCGAGGTGCGGGTCTCCAACCCCGACAAGGTCTTCTTCGCGGACGCCGATCCGCCGATCACCAAGCGCGAGCTCGCCGAGTACTACGTCGGCGTCGCGGAGGCGGCCCTGGTCCATCTGCGCGACCGACCGACGACGCTGAAGCGGTTCGTCGACGGTGCCGCGGGGGAGTTCTTCTTCCAAAAGCGGGTACCGAAGGGCGCGCCCGACTGGCTCGAGTCCACGACGGTGCACTTCCCGAGCGGGCGCTCGGCGCGAGAGCTCTGCGCCAACGACGCCGCCCACCTGGTCTGGGCGGTGAACCTCGGCGTGATCGACTTCAACCCCTGGCCCTGCCGCCGCACGGCCATCGACGAGCCCGACGAGCTGCGGGTGGATCTCGACCCGACTCCCGAGGCGAGCTGGGACGACGTCCGCAAGGTCGCGCTCGTGGTCCGCGAGGTGCTCGACGAGCACGACCTCCTCGGCTGGCCGAAGACGAGCGGTAACCGCGGGATCCACGTCAACGCGCGACTGCGGCCCGAGTGGGGCTTCGACGAGGTGAGGCGCGCGGCGCTCGCCCTCGCCCGCGAGGTCGAGCGGCGGGTGCCGAGGCTGGCCACGAGCAAGTGGTGGAAGGAGGAGCGCCACGGCGTCTTCATCGACTACAACCAGAACGCGCGCGACCGCACGGTCGCCTCCGCCTACTCGGTGCGACCGGTGCCCGAGGCGCGGGTCAGCTGCCCGCTCGAGTGGGACGAGGTGGCGGACGTCAATCCCGCCGCCTTCACGCTCCGCACGGTGCCGGAGCGGCTGCGGGAGCTGGGCGACCCGGCGGCGGCGATCGACGAGCACCCGGGCGGCCTCGAGAGCCTGCTCGCCCTGGCCGCCGAGGACGAGGAGAAGGGGCTGGGCGACGCGCCCTGGCCCCCCCATTTCAAGAAGCAGAAGGGCGAGCCGAAGCGGGTTCAGCCGAGCAAGACGAAGAAGGCGTAGGCGCGCCACTTCGCCAACCGCCCGCTGCGCCTTTGGCGGGCGAAGGGGCACAAACTCGGCGCATCGGCGTCTTGATCCGTGACCCCGTCGGGAGCGAGCCTTCTCGCATGCCCGCTTCGTCCCGATTCGTGCACGCTCCAGCAACCCGATCCGGGACGAAGCGAGCCCGCGAGCTTGCCGCGCGCCAGTTCGGAGCGATCGCGCGCCGGCAGCTCCTTGCGGTCGGCTTGACGCGTTCGACGATCGCTCACTGGCTCGCCTCCCACCGCTTGCATCCCCGCTACCCCGGCGTCTACGCCTTGGGCCGGCCCGAGCTCGGCCCGGAGGGCCAGCTCGCGGCTGGGTTGCTGTACGCCGGCCCGGGAGGCGCGCTGGCGGGGCTCTCGGGGCTCTGGTGGCTTGAGCTGCTCACGCGAAGGCCGCCGCTGATCCACATCGACGCGCCTGGGAAGCATTCGTCGCGCGACGACCTTCGAATCCGCCATCCACGCCAGGTGGTGCGCGTCTGGCGCCGAGGCCTCCCGGTGGTCGCGCTTCCGCAGGCGCTGCTTCTGGCGGCCGGATCGCTCCCCCACAACTCGCTGCGGCTCGTACTGGCACGGGCCGAGTTCAAGGGCCTGCTCGACCTCCCCTCCCTGCAGGCCGCGCTTGGAGAAGGGCGAGATAACTCAAGTGCCATTCGCGCCGCCATGGACGCCCATCTGCCGCAGCTCGCTCGCTGCGCCAACGGGCTCGAGCGCGACTTCATCCTGCTCTGCGAGCACCTCTCGCTGCCGCTCCCCGAGCCCAACCCGCGGATCGGGCGGTACCGCCCGGACATGCTCTGGCGCGAGGCGAGGCTGATCGTCGAGCTGGACGGCCGCGCGGCCCACCACACACCCGCGCAGCTCGCTGCGGACGCACGCCGGCAGGCAGAGCTCGAGCGGCTGGGCTACACGGTCCTGCGCTTCCCCTGGGATGACGTCCACCGGCGGCCCGCGAGCATCGCGGCAGAGGTTCGCGCACACCTCGGCCGCTACTAGCTCTCCAGCTGCTCGATCCCGCAGGCGCGGGGGTCCTTGTCGTTGCGCCAGCGCAGGATCCTCGCGCCATGGCGGATCCGGCCGGCGCTGACGTGGTCGAAGGAGACCTCGATGACCAGCTCGGGACGGAGCGAGACCCACTCGAGGTCCCGGCCCGCCGTCCAGCGGCTCGCATCGGCTGATCCGCGCTCACCGCTCTCATAGGGGGCGAGCTTGCCCACGAGCTCGCGCTTCTCCGCCGCCTTCAGTCCCGAGCTGTGGCCGATCACCCGCAGCTCGTCGCCGTCGTAGAGGCCGAGCATCAGCGCCCCGACGGTGTTCGGCTCCTTGCCGGGCCGCCAGCCGGCGACGACCGCATCGATCGTCCGCAGGCGCTTGACCTTCACCATCCCCTTGCGCTCGCCGGGTCGGTAGGGAGCGTCGAGCTCTTTGGCGATCACCCCCTCCCCGTTCTCGAGCCAGGGGCAGGCGTCGTCGCCTCGCAGGGTCAGCGGCGTCAGCTCGACCGTCCCCGCGCTCCACCCCCCCGGCCCCTCTTCGACCGCCCCCTCGAGAGCCGCAACCAGCTCGGCCAGGGCAGCCCGGCGCTCGTGGAATGGTCGGGACAGCAGCACCTCGTCGTCGCGGGCGAGCAGGTCGAAGGCGCGGAAGCGCGCCGGGGTCTCCTCCGCCAGCATCCGCACCCGCGACTCGGCGGGATGGATCCGGTTCTGAAGCGCGTCGAACTCCTCTGCCCCGTCGGCGCCGAGGATCACGAGCTCGCCGTCGAGCACGTAGCGGCCGGCCGGAAAGCGAAGCTCGGGGAAGTAGCGCGCCATCGGCTTGCCGCCGCGGGACTGCGCGTAGAGGTCGCTCCCGTCGACGAAGGCGATCGTCCGAAAGCCGTCGTACTTCGGCTCAAAGGCCCACCCGTCGACCTCGGGGAGGGTCTTCCGCGAGCGGGCGAGCTGCGGCTCGACCGGCGGCATGAGGGGGAGCGCCATCGCTCCCGATCCTAAGACCCCGGCGCTCGGTCGCTGCGTGGCCGCCGCAGGTCGGCAACGGCCAAGAGCCGTTCAATAGGCTCAAATCCCCCGAATCCAAGGAGCCGCCGGTGGAGTCCAGCGTCGTCGAGAAGCCCGAGAGCGGCGAAGCCGCCTCGTCGTTCACCAAGTCGCTTCTGCTCGGCGAGATCCACGAGGAGATGGTGTTTCCCTGGCCGCATCCGGACGCGGCTGAGCAGCGCAAGGTCCGCGAGCTCTGCGCCAGGGCTCGGGAGATCGGCGCCTCGATCGACCACCGTCAGGTCGAGGAGGACCGCTGGATCGGCGACGAGAACATCCGGGCGCTCGGGGACGCGGGCCTGTGCGGGCTCTACGTCGACGAGAAATACGGCGGGCAGGGGCTCTCCCAGACCGGATACGCGCGGGTCTTCGAGACCCTGGCGCAGATCGACGGGACGCTGTCGATCATCCTCGGCGTCCACCAGTCGATCGGCTACAAGGGCATCCACCTGTATGGGACCGAGGAGCAGAAGGAGCGCTTCCTCCCCGATCTCGCGGCCGGGCGCAAGCTCGCCGGCTTCGCCCTGACTGAGCCGGAGGCCGGCTCCGACGCCTACCACCTGCGCTCCCGGGCGGTTCGCCAGCCCGACGGCTCCTGGGTCCTCAACGGGGAGAAGCGCTACATCGGCAACGGCAGCAAGGGCGACGTCTTCACGGCCTTCGCCCGGGCCGAGGTCGGCGGGGAGGATCGCCACATCGCGCTGATCCTCGAGAAGGGGATGGAGGGCTTCGAGGTGGGCGAGCGCTACGACACGATGGGCCTGCGCGGCAACGACCTGCGGCGGCTCTACTTCCACGACGTCCGGGTCCCCGCCGAGAACGTGCTCGGCGAGCCGGGCGAGGGCTTTCGGATCGCGATGTCGATCCTCAACAACGGCCGGATCGGACTCGGCACCGGCTCGGTCGGGGCCGCCAAGAAGCTGCTCAACCTCTCGATCGACCACGTCAAGGAGCGGCACCAGTTCGATCAACCAATCGCGAACTTCGAGCTCGTGCAGGAGAAGATCGGCTGGATGGTCTCCTACCTGTTCGGCCTCGAGTCGATGGCGTACCTGACCTGCGGATTGGTCGATCAGGGAGTCGAGGACTACTCGCTCGAGTCGGCGATCTGCAAGGTCGCCGGGACGGAGTTCCTCTGGTACGCGGCGAACCGGGCGCTGCAGCTCCGCGGCGGCGAGGGGTACATGAAGACGGATCCCTACGAGAAGATCATGCGCGACATCCGGATCTTCCCGATCTTCGAGGGCGCCAACGACGTGATGCGCGCCTTCATCGCGCTCTCGGCGATGAAGCCGGTCGGGGAGAAGCTCTCAGGCCTCGGCAACATCGGGCTCAACGATCCGATCGGCTCGATCGGCCTGCTGGCCGACTACGTCGGCGGGCGGGTCAAGCGGGAGGTCCGCCCGGATCGGATCACGCTGGCGCATCCGGAGCTCGAGCAGCATGCCGACGCCGTCGCCGACCAGGTCAAGGAGCTCTCGAGCGTCACCGAGGGGCTGATCCGCGAGCACAAGCAGAACGTGACCTTCAAGCAGCTCGACCAGAAGCGCCTCGCCGACGCGATCGCCGACGTCTACGCGCAGGTCGCGGTGCTCTCGCGGGTGACGCAGATCTTCGCCGACCACGGCGTCGAGCCCTCGGGGCAGGAGCGCTACATCGCCGACACCTTCTGCACGCGCGCCGCCGGACGGGTCCACTCGCACCTGCGCCAGATCGGTTCGAACGACGACGAGCGGATGACCGCGATCGCCAAGCTCGCGTACAAGCGCGGCCAGTACGGCTACGCGCTGTTCGAGGACTGATCCGGTTCGGCTCGCCCGGGCGAGGGTAGGGGCGGAGCAGTCCAACAAGGAGGAAAGAGATGGCAGACAGCGTTTACCGCGTTACCGAGGTGGTCGGGGTCAGCTCGGATTCATGGGAGCAGGCGGCGAGGAACGCCGTCGAGATGGTCGGTCAATCCGTGCGTGAGCTGCGGATCGCCGAGGTCGTCCGCCAGGACGTCACCATCGAGAACGGCAAGGTCGCCGAGTTCCGGGTCCGGCTCGGAATCTCGTTCAAGTACGACAAGGACCAGTAGGCGGATCCGCGGGCCGGCAGGCGGCGCCCGGGGCCGATCTCCCCGGGCGCCGGCCGCTGGGGCCGAGCCGGCTCGAGGCTGCGAAAACCGGCGGCTGAAGACCCGGCGCGCTCAGCCGCCCCTCAACCCTGGAGCAGCTTGCCGATCGTGCCTCCGGCACCACCGCTCTGCCCGCCGCTCTGCGCCGCGCCGGCGACCCGGCCCTCGGAAGGCTGGATCAGCACCCACCCGTTCCCGGAGAAGGACATCTGGATGGTCTCCCCGGAGCCGCGGCCGATCAGCGTCTTCATATTGACGTCGGCCTTGACCGACGTGCTGAGTCCGCTCGACCAGGTGATCGCCGCCTGCGGGTCGGCGAACGTCGACTCGCCGCTGACCTCGATCATCACCGGAGGGCCGTCGGAGATCACCGCGACCCAGCCGCTTCCCTCGAGGTGCATGTTGTAGAGGCCGCCGCCGAGCATCCCCGCCGCGCCCTCGACACGCTTGATGTCCCATTCGATGCCGGCCTCGAAGGCGAGCACGTTGGCACCGTTCGCGGTGATCGACTCGTTCTCGAGCTTGAGCAGCTGGATGTCCTGGCCTAGGTCGGCCAGGAAGACCTCGCCCGAGCCCGAGACCTTCATCAGGTCCGTGCCCTCGCCGGTCACGGCCTTCTTGACGAAGCGCGCCATGCCGCCGGTGCCGGCGTGCTCGAACTTGACGTCGCCCTGGTGCGCGACCATCGAGCCGAGCTTGGCCTGGATGGTCGCCTCCGAGAGCTCGACCTTCAGCATCTTCGAGTTCTGCAGCGAGAACGCCTCGCCGCCCTCGGTCTCCTTCAAATCCGCCAGTGCCTGCTCGAGCGCCATCGACTTCCTCCATCTGCGGTCGGGTTTCCGGCAGCCTAATCGTCCGGGTCGAAGCGCGCCACAGAATTTCGCCGTGGCCCTAGCCGTGCCCCGGCGCCCGAGGCTCCAGAAGCCGCCGCAGTCCAGCTCGGATCCTCTTCGCAAGAACCACGATCAGCGCGATCCCGGCGACGAGCAGTACCGCCGCGATCACCGCCGCGAGCTCAGGGTGGTTGATCGAGAACAGCACGACCACGGCCACGAGGCCGTCTTCGGTCAGGCTGGCGAGGATGTTCGACGCCGGCTCCGGCGAGGCGTTGATCCCCAGCCGCAACCCCGCCTTGACGCCGTGGCTGGCGAGGGCGGTGAGGCCCGTGCCGCCGGCTCCGAGCGCCTCCTCGACGCCCGAGATCCCGCTTTCGCCCCCGAACTGGAAGCCGAGAACGACCGCGATCAGCGGCCGGATGACCGTGTGGATCGAGTCCCAGGCGCTGTCGAGGAAGGGAACCTTGTCGACGAGGAACTCGACCGCGAACATCGCGATCGACCCGATCAGGACCGGGTCGCTCTCGATCGGGTCCGGGACCTCCCCCACCCCCGCCCGACCGAGCAAGGACAACAGCGCCACGGTCCCGTACGCATTGACACCGGAGGCCCAGCCGGTGCTGAAGAGCGTTGCAGCGAGGTCCATCGCGGGGCACCCTAAGGCCGGCTACGGCTGGCGGGCGACCTATGGGCTCGCCACCCGGTCAGTTGGGACGTATTTCTTCAATATTCCGGCCTTATCGGCCCCACTGTGCGCGGCCCGGCCAACTCGGGGGCGGACGGGAGGAGGGGCTCGATTCATGGCCCCCTCCCTGCCTCGTGCCCGCTAGTTCAGCCGCTCGACGACCATCGCCTCGCCCTGGCCGCCGGCGACGCACATCGTCTCGATCCCGACCTGGTGGTCGTCGGTCTCCATCACGTTGAGCAGCGTGCCCATGATCCGCGCGCCCGTCATCCCGAACGGGTGACCGAGGGCGATCGCGCCGCCGTGGGTGTTGAGCTTGTCCTCCTCGATCCCGACCTCCTCCATGATCGGGATCACCTGGGCGGCGAAGGCCTCGTTGAGCTCGACGGTATCGACGTCGGAGATCTGCATGCCGGCGCGGTCGAGGACCTTCTTGACGGCGGGGATCGGCGCGACCCCCATGTACTCGGGGTTGTTGCCCGCGGTCGCGGCGGTGACGATCCGCGCCCGCGGCTTCAGCCCGAGCTCCTTGGCCTTGGTGTCGGACATGATCAGCACGGCCGCGGCGCCGTCGTTGAGCGGGCAGGAGTTGCCGGCGGTGACGCCGCCACCACCGTCGAACGCCTCCTTCAGCGAGCCGAGCTTCTCGCGCATCTCGCCGCCGTCAGGGCGCGGGCCGTCGTCCTTGGTGACCTCGCCGTCGGCGTTCTTCACCGGGATGATCTCGCGATCGAAGAAGCCCGACTCCTGCGACTCGACGGCGAGGTGCTGGGAGCGCAGCGCGTAGTCGTCCATCTGATCGCGGGTGACCCCGTATTTCTTGGCGACGTTGACGGCGGTGATCCCCATGTCGATGTAGACGTTCGGGTAGCCCTCGTGCTCCCCGGTCAGCTTCTCGTTGCGGTCGGCCGGGGCCGCCGCCTCCGAGCGCTCGTTGAAGCGGGACACGAACTCCACCCCGGCCGCGATGTAGGCGTCGCCCTCGCCGTTCTTGATCGCGTTGGAGGCGTGGCGGATCGCGTCGAGGGAGGAGGCGCAGTAGCGCGAGACGGTGACGCCGGTCGTCTCCTCGCCGAGCTTCTCGGAGAGCAGGACCATGATCCGCGCGATGTTGAATGCCTGCAGGCCCTGCGGCATGCCGACGCCGCAGATCACGTCCTGGATCAGGGCCGGGTCGACGTCGGGGGTGCGCTCAAGCAGCTGATCGATGACGTACGCGCCGGTCTCCTCGGGGCGCAGCTGGGCCAGCGAGCCCTTGAAGGCGCGGCCGATCGGCGTGCGCAGGGTGTCGACGATGACTGCTTCGGGCATCAGGTTCTCCTTGGTGGGGACAAGAGGGAGGGGCCCTCTGCGTCGAGAGGGGGTGCCGGCCGAATGCTACGGAAGCCGGGCGGGCGCGGGTGGGCGATGGCCCCCCCGACCGGCGCCGAGCAACTATCCTCGGCGCCATCGCCGAGCCAGCAGAGAACGCGCCCGAGCTCACCGCCGAGCAGGCCGCCGGGATGGTCGGCGAGGGGGCGCAGCTCATCGACGTGCGCCAGGACTACGAGTGGGAGGCTGGGCACATTTCCGAGGCGGTCCACATCCCGCTCGAGCAGCTTCCCGCGCAGGCGGAGAGCATCGATCGGGATCGGCCGGTCGTCTTCCAATGCCGTAGCGGCAGCCGCTCGGCGATGGCGACCGCGGCCTTCCGCGAGTCCGGCTTCGAGGCCTTCAACCTGGCCGGCGGGCTCCTCGGCTGGGTCGACGAAGGACGCCCGATCGAACCATCCGACGGCAAGGTCGCGGGTCCGCGACCGGACGCGACCTGAGCATCGCGATGAGGCTCCGCAGGGCACGGCAGCCGGTGGCTCCGACGTCGGCAGCGCCGGAGCCGGAGCCCGCCCCGGCCGCCGGGGCGGAGGCCGCCCAACCTCAGCCGAGCCCAGCCGCCGCCTCGGTCGCGACCCCTGGCGCCGCGACAACGGCGCCCGTGAGCGACGAGGCAGCTCGCGCCTGGACGGCCGAGGTCGACCGCAAGCTCGGGACCCGCACCTATGCCGGTGCGGCCGCCCTGGTGATGGCGCTGGCCGCAGCCATCGTCGCGCTCGTGCTCGCCATCGACGCCCGCGACGGCTCGGCGGGCCAGGACGACATCACGCGGCTCGAAAACGAGATCTCGGAGCTTTCGGCGGCGAGCGCCGCGGCGCAGGGCACCCAGGAGAGCGTCGACTCGCTCGAGTCGCGGATCGTCGCGCTCGAGGGCGACATCGGGTCGAGCTCGGCCTCCCCCGCCGAGCTCGAGGAGCGAATCTCGGCGCTCGAGTCAGACCTCGAGGACCTGCGAGGAGAGATCGGCGAGGCGGGAGCCGGCGGTCCGCCCGACGGCGGGGCCGACTCGCCCGGCGGGGGCGGCGGTGCGGGCTCGACGGACGATTCCGCGGCCGGCGGCCGACCGGGCGACGAGCAGGCGAAGGGCGGCGGCGGGGGCACGTCGCCCTAGCCCCGGGCAGCCGCCTCCGGCCATCTCCCAGGCCCTACGCCTGCCTGCCGTCCGCAAACCGCTCTAGAGTCGCCTCCGTTCAGTGGTTGTGCGGTGCGGCACGAGCCCCGCCGCGACAACTCGGTCCCGAGCCAAAGGAGAGTCGCGATGCCAGAGGGTTACTGCGTGAAGGAACGCAAGAAGGTCGAGATCAAGGACCCCCAGCAGATCACGATGAAGAACGGGCGGCCGGCGATCCAGGGCACCTGCCCCGACTGCGGAACGAAGATCTTCAAGATCGGCAAGATGGACTGAGCCGGCTTCACATGCCGGTGGCGCCCGTCTGCCGGGCCCCGTACAGGTAGCCGATCAGCGCCTCGGTCACCTTCGGGTCGAATTGCGTTCCGGCGTTGCGGGTGAGCTCGGCGATCGCGTCGGGATGGGATACCGCCGCCCTGTAGGGACGGTCCGACGTCATCGCGTGGTAGGCGTCGCAGGCGAGGATGATGCGGGCGCCGAGGGGGATGTCCTCCCCGCTGATCCCGTCGGGGTAGCCCTTGCCGTCCCAGCGCTCGTGCTCGTGGCGCACGATCCGCGCGACGCTGCCGAGGCCGGGGATCGCGCGCAGGATGCGCTCGCCGATGATCGTGTGCTGGCGCATCATCTCCCACTCCCGATCGTCGAGCGGGCCCTCCTTGTGGAGGATCGAGTCGGGCACCCCCACCTTGCCGATGTCGTGCAGCAGCGCTGCGGTCCGCAACTTCGCCACGGCATCGGCGTTCATTCCGAGCGCCTCGCCGACGCGACCGGCCATGTTGACCACCGATTCGGAGTGGTCCCCCGTGTAGCGGTCCCGCTCCTGAAGCGCCGAGGCGAGCGCGGCGATGACGTCGCCGCGGCCGAGTTCGTCCCCCCCATCGAGGCCCTCCTCCCGCTCGGAGTGGGCGATCGCGCGGCCGCCGCCCTCCGCACGGGCGGCGTCAAGCGCGGCGTCGGCGCTCGCGAGCAGACCCTCGGGGGTCTGCTTGGGCCGCAGCGGGGCGATCCCGATCGAGACGCTGATCCCGCGGACCGGAGCGGCGTCGAGGTCCTCGAACTCGACCAGCAGCCGCTCCGCCTCGTCCTTGGCGGCCGCTGCGTCAGTTTCCGGCAACAGCAGCGCGAACTGGTCCCCGTCCATGCGGCAGGCGAGGTCGCGGACGCCCGTGACCTTGGAAATCACACCGGCGACGCCGATCAGGATCCGGTCGCCGGCCGCGTAGCCGTGGCTGAGGTTGATCTGGCGAAAGCCGTCAATGTCGATCAGCGCGACGCTCAACGGGCGCCGGCTCCGCCGGGCGCGCTGGATCTCGAGCTCGAGGCGCACCCGGAAGGTGCGCAGCGTCGGGGTGTGGGTCAGAGCGTCGCGGGTCGCCGCCTGCGCCTGCTTCGCCTCGAGGTCGGTGATCCGCTGCCGGGCTTCGGCGAGCTGCCCCTCGAGGGCGTCGCGTTGCTTGGTCAGTAAACCCATCACGGCCCTATCGGCCGCCGGTTCGCAGTACTTGACGCGTGGCGGTTGGCGTCCGAGTGGACGCCGAGCCGGCCGGGACCGGCCGGCTTCCGCACGGGCACCGCCAATCCGCCGCCGGGCGGGTGACGAATGACGCATGGGGTGGAAGAATGTGAGGCGACCGTGGCCGGCTCGCAGAAACCCCTCGAGCTGATCCTCGCGCGCAACCTGCTGACGAGCGTCACGACGCCTTCCTTCCTGGTCGCCCGCGACGGCGTCCTGCTCTTCTACAACGAGGCTGCCGGGGCCCTGCTCGGCCGTCCCTTCGAGGACGTCGGCCAGCTCGATGCGTCGGAGTGGACCGCCTCGTTCGGCCCGCTCGACGACCACGACGAGCCGATCCCCCTCGAGGATCTGCCCCTCACGAGTGCGCTGCGCGACGGGCGACCCGCCCACGCCGAGTTCTGCGTGCGCGACGCAAGGGGCGCCAAGCACAGGATCGAGGCCAGCGCGATGCCGATCGTCGGTCAGGAAAGCGGTGCCTCGGGCGCGATGGTGATCTTCTGGCCGGTCGATCCCGAGCGCGCTCGCGAGGTGACGACCGGCCGCCACGAGGTGGTCGGGTGAGGGTCAAGGTCTGGGGCGCGCGCGGTTCGGTCCCCGCTCCCGGGCCGGAGATGAACCGCTTCGGCGGCAACACCTCATGCGTCGAGGTGTCCCTTGCCGGCGGGGAGACGCTGATCCTCGACGCCGGCACGGGGATCCGCACGCTGGGCTTCGCCCTGCCGCCGGAGATGCCGCGGATCAACATCCTGCTCACCCACCTGCACCTCGACCACATCCAGGGCCTGATGTTCTTTCCCCCCTGCTTCCGAGCCGAGTCGACGATCCGGATCTGGGGACCGAGCTCGCCGGAGGCGACGCTGGAGGCGCGGATCGCGCGCTACATCTCGGCCCCCCTCTCCCCCGTGGAGGTGCGCGAGCTCCCCTGCGACGTGTCCTTCCTCGATGCGCCCGCGAGCGAATGGCAGATCGGCGGCGCCACGATCCGCGCCGAGGCGGTGACCCATCGAGGACCGACGCTCGGCTACCGGATCACCGAGGGCGATACGACGCTCTGCTACATCCCCGACCACGAGCCGGCGCTGGGCAGCCCGCTCGACGGCCTCGACCCCGAGTGGATCTCGGGCTACAACCTCGCTCGCGACGCGGACCTGCTGATCCACGACTGCCAGTACACCGACGAGGAGTACCCCGGCCACGAGGGCTGGGGGCACTCCCGGGTGCACGACACGGTCACGTTCGCGCGGAGGGTCGCAGCGAGGCGCACGCTGCTCTTTCACCACGATCCGCTGCACACGGACGGGTTCCTCGAGGATCTCCACGCCGAAGCCCGGGAGCGCTGGCGCGACCTCGGGGGGGAACCGGATGAGATCGAGATCGCGGCGGAGCGCTGCGAGCTGACGGTCGAGGGATCGGGCACGGTGCCCTCCGCAGCCGCGACCGCGCCCTCCTCGCAGCTCGCCGTCTAGGTCGACGACCCCACCGCCGCGGCCAAGCGGTCCGCTCAAGGCCCCCCGTCCTCTCGCGCCCCGGCGGACAAGCCGCCGATCCGAATTTTCGACGCCGGTACAAACACGCGGCCTCCGCCGGAAACGACACTGGGCGCGTTGGCAAACCACTGCCGCCGGTGCCACGTGCCCGGCGCCTAAGGAGAAGGCGTATGAAACGGAAGTACCTATGGGCGCTGCCACTGGCGCTCATCGCGCTGTTCGCGCTGCTGCCCGGGGCGGCTCTCGCGGACGTCGCCGGGAAGGTCGACAAGCTCAGCACCTCCGCCGATGACACGGCGAGTGCCCTGAACACGACCTGGGTGATCGTCGCGGCGGTTCTCGTGATGTTCATGCAGGCGGGCTTCGCCTTCCTCGAGGTCGGGTTCTCGCGGGCGAAGAACGCGGGCGCGGGGATCGCGAAGATCCTCGTCAACTTCTCGATCGCGGCGCTGTTCTACTGGGCGGTGGGCTTCGCTCTCGCCTTCGGTGGAGCCGGGACGATCGCGGGCACGAGCGGGTTCTTCCTCGACGTGAGCTCGTTGCCGGCTGAGGCCGCGGCGAACTTCCCGATCCTCGACATCGCGCCGATCAGCCCGGCGGCGTTGCTGTTCTTCCAGTTCGTCTTCTGCGCGGTGTCGCTGGCGATCGTCTGGGGAACGACGCTCGAGCGGATCAAGTTCAGCGCCTACGTGATCTACGCGGTCATCTTCAGCGCGTTGCTGTACCCGGTGATCTCGCACTGGATCTTCGGCGGGGGCTGGCTGCAGGTCAACTTCGGCATGCAGGACTTCGCCGGCTCTACGGTGGTCCACCTGATCGGTGCGACCGGCGCCCTGGCGGCGCTGCTGCACCTCGGCCCGCGGATCGGTAAGTACGGGCCGGACGGCAAGCCGCGTCCGATCCCCGGTCACTCGATGCCGATCGTCGGCCTCGGGATCCTGATCCTCTGGCTCGGCTGGTTCGGTTTCAACCCCGGTTCCACGCTGAGCGCGTTCGGCTCGGCCGCCGACGGGATCGGCAACAGGTTCGCCGAGATCGTCGTGGTCACCAACCTGGCGGCCGCGGCCGGAGTGGTGGCGGCGGTGACGACGATGTACGCCCTTCGCAAGACCGTCGACATCGGCATGGCCGGCAACGGCGCGATCGCCGGGCTCGTCGCGATCACGGCACCGTCCGGCTACGTCGAAGCCTGGGCGGCGCCGATCATCGGCGCGATCGGCGGGATCATCGTCGTGGTTGGCGTCCTCGGGATCGAGAAGTACCTCGACGATCCGGTGGGGGCGCTCTCCGCGCACGGGCTCGCCGGCATCTGGGGCACGCTGTCGTGCGGGCTGTTCACCTCGCCGCGCTTCGCCGAGTTCAACGGTGTGGGCGATCCGGGCCTCTGGTACACGGGCTCGTTCAGCCAGCTCGGCGCCCAGGCGCTCGGGGTGGCGGTCGCATTCGCCGTCGTGTTCGTCGTCTCCTACGCCGTGTTCGGTGTGATCAAGGCGACGATCGGCCTGCGCGTCTCACGCGAGGAGGAGGAGGCCGGACTCGACATCACCGAGCACGGCATGTATGGCTACCCGGAACAGTTCATCTCGGCCGAGGAGTTCGGATTCGCGAGCGTGACGCCCGCGACGACGCCTCCCAAGCCGGCAACCGCCACGTCGATGGCCTCGCGGCCGTCACCGCAGGCATAGGAAGAGAGGACGCAGATGAAGAAGATCGAGGCGTTCATCCGCCACGAGGCGTTCGAGCCGATCCGCCAGGAGCTGCTCGAACGCGGGATCCCGTCCCTCTCGATCTGCGAGGTCAAGGGGTCGGGTCGCCAGAAGGGCGTGGTCGAGCACTACCGAGGAGCGAGCCTGACCGTCAACATGCGGCCGAAGCTCAAGATCGAGTGCGTCGTCGACGACTCCGAGAAGGAGATGGTGGTCGAGACGATCCTCAAGCATGCGAGGACGGGGTCGATCGGGGACGGGAAGATCTTCGTCCTGCCGGTCGAGGAGGCAATCCGGATCCGCACGGGCGAGGAGGGCGGCGACGTCCTGCAGGCACACGAGGGAGCCGAGGTCCCCTCGGGCTGAGTCGAGCCCGGGGCGACGACGGACACTGTGGCACGAGCCGGCCCATCGCAGCTGCGGTGGGCCGGCTTCTCCGTTCGAGCGAGGAGGTGCCAATATGGCCAGCGACGGCAACGTGGTCACCCTTCGCGGTGATGCGGTGAGGCAGATCGTCACCTTCGGCGGCGGGGGGTTCTCGATGGAGTCCGGCAATCCGCTGCTCGACGACTACGTGCTGTCACTCGCGCGCGTTCGCCGCGAGCGGCCACGGGTGTGCTTTCTGCCCACCGCCAGCGGTGATGCCGATCACTACATCGTCCGCTTCTATCGAGCCTTTCCGGGGAGCTCCTGCGAGCCGTCGCACGTCTCGTTGTTCCGCCGTGACCACGGTGCCGCCCACCTGCGGGAGCACCTGCTCGCCCAGGACCTGATCTACGTCGGAGGGGGGAGCGTGATCAGCCTTCTGGGCACGTGGCGGGCCCATGGGCTCGATGCGATCCTCGCTGAGGCGTGGCGGGCCGGCGTGATCCTCTGCGGCCTCAGTGCCGGGTCGCTCTGCTGGTACTCGCAGGGGGTCACGGCCTTTCACGGAGACGTCCGCGCGGTGCGGGGGCTCGGGCTTCTGCCATGGAGCAACTGCGTCCACTACGGGACCGAGCGAGCCCGGCGCGATGCCTACCATGCGCTGCTCAGTCGCGGCATGTGCCCCGGCTACGCCGCTGAGGACGGCTCGGCGCTTCACTTCCTCGGCTCGCGCCTGAGCGCTGCCGTGTCCTCGCGGCCCGGAGCGAAGGCCTGGTGCGTCGGCGATCGCGGCGATCGGGTGATCGAGACGCCGCTGCCGACCCGCTACCTCGGCGAGCAACCGGCGGACGGTCAGGGCGATTCCCGCTCGATCGTCGCCGTTTGAGCGAGGCTGGTGATGGCGGGACCGATCGTGGCGATCGGGGGTGCCGAGTTCACGATGCGCCCCGAGAACGAGGCGCTGCACGACTACGTGCTCGCCCACGCCCAGCCTGGCGATACGCCGAGGATCTGCCTGATGCCGACGGCGAGCGGCGATCCACACGATCAGATCGGCGCCTTCCACGGCGCGATGGAGAGGCGCGGCTGGACCGCCTCGGCGATCTCGTTGTTCCGCCTCGGGGTCGCGCCGATCGACTTCGCCAAGCACCTGCTGCGCCAGGACGTGATCTACGTCACCGGCGGAAGCATGGTCAACCTGCTGGCCCTCTGGCGCGAGCACCGAATCGACGAGATCATGCTGGAGGCTCACGAGCGCGGAATCGTGCTCTGCGGGTACAGCGCCGGCTCGATGTGCTGGTTCGAGCACGGCATCTCCCGTGGCGGCGGAGCCCCCGCCGCGGTCGCAGGGCTCGGCCTGCTGGCCGGGAGCCACTGCGTCCATTACTCCCAGGACCCCGATCGCCGGCACGCCTACAGGCGGATGATCGCCGCGGGCGAGATCGCCGCGGGCCTCGCGCTCGACGATCACGCCGCAGCGTCGATCCGCGGCGGGCAAGTGGTGGAGATGGTGCGCTCGCGCGAGGGGGCGAACGGGTTTCTCGTCCAAGCCGGCAAGGGCGGCGAGGTGCGCGAGACCCGGCTGGAGTCGCGCCTCCTGGCCGCTCCGAGGCGGGCGCGGGAGGAGGGCTTGGAGGAGATGCGCGAGCTGCGCCGAGCTCGCACGACCGCCGCGGGCCCCGGGCGGATCGGCCGGCTGCGCTGAGGCCGAGGGGGGCCCCTCAGCACCGGGTTTCAGCCGAGCGCCTCGCGGCGAACCCTCTCCCCCGCCTCCGCCGCTTCGCGCTCGGCCCGCTCGTGCAGCTCGCGCGCGACCTGCTCGCGAAGTCCGCTGGCCTCGTCCTCGGCCCGCTCGGCCCGCTCGGCGGCTTCCCGTGCGAGCTGCTCCTCGGCAGCCTGCCGCAGCTCCTGCGCCCGCGCCTCCGCCTCGGCGAGCGCCCGCGCCTCCGCCTCCTCCGCCTCCGCGCGGGCGCGCGCAGCAGCCTGCTGGGCCTCCGCGCGGGCGCGCTTCTCCGCCTCCTCGCGAACCTTGCGCTGCTCGGCGTCGAGGCGCTCCCGCAGTGCCTGCTCGGCCTCGCGCGCCGCCTGCTCCCGCTCGCGCCGGGCATTCTCGGCAGCCTCCCGCTGCAATCCCTCTGCCTCGCCCGCGAGCCGCTGCTCGGCCTCGGCGAGGGCCCGGGCCTCAGCCTCGGCCGCAAGCCGGTCGGCGAGCCTGCCGAGGCGCGCCTCGACCAGCTCGAGGCGGCGCTCCGCATCGACCCGGGCCTCCGAGGCGGCGCGAACCCGTTCCTCGGCCTCGGCACGGACCCGCTCGAGCTCCTCCTCGAAGCGGTCCTCGCGCTCCGCCGAGCGGGCGTCCAGCTCGCGCGCTCGATGCTCGATCCCCGCGTCGAGCTCCGCGCGCCGGGCCTCGATCTCGGACTCGACTCGCTCGGCGGCCTGGGTGCGAAGCCCGGCGGCCACCGCGCGCAGCTTCTCCTGGGCCTGCGCCCGAAGCTTCTCGCGGGTCTCCGTAAGCTGCTCCTCGTAGCGCGCCGCCGCCGTCTGGGCCGCGGACATTGCAGCCAGCTCGGCTTCGCGGGCCACCCCCTCGGCTCGGGCGGCGCGGTCCTCCGCCGCCTGCCGCTCCGCGGTTGCCTTGCGGGCCACCCCCTCGGCATCGGCGGCGCGCAGGGCGGCCTCCCGCGCCTCGGCGGCGAAGCGGCGAGCCTCCTCCGCGAGAGCCTCGATGCTCCCGCGCCGGGCGCCCTCGACCTCCGAGTCCACCCCCTCGGCGGCCACGCGAGCCAGCTCGAGCTCCTCGGGAACGCCCTCTCCGACCACGCTCGGTTGCACGCCCTTCCTCTCCTTCGACAAGGCCAACGAGCCTATCCGCTTCCTGGCCCGCGAGAGGGCTCTCAACGCTTGATCTGCGGCGCCGAGCCGTCGTAGGAGAAGGAGACGAAGATCGCGAGGATGGAGCTCAGCACCACGAAGAGGATCGCGAAGGCGAGCAGCCTCGGCATGCGCGCGGCATTCGCGTAGACGCCGATGAGGAATCCGATTCCGATCAGCAGCGCGTAGGGGCCCGCCTCACCGGTCAACGCGAGCAGCATGGTGGACCTCACACCGCCATTATCATCGACCCGCGTGAGCGAGATCGGCCCATCCCCCGTCGGCTCGGGAGAACGCGATTCCGACCCGCCCGGGGTCGCCGACTCGCGCGAGGCGCTGAAGCGTGCCGGCTACCTCGCCGACGAGCCGGCCTCGCTCGTCTCCCACCTCGCCCAGAGGCTCGGCAAGCCGGTGTTGGTCGAAGGGCCCGCCGGAGTCGGCAAGACCGAGCTGGCCAAGGCGCTCGCCCGGGCGACGGGCCGGGAGCTGATCCGCCTGCAGTGCTACGAGGGCCTCGACGAGGCGAAGGCCCTCTACGAGTGGAACTACCGCAAGCAGCTGCTGCGGATCCAGGCTCAGGCAACCGACTCCCGCCCGGAGATGGAGCAGGCTTCCGGCGACGTCCTCGACGACATCTTCGCCGAGGACTTCCTGCTGACCCGGCCGCTCCTCACGGCCATCGCCTCCGAGAGCCCGGTCGTGCTGCTGATCGACGAGATCGACAAGACCGACCAGGAGTTCGAGGCGATGCTCCTCGAGGTGCTCTCCGACTTTCAGATCACCATCCCCGAGCTGGGGACGATCGTCGCGCGGACGATGCCGCTGGTGCTGCTCACCTCGAACAACTCGCGGGAGCTGACCGAGGCGCTCAAGCGCCGCTGCCTCTACCTCTGGCTCGACTACCCCGATGCCGAGCGGGAGATCGAGATCATCCGCCTGCACGAGCCCGACATCGACGAGCGCCTCGTCCGCCGGCTGGTCGAGATCGTCGGCATGGTGCGGGAGCTCGACCTGAAGAAGCCACCGTCGATCGCGGAGTCGATCGATTGGGCGCGGGCGCTGCTGCTGCTCGGGGTCGAGCAGATCGACGCCGAGACGTTCAGCCGGACGATGAGCATCATCGTCAAGCACCGCACCGACCTCGATCTCGTCGCCGAGCGGGTCGGGGTGCGAATGAGCGGCGCGTTGCCGGCCGGCGCGACGGAGTGAGCAAGCAGCAAGCAGCAAGCAGCAAGCAGCAGCGAGGCTTCGCCTCGCGGATGGTTGATTTCTGCGACGAACTGCGGCGCGAGGGGGTTGCGGTCGGAACTGCGGAGATCCTCGACGCGTTCGCCGCCGTCGATGCGATCCCATGGGGCGAGCGCGACGACTTCCGCGAGGCCCTCGCGGCCACGCTGGCTAAGTCACCGGAGGACCGCCGGCTCTTCGAGCTGGTCTTCGAGCGCTGGTTCTTCCGGGTGCCCGAGCTCGAGGCGCTCACGATCGACCCCGAGACCCCAGGTCCGACCGACGCGGCGCCCGGAGCCGAGCGCTTCGACCTCGACGAGCTCCGCGAGACGATCCGCCAGGCGATCGTCGAGGGCTCCGACGGGCAGATGCGCGACCTCGCCCAGCTCGCCGTGGCCGCCTTCGGGCGCCGCGGGGAGGGCTCCGGCGTCGTCGGGGTGGACGTGCAGCGGATCCGCCGCTCGCTCGGGCTGACTCCGGGCGCCACGCCCACCGAGGGCGCCGAGGGCGAGCTCGACCGCGACGACGTGCGGCGCTTCGAGCAGCACCTACGTCGCGAGCTCGAGCGCGGTCTGATCTCGCGCACAGGCAGGCTTCCCCCCGCACGCCCGCTCGCCGCGATCGACCGCGCGCTGCCGACGAGCCCGACCCAGGACCTCGCCGCGATCCATCGCTCGGTGACGCAGCTGAAGCGCCGACTGGCAACGCTCGGCAACGAGCAGAAGGGCTTGCGCAAGGGGCGGGTGGTCGACGTTCGCCGGACGATGCGCGCCTCGCTCGAGACCGGCGGCGTCCCGCTGCGCCTGCGCTACCGGCCGAAGCGTCCGCGCCGGCCCGAGATCTACGTCCTCTGCGACGTCTCGACCTCGGTCACCTCCGCCAGCGTCTTCTTCCTGAGCGTCCTGCATGCCCTGCACGACTCCTTCCGGAAGCTGCGCAGCTTCGTCTTCATCGAGCGCATCAGCGAGGTGACCGACGCGTTCGAGCGCGAGCGCGACTTCCGCAAGATCTCCGAGCGGATCTCACGCGACGGCGGCGTCGCCGACATCTCCGGCTACACCGACTACGGACGGGTCTGGCTCGAGTTCCTCGAGGAGATCTCCGCCGATCTCGACCCCCGCTCGACCGTGATCATCCTCGGCGACGCGCGCACGAACGGCCGTGACCCCCACCCCGCCGCCTTCGCGCAGCTCACCGAGCGCGCCGGGCGCACCTTCTGGCTCAACCCCGAGCCGCGCCTCTACTGGAACTACGGCGACTCCGTGATGGCCGCTTATGAGCCGCACACGACCCGCTCGTTCGAGTGCTGGACGACCAAGCACCTCGAGGAGTTCGTCGACGTCATCGCCGGCGGCGCCGCGGCGAGCTAGGCGCCTCCCCTAGACTCCCCGCTGCAAACCAGGGGTGCTCGCGGGCAAGCGGGCTGAGATAGCGCCCATCCCGCCCGGCGCTGACCCTTCGAACCTGTGCGGTAATGCGCGCGAAGGGAACGTGGACATCCGAGGGCTCTCACCAGAGGCGGCACCGGCCCAACTCGCTCGGCGGCCCGGCAAGCGCGGAGGATCGCCGCGGGCGGAGATCTCAGTCCGCGCAATGGGGCATGGCTTCGGCGAGCTCGAGGTCCTCAGGAACGTTTCCTTCGAGGTCGCCCCGGGAGAGATCGTCGCGATCGTCGGGCCGTCGGGCTGCGGCAAGTCGACGCTGCTGGAGCTGATCGCGGGCCTCGGCGAGGCCCTGTGTGGCCGGGTCGAGGTCGGGGGCGAGAGCCAGGCCGAGCGTCGACTCGCGCGCTGCGCCTGGATGCCTCAGCGCGATCTCCTGCTGCCGTGGCGACGCGCCGTCGACAACGCCGCCCTGGCGCTGCGGATGGCCGGCGTCGAGCGGCGGGCAGCTCGCGCCAGTGCGACGGCCCTGCTGGAGCGGCTCGGCATCGGGGCGTTCGCCCGCTCCTATCCAGCCCAGCTCTCCGGCGGGATGCGACAGCGCGTCGCCTTCGCCCGCACCCTCCTCGCCGGCAGGCCCGTGCTTCTGCTCGACGAGCCCTTCGCGGCCCTCGATGCGATCACCCGAGGCGACCTGCAGAGCTGGCTGTCGCGCAGCATCCGCAGCGAGGGGCGAACGGCCGTGCTGGTCACCCACGACGTCGAGGAGGCGCTCTACGTCGCCGATCGCGTCCTGCTCCTCTCCGCCCGACCAGCCCGGATCGTGTGGCAGGCCGCCTCGCCGGTCGATCACGAGGCGCCCCGAGCCGCGGCGATCTCATCGGCCGAGTTCGTCTCCACCCGCGCGAGCGCCCTCGCGGCGCTCGGGGAGCTGACGGCTTGAGCGCGCCCGCTCCCACCACCCGCCTCGGCAGGGTCGTGCCGCCCCTCCTCATGGTTGCGGCACTGCTCGGACTCTGGGAGCTGGCCGCCCGCAGCGGAGCGCTCGCCGACCTCCTCGGCCTCGACTCCTTCCTCGTGCCTTCTCCCAGCGAGATCGCGCGGTCGCTCTGGGAGGACCGCGCCTTGCTCGCCGACAACGCCTGGGTGACCTTCGGCGAGGTGGTCCTCGGCTTCGGTGCCGCGCTCATCCTCGGGGTCCTCCTGGCCGCGGTCCTGCACCTCTCCCCCGTCCTGCGACGGGCCTTCTACCCGCTCGTCGTCGCGTCCCAGACGGTCCCGATCATCGTCGTCGCACCGATCTTCGTCGTCTGGTTCGGCTTCGGGATCGGACCGAAGGTCGCGATCATCGCGCTGATCTGCTTCTTTCCGATCGTCGTCAACGCGCTCGACGGGCTCGGCACGGCGGAGGCCGACCAGCGCAAGCTCCTGCGCTCGCTCGGCGCCGGGCGGCTGCGCACCTTCACGACGCTCGAGGTGCCGAGCGCCCTCCCCTTCCTGCTCAGCGGCGCCAAGGTCGCGGTCGCGGTCGCGGTGATCGGCGCGGTCTTCGGGGAGTGGGCCGGGGCCCAGAGCGGCCTCGGCCGGCTGATGCTGCTCGACAACGCCCAGCTCGAGGTGGCGCGGCTCTTCGCCTCGGTCCTGATCCTCTCCCTGATCGCAATCTCGCTCTTCGCGCTGCTGGCCCTGCTCGAGCGACGAGTCGCCTGGTGGGGCGAGGCTCCAAGGTGATCGGGCACTCTCGGATCGCCGCGGGGGCCCTTGCCCTGGCGCTCCTCGTGGCGATCCCGGTCGGCTGCGACGACGAGGAGGAGCCAAGCGGCGGATCGCCCGAGCGCTTCGACCTCGCCCTCGACTTCTCGATCAACCCCGATCACGCGGGGATCTACACCGCCCTAGAGGAGGGCTACTTCGACGAGGCGGGGCTCGACGTGCGTCCACAGGTCCCCTCCGATCCCTCCGCGCCGATCAAGCAGGTGGCCGCCGGGCAGGTCGACCTCGCGATCTCCTACGAGCCCGAGGTGATGCTCGCCCGCGACCAGGGCCTCGACGTCGTCGCGGTGGGAGCGCTCGTCCATGGTCCGCTCACCTCGCTGATCTCACTGCCCGAAGCGGGGATCGATGAGCCCGCCGACCTCGCCGGCAAGACCGTCGTCACCGCCGGCATCCCTTACCAGTCGGCCTACCTGGAGACGATCCTGCGCGACGCCGGAGTGGATTCCGGCAGCGTCGAGGAGGTCGCGGTCGGCTTCAACCTGCTCCAGCCGCTGCTTGCCGGCCGCGCCGACGCGATGCTGGGCGGCTTCCTCAACGTCGAGGGAGTCGACCTGGCCGAGCGCGGCGAGAACCCGCGCGTCGTGCCGGTCGATCGGCTCGGCATCCCGACCTACGACGAGCTGGTGCTGGTCGCCGACGGCGATCGCCTGCGTGAGGACCCGGAGCCGATCCGGGCATTCCTGGCCGCGCTCGAGCGCGGGACCCTGGCGGCCGCCGGCGATCCAGACGCCGCCACGGAGGCACTGCTCGCCGTCGACGACGCGCTCGAGCCGGAGCTGACGCGCGCGGAGGTGGATGCCACCCTGCCCCGCCTCCTGCCGCCACGGCTGCCGACGCCGGTGGGCGAGGAGCAAGCCGGTCCTCCCTTCGGCTACATGGATCCCGCGGAGTGGAGGCGATTCGGCGCCTTCCTCGCCGAGGAGGAGCAGATCGACGCCGCGCCGCCCCCCGGGGATCTGCTGACGAACGAGCTGCTGCCGCAGGGTTGAGCCCCGAGCGCCCTGGGCCGCGCCTCGCGGCTGGCTCAGGCCGCTTCGTACTCCGGCACCGGCGGGTGGTAGCGGAGCGGGGGGCCCTCGTTGACGGCTCGGCCGAGGCCGCTCAGCGTCAGCAGGCCGGCGATCCCCCTGTAGGGCTCGAAGCGCGCGTAGAACTCGTGGACCTCGTCGATCGTCGCCCGTCGCCCCTCACCCGAGAGGCGTCCGACGAGCTTCAGGTAGGCGAGGTCCCCCGCCGGGAGGGAATCGAGGTCGCCGCGCCCATTCAGTCCGAGGCACTGAATCGTCCAGGGCCCGATCTCCGAGATCGAGAGAAGCCGCCGATCGCCCTCGACCGAGTTGAGGTCGCAGCGGCCCGAGGCGACCTCGCGAGCCACCTTGACCAGCGCCACCGCCCGCTTCGGGGCGAGGTCGAGCGCCGCCAGCTCCGCCGGCGCGAGGCCCGCGATCAGCGCGGGCCCGGGAACGTCACGCAGCCGTCTGGCCCCTGCCGGCATCCGCAGGTGCGAGCCCCAGCGGGCGACGATGCGCCGCTGGATCGTCGCCGCCCGGCCGGCCTCGATCAGCTGCTCGGTGATCGCCCAGGCGAGGGCCTCCCAGGGCTTCCCCGCGCGCCGCACCCGGATCCACGGCCGGCGTCGAATCAGCGGGCCGAGCATGCGGTCGCGGCGGAAGCGAGCATGGAAGTCGGAGAGGTCGTCGTCGACCCCGAGCGCGTTTCGGGCGAGGGCGATCGCCCGCTCGAGCTGCTCGGGGCCAGCTTGGTTCGCCGGCTCCTCCTCGAGCCAGGCCGGCGGGGCCGGCATGGCCGCGATCGCCACCCGCCCCTCGCGGCGGAGCTCCCACGCCCGGATCAAGATCGGGCACCCCTGCACTCGCAGAAAGCGCTCGTAGACGCCGCCGCGAGTGCGCGCGACGCCGTCGGGCCAGCGCTGGGTGGGCAGCCGGTAGGGGGACCTCGGCGTGACCTCGGCCACGAGGACGCCACCCCGCCTGCGCGCCCCCCCGGCGCCCTGCGGCATCAGCGGTCGAGAACGTGAACGTCGACGAGGAAGGAGCGGCTCGCGACGATCCCGTCGCGGTTCCTGCGGACCCTGCGCAGCGAACGCGCCCGGGAGCCCGACCGCGACTTCGCGACGCCCACGGCCGCCACGGCGGCGGCCCCAGCCGCGATTCCGCCGGCGGCGACCACCGCGATCGCCCGGACCTCGCCGCGCCAGGCGTCGAGATCGGAGCGGGAGCGGGCCTCCGGCAGGGCCCGCACATCGACCTCGAGGCCGGCGGCCTCGCCGAGCGGCTCCTCGACCGCGTTGCCCTCCAAGACTCGCTCCGCCATCTCGCTGCGAGTCTACGCCCCACCAGGGACGGTGGGAGACTTGGGCCATGAGCGAGCAGCTCGATCATCCGCGGGCCGGGGCAGACGTCTTCGCCAAGGTCCGCGATCACGACCGGCGCGAGCAACTGGAGATCGCTCGCCAAGGCGACCTGCTGCCCTACTTCCGCCTGCTGACCTCCCAGGCCGGCCCGATCGTCGAGATGGAGGGGCGCGAGACGATCATGCTCGGCTCCAACAACTACCTCGGCCTAACCGGGGACGAGCGGGTCAAGGCGGCGGCGCGGGAGGCGCTCGACACCTACGGGACGGCGCTGACCGGCTCCCGGCTGCTCAACGGCACTATTCCCCTGCACATCGAGCTCGAGCAGGAGCTCGCCGAATGGATGGGAACCGAGAGCGCCCTCGTCTTCACCACCGGCTATCAGGCGAACGTCGGCTGCATCGGCACGATCCTCGCTCCCGGGGACACCGTGATCTGCGACTCCGGCGACCATGCCTCCATCCTCGACGGTTGCCGGCTCTCGGGCGCGAAGCTGCGGCCGTTTCGCCACAACCGGGTCGACAAGCTCGAGCGCATGCTCGAGCGAGCGTCGGGCGACGGTGGCGGCGTGCTCGTCGTGGTCGACGGAGTCTTCTCGATGGAGGGCGACATCAGCCCGCTCCCCGAGGTCGCCGACCTCTGCAAGCGCTACGGCGCACGCCTCATGGTCGACGAGGCTCACGGGGTCGGGGCGATCGGCGCCCGGGGCGCGGGCGCCTGCGAGCTGCTCGACGTCGAGGATCGCGTGGACCTGCGCATGGGGACCTTCTCGAAGAGCTTCGCCTCGTGCGGCGGCTTCATCGCCGGCCCGGAGGAGGTCATCGAGTACCTGCGGATCGCGGCTCGCTCGTTCCTGTTCAGCGCCGCCGCCGTCCCCGCCGCCGTCGGCGCGGCACTCGCGGCGCTGCGGATCATCCGCGCCGAGGGCCCGGCACTGATCGGGCGGCTCAGCGAGAACTCGACCTACCTGCACGGCGGCCTCGAGAAGCTGGGGCTGCGAGTCGTCGAGCCGACCGCGCTGCCCGGCGGCGAGGACGCGCTGACGCCGATCGTCCCGGTGATCATCGGCGACGACATGCGCGCGGTGATCCTCTGGAAGGCCCTCTACGAGGCGGGCCTCTACACCAACGTCGCCCTGCATCCGGCCGTTCCGCCCGCCGGGGCGCTCCTGCGCACGAGCCTCATGGCCACCCACGAGCGCGAGCACCTCGACCGGGCGCTGTCGATCTTCTCGGACGTGGTCGCGCGCTCCCCGGAGCTCGTCGCCGACGGCGTCGAGGCCCGTTAACAACGCAACTCGAGTCGTGAATGGCTACCCCTTCCCGGGTAGTTTCGTCTTGTCCGCTGAGGCACAAGGTGAATTCGCAACCCAAAAAGGTGCTCCTAGCGAAAGGCCCACCCCGAAAACGCCCCTAGGCGGGGGCACGGGGCCTCGAGGATGGCTAGGGTCCCGCCCGCGCCGAACGCACTGGGCAGGAGGCGGACGGGGGAAACGGTCCTCGAGGCCACGCTCTCTCCCGCTCGATCACGGAAGACCCGGCGCGCTCGGCTCCACAACCAATAACGACCGATCTCACCAGGAGGAGGAGTGAGTATGGAAGCTGCCTCGACGGCCGCGCCCGCCGCTGTCCCGCAACACATCCGTGCGCTCGAGCACGCCAACCGGGTTCGACTTGCCCGGGCCGAGCTCAAGCGCTCGGTGCAAGCCGGGAACGTGCAGGCCGAGCAGGTCGTCCGCTCCTGCCCGTGGGAGGCCGAGACGATGTCGGTCTCCGAGCTCCTGCGGAGCCAATCGCGCTGGGGCCGCACCAGGACGCGCAAGTTCCTCGTGCCTCTCGCCGTCAGCGAGAACCGCCAGCTGGGACGCCTCACCCTGCGCCAGCGGGAGGCTCTCGCCGGCGCCCTCGAGGGCAAGCAGCGAAGCTAGAAGCAAGAGCGCGGGAATCCCCGCGCGGGGCGAGCCGGAAGCTTGCCGAGTGGCTGCGAGGACGCCGCTCGGGAAGCCTCCCGGCTCGCCCTACTTGCGCAGGGCGCGAAACCGGTAGCGGTGGCCGCCCGATCGGCGGCTGAACGACCGCGTGAGAAGCAGCGCGGCAACCACGAAGACCGCGATGGCGATGCCCGCTCGGGCCAACAGCGGCAGCCCGTCGGGTCCGACGTAGAAGAGCAGGCCGAGCGTGATCGCCGCCGGCACGCCTGCGAGAACCGCCGTATGCGACTGGTACCCCGCGAAGTGCTCGCGGATGCTCAGCTCAAGGCCACCAATCGAGCCGAGTGCGAGCCCGGTCATGATCAGGATCGGCCCGCGGCTGCCCTCGACGAAGAAGAACCCGATTACGAGCATCACGATCCCGGTCAGCACCGCGAGCTCGACCAGGGGAAAGGATCCCCAGGGAGCCGGCGGGGGACCGGGCTCGCCCCGGGGGGCGGGGCGCGGCGGTGGCGCCGGACGGCTGGCGACATCCTCCGTCGGTGCGGGGGGACGCCGCTTTCGACGCTTGCGCGCGGACTTGGAGGCCACGCCTATCTTGGTGCGGGCGGCGCGCTCAGCGCAGCCCGATGGCTAAGGGACAACCGGAGGAGAGCTTGACCCGCCACCAACCGGCCAGCATTCCAAGGATCCCCCAGCGGGGGCGGGAGTGCCAGTGCTTGCAGCCGGGCTCGCCGACGTCCTCATTGCGGACCTGAACCCATCGGTAATCGGCGGGGTCGGCGATCATCCGCTCAACGAGCTCACGGCTCGCCTGCTCCTCGTCGGCTCGGCGCGCGATCTCCGCCCGGGCGTTCGCCAGGCGCATCGCAAGGGTGTCCCTGGTCCGCTCGAGCTCGCCGATGCCGAGGACCCGCGGGCCGCCTGCGGCGGCGACGCCCCACTCGATCCCGCGGCGCGGGAAGGTTGTCGCGAAGAGCTCGCCGAGCTCGCGCTCCATGCGGGCGATCTGGCGCCGGAGCTCGACGCGGGCCGAGCGACGGTCCTCGACGAGCCCATGCTTGGGACGGCTCGTGCCGGGGACGGCACCGTTCGGATCGTTCCCTGCGTTCGGATCCAATTCGAGAAGCGCGGGCATCCGGGCTCCTTTCAGCATCGCGGTCCGGACCATTGTAGCCAGCTCGGACGCCGGTCAGCCCCGGTTCGCCGACGCGACCGTTCCTACGCGGACTCAACCATCTCGACCGCGGACCAGAGAGCCTCCTCGACGGCGATCTCGGGCACCCCTGCGACCCCGATTGCGAGGATCAGCATCCGAGCGGTCTTCGGGCTCACGCCGCGCCCCGACGCGGTGGCGCCGAACAGCAGCGCCAGTGGGCGAACGCCGTCGGCGATGACGAGGGTCCCCGCCGGCAGCTCGCCCGGTCGGCCCTCCAGGCCCTCACCCTCGCGACTGGGCCTGAGGACGGGCTCCCCCTCGACCATGTCGGCGTCGAGCGCGCGCAGCGCCACCCCGGTCTCGACGATTGCGATCGTCATCGCGTCGTCGAGCAGGTTCTGGCTCAGAAAGCCGCCCTTCACCATCCTCTCGAGCGTCAGCGCCTCGACCGGGCTCGGCTGCTCGTCGGGGTCGAGCCCGATATGCCGCAGAAAGACCCGGTAGGCCCAGGGGATGGGGCGGTTGCGCATCGCGATCGCCTGCGGCCCGCCGAACCGATCCGACAGGATTCGCAGCCGCTCCTTCAGGCCCCGGGTGCTCCTGCCCGAGCCGCGCTCGATGCGGGCGTATCGCAGATAGAGGCCCGGAAACTCCTCCGCGAGGTAGGGATCCACCCGGCCTCGACGGGCGAGCGCGTCGGGATCGGCGTCGGCGTCGCTCACCGGGAGGTGGACGCGCGAGCGCGCGAGGCAGCGAGCAGCTCGGCGACGAGCCCGTCGATCTCAGTCGCCGTGCGGTCTCCGATCTCGGCCCGGTAGAGGATGCCCCCCGGATAGGCGAGGACGAAGGTCGGGCAGCCCCCGACGCGGTAGAGGTTCGCGACCGCCCCGTCGGCGTCGAGGCCGACCGGCAGCTCCCAGCCACGCTCGTTGACGATCGCTTCGACGTCGTCGCGATCGTCGCGGGCATTGACGCTGAGGAAGTTGACCCGTCCCTCGTAGCGGGAGGCGACCTCGTCGAAGGAATCCTGGCTCGGGAGGCAGTCGCCACCGCGGGTGAACCAGAACGAGATCGCCAGGGGCCTGTCGAAGAGGTCGCAGACCCTGATCGCATTGGCCGCGCCGAGGTCGATCTCGCAGGCGGGGGTCCGCGCCTGATCGCTGGGGCAGGGGTTGCGCTGACTCTCGCAATCGTCCTGGGCGACGTTCGCGTCCGCCTCGACGGAGCCGACCAGGCTCGGGACCGCGAACTCCGCCAGCGGCAACCCCTCGTCGTCGTCCTCGATACCGAGGATGCCGGAGTCGCCGTCGTCGAGCAGGTTGGCCACGGCGACGAGGATGAGCGCGACGAAGGCGATGCCCACGAAGATCGAGTATCGCGAGGTCGACCGGCGCGTCCCCGGCGTCTCCAGCCCGCGCGGCGGCCCCGTCTTCGCGGCCTCCTCGTCCTCCCCGCGCCCCTCCGTCGAGCGGTCGCCGTCGTCGCCCTCCGGCCACCAACCCCCCGGGTCGCGTCCCCGCGCTGGCAACTCAGGCGCGGGCGTCGGCGCCTGGGGCGCGCCGACGCGTGGGACGCAGCGAACCCCAGACGGAGGGGAATGGCCGAAAGCCCCCTTCGGCCCAGACGAGGGCGGCGGGCAGGACAAGCATGACGCCCGCCAGCGCGACCGAGAGATCGACGACCGTCACGAGCCCGAAGTCGCGCAGCATCGTGATCCCGCTGAAGGCCAGCACCCCGAAGCCCGCGATCGAGGTGAGACCGGAGGCGAGGACCGCGGTCCCGGTCCTCGAATAGGTGGAACGGAGGGCCTCGCCGATCGTCGATCCAGTCTCGCGCTCCTCGTGAAAGCGCGCGGAGAGGATCACGCTGAACTCGGTCGCGACCGCGATCACCAGGGCGCCAAGCGTCGCCGACATCGGGTTGAGGGGGATGTCGATCGCCTTGAGCACGAGCGCCGACCAGCCCGTCGCCAGCGCGATCGGAAGCAGCGGCACCAGCGCCCGTGCGGGGGAGCGGTAGATGGCGAGGAGAACGAGCCCGACGGCGAGCAGTCCGACTAGCGTCAACCAATAGCGGGATCCCGAAAGCTGGGAGTTCGCGTCGGCTGCCAGCACCGGCAATCCGACCACCTCGGCATTGATCCCCGCCGGGGGATCGAGCTCCGAGCGGATGTCGCCAATCAGCGCCTCCTGCTCGTCGAGCGGCATCACCGGAATCAGGAAGGAGACGTTAGCGACGTCGCCATCGTCGGTGCGAGAAAGGATCGCCTGGGAGAAGTACGGCGGGACGGCATCGAGGACGGCGTCGACCCGCTCGGTGCTCGGCAGGCCCGAGGTGAGGTCGAAGAGGTCCGAGAGCGCGGGCCCCGGACAGAGCTCGGTGCCTTCGGCCCTGCAATCGGGAGCCTCGCCGCCGAAGCCGTGCTCGTCGAGGACCCGCTGCTTGAACCCGGCCATCCAGGTGATCGCCTCGGGTGAGGTGACGTCACCTGAGACGAGCACGTCGAGCTCCCCCGAGACTCCGGTGGCCTCCTGCAGCTCGTCGACCGATTGCAGCGCCGGCAGATCGGCCGGCACGAGCTCGCGAATGTCGCTGACGACCTTGGTCCCAGTGCCCGCGACCCAGCCCGTCACGGCCAGCACCGCGGCCACCGCCAAGACCCTTCCGGGCGCCTCGATGGACGCCGCGAGGGCGCCTCTCCCCGCGGCGCTCGCTCGCTCGCGCGCGTTGGCCAGGAACCTGGCCGCGTCCCCGCCCGCGCTTCCCGCCGAGCGCCCCGCCTGGGCGAGCCAGCCCGAGCCCGATCCCCTCTGCCTGCTCCCGCCGAAGGAGGAGGCGAGGGGCATCCGCGGTGCCATCGAGAGCGCGGCGAGTCCGGCGGTCAGCGAGATCGCAAGGGCGGCGAAGATGCCGGCAACGAGCGCGATCGCAAACTCCCTGACCATGGGGATCGGGGAGAGGACGAGAGACAGGAACCCGACGGAAGTGGCGATCGCGGCTGTCCCGATCACCGGGCCCCCGCGCACCGCCGCGATCACCGCGGCTGCCGGCGGCCGCTCGCCCTGAGCTGCGGCCTCGCGAAACCGCGCCTGGAGCTGGATCGCGTAGTCGACTGCGAGGCCAATGACCACCGGCAGGACCGCGACCGACGCCATCGTCAGCGTCCCGCCGATCAGCGAGAGCAGGCCGAAGGCGAACCCGGCGGCGCCGATCGCGATGAACAGCGGCAGCAGCCTGAGAGGGGGGCCGAAGACCGTCACCAGAACGAGCGCCATCACGGCGAGCGCCGCCGCGAAGAGAATCACGATCTGCCCGCTGATCTCATCAGCCAGGCCCTCGATGACCACCGGCACCCCGCTGATCTCGTAGCTCCCGTTGCGGAGGGCGAAGGTGTCGTCGGCGAGGGCCTCGCGGATCAGGCCGATGGCCTCGCGCCGCGTGTCGTCGGCGAGGTCGGGTTGCAGCCGGATCGAGATCAACGCCCCCTGCTCGGAGGGAAACAGATAGCCGAACTTCGACTTCGGGGGATTGCCGTCGGTGGTCTCGTCGAAGACGATCGAGGTGACGAATGCCCTGTTCGTCAGCGACGCTCCCAGCAGGTCTTGTGGCGAGAGGCCCGCCTGAATGAGCTGCGCGGCCTGCTCCTGTAATCCCGACAGATCTCCCGTTGCCTGGAGGGTGGCGAGCTGCTCCTGGACCGCCTGCCTGGTCCGCGCAGCCGCCTCGTTGAGGAACGTCGCGGGGCCGAAGACCACCCGCGTGGCCCCGAGATCGTGGATCCGCTGGCAGACCTCGGCGTCGTACTGTCCGGTGGCTCCGGGGTTACCCGCGAGGCAACCCTCGAGCGACAGCAGCTTCTCGATGTTCCGGCTGAGGACGAGATTTCTGAGATCCCCCTGCGCGAGGATCACGATGGCGTCGTCGCCGAAGCGCTCGCGGAACTCCTGCGTCCCCTCGAAGGCCGCTGAGCCGTTGTCGACGAGCTTGTCGGTGCCGGCGTCGGGTGAGAGCCTGAGCGCCCCGATCACACCGACGATCGCGACCACCGAGACGACGCCGACTATCGCCGGCCCCGGGTGGGTGACGACCCACTCTCCTACGCGGCCAAGGAACTTCCGCACGGAGGGGAGATTAGGGAGAACCGCCGCTCAGGAGGCAGTTTTCGCGTTAAGCCCAAAAGCGGGGAGGGGGGAGCTAGGAGCGCGTAGCAAGTAGCGAGTAGCGAGCGGCAAGGAGCAACGGACGCGTAGCAAGGAGCAAGGAGCTCGCGGCAAGCAGCGAGCAGCAAGCAGCACCTGGCGTCCCTCGGCAGGCAACCCCGGGTGGCCTACCGAGCCTAGCTTTCTCGCTCCTCCCTCATCAGCCCCGGAGGCAAGCCACCTTCCGTGGCGGACCCGGCGCGAGCCGAAGCAAGCAGCGAGCAGCTCCTAACGGCCCTCGGTAGGCCACCCCGGGCTGCTTGCCGAGGGAAGTCAGGTGCTACAGCGAGCGAAGCGAGCGTGCTGCTTGCTGAAGGCCGCGAAGCGGCCGCTAATCCATTGCTAGGGGGCCTTCTACTTCTGCGTTCAGGAACTGACGGACGAAGTCGTTGTCGGATTCGAAGAGCTCCTCCGAGGGGCCGGACTCGACGATCCGGCCCTTCCAGAGCACGGCGAGGAAGTCGGCGATCCGGCGGGCGGTGCTGAGGTCGTGGCTGATCACCATGTAGCAGCCGCCGTTCTCCTCGTGGATCTCACGGATCAGCTCGCAGAGCAGCGCCGTGCGGACAGGGTCGAGGCCCGAGTCTGGCTCGTCGAAGAACACGATCGCCGGGTCGAGCACGAGTGCGCGGGCGAAGCCGGCGCGCTTGCGCATCCCGCCGGAGAGCTCGTTCGGCATCTTGTAGTGCGCCTCGGCGAGGCCAACCTCCTGGAGCCGGCTGTTGACGACCTCGGAGATCTCGCTCTCCGACTTGTCGGTGTGCTGCCGCAACGGGAAGGCCGTGTTGTCGAAGACGTTCATCGAGCCGAACAGGGCGCCGTCCTGAAACAGGAGGCCGAACTTCTTGCGCATCTCGAAGAGCTCGTCGTCGGTCATGTTCGGGACCGACTCGCCGTGCACCAGGACGTCCCCCGAGTCGGGGTAGAGCAGGCCGACGATCAGCTTGACCAGCACGCTCTTGCCGGTACCCGAGGGGCCGAGCACCATCGAGACCTCGTTGTCGGGCAGGCCGAGGTTGAGGCCGTTCAGGATCCTCGTGTTGCCGAACTGCTTGACGAGGTCGATGATCTCGATCGCGTCCTCTCCACCGTGGTCGCGCTTCTCGCCCGTGTGCCACTTGTACGGCTGTTGGTCGGAGGGGTCGACGCCGGGGATCGTGTAGTCCTCGTTCAGCTTGCCCAGTTCGGGGGCGGCCGAGTCGGGATCGCCGCCGGTCCGGTCGTCACGGCCGTCGGAGGCGTGGTCGAAGTCGGAGGTCCGGTCGGCATCGACGTCGCGATCGCCCGCACCCCCCGCGAATTCGGCATCGCGAGACGCGTCATCCGCCGTCGCCTCGTCGGTCTGCTGATCTCGCCTGTCGGTGCTCTCGTCGGCCAAGGGTCTCCCTCCTAGATAGGTACGTCAGCCGCCGATTGGCGCGCGCGGGTTGGCTCCCCAAAAGACCAGGGTTCCGACCATCCCGATGATGTGGACAAGGACGATGTTTAAGACCATCGACTTCGCGGTCGCCGTGCCGACCCCGACCG